>MDTD01076811.1_pt1 | contig 227464 bp, 134 predicted proteins | sample 811221 | NCBI WGS metagenome assembly MDTD01 (sample SAMN05326646, study PRJNA326480) | marine metagenome | isolation source: seawater | place: Pacific Ocean: South West | collected 2011
AAAATCAGCTTGATGATGATCAATTTGCTCCTTGGTCAACAGGAACACACCCATTCCACCCCGCTCAAACTCTAACCAGGTGAAGCCAACCTGGGGGTAAGCGTCTTCCAGTGCCTCCCAGGAATTACCCACCTCGATCACAGCAATCCCACCGGGGTTCAGGTGACGGGACAGTTCGGGCAGCATTTTGCGCACGATATCCAGACCGTCGTTGCCCGCCTCCAGGCCCATCCTCGGCTCATGATGGAATTCATCCGCCAGAGCATCCATATCCTGCTTATCCACATAGGGTGGATTGGATACGATGATGTCATAGGTACGGCCATCCAGAGCCTCAAACAGATCGGAGTAGATCACATTAACCTGTTGCTCAAAGCCCAGATCCAGCACATTACGCTCCGCCACATCCAGGGCGTCTTCGCTGAGATCCGCACAATCCACCAGCGCATCAGGGAAATACTGGGCGCAGGCAATACCGATACAACCACTGCCGGTACACAAATCCAGTATGCTCTCTACTGCCGCGGGATCGATCCAGGGCGCAAATTGCTTTTCTATCAGCTCACCGATGGGCGAGCGCGGAATCAAAACCCGTTGATCCACCTGGAACGGAATGCCGGCAAACCAGCCCACTCCGGTGAGATAGGCGGTGGGCACCCGCTCCAGCACCCGTCGTGCCAACAGGCTGCAGATCACCTTGCGCTCGGCGGGCAATACCCGGGCATCCTGTATTCGAACATCGGTATCCCAGGGTAAATGCAGGGCATGGAGCACCAATGCCACGGCCTCATCCCAGGGATCGTCGAAACCGTGCCCCAGCACCAGCTGATGTTCGTTGAATAGACTCACTGACCAGCGCAGAAAATCCCGGATGGTGGCGAGCTCAGAAATCGCCTCGTCGATGCTGAGTAGGTCCTGACTGGAGTCGGGTATGGCAACCATGTTCTCTCTTCCGTGGCAAAAGCCGGAATTTTACATGGTTGGAGGGAAATCCTCTAACGCCTTGTGCGCATTCGGGACCGAATCAAGGCACGATTCTTCTGACGACGTTGACGGGAGGTAAAGCTGGCTTTGCGGCTGCGCGGCATGGGGGTGGCGTGTTTCACAGTAAGCGCACTCTTGGTCGGACAGTGATCTTAGGAAGATAGGCCAAATCGATCAATTATCAACCAATTTGAGGCGAATCAGCCTTCAACGCGAACCCGATCACATTCTATGGTTCCCAATCCGGCGCCACCCATTCCACCCAGACTCTTCCCGGCGCATCCGGCCTGGGTGCCAGATTGGCCGCATCCAGCACCGGCACGTCAAGCCCCTTTGCTTTCAGCTGAGCCTGTAATACCTCTGCCACAGGCGCTAATGCCTGGGCCTCCCCATGGCGATGAATCACCAGCAGCTCAGGTTTCACATCGCCGGCATGACGGGTCACTTTTTCCACCACCAGTGAAAAATCAGGCATTCCCTCTTTTATAACCAGTTCACCCAGAATCAAATAACCCTGCTCCTCCAGCATGCTTGCAATCACTTGCGCATCCAGCTTCAATTCCGGAACAAACAGGGTTTCACGGTAGAAATACCGGCGGCGGTTAGGCCGTTCAACCAGGTAATAAACATGGTACCGGCGGGCCCCCCTGTCTTTGACCACCCACAGACTCTGCGTACGATCATTGCCATAGAGCATGGGTTCATTGAACTTGGCATTGGCCCAGGCAAAGCTCTCACCGCAATCCCGGCTGAAACAGGAAAACAGAAGTTCATATTGGGCAGACTCCAGAACACTCTGCACCTGATCCCTGGCCTCCTGTATGTTTTCGCCACCGGTTAACTCCCACACCGTGGAAGAAAACTCCCCGTCCATGCGCTTGTAGGTTGCCGGCATGTCCCGGCCCAGTGATCGATCCAGTTTGATTCGGCCCAAGGGCAGAATATAGTGACGGGATTCATCCCGTTGCTCTGAAACCACTTCCGATGACTGAAAAATCGTCTGACCGGATGCAGCCATGGCTGCAAGCGAAGTCAGAAGAAAGCTTAAAACAATGGCCCGTCTACCCAGAATGTCCATTACATTCCCTTTTATGTCAACGGTTTAGAAACTAGCAGACCCCATGCCGGTATTCAAGCTATGTTCAACTGAAGTTAAATTTGGACTACTATCAGGTTTCCAGCAGTTTATTCAACATCAACGTTTTTTATTGAGGGATTTCCATGGATGGGTCGGATTCAAAGCGGGTCTTGATTACCGGCGGGGCCAGTGGTTTGGGCAAGGCTCTGGCAATGAAATACGCGGCAGAACGACATCAGGTTGCCATTGTGGACCTCAATGATGAGCGCGGCGCGGAAACACTCGAGCAATTGCTGAACCATGGCATGGATGCGTTCTACCAGCAATGTGATGTACGAGAGGCCCATAGCGTGCAACGGGCCGTGGCGGCCGTGCAGCAGCGCTGGGGCGGGATCGACATCATGATCAACAACGCCGGGGTGGCCGCCGGTGGCCCGTTTGACTGGGTCAGCAGCGATGACTGGGAATGGGTTATGGACATCAATTTCTTCGGTGTGCTGCGCGGCTGCCAGGCGGCGGTGCCGGCCATGAAACAACAGGGCGGCGGACATCTGGTGAACATTGCGTCCATGGCCGGGTTGCTCAACCCCCCCGGCATGAGCAACTACAATGTTTCGAAAGCAGCGGTTATCTCGCTGTCGGAAACCCTGGTGGCCGAGTTAGAGCCGCACGGCATTGGCGTCACCTGTGTTTGCCCCTCCTTTTTCAAAACCAATTTGGGCGAATCCATGCGCTCACCGGATAAAACCACCGCCGCCAAACTGGACAAGCTGGTGGCGGGTTCCAATGAACTCAGCGCCGATGATATTGCCAGCCTGATCTACGCAGCGGTGGATTCCAAAACCTTTTTGTTAATGCCCCATGCAAAAGCCCGCGCTGCCTGGGATTACAAATGCCAGAGCCTTGAGCGGCATTTGGAAGCCCAGCGCAAGCTGGCACAACAAATAAAGGAACAGGCCAAACCGGCATAGAGCCCAGGCCGCTGAATCGCCCCCGCAGCTCCCGCTGACTCTGCTTTACAGGATCGAAAATGAGTCCTAAGTTTGAGTTAACATGCGGGGATTCAGGGACCAACACCTTTCTCTTGTTGCTGGTGCTCACCGGCGGTCTCATACTGACCGCCAATCATGCGCATGCAGTGGACATTGGTTTCAGCGGTTTTGGTACGGTTGCGGCGGGGAAAGTCACAAGTGAAGCGGACCCTCCAGTGCTGGTTGATCCCGTATCCGGCGCCGAATACGACAACGCCATACGCTTTGAGCCCGAGAGCCTCATCGCCTTGCGGGCGGTTTCAGAGGTAAACGATCAGGTCACTGCCACCATCCAGGTTATTGGCAAAGGTGCCGAAAGCAGTGATGCCGACATTGAATGGGCCTACGCCACGTATCGGCTAAGCGCAGAAACCGTGTTTAATGCGGGCCGTTTCCGCTTACCGCTTTTCTATTATTCCGATTTTCTGGACGCAGCGTATGCCTACCACTGGATTCGACCGCCAGTCGATGTCTATTCCATACCTGCTTCAACCCTCACCGGGGTCAACATCTTCAATACCCACTATTTCCACAACGTAGGTTTGACAACTCAAATCTGGTACGGCGCTGAGGAAAAAGAGGACGATGAGGTGGTGGCCGATATCACCAAGAGCCAGGGCATCAATGTCATACTCGACTATGAGTGGCTCCGGCTGCGGGCTGTGTACCATACCATTCGCATCAGCCTGGATGTTAAACCGATCCTGGTGAGCAGCGCCGGAGGCTTGATCCAGTTGGACCCTGAGCCCTCAGAGGGTAAGGTGGAATACATCGCGCTGGGCTTTATGGCTGACTATGGATCACTGCTCTGGCGCAGCGAATTCACCCATATCGACAGTGTACTTAACGTCGATACAGAGATAACTGGTTACGCATCCCTTGGATATATGATTGGCCGATTCACTCCGCACTATACTTATTCATTCAGAGATGCATCCCCTGATACTGAAACCCACACGGTGGGCGTGCGCTGGGATTTCAAGCAGGCGGCGGCGTTGAAGGTAGAGTATTCCAATTCGTACCAGGATGGCCGTGACGAGACTCCCCCGACCGGGGAGTCCCGTACAGAATTCATATCCATGGCATTGGACTTTGTGTTCTAGAGGCATGACTATGTTACGTCAAGCTGGACCCATCTTCACCCTGCTGGTTGCACTCATGCTCCACGCACCGCCGGTGTTTGCAGAACAATATGCCGTGATCGTTCATCCGAGCAATGCCGCAGACTTTGACAGCAATATCATTGGGCGGATTTTCCTGACCAAACAAAAGACCTTCTCCACCGGGGCAGATGCCATCCCCATCGAGTTAAAACACCCCTCCAAATCGCGCCAACTGTTTCACCAGAAGATCATCAAAAAATCGGACGCACAAATACGCTCCTACTGGACCATGCTGTTGTTCTCCGGTAAGGGAACACCACCGAAAGAGGTGCCCTCTGAACAAAAAGTACTGGAGCTGGTGGCTGGCAATCCCAACATGGTGGGTTATGTATCGGCTCAAGCGGTAAACGATCAGGTAAAAGTCGTTTTGCGGTTCTAACCGGAGTACCTGAATCAGGCCTGCTTATCCCGCCGGCTGCACACTTTCAGGAAGGGTTGTAGCCCTGCTCATAGCGAACATCGCAACCCGTGCCTCCGTTATCATAGCCAGGCAGCGATATGGGCAGCTCCGGTTCTGAATTGGTCACCCGCTGCAAAAACTCCCTGGCGGTATACCGGTCAGGATAACGGTTATGCCCCGTTCCCAGCTCCAGAAACAGCCCTATGCCAGCGTTTTCCAGATTTGGTTCCTGTACCGGGCCGGTATTACTCAATGGTGTTAAATCCAGAATCTGGTCGGTATCAAAAAACGATGATTGGCGACTCAAAGGTGCCACCGGTTGAATCAGCCCCGCTCTTGCCAGCCCGAAACCCAAGGCCGCGGAAGCTTCCCGCGGCACACAGCCATCCTGATAACCGGCAGTCTGCAGTAAACTTTTTGTTTGCATATCGCGGACATAATTCGCCGAATCTGCAGGATCGTGCATGGTCTGCAAGACTTGCATCAGGGGGTGGAAATAGTCCACCTCCGACTGCACAAAACCCGGCAGAATGACCGGTATAAGCTCACGAATACTGCCCCGATGGGTTGCCTGAAAATAGGCATGGGATGCCGCGGCGCTCAGGATTCCGATGTCGAACACCGGGTCCATGGCCATCGCCAAAGGTGCCACACTGGCCCCCTGACTGTGTGCGCCCAGAACCGCAGTATCGTCACGTACGCTGAATTGCGAAAAATCAAAGTTCAGCGCTTGCTGATCCAAATCAGACCGCTGGAGGATCTCTGGTAACAGCAGGGCGATGCGGCGCAGATAAAGTTGATCGGCGGCACTTTGGATATGGTTTCCAATGTTGGCAGGAGGGTTGAACAGATTGTAAAACGTTAACCCTTCTATTCCGATATCAGGAACATTAAGGCCTATCGCTTTCAGCCATTCCCGATAACTTGCCAAAATCGGGGCGGCACGGTAGCCGGTTTGATGGGGCGCCACTGAGAGGGCGACATGCTCGAATGTTTGGCCATCATAAAAGCCGGGAAACCTGGAGGCAGAGCCGTACGAGGCGCCACTGCCATCGGCATAAATCATCGGAATCCTGGCGGTGTCACCACCTGAGCAGCCAATGAGAATGGTCATCCTGGTGGATTCCCACCCCTGTTGCAGCGCCAGCCCACTCTGCTCATCCACGGCAATCATCCCCCCGGCCAGGGTGTAGGGTGCCACCCCTTGTTGCCACACGGGCAGATCAACATCGGCTTCCATGGGCAGATAAGAATAATAGCCACACATGGGCCCGGCACTTCGGATAGTGACCGATTCCATGATGCTGTCATCATCCAGCCGGGCGATTGCCCGAGCCACAGGATAGGTATAACGGGTGGGATCCATGGTGCTGTAAACGGTAAACGCAGCCACCTGATCCGGGCTCCAGGCGGTGTGATCGGCGGTATAGCTGGCCACCAACCGCCACTGGTCTTGCAGTTGTTGCCAGAGATCCCCCGCCAATGCTTCAGGCGCAGAGCCGGCCGCCAGCGCGGTTAGCAGGGGGGCAGCCAGGATCGGTTCCCCTGTCAGGCTTCGCAGGCCCTTGAAAATAATAGCTGCATAGCGGGTATCCGGTTCCAGGGAATAACCAGGGACCGGCATCATCGTCAACAAGTGACCCGGCTGATAAACCGTCGTGACCGGGTCGAAATTGGAACGTACGGGAATTCGCTGCAGATAGGCCGGATGATCAGGATCAATGTTCACCAACATCATGACCGAATCATCGGCCAGCGTCGCTTTGGCCGGTGGCAAAACGCTTGGGTCGAGCGCACGGTTGAACTGAAACACGACACCTGCATTGGTGCTGAAACCGTTTATGTAGGGAACCCCTTTTGCCAGCACCGTGGCCAGCAGTGGATTGCCGGTTCCCGGGAACCCGGCTAGATCCAGTGTGCCATCCTGCTGTCGCCGCAAATCGTTGGGCCAGGGAAAACTGAAGAAGCCCTCCCCCTGCCAGTCCATCTTCGGTACGGCCGACCCGCCACACCCCGGCAGCGTCCCCAAGACAGCCATTGTCAGCATCAGCAGACTCAACGCGTTCCGTTTTCCCATCCCCATGGCACCCATTCCTTTATTGGCCTGATAAAGTCCGTTTTCTTGGTGTTTTACGTTGTGGAAATACTATCAACATCTTATGCGGATTCACCATCACCCGATCAGGTGACCGGCAAATTACCTGCAACCAGAATGGTCGTGACCGCTCGTCCACTATATAATCTACCTTTCTTTAGTAGGGGCCGGTAAAATGTGTGGCTTCTCGATCTCCACCATTTCACCGTCTAATCGATTAAATACCTTATAAATCAGGTATTAACGATTCACGGCCTGAAATTAAAACGCTTATTTAAAGGACCTTTATAAGGGCACGGGTAATCCATGAAACTGACATTGACCGATTCTGACACCCAATCCATCCTTGCCAGACTGGCTGAATCCAATCAAAAGCACAGCTCAATGTACCCCGGCGATTCTTCTGAGCGACAGCCGGTGCACACCGTGTACGGTGGTGCCAACCTGTTCAAAGCTGGCGCCGCACAGAAACTCGGTGGACTGGCGCAACGAGCCTTGAATACCTATGCACCGGATTTCTGCGCCCTGGCACGGATTGTTGGGATGACCGGAAGCGAATCACTGCCCGCCACGGCCACAGAGGCCGCCGCGCTGGGAGAAGCCGTCGCGGCCGATCCGGTCAAGATGAAAGACGCCAACCCCGCAGCCTGGTTGGCCTATACCGTATACGATCGTGTCCTGAAAAAACTCTCCAGCGAGCCCATCGAAGACAGCCGCATCGACTTCGAAGATGGTTACGGTAACCGCCCCGATGATGAAGAAGATGCCGATGCGGTGCGTTCCGCGGAGGAAGTTGCCAAAGGTATGGAAGAAGGCACCCTGCCTCCCTTTATCGGTATTCGAATTAAAACCTTCACCGAGGAATGCCGCGAGCGCTCGGTACGCACACTGGATCTGTTCTTAACCCGCCTGGCCGAGGTGACCGGTGGCAAGGTGCCGGAAAACTTTATCATCACCCTGCCCAAAGTAACCCATCCCGAACAAGTGTCGGCGCTGGCAGATCTGCTGGACATTCTGGAAGAAAAGTGTGGCTACGCAGCGGGCAGCCTGAAACTGGAAATCATGATTGAAACCACCCAGGCTATCATCGATGCCGATGGTTCCAACCAGGTTCGACTGCTGGCAGCGGCGGCCCGTGGCCGTTGTCGCTCCGCCATTTTCGGAACATACGATTACACTGCAACCTGCAATATCACTGCTGCGCACCAGACTCACACCCCCCCGGCCTCGGATTTTGCCCGCCATGTTCTGCAGGTAGCCTGTGCCGGTACCGGCCTCACCATCAGTGATGGTGCCACCACTGTGATGCCCATCGGCCCCCACAAGGGTGAGCTGACCAACCAGCAGGTGCTGGAAAATACCGCCGTCGTCCACTCCGCCTGGAAACTGCATTATGACAATATCCAGCATTCTCTGCGGCACGCCTATTACCAGGGCTGGGACCTGAATCCCGGCCAGTTGCCGATTCGATATGCAGCCGTGTATGCGTTCTTCCTGGAGGGGTTACCGGATGCCTCCAAGCGCCTGGAGGCCTTCATTAATAAGGCAGCCCAAGCCACCCTGGTGGGCAATACCTTTGACGATGCCGCCACCGGCCAGGGCCTGCTGAATTTCTTCCTGCGCGGAATCGCCTGCGGTGCCATCACCCAGCAGGAGGCCATTGCCACCGGCATTACCATGGATGAACTGAAATCCCGCTCATTCGTTCACATCGTTTCAAATCGTGCTCAGGGTTAATTGGGCTGTCGTCGTTGTTGATCGACGCAAAATAGACGATATTGATTAGATGCTAAGGGTGCGCAATAGTCGCACCTGACTCTTTCAGCTTTAACGGAGATCCCAATGTCTTCAGCTATCGACCAGGCACGCGCCCTCATTGATCAAGCTCAAACCGCTCTCAACGCTGCGCTCAGCCACCTCAAGGCCTACAGTACGTCAACAGGCCGTGTGTCCGGTTCCAAACTGGATGAAAAGCAACTGGCCTGCTACGAGGTCGCCTATTGCGAAGCCGAAATCACCGCCGCGAAAGTCATGCTCGGCTACAGCAGCAACGTGGCGCAAGCCAAAAATGGCGAGGCCAACCGTATTGAGGAACGCCTGGCCCTGCAGTACTCGGCTGAAGCTCTGCAGAATGTGCGCGGGCGGTTTAACGCACGTCGTGCAGATTTTGGTTTTACCCGGCAACAGCTGACGGCAACCCTGGATTCCGATGAGGTGGATGCCTTTATCAATCAGTATCTCTCCACCGAGAGCATGCAGGCTGTGGGCAAAGCTGTACTGGAGAACGCCGGATTCACCGGTGAATACATGCTGGACGAGGAAAAGGAAATGATGCGGGACCAGTTCCGTTCATTTGCCACGGAAGTGGTCATGCCTCTGGCCGAGCATATTCACACCAAGGACCTGGACATTCCCGACGATATCCTGAAGCCTCTGGTCGACCTGGGCTGTTTTGGTTTATCCATACCGATGCAATACGGTGGTATCCAGCCTGACGACAACGAAGATAATCTGGGCATGATTGTTGTGACCGAAGAACTGTCCCGTGGCTCGCTGGGAGCGGCTGGCAGCCTTATTACCCGCCCCGAAATCATGGCCCGCGCGTTGCTGAAAGGGGGCACCGAAGAGCAAAAGCAGTATTGGTTGCCCAAACTCGCGCAAGCTGAACCCCTGAATGCGGTGGCCGTCACTGAACCTAACTTTGGCTCTGATGTGGCCGGAATGAAGCTGAAGGCCACCCAGGTGGAAGGCGGCTGGGTGCTGGATGGCGAGAAAACCTGGTGTACCTTTGCCGGCAAAGCCGGTGTGCTGCTCACCCTGGCCCGTACCAATTCTGATATGAGCTCCGGCCACAAAGGCCTCACCATGTTCCTGGTTGAAAAACCCTCCACCGCGGGCCACGCCTTCGCCCATGAGCAAACCAATGGCGGCACCATCACCGGCAAAGCCATCCCCACCATTGGCTATCGTGGCATGCATTCCTTTACGGTATTCTTTGATAATTACTTTGTGCCCGATTCTCATGTGTTGGGCGGTGCGGAAGGCATCGGTAAAGGCTTTTATTACACCATGGCGGGTTTTGCCGGTGGCCGCATTCAGACCGCCGCCCGCGCCACGGGCGTTATGCAGGCTGCCTTTGAACGGGCACTGGATTATTCCCGCGAGCGGGTGGTCTTCGGCAAAGCCATTGGTGAGTATCAGTTAACCCTGGTCAAAATCGCCCGTATGGCCATGTTGCTGCAAGTCTCCCGGCAGTTTACCTACCATGTCGCGCGGCTGATGGACGAAGGCAAAGGCCAGATGGAAGCCAGCCTGGTGAAACTGTACTCCTGTAAATCCTCAGAATGGCTGTGCCGGGAGGCCATGCAGATTCACGGTGGAATGGGGTACGCTGAAGAATCTTCAGTCAGCCGTTACTTTATCGATTCCCGCGTGCTTTCCATTTTCGAAGGCGCAGAAGAGACACTGGCACTGAAAGTCATCGCCAAAGCACTGGTCGAAAACGCGGCTTAATCAAGAAGGATTTAGTATGCCCATCAAGTTCAGCCCCCAAACCGAATTGGCCCCCGCAACCGAGATTACGCTTGCCAGCGTTCGTCATCCTCAGTACGGACGCTATTTGGAAGAGTACGTACCCGGGCAGATTTTTGTCCATCCGCGGGGATTCTCATTTACCCAGTCCGCTATTGATGCCTTCTCACGTACCTACATGCAGTGTAATCCGCTGTATCTGGATCTTGAGTATGCCAAAGCCCACGGTTTCGAGAAGCTGCCGGCATCGCCGCAAATGGTATTCAACGTGGTGTTGTCCCTGGGTGTGCAGAACGACTCAGAAAAAGTCATCGCCAATCTGGGTTATTACAACGCACAGTTTTTAAATCCTGTGTATCCGGGCGACACGGTACGCGCCATGACCATGGTGGTTGATCGCAAGGAACGGGGCACAGACAAGCCGGGCATTGTCACCATTCGCACTTTGGGTGTAAACCAACGCTGTGAAGTGGTATTGCAGTATGAGCGCAAACTGATGGTGGCCTATCGCGGCGACCGCCTGCCCACCGTGCCCGTGGCCGAGGGGGAAGCACCGGTTTTTCCCTGGCAGGAGGATGCCCGGATCAACCTGCCTGACGCCCTGCCCACTGCATTGCGTCATGTGACCAGGAGCGTCACCGGCTGGAACACCTATGCGGAAGATTTCACCCCTGGCGATATCATTGTTCACAATAATGGCCGTACCATCAGCGATGAACATTTTGCCCTGACCTACCAGGTGGGTAACACTCACCCTCTGCACTACGACAAGGTGTTCAGTCAAAGTCTGAGCGGCCCCATGAGCGGTAATCCCATTGTCTATGGGGGCCTGGTCTACGCCTGGCTGGAGGGCCTGGCCAGCCGCGATCTGTCGGAGAACGCGGTCTGGGAATTGGGCTTCACCGAAGGTTACCACACACAACCGGCGTTCGCCGGCGATACGGTATTCGCCCTCACCCGTATCCTGCGGGTTGACGATGCTCCGGACGAGCTCAAAGATCACGCCAGCGTGGTGAGCCTGCAATTTATCGGCGTGAAGAACATCACGGCAGCCGCTGCCCTTGAGCAGCACGGCGCGGATCTCTTCATCAAGGAGAACGATAAAAAAGCCCTTGGCAAGAGCAAGATCACTGACAAAATATTTGAAATCGAGCGCCGCCTGCTGATCAAAAAACGCGGTTAAGCCCACTGTTTCTGGAATACGGCCATGAGCGATAAAAAACCCCATATTATTTACGATCAGGAAGGCCAAGCCGGCAAAGACCGCCCCTGGATATTCAGGACGTACGCTGGCCACACCAATGTGCGGGCATCCAACGAGCTGTATCGCAGCAATCTTGCCAAGGGGCAAACCGGCCTCAGCATCGCCTTCGACCTGGCCACCCAATGCGGATACAGCTCGGATGAAGACATCGCGCGCCCGGAAATCGGCAAAGTGGGTGTGCCCATCAATACGCTGGATGATTTTGCCATTCTGTTTGATGAGATGGCGATGGATGAAATCAATACGTCCATGACCATCAACGGCACGTCCATGTGGCTGCTGTCACTGTACATTGCCCTGGCGCAAGAGCGCGGCATTGAGTTGGCAAAACTGCAGGGCACCACCCAGAACGATCTCATCAAGGAATTTTTGGCCCGCGGCACCTATGTGTTCCCACCGGATCAGTCCATCAAGCTGATCGTGGATATGTACGAATATTGCTTGAACAATATTCCCAAATGGAACCCGTCCAACGTCTGCTCTTACCATTTGCAGGAAGCAGGCGCGACCCCGGTGCAGGAGCTGGCTTATTCCCTGGTGACCGCCATCACCGTGCTGGACGCCATTAAAGAACGCAACTGCTTCAACGAGGAAGAGTTTGAGCGCTGCGTAGGCCGGGTTTCCTTCTTCGTTAATGCAGGCATGCGCTTCATTGAGGAAATGTGCAAGATGCGCGCGTTTACTGAGCTGTGGGACGAGATCTGCCAGGAGCGCTATGCCGTCAAAAACCCGAAATTCCGCCGCTTTCGGTATGGCGTGCAGGTGAATTCTCTGGGGCTAACCGAAGAACAGCCGGAGAACAACGCCTGGCGCATCCTGATTGAAGCCCTGGGCGTGACCCTGTCCCGCAATGCCCGCTGTCGTGCCCTGCAACTGCCGGCCTGGAACGAAGCCCTGTCCCTGCCCCGCCCTTGGGATCAACAATGGTCACTGCGCCTGCAGCAGATTCTGGCCTACGAAACCGACTTGCTGGAATACCCTGACCTGTTCGACGGTTCACCGGTTGTGCAATCCAAGGTCGATGACCTGAAGGCACAGGCCAAAGAAGAGATTCAGAAAATTCTGGACGCCGGCGGTGGTGTTGAAGCCATTAAAACCGGCTACATGAAATCACAACTGGTGATCTCCCAGGCTGAGCGCATGGCCAAGATCAACACCGGTGAGCAGGTCGTGGTGGGCAAGAACCGCTGGGCCGAAGGTATTGCCTCTCCCCTGCTCTCGGCAGCCGATGGCGGCGTGTTCAAAGTGGATCCGGAATCCGCTGCCGACACCCTGAATGCATTACATGAAACCAAAGCAAAGCGTGATGAAGCCAAAGCCCAGGCCTGCCTCAAACAACTGAAAGATGATGCCGAAGCGGGCAAAAACCTCATGGAGGCGTCCATTGCCTGCGCCCATGCCAGGGTCTCAACCGGCGAATGGGCCGCAACCCTGCGTGAAGTGTTCGGCGAGTATCGCCCCCCCACCGGTGTGGAAGGGCAAACGCTTTCATTGGAAAATGACAAACTGCAAACCGTCCGCGCCAAGGTTAAGCAGTTTATGGAGCAATACGGACATCGACCCCGCATTGTGGTTGGCAAGCCCGGCCTCGATGGCCACTCAAACGGCGCTGAAATGATTTCGGTGGCAGCACGCCATGCGGGCTTTGATGTCATCTATTTCGGAATTCGGTTGAGTGCCGTGGATATTGTGCAGTCGGCTATCGAAGAAGACGTGGATGTTATCGGCATCTCGCTGTTATCCGGTTCACATAATGAAATCATTGACCAGCTTATGGCCGAGCTGGACAAAGAAGGAGCCCGTGACGCCATACCGGTAATTCTGGGTGGCATTATTCCGCAATCGGATATACCCAATTTGGAGCAGAAAGGCATTCAACGGGTATTTACCCCCAAAGATTATGACCTGATGGACATCATGAACACCATTATGGACCTGATCCTCAATGCCAAAAAAACCGCGGCATAGGTGCTCGCAGGTTCTATGTCCCTACCCTCCCGCATGCCTTTAGAACCAGCCTGGTTGGAAAAACTCACCCAGGCCAAAGCACTGAAGAAATGGCCTTTGGCCAAGCTCATTACCCTGTTTGAAAGCCAACTACCGGATAACGCCTGCGTGCGGGAGGCGATCCACCACTACATAGCACAACACCCGCAGAGCTTTAGCAAAGAGGCCACGATTATCGGATTCACCGGCACACCGGGGGCCGGAAAATCCTCCCTCATTGCCGAACTGTGCCGCACCATTCTACAGAAAAGCAAAACCGCCACCATTGCCGTGCTGGCCATAGACCCCTCAAGCCAGGTCTCCGGCGGCTCCATACTGGGTGATCGTACCCGGATGCATTATGGTAAAAAAGAAACGCGGCTTTATTTCCGATCTCAGGCATCAAACCTGGAACTGGGAGGCGTTACAGAGGCCACCTTTCAGGCCTGCCGCCTCCTCCGACATCTGTTTGATTTCATCATTATTGAAACCGTGGGCATTGGTCAGAATGAAATTGATATTCAATTCATGACCGACCATACCTTTCTGGTGATGCAGCCATTGGCGGGGGATCAGATCCAGTTCATGAAATGCGGCATCATGGAAATCCCGGATAGCTTCATCGTCAACAAATGCGACGAAGAGAAGCTGGCCAGAAGCAGCTACCATATGTTGCGCAGCTCATTGAAACAAGCAAGGCTTGTAGAGCTGCATGCGGAAGATGACTATAGGCAGTCGGCCAAAGATCAGATATTCCTCACCAGCGCCGTCAAAAACCGAGGTATTGAAACCCTTTGCGATCACATACTGCAACTGCCTTCGAAAACTCACTGGCATAAAACCGAAGCCTTTTATCTGCAGAAGAGCATACAGAAGCGTTTTGGGGAGTTTGGGCTATCGTTGATCAGCGACAACCCAGACAAGGAACTGTTGTCTTCAATAACGTTAAGCTATGAGGAAAAGGAAAGAAAAGTCCTGCAGTTGATCCAGTCTCACATCAAATAAACAGGTTAAGCGTTGATTTCTATTGCGCCAGAAAACGCTCGATCATTTCAACCACAGGTTTAAAGGTTTCGGGCTCCAGATGAAGGTGATGATTGCCATCATACTCCGCCCACTCCAATTGAGGGACCAACTGGATCCTTTGGCTGATCACCGCATTACCCGTCAGAAAACTTTGCTTACCGGTCACCAACATTGCCGGCATGTTCAGCTCCTTCAGGTACGCCGATACCATGCCCTCGGTTAATCGAATAGCCGAAGACATCACCAGCCGTGGGTCGGAACGCCAGGTGAAGCCACCCGATACCGACATTAAACCCCGCGAGCACAAACTCTCCGCTGCCGCTCGGCTGATTCCCCCTATGCCTTTCATGCGGGCCTCAACCGCCTCATCACGGGTTTCATAGATGGGTTTACTCTTGGCTGCAGCCCGTTTCATATCGGAGACCGCCGAGCGCAGCACCCTGGGAGCTTCCTCGGCCTCGCTGGTGTTGCTACCAATGCCTTCGATCAATATCAACTTTTCAACCCGATCGGGGAAGGACCCTGCCAGCATAGTGGAAACGCCGGTGCCCATGGAGTGTCCCATCAAGGTAAAGCGCTCCAGATCAAGAGCATCTGCCAGGCCAATCACATCATCAACGTTGTCGATAAAATGGTAACGAACCCCTTCCGGCCTATGGGAGCTGAAGCCATGCCCCGCAAAATCCAATGCAATGATTCGATAATCCTTTAATCCGGGGGCCAGCCGATCATAGGTGGCCGCATTATCCAACCAACCGTGCAGGGCAATAATGGCCGGTTTATCCGCATCCCCCCACTGTTTAGCAGCCAACTCCCGGCCGGCCAGATTGATCCGAATCTCTTCAGTCAGCATGTTCTACACCCTGTATAAATTGTTGTATCAGTGAAACAGTAGCCTTCGGCTGTTGCAATGGAAACATATGTTGCCCGGGGATCATCTGCCGTTCCAGGTCAAAGTAATCGCAGAACGGAATCACGCATTGCTTGAGGGAAGCATCACTGCGGTCAGCATGGATTACCTTGATGGGAACACCTTCTGGCCGGCGGTAGGATTTCAGATTGACCGGAGTGTTGCGGAAAATTCCAACTTCAACATCAACATCGAAAGTCAGCTCCACCGCACCTTCATTGTGAGTTTCATTACCCGCCGCCACCGGCTTTACCACCACATCACTGAACGCTGCAAAACACGCGGCGTCAAATTGAAACAGCTTTTTGGAGGCGAAATACTGCAACGCTTGTTCCCGGCTGGGCCAGGAACGGCGCCGGAACTTTGATTTGCCGGCGGGTGTCAGATCATCCGATCTGCCCAACAGTTTGGCAATTCTGAAGGCCCAGGCCAACTTACCCCACAACAGCGGCGGGTCCAGCATCAACACGCCTTTAAAACGCTCGGGCTGCTTGCAGGCTGCAATAAAGCTGATGACGGAACCCAATGAATGGCCAACTGCCAGCACCGGTTCGGTTGTCTGCTGAGCCAGAAAATCCAGTAGCTCATCAGCCAGGTACTGCCAACCCCCGGCATAGGGGTAGTCAGGGTTATGACCAAACTGAGGGTTATAGATCACCTGATGGGGAGCCAGAGCGGTAAAAAGCGGCTTGTAACTGGCAGCTGGAATACCATTGGCGTGAGCGAAATGTATCAACATACTATCTTCATCAGATCACACCTGTGACCTGCTATTCCCACTGAACTTTCTCTTTCGAGTCGTACCAGTTTTCAATCCGATCCTCATAGCGTGATTCCAGCACATTACGCTTAATCTTCAGGGTCGGTGTCATGATGCCATTTTCAATAGACCACTCGCCATTGGTTACCACAATGGTTTTCAGCTTTTCGTGGGGATCCAACGTCGCATTCACCTGCTCGTACAACTTGATCAAATCCTGGTGAATGGACTCTCGGCTTGCACCCTCCTGCAAGGCAGCCAGGTCTGATTCAGACAAGGCAACCAGGGCAATGGGTTGCGGCATGGCATTGCCCACTACGCAGACTTGCTCCACATGGGCGTCCGCCAGCAACTTGGATTCGATAGGAAAGGGAGCCACATACTTACCTTTGCTGGTCTTGAAAATCTCCTTAATGCGCCCGGTGATTTTCAGGCTGCCGTCCGGTTCGGTAACCCCCACGTCACCGGTATGCAGAAAACCCTCCTCATTCAAGGTTTCACGGGTTTTCTCCGGCTCTTTGTAATAGCCGATCATATTGGTTGGCGAACGAACCAGCACTTCACCACCCTCACCAATTTTTACTTCCACCGTCGGGTTAGCCTGCCCCACATACCCTACCCGGCCATTTCCCTGCCGTGTACTGTGAGAATAACCCATATTCTCCGTCATCCCATACACTTCCAGAATTTCGATACCCAGTCGCTTGTACCAATCCAGCAGAGAACCGGAAATTGGCGCAGCACCACTGAAGCACAACCGTGCATCATTTAAACCAATGGCTTCTCTCAACTTCTTTTTTATGACTCCCGATACCAGCGGAATACGCAGCAGCAGATTCAGTTTACGTTCATCCATCTTGGAAAAAACCCCAGCCTGAAACTTTGCCCAAATCCTCGGTACCGCAAAAAAGATGGTGGGCCGCGCACGTTGCAAGTCAGAGGCAAAGGTATCCAGCGATTCAGCGAAAAACACATGCATGCCCTGATACAGTTGCATCATCTCCACAACCATTCGCTCAGCAACGTGAGATAGCGGCAAGTAGGACAAGGCACGGTCATCCGGTGACGCCTCATAGATATTGGCAGCCTGACTGGCACCGGACGCAATACTGTTAAAGGTGTGCATTACACCTTTTGGCATACCGGTTGTGCCGGAGGTATAGATAATGGTGGCCAGCTCGGTGTGGCTCCGCGAGGGGCTGGCCTGCATTGGCTCAGATGATTCGACGATTTCATTCCAGGTGGGAAAGGCATTGTCCGGGCTTAAGGGAAAGCTGATGCAGGATACGTCATCGGGAACACCCGCGGCCATTGCGGGCCAGTCATCCAGCTTACCGACAAAAAGGTACTTTGATTCACTGTGCTCCAGAATCTGGCGAACGCTGTCGGCGGTCAGTGTTGGATAAAGCGGTACGGAAACCGCACCCGCCATCCATATTGCCAGATCAGCCATCACCCAGTGAGCACAGTTCTTTGATACCAGCGCAACGTTATCGCCTGGTTTTACCCCTATCTTCTGCAGATAGGAGGCCATTGCCCTCACCTGTTGTCCGGCCTCGTGCCAGGTGATGTCAACCACCACCCCATCGCCCATCGGCTGCGTGAAACAAATTTTGGTAGGGGTGTGTTTCTCCCAGTGATAAAACCGCTCCAGGGGAAGCGGAATCCCGGTGTTGATTTTCACCTCGCGTGTGGGCTGAACTTTTGCGGAAGCGCTCATGGCCTTGTACTCTTTGTTTTTATTTCACAGATATTGGGAAGGTTAAGCGTAGAACTATGGCCGATCGCCCCATAAAGTTCAACTGATTGAAATGGCCTAAATTCCCGGTGTTTTATACCATTCCAGAATCATGGAGCCGGAAGCAAAAACATCACCCTGCAGACAGGCGATGGATGCAGTCGCCATGCCGATGGAAGGTTGTGCATGGCCTTCGGTGAGTACACTCAACAACAGGGACACCAGCGGGTTGTGACTAACCAACAGCAAAGGCCCCTGCGCCTGGTCAGCGCTTTCCTGATACCGTGACAGCAACGCCAGCACTGCCATTGGGTGGTCATCTGGGGTAATACCCTCCACAGTTTCCACCAGCGGATTACACCCGTGCTGCGTAAGGCCGGCCACCACCGCATCTTTGGTTTGCTGCGCCCGCAAATAGGGGCTTACCCAAATCAAGCCCGGTGGTTCCGCCAATAGCGTATCAACCATGCTCTCTGCTTCCGCTATACCCCGTTCAGACAGGGGCCGCTCAGCATCTGTGTTGGCACGGCTCACTGCATCGCCATGGCGCATCACATATACCGTACTCACGGTTTTTTCTCGTTTACCGTAGGCCACTCATTGAATGGGTAGGGTTTGACATCGGATTTCATGGAAATGTAATCAACGATCTGCGCCATGTAACGGCCAAAGCTGGCGCCGAAGCGCTTCAATTCATCCTGGGGTTGCCCCGACAATAAACGCACCGCCACCTGTATCGCGCCCAAGCCGATCAACACATACCCAGCCAAGACGAAAACCAGATAAAACAGAATCATGTAAAGGGCCGTCAAAAACAGCGAATCTTTTTCCTGCGGCTGCGAATCCTGACTCATCGTTTTTACCCTCTCTTTAAATTAGCCAGCTTGTCCGGCCCTGGTAATACAAATTCCACATCGGTATTCTGTTCACCCAACATCAGTTTCTGGATAACATCCTTTAGTTCTTTTTCCTCGAACAAAATCTCATATAGACCATGCACTAACGGCATATAGACTTCCAGTTCTTCAGACTTTCCCTTGACCAGACGGATGGTATTGACCCCTTCTGCGGTGCCCCCCAGATTATCGAGAATCTCATCCAAAGCCCGGCCCTGGGCCAATGCGTGGCCCACCTGATAATTTCGACTTAAAGGCGAAGTACAGGTTACGTACAAGTCACCGACCCCCGCCAGCCCCAGAAAGGTCATGGGATTACCGCCTAATCGGGCCGCAAAGCGGCTCATCTCGGCAAGGCTGCGGGTAATCAGCATACTCTTGGTGTTTTCACCCATCCCCATGGCAGCCGCCATGCCGGAGGCGATGGCATAGATATTTTTTAAGGCGCCCCCCAGTTCAACACCAAAGCGATCGCTATTGGCATAGACACGGAAATAATTGCAGGACAAGGTGTCCTGAACAGTCTGTCTTACCACGCCGTATTCACTGGCAATGACCGACCCGGTCAGGGTGCGCTCGGCAATTTCCTTGGCCAGATTGGGCCCGCTCAATACGCCGATTTTGGAACAGGGGGTGCAATCTTCCAGAATCTGGCTCATCAATCGAAAGCCATCCATCTCGATACCCTTGGTGGTGCTGACCAGCATCTTGCTGTCATCCAGCCACTGCGCAGCCTGAGTCACCACTTGCTTAAACGCTTTACTGGGAATGGCCACAAACAACAGATCGGAACTGGAGACCGCATCTTGCAGGCTGGTGGTGGGTTGTATCGAGGGGTTTAGTTTTTTGCCGGGCAGGTACTGCGTGTTTTCATTTTGAGTGGCGATGTTGCGTACGGTCTCGGCGTTACGCATCCACAGCATGACCCGGTGCCCGTTGTCGGCCAGGATATTGGCAATGGAGGTGCCGAAGCTCCCGCCACCCAACACGGCAACTTGCTTCACTTCGGTTGTCATTCAGTTATCCAACTAAGAGAGAATCCAACGCTTAAGCCCGTATTCGGAATACAGGAATTCCTTGGTTCCGGTGGGGCCAGACATTTCCAATTTGACAGGGCCTTCATTCGATTCAACGATCAACGACATTCTCATGAAGGGGTTCGTTACACGTTCAACCTGCATTAATTGCGCTGCAGGCTCAACCGATTCGGGCACTCGGCCAAACACCAGAACATACCCCTCCTCCGTTTCCTGAACCGCTTTGATATGGTCCAGTACCAACGACAGTAGGGCTTCGCGAATCTCCTCTGCTGCCTCCCGGGTGAACGGGTAAGTTATTGAATAATCGACCACGTTGCCTCCCAAATTTCCTGAACATCATTTCTATGATAACAGGCCTGCAGGCAGATGGAATGGCGAAATGAAATAAATGACACCGGCATTACTGCCGGTGTCAGCTTGATTTTTAACCAAGCGTTTCCATCAACAGCTTGTTGATCCGCTTGACATACTCGGCCGGATCCTCCAAAGAGCGACCTTCCGACAATGCTGCCTGATCAAAGACAATTTGCGCCAACTCCTCAAACCGATCTTCCTGTAGCTCGCCATTCAGACGCTCCATCAGCGGGTGGGCAGGGTTAATCTCCATGGTGGGCTTGCTTTCCGGCATTTTCTGACCCGCCGCCTCCATAATCTGGCGCATCTGTGCCCCCATATCGTAGGCACCCACCACCAGGCAGGCAGGGGAATCAGTAAGACGATGGGAAACCCTCACCTCTGAAACCTTGGCGGTCAACACCTCCTGCAACCGCTTCACCAGATCTTCCGAGGTTTTCTCGACTTCTTCCTGTTGCTTTTTATCTTCCTCGGTTTCAATGTCCCCCAGGTCCAGATCTCCTTTGGCGATATTGATGAAGCTCTTGCCCTTGTAATCAAACAGTTGCCCCATCATCCACTCGTCAATGCGGTCATACATCAACACCACTTCAACCCCTTTCTTGCGGAAGATTTCAAGGTGCGGACTGTTGGCGGCCGCGTTGTAGTTCTCTGCGGTGATGTAGTAGATCTTGTCCTGCCCTTCCTTCATGCGCTCGATGTAATCATCCAGCGACACCACCTGCTCCGCTGTACCCGTGTATGTGGTGGCAAAACGGAACAAACCGGCAATCTTTTCCTTGTTGGCATAATCCTCTGCCGGCCCCTCTTTCAGGACCTGGCCAAACTGCTTCCAGAACTCCTTGTAGTCTTCCGGCTCCAGCTTTCTGATCATATCCAGGGAACGCTTGGTGAGCGCATTCTTGATGCTCTCCACAGTCTTATTGGACTGCAGAATTTCCCGCGACACGTTCAAAGGCAGATCATTGGAATCCAGCACACCCTTCATGAAACGCAGGTACATGGGCATGAACTGATCCGCGTCATCCATAATAAATACACGCTGAACGTAGAGTTTTAACCCCCGGGAAGCTTCACGTTGATACAAGTCAAACGGTGCCCGCTTGGGTACATACAGCAGCGACGTGTACTCCTGCTTACCTTCTACACGGTTGTGGCTCCAGGCCAGCGGCTCTTCGAAGTCGTGGGAAATGTGCTTGTAGAATTCCTTGTATTCGTCGTCGCCGATTTCATTGCGGGAACGGGTCCACAGAGCTGTAGCCTTGTTGACCACCTCGTATTCGGGGGCTTTGTCTTCCGTTTTTTCCTCTTCGGATTCATCGCTGGAAGGCAACTCATTCTTGACCATTTCAATGGGCAGAGATATATGGTCAGAGTATTTCGAGACGATGCTGCGCAGCCTCCAGCCGTCGGCGAACTCTTCTTCCCCTTCGCGCAGATGCAATACAATGGACGTGCCACGGCCTTCCCGGTTCACCTGCTCTACCGTAAAATCACCTTCGCCTTCTGATACCCAGTGCACACCGTTTTCAGCGGGTTCACCGGCTTTGCGGGTGAACACCTCCACCTTGTCTGCCACCACAAAGGCAGAATAAAACCCCACGCCAAACTGGCCGATCAATTGGGAATCCTGCTTTTGATCTCCGGTGAGGTTTTTCAGGAATTCACTGGTTCCGGACTTGGCAATGGTACCCAGGTGGCTGATGACGTCATCCCGGTTCATCCCGATTCCATTATCGGTAATGGTGATGGTTTTGTTATCCTCATCGAACTCGATGCGAATTTTGAGATCACCATCGCCTTCCATGATGTCGGCTTGGGACAGGCTGAGGAATCGTAGCTTGTCGGCAGCGTCAGAAGCATTGGATATCAGCTCCCGCAGAAAGATCTCCTTGTTGCTGTACAAAGAGTGGATCATCAGATGTAACAGCTGTTTTACTTCGGCCTGGAAGCCAAGGGTTTCTTTGTTGGCATCGACTGTCATGGTTGTAACGCGCTCCTCATAACGGTATAGATAAAGCGGCTTGACGCCGCATTGTGGAGAATAGAAATAAACACTCAGGCTAAATGGGGGCTCAAGCGGTGATATCAAGCCCCATGCCGCAAATTTTTACTCATATGCCACCACCATAGGTCTTAAAAAACAACGAGATGCAAGACAGCACCCCCAATAAAACCAAATCGGATAAGGCTGCTCCCAGAGTGGCCCTCTATGTCACCTGTCTGGTCAACACACTACGGCCGCAGATTGGCTTCGCCTGCGTACAACTGATAGAGCGCTTGGGTTTTCGGGTGGAGGTACCCGCCACTCAGACCTGCTGCGGCCAGCCCGGCTACAACGGCGGGCTCCGGCAGCAGGCCATGGCAATAGCCAGACAGCAGATTGCCCTGCTGGAGCCTTTCGACCATGTGGTGGTTCCCTCTGGTTCCTGCGCCGGGATGATGATTAACCACTATCCTGAGTTGCTCAAACAAGACCTCAGTTGGTTGCAGCGGTCCCAGGCACTGGCCGGCAAAACACTGGAGCTTGCGCAGTTTCTGGATCAGCATCACTGGCAACCCGACTCACCACCGCCGCCGCACCATCGCAGAACCTGGGCACACCACACCAGCTGTTCCTGCCGCCGGGAAACCCGATCCCACCAATGCGCTGAATCGATGCTGCAACTCGCCGGCTATGAACTGGCTGAACTCCAGGATCAAGCGGTCTGTTGCGGATTCGGCGGCAGCTTTGCCGCAAAATTTGATGCACTGTCCAGCAGGATGGGGCGCAACAAACTCAACCAAGTGGCAGATTGTAAGGCCACCGGCGTGGTATCCGCTGATCTGGGCTGCCTGCTGCACCTGGAATCATTGGCAGGGATGACAGGGTTGTCGGGATTGGCAGAGAAAGGCACCCAGGATTTTCTGCATGTAGCAGAGCTGCTGGCTGCCTGCCAAGAACCACAACAATCAAGCAGCGATGTGCCGACATCATGAAGGGCCCAACACCGGATTCGTTTAGGGCCAATGCCGAACACGCGCTGCAGGACGCCACACTGCAGCACGCGTTGGGACGCGCACAAAGTGGATTCGTGGCTAAACGCGCCCACGCCATTGCCATGGTGGATGATTTTGAACAACTGAAGCAACGCGCTCAGGCCGCCAAATCGCGTGCCCTTGCCAACCTTGCGCCCCTTTTAGAGCAATTCGAAGCCAGCGTGGTGGCCTCCGGCGGCCAGGTTCATTGGGCATCCACAACCGGCGAGTTGAATCAACAGGTGATTGATATCTGCAACGGGGTCGGGGCGCACCGCATTATCAAAGGCAAATCCATGATCGGCGAAGAAGCCGGCCTAAACGCGGCCATGGAGCACGCCGGATTCGAGCTGGTTGAAAGTGATCTGGGTGAGTACATCATCCAGCTGGCGCAAGAGCCACCAAGTCATATTATCGCCCCCGCCATTCATAAAACCCGGCAGCAGGTAGCGGAGCTGTTTAAGCAATTCCATGAGCTGGGTGATCGCGGCCTGACACAGATTTCCGATCTGGTAAACGAAGCCAGGCAGGTTTTGCGCAGTGCTTTTCTTACTGCCGATGTGGGAATCACCGGGGCTAATTTATTGATCGCCGAGAACGGCTCCATCTGCATTGTGACCAATGAGGGTAATGGAGATTTGAGCGCCAGCCTGCCTGCTGTGCATATCGTTGTGGCCAGTATCGAAAAGGTGGTGGCAACCATGGACGATGCCTCGGATATCCTGGAGGTGCTGGCTCGCAGTGCCACCGGCCAGCATATGAGTGCCTACACCAGCTTTTTTAATGGCCCAAAACGCGAGGCAGATGCCGGTGGGCCGAAACAATTCCATATTGTGTTGTTGGACAATGGGCGCAGCGATCTATTGGGTGGCCCGTTTGAATCCATACTCAGCTGCATAAAATGCGGTGCCTGCCTCAATCACTGCCCGGTGTACACCAACGTGGGCGGCCATGCCTACGGTTGGGTGTATCCAGGCCCCATGGGCTCCGTTCTCACTCCATTATTACAGGGCCTTAAGGCCACCACCCCACTTCCCAACGCGTCCACGTTTTGTGGCCGCTGCGAGGCGGTCTGCCCCATGGGAATCCCCCTGCCCCAAATGCTGAGAACGCTGCGGGAACAGCAGCATGACATGGCCCTTGATAACCTGCCCTGGCGTGCAGGCTTGGGTTTCTACAGCTGGCTGTCGCTCCACCCCAGGCTGTTCAACCGGTTTGCCAGATGGATACGCATGGGACTGAAAATAACACCAAGATGGCTCTGGCCAAGGCACCGGCAAGCGGTTCAACCCCAGGGAACAACCACATTCCTGGCACAGTGGCAACACCGGAAAACGAAAACATGAGCAATAGTGACCGAGCCAGATCCCAGATATTGAACACCCTCAAGCGCCAGGCCAAACCGATGGCCGTTGACCAGCCTGCCCTGCAAGTCGAATTGCAGTGGGGCCAGCAGGAAAGCTTTCAAAACCAGCTGAAAAGCAACGGAGCGGACTGCGAAAGGGTAGCAGATTCGGTGGCAGCGCTGGCGGCAGTGGATGCGCTTATCAAGCGCAATGGCTGGCATCCGTTGCCGGTCATCGCGCCCGGCCTGCTGCAAAAAGTGCAGCTTGCAAACAGGTGGGATTCAATCCATACGGAGGTTACAGAAGCAGGCACTGTCGCTGTCTCTGAAGCCTATTGCGGCATTGCAGATACTGGTAGCCTGGTGTGCCTGTCATCGCCGGATAACCCCACCTCGCTCAATTTTCTGGCGGAACATCATGTTGTGTTTTTACCCGGACATCGCATCGTAGCGGGTAAACGCGATGTCTGGAAACTGATGCAGGCTGAGGGTATTCATACACCAAGGGCCATCAACCTCATCAGTGGACCATCACGCACCGCAGACATCGAACAAACCATACAGCTGGGTGCCCATGGGCCCCGCAGCTTGACTGTGTTTCTTCTGGACCAGCTTAATCCTTGAGCCGCACCGCCTTAACCTCCCGGCGCCGAACCATCATGGCCACCTCTCCGGCATCAAGATACCGCACCAATGACACATTGTAGCGATCCACTGAATCCACCAGCCCTTCACGCACCTTGCCATCATGGGTAATCAATTCAACATTGCGCCCGATCAGCTCATCCAGATCTTTTTCGCCGAAGGTTTCCAGCACCGCTAACATGGGCTCCTGCTTGATAGATGCCGGAGGTGCCTTTTGAATGGTTTGCAAAGCACCAATCAGTTCGCGTACCGGAGAACGCTCAACCACCCATTCTTTTTCGTTTTTGTACAATTGGATCCTGATATCGTGGACACTGCCATCCACCATTACCAATTGAACATCAGTATGACCAGTGAAGGTTTCCAGACTGGTTTGATAGAAGGTGTCATCAAAGCCAATGACTTTGTCCAGTGACGTACCCAGGTTGTTGATTAGATACTGCCGGGCAATGTATTCGATGGTATCGTTTGAATCGTAGGAACGGACCACGTCACCGAATTCCCATATCACATCTTTGGTGGATGCAGTGAAATTTCCCGCAAGAAAGCCATTGCGACCATCCGGTAATTTAAGCAGGATCTCGCCCTGGTACCGATTGTCAGAAACACGGTCCAGATACAGTTCCATCCAATAATCCCGTTCGAAAGATTGAACTGATGGTAACGCTGATTGGGGCCGGTATTGGAGCACATGCACCAATGGAAAGTTGTCCGAATCCGGAGTTAAATCAAGCACCAGGTTTCCGCTGCCTGCAACATCAAAGTCCTGTAACTCGATGGCAATTTCAAGAATCTCATCCTTGCCAAGTTGCTTGAAGCGCAACATGCCATCGGCAAAAACCACTTGCTCAAACCGATAGTCGGCACCCAGGTAGCGACCATAGCCTATGCCCGTTGCGCGCACCCTGCGTTTTATATCGTAATCCGAAGCATAGGTTTCCGAGGACAGTAACAGCGGTGACTGGGCGTAAGCCGGGGCAACATAATCCCGAACAGCGGATAGTGGGTGCCCATCAAACAGAAACGGATTGCTCCTGATAAACAAAGCGCCGAACAACAACACGGCAATCAGGGACACCCCATGCAGCACACCCTGCACCTGTGTGGCATGCCAGCGTGCCCCATAGAACGGTATCCAGCTAGCGGGAAACAGGGTACACGCCAGCCCCCAGGATAAAGATTCCCCAAACGCAAGCCTCAAGCAATTGATGGTCAACGCCCCAAACACCAAAAGGGAGACACCAAGTAAGACTGTTTCCATGATTGTTTCCAGTGTTGCTCGTATTCAACCAGAGCGACTATTTACTATTTAATTATTGTTTTTGTCAGTGCCCCTAAAACTGAACACTTTTAGTACAGCTCCTACATTAACCAAGTGTTACGACAGTAGCAAGTGCGCTCTTGCCGTGGCCACCGGCTCCTCTTTTTTGGCCTGCCACACCACCACCGATACGTTTGCAATGCGGCGCCCCATGCGCAGCACTTTGCACTCGGCAAAACTGTCCCTAAACAGGCCGGCACTCAGGTAATCGATTGATAAATCGACCACTTTTGGGAAGGTTGGGGTTTCCATCATCATCAGCAGGTGCAACTGGGCAGACTGTTCAATAAAGCCCCCCAAGACCCCGCCATGGATGGCCGGTAACGTTGGATTGCCTATGTTCGAGTGGTTGGCGGGCAAGGTGAAGATCACCTCATCCCCTGCTTTCATACAGCCCATACCAATGGTACAGGCATAGGGAATGGCGCTCACCAGGGAGGCATAGTCGTTGGTTTCCCGGCACCGGTGCACGATATCCTTGATGCTCATGAGGCCGCCTCCGCCCCTGGGCCGGCCTGCCAGGGTACTTTACTGAGCCCCATGCGCATAAAGTTGGCAACACAGTGGGCAATGGGTTGATCCCGGCTGTCCTGATAGGCGACGCCACGGGCAAACACCACGCTTCTGGTTTTTCTGTAGGCGGTCACATAGGCGAACACATCGCGGGGCGGTTCTGCCGGTCGCATATAATCAATCCTCAAATCTATGGTTGGGGTAATGTCAAAATCAGGCGACATTGCCTGTGCGACAGCCAGTCCGCAGGCCTGATCCATCAAACTGGTAATGGCTCCACCATGAATGACCCCGGTATCCGGGTTCCCAATGATTTTGTCTGAGTATGGCAGGCGCACAATCAGGCCTTCCGGTGTAATCTCTTCCAGGGTCATACCCAGCACCATGCTGTGTTTGACACCGTTAAGAAACATATTCAAACCATCTTCCAGCGCCAAAGGTTGGGCTGGCGCTTTATCATCGCTCATGGAGACTCTCCACCAAATGTGGCTCTGTTAACCCGAATCAAAGCCTTAAGTGCATTAGAATGAAATTCCCGCCGATACAGCACACCCACCACCCAGGCAGAGGTTGCCATAAAAATCCAGGGGTTTATAAACCATAGCAGGAATGCCAGGCCGAAATAGTAAGAGCGCAACCCCAGATTGAACGCGTAGGCGGCCCGCGAAATGACGCTGCCTGCGCCGAGCGTGAACTCGCCATGATCTGACATCCGATCCGATGATTTTGCCGGTGCCATCCCGATCACAACGGAGGCAAACCCATACTGCCTCAGTGCCCAACTAAACTTGAAAAATGCGTAAACAAAAATGCCCATCAGTAAAAACAGCTTCAGCTCCCAGGCTGCCTTGGACGCGCTCACCGCAAAGGGAAGCTCTTCAGCCAATGAAATCACTCTGTCCGTCGCACCCAGCACAGTCAGAATACCGGCCAGAATGATTAGGGTGGAAGAGGCAAAGAAAGAGACGTTGCGCTCCAGATTGGCAATCAGAGAGGCATCGGCCACTCTGTTTTCCCGCTCCAGCATCTCGGTCATCCAACGGCAACGCTGCTGGTGCAGCACGCTGGACAGGCAATTCTTGCTTCGTGCCTTGCGCTCTGAATACTGGGTATAACCAACCCAACAAAAAAGAAACCAGCTGAATGCCAGCGCATCAACATAAACGAGATCTAAAATAGCAAGGTTTTGCAAGGAAGCATGCCCACTTTGGTACAATTTTTTGTAATAATAGCAAATATTTAGAGCAAAAATTCAAGGATTATCGTGCCCGGGCGTCAAACCAATATCCGTACCGCAGCCGTGTTCGCCCTGCTCACTTCATTGGTTGCCAGCATGGCCGCAGCCGCCACCAAGTACCTCACGGCATTAATCGACGCCAGTGTGGTTGTGTGCATTCAATACCTCATTTGCCTGCTGACATTAACCCCCTGGATTATCCAATCTGGCGTCAAGGGCATTGCCACAAAGGTCCCCAGGGCGCACCTGATCCGGGGGCTGGCGGGCTGGGCCTGTTTCTATACCTACTATGTCGCCATCAGCAAAATACCCCTGATGGATGCTTCACTGCTGCGTAACACAGCTCCGCTTTGCGTGCCTTTCTTTGGCTTTCTGCTGTTTCGCAACCGCATCGGAGTGCTGGGTATTGTGGGAATCCTGGTGGGATTTGCCGGCGTGATGTTCATCCTTAAACCGGAAGGCGCCAGTATCAGCCTGTGGCACGGAGTTGGCTTCCTTTCCGGTGTAACACTGGCATTGTCAATGATTTATACCCGGGAGCTGGCCCATACGGAACCTTCCAACCGCATCCTGTTCTACTACTTTCTGATTTCTCTTCTGCTCAGCATTCCCCTCGCCCTGTATAAAGCCGAGCCTATACCATTCACCGCACTGCCCCCACTGCTGTTTGTTGGGCTCTCAATTTTCATCACCATGAAGTTATACAACCATGCCTATGCCAACGCCCCGGCCAGCACCATCGCCCCCCTAACCTATTTCGGTGTTATATTTGCTGGTGTGTTCGGCTGGCTGTTCTGGGATCAGATTCCCGATGCCAAGAGCCTGGTTGGTATGCTGTTGATCGTAACCGGAGGCATCATGGCGATTCTGGCAAGGCCGTTTCACCCGGAGCGTTGAACCAGGTACGAGCCTTGCCTGCGCCCCTATGAATTAGCACTTCACATTCATCACGCTTGTGGTACCATGGTACCACTAACAACAAAAACAAAAATGCATCATGAATTTATACCAGCAGTATTCAAGCGCATTTGAGTCTATCGACAAACCGGCAGCCTGGGTTGATATGGATCGACTTGACGACAACATTGCAACCAATCTGGCGAGAGCGAAAAACCGCTCCATCCGCGTCGCGTCCAAGTCAGTGCGCAGCGTGCACATACTCCGCCACATACTGAACAGCAGCCAGCAGTTTAACGGCATCATGTGTTATCACCCTCGTGAGGCCGCTTACCTGGCGCAGCAAGGTTTTGATGATTTATTAATTGCCTATCCCAGCCTGTGCCGGAGCAGCATTATTGAAGCTCTGCACGCCTCAACCGCTCCGGTTAAGATCTGTTTTATGGTGGATCGCATTGAGCATGTTGCTTTACTGGACGTACTGGCCGCGGAACACAACCTTTGCGCCAATATCTGTCTTGATCTTGATCTATCGGTTCCTTTCCCGGGCCTGCATTTCGGTGTGCACAGGTCATCCATCAAATCAGCCCGGGAGGCCGTGGATTTCTATCGCCGGATCGCCACCTACTGCCACGTGAAGCTGTGCGGACTCATGGGATACGAAGCCCAGATCGCTGGCTTGGGTGATGATATACCCGGCAAGTTCATACAAAACCTGGCGGTACGGCATCTTAAGAAAAAATCCATTCCCGTGATCAACGAACGCCGTACCGAAACCATACTGGCGCTGATCCGCGAAGGCGCGGACCTTAGCATCATCAACGGCGGTGGTACCGGCAGCGTGGAATCCACTCTGGAAGAACCCCTGGTGAACGAAATAACCGTCGGCAGCGGTTTTTTCTGCTCTCACCTGTTTGACTATTATCGCAACTTCAGCCTGAAACCCGCTGCCGGTTTTGTAACGACAGTGGCGCGTAAACCCAGTGCGTCAATTGTCACCTGTAATGGTGGCGGTTATGTCGCCTCCGGCAGCGCTGAGAAAATCAAGATGCCGCTGCCTTATCTGCCATCAGGGTTAAAACTGGATAGCAATGAAGGTACCGGCGAAGTACAAACACCGCTGCATACCAACCATTGCACGCACAGCTTGAAGCCCGGCGATCCGGTTTTCTTTCGTCATGCCAAAGCCGGTGAACTATGCGAACACTTCAACCACCTGCATTTGATGCGTAATGGAGTGATCACCAATAAGGTAAACACCTATCGGGGAGATGGCTGGACATTCATGTGAGTTCAGCGACAAGGATCAATAGCACCATGAAACAACAGGTTCACGAGTACATCATCATAGGCTCCGGAGCATCCGGATCAATCATCGCCCATGAATTAACAAAAGCAGGCGCCGATGTGCTTATGCTTGAGGCAGGCAAACGTTTCTCGGCTGCAACGTTTCCCGACAACGAACTGGATGCCAATGCGCAATTAATGTGGAATGGCGGAATGGATGCCAGTGCCGATGCCAGTACACTGTTCATTCGCGGCAAGGCCGTGGGCGGTGGAACCATCATCAATCAATGTCTGCTGGATCGCTTCGACGCTATGGCTCTGGACAGCTGGCGTGAAAAATCCGGACTGCCATTTTTTAACAGCCACGACCTTGCAACGCATTATGATGCTGTCGAATCCAACCTTTCCCTGCATCATATGGAAGAACGTGACTGGAATACCAATGCCAGATTGTACGTTAAAGGTTTCGAACAAAAAGGCTTTGGATGGGCACCGCTGCGCAGGGGTCAAAGCAACTGTGGTACCGGCAATGATTGCATGACCTGTCTGGGTGGGTGTCCACGCTCTTCAAAACAAAGCATGCTGGAAACCTTTTTGCCCAAAGCCGAGGCTCAGGGGCTTAAGATTCAATCCGAATTTTTGGTGCGCGAGGTGATCCATGGGCCACACCTGGTGAGCATTGCCGGTTATCACAAAAACGTAGCCACCACGCTTTATGCCAAAAAGGTCATATTAGCAAGCGGTGCCCTGGGCACCACTGAACTGCTGCTGAGATCCCGGCTGCAGGATCGCCTCCCGGCACTGGGAAAAGGGTTTTATTGTCATCCACAATGGATGACCATCGCATTGTTTGATGAGCTTATCGATTCCCACAAAGGGGCCTTTCAAACCGTTAAATCGGATGAACCCCGGTTTCGAAAAGCGGGATTCAAACTGGAGAATGTGTTTGCGGGCCCCATAGCAATCGGGTTGCTGAAGCCGGGTTACGGGTTTGAACATCAGCGTTTTATGCGCCGCTACCGTAATATGGCCTGTATTGAAGTGGCGGTGCGGGATCAGGATCCGGGCACAATTTCACTGAATAAACGTGATCGGCTCACAATCAACAAACCGCTGTCTGATGTGGACAGGCAAAAAGCAGAAAATGGCAATCAACTAGTGGCGGACATGTTTCACGATATCGGTGCCAATGAAGTGATGACGTCACCATTACAGATCGGACTGCATCTGATGGGGGGGTGCGCAATCGGCAATGATGAGCGTACCTCCGTGGTCAACGAAGCATTTCAAGTGCATGGAATGAACAACCTCTATATTGCCGATTCTTCTGTATTCCCGGACGCTCCCGGCATTAATCCGTCCCTGACCATTATGGCCCTGTCCCATCAGGCTGCAGCCTCTATTCTACGGCAGAACGGCATGCAATCAGCAACATCCAAGCCCACCAGAGAGGCGGTTTTATGAGTGATTTTACGTCCGGACTGTTTACCCTGAAACAGCTGCGTGGCTTGCAGAAACTGGGGGATATTCTCATGCCCGCTGGCCATGGTTTTCCTTCATTCTCAGAAAGCGGGTGCATACACCAAGTGGACACCGCAATGGGCAGCGCCCACCCGGACGATATCCGTGATTTCGGATTTCTGCTACTGCTGTGTTATTACGCTCCGGTAACCGTCATCAGATGGATTGTCAGTTGCGCAGACCATGCGGAGCGCTTCCCAAATCTGCTGGCGATCCAATTCAGAAAACTCAACATAGGAATAAAAGGCGTTGTTGTCAGCCTCTACTATTCGGGTAAGGTGGGCATTGGCCAGACCGGTTCACCCCTTGACGTGATTGAATTCAAACTCACCTGCAAACCCCTGGACCAATAATCATGCTAGACAACCAGCTCGAATCCAGCTCACTTGCTCAACCACTGGAGCCACTGCTTGATCTGTCCAGTCGCCAGGCAGCCGACATTTTTGCCCGGGCCGGGCGCGCACAGTCAAACCTGTCAAAACTAACGCTGGATATCCGGCTTGCCGGTCTGCGGAAACTATTGGATTACGTGGTTGAAAACCGGGATGACATCATCGATGTGCTGTGTCGGGAAACCAGAAAATGCCGAACCGATGCGCTGGTTTCAGAAGTGCTGGGTGTATTGGACAATTTTGAATGGCTGCTGAAAAATGCCAGAAAGATCCTCAGGGAAAAGCGGGTTTCCACGCCCATCACTCTACTGGGGAAACGATCACGCATCGTGCATGAACCGCTCGGCACGGTTCTCATTATAGCGCCCTGGAATTATCCCCTGCACATTGGGCTGACCTCCATTCTGGCAGCCTACGTTGCCGGTAACGCAGTGATATTCAAACCGTCCGAACTGACCCCCATGCAGGGATTGTTTGAAAAACTATTCGCCGTCGACCCGGTAATGGCAGACAGCATCCAGGTAGTGTACGGTACCGGCAAATCCGCAGAACAATTAATTGAGCAAAAGCCTGCCAAGGTGTTTTTCACCGGCAGCGCCCGTACCGGCCGCAAGATTCTCCATCAATGTGCCGAGCACTTGATTCCCGTTGACCTTGAATTAGGTGGTAAAGATCAGGCTATTGTTTTTGATGACGTGAACCTGGAGCGTTCCGTTAAAGGCGTTATCTGGGGGGCCCTCACCAACGCCGGGCAGTCCTGCAGTTCTGTGGAACGAGTGTATGTGCAGAGCGGGATTTACGAACAGTTCGTTGCCTTGGCTCAGCAGGAAATTGAAAAGCTGGTCCTCAACAGCGGTGATGCAGGTAATGCCGATGTGGGTGGCATGACAGCGGATTTTCAACTGGATATCGTTCATCGACAGGTGATTGATGCCCAAGCCAAAGGTGCCAGGATTCTCACCGGAGGCGCCACCCTGCTGGACAACGAATTATTCTATCGGCCCACACTGATCACCGGCATTGAGGATGATATGGCGCTGATGACGCAAGAGACCTTCGGACCGGTGGTACCCATTCTGCCGTTCAATACGGAAGATGAGGGGGTGGATTGCTGCAACGCGTCAGCCTTTGGGCTCAGCGCCAGTGTGTGGAGCAAAAATCTGGCGCGTGCCAACCGGGTAGCCCGTCGACTTGAGTGCGGTGCCGTCAGCATCAACAACGTTATGCTCACGGAAGGCAATCCCGCCCTGCCCTTTGGTGGCACTAAGCTCAGCGGCTATGGACGCCAGAAAGGTGAGGAAGGTCTGCTGGGCTATACCCGATCCAAATCCATTCTCATTGACAAAGATAGCCAGAAACTGGAGCCGAACTGGTATCCTTATACGCGCTCCAAGTATCTTGCCTTTGATCAGCTGATCAAGACCATGTTTAGCCATAACCCACTGAAATTATTGAAGATGGCGATTATTGGCCTGAAACTGGAGACAATCGCCAAGCGACCAAGATAACCCCTATAAGGAAATTTACTTGATTTTTTCCCTCTGTGGACACCATAATACTCCAGAGACTCGCAGGGGGATCACTCATGCATACCAACACTGCCACCCAACACAGCTACCAGAACCGGGATGACCGTGTCAGTGCGGCCGCACTGCTCAATTTTTTCGGTATAACCGACGAATGGGGGCTCAGCAGCAGGGATCAGATGATCCTGCTGGGCAATCCGGCCAAAAGCAGCTTCTATCGCATGAAAGAGTTTGCCGACGGCAAAATCAATAAACCGATCCGATTGTCGCAGGATACTCTGGAGAGGGTCTCATATGTTATGGGTATCTACAAAGCATTGAACATTCTCTTACCCAACCCTAAAAGAGCTGCTGACTGGATCAAAAAACCGAATGCCGCACCGCTATTCAACGGCCAGTCGGCACTGGACATTATGCTAAACGGGCGAGTTACCGACTTGAGCGATGTACGCCGATTTCTCGATGGTGAACGGGGACATTAATTGCAATGCCAATCAGCGAACACAAGGAAGTCTGGGTTGACGGCCCTCAGTACCGAATTATTCCAACCAAGTTTCCGCCCATTAATTTTTTCGAACGTTTTACTCCACCGGAACTGATGGATGAAGCATTTGAAATAGAATCGTTGACCAACGAACGCCTGCAGGACGAAGTCGGTCAGCTCTCTCATGTTGCCACCTCTGATCGTGTCAGCGGCCCCGGTGCCAGCGTGGTTATGGCCTCATTCACTCACACCGGGTATGCCAGCCGTTTCACCGATGGCAGTTATGGCGTCTATTACGCGGCACGGGATCTGGAAACCGCTATTCACGAAACGGTTTATCATCGGGAGCGGTTTATGAGCTATACCCGGGAGCCGGCCTGCGAGATTGACGTGAGAGTGTATAAGGGTACGGTACAAAAACCATTAATTGACCTCAGAGCGCAACAATACAGCCATCTGATGCAGCCTGATCCCGAACAGTATCATGATGCTCAGCTGTTTGCCGCCACCTTGAGAGCGGAGCAACGCAACGGACTTCTGTACCCCTCGGCCCGCAATCTGGGCGGGGAATGCATTGCCGCCTTCAAACCCACAACGGTTTCCTTACCCGTGCAAAGCAAGTGGCTGGTGTATCATTGGAATGGGCAACACATCAATAAAGTGTTCGAAAAACGGGAAATGCTGATCAAGCTAAAGAGCGGGCAAGAAGAGGAAGAACAACTGCTCTCCCTCTGCTGAGCGTCAAACGCAACGCAAGCCCGTCAGATAAACTCAAGCTTAACCGGGAGTTTGTCCCCGGGCACCGGCAGAGACGTCATATCAATCGGCATTTGGTATCCGGGCTCCACGGACCATTTGAAGCGTAAAAGTATCTGGTGAAGAATTGCCTTCACCTGCACTTCAGCAAAATGCAATCCAATACACATATGAGCACCACCGCCGAAAGGTACCCAAGCGTAAGGGTGAATCTTGTCCTCCCGCCGCTCGTCCGAAAACCGGCCGGGGTCAAATTCAGTGGGATTCTTCCAATACTCCGGCATGTAATGGGTAAAATAAGGCGAAACCGAAACCAGCGATCCCTTGGGAATCAATACATCCTTGTACACCACGTCTTTAACCGTCCGGCGGGGAATAGAAGGAACCGGTGAGCACAGGCGAAGCGACTCCTTCATGACCAGGGTCATACCAGTGAGCTTTTCCAGATCGTCAAATTCCAGATGTGACCTGCCCAGTTGCCGGCTTTCTTCACGTAGCTGGTCCTGCCATTCCGGATTCTTGGCTAAATGATAAAGCATCGTACACAGAGTAATGGTGGACGTATCATGGGCCGCCATCATTAAAAATATCATGTGATTGATGACATCATCATCAGAGAACTTCTGCCCCTCTTCGGTTTCAGCCCGACACAGTTGGCTGAATAAATCCGAACCGTTAGCCGCTCTCTTCTCTGCTATACGGGACTTGAAATACCGATACAACAGCTTGCGGCCATCCAATCCTTTCTTCCAGCGTCCGCCAGGTACCGGGTAGCGAACCAGGGCGGTCCCGGCCCTGACCGTGTCAATAAACGCTTTATTCAGTGCCGACGCTTCCGGGCCCAGCTTTTCACCCATGAAAATTTCGGTGGCCATATCCAGCGTCAGCTTTTTTATGGCCGTAAAAACATGGAAATCATCCTGTGGTAACCACCTCTGGATACCCTGTTCAATGGGCCGCTGCATCTCCCCCAGATACTGTACCAGAACTGGCTTCTTAAACGCGTTCTGCATGATCCGGCGATGATGACGATGCTCCTCAAAATCCAGCAACATAATCCCGCGATGGAAAAACTTGCCGATAAAGAAATCCCATCCCTGGTTGTTGGAAAACATATCGCCGCGGTTCTGGAACACAAATTGATTTGCATCAGGGCCCAACATACTGACCATTCGGGTTCCAAACAGATTACACCAGCTGATTTCCCCCAGTTGGTCGAAGCGCTTGCGTGAAAACTTGATCGGATTGGCCATGGAGTGGAAGGTATAACCCACCAAGGGCAATCCCGGATCACCGGGAATGGGTTTCGCGGTCAACTTTTCCCCTTCCTGCAACGTTACGCCAGAAACAGTCATATTCATCTCCGAACTTATTATTGTCGATAACAGCTAACAGAGCCTGACTCATCAGTCTCTTGATTAATCCAGAATAGAGAGGTACAAATAACAATACAACCCTGTATGTTTTTATTAGGGAATCTCTGCTAATGTCAAAACTATCTAAGCATGATTGGGTATCTGCGGGCATCAACCAATTAAAAGAGCATGGCCCCGCAGGCGTATCCGGGGAAAAAATAGCGCGCCGACTGGACGTCACCCGGGGCTCCTTCTACCACCACTTTCGCTCAGTGGACGAACTGGTCAAGCTGATGCTGGAATTCTGGGAGCAAACGCAAACCACGGACATCCTCAACCGGTCCAATCAGGACTATGAGGATTTGAACGAAAAAATGACCATGTTACTGGAATCGGCCTGGAACACCGATGCTGACCTCGAGATCGCTATACGCCAATGGGCCTTCACCAACGCCACCGTCCGTCAACATGTTGAGAGAATTGATCAAATCCGCCTTGGCTATATATCGGCAATCTATTCGCAGTTGGTTAACGACCCCAAGCGCGGCCCAAAGCTGGGAAAGATCGCATACTACGGCTTGCTGGGGGCTCTTCACGCCTGGCCCCGCTTTACCAAAAACAGGCTGCGGGACACCATCCTGGAGATTCAAGAAATCCTTACCGAATAAAACAACTTAAGCCAATGTAACTCTTTGTATAGTTTGCAAAATATAGGTTAGCAATTAAACTTGAGTTAAGTAGATCGATTAGACAGAGCGAAGTCGCCTGAGTCTGATAGCATACAGGCCTGAGCCCGATAACCGGATGTAATCACTTGAAAAATGGAAACTCATTGGGGCACCGATCATTGCTGCGCGCGCTGCCGATTTTCCTCTGCCTGTTCGCCCCTGCATCCGCTCTCAGCGCAGGGCCCGACGAATACACTTTAAAATTTGTTTACCTTTATAATTTTACCAAATTCATAAATTGGGAAGCAGAATCCACACAATTCCCTGAAGCGCCGTTTCACATTTGTGTTATCGGGCAACTTCCCGGCAATGAACCTCTGGATGTACTGCAAACCAAGCGCTCAAAAAACCGGCCCATTACCACAGGCAGATACAAAAGCAGTAGTGAAACCCAAGACTGTCATATATTGTTCATTACGAAAAGCATACGAAGATCTGAGGTGAATCAAATACTTGCCCAGCCCCATAAAAATACCATTGTAGTTGGTGAAACCAGAGATTTTGCCCGTGATAAAGGTGATATTGGGTTTGTTATTGATGACGAACAACACGTGAGAGTGGAGATAAACCTGGAGAACACGCACCGCAAAAACATAACCATTCGAGCCCCTTTGCTTGAAATCGCCCGCAAGATTTACCGAACAGAGGATAACGGCTGATGAAACTGCTCAGATCGATGTCCCTGCGGGTAAAGACCATCATGATCGCAATGGTTACCAGCTCACTTGCGTTGACGATTTCAGGGATGTTCTTCTCCCTTTATGATTATCAGAACGCTCATCAGAAAGCCGATCAGGAATACAAGGTAATCGCCACCATTCTGGCAGACCGCAGCAAAGTGTCCCTGGAGTTTCTGGATAAGGTCAGCGCCACGGATAACCTGGCCTCCCTTGATGCTCATAAAGCCATCACCCTGGCCTGTCTGTTTGATGTGGACGACACGCTGTTTGCCTCTTATCACCGCAACTCCTATCGCCCCAAGCGATGCCCAACGTCACTACCCAGCCAACCGGTGTTTGATGACAATCTGTTCAAGGAAATAAGGGAACCGGTGATCTTCGAAGATACCGTTATCGGTACTCTCTACTTGCTCGCAGACCTGGGCGACCTGCGCGAAACCATGTTTCTCCATATTGCGACCAGTATCATCATCATTGGTATCACGTTGTTCATTACCTTTTTACTTGCCGTCCGCCTGCAGTCTTTCGTCACCGTTCCCATAAAGAAACTGCAGGACACAGCAATCAAGATACGACAATCCGATAATTATTCCTTGCGCGCAGACAAAACCACGGAAGACGAGTTGGGCAACCTGGTGGACGCATTCAATGGCATGGTAGCCAAGATTGAGCATGATAATGTTGCCTTGCGGGACAGTGAAGAACGTTTTCGCACCTTGACCGCATCCTCTCCAGTGGGCGTCTTTCAAACCGACGAAGAGGGCCAATACACCTACGTGAATGCCCGCTGGCGTGAAATAACCAACATATACGATATACACCTGACGCAGGAATCCTGGATCAAAACATTACATCCCGAGGAACGCTTTCAAGTGTTATCCCGTTGGCGGGAATCGCTGGAAAAAGGTGAAGAATTCCGCATGGAATATCGTATGCTAAGGGACGATGGCGAGGATATTAACGTTATCTGCCACGCCAAACCCCTCTATGAAGGAAACGGTCAGATTGTGGGGTATCTGGGTAGCCTGTCGGATATATCAGAACTGAAATCAGTGCAGTTGCAGCTTGAGCAGCTTGCCTTATACGATCCGCTGACCAAACTGGCCAATCGTCACTTATTCCGTAATCGCCTGGAAAAGGCACTGAAACATGCAGAAAGAGAAGGCAGCATGATCGCTCTTCTCTTTTTGGACATTGATCATTTCAAAAAGATCAATGATACCATGGGCCATGACCAAGGTGACGAACTGTTAAAAGCCATTGCTCACCGGCTGCGTTTCTGTACCCGCCCCGGCGATACGGTTGCCCGAATGGGAGGCGATGAATTTACCATTCTTGTTCCTGAAATAAGCGAAGGCTATGAAGCCGATGCCATCGCCCGCAAAGTGCTTGACGTACTTAAGGTCCCCATTCGTCTGACCGGGTTGGAAGTGATCATTACCACCAGCATTGGGATCAGCGTGGGCCTGAAGGATGCAGAAGATGCCAATGCATTAATGAAAAATGCCGACTTAGCCATGTATCGGGCCAAAGCCAAGGGACGGGACAACTATCAATTTTTCTCTGATGAGATGAACGTTGAGCTTTCCCGACAATTGGCGCTGGAGGCAGAACTGAGAATCGCTCTCCAGCAAGAACAGTTTGAACTTTACTATCAGCCTCAAATCAATCTTAATGATGGTACGTTAATAGGCTATGAGGCCCTGCTGCGTTGGAAGCACCCTGAAAAAGGTTTCATCCCACCGTCTGAATTCATTCCTGTGGCGGAAGATTCCGGTTTGATTCTGCCATTGGGGGAATGGGTGTTACGGCACGCCTGCCGGGATATAAAACAATTCAGAAAAGAAGGCCTGCTACCCAACAGTGGTCATGTGGCCGTTAACATTTCCCCCCGCCAGTTCCACGACCCAAACCTGGTCACCGTGATCAAAGATATGATTGATTCTGCAGGCATTGAAAGCAGTCATTTACAGGTAGAGATCACTGAGAACCTGCTGATGGAGAATGTGGAAGCCACCATCGCCACGCTGAACTTGCTCAAGGAACTCGGCATCATACTCGCTATTGACGATTTTGGCACAGGCTACTCATCGTTGAATTATCTAAAGCGCCTGCCAATCCACGTTCTGAAAGTGGATCGCTCTTTTGTTATGGATATTCCGGCAGATAAAGATGACATGGAGATCACCAGTGCAGTGATCGCCATGGCGCACAAACTGGGCCTTACTGTGGTAGCGGAAGGAGTGGAGATCATTGAGCAGGCTGATTTTCTCAAGGAGAACCAGTGTGATTTCGCTCAGGGCTTCTATTATGGCAAGCCCATGAGCGTTGCGGATCTGTATAAACATATTGGAAACGTGGAGCGTTGGCGCTCCAGTGGCTAGTTTTTCAAAGACTGGTGAGCAGTTTCCTGAATAGCCCCTTATCGATGTCGTTTTCCCTGATGGTCAGCAGTTCACCAATGATATCCTGAATCGAAAATGCCACTTCATCCCGCAGTTCAAATAGTGCGTCCTGATCGTTCTCTTTACCCTGATATGGAGACACCTCAATTTCATCACCAATGGCGAAGTAGAATCGCTCTGGGCGAGGCAGTGCCGTTAAACCTAAGCCTCGTGTTAATGGCATGATGATATCGCCTCCCCGCAACAGGCCTTTCTTCTCCAGTAATCCGGCTTTCTTTAGTAACTTACCAACCGGGGATTGCAGGATATCTTCAGCATCCAATACGATGTCATACATATCATCGGGGCCCACAACGGCAAATGGCAGAATGTTGTAACCATGCTGAATCGCCATACTGCAAAAGCCTGTGCGTCGTTTCCATGTCAACTGGTATTGTTCACCCTTGCGTTTGCTGACCTCCCTTGCGCCACCAGGAAATACCAGAACATGCTCCCCTCGTTGCATTAACGCAGAACAGTTCTCCCGCGTGCCCTCCACGCCTCCGGTGCGATCAAGCACATCGCGCCACAACGGAATATCATAGTGCTGATGATCGGCCAGAGCCCGCACCAATACACCGCGTTCCCGATAAATCTGAGCCAGAAACAACGGCACATCAATCACCCCATAGATGGTGTGATTGCCTACCAATAGCGTGGGCTTGTTCGGATCCAGTTTTTCCAAGCCATAGAATTTTGGGCTGAAATAGGCCCTTAAGGGAGCGGTCAATTTCCACAGTTGTTTTGCATCAAACAACTCTGTCTCAAATGGCTTATGCTGATATCCCATAAATGGTCTCGTACTCGATTAAAATGAAATAGGGCGCGACAATCAAAACGCCATTGTCGCAAAAATAACAGGAACAAAAAACCGGCTGACAGTTTCCTGCAGCCGGCTCTTCATTACAATCAGGAATGCACGCAACCGTTTATTACCAGCCCGTCAATTCCTTCAGTGCAACACCCATTTCAGCCGGGTTGCGTACGGTTTTAACGCCAGCTGCCTGCAATGCGGCAAACTTATCATCCGCTGTGCCTTTGCCACCGGCAATGATAGCACCGGCATGCCCCATGCGCTTGCCCGGAGGTGCAGTCACGCCTGCAATGTAGGAAACCACAGGTTTGGTGACGTTATTTTTAATGAACTCAGCGGCTTCTTCTTCTGCTGTGCCGCCGATCTCACCTACCATGATAATCGCTTCAGTTTGCGGATCTTCCTGCAACAGCGCCAAAGCGTCGATAAACGTGGTGCCTGGTATGGGGTCACCGCCGATGCCGATACAGGTGCTTTGACCAAAGCCCAACGCAGTGGTCTGGTTAACCGCTTCATAGGTCAGAGTGCCGGAACGGGACACAATTCCCACCTTGCCCGGCTGATGAATATGGCCCGGCATAATACCGATCTTGCACTCTCCCGGTGTAATGATGCCCGGGCAGTTGGGGCCAATCAGACGCAGGCCTTTCTGTGCTACATATTCCTTCACATACAGCATGTCCAGTACCGGAATGCCTTCGGTAATACAAACGATCAGAGGAATGCCCGCATCCGCTGCTTCCAATATGGAGTCCTTACAAAAGGCAGCCGGCACATAGATAACGGTGGCATCACAGTCAGTTGCCGCTTTGGCCTCTGCCACCGTGTTGAATACCGGCAAACCCAGATGTTCAGTACCACCTTTACCGGGTGTTACACCACCCACCATCTTTGTACCGTACTCAATCGCCTGTGTGCTGTGTAAGGTACCTTGAGCACCAGTAAACCCCTGGCAGATGACTTTTGTGTCTTTGTTAATTAAAACGCTCATGTTTAACCTCTCACTTCACCGCTGCAACGACTTTTTCAGCAGCATCGTTGAAGCCGGTTGCTGCTATTATATTCATACCACTTTCAGACAGGATCTTTGCACCCAGGTCTGCGTTGTTGCCTTCCAGGCGAACCACAACCGGTACCTTCACACCCACTTCCTGCACGGCACCGATTACACCCTCTGCGATCAGGTCGCAACGAACGATCCCACCAAAGATGTTGACCAATACCGCTTCAACACTGTCATCTGACAGGATAATCTTGAACGCTTCGGTGACCCTTTCCTTGGTGGCACCGCCGCCAACATCCAGGAAGTTCGCAGGCTGGCCGCCTTTGAGTTTGATCAAATCCATGGTTGCCATCGCCAAACCAGCTCCGTTCACCATACAGCCGATGTTTCCCTCCAGGGCAACGTAGTTCAGATCCCATTCAGCAGCACGGCGCTCACGTTCATCTTCCTGGGTCGGATCGTACATGTCGGCGACGTCTGGATGACGCAGAACCGCATTACCGTCAATGACCAGTTTGGCGTCCAGGCAGTGCAGATTGCCTTCTGAGGTAATCACCAGGGGATTCACTTCGATCAAAGAGATATCCTTCTCTTCAAATAGCTTGGCCAGGCCCATGAAGATCTTGGTGAACTGTTTAACCTGATCATTGGTCAATCCCAACTGATAACCCAGGTTGCGGGCCTGATAGGGTTGCGCACCAATGAGAGGATCAATTTCTGCTTTAAGGATTTTCTCCGGTGTTTCTTCTGCAACCTTTTCTATTTCCACACCGCCTTCAGTGGAGGCCATGAAAACAACCCGTCGGGTGGCACGATCAACCACTGCACCTAGATACAATTCCTGGTCTATATCGGTACAGGTCTCAACCAGAATTTTATTCACCGGCTGACCATTGGCGTCTGTTTGATAGGTCACCAGATTGGTGCCCAGCTTGGCTTTCGCAAACTCGATAATTTCCTCTTTGGAGCTTACCAGCTTAACCCCACCCGCTTTACCACGCCCCCCAGCGTGGACCTGTGCTTTAACAACCCAGCGATCACCTCCGATCACGTCAGCGGCTTCTGCTGCTTCATGGGGAGTGCTGGCTGCAATCCCCTGAGAAACAGGCAGGCCGTACTGAGCGAACAATTGCTTGGCTTGATACTCATGTAAGTTCATTGGCTCACCATCGATCTGATAATTGTGTGGATCATCCACGTTAAACATACTTGACGCGATTACTTTCCCTCGCACCAGCTTGCGCCACTTGCGCTTAGCAGGCTTTCATTTCGCCTACTGTCTGAACAGTCGTAGTCCAGCAAAAAAGATCGGGTTAGGCTTCCCTAACCCGACCAAAACTGAAATTGCATCTACCTACTTCTTGCGTTTACGTTTGGCAGAGTGAATGGCTTTGCCATCCACATCCAAGCACGCTTCATGGAACACCTCGGAAAGACCGGGGTGGGCAAACACCATCATTTGCAGATCTTCGGTGCTGGCACCGAATTCCATCGCAATAATAGCCTGCATGATAATTTCGGATGCCTGGGGCCCAACGATATGAACACCCAAAACCCGATCAGTGGTTTCATCGGCAACCACTTTCACGAAGCCAGCGGTTTCATTGGCGGCCGCTGCCCGGCCGTTGGCGGCAAATGAAAACATACCGGTCTTGTAGGCATCACCACTGGCTTTAACCTGCTCTTCCGTGACACCTGCCCATGCCACCTCGGGATGGGTATAAATCACCGAAGGAATGCATTCATAGTTAATGGCAGTGTGATGACCCGCGATAATTTCCGCCACCATAACGCCCTCTTCGGTGGCTTTGTGGGCCAATGCCGGGCCCCGAACAATATCACCGATGGCATACACACCCGGAACATCCGTGGCACAACTCTGGTTAACGAAGATAAAGCCACGCTCATCCAAATTAACGCCACTGTCTGCGGAAAAAAGATCTTCGGTATAGGGGCGCCGGCCTACTGCCACTATCAGCTTGTCAACGACGATTTTCTGTTCACCATCAGCATCGCTGTATTCAACCGTAACCTTGTTCTTTTCAACCTTGGTTCCGGTCACCCGGGCAGACAATTTCACATCGATATTCTGCCCTTTCAGGTTTTTAAGCAGCTCTTTTCCGACCTGGCGATCAACCATGGGCAGGAAATTGTCCATAGCCTCCAGCACCGTGACTTCAGAACCCAAGCGGCTCCAGACACTGCCCAATTCCAACCCGATAATACCGCCACCGATTACACCCAGCTTTTTGGGTACTTCCGTAAACTCCAGGGCACCTGAGTTATCCACTACAATGCCGTCCTGCAGCGGTGCCATGGGCAACGCAATTGGCTCTGAACCGGATGCCAGAACCACACTCTCTGCCTGCAACTTCTCAGCCTCACCTTCATGAGGCGTGAACTCAACCTGCTTGCCGGACAGCAGCTTTCCACGCCCCTGCAGCCAGGTCACGCCATTGGCCTTCAACAGCATAGCGACACCATCGGTCTGTTTTTTGACGATGCCATCCTTGCGCTTGATCATTTCGGGCACGTTCATCTTAACGGTCTTCGCCTCGATGCCGTGAACCGCCAGGCCATCTTTTGCTTCGTGGTACTTCCAGGTTGAATCCAATAAGGCTTTTGAAGGAATACAACCCACATTCGCACAAGTACCACCCAGGGCAGGGTTTCCATCTTTATTGATATACATATCGATGCAGGCTGTATTCAAACCTAACTGCGCAGCCTTGATAGCGGCTGCGTAGCCACCGGGGCCACCACCGATTACAACGACATCAAAACTCTTTGCCATGATAAATTCCCATTAATCATTCTGACTCAATAAATTAACACGCCCGGTAAAACAGGCGTCCAGAATACTGCTTACAGATCCAGCAACAGACGAGCAGGATCTTCCAGCAAGTCCTTAATGGTCACCAGAAACTGCACTGCTTCCTTGCCATCGATCAGGCGATGATCGTATGACAGTGCCAGATACATCATAGGCAGAATCTCGACCTGGCCATTGACCGCCATTGGACGTTCCTGAATTTTATGCATTCCCAAAATTGCAGTTTGCGGTGGATTCAATATAGGAGTGGACCACAACGACCCGAACACACCACCATTGGAAATGGTAAAGGTGCCGCCCGTCATCTCCTCAAGGGAGAGCTTTCCGGATTGTGCTTTCTTGCCGTACTCAACGATTTTACCTTCGATTTCCGCAAACCCCATCTTGTCAACATCTCGCAAAATGGGCACCACCAAGCCTCGATCCGTTGATACGGCGACGCCGATATCGTAATAACCGTGGTAGACGATATCGTTATCATCGATTGATGCGTTGACCGCTGGATACTTCTTCAATGCTTCAGTGGCGGCCATCGTAAAGAACGACATAAAGCCCAGCCGGTGGCCATGCACTTTCTCAAACAGATCCTTGTAATTTTTGCGCATCTCCATCACAGGCTTCATGTTCACTTCATTGAATGTTGTGAGCATGGCTGAATTATGCTGTGCGGCCAGCAGGCGCTCCGCCACTCGGGCCCGAAGGCGGGTCATCGGAACCCTGCGCTCTTCCCGCTCGCCGATCGGCAGGGGTGCTGCCGCGGCAGCCTCAGCCTTGGGCACTGTCTGGGTTTTGGAGGACGCTTCAGACGATGGCGCCGCACCGGCACTCTTCAAGTGGTTCAATACGTCTTCTTTCGTGATGCGGCCGCCTTTGCCGGTGCCTTTTATCTGGCTCGGATCAAGGTTATTTTCAGAGATCAGCTTGCGTACGGCCGGCCCCCAACCATCTTCCACGCTGCCACCGGTATCAGTATCCCCGGCAGGTTGCTCCGCTGGGGCTTCCTCTTTCGCTGCTGCAGGTGCCGCCGCTGCACCACTGCCCTCTTCAAGATAACCAATCAATTCCTGGCTGAGGACGGTATCACCTTCCTCTTTCATGATTTTTCCCACTACACCATCGTGGGGAGCAACCACTTCCAGCACGACTTTGTCGGTCTCAATGTCCACCAACAACTCATCACGGGAAATGGCTTCACCGGGCTTTTTGTGCCAGGTGGCTACAGTACCGTCTGCAACCGCTTCAGGAAATTGTGGTGCTTTAATTTCAGTTGTCATCTGTGTTCCTTTATCGCCAATCTCTTCACAACCAAATACTGGGTTTGCTACTAACGTGGTTTCGATCAAATGTTGAAAGCGGTTTCAACAAGCTTGTTTTGCTCTTCGAGGTGCAACGACATATAACCTGCTGCTGGTGCTGCTGACGCGACTCGACCCGCGTATTGCAAGAACAGAGAAGGGTTAATTCTGTGCACCACGTGCCGCATGTGATGCTGGCTACAGTACCATGCGCCCTGATTCATGGGCTCTTCCTGACACCAGACCACATGCTTGAGGTTGGGGTACTGCTTGAGCATTTCGTACAGCTCTTCTTCCGGGAAAGGGTACAGCTGCTCAACCCGGATGACCGCAGTGTTCTCAATCTCATTGTGAGCGCGATGCTCAAACAGGTCGTAGTACACTTTGCCACTACACAACACGACACGTTCAATCTGCTTGGCATCATGATCCCAGGCATCATCCAGAACCACTTTGAAGTAACCATTGGCCAGATCATCAATCGTGGATTTCGCCAGCTTGTGCCGCAGCAAGCTCTTGGGTGACATCACTACCAAAGGCTTACGCAACGGGCGAATAGCCTGTCGGCGCAACATATGAAAAACCTGAGCCGGTGTAGAGGGCACACATACTTGCATATTATGTTCGGCAGACAACTGCAGGAAACGCTCAAGGCGCGCTGAAGAGTGCTCAGGCCCCTGCCCCTCATAACCATGGGGCAGCAGCATGGTGAGACCACACAAGCGCATCCACTTGTGTTCACCTGACGAGATAAATTGATCGATTACCACCTGAGCACCGTTGGCAAAGTCGCCAAATTGGGCTTCCCAGATCACCAGGCCTTTCGGTGCAGTGGTGGCATAACCGTATTCAAACGCCAACACCGCTTCTTCGGAAAGCAATGAATCGTATAAATCAAAGCGGGTGCCTTCCTGAGGGATGGTTTTCAGCGGTACGTGTATGCCCGGCGCTTTCTGGTTATGCATCACCGCATGACGATGGGAGAAAGTGCCACGACCAACATCCTGCCCGGTCAGGCGCACAGGATAGCCTTCATGCAACATGGTTGCATAGGCCATGGTTTCAGCAAACCCCCAGTCAATGGACAATGCACCGGAGGCCATCTTTTGGCGATCCTCACGTATCTTCGCAACCTGCCGCTGCACACCAAAGCCATCAGGAACCTGGTCCAGTTGCTGCGCCAGATCGTGAATCAGTTTGGCATCCACTCCCGTATCGAAATAGGCCACATAATCGTGTCCGATATAAGGCGACCAATCCACAAACAGTTCGGTGTTGGGCTTTTTCACCAAAGATTTCACTACATGCTGACCGTCGTCCAGGGCAGACCGATAATCCCCCATCATGGAAGCGACTTTATCTTCTGTGAAAGAACCCTCTTCCACCAGACGAGAAGAATAAATTTCTCTGGGATTCTTTTTCTTGCGAATCACCTGATACATCATCGGCTGAGTGATCGCAGGCTCATCGGCTTCGTTGTGGCCCCGCGCCCGGTAGCAGATCAGGTCTATAACCACGTCTTTCTTAAACTGCTGACGAAAATCAATGGCCATTTGGGTAACAAACAGTACCGCTTCCGGATCATCGCCATTGACATGGAAAATTGGTGCCTGAACCATTTTCGCCACATCGGTGCAGTACTCAGTGGAGCGCGCATCATGGCGGTTACTGGTGGTAAAACCAACCTGGTTATTGACGATGATGTGGACCGTGCCACCGGTTTTGTAGCCCCGTGTCTGAGACATTTGGAATGTCTCCATCACCACACCCTGGCCGGCAAATGCTGCGTCACCGTGAATCAACAAAGGTACAACCTTATCGCCTTTCTTATCCTTGCGACGATCCTGCCGTGCCCGCACGGAGCCCTCTACAACAGGCGACACAATTTCCAGATGCGATGGGTTAAAAGCCAGCGCCAAGTGCAGTTCACCACCGGGGGTCATCACATTGGAGGAGAAACCCTGGTGATACTTCACATCACCGGACCCCACCTCGTTCTTCACCTTGCCTTCAAACTCACTGAACAGCTCAGCCGGATTCTTGCCGAGAATATTGATCAATACGTTCAAACGGCCACGGTGAGCCATACCAATGACCAGCTCTTTGGCACCATAGCTTCCGGCCCGCTGAACAATCTCATCCAGGCAGGGTATCAGACTCTCGCCACCTTCCAGGCCAAACCGCTTGGTGCCGGGATATTTGGTCGCCAGCATGCGCTCAAGGCCTTCCGCTGCAATCAGGCGCTCCAGCAAATGGGTTTTAACGTCAAGACTGTAGTTGGGGTGGGAACGGACACTTTCCATACGCTGCTGAATCCACCGCTTCTCGGCAGTATCAACAATATGCATATATTCCACACCGATACTGGTGCAGTATGTTTTTTCAAGCGCTTCAACAATCTCGCGCAGTGTGGCTTCTTCACGCCCCAGGAATACGTTTCCGGTCTGGAAAGTGGTGTCCAGATCCGCCGCCGACAGCCCATGGTGGGTCAGCTCCAGGTCTGGAACCGACTCTCGCTCCATGATATTGAGAGGATCGAGATTGGCTTTCTGGTGGCCTCGTACACGATAGCCCGTGATCAGCTGCAGAACCTTTACCTGTTTCTTTTCATGCTCGGAAGAGACACTGCTGACTGCAAGGGGTTGCACCCGGTTCTTATTCTTGGCGAGGTATAAAAAATGTTCTCGGACTGTGGAATGGGGAACGTCTGTCTCAGTTCCATTTACGCGGGGGAGTTTATCGAAGTTATCGCGCCATTGTTCCGGCACAGAATTGGGGTCTTTCAGATAAGCTTCGTATAGCTCTTCGACATAGTTAGCATTCGAACCGGATAGGTGCGAAGTACTCCATTGCCGATACATCAAACTATCATCCATTGCAGATCACCGTGTCGAACTAGGACACTATCTGCAAAGACGCGAATCAGCAACAGACACGTGTGAACATGTTAGGTTTGCGACTGGCGGGTTGAGCCAAATGCGCTTCGAGATAGTTCGGTTTTACCGATAAGCCCTAAGGTTTAATAATCAACCTGCTTCCGCTTTTTGGGCGGAGCAAGGAAATTCACAGAGGTCACCAAAACATTAGTTGACTGATGCCCCTGTATTCCCAACATCAAGTGTAGCGTCTTTTCAGTGGGCCACCTAAAGGGAATCGCTTAGGTGGCTGAGACCACTGAATTATATAGACTTCAGGCCAATAAACAAACGTTTATGTGCCCTGCTGCAGCAGCAGCGAGCGAATGTGCCCGATTGCCTTGGTGGGGTTCAAACCCTTGGGGCAAACGTTCACACAGTTCATAATGCCTCGACAGCGAAACAGGCTGAACGGATCATCCAGATCGGATAATCGCTGCTCAGTCATCGTGTCGCGGCTATCCGCAATAAAGCGGTAAGCCTGCAACAGGCCGGCGGGGCCGATAAATTTCTCCGGATTCCACCAGAACGACGGGCAGGATGTTGAACAACACGCACAGAGAATACACTCATACAGGCCGTCCAGCTTGTCCCGCTCCTCTGGCATCTGCAAACGCTCTATGGGCGGAGCCGGCGTGTCATTGACCAGATAAGGCTTAATTTTTTCGTACTGGTTATAGAACATGGTCATATCGACCACCAGGTCACGAATAACCGGCAAGCCCGGCAGGGGCCGCAGGACCAACTTGCCTTTACCACCGGTTGCCTGTGAAATAGACGTAATACAAGCCAAGCCGTTCTTGCCATTGATGTTCATGCCGTCGGAGCCACACACTCCCTCACGACAGGAACGACGATAGGCCATGGTACTGTCCTGCTCTTTGACCAGACTCAATACGTCCAGCACCATTAAATCTTTACCACCAGTTTCAATCTGGTAGTCCTTCATATACGGCTCGGAATCAGTGTCCGGATTGTAGCGATAAATACTAACCTGCAACATATTGATTCACCTTAATAAGTTCGGACCTTGGGCTGGAACGTATCAACTTGCTTGGGAGAGAAGTTGACGGCGCGCTGAGAAAGCTGCTTGGTCTTCGGATCATAGATCGAGTGGGCCAGCCAGTTTTCATCATCACGGTCGGGGAAGTCATAACGGCTGTGGGCGCCACGACTTTCCTTACGGCCTTCTGCAGCAATGGCAGTGGCCTCAGCCACCTCCAGCAGGTTATCCAACTCCAGCGCTTCAATTCGAGCGGTATTGTAGGCACTGCTTTTGTCATCAAGATGGGTATTGCCAATGCGCTCACGCAGCTCTTCCAGCTTTTTAACACCTTCCTGCATGAGATCGCCTTTACGGAATACACCGAAGTTATTCTGCATATTGGTCTGCAGCTCCTTGCGCAGCTTTGCCACATCCTCGCCGTCGCTGCTGGTCTCAAGACGGTTCATCCGACTGTAAGCCCGCTCCAGATCCGACTCGGAGGTATCACGATGCTCGATACCATCCTTGAGCGCTTTCTCGATAAACAGCCCGGCAGCCCGACCGAACACCACCAGGTCAAGCAGGGAGTTGCCGCCCAGGCGATTGGCACCGTGCACTGATACGCAGGCTACCTCACCCACCGCATACAAGCCGTCGATGATCTTATCTTTGCCTTCTGCATCCTGCATGATCGCCTGACCATGGATGTTGGTGGGTATACCCCCCATCATATAGTGACAGGTGGGCACCACAGGAATGGGTACTTTCACCGGATCGGCTGCGGCAAAGGTAATGGCAAGCTCGCAAATACCGGGGAGCCGCTTGTGCAGTACTTCCTCACCCAGGTGATCAAGCTTCAGGTAAACATGATCCCCGTCCGGGCCACAACCACGGCCATCGAGAATCTCTTGCATCATGGAGCGGGCGACAACGTCACGGCCGGCCAGGTCTTTGGCATTGGGGGCATAACGCTCCATAAAGCGCTCGCCATCCTTATTGACCAAATAGCCCCCTTCACCCCGGCAACCCTCGGTCACCAGTACACCCGCACCGGCGATACCGGTTGGATGGAACTGCCACATTTCGATATCCTGCACCGGGAAACCGGCACGCAGAGCCATGCCCACGCCGTCTCCGGTGTTGATCAGAGCATTGGTGGTGGACGCATAAATGCGGCCGGACCCACCGGTTGCAAATACGGTGGCCTTGGATTTGAAATAGACGGATTCACCGGTTTCCATGGAGATGGCAATCACACCGGTGACCGCTCCGTCCTGATTGGTCACCAGATCCACTGCATACCATTCGTTATAAAAGTTGGTATTGCAGCGGACGTTTTGCTGATACAGGGTGTGAAGCAGCGCATGACCGGTACGGTCTGCAGCGGCGCAAGTACGGGCAGCCTGGCCCCCTTCGCCGAAATTCTTCGATTGACCGCCGAAAGGACGCTGATAGATACGCCCAGCCTCTGTACGGGAGAAAGGCAGCCCCATGTGATCCAGCTCGAACACCGCTTCCGGGCCAACGCTGCACATGTATTCGATTGCATCCTGATCACCGATATAATCCGACCCCTTTACAGTGTCGTACATGTGCCAGCGCCAATCGTCGTTGGGGTCGGCACTGGCGATCGCGCAGGTGATACCACCCTGGGCGGATACTGTGTGGGAACGGGTTGGAAACACCTTGGAGATCAGGGCTGTTTTCTGCCCGGATTGCGCCAGCTGCAGCGCAGCTCGCATGCCGGCACCGCCACCACCAACGATAACGGCATCAAATGTCAAAGTACGCATATTGGCCATCTTTTAAATACCCCACAAAATCTGGATGCCCCACACTACGTACACCATGGTCGCCAGTGCACAGACAGCCTGAAAAGCAATTCGAAGAACGGTCCCGGCAGCCCCCAACTGGCGCTCGGTCAGGTAATCTGTGGAAATGGTCCACAGACCTACCCAGGCATGGGCGGCCATAGAAATAAGGGCAATCAAAGTGAAAATACGCATATAAGTGGAAGACATGTAGGCCTGCCACTGATCATAGGTCAGGTCCGGGGTGGCAATGAGGAACCCCATCAGGCATAGGAAATACACACCAAGAACCACTGCAGTTGCACGCTGAATGACCCAATCGTACAGGCCGTTTTTACCCAAACTGGTTACGCTGGTTACCATACCCATACCCCCGCAGCAACGATCAGAACCGCTGACACAATCATGACAGCGATAGAGAGAATCCGTGACCCTTCCAAAGTCTCGAAGTAGCCGGCGTCCATCAGCAAATGGCGCACACCAGCAATGAAGTGATAAATGAACCCGGCAAGAATTGCCCAGACGATGAGCTTGGCGACGACACTGTCCATGCATTCTTTTAACGCATCGAACGATTCCTGGCTCTGCAGAGACAGGCCCAAACCCCATATAAGGAAAGCCATACCAACAAATATTGCGACACCCGCGATACGGTGCGTAATGGACGCAATCATTTGCGGCGTAAACTTGATAGTCGTGATATCCAGATTAACAGGTCGTTGACTTTTCACGGTTCCAACCACTGAGACTGTGGCTCCAAAATCGGAGCGTTAAAGGAAGTTCCGAGAACAGTTAGGCAAGAAAAATCAGGTAGTTAAATAACCCCGAATTTTGTACCCCTCTCTCATTCGGGGCCGAAGTATAGTCTCATAGACATTGAAATACAAATGATCAATTGACCCTATAGACGTTTGTATAATAAGCATTTATCACCACTTTGGCGCGCTATAGCCCCCTGATGCACTATAATGGGTGCAGCATGGATGACTGAGCGGTTTTTACCCCCAAAACAGCCACTCAAGCCTGAAATAAATTGACAAACTTTCGTTGAGTGATTAGCTTTGGCGACCACTTTTGCTCGGCCCCTTTTCGGCAGATGAGCTTAAGTAGTCAAATACGTTCACGACTAAGCCAAACAACGTGACACAATTACCTTTGTCTCACCGGGCTTAATGCAGAGGCTCCATATTAACGAGCACGTAGGCGCAGTTGCCTTCCTATCAGGAAGTCAATTGAGTGATTCGGCATAATTCCTGCCTGAAATGCCTACTAACCGAGTACAGGAGAGTAATATGACTGAGAAAAGCGCTCAGTTAAACCTAGGCGGAAACACCCTCGATCTTCCCATTTATTCCGGCACCATTGGACCTGACGTCGTCGACGTTGGCAAATTGACCGGCGCGGGTGTGTTTACGTACGATCCAGGCTTTGTTTCCACAGCAGCCTGCGAATCCAAGATCACCTACATCGATGGCGGCAAGGGCGTGCTCTTGCACCGCGGCTACCCCATTGATCAATTAGCAGACAATTCTGATTACCTGGAAGTCTGTTACCTTCTCCTGTACGGAGAGCTGCCCAGCGCAACCGAAAAACAGCAGTTTGAAAACACCATCAACAACCACACCATGGTGCACGAGCAATTGCGAAACTTCTACCAGGGTTTCCGCCGTGATGCACACCCCATGGCGATTATGTGTGGCGTTGTTGGCGCGCTATCAGCGTTCTATCACGACTCTCTGGAAATCTCCGATGAGCGGCATCGGGAAATCGCCGCATTCCGGTTGATAGCGAAAATGCCTACCCTGGCGGCCATGTGTTACAAATACTCCCTTGGCCAGCCCTTCATGTATCCAAGAAATGATCTGAGCTACTCAGAAAACTTCCTGCAGATGATGTTTGGCGTTCCTTGCGAAGAGTATGAAGTTAATCCGATTCTGGCCAAAGCCATGGATAAGATCTTCATTCTGCACGCGGATCATGAGCAAAACGCCTCCACCTCTACCGTGCGCCTGGCCGGCTCCTCCGGAGCCAATCCGTTTGCCTGTATCGCTGCCGGTATTGCCGCCCTGTGGGGGCCCGCACACGGCGGTGCCAACGAAGCCGTACTCGACATGCTGACTGAAATCGGCGATGTATCCAACGTCGACAAGTTTGTTGCCAAGGCCAAAGACAAAAACGATCCATTCCGTTTAATGGGATTCGGTCACCGCGTCTACAAGAACTACGATCCCCGCGCCAAGGTAATGCGTGAAACCTGCCATGAAGTGCTGGGCGAATTGGGCATTAAAGACCCTCTTCTGGAGCTGGCCATGAAGCTGGAAGACATTGCCCGTTCTGACAGTTATTTCATTGAGAAAAACCTGTACCCCAACGTGGATTTCTATTCAGGGATTATCCTGAAAGCCATCGGCATTCCCACCAGCATGTTCACCGTAATCTTTGCCCTGGCAAGAACGGTTGGCTGGGTTGCTCATTGGCATGAGATGATCAGCGGCTCCTATCGAATTGGCCGTCCACGCCAGCTCTACACCGGCTCGCCACAGCGGGACTTTGTTCCACTGGACAAGCGATAAAAAAAGGCTGCGCAAGCAGCCTTTTTTTTCGACTATTATTTCAGTCAACAGCAGCGCTTGCCCACGGGAGGAAACCACCATTATGAAAATTGCGTTTATTGGACTTGGGGTCATGGGTTATCCCATGGCAGGGCATCTTTCCACTAGCGGCCATGAAGTGTGCGTCTACAACCGGACCAACGCCAAGGCAGAACGCTGGCTGCAGACCCATAAAGGAACCTCAAAAGCCACTCCCGCTGCCGCGGCACTGGATGCAGATATTGTATTCACCTGCGTTGGCAACGATAGTGACCTGAACCAGGTTACCCTGGGCCCTGATGGTGTCATCAAAACGATGAAAGAAGGCGCCATACTGGTTGACCATACCACCGCTTCCGCCGACATTGAGCGGGCACTGTCGTCAACCCTCGCCCTCTCTGGAATCGGCTTTATTGATGCCCCGGTGTCCGGCGGGCAACTGGGTGCAGAAAAAGGCCAGCTTACGATTATGTGCGGGGGTAACGAGGACCACTTCGAGGTAGCAAAACCGGTGATGGACTGCTATGGGAAGCAGGTCACACTCATGGGGGAATGCGGTGCCGGGCAACTCACCAAAATGGTAAATCAGATCTGCATTGCCGGCCTGATTCAAAGCCTGGCAGAAGGCGTGCAGTTTGCAACAAAAGCCGGCCTGAATGTTGAACAGGTATTTGATGTCATTGGCAAAGGTGCCGCGCAGTCCTGGCAAATGGACAACCGACATAAAACCATGATTGAGGATCGCTTTGATCACGGCTTTGCAGTTGACTGGATGAGAAAGGATCTTGCTATTTGTTTGGAGGAAGCCCGTCGAAATGAATCCAGCTTGCCGGTGGCTGCGCTGGTTGACCAATTCTACTCGGAAGTACAGCGCATGGGGGGCGGTCGCTGGGATACATCGAGCCTTTTAAAACGTCTGCTACTGAGATGAGTAGATTGAATCGTAATTATTGAGTGTCAACCTGGCAGGTGATTGCATTCGAACCGTAGCAACCGCAGAAATATTGGTTCCATTATTTGCTGCAGGGAGATTGGATTCACCAATCAAACGTATATTGCTGACGAAGGGTATACCGCTATCGTAGCGATAGGTGACCCGTATTCTTAGAATATTGGCGTCCTGAATACTGGCACCATTGCATATCAAGGCATCGTTATCATAGAACGGCATGCCGAAATAGGGAATCTCACAACTCCCTGGAAGGTAACAATCACTATCGTCATAAGACGGCTGCTCGCCACACGCTTGAAACATTTCAAGTGTAGGATTCAGGACTTCAACTGAGATGTTGGCAAGCTGGTTTGATACGGCGTCACCATCATTGCCGTCAATGCCTGTAGTGGCTTGCATACGATAGGCCACTTCCCGAGCCATAGCACCAACATCTATACTGGTGGAGGCGCCCACTCTGGCTGCCATCAGGGCTGCATATTCCAGATTAGCTTGCGCCTGGTAGACAAAGCCCCCCTGCACGATACCAAAGCCGATGATTAACATGATCGGCAACACGAGCATCGTCTCTATCATTGAAACACCGGTTTGCAGATAACGGCCGAACGCTTTTTGAATTGTCATTGTTTGCTCCTACTGTGCCCTAAAAAACACAGAGAACCGTCTTGTCATCTCTACCACCACACCGCTCACTCTCATCAACCAATGACTTTAATTTTTCAGACACAGATCGATTTTCTGCGGCAAGCAATTGTTGCATTCTTTCATTACTCACCACATCACTAATACCATCGGTCATCAGTAACAGGTGATGCCCCTGTGCTGATGGAAAACGCTGAACTTCAACTTTTACAGACTCCCTTACACCCAGGGCATTGGTCACTACCTGCTTCTGAACATCATCACCTTTGTTCACCAGCTTGGAGTGATCCTTTGTCAAAGCTTCAAGACCTGCATCCGACAGACAGTACACTCGACTATCGCCAACATGACAGACAAGCAATGTGCTTTCGTTCTGCACAACAGCAGCTACTGTAGTGGCCATGCCATTCAGTTTAGGCTCCTGCCCTGCTTTGTAAATTTTCAAATTGGCACTCTGAATCGCAGCCAGCAAATCATTCTCTGGATCGTCTCCCGAGGAACATATGTGCTCAACCTCCTCAACCAGTGTCCTTGATGCGAAATCGCCTGATGGACCGCCACCAACACCGTCGGCAACCACAAAAATACCTTTGTTGCTCAGCGCAATACAAGCATCTTCATTAACGGACGACTTCGAACCCTTTTGGCTGATTGACACCACATGATACATATATTTATTTTTTTAATGTAATGGCTAGTTGATCCAGGCTCTGTTCTCTATCAGAGCGTGAGGATTTCTTGGTAAATCTATCAATACCCGCCATCAACTCAGACACCTTCTTCAGGTCTGCTTCTGGATCCACCAAAGCTGCATAGTATTTAAAATGGTTCTCCGCTTGCATCAACCGGATGGAGGCCAAGTTATAATGCGCTTTGTAGTTCTTGGGATCCTCGTTGATCACCGACTCAAAAAACGCGGCAGACTCCACATATTGCCCTTGCCTGAACGCAATGGTACCCAAACGATAGTTGGCATTGGGTTCACCCGGCTTAATCTTCAACATAGCGAGAAACTCAGCTTTCGCAGCATCCATTTCTCCGAGCTTATAGAACGACTCACCCTTGTCATAATGTGATTTCAACTGGGCTCTGATTTGTTCCTGCTCAGACTTTTCCTTGCCGGCGGACGATGAACCAACACCTTGTGTTGCACAGCCGGCGAACAACAACGCAAACGCCAATGCATACGACACTGCGAGCGAACGCATGTTCAACTGCCCCACTTTTCATACCAGGCTAATTTTGCGCTGGCCTTGGTATGATACTCAGTTCCAGGAGGCAGCAACTGGGTGACTTCAGACCACATTGCCTTAGCCTTGTTAGTATTGACGTATTCCAGCCTCAGTGCCTGCCGATAAAGCTGCCGGGCTTTGTTATTCAGGTTATCAAGAGCAATTTTAGCGCTGACACTGTCACCAATTTCGACAGCCTTACTCCAATAGTTATACGCACTGTGATTGTCGCCGTCGCTGGAGGCCTGGTTACCCCGCTCCACATATTCGTCCATGACCTTGGTCGCTATTGAGCGACTGTATACACTCTTCTGTCCGTCCAAAAGCTGTGACTCTCGGGACATAAAATCGGTCCAAACACTGAAAGCACGATCCTTATCACCCGTCGCATACGCTTTCTGGGCATCCGTATACTGGGAAAACAGTGCGTCGATATCCCGATAGGTTGTTTTCACCCTGTCCTGATAGGACCTTGAAACAGCTGCGTTGCCGATATACTTCTTCAATTCATCCAGTGCCTGGGGGGCCTTACCCTGAATGTATAAGCTCTGCGCCGTTGTTTGAGCAGTTGCTGCCTGGCTATTCAAATTGGGGGTCGGTTTGGGTTTTGGCTTCGATACCACCGGTTGAGGTGGCGCCGGTGAATCGCTTGCTTGGGCAGCTGCCGTCTCAACTTTCTTTGGCACCATAGACAAACTGGGCGGTGGCGCAATGGAACTGGCAGGAGGTGGGGCGGCCGGGCTGCTTGAAGCCACCATTGATTCGCCCTCCAAAACCGGTTCAGAACGCGCGGGCTTAGCCGGCGCTACCGTATCTGTCCTGCCAGGTTGGGTAACCGGAGCCGCTGTTGGTGGTGTTGCTGTTGGTGTTCTCTCCTGAACAACGAGCCCTTGCTGCCCTGACCTCTGCAGATACAGGAAGCCAGTATAAGCAAATATCCCAACGGCAAGCACAATGATCATGGAGGTTGCAATCTTCTTAACCGGGTTGGGGCCAAAGGTGTCGTCCTCAGCTCCTTTTAAAGGTGCACTGCGTTTGGCAAACAGGCCACTCTTTCCGGTGTTTTCGGCTTGATCATCAGTGGCTCCAGACTCACCAGAATGAAAGGTTAGAGCAACTTCCCCCATTTTGATCGAGTCGTTCTCCTCCAGTATCACCCTTGCTACTTTATAGCCGTTTACCTTAATACCGTTAAGGCTTTCCATGTCATTAACAACAAAACGGCCAGATTGAAAGACTATTTCAGCGTGTTTTCGAGAGACACCTTTGCCCTGCAGTACCAAATCGCATTCGCTACCGCGCCCAATGACAAAGGGAAAGGTAGTAATTGGATAAGATTCCCCTGTTTCTGCAACCAGCGTAGCAATTGCATCAGAATCTTCAATATCGGCGTACACTTCGGTACGATCTGCGTCCCACGACTGAGCCGGGCCCATGCCGGGTTCGCTATGATTTTCAAAACCTTGCTTTTTAAGATCTAAAACAGGTGTGGATTCAACTATAAAATTGTCAGAGTTCTGATTCATTACACTGCCCTGCGAGCAGCCCCAGGACAGGGCCGCAGTATATTATTCTTCTAATACTAATCATTTAATCAAATATCAAGGTGTCATCCAAGTGAATTCCTGTTCGCATAACGTTACCTTGTGCAATTTCGAGCACGGCGTAGGTGCCTTTTGGTGCCAAGCTAATTCTATTAGGCTTGACATTCTCTTTTACGCCTAAAACCTTGTTGTCATTGTCGAGAAACACCAAATCAATTGTAAAGCGCATAAAAAAGGTATGGATACTGGCGCAAGGCACGATCAAGAGCCCTTCTTCTGAACCGATTGAACTGCGGGATAACAGCCCGATCAAGCGGGTAAGAAAAGTATCAGCAGTACGAATTCGTGTTAGGCCATTACTGCCAATCGGCTTACCCGCCCGCTGTATATGCAACGTTGATAAACCGGACATCAATCACTACACCAACAAATCCATCATGAACTGCGGCAAAAAGTTGGTTTCTGCCAGCTTCACCACCAACACAAAACCAATCAACATAAAGATGATGGGAAACAAAAACAACACCAATGGCAGAAGCATTTTTACGGGTGCCTTGTTTGCGGCCTCCTCAGCCTCATTGAAGCGCTCAGAGCGACGCTGCTCCGCCTGTAAGGTCAGCACCTCAACGATTTCCCCTCCCGTTTCCTCGGCCTGGTTTATGGCAGCGACAAAGTTATTGATGGACTTGGTATCCATTCTTGCTGCAAGGTCCAACAATGCCTGCCTTCTCACTTTACCCGCCCTGATTTCCCGCAGCAGCTTACCAAACTCCTCCTTAACCGGGCCTTCGGGCAGATTGGAAATAGCCTGACCCAACGAGGTCGAGTAATTCAAACCGGCTCTCATGGACAGAACCAGGAGATCCAGGAGGAATGGGAATTCCTTGGCGACACGAGCCCGACGCCGGGCAATTTTATCGTTGAGCCATATATCCGGATAAAAGAAGCCCAGAGGGATCAAGGCAACAATGACGAGTTTAACCTCCGCACCTTGCTCACTGGGCATAGTGAATAAGAAATAGGATACAAAACACATGGCGGCTAGACAGACTAGCTTGAGCGTGAAAAATTCTTCTGCCAAAATGGCGTAGTTCATGCCTCCAGTACTGAGACGATTGTTAATCCGCGTGTAAAAGGTATGAGGCATTGCGCCGCGCACATCTGACGCGAACAGCCTTACCACCGGTTTGAAAATCTTGAAAATAAGTGGTGGCGGATCACGCCAATCTTCCTTTGACTTGGCACGCGTTTTTAAAAACAGGTTAACCAGAGCGAACGCACCGATCCCCAGAGAAGAAGACAGCAATAGCACCGGAACATATTGCATGATAAACGCCATACCCTATACGTCCACGTTTACGATCTTTTGAATCATAAAGAAAGCCATTACTGACATGGTAATCATGACACCCAACCATATGAGGCCCAAATTGGTTGTAAACAGCATGGACATGGCTTCCGGCTCAATTTTGTAGAATACGTAACCAATGAACACTGGGAAAAACGTTGCCAATGTACCTTGCGCCTTTCCCATTGAAGTCAACGCCCGAATTTTACCTTCCACCTTGGATTTCTCCCGTAAGGTTCTGGAGAGCACCTCAAGGGTATCCGCAAGATTACCCCCCACCGTACGGGATATTTTGATGGCGGAATTCATTAGAAGCAGGTCGTCACGGCCAATTCGCTTGGCCAACGCATCCAATGATTCGTTCAAGTCGGAGCCCACCCTGTACTCAACCAGCACTTGTGTAAACTCCTGCGCCAGAGGTTGCGGTTGATTTTTTGCAACCTGCTGGAAAGCCTTCACCAAATTCAAGCCTGAGCGCAATGAAGAGGATATTGACGAAAGCGCGTCGGGCAATTGATCCACAAAGTCATCGGAACGGCGTTTTTTCATGACCTTGAGGACAAAAGTGGGGGCCACGAAGATAATAACGGCCAGCGTCATCGCCAACACTATGTTGGTGATCCAGAACACCAGGGGGACGAAGACGATTGCAGCGATCAACGTCACCGTAAAAATCTGGCCAGGCTCCATCATGACAACAACATCACGCAGCCCTTTATCCACCTGTTGATAGAAGTTCTTCTGATAGAGAGAAAACAACTGACGCGCAACATTTGAAAGCACCCAGGTGACACAAAAAAACGCCACCCCAATCAGAACAAAGCTGACGAGCTGGGATTGACCTTGCAGTATCGCCAACAACTGATCCATCAACGTACCCCCTCGTGGAGAAAGTCTCCTGAACTATCATCTCCAAACAAAGCTGTATCCAACGGGACGCCCTGCTCAATTGCATTACGGTAGAATTTCGGAATATAGCCAGTCGCTCTATAAAACCCGGTTATCTTTCCGTTTGCATCATAGCCTTTGCGTACAAATTCAAAAATAGGTTCCAGTTTTATTTTGTCTCCCTCAAAACCAACAACTTCCATTATGTGGGTAATGCGACGGGTACCATCCGCCAACCTGGTCTGCTGAACCAGAATATCCACTGCCGACGCTATCTGCTCTCTAATGGCGCGAGAGGGAAGATCGACTCCCGCCATCATCACCATAACCTCGAGACGGCTCAGAAAATCGTTGGGAGAGTTTGCGTGCCCGGTTGTCAACGAGCCATCATGGCCCGTATTCATCGCCTGCAGCATATCCAGGGCTTCACCTCCGCGACACTCGCCAACAACGATACGGTCAGGCCGCATCCGCAAAGCATTGATTACCAGATCCCTTATACTGACCTTACCTTTACCTTCCGCGTTCGCCGGCCTGCTTTCAAGTGCAACCACATGCGGTTGGTTTAATTTCAGTTCGGCTGCATCTTCAATGGTAATGATTCGATCTTGACTGCCAATAAAATTGGAAAGAATATTCAACAAGGTTGTTTTACCAGACCCTGTTCCACCGGAAATGACGATATTCTGCTTTAGCTCAACAGCCTCTTTTAAGAACAACCCCATGCTCTCGGATATAGACCCGTAACGAATTAAGTCCGACATATAGAGGTTTTTCTTGGCGAACTTTCGAATGGTGATGGATGGGCCATTCAGGGCCAAAGGTGGAATGATTGCATTCACTCGTGATCCGTCTGGCAGACGCGCATCCACCATTGGGGAACTCTCGTCTATACGCCGACCGAGTGGTGCGACTATTCTATCGATTACAGACAAGAGAGACTGGGTACTGGAAAAACGACTTTCTGACAAGGTCAGGCGCCCGTCTTTCTCTACATAAATCTGATCAGGGCCATTCACCATAATTTCGGTTACTGCATCATCGTTTACCAAAGGCTCCAAAGCGCCCAAGCCTACGGCTTCCGCAACCACCTGCCGTTGCAACTCCTCGCGGGAAACACCGTCAGGAATTCTGCTGACATGATCCCGGATTATTTCCTGAGTTGCTTTTTCCGCCTCCAGACGCAACTCATCCTGCCCCATTGTCTGCAGGTTTGCCCGTTTACGCAGATCCAGATAATCAAGAATAAGTGAGTGGACTCTACGCTTGAGCGCAACCAGTTCTTCACTTTCCTGCTTCACGTTATCGAATTTTTGGCGGCGGTCCGTACCCTCTTCAAACACTGCCATCTTTTTGGATACTGCTGTGATACGCAGAGTAATTTCACCAAAGCGCAGTACATCACCTTCCGACAACAACAGTTCCGCCAACAGGCGTTCTCCGTTCACCCAGGTCCCGTTGGTGCTATTGAGATCCTGAAGCCGAGCGCCACTTTCATCCACGATAATCTCAGCATGATTACGGGAAACGTGGTTATCGGTAAGGATAACATCACAATGGTCCCCTTTTCCGAGCACCACTTTGCCAGCGGCAAACTCAAAAATGGACTTGTTTCTGTTACTGTCTACAACCTCAAATTTCAACATGATCAAGCGCTCAGAAGACTACATCAGTCAAAGATGCTGTACTTCATGTCCTCACTGGCATCATTACTTAGCTTGCTGGCATAATCCAGCATATCCTTATTTCGCTTACTATCAGGATCAATAAGATAGGGGGTCACAAATATCACCAGTTCTGTTGTGTCCTCACGAAAATCCCGGGATTTAAACAACTCACCGATGATCGGTATTGAACCTAAGCCCGGAACTTTGGAAACAGCCTTACTGTCTTCAGCTTGCAGCATGCCGGAGATCACCATGGTCTGACCGGTTTGTACGTTCATTTCCATATTGGTTTTCCGGGTGATGAAGCCTGGTATATCGAGCACTTCAACACTTTCATCAACCGCACTGACTTCAACATTAATCTTGGTATTGATGAAGCCGTCCGGGTCAGCAACAGGCTCAAAATCCAGAATGACACCCACTTGCTTGAACTCCACTGTCAGCTCACCATCACCTCCCCGTATGGGTATCGGAATTTCACCACCGGCCAGGAAAGCTGCTTTGGAACCACTCTTGGTAACCAGCTTGGGCTGAGCCAACACACGGGCAATACCGTTGGTTTCCAGCAAATTAATGGTAGAACCGATTTCTGTCAGTGGTTCAGAGGTCCCTTCTTCATAGCCGAAGCCGAAGAAGGACGTATACTTTTCAAAATCAAGCACACCGTGGAATTCCCCCAACAATTCATAAAACGGCCCTGGTGCGGATGCTGCCCATTCCACACCCACATTCATCAGGTCATCCCGACGAACTTCAACCACCTGGACATCCAGCAAGATCATGGCCTGCAGACTGACCTTTGGCCTAACAATATTGAACACGACGGTACCACTGCCTACTTCCTTCGACAGTTTCTTTTTCATATCTTCGATGATGGGAATGTCCTGCTCTCTGAGAATCCTCCCCTCAATAAATACGATGCCATTCTCCTCCCGCGCGTTCACTCCTTCCACGTCGGCCAGAACAATATTGGCAACTTCCAGTATCTGAACCCAGGAGTTATCCACCACCTTCAATAGATAGCGTATCTGTTCACCACTGTCCGTCCAGATCCGCAGATCAGTAACCCCGGCTTTCAAGCCGGTTAGCAGAATTTCATCAGGGCCTGTTGGCTGGGCGTTAGCAATATCAGGATGTCCAATGGAAACTCGATTCACACCGGGATAGGGCATCAGGCGTGTTTGACCTTGAATAATGTTGACGGTACCTGAATAGGCGTCGTCTGCAGCATAACTGGGAGTAAACAGAAAGGAATACATTGCCAAAAGCGCCGCGAACAGCACTGGAAAACAGGTCTTAACCATCACTTCTTAGGTCCTTTTATTTTTATCGTTATGAGCGCTTGCCGCCTCTAATCACCTCAAACCCCCAGGGCTGATCTTTCGGTGGCGGCGGAGCAACGGCCTTAACTTCATTAGGAATATCTACTAAATTGTCCAGAGTTACATAATCTTCAAAGCGATCTGCTTCATCTTCCGGGCGCCTTAACAACAGGCTGATGTCACCAACCGTCTGGGCATGAATAAGGCGTGTTGCATACAGAGGTGTTACGCCCACCGTTATTTCTGTATACCGGCGTTGTGTCTTGTTGGGGATGCCATCGTCCAGATCCCCACCCGTTGCCAGCACTCTCAGATTCTGGGCCAGCGGAACCGTACGCCGGGTAACGCCGTCCTGAAGCGTAATCATCAAGTCAACATAATCACCCGGTGCAAGAAAACCCGAAAACGTATCAAGTGTGGAAACAGGGAGCGTAACGGCCCGTTCGCCCTCCCTCAGCAAACTCGCCAATCCGTCAATCTTTACCTGGCTGACATGCAGCCCGAGAATAGGTTGGCCACCACGAACAGGGTGAATAAGCTGCCTGCCTTCTAGCCTTGAAAACTGTGAAGGCCTGACGGCTTCCGATGAGACATAAATTTTTGGAATTTTACGGATAGACGCGGTGGTTGAATTGATCTCCTCACCGACGGCAAGATCCCGCTTTGCGACGACAACCTCAACCGCTTCACGTTCTGCCTCAAAATTGGACTTATAGGAGGATATTTCACTTTCGATATGATTGGTGGATAAATACCAACCACCAGCACCCGCGGCAATGGCACACACCAGAAGAATGATACTGTTCTTATTATTAGATTTCATAGCTACTACCACTACGGCTCATAGATTTCTCGGGCGAACTCGTGCTGTCGGTCGTTTAGAGCAGACATGATGGTCGGATCATCGGTTTCAGGGTCGCCGTCAATACCGCCTTCAATCCCCCCCAAATCCCCCACGCTGCCCATCATGGCGAAGCCGATCACTGCAACCATAAAGATCAACACGACCAGATACTCTGACATGATATTGCCTGACTGCGAATTCTTATTCATTTTTTGTTCTTATAAGTCTATTTGACCCAGTTTATAAGCACCTGACTAAAACTACTGTTGCGACCTTGTAAACCCTTTATATTCAACTGTAACAGCTCTCCCCCTCGTTGAAAACTGACCACAGCGCCCTCGACCCCGTCTCCAGAACCGGAGTATTGTTGCCATCCCTCACTTTGCAATTGAACTCTATAGAAATCCAAAACTTGTGCTACGCCAAGAGAGGTATCAAGCGTGACCGACTCTGATCGTTTACCCATCTCCAGTGACTGCACCACGCTGGCAATCTTGGCGCGAGGTGGCAGTGGCAATGTGGTTTTTTTGCGCTCTTTATAGTTAAGCGGGGTTGGCGAGACCACAATCTTACCATCCACCACGTTACCCTGCTGGGAAAACTGCACAGAATACTGAAATCCATCCAATTGGTAACCCAGTATATTAAGATCACCTATACTCTTTTGGGTTAGCTTTCCATGCCCCTTAATCTGCCACAACCCCAGATAGAAACGCTCAACCTCTTCAGCTTTGCCCGGGTAGGAAAAAAGCTTAACGGACATGGGAATGTTGTTTACCGCCAGATGCCGGCCTGCCCAATACCACTGGGCACCTGACACCACTTCCAGCTCCGGCAGTTTAACATCCAGGGGGTCTTTAAAAGCGGAAAAAGCGGTTTGGGAGAACACACACGCAACAACAAGAATCAGGCTGACGTAGAGTTGCCGGGGAAATTCCATGAATACTGCTTGCCTGTATATTAATTTGCTACGTAGGGCTCCAGCAGCGTGCTGGGAACCGCAGTGGATTGCTCTGATGACACCATTTCAAAAGAATCATTGCCATTCACAAACAGTTTTTCGTCGATTTCATCGAATAAAGGCGCTAAAAACCGGGTAGCATTAGTATTTTGGAACCAACGCTGGGCATTGCTGTACACTGATTCCCGAACCCCCTGTACCCTGTCGGAGAACGATGCCTCATTGCCCGGCGCCCAACTGTCTGCAATAAGCACATAAGAGGCACTGACGTTGGGCGTATAAGCACTCTCAGAATCCAGTGCAAAAGTGTTTTCCGCGTCAAAATTCACTTGCAGGGAGGCCGCTGCCATGGAGTTAACATTTACATCGCTCCTTTCGCTCAGCCAGTTGACTCGGGATGAATTTGATTCAAGAAATCCGGTAGCATCATTGATGAAAGTATCTTCTACAGTGGGTGCATTGACCGATATTCCATTATCCAGATCCACCACCGATTGCCTGGATTGCCAATCCCGCCACTTTTCCGTGGTCACCGCCACATCACTGTCAAAGCCAACCGAGTCGTTGATAAAAAACCGCTCGGCAATTTCATCATCAAACCCATTGATTGGATCGGACATACGGGCTTCGTAATCTGCTCCGGTGTAGGCGGTGCGCTCCCATGCCACGTAGCGGGCCGCCTTATGAGTTTGAGTCTGCACCTTGATCATCTGCATGATCGCAATCAGCATGAACACAAACGGGATAACCCAAGCCATGTACACAATGAATTCTGAAATAGCTTGTCCGCGCTGCTTATTCATTGACACCTCCAATACCGCTGGCAATCAAACGCGCATGCCAAAACGGGTTATACAGGTTGGGCACTTCTACCGACCCACTGTTATCAAGGCGAGAAAAGCCATTATCGGTGCGTGAGCAGGACGCATTGCCATCTTCATAACAATCCGGTCGCTGAAAATACACTTCAGCCTGCCCGATAGCGTACACGTTTTTCCCACATATGCTCTCTTGCTCTTCAAAAGGGCGCAAGTTATCGGACCAGCCTTCCAGCCGATTTCCATCATCGTCAAAGCCAATATGATCGGAACAGTTACTCTGATGGAGAAACGCCGTGATGGTGGCTTTTTGGCGGTTGGGGTCCAACGCCGCGTAGCGTTGCACGCTGTCATAGCTATTATTTGCCAACGAGTTACAGTCGATACTACCGCCGTTAGTGCAAAGCCCCCAGAAGCGCAAGCCCTGAATCGCAGCGTCATTTATCATGGCAGTTGCTTCCTCCACGTTCTGCGCGGCATCGCCATCCTCGGTGGTACGATAAAACTGTATCCCGGCAAACTTGAGCTCAAATGAATCCTCTTCAGCAACCCAGTTAATATTACCTGTATTGGGATTAAAGACTGCGTTGGTTTCACCGGCGCGGTCTGCCCGAAACGCACCAAAAAATGAGTAGTTATCCATGTTCCGGTCACGAATCCAGGTGGCATTTTCCATGGTTGCCACCGTTTGGCGGATGGCATCGATCATCAGGCCACCGTCTGCTTCCGGGGCCATGGGAGTACCTGGTATGGAAATACTCAAGTTTCCAATACCGCTGACCGCCTGCTGGCAATTCTGGGAGCGCGCCCCGTAGGAGCTACCCAACGCATTGCCAGTCTCCATACCCGGCGCTGCAAAGAGTATCATTTCGCACAGTTCAGCAGCGGCGTTCGCCGCCTCGGTGGCAGCCGTAGCTGCGGTCTGATTATCCGATGTTATAAATTGCTGCAATGTGGTGGGGCTGTTAACCGTGATGGGCGCATTGGCACGGGATATATAGGAAGACGCCACTACGGACATTGCCTTCTCCACCACTGTGTAGCCAGTGTTGGGGTCGGGCCTGATCAAATCCTCGTACGCCTGCTGCTGAAAATTGGCGAACGATGCATTATTGGCGTCCAGCATTAGCGAAAGCATCCCGGTAAATACTTTAGAAGTATCCACTATGGGTTGAATAACCTGAGCAATCAAGTCCAGGGAATCCTCAAAAGCGTCCCCGATGATTACCCCCAGCAACCAGCGCACAAAGTCACCAATCAAGCCGCCACCACCGACCCCTTCCTGAACAATTTTACCCAGCAGGTCTACTTCCACCTGAAAACTGTAGAGATGGCCAATAGCCGCCTCGTTGGCCACCATTGCACGATTGGTATAAGCCATAAAATTCAGGTGGCGAGCCGCTACCTGAGCACCGGAATAGGCACTGGCATCGGCCGCATTGACCAAGTTGATTTTCTCATTGACAGCGCGACCACTGTTGAAAACAACAAAGAAGACCACGCACGCAACCGCTAGGACAGCGAGGGAAAGGGGGAAGACCTGGCCACTATGGCCCTTCAAAGACAAGCTCATACGCACCACTGGCTTTAGTTTTAATTGTTGTAATCGGCTGGGCGAAGAGGAGTAACTACTTCAAATCAATAGCGGCGGCCACTACAAGAGGAAGCCGCCGCTCATAAAACAGATCAACAAAAAAGATCTAAACTCAGTTTCCGTTCAGAACGTCGTTGTTTGTGTCGTAGTTATCCAAGCCAGCTACAGAATTATCCGCTGCGTCTTGCGCCAGGGTACTTGCATCGCTTCGAATAGTGGCAGACTGCGTGCCATCGGCAAATTCATCAGCAAACGCTGCCATTGTGGTACGGACAGAGCCGCCCATCAGACCCATAGCAGCAATACCAGCTACTGCCAGCAGACCAACGATGACCAGATATTCGGACATGCCTTGACCAGTGATTTTTTTGTTAGACAGTTTGCGAGAAGATTTGATATCCACAGGATTTAGCCCCTTTATAGTTGTTTTCTGTGTTAGTACTAACGAGTACGGACTCATAAAGCACTTTACTTATTTTGCATCGGTTTGACTAGCCTTTTGTGGCCACGCCGTCAAAGAAATAGACAAACTACGATGATTGATATACTGCTTATAGACTCTTTATTAGTCAATATCTATAAACCGATCAACCATCAAATTTCCGACGAACGTGAACGAATGCACGCCCTTGGCGCCAATATATCGACGGAAAACTGCCACTAAAATCGCCTTAATATCAACATCAACTGTTTCTTTGCGAATCCCTGACTAGCGTGTAAACTATTAGGTTATCTAACAAAAACAACTTATTACTACTGTTTTTTCACCACGATTTTTGCGTTAAAGGGCTCAACCTCTCTATGAATCTGACGTGGCTATTCTCATGGCGCTCAAAAAAACAGCAAAACGAACCCAAGGACGCCAAGCCCGAACGCCGACCTGACGCACAGAATCAGGGGAGTGGTGCCAAGAAACCGGCTGTGGCCACCCGCCCCCCGGCAACCAACCTGCAACGCCCCTTTGAGGTTCAGCTCAACATTGGCCGTTATCGAATGGAGCCTTTCACTGAGGGTGGAATCTGTGTAGTGATGAAAGGCATACCGCTGGAGCAGGGCAAACCCAAGCTGGCGGTAAAAATGGTGCGGGAACAATGGCTTAACCACCAGGCCGTGAGGCGACAATTCACCACAGAAAGCCAGATTGTACGGGAACTGCATCACCCCCAATTACCCAAATACCGTTCCAGGGGGCTTATTGACGGTAAGGCCTATTATGCCTATGAATTCATAGAGGGGTTTCAGCTTATCAATCTGTCTCAGGAACAACAACGCTTCCCTCCACAACTGGTTAAGGAGCTGGCCAAAGACATTGTCGGGCAGCTGCTGGAACAACTGCATTATCTGCACACCAGCCTGAAGCCTGTGGTGCATGGGGACATCAGCTCGGAAAACATACTGATCGATACCAAGCAAAAGATCTATCTGGTGGATTTTGGTTGCTCACACTTTCAGAAGCAGGCCAACAAAGAGGCCTATCAATGGTTGGCCAAGCCATCGTTCATTTCACCGGAACAAGCCCGGGGTGAAAAGTGGGATCACCGCAGTGATTTATACCAAGCGGGTATTCTGCTGTATGAGTTGCTGAAAAACAGACGCTGGAATGAAGGCACAACCAAGCGGGACAAGGTACTGTTTGCGGCCTCCAATCAACGACAACAGGACAATTTTCTGGAAGGCGTAACCGATGCCAGGACTTCTGCGTTTGTTGCCAAAATGTTGGACCCGGACCCTAACCAACGCTTTCAAACTGCCAAGGAAGCCCTGGCAGCAATCAAGTCATAACCGTATTATTCGATTCTTACGCCCCGATCGAAACGGCAAGGCGTATCAGCACCATCCATGGAACACACACCACGCCCATGCAGTGCGTTCTGCTGAAAACCACCCACGTATTTGCTGCCATCCGGCCAGGTAAATACGCCTCTACCCTCACGCATTCCGTCTACAAACTCACCTGAATATTTTTCACCGCTGGGCCAGGAGAGAGTGCCTTTGCCGGAACGTTTGCCGAGTTTGAACTGTCCATCGTACACACGCCCGTCCGCAAAAGTCAGCATACCCCGCCCGTCCATCACACTGGACTTGAACTCGCCCTGGTACTGATTTCCGCTGGGCCAGGATTTTTGTCCGCGCCCATGGGGCATGTCTTCAGCAAACTGCCCTTCATAGGTTTCCCCGCTGGGCCATTCCATCCGACCTTGCCCCTGCGCCATGTCATCCTGAAACGTGCCTTCATACACCACACCATCGCTTTGGGTTCTGGTGCCCTGCCCGGATCGAGCCCCGTCCACAAATTCGCCCTCGTAGATCTCACCATCAGGGTACAGCATTTTTCCCTGCCCACTGCGTTGGTCAGCCTGGAACTGGCCCATGTACTTTCTGCCATCGGGCCAGGTGTAAGTACCATTGCCATGCTTTAAATCGTTGCTGAATTCGCCGCGGTAGGATCGGCCATCCGCCCATTCATAGGTACCTACGCCTTCCTTCTTGCCGTTAACAAATCCACCTTCATAACGACTACCACTGGGCCAGCGATAAACACCACGGCCGTGAAACTCCCCCTTTTTCCACTGTCCGGAATAGATATGGCCTTGAGCATCTTCAAATGTACCCTGACCGGACATCAAACCATCTTTCCATTCTCCGTCATAGCGATCCCCGTTTGGCCAGATGTATACCCCCTGCCCATTCTTTTTACCGTCGAGAATCTGCCCTTGATAGGTGCTCCCATCTTCCAGCTTATGAATCTCTGCCGATGGCGTAGATTGCTGCTCTGCGGTACCAGCATCCACTTTCGCCAAACCGTCATCGTTATCTGAGCAGGCACCCAGCAACGCCACCAGACCAAATACACATAAGATCCACACACGGTTAACAATAGTGTTCAATAGTTTTACCTCAGGTTGACGCCTTATTATTCGCCTGAAATTCTTCATGCCCATCATCCCAACCAGCTTCCCAGCTGGCGGATAACACTTCCAGTTCAAATGGGGAGACTCTTGGTACATCCCCTTTCAATCCTTCTTTGTGCCCCAGCTCATAGGCTTCATCCAGGCCCACATGCCATTGCAGCTTTTCAGAGTCATCGTCCGCGCCCGTTTCATAGGAGCGGTCTACCTCTTCCGCTACAGAAAGTTTCTTTTTGGCACCGGAGAAAAACAGGCTCAGATCGCGAACTGACTGATTTATATCATCGAGTATGTGGTAGGTCGCCGGCACCAGCACCAGGCTGACCAGGGTGGCAAACAGCACGCCGAAGGCAATGGAAATCGCCATGGGTATTAAAAACTGCGCCTGCAAGCTGGTTTCCAGCATCAATGGTACCAGGCCGCCGAAGGTGGTGAATGAGGTGAGCATTATGGGCCTGAACCGCGATGCGCCGGCCTGCCGAATCGAATCCATCAGGGCGATACCCTTCTCTTTATTCCGGTTCATGAAATCAACCAGCACAAGGTTGTCATTCACCACAATACCGCTCACTGCAATCATTCCCACCAAAGACCAGAGCGTGACTTCCATCCCCATCACCAGATGCCCAACCAAGGCACCGATGATGCCGAAAGGTATGGCAAACATCACCATCAAGGGTTGTGCGTACGACCTGAACAGGGTTGCCATCATCACATACATGCCCAGAATTGCAATCCAATAGGCTTTGGCAAGATAGGCCTTGAATTCATCTTTTTCTTTCTGCACGCCGGAGATATCCCAGCTCATGCCCGGGAAATTCTCCGGAATGGACTCAAGATACTCACCCTTCAGTGCCATCATCACTTTTGGGGTGCTGGTGACGTTGTCATCCAGCTTGGCCCGCACCCGGATAACCCGGCGCCGGTTATGGCGGTTAATCTGCGCGGCACCCTCTCCGTACTCTATATCGGCCACCGTCAACAGGGGAACCGTTGAACCATCCCGCAGGCGGATCGACATGTTTTCCAGGTACCAGAGTGAACTGCGTTCTTCTGCCGGATAGCGCACCACAACTTTGATATCCTGCTCACCGCGCTGGATGTTCTGCACGTCTGCTCCGTGATAGGCCTGCCGCACCTGCATGGCGACATCGTCCAGGCTCAATCCCAGGTTCCTGGCCAACGGTTTCAACTCGATGAGCAGCTCTTGCTTGCCCCGTTGAAACGAATCCGTAATCTGGTAGAGACCGTTGATGGATGCCATTCTTTCCTTGAGGCCATCGGCTGCCAGTTTCAAATCGCTGAGGCTGCTGGCTGACAATTCAATATCGAGCATGGATCCAGGCTGGTTCAGCGTGGCCTTGAATTGCAGCTCAACCACATCCCGAATATCCCCGACGCCGTCCTCCCAGCGCCGCGTAATTTTCTGACCGGAAAGCTTGCGGTTTTCCGAGGGAGCCATTTCCAGTACAATGCGCCCCGCCGTATCACTGGTGAAAGCGGTAAATACGTTAAGTATCTGCTCGTGACCGGTTTCATTCCTGAGTTCATCTTTCAGATTCAACGCGGCCCGCTCAACCCGTTTTATACCGTCACGCACGGCTTCCGGTGTGGTGTTTTGAGCGAAGCTGATGGTTGCACTGGCGGTATCCGCCTCAATGGTGGAGAAAAACACCACCTTTAACCAACCTGATGCCATCAGCGACAGAGCAATGATCAAAACGCCAATAAACCCAAACAACGTGGTATAGCGCCAGCGCAGGCATACTTCCAGGAACGGGCTGTAAATGCGGCTCACAAACTTTTCCAGGCCCAGGGAAAATTTGCGTTGCACTGCTCCGATCACCGGAAAGCGGTCAAACTCGTCAGAAGAGATGCCCGAAACATGGGATGGCAACACCAGCAAGGATTCAATCAGTGAAAAGATCAGGGTACAGATCACCACAATGGGAATCACCTTCATCAGTTTACCCTCGGGGCCAGGCAACATGATGAGTGGTGCAAATGCAATGATGGTGGTGATAACTGAGAAAATAACCGGCTTCTGCACTTCCTGAGCACCCAGTATCGCGCCGCGCACGCCGCCAATACCTTCACGGTGCTTGGTGAAGACATTCTCGCCAACAATGATCGCATCATCCACCACGATACCGAGCACCAGAATAAAAGCGAACAGGGAGATCATGTTCAGTGAGCCGTCAAAGTGCGGCAACAACATGAATGCCCCCATGAAGGATATCGGGATACCCAGGCTGACCCAGAATGACAACTGAGCCCGCAAAAACAGCAGCAAAATGATAAACACCAGCGCCAAGCCGCTTATGGCGTTTTCACTCAGCAAATCCATGCGGCTCTTAAAGTAGACCGAAGAATCCTGCCATACATCCAGATGAATGCCTTCGGGAATATAGGTGGTGGGATTTTTAACGTAATCGTGCAGCTCTCGGGACACATCCAGTATATTCTGGTCCCCGACCCGATACACGGACAGCGCCACTGCAGGCCGGCCATTAAATTCAGACAGTGAGACACCTTCCTTGAAGCCATCCAACACCGTCGCCACATCACGCACCAGAACCTGCGCCCCGTCCGGTAAAGCCCGAATCACGATATCCTCAAAATCCTCGCCCCAGTAAACCTGCCCCTTGGCTTTAACAGATACATTGCCCTGGGCGGTTTTAATGACGCCGGTGGGCAAATCCACCGAGCTTTGACGTACCGCGTTGGCCACTTCAAGGAAACTCATTCCGTAACGCTGAAGCGATGCCTCGGACACTTCTATGGCGATTTCATAGGGCCGGCTTGAAGCCAGGGAAACCTGGGAAATATTGGGCTTTGTGGTCAGGTCTTCCTGAATCTGGGCCGCCAGATTCTTCAGGCTACGTTCATCCGCGTCACCGGATATCACTATGTAAGCCACCATATTACGCACCGAAATCTCGCGTACGATGGGGCGCTCCACATCCGCCGGGAAGGTGCCTATACCGTCAACCCGTGCCTTGATTTCATTAAGAAGATGCTTACTGTCATGGCCGTAGGCGATTTCCAGAGTCAGCACGCCCAGGTGCTCGGTCGCCTTGGAGGACAAGGATTTAATGCCCTCAAGATCATAAATGGCGGACTCAATCCGATTTAATACGGATTTTTCCACATCCTCCGGTGAGGCTCCCGGATAAGGGACACTGATGGTAATCAAATCCAGTGAAATGTTGGGCAGGATTTCTTTGCGGGTATCCTGCAGGCTGATGATGCCCGCCACTACCACAAACACCATCAAAAGGTTGGCGGCTACCTTGTTTTCCGCGAACCAGGCAATAATTGCATTCATTGTACGGCTTCCACCAGAGGCTCAGGGGCACTGACAATTGAAATGGTGATCTTGCCACCCCGTGCCGGTGACGCTGCATTGCTTTGCTGGGCCGGAACGGCAGGCACCGATCGTGGCTGCTCGGGAGCGCTTTCCGGTATCGGCTCTGCGGCAGGGGGGTCCTGAGATTCCATATCCGCGGCTATTTGCGCGGCCAGGGGCGACATTTCAACCTGCTTGCCCGCTTCCTGCTCAGGCTTGATCTCCGCTTTAGGCTGCGCCTTGGGCGTGATGGCTGCCTGCAGTTTTTGCGCCTGCTGCATCAGGCCCTGAGCGCTTTCCTGGATCTGATTTTTTTGCTCATCATCCAGGCCTTCAAAGGCTTCCCGCGCCTTCTCTGCCATCTGCCTGACCCGTGGATCATTCAGATCCTTGGCGTCTATAATGGTGTTCTGGCTGGCCGCCGGCGGGGTCGAGGTTTTAGCCGCTGACCCAAAAATGTTGTCGTTCTTATCGGGCTCAACCTCATATTCATAGTTATCTTCCAATTTGGTCCGAACGGTCATGCCATCGACGGCAATGTCCATCTGACTCAATACCACACGATCACCGTTCTCCAGCCCGGAGCTGATGTAGATGCTGTCTTTTCCTTTGTAGATAATTGCAACCTCACGTTCCCGTAACTGGCTGTTTTCATCCACCACCCACAGCTGGGAACTGTTTCTCAGTGCCTTCCTGGGCACCTCGAACACTCTCTCAAAGCGACGACCATCAATAGTGGCTTCAACAAAAGAGCCTGCCACCAACTCTGGCCTGCCAGGTTGATTCGGATCCGCTGAATAGGGGTCACGAACCTGGGCAACAACATACAGGAGGCGGTTGCGCTCATCGACCCCACCCTCTGCACGCACTACTTTTCCTTTCCAGGTATAGGTACGCCCGGCAAACTTTTCGGTTAACGTCACCTCAGGAAGTGGCTGGTCCAGCGCATCCTGAAATCGCATCGGCACATCCACCAGGCTCAACTGGCGATCGGATAAAGGCAAGCGCACTTCCGCTACGTCAACGGCGTAAATGGCCCCCATTTGCTGGCCGGGCCGCACATACTGACCAATATTCAATGTTGCCAACCTGACCCTGCCATCAAACGGCGCTGTGATGGTGGTACGGTCACGCTGCAGTTTCACCGCCTCAAGCTCAGCCACCGCCGCGTCATACTGAGCCTTGGCCTGCTGGTACTGAATTTCATAATTGGCCAACCGGTTGGAACTGTTGTTCTTGACCCGGCTGCGGGCCTTGCGCTCAGCTTCTGCCTGTAACATGGCCTGATATGCCTGCGCCTTGCTGGCCTCTGCTCGTTTGATGTTGACCTCATATTCAATAGGGTCAATTTTGATGAGCATTTCGCCCTTACGGAAGAACCCACCATTGGCAAAATTGGGCGACAGCTCCAGCACCTGACCGCTCACTTCAGACATCAACTGAATTTCGGTACCTGGGGTAACCGTACCGCGGGTAAATACCGGGATGCTTTTGCTTTTTGCCTGCACTTCGGTGATGGTCACCAGCGGCGATTTGATGTTAAGGGGCTTATGCTCCACTTCCGGGCGGGATACAAACAACAAGACGGACACTGCCAATCCCACAACGATTGCCGCGATGGGCAAAATGAACTTTAATGCTTTTGTCATTTTCTAATCTTCTTGTTTAGAGCTCGCCCCGCCATCTTGCTGTGCAGCAACCATTATCGGCTGAGGGAGGAAATCTACGTGGGCGTTAGACCACAAAGTACAGCATCTTATCCGAAATAACGTTGGTTTTTAAATAGATGCGATAACTATTTACGGTACCCATTACTCTAGCAACTAACCTTCGTATCAGCTAGTTGGAACAGGAAACGGAGGGTGTTGAATTCTCAGGACGTTTTCCGGCTTGCCAGCATACCATCCGACCCGCCCAACACAGATTCAATCGCCTGGTTAACGGTATTGAGGAGCGAGTCAGTCACCTGATTGATGAAAAAATGATCTCCCGAGAACAGCTCGAGACAAAAAGGGCCTTTCGTAACTTTGCGCCACTCTTCCAGATCATCCATGGATACCTGGTTGTCTTTGACACCACCCAGGGCCATAACAGGCACATCAATGGGGTCCGAGGGTTGATACACCCAGGTCTCGATCAGTTGGAAGTCCGCTCTGAGAATGGGGCTGACCAGATCCATCAATTCCGGATTGTTCAGCGCTTCTTCAGGTGTGCCGTTAAGGCGCCGGATTTCGTCGCGAAACTCTGCTTCAGGCAGAGAATAGATTGGTTTGGTCTTCTTTGCCCGTTGCGGCGCCCTTCTACCGGATACAATCAGGCACTTGGGTTGTGGGTAGCCCAAGTCCCGCAATTTCCTGGACAACTCAAATGCCAGCTGCGCACCCATACTGTGACCAAAAAACGCATAAGGTGTCTGGGTGTACGGCTCCATCTCCGGAGCCAGTGTGGACAAAAGACTGTCCAGGTCGGTAAAGGCTTTTTCTTTGAATCGACTACCACGGCCGGGCAGCTGAACAGAGCAGACTTCCACATCCGCCGGCAAGCGCTTATGCCAGTCGCGGTAGGTTGAGGCGTTCCCACCTGCATAGGAAAAGCAAAACAGCCGAAGACGGGGCTCGGACACCGGCCGCGCCACCTGGAACCAATTACTTTTCACCGGAATACTGGATTGAGTTGCCATCATGCCCTTGAACCACCGATTTATTATTGTTTGAACTTGGTTACTAAGGTTTTATCGTCACTGCACACCATTCGAGAGTAAGCTCCTGTTGCTTGTCCCCCGGTGGTAGCGCTGCCGCCTACAGCATTGCTTGAAGACTAACCAATATTATCTGAACGATCGTTCCAAGTCCATTTGAAACCGTTTTCTGTATAGTCAGGTTGAATTAAACGCCCAAGGCGGTATGGCGTCAAACGGTTGATACGGAATTTGGGAAATGTTTACACTTTAAAAACAGCGTGTTACACAATTTACATTCCGGCTATAGAAGTGAACAACGAAATATGACTGGTCGGTCTACGTTGCCGCCCGGCTGATATTCTCATCCGGCAGCGCGGTATCGGCGGTTCTTATGGCACGAATGGACCAGGCCATCAACACAATCACAATGCTCAGAATACCGAACAGACTGATTAACAAGGCAATTCCCCGACCTTCCCCGATTCCCCATATGGGGCCAAATATATTGGCCAAAAGTGCCCCTTCTTTCATTAGGGGTTCAAATACACTCTGATACAGGAAACCGGCACTCAAAAAAGCGGCCGGCTGCGCGGCTTTCATAATTGTATTTCTCAAACTGAATGCCCGCCCGTGGAAGTGCACCGGTACCTTCCTTTGCCAAAGCGTCTGGCTGCATACGGTTGCCACTGGAGCCAACGCCATGATGACAAAGGCCCAGAACCCAATCCACACCAGGCTGGAATAAACCGGCAACAGGACCAGGATGAAAGCAATGGCAAGTGCTGCCCCCAGAATACCGTACATGCGCCGCTCCGGCCCCTTCCACCCCATCATCACGGCGCCCCCCAGCAGCGCCCCGACACCGGCAACGGACATGATCAAACCGGCTTCGCTGGGCGATGCATAGGACAACACAAGCGGGGTAATGAGTGCCTGTACAGCGGACACGTTGAACCAGATCAAGGTGAACAGATATAAACCTCCCAATACCCCGGGCTTGGATTTGAGGAATCGATAGGCCTCTTTGACCTCCTCCCAGACGGAAGTCTGAGTATCTGCAGGCTTGGCGGGCGTAGACGGCAGACTGGCCAGTAACAGGGTACCCAAACCAAAGCTGAAGCTGACGATATCAATCAGCAATATGGTGGAAATACCGATGGTATCGAGCGCCTTACCGGCCAGGAAGGGGCCGGCCAGCTGCACCAAACCCAGAACCATTCCCAACGCTGCATTGGCTTTATTAAGATCTTCGGTGGGCACCATCAGGGTGACTGTTGAGGTAAACCCTACCTGCAACATGGTGGCGAAAACTGAACCAAGGGACACGATCACGGCAATATGCCAGAACCGCAGCAAATCATAGTAATATAGGAAAGCCAGCCCCATGATGATCAGGGCGCTGCCGGCCTGCGCACCCACCAGCAGGGACTTGCGATTGAGCCGATCCACCCAGGAGCCGATAAAGGGCCCCAGCACGATACCGGGCAAAGTTGAGGCAACCAGAATCAAGGTGAATTCCATGACCGATTCGCTGGTTTGATACACCCAAACACCCAACGCAAATCCGGTGAGGGAGGAACCAAGCAAAGAAATGGACTGACCAAAAAGAATAAAATAGAAAAGCTTTAAGCCTGACATCTACTTACAGGACCGCAGTTATTATTTTAGTTAGAACCGGCATAGTACCCTATAATCCCGACATGGTATAGTTAGCTCTCTCGCAACAATAATAACGATATTATGAGTTTTTATCGGATTCCCTCACCCCTAGAATTCACGTACATTGCCGCCGATTTACCCCACTATTCCCCCTTGGTGAATCAGTTTTTTGTCATCGGCAATGGCGATATTGACAGCAACAAACTAAGGTCAGCACTGGCGCAGGCCGTTACTGCCAACCCGGGTTTCAAGGTACGCCTTAAGGGCTACTGGGGATGGCGCCGCTGGGATGACCAGGGGCTTGCACCCACCGTCGAAGACATCGATGCCCCTGACTGGGACAGTGCCAGTTCGGAAGGTGCACCACTGCTTGGCAACCCAATCGATCTGCGCCATGAATCCCCCTGCCAAATCGCCAAGATCCGCACCAGGACCGGTACCCATGTGTTATTCCGTACTCACCATGCCGTTACCGATGGCCGTGGTACTGTTCATTTAATGAATGATGTATTCAGGATCTTACGTGGTGAAGACCCGTTGGGATCCTCCTCCATGCTGACCGAATGGGATATTGCCATGCGTGAGGAGCGGCCGGACAGTACGGTGTCAGAAGATGATTGCCTGCCGGTGATCAAAGGCAGCGTCGATCCTGAGCGTACCGGTTATCAATGGTATCGATTTGACTGGAAAGGTGACAAAAACAAGTTCGCCGCAAAAATTCTGTTTGCCTGTGCGCAACTGGCACGGGCGCATTTTGGTGAGGGTAAGGTTTTATTCAGGATCCCTGCTGATTTGCGGCGCTACATGGAGAAAAACGAAGGTTTTACCGTCGCCAACTGCAGTGGTGCCATTGATCTGGAGATCAATGCCGACACCAAACTCAATGAAATCCGCTCCAGCATTGTACGCTCCATGCGTAACAAAATGGATCTGGCCCCGTTCAAGGAAAAGTATCAATACGTAAAGTGGTTGCCAAAATCCTTGTTTCGGGTGCATCCCGAATCTTTAAAACGCATGCACCGGGAACAGCGCTATCGCATGTCCGGCAGTGTCAGTTATATGGGCGACGTAGCGAATGAGATGTTTTCCTGTGACGGGTTTGAACCCTTTTCCCAGTTTGGCGTACCGATTCCTTTTGAAAACCGGCCGCTATTCGTTGCCGCCTGTTCCTACAATGACCTTACCAATATCATCATTGGTTGCCCCAGGGCGGTATGTAATCCATCTGAACTAAAACAATTTTGTCAAAAACTATCGAACACACTGGATGCTTTGTAAAAGCCCTTTACAGGGCTTTCTTCATGGCGCGCTCTATGATTTCCAGACCAATGTGAAGCTCGTCGGAACTGGCGGTCAGTGGTGGCAACAGTTTCAACACCTGCCCCTTGCGGCCAGCGTTTTCAATAATCAAGCCATCCTGAAAACACAGCGATGTAATCTGATCAATTAACCGCTCGTTGCCTAACGGGGCCAGGTCCACGCCCCAAATCATGCCCAGCCCGCGTAGCTCCATTCTGGCATCCAACCTGTCGATAATGCCGGAGAGTTCCTGTTGCAGGAGCTGGGATTTTTCTGCCACTTGAGCAGGAAGATTCAGGGACTGAAAAAGCTCGATCCCCACAGTGCCGCTGACGAACGCCAGCTGATTGCCACGAAACGTGCCGTTGTGCTCACCGGGCTGCCATACGTCCAGTTCCGGTTTCAGCAACACAACCGCCAGAGGCAATCCACAACCGCTGATGGATTTCGACAGGGTCACAATATCGGGAACAATGCCGGCCCGCTCAAAACTGAAGAAGTTTCCACTGCGCCCACAGCCCACTTGAATATCGTCAACAATCATCAGGATATCGTGCTTATCACACAGCGAACGCAGCTGCTTTAACCACGGCGTGGGGGCGACCACCACCCCACCCTCTGCCTGGACGGTTTCGAGCAACACCGCGGCCGGCTTTTCAATACCGGAGCTGGAATCCGATAACACCGCATCCAGGTAGGCGATGGTATCAATTTCCTTCATGGGCCCAAATGGGAACGGCATAAACGTGACATCCGGGAGCGCCGTACCTGCCCCTTTTCGGTTATACGAATTACCGGTGCAGGCTAATGCACCCAGAGTCATACCATGATAGCCGCCCTGGAACGCAAAAATATTGCGGCGACCTTTCACTTTACGGGCGATCTTCAACGCTGCCTCAACCGCATTGGTACCCGTTGGGCCACAAAACTGTACCCGATAATCCAGGCTTTTGGGTTGCAGTATCTGTTCCTGCAAGGCTTGCAGAAACTGCCCCTTGGCATCGGTGTACATATCCAGCCCATGCAGAATGCCATCTTCCTGCAGGTACTCAATCAATCGTTGCTTCACCAGATCCGGGTTGTGACCAAAATTCAGTGCACCGGCACCGGCAAAGAAATCCAGATAGCGCTGGCCATCCTGCGCCTCGATATAGGAGCCTTTGGCTTTGGTGAAGACGGTAGGAAATGACCGGCAATAGGAACGCACTTCGGATTCGTACTGCTGAAACACATCAACTCGCATTCAATGCCTCATACTTTATTGTTGTTATGGTTTTGTAACCGGTTAAGAATCTGTTCTGCCAGGGGTTTGGCATGCTCACCCTGCATCATGGTCTCATGGCCACCCGGCACGTCGATGGATTGCAACTGCGGCATTTGTTGGCCCCAGCTGCTACCGGAGCGGATTCCGGTAATATTATCGGCTGCCGTAAAATGATGCACGTTTGCATTCAGCTTTTCCACATCATAATGTGATGCAATCGTATGATTTTGTACGGCTACCCGGTACAGCGCCATAAACTGATCCATTGCCATTTCCGCCGGCAATACGCCCGCCTGTACACCCAGTCGGTAGATAGACTCGATATAAACTTCTGAATTTCCGTTGTTTTCAGATGCCCCAGATTGCGGAGCCAGGGCTCCGGAGTTGACTCCCAGTGCTCGACTCAGTATTTCCGCTGTGGAAGCGCCTCCTGCACGCAGGTGCTGCGGGCTGAAAGTATCCAGCATAACAATATTTTCCACCCGATGACCCATGCGTTCCAGCTGAGCTGCCACTGCTTGCGCCAAAATCCCCCCCAGGGACTGCCCCAAAAGCTGGTATGGCCCCTGTGCCTGAACCTGAAGAATACTGTCTGCGTAGAGCCGGGCTATCTCGTCCATACTCTGTGCGGGTGCACAGGAGCCATCCAGGCCCTTGGCACGAATTCCATAGACAGAGAATTGATCGCTCAGAGCACGGGCCAAATCGGCGTAACAGAGCACATCACCACCCACCGGATGAATCATGAATATCGGTGGGTGCTCCGATACCGCAATGGGCACCACCAGCCCCATTGCCTGTTCCTCACTTGCATCAATCAACAACGCCAGCTTTGCGATGGTTTGTGTGCTGAGCAGCGCAGCCACCTGAAGCTGAGTTCCGAATGCTTGATTAACCTTGGACATGATGCGAACACCCAACAAAGAATGGCCGCCCAATTCAAAGAAGTTATCGGTTACGCTGACACGCTGTACCGGCATAAGCGATTCCCAAATGTCCACAAGAGTGGACTCGGTATCGGTTCTCGGGGCGACGTAGTCGCCACAGCCGGATTGAATCACTGCGGGCCTTGGTAGTGATTTGCGGTCGATCTTGCCGGCCGGGGTTAACGGCAAGGCCTCCATCACCGTAATGGCTGCCGGTACCATGAAATCCGGCAATGATTCTCTCAGTTGTCCCCGTAGTCGTTGCGGATCCAGTTCGGGATCAGTGCCTGGTTCGTGTCCGGGCACTACGTAGGCTGCCAATGCTGCGCCACCGGGCATATCATCCCGGACAATGACAACATTCTCCCTGACACCGGGCAAGGACGACAAAGCAGCCTCCACTTCCCCCAGTTCAATGCGGAACCCCCTTACCTTCACCTGATTGTCAACCCGATCCAGATATTCAACACTGCCATCCCTAAGCCAACGCCCCAAATCGCCGGTCCGATACATCAACGCGCCCGTACCGGTTGTGAAGGGATCGGCGACAAACGACTGGGCGGTTTTTTCCGGATTGCGCCAGTAACCTTCCCCTACTCCAATACCGCCAATGCATATTTCCCCCGCGACCCCTGCAGGTACCAGGCGCAGCAACTCGTCAACAATATAGACTTTAAGGTTGGCCAACGGCTTGCCGATCGGCACCGTTTTCTGAGCAGGAGGCAACGGAGCGCTGATAGCACACTGGATAACGTCATCGGCAGCTTCCGTCGGGCCGTAGGCGTTCACCACCGGGATATGGGGATACAATGCCAACCAGTCATTAACCAGCTCCGTTGATACGGCCTCGCCAGTGGCCATCATCCAGCGCAACGATGGCAAGGCACGCTCCGCTGGGGGCAACTGCCGTACAAATTCCATGAGTAGCTGCAGTGCCACTGGAACCAGTTCCACCACATCGATCTTGTTTTCCTTAACCAGGCGGAACAGTTTTTCGGAATGCGTCACGTCATCCAACACCACTACTTTTCCACCGCGGGTGACCGGCCCCACAAACTGCCAAACAGATATATCCGATGACGATGGCGCGGTTTGCAGAAAACTGAATGCACCAGCGAACGCCAGCACTTCGCATTCAGCTTCAATATGATTGAGTGCGCCATCGTGACGAATGATGGCGCCTTTGGGTAATCCCGTTGAGCCTGAAGTGTAGATCATGTAGGCGCGGTTACGGGAGCTGATATCAAGATTGGGGTTGGCAGCAGAATATCCCTGAATAACAGGCCAATCACGATCAAGACAGACCCGGTGGACGCCATTGGCCACCGCATCAGACTTGTTCAGGAGGTGCTCCTGTGTGATCAGCACACTTACTTCGGAATTGGATATCATATACTCGATACGATCATCCGGGTATTTTGGGTCCATTGGCACATAAGCGCCTCCGGCTTTCATAATACCCAGTATACCCACCAGAAAATCACAGGAGCGATCGGCACACAGCCCAACCAGGTGATTGGACTGAACACCCTGCTCAATCAAGTAGTGCGCGATCTGATTGGCACGGCGATTCAATTCACCATAGGTGTAGGCCCGCTGGTCATCAATGATGGCCATAGCATCAGGACGCGCCTGAGCGTTGACTTCAAACTTCTGATGCAGACATGAACCAAGATCATAATGACGTTCCGTCGCATTCCAGCTCTCCAGCAAGGTCACTTTCTCGGCGGGGCTTGAGACCAGCTCAAACTGCGCCAACCGAATGTCCGGGTTCCTGAGAACCTGCTCGCTGAGGTCTTGAATCCGTTGTAGCATACCGAAGTCGGCAAACAGATGTTGATGGTAAAAAAGATTTAACTTCAGGCGGCCGGCCACTTCGGTCACTACAAACTGAACGTTGTTGGCGGGATCACTGGGCGTACCCTCCGGGCTTAGCTGTTCACCCAAAAACTCAGAACTGGCCAGGAACTGATAGAAGTTGTACATAAATCCAATTCGCCCCTTGGGTGCAAGCGCCAATTGTTTGCCGATGGAGATGAGGCGCTGATCCTTGATGGACTTCTGGAATTGACGAGCGTACTCAAGCACATCGGTAAAACGCTGCTCTGCAGACAAGACCTGCTTGGAGAACACAAACGGAATTTCCTGGATATAGCATCCCATTGCCTCCTGATGACCCTTGATACGGCCTGCCATTGTTTCCTGAATGGAAAAATCACTATCGGAGCGGCAGTATTGCTGCACCAGATAACCGAACAGGCACTTAAAGTAAAGTGATGGGGTAATTCGGTGCTGACGGCAGAAACGTTTTACCCCTGCCCAATGATCATCACTCAAATAGCCTTCACGGGTGACGAAATGATCAGGGCCGGGTACCGGTGACGGCACCGTGAAATCCAGCGGTTCAACCTGTGCCAGTTTGTTCTGCCAGAACGCCAGAACCGGGGCGGTATCCATCTTCTGCCGTTCGTCATCGACGTAATCAGAAAATGGTACCGTTGCGATCCGGGGGGTCTCCCCCCTTTGCAATTGATTGTAGGCAGTGGTCCACTGTAACCAGAGTACGTTTAGTGACGCGCCATCCAGTATGGCGTGATGTACTGCGGTTATAACCACGTTATGATCAGGGGCCAGTTTAATCACGTAATAGCGGATCAATGGTTCGTGCTCGACCGCGTAGGGCTTGTAGATCAACCCGTTGATCAACGACGCCAACGCCTGCTCTGATATAGGCTCGGCACTCTTGTCAATTACCTCAACAACAGGCTCGAGCTGCGACTGGATCACAAGATAGCCCATATCCAGGTTCGCCTTTTGCGCAGCAACAAACCTTGCCCTCAACATGGGTTGCGCCTGTACGATCTCACGCAAAGCCTGTTGCCACAGCCCAAGATCCAACGCGCGATGAATATGTATATTCCAACCATGACTGCTTTGCAGGGACGACGGGTTCACCAGATTGTCCATGAACATGTCGTATTGCATTCGGGATAAGGGTTGAACACTGTCCACCGACTCGGTATCCAGCCCCAACGCATCCACCAGTTCGCCCTCTGCAAGCACCTGAACCGCGGCAACAGGTCGGTCCAGGCTGTGAACCAATTGCCAGCAAACCCTTTCAAAGCCCACCAGCATGTTGGCAGCCGTTTCCTCATAAAAGAGATCGGTGTTGTATTCCAACGAAGCTGACAGCTGATTTCCATCCAAGGTCAGACTTAATGTCAGGTCAAACTTTGCCGATGCAGTCTGACTGCCCAGCACCTCCACTTGCATATCACCAAAAGCAGCCTGCTCGGCCAACTGCGATGCGCTAAAGCCTGCGTTATCCAAAAGCTGGAAAGCCACCTGTGCCAGAGGCGAATACGATGGGTTGCGGGCAATACCCAGGTGTTCGACAATTTTGTCCACCGGCACATCGCCATTGGCAAAGCCTTCCAGTACAGTTTGTTTGGTATCTTCCAGGGCATCTGCCAGCAACGGGTTATCCGCAAACTGCGCCCTCAGCACCAGGCTTTGAATAAAGAAACCGATAATGGGCTCCAGCTCCGGGCTGTGCCGCCCCAGGGTCGGCACACCCACCAAAATGTCATCCTTACCACTGAAGCGATGCAGGAAAATCTGCCATGCCAGTAGCGTAGCCATAAATGGGGTGACACCATGACGATCACACACTGCCCTCAATCCTTCAACCAGGGATTCCGGGAACGTGGTATTTACTGTATCGCCATTACTGGTTTGAACCTTGGGCCTGGGTTTATCCAGAGGCAGATCAAGACAAGCCGGCACGTTTTTGAACTGATCCTGCCAATACCTGAGCTGGCTGGCCAGGGTCTGATCATTCAGCCACTCTCTCTGCCACCAGGCAAAGTCCGGATACTGAATTCGAAGTTCCGGTAATGGCGAAGGCTGTTCAGCTAAAAACGCCAGATAAAGCGTCATCAGTTCCCGGAACAGGATCACCTGCGATGCGCCATCCGAAATGATGTGATGCATACACAAGAGCAGGGTTTGCTGTGCCGGCTGTGATGCGGTTTTAACCACGGAGGCTCGCATTAAAGGGGCAACATCAAGACTGATTGGCAGCGTGCTGTTGTGCTCGATCAATTGCTCCAGCTCAGCCTGTTGTTGTGCGGCATCCACCGCAGTCAGGTCCACACAGTGCAAGTTGAAGGTGACTGAGTCAGCAATCCGTTGTATGGGGGTACCATCTGCATCCGCACCAAAGCTGGCACGCAAAGATTCATGGCGGCGACAAAGCTCGTAGAACGCCTTTTCCAGTACCCGAGTATTGAGGTCACCCTTGATACGCACCGCTACCGGCATATTATTAGCACGGGTACCGGGATTCATCTGTTCGTAAAACCACAGCCTCTGCTGGCCGAACGACAGCGGTACCTGCGCCTGCACGGGACGTTTAACAATGGCCGGCCGCTCAACCTGATGGGCCGCTGTATCCATGTACTTGGTGAGCGCCCTTATGGTTGGATTCTCAAAGAGATCGCGAACCGAAACCGTGCGCTGCAACTGCCGGGACATGCGACTGACCAACTGGGTCGCCAGCAAAGACTGTCCCCCCAGGGCGAAAAAGTTATCGGTCACCCCAACAAGATCCACACCGAGCACTGAAGACCACAGCTTGGCCAGCGCCACCTCCGTTTCAGTGGATGGGGCAACAAAGTCATTCACTGCCAGCGCCTGTGGTTGCGGCAGCTGCTTTCGATCCACCTTACCGTTGGGCGTTAGCGGAAAACTTGCCAACTGCAGCCAGGATTCCGGCACCATGAAGGCGGGGACCTTTTTCTGACACTCAGGCTTCAACAAGCCCTCAAGATCGTCGATGCTGTCGTGGGTGACTACCCAGGCCACCAGCCGCTGCACCCCTTGCTCGTCCTTGACCACATCCACGAGACTGTCTTTGACGCCCGTCACGTGATTTATAACTGACTGTATTTCTCCGGCCTCGATACGATAACCGCGCAGTTTGATCTGGTGATCCTTGCGGCCCAAATATTCTATATTGCCATCCGTACGATAGCGCACGCGATCCCCGGTGCGGTAAAGATTACCACTGTTGCTGTAGGGATTGGACACAAACACAGAATGGGTTTGCCGGGGGTCATTTATATAACCTGGCCCAACACCATCACCGGCAATACACAATTCGCCAACTGCACCCGTCGGCAGAAGTTCCAGCTCATCGCCCAGGATATACAGTTGCACATTATAATTGGGTCGACCGATGGGAAGCGCCGGAGCATGGTAATCCCGCTCAACATCCACTGCATACCAGGCGGCTATATCAGCGCATTCAGTAGGCCCGTAACTGTTGATCAATTGACAGTGGGATTGCTGCAACCAACCGGCGATTCGGGGAACGTTAATGGGTTCACCACCCAAAAACAGCAGCCGCAGGGTGCGCAGGTTATTCCATTCCGCCGGCTCATCCTGGAGGGCGTAGAACGCACTGGGGGCACAATTCAGCCAGGTAACTTGTTCCTTGTTGATCAACTGATTTATCTTTTGACCATCAAACTCATTGAATTCGGGGATCACCAGGCTCGCCCCTCTGAGCAATGGAGCAAAAAGATTTTTCTGGGTAAGATCGAAACCGATTGCCGACAACAGCAATAAACGATCACTGGCCACCAGATTAAACTCATTGCTGTACCATTCCAGGAGATTGATTTCAGATCGGTGAAACGCACCCGTGCCTTTGGGGTTTCCGGTGGAACCGGATGTAAAAATAATATAAAGCAGCTGTTCAGCATCAACTTCAACTGGTTTATACACCTCACTGCTGGATTCCAGGTGCTCCAACACCTGATCCAAAACCAGAGTTTCCGTTGTATCAGGCAATACTGCCTCGAGATGCGCTTGAGTGATAACCAACTTTGACTCAGAGTTCTGCAGAATGTATTGAATTCTGTGCTTGGGATAACTGGCATCCAGCGGAACATAACAGGCACCGGCTTTGATAATGCCAATCAAAATTGACATCAGGTGCAGGTTGCGATCAACACACAAAGCCACACGATCACCACATTGCACGCCTCTGTGCTGGAGTAACGCTGCAACACCGTTGGAGTATTGATCAAGCTCAGCGTAGGTTAACGCTGCCGCGCCGCACACCACTGCGGTGCGCTCCCCATTGGCGGCCAGGGAAGCCGTTAGCGCTTTGTCCAGGGTGAGCTGACGATCGTACTCCCGATCAGTCAAATTCCATTCCACCAGTTGCTGTTCACGCTCAACCGTGGAAAGATAGTTCAACGATTTAATGGGTTCGGCCGGACGCGCAACCAACTCGCCCAATAAGCCGACATAGTGGCCGGCAAGCCGCTCTACGGTTTGCTGGGAAAACAAATCAGTGTTGTATTGCAGGGAGGCACCCAACCCGCTGGCGTCATCCCACAACGTGAGAGTGAGCTCGTACTTGCTGGAATCCACACCCGGATCAAACGGTTCAAGCTGTACCTCACCCAGATTCTCTGCTCCACCCAACGCCGCCTGTTCCGTGGGCAGGTTTTGATAAGCGAGCATCACCTGGAACAACGGCGAGCGGCTCATATCCCGGGCCGGATCCACCTCTTCAACAATCTGCTCGAAGGGCATTTCCTGATGGGCGAGCCCATCCATCAATGTGGTTTTTACCTGCTCCAGTACGGATATAAAATCCTCGTTGGACGTGAGATCAGCCCGAATCGCTAGCGTATTAACAAAAAAGCCGACAATTTTTTCCAGCTCGGCGCTCTCCCTGCCAGCAACAGGTGTACCAATACAAAAATCATTCTGCCCCGAGTACTGGCGCAGCAGGACAAAGAATCCGCTGAGCAGGGTGGCAAACAGAGAGGTATTTCGTTCGATCGCCAGCTGATGCAAAGCCTCACGAACTTCCAGTGGTATTGAAAAGCGAATGGTATTTCCATTGTAGGTTTGCACTGCTGGCCGTTGATAGTCGGTGGGCAAATTCAATGGCTCTACACCCGCCAGCGATTGCTTCCAATACCCCAGCAATTCAGATTGGCGCTTGGCGTCCAGGCGTTTTCGCTGCCATGCAGCAAAATCCGCGTATTGAACGTGCAGACGATCAAAGTAAACATCATCGTGCAGATCGATTTGAATATAGGCGTTGGCCAGATCCTGAATCAGCAGATTCATCGACCAGCCATCAGTGACGATATGGTGAATCACCACCATAAAGACAAACTCGTCATCACCTAACTGAAACAGCCGGGTGCGGAACAGGGGGCCACCGGCCAGATCAAATGGTGTCATCAGCTCGATGGCCAGCAAGCGCCTTGTTTCCGCTAGCAATGCTTTCTCATCACTCGTATCAGCGCTGCGACGCACATCAACCAACGGTAAGGACCAGTCTTGTTCAGGCAATATGGATTGATACGGGCCTTCATCGTCTTGCAGAAATACGGTGCGCAACCCCTCATGACGGTTAAACACCTTGATCAGTGCCCGTTCCAGATTCACGTGATTCAGTTTGCCTTTAATTCTAAGAATGGAAGGCACGCTGTAAGCCAGTGACCCAGGCTCAATTTTATCCAGCAGCCACAAACGCTGTTGGGCAAAAGACAGGGGGATGCGGGTATCACGGGCGATGGCCTCCAACGGCGCATCCATATCTGTCTTGTTCTGACGTAATAGTTTTGGCGCCAGAGCGGCAATAGTAGGCTCAGCCATGAGATCGCGAATGGCCAGACCAATACCCAACGTCTTGCGCACTCTGGAAGCCACCTGAGTCGCCAGCAGGGAGTGTCCCCCCAACTCAAAGAAGTTGTCATGCACGCCTACCTGGTCAAGGTGTAAAACCTCCGCCCAGATCTCAGCAAGGCTTACTTCCAGAGCATTCCGGGGCGCGACATAGGCAACTTTGCGCTCAGACCAGTCCGGTAAGGGCAGCGCCTTTCGATCAATCTTGCCATTGGCAGTGAGCTGGAATGATTCGATCACCACCCAGCTGTCAGGCAACATAAACTGGGGCAGATTGGATTGTGTAATCTGTTTCAGCTCCAGCAAAAGAGCATCATCATTCTGACTGTGACGGCCACTGGCGACCCAGGCAACCAGCTGATCTAAACCCAATGGGTTCTTGATCACATCCACCAGGGATTCCTTCACCTGTGGGTGACGATTGATGACAGACTGGATCTCACCGGCTTCCACACGATAGCCACGCAACTTGATCTGATGATCCCGGCGCCCCAAATAAACGATTGTACCGTCTTCCTGGTAACGTACTCTGTCACCGGTGCGATAGATCAGGGATCCCGGTTGATGCGGATTATCCAGAAAAGCCGCGGCCGTCATCTCAGGTTGATTCAGATACCCCGGCCCCACGCCGTCTCCACCAATACAGAGCTCACCTATCGCACCCCGGGGCAAAAGTTCCTGATGTTCACCCAACACGTACAGCTGGACGTTGTAGTTGGGGCGCCCGATGGGAACAGCTGACTTGTGTTGATCCACCACAGGATCAAGCAGATGCCAGGAAGCGATGTCGGCACACTCCGTCGGGCCGTAGCTATTGACCAGCCGACACGGGCTTTGCTCCATCCAGGCGCCAAGGCGGCTCATATTGATCGGTTCACCACCCAGGAATACATAACGCAGGGACTTAAGGCGGGGCCAATCCTCTGCATTCTCCACCAGGGGATAGAACGCACTGGGTGCGCAATTGAGCCAGGTAACTTCCTCGCTTTCAATGGTGTCGATGATACGATTCGGATCGTACTCCTGGAACTCAGGGATTACCAATCTGGCACCGGTGGCCAGGGGGGCAAACAAGTTTTTCTGAGTAAGGTCGAAACCAATGGCACTTAACAACAACACACGATCACTGGCTGCCATGTGGAACTGACCGGTGTACCAGGCGAGCAAATTGGCTTCACTGCGATGATATGCGCCGGTTCCCTTGGGCTTGCCGGTGGAGCCACTGGTGTAGATCACATAGATCAAGTCATCCTGTTGAAATGAAACACTGTTAAGCGGGCTGGTGTTCTCCATCCACTGCGGCAGATTCGACAAATCGAGGCAGATAATGGGGGTGCTCTCGGTGGCTTCTGGATCGCCCGCTGCAGTGGTTGGTAAATTCTGCTTGAGGTGAGGCAAGGTGATCAGCGTGCGAATACCGGACTGCTGACAAATGTATTGAATACGATCTGCGGGATAGCTTGCATCAATGGGCACATACACTGCACCGGCCTTGAGTATTCCCAGTATGGCGGACATTAGATGCAGATTTCGGTCGAGTACAATGCCGACAAAATCCCCGTGTTCCACACCGCTTTCTATAAATGCGTTGGCGATGGCATCCGATGCCTTACCGAGTTCACGGTAATTCAGCGTCAACGGCCCTTGGGTGACCGCAATTTCCTCCGGGGTCTTTTCGATCTGGGCAGCCAGCAGATGTTCGATACGATCCGCCCGATAGTCATGCTGGGTCTGATTCCAGGCCACCAACTGTTGCTGAATCTGCTCCTCCGACAACACCTCAATTCGGTGCAGGGGTTGCTCCGGTTGTGCGAACGCCTGTTCACAAAATCGCAGGAAGTGCTCGACAAACTGTTGGGCGGTAGCTCGTTTAAACAGGTCGGTATTATAGGTAAGCGCCCCCCCTAATCGGTCGCCTTCGGGCCACACCGTGATTGTCTGCTCAAACTTGGCCGATTCCAGTTCCAGCTCGTAGGGCTCCAGGGACAGATCACCCAATTCCTGGGCTCCCACACCACCGTCACCCAGAGGGAGATTCTGATAGGCCAGCATCACCTGAAAAACAGGTGAGCGACTCATGTCCCGTACCGGGTTCAATTCCTCTACGATCTGCTCAAATGGAACATCCTGGTGTTCGAAACAGTTCAGGCTGTTTTCCTTGATCTGTTCCAGCAAGCGGGTAAACGGCTGCCCGGGCTCAGGTGCCACCGGTACCGCCACGGTATTAACGAAGAAACCAACGATGTCCTCCAGCTCGGGGCGATCACGACCTGCAACAGGGGAGCCAATGGCAAAGGCATCCTGTCCGCTATAACGTTGCAACAAGGCAGCATAAGATGCCATTAACACCATAAACGGTGTGGCCTGGAATCGCCCAGCCAGGTTATTGAGGTTTCGGGTTGCTTCAACAGACAAACTAAATGAAATGCTGCCACCGTTGAACGTCTGACTGGCAGGACGGGGGTAATCCAGCGGCAGCTCAAGCGCAGGAATATCCTGCAGAGCCTCGCGCCAGAACTGAATCTTCACATCCATTGTTTGCTGAAGATAATCATGCTGCCAGGCAGCAAAGTCAGCGTACTGCAATCCTGCCGGCACGGTGGGCACGCTCTGTCCTGACATTAGCTGCACATAGTTTGCCGCAAGCTGACGCACCAGTATTCCATTCGACCAGCCATCGGTGATGATATGATGCAATACCACCACTAATAAGTACTCCTGTTCGGCGCGCTGTATCACCGCTGCGCGAAACAAAGGCCCCTCATCAAGAGAAAACGGCTGAACCACCAACCCAGCGACCCGTTTACGGAGCCGGGTTTCATCCCATTCCGTGCCATCGATCCGTTCCAGATGCCATTCCCCTGAGGGAAGAAACGCCTGCCTGGGACCCAAATCGTCCTCAACAAAAATTGCGCGCATGCCTTCGTGTTGATTCACCACGGCAGAAAACGCCTGCTCCACCAACGCTATGCTGAGTGAACCTTTTACCGTTACGATACTGGGGACGTGATAGGCAGCGTTGCCGGGTTCAATCTGGTCCAATAACCACATACGTTGCTGCGCGGCCGAAAGAGGCAGCCGCGTATCACGCGGCACACTGGAAAGTGCACCAAGGGCCTGGCTCTTCTGCGCCATGTAAACCCGTTCACAAAGCTCCGCCACGCTGGGGTACAGTATCAAATCGCGAATGGGCAACTCGATATCAAACTGTTTGCGTATACGCGATACGATCTGGTTTGCCAGCAATGAGTGGCCCCCCAGATCAAAAAAGCTGTCGAGCACCCCAACCCGCTCCACCTTCAGCACCTGTTCCCAAATTGATGCAACAGCGGCCTCCACCTTATTGCGGGGCGCCACATAATCCACCACGGGGCTGCCGCTATCGGGATGGGGTAGCGCCTTGCGGTCAATTTTGCCATTGGGTGTCAGGGGCCAGGCATCCAACATGATCAGGTAGGCTGGAACCATATAGTCCGGCAGCTTTGCCCTAAGCTCCCCTTGCCAACCGCTGGGTGCGTCATTGACTGTACTCAGACCGTATCCCACCAGGGTGTCATCCTGCACCAGCACCACAGCATCCGATACACCCGCCAAGCCTTTAATCGCGCTCTCCACTTCCCCCAGCTCAATGCGCAAGCCCCGCACCTTGACCTGAAAATCCTTACGGCCGATGTACTCAATGTTACCGTCGGGACAGAATCGCCCCAAATCACCGGTACGATACACCATAGTGTCCAGCGCAGAGCTTTCTACAAAAACCTCGGCAGTCAGTTCGTCCTTGCCGATATAGCCAAGCCCGAGACCGGCGCCCGCAATGCAGATTTCACCCATGGCCCCCATAGGCACTGGCGCAAGCTCGTCATTCAAGATATACAACTGGGTATTACAGATTGGTTTACCAATGGGAATCAGTTTGTTCTCGGCGGCCAGATTCGTTAACACATAGCAGGAAACCACGTCGGTACATTCTGTTGGCCCGTAACTGTTAACGACCTGGGCCCCGGTGGCCGGGTGTTGCAACCAGTGCTGCAACGCACTCAACCGGATAGGCTCGCCTCCCAAAAACACCCAACGCAACGTCGATAGCTGCTGTGCCCGTTGGGCATCGCATTCATCCACAATGGAATACAACGCACTGGGAGCACAGTTAATGTGAGTAACATGATGTGTGTGAATTTCACTGGCAATGAGCGAGGCATCAAACTCGTCCATCTCGGGCACGACCACAGCACCGCCACACAATAACGGTGCAAACAGGTTTTTCTGAGTGAGGTCAAAACCAAAGGCACTGATAATCAGGGTTCGATCCTGGTCAGTAAACTCACACAGTTGGGTATACCAACGCTGCAAATTTACTTCACCACTGTGGGTAACCAACGCACCTTTGGGTTGGCCGGTGGAGCCGGAAGTGTAGATGGCATAGATGGGATCCTGGGGTGTCAATTCCAGCTTCGGCAACGGCTTGGTGGCAGAATCAATCCCCTCATTCACCGAATCCAACGTGACCGTATCCAGCTTTATGATGGTTTCGGGAAACCTGTGAACGTTCTGCGCCAGGCAGGATTCGGTAATCAACAAACGCGCACCGGAATCAGCCAATATATAATCGACGCGCTCTTGCGGATAAGATGCTTCAATTGGAATATAAACGGCACCCAACTGAATGATGGACAGAACCGAGATAACCGACCAATGTGACCGCCCCAGGTACACACCGACTCTGTCCCCCTGCTGTACGCCACTCTCCAATAACGTATTGGCCAGAATGCGAGAGATTGATTCCAGCTCAGCGTAGGTAAACTGAGTAGTACCGTGGATTAGCGCCACATTGGCTGCATAATCCCGGAAAGACTGCTGCAGCCAAGGCACGATGCTGTGGTATTCGAGATCGGCGTGATTCTGGTTCCAAAGATTCAGAGTGCGCCGCTCATCGCCTAGGTCATAACGCAGTTTGCACAGTGGCAGCGATTCATTTGTCACCAACTGTTGGGCGATAAACTCCATTCGCGGCAGAAAATCCAGTGGCACAAATACCGAACCATCAAACCACAACTCGAAATCAAGGGTGGTACCGTAATCCTTAACAAACACCTGCACGGTGTTATCCACATGAGAGGAGAAAGTATCCGGAAGCGAGGTTGAGCCATCGATGGTAACCGGTTCAAGAAAATTAAAATAATTATACTGGAAGCTGAGGGTACCTGCGGGAAACAGCTGGTTAAGCTGGGCCAGCGAAAGATAGGTATGATCTTTGATCTCACGTCGATAACGACGCTGCTGACCGTAGAAATCTGCCGCACAATGCTCCCCTGTCAACAGATCAATCGGGATGATATAGGGAACCTGCTGGTAGAATACACCGATGGCCCCCTTCTCATTGGCCGAGCGCCCGGACTGGATGTCCCAGAGCACGAAGTCACCTTCAGGCCGGCAATAACTTTTGATCATCAACGCTGCAATCAAACGATAGACAATACTGGGGTGGGTTTTCTGCTTACGGCAATAAGATTGAATATTCTGTAACAGTGTGGCTCCAACCGAATGCCGTAAAATCTGATACTCAGATTGCTGCGGCCACGCCGGAGGCATGGAGAAACCCAGCGGCAGAACATCTGCCGCCTTGCCGTGCCAGAATGCCACTGCGGAGGGCGCATCAACCTGCTGGTGGTGATCGGCAATATAGTGGGGAAACGCATCCGTGAAGTCGGGGCATTCGGTAGCCGCGAGCAAGGCTTCATAACATTGAATAATCTTGCGCAACATGGCCATCCCGGAGATACCATCCAGGATAATATGGTGACAGGACAACAGCAACCAGCTGTTATCACCACTGGTCAGCAATTGGAAACGAATCAGCTCCTCGGCAAAGATATCATGGGTTCGGTAGCACCATTTATCAAAATGGCGCTCAACAAACTGCTGGGCATCTGCACGCTCACCAATATCGATTTCTTCCAACTCAACTGAATAGCCGGTTCTGAATACCTGATACGCAGCATCTGCCCATGGCAAATCACAGCGTACAAAGCGGGCGCCTAGAGCCGCATGGGAACCAATAACGTGATTGATCGAGGTCTGCAGTAGCTTGTGATCTACCCGTTTATGGATGGCATAGTTAAATCCAACGGCGTACTGGCGGGTATCAGGTCGCAGCTCAATATCCTGGACGAACGCCATCTGGGTCGTGGTCAAACGGGCCAGTTGTTCGTTCTCCGACACGCCTAATTGCTGCGCCAGTTCCACCAGAGGATCCAAGGGCACATTGGCAATGCGCGCTTGCGGCTGGGCGAGCATGCTGTTCAGGGCTGCGATCAGATGGCGCATCAAGCGTGCAATCGTAGACTCATCGAATAAGTCGGTGTTGTACTCTACGTAGCCACTAAGGTCGGACTCGTTTTGAGCCATACTGACGATCATGTCAAACTTGGAATCCGCTTCCTCTAACTTCAACGGTTCCATGGTCAGTTGGGTCATCCTGGCAAACACATCCAGCATCTGTGCTTCATCACCGGCGCTGTTCACCGAACCGGAAAAGTTCTGCAACTGGAAGCCCACCTGGGCTAATGGTGGATAACTGGGATTGCGCGGCACATCAAGGTGATCAATGATCAGCTGTGCCGGTGTTTCCTGATGCGAAAGCACATCCATTAGCCGCTGTTTAACCGCATCAAGATGACTTTTCCAGGTAAGTTTTTCGTCTACACTGGCCCGCACCAGAACACCATTGACAAAGAAACCGATCAACGATTCAACTTCTTTATAGTGCCTCCCGGCAGTTGGCATACCAATGCAAAAATCCGTCTGCTTCGCATGACGTGCCAATACCATCTGCAACGCGGCCATCAGCCCCATGAACACAGTGTAATTGTTCGCCTGGGTATACTCGATGACTGCCTGCGCCGTAGCGGCCGGTATGGAGAAATGGTATTTGGCGCCCCGTGTAGTTTGGATCAATGGCCGGGGCCGGTCGGTAGGCAGTGCCAACAACGACGGCACGTCCTTAAGCTGGCCTTTCCAGAAGCGGATCTCCTGTTCCAGCTTTTCACCTACCAACTGGTTGCGCTGCCAGGCCGCAAAATCCGCATACTGAATCGTAAGCGGCGCCAGCATGGAAGGTGCACCCTGAACATAAGACGCATACAGCATGGCAATTTCCCGAACCAACAGGTTCTGGGACAGACCATCTGAAATAATATGATGCAGACAAACGATTAAGAGTTCATGGGGCTCGATTGCACCGGATACTTTGACCAGGTCAAAGCGATACAACGGACCTGAAGCAAGATCAAATGGCTGCATGGCATGACGATCAACCGCCGCTTTAACACAAGCCAGGTAGTCAGCGCCTGCTTCGATTGTCAGGTCATGGACAGGTAAGCCATAGGATGTGGGTTCCCGAAAGCACGCAATGGGGTTCCCTTCATCTGTTTCCTCTACGTACAAACGCAGTGCTTCATGGCGCTCCAGCACCATACCGATGGCTCGCTCCAGTAAAGGCACATCCAATCCGCCGAAAAATTTGAACGCCATTGGCAAATTGTAAGCAATACTGCCCGGGTTCATGCGATCCAGTGTCCACAGCGCTTCCTGAGTATAAGAAAGCGGCAATGCCTGATCACGACTGACCGTTGGAATGACAGTAGCGCCCGCAGAAGGCGTGGCAGCCTCACGCAGAAACTCAATAATATCCTGTTTCGCTTCGCTGAGCTGTTGCTTGATCTCAGGCGTGACGGCACCCTTGGGTGCCTTTATTTTCAGCTTGTCATCCACAAGAGAAATCTGGATATTGGCCTTGCGCAGGCTGGACAACAGATCAAGCACATTCATAGGGCGAAGCAATTCCTGTAAAAGGTCATTCTGAATTATTATTAGAGGTTATATTTCGAGTTCTTCAAAATCGTCACCGGTATCCTCTTCCTGAGTCTCGGCATCTCGAATCCACAGAGCATTTTCGACATAGCTGGCCATGCCTTCAATGGTTGCGATTTCAAGCAGGCGGCGCATGGAAAATTCAATCTGGTAGCGCTCCTTCACTCTGGATACGATCTGCACCGCCAGCAGTGAATGGCCCCCTACATCGAAAAAGTTATCTGCAACGCTGATCTGATCTATCTTGAGCACCGCCTGCCAGATATCAGCAATTTCCTGCTCGAATTCGTTACGCGGCGCCACGTATTCCCGGGCCACCCAGTATCCGGTAGGATCCGGCAGCCGATGACGATCCACTTTACCATTGCGATTCAGCGGCACACGCTCAATGGGGATAAAGAGTGCCGGTATCATGTACTCAGGCAACTTTTGGCGCAGGGCAACCCGCAACGGGTTGGCAGCATCCTCTGCGGACGATGCAACATAGGCTATGAGACAATCATCGCCCCGTGGATCCTTGCCACCCACAACCACCGCACCGGCACCACCGCCAAGCGCATTGACGATAGCTGACTCCACTTCTTCCGGCTCGACACGGAAGCCGCGAATTTTCAATTGAGTATCAATGCGACCCAGGAACTCCACCACACCGTCAACCCGATATCGGCCTTTATCTCCGGTGAAATAAAGACGATCCTGTTCATCGTGTGACAACCGGTTAAGGGAGAACGACTCTGATTCCGCGGGGTTGTGTCCCGCACCCAGATAACCCAGGCTCAGATAGGGGGTCCTTACTACAATTTCGCCCACCTGGCCCGGTGCACACAAACTGCCATCCCGACTCAAAACCAGCAGTTCCACACCCTCGATACCCGTGCCCACCGGTACATACTCCGGTTCTTCCTCCAGCACCACAGGCACCTCGTAAACTCCCATTATCTGGGGGGTTTCGGTAGCACCATAGCAACCCAGTAACCTGCAGTTCGGTGCCAGATCACGCAATGCGCCGGCAAGGTCGCGGCTCAAGCGGTCACCGCCGATTGCCATCAAGCGGAGCTGATCCAGCGTCTGTTCCTTGGCTACGGTGTCCAGGATCAGGCGGGCCATGGACGGTGTGATGTGGCAGATGGATACGTCATTGGTCTGGAACCAGGTCAACAGGGATTCCGGATTCAGCATCCAGTCTGCGTCCGGAATGGCGATCCGTGCCCCCACCGACAACGGCACAAAGATATCCCGTAGCAGCGGATCGTGCGCCAACCCGGACAGCATACTCACACAATCCTGCTGACCGATGTCATAGCGGGTGATGTACCAGTCAACAAAGTGCGCCAGTGGCTTAATATTGGACCTAATACCTTTGGGCACCCCGGTGGAGCCCGAGGTAAAGGCAAGGTAGGCCAGGTTGTCGGACGAATGGGACTCAGTGAATACAGCTCCGGTTTGCTGCTGGCTTATGGTGGTCAACGATACAAGTTCCACGCCAAACGCCGCTTGTAGCTGCCCACGGTTATCCTCCTGTCCGGCTGCGTCCAGGATGAACAGGGGTTGCGCCTGCTGTACCAGAGTTTGCAACCGCTCCAACGGATAACCAGAATCCAGAATATTGAACACGGCACCGCAACGCAGAATACCCAACAAGGCAACCACCAACTCTGAGCTTCGGGTGGCCAGAACCGACACCACTGTTTCTGCGCCTGCGCCTTTTTGCTGCAATGCAGCCGCCAACTGGCGTGATTGCTGTTCCAGCTCCCGGTAACTCAGCTGATTGGATTGACTCACCAGTGCCACCGCATCCGGCTGGGCTGCGGCCATCTGCAGAAAACGCTGCACCGGGCTGACATACTGTTGCTCAGGTACCAGCCGGGTAAGATCAGGCATCCATTGCGGTAGCGGCGAAGCCAACAGCTTCAAATCAGCAACGCTGGTTTCAGTCTCTACCACCATTTTGCTCAGCAGGCATTTGAAACCATCAAGGAAAGTCTGCGCGGTATCCGCCCGATACAAATCACAGTTGTACACCAGCACCAGATCCAGGCTGCCGTCCGGTTCCTCGCTGACATACAGGTTAAAATCGTATTTGGCGTGACTGTGATTATCTTCCTGCAGCAGAGGCTCGATATTCAACGGTGAATCGCCATCGGTCTGCGGCGGCAAATTCAATAAATTGAGAAACACCTGAAAGAAAGGGGTACGGGAGGAATCCCGTGGCGGCCGTAATTCCTGCACCAACTTTTCAAATGGTAACGCCTGATGGGCGTAAGCCCCCAAGGTGACTTCACGCACCTGCCGCAGCAGTTCACGCACCGATTGGGATGGTTGCAACTCGGTGGACAACACCACAGTGTTAATGAAGAAACCTACCAGCTGCTCCATTTCCACGGAATCGCGTCCGGCAATGGGTGTACCAATATTGATACGCTCCTGACCGGTATAGTTATGCAATAAAAGCTGATAGGCCGCCACCAGCACCATAAACAGGGTTGCGCCTTCTTCCTGGGCCAGATCGGTAATTTGCCCCACCACCTGGGGTGATATCCGGGCCCGCACCACAGCGCCATGGGAGGTCATGACGGCTGGCCGCGGATAATCCGTCTGCAACTGCAGCACCTGCCCATCGTTATCCAGGCGATCACGCCAGTACTGAATATGTTGATCCAGCACCTCACCGGACAACCATTTCCGCTGCCAGGCAGCGACGTCAACGTACTGAATGGCAAGCTCGGGTAAGCGGGCTTCACGCTGTTCCACAATTGCCTGATAAAGTTCCATCAACTCGGCGGTCATCACGTTCAAAGACCAGCCATCGGAGATAATGTGATGCATGGCGCCGATGAAGGCATGCTCAGGCTTTCCATCAGCCGCGGTCAGTTTGACCAGAATGCCCCGCAACAGCGGATCGGATTGCAGGTTGAAACCGGTGTCCAGTTGCTCGCGAATCAGTGACTGCAGGGCGTCATCCTGGCTCACTCTGTCCAGTGCGGACAGATCTTTCTCCTGCATCGCCCACACCCGCGCCTCGTTGATGATCGCTACCGGTTCGCCATTGATAGTGCTGAAATTGGTTCGCAATGTTTCATGGCGCTCAACAATGCGCTGGAAACTTTGCTTGAAGGCTTCCACATCCAGCTCCCCTTTCACCCGTAGGGCAACCGGCATGTTGTAAGCGGCCGTACCGGGATCAAGTTGATCCAACAACCACAGTTGCTGCTGCACATAGGAAAGCGGCAGATCACCACCTCGGGCCACCGGCTCAACCGGTGGCAGAGCATGGGCAGCCCCGGCTCTGGCAAGTTCAATCTGCACGGCAATATTGCGAATGGTGGGCGCCTCAAACAAAGCCCGCAATGGAATGTTCACCTCAAATTCCCGCCGCAATCGGGACATGACCTGGGTTGCCAGTAAGGACTGGCCCCCTACAGAGAAGAAATCATCCACCACGGAGAGATCGTTCCGTTTCAGGATAGCCTGCCAGACCGACAACACTTTGCGCTCGGTTTCAGTAGCCGGTTCAACAATGACACGATCCTCTTCCGCCCCATAAACCGGGATGGGAAGCTGATTCCTGGCGATTTTGCCATTGGGTGTCAGCGGCATCGCGTCCAGCAAAACCACTGCGGCCGGAATCATAAACTCCGGCAACCGGGGTTGCAGATAAGTGCGAAACTGACTTTGCGTGTAATCCAAGTCGGTCACCACATAGGCGACCAATACTTTCTGGCCCGGGGTGTCCTCGCGAACGATGACGCAGCTGGCGCTGACACCGTCCATTTGTCGCAACAACATTTCTATCTCACCGGGCTCAATGCGAAAGCCGCGAATTTTCACCTGGGTGTCAATGCGGCCGAGATACTCCACCTCGCCATTACTCAGATAGCGGGCCAGATCCCCGGTTCGATACAAAGTGGAACCCTCTTCCACGAACGGATTGGCGACGAACTTATCCCGGGTTTGCTCAGGCTCGTTAAAATATCCGGGGCCAACGCTTTCGCCGCCGATACAAAGCTCACCGGGGACACCCTCCGGCACCAGGCGTAACCGCTCATCAACAATATATAATTTCACATTGTCGATGGCAGCACCGATGGGAAGAGACCCTGACTTATACTTATCCTGAGGTTTGACTACATGACAGGTGGCGATATCAGCACATTCAGTGGGCCCATAACTGTTGACCAACTGCCCGCTGCCATGCTCAAGCCAGCCCGACACCCGGTCAAAATCGATCGGCTCACCACCCAGGAACACCCAACGCAGACTCTGCAGCTGAGTAAAACGCTGCCCCTCGTGCTGACACTCTTCCAACAATGGATAGAATGCGTTGGGGGCGCAATTAATCCAAGACACCTTGTGCTGTTGCACATCGGCAAGCAGTTCCTGGGGATCGTATTGATGACTGCGGGGCAGCACCAACGCAGCACCACTGACCAGGGGGGCAAACAGATTCTTTTGGGTGAGGTCAAAACCAATGGCACTGACCAACAACACTCTGTCCTGTGCCGACATCTGAAAATCACGGCAATACCAGTTCAACAAATTCACTTCTGCCTGGTGGCGGGCACCGGTCCCCTTGGGCTTACCGGTGGAGCCGGAGGTATAGATCACATAGAGCAGAGTCTGCGCACTGCCCTGTAATGGCAGACGTTCAGCACTCAGACGATCGAGCACTTCCGTACAGCTATCCAGAACAAGACGGTTGGACACGTCGACACTGGGTGCGCAACGTTGCTCTGTATCCAATACCAATACCTTGACACTGGAATCCGACAGCATGTAATCGATGCGCTCCGCCGGATAGGCCGGGTCCAGAGGCAGATAGGTAGCACCGGCCTTCAATACACCAAGTATCGCAATCATCAGCTCGGCGGAACGGGGCATCATAACGGCCACAATATCCCCCGCTACAACCCCCTGCTGCATCAACAAACGAGCCACCTGATTAGCCCGTTGCTCCAGCTGCTGGTAGGTCATGGCATCATCTCCCTGCAACAGGGCAACGGCCTGCGGAGTCCGGTCTACCTGAGCCTCAATCAACTGATGCACCGTCACGGAACGATCGTATTCCCTCTCCGTAGCGTTCCAGTGATGTAAGTGCTGAGCTTCTGCCGGCGAAATCAGCGAGATTTCTTCCAGTATGGTTTCGGGTGCATCTGCCAGCCATTCCAATACCCGCAGGTAATGATGAATAAGGCGCTGGATAAACGCTTTATCAAACAAGCCCGTTCGGTAAACCACTTCCCCATTAATTACATCGCCCTGCTCCATCAGGCTGAATTCAAGGTCAAACTTGGCAACGACCTGATGATTGCTGATGGACTCCAGATCAATACCGGGAATGGCGGATTGCCCATTGACTCCCACGTTCTGCAGCGAAAACAATACCTGGAAAAGTGGCGCATGGAGCATATCCCGCTCACTGACCAATTCATCCACCAGACGCTCAAAGGGCACGTCCTGATGGGAGTATGCATCCAGGGTTTTCTGCTGAATCTGAGCCAGGAATTCCGTAAAGGTGGACTTAAGATCCAGCTCGCCCCGCAACACCAGAGTATTGACAAAAAAACCGATCAACGGCTCGATTTCTTCGAAGTTACGGTTTGCAATGGGGCTGCCCACCGCGATATCCGTCTGGCTGGTGTATTTGGAGAGCAACACCATGTAAGCGGACAGCGTTGCCATGTACAAACTGACACCCTGCTGTTTGCAAAGACGGTTCAGTTTTTGGGTCAACAGCGAATCCAATTGGAAAGAAAGCACGTTACCGGCAAAGCCGGTGTCCACGGTGCGTGGTTGGTTGGTGGGTAACCCCAAGACTTCCACGCCCGCCAGCGCATCCCGCCAGAAGCCTACCTGGCGTTCCAATTCCTCACCGCTCAGCCATTGCCGCTGCCAGCGGGAAAAATCCGTATATTGAATCCTGAGATCCGGCAAGGGCGAACGCCTGCCGTGGGCAAAGGCATCGTACAGCATGCCTAATTCACGCATCAGTATCCCATTGGACCAACCATCGGAAACCGTGTGATGCATGTTGATCAGCAACACATACTGCTGTTCGCCCAACACCAGTATTTTCACATAAAACAGGGGCCCTGCCGCCAGGTCAAACACATGGCTGTAAAGGAGTTCAACTTCCTGATCAATGCGCACCTGCTGCTGGGCCGGGGATGCCGCAGCCAGCTCTATTACCTGCGCCGACCACTGATCCGGATCCGCAACCATCTGCACCGGCTCGTCATCGATCAGGGCAAAATGCGTTCTTAACACCCCATGGCGGGCAACGATTTCCTTGAGCGCACGCTGCAGGGCACCAATCTCGATGCGCCCTGTCAGTCGAAACGCCCCGGGCATATTGTAGGCCGTGCTGCCCGGCTCCAATTGATCGAGGAACCACAGGCGCTGCTGGGCATAGGATAACGGTGCCGGCTCATCCCCGCTGTGCGCCTGAATGGGCGGAATGTGGCGGGTCTGCCCGGCACGCCCCACCGCCACGGCCAACTCGGCAACCGTGGGTGCCGTGAATAATTCGCGCACGGAAAGCGGCACCTCAAACTGCTTTTTCACGCGGGAAACAATGCGCGTGGCCAACAGGGAGTTCCCCCCCACATCAAACAGATTATCCTGGATACCAATGTTGCTGCGTTGCAGTACTTCCTGCCAGATCGCCACCAGACGCTGCTCCGTCTCGTTACGGGGGGCTACGTATACCTGCAAATCGGAAATGGCGGCATCAGGATCCGGCAGTGCGTTTCGATCCACTTTACCATTGGGTGTCAAAGGCCACTGCTGAACGCTCAGCAGCAACGAAGGAATCATATATTCCGGAATATGATCCCTAAGGGCTTCCCGCCAGGCACTGGGCTCATCTTCGGCAACGATGTAACCCACCAGTTTTTCTTCGTGTACCACCACCAGGCAGTCGTCAACGCCGGGCAAGGCTTTCAGGGCGTGCTCAATTTCACCCAGCTCAATGCGCAGCCCCCGCAGTTTGATTTGAAAATCCTTACGCCCGATGTACTCAATGTCACCGTTGGGCAGCACCCGCCCGAGATCGCCGGTACGATACAGTTTGCCGGCACAGAGCTCCGTTTCAACGAACACCTGTTGAGTCAGTTCATCGCGATTGATATAACCCAGCCCGACACCGGCGCCGGATACGCAGATTTCACCCACCACCCCGGGCACCACCTGCTGCAGGTTATGGTTGAGAATCCACAGTTGTGTGTTGGCAATGGGTTTCCCCACGGGAATCATCTGATCGGGGCTGTCAATGACATCCAGGACATGACAGGAAACCACGTCAGTGCATTCAGTGGGGCCATAGCTATTCACCAGTTGCACTTGGGCGTTGGGGCTGGTGAGCCAGTGATAGAGTGGAGTAAGGCGAATGGGCTCACCACCCAACACCAGATAACGCATGCTGGTCAGGGCTTTGTACCCATCGGCTGCAGCCAACTCGGCAATGGGGTAGAACGCAGACGGTGCGCAGTTTACCCAGGTCACCTGGTGTTGGCGAATCAGGGACAGCAGTTCATGTTCGTCGTACAGTTCCATGCTTGGCATGACGATAGCCGCCCCCGCCAGCAACGGGGCAAACAGGTTCTTCTGGCTGAGGTCGAATCCCACCGCACTGATCATCAGGGTTCGATCCCGGGGGGTTAACCCCAGCAGCTCCAGATACCAATGCTGCAGATTGATTTCTCCACTGTGGCGCACCATGGCACCCTTGGGTCGCCCTGTGGATCCGGAGGTATAGATCACGTAGATCTGACTATCGGGATCAATCTGGATCTCAGGGTTATGTGTTGGCCGCGCCGCCAGTGCGGCAGCATCGCGATCCAGGCACAGTACACCGGCAGCCAAATCCCCCAGTGCCTGCAGATGACACTCCTGCGTGATCACCAGCGGCGCTGCAGCGTCCTCCACCATATAGGCCAGACGCTCTTTTGGGTAAGAGGGATCCAGTGGGACATAGGCGGCACCGGCTTTGAGAACACCCCAAATTGCCACCAGCAGATCCGTACTCCGATCAAGGCATACCCCTACCCGAACGTTTTCCCTGACCCCGTTATCCAACAGGTAATGAGCCACACGATTGGCACGCAGATTCAGTTCTGCATAGGTTAACGTTTCCTGCTCAGAAATAACCGCTGCATGATCGGGGCTTTGCGCTACCGATTGCTGGAAGCGGGCCACCACGTTATCGGTCTGGGCGATGGCGCTGGGCGGTGTCCCTGCCAGCCGCATCTGTTCAGCTGCCGAGAGAAATTGCAGGTGTGCCGCAGCAGGCGGAGCTTCAAACTGGATCTGTTCATTCAGATGCAACGTTCTTGATAAAAACTGCAAACCGTTGAATACCGCAGCATCGTAACGCAACTCCAGCTCAATGGCTGTTGCCGTCTCCTTGATAATAAACTGGATGCCACCCTCTACTTTCGGCGCAGACATCACCGGTTGAATGGTGTCTCCATCCACCTGGGTATGACTGACAAAATTGTAGTAGTTGAACATAAACACAGCACGGCCCACCGGCATCAATTGCTGCTGCGCCTGCAATGACAGGGTGCGAAATTCCCGCGCACTGTCACGGCTGTCTTTTAAGGCGGAGTGCCACTGGGCAATGGTTGTGTCTGGCCCCAATACATCGGCTGGAACAACTGATGGGAACTGTTGATAGAAACACCCCAGGGACTGCGCCCATGGCTGCCGGCGACAGGCAAAAAACTCAGCAAAGGCAAAACCGGAATCGGGCCGGCAGTAGTGCTGCACCATCAATGCGAACAACGTTTTGAAATAGAGGGGCAGATTAATACCCTGCTGCGCACAGTATTCCCGAATGGTGGCAACCTGCCGGTGATCCAGGGACTGGCGCTCCACGATATCACCGAACGGGGACTCTGCAGCAGCATTACGATAGTTCGCCGACGGAGAGTAGTTCAGCGGTTCAACGGCCATGGCTTTCTGTCGCCAATAATCCCGGACCTGCACGCTGTCCGCCAGCGGCTTGCTCCAATTCAAAAAGTGCGCGGCACCTTCGTCCGCTGTCAATTGGCTCTGCGCTACCGGCTGCAGGCCGCCACGCAGCTTATTGTAACGGTCCAATATCCGCTCCATCAGCAGATAGGTGGATGCGCCATCAAGCACGATGTGATGACACGCGATGACCAATCTGAATTGTTCGTTTCTATGCAAAAAATAGTATTGAACCAAGGCATCCCGCAACACATCGTAGGGTCGATGCATCAATTTCATGGCGGCATCGTGGATGGAGTAGCTGGCCCAATGTTCGGAGTTGAGATCAATCACCTGCAACGCAACGGGCAACTGCCCGGGCATCACCGCATAGGCCATATCCGCAGCGGGCAAGGCACATTCCACCAACCGTGTACGCAGGACCGCACAGGTATCCACCACCAACTGAATGGCCGATTCCAATGTATCCAAATCCGGCTTTGATGGAAAATCAGCGTAGATACCATAGGCATTCTGGATGGTGTCGGGATGCGCAAGCTGATCCAGCAACATGGATTGCTGATTGGCGTTCAAAGCCAAAATACTGTGTTGTTCGGCATCAAATCCCAGTTGCTGCAACAGGTGCTGATCGTCATACAGTACAATATCGTCCAATCGCTGGGATTTATCCGATGCCAGCGCATCCAGCAAAAACAAATATTGATCCATCATGCTGCTGATGGTGGTGTCATCAAACAAATCGGTATTGAACTCCAGGCTGGCCTCATAGGCATCCCCGGTTTTTGCAACCCCCAACACCATGTCCATACGGGCCGCCACATGACTGGCGGGAATGGCTTCTATCTGCACCGGTGCATCACCAAAAGGGTTGGCGCCCTGCGCATCCTGCATGTTGATCAACTGAAACGCCGCCTGGGCCAGCGGTGGATAACCCGGCTGACGTTCTACCTCCATAGATTCCAGTAAACGGTCTATGGGCAGGTCCTGATGGCTGAATGCACCCAGGGCCATTTCCTTTACCCGGCGGTAAAGGGTTTCCACCGATGGATTGCCACTAAGATCCAGGCGCATCAACAACAAGTTCACGAAAAAGCCGATCAGCTCCTGCACTTCACTGCGGCTGCGCCCGGCAATGGGTGAACCAATCACCACATCCTGCGTGTCGGCATAGCGCCCCAGCAGTAACTGCCAAGCCCCCAGAAAAAACATAAACGGAGTGACATCCAGATCAGAGCAAGCCTGGTTGATTTTACCGGCCAGGGCATCCGGTAAGCAGACTACCTTTAAGGCACCGTTGTTGGATGGAATATCCTGCCGCGGACGGTCGGTGGGCAACGCCAGCACCGCAGGAGCACCGGCCAGGGTCTGCTGCCAATAGGCCTGATGCTTGCCCATCTCATCACTTTCCATCTGTTGGCGTTGCCAGGCAGAATAGTCAGCGTATTGAATTGAAAGCGGTGCTAAAGGTGAGCTCATACCAGCGGAAAACGCCATATAGAGAATGCTCAACTCCTTCACCAGCACCTCCATAGACCAGGCATCCGAAATGATATGATGCATGCCTGCAATCAGTACATGATGCTCTGGAGCAAGGCGCAATAATTGCGCCCGGAACAACGGCCCGGTTTTCAGATTGTAGGGGGTCAGGGATTCGGCATCGACGGCCTGCTCGATGGCTTCTTGTTGTTGGCGATCGCTGAGCTCAGACAAATCCCGCTGGGACAGGCTCCACTTATCCGCCGGCAACACAATCTGTACCGGTTCACCATCGCGATCATCAAAGCAGGTGCGCAGGGATTCGTGCCGCTTCACCAGTTCCCGCAGCACTTTATCCAGTACCGCCACCTCCAACGCCCCCTTGATACGCAGCGCGCTGGACATGTTGTAGGTGACATCATGGGGATTCAGCTGATCCAGTATCCAAAGCCGTTGCTGGCCGAAAGAAGTGACCAGCGGCTGATCCCTGGATACGGGTTCAATAGCGGTTTCATTGAGTTTTCTGGCCTGGCGCAAAAATTCGATGATGGCCGGTTTGTTGGCCACTACCTTCTCTTTGATATCCGGGGTAAAAGCACCTTCCGGTGCGCTGAAGCGCAGGTTTTCACCCTCCAGCCAAAGACGGATATCCTTTTTTGCGAGAGAAGCCAGAAACTCAACTACGTTCATATTTTTCCTGTTTTCTGCTGTTATTGTTATTAGTATACATACCGTTTACGCCTGATGCGGTGCGAGCTGATCAGGATGAGGTAAACTCTTAATTTTGGGGGATTTATCGGGAAGTTTAAAGAGGTTACAAAGTGTCTTTTGGTGTGTTTTTGAAATAATCGCCAATATTAACCACCGGGTTATCCCGCTGCTCAGTCAAAATCAGCGTATTACGCCCTTTTCGCTTCGCCTGATAGAGAGCCTGATCGGCAATCTGGATAAAATCCTCAGCCTCAATATTAGCATTTTTGGCCACAGCGGCCCCAATACTGACCGTAATCTGCTTAAACGGGCTTTCGCTGTGGGGAATGCACAGCTTCCGAATGGCGCTCATCACCCGGTCAGCGGTATAGCGGGCACCCTCCTCATCCGTGTCCGGCAGGATAACACTGAACTCTTCCCCGCCATAACGAAACAGGGTATCCGAAGGCCGTCGCAGACAATTCCGCATAATCAGGGCCGTTCGTACCAGGGTATCGTCACCCTGCTGGTGACCATAGGCATCGTTGAAATTCTTGAAATAATCAATATCGATCATCAACAGCGCAATGTTGCGCCGGTCCCGCCGCGCGCGGTCGATTTCCTGGCCCAGCCTTTCATCAAAGGCGCGGCGATTGGGAACACCGGTCAATCCGTCCACCAGTGCCAACTCATAATTATGGCGCGCCTCTTTTTCGAAATTTTCTTTTTCCCGACGTAACTGACGAATATGAGAGGCCAGGGAAAAAGACAGTAACACCACGTTGAGCACGATTCCCAGTTTGAGGGAGCCAATGGTAATCTCATTGGCGGGCAGCCAGCCCTGCTGCTGGGCGGAAAACAACACCGCACCCACCAGCCCGGCCCCCCAGGCAGCCACAAAGATCCAAGCCCCCGACTGGCGCTTGATCACCGCCACGACACCCACGGCAATCACCGTAACCACCACCAGCAAAGGCCAGATGGACGTGATACGCACCATCCAGGTGTAAGAGGCAAAGAAGCCCCCCAGAGCCATACAGGCGCTGAGCCCGCTTTCCATCAGCAGCAACCGGTCCAGCTTCGTACTGATGCCGGACACATTGAGCATGTTTCGGGTGAACAAGGTAACAAAGGTGAGGCAAATACCGATGGTGATGGGTTGAATATGCGCGTTAAACCAGCCCGGATCGTCACGCCACAGATACATCGAGGCATACCCCATCACGGCCAATTGAAACAGAGAGATGGCTGAAATAAGAATAACGTAATAAAGATAAGCCACCTCCCTTGCCATCAGGAAGACGAACAGATTGTAGAAAATCATGATAATCAGGGCGCCGAAGAACAAGCCGTGGGCAATACCCTGATCATAGAGCTGCGTTTCCAGACCGCTGTCACTGTAGACTGAAAAAGGAAACTGCAGGGAACCTATGGTTTGCAATCGAACCAAGGCGTAGGGGCTGTCCGGCGGGATGGGGAAATAAAACTCCGGGGCATGCCGGCTACGGGTTTTCCAGGGATGCTGATCGCCGGTTCGGGCCGCCAGTACCCATTTCCCCTGCTGTAGAAAATAAACCGCAATGGAATCCACCAGGGGGTACCCGTACGCAAGCCACAGTGGCTGATCGTTGCCCAGCGCCTGATAGGCACCGCGCAACGGTATCAGGACCCAATGGGGCGTATAGGAATAGCCTTTGTTGGTGCTGCTGAGCCAGTCTTCAAACCCAAACGCCTGCTTCAGGGTGGGAACATTTGCGACGTCAAGGGGGCTGCGACGTTCATCGGTTTGCTCATACACCATCAATTCCGGTTCGAACGACGGCCCGGTGCTATCACCACCGTGAGCAAGGGTCGCGGAGCATAACGCCCACAGCAGCAGCAGGCTGCGGACGGCCATCGCCTTCACGCAATTATTCACAGCATCAATCCACAGTAACAATGAGTTGTTGACTCAGCGGGTTATTGATTGAGCCTCTGCCCCGGCCAGCCAGGGGCGGATAAACTCCCCAATCATACCCTGCGGTAGTGTCCCGCACACGGAGTTCACGCCATTATAACCTTATACATGACCTTTTATGACCCATGGTTATGACGTTTGTTCAACGAACAACCAAGCCGGACAGCCCCTGACGACAGCCCCTGACGACAGCCCCCTAAACTTCTTAGGAGGCCTTTTTAAAGAAGCCTTTTATAGCAAACGTTTACAGAAAACCTTCGTCGCGACCACTTTCCTCCGCGCTGGACCCCACCTGTTGTTCTGCGGTTTGTGCTGCCCATTTCATGGTGTCAAGATACTGGGCAATATCGGCAATGGTGTGGAGCTCGAACAACGAACGCAACTGTATGTCCACTTCGAATGCCTGCCGAAACTTCGATACCGCCCGCGCCGCCAGCAATGAATGGCCACCCAGGTCAAAAAAGCTGTCATGAATGCCAATGTCACTGACTCCCAGCACCTCACTCCAGATCTGTGCCAGTTTTTCTTCCGTTTCGTTTCTGGGTGCAACATAGGGCGGTCTGCCGCTGTGATCGGGATCCGGCAACGCCTTGCGGTCCACTTTACCATTGGGGGTCAGCGGCCATTGCTCCAGGGTCACCACAGAAGCCGGCACCATGTAATCGGGCAGGGATGAGCGCAACCGGGCCTTCACGGATTCGGTGGCAAGCCCAGCCGGCGCGATAACATAGGCCACCAACTGCTCATTCTTCACCAGGATCAGACTATCCTGCACCTCAGGCAAGCCATTCAGGGCAGCCTCGATTTCACCCAGCTCAATGCGCAAGCCCCGAATCTTCACCTGAAAATCCTTACGCCCCACGTATTCAATGGTGCCATCCGGGCGTGCCCGCACCAGATCACCGGTCCGATACCATTGGCCCTCTGAGCAATAGGGATTCTGCTGGAAGACAGACTGGCTCAACTCCGGCCTGTTCAAGTATCCGTTGCCCACCCCGGCTCCGCCTATGCACAGCTCACCCACAATGCCGGGAGGAAGCAGATGGTCGGCGTTATCGACAATGTATAGCTGGGTGTTGCCAATGGCCTTGCCAATCGGAATCACCGCAGAATCCCGAGCGGGATCGAATACATGGTAGGACACCACATCGGTACATTCCGTAGGGCCATAACTGTTCACCAACTTGCAGCCCCCTGCCTTCAACCAGGGTAGCAATGCCTCCTGCCGAATCGGCTCTCCGCCAAGAATGAGATAGCGCAAGCTGGGGAACGGGTAACCCGCTTTTGAAGGGTCTTCCACCAAAGGGTAAAACGCACTGGGGGCACAATTCACTACGGTGATGTTTTCACTCTCCAGGGTGCGTGCGATCACTTCCAGGTCAAAATCCGACATGTCAGGAATCACCAGGGCGCCACCCACCAGCAGCGGTGCAAACAGATTTTTCTGGGTCAAATCGAAACCGAAAGCGCCCATTAACAAAAACCGGTCTGCTGCGGTTAGCCCCAGGTCATTAATGTACCAGGACTGCAGGTTCACCTCACCGGAATGCCGGACTTCAGCACCTTTGGGCTGCCCTGTGGAACCGGAGGTGTAGATGACGTAAATGGCATCCTCCGGTTGTGGTAAGGTCGTCGATGTATCCGCCGCCGCATCGCGCCACGCACTATCAACATCCAGCTCCAGCACCTGCGCTGCATTACCCTGCAAAACATCCTCTAACCGCTCGCGCACGCAACGCTGTGTGATCAACACCTGAGCGCCGGAATCCTCCAGAATGTACGCCAACCGTTGCGCGGGATAGTTGGAATCCATCGGCACATAGGCGGCGCCGCATTTCAGCACCGCCAACACCGCTACCAGCATATCCACACCACGATCAAGACAGATTCCCACGCGCTCGCCCCGGTCCACGCCGCGCTGGCGCAAGATCGCCGCCAAGGCGTCGGACTGCTGATGCAGTTGCGCGTAGGTCAACTGTTCCTGACCCTTTCGTACGGCAATGGCCTGCGGAGTGAGATCTTTCTGCCGCAGAAAGCCATGGACCACGGTTGCCATCTCCAATGGTTGCCCCGCGGTGGTTGGCGGCGGCACCTGCTCTTGCGGTAATCTAAGCTCAAGCTTGCCGATATTGCCGACCCCGTCAAGAATCTGCTGGCTCAACTGTTCCAGGCGCGGCAGAAAGGCCAGATCGGCGAACAGATCCGCCATGTAGATAAGATTCAACTCCAGCCAGCCATCCTGTTGATGCACAACAAACTGTACCGGGCCATCCTGCAGCTGCGGATAGGCCTTCAGTTTGATAGCGTCCCCAAACAACGTCATCGATGGGATAAAGTTGTAATAATTGAACATAAAGTTCAACCGCCCTTGCGGCAGCAACCTGCCTTGGGCCAGCAGGGAAACATTGGCGTTCGCCCGCAGGGATTTACGATACTGACGGATGTGGCTGAAGAGGTCCCCCACTTTGGCGTCACGACGGAACAGCTCCTTGGGATACACCACCGGCATCACTTGAAAGTAATTACCGAAAGCCCGTTGCTGCTGACCGACCCGGCCACCCACCACCTCAGACACAAAGAAGTCATCTTCGCCGCGACAGTAGGCGTTGATCAACAATCCGTAGAGTGCCTTGAAATACAATGAAGGGGTTATCCTGTGCTGCGTGCAGAACGCCTGCAATCGATCCCAATGCTGATCTGTAAGACGAATACTCTGCTCAACTCGCCTGGCCTGGGCTTTCTGGCTGGGTGGAATGGCAAAGTCCAACGCTTCCAGTGACGAACTCTGTTGCTTCCAGAATGCCACCACCGCTGCTGAATCCGTGCGGCGGCGGTTATCCTCAACATATTGAGCGAAGATATCCGGTGCCGGTTGACAGGGCATGCCCGAGCGCAGGGCTTGCGTGTAGGCGATGGAATGCTTGAGGTGAACTGCCATCCCGGCGCCATCCAAAATGATATGATTCATTCTGAATACAACCAGGTGACGGCCGCGATCCAGCTTGAATATAAAATACTGACTCAATGCGCCGGCAATATCATAAGGCTGCCAGATAAGGGATTGGGCCTGCTGAGCGGCGGCTTCATCGCTGGTCTGTCGATCGGTCCAGTCTTCAATCACCGGCTCCACACTGCCGTTCTTATCAATGCAGAGATAAGCCACATCGGTGTATGGCAGATCGGATACCACAATGCCGGCGCGCAGCAACGGGTGATCCTGCACCAGCTTTTTGCTGGCCGCCACCCACGCATCAACATCAAATTCACCGTCGGTAATAAAATGATAGCCCAGACTGTTTTTCAGTGTGTCCGGTTGCACCAGGGTATCGAGAACCATATCCCGTTGCATGGGCGACAAGGTACGCAGTTCGTAGCGGCCGGAGTCGATGGCCAATGCATCATAAAGGGATTCAACCGCAACCATCTGCACCTGATCCACCATCTGTGCGGGTTGGTCGATGAATCGATCAAGCACCCGCAGGAAGTGATGGGTCATGCGGGCGATGGTGGATTCTTCAAACAGGTCAGTGTTGTATTCGAACACGCCACCCAGGCCGGCTTCACCTTCCTGCAGAATCAAGGACAGTTCATACTTGGCCGTTTTGTGTTCCCGCGGCACCGTTTCAATACTGAGCCCGGCCATCTCTGCCTGTAATGACTCCTGGGCCACATTCTGCAGTGCGAAACCTACCTGGGCGCCGGGAGAAGTATCGGCCGTACGCTCCATTTTAATCGCGTCCAGCAACAGGTCTGCAGGCATATCCTGATGGGCATATGCGCCCAGGGACACTTCCTTCACCTGATTCAGATAATCCATGACGGAAGGGTTGTCTTCCAGACGGGTGCGGATCACCAGGCCGTTAATGAAGAAGCCGATCAGGCCTTCCAGTTCCGCGCGATTACGTCCGGCAATGGGAATGCCCACACAGATGTCTTGCTGCCCCGCGTAGCGGGAGAGCATAAGCTGATAGGCCCCCATGAGTACCATAAACGGGGTAAAGTCGTTCTGTTCACAGAACCGTGCCAAGCGCGCCGACAATGACTCGCCCAGCGTTACTTGGTAATGCGCCCCATTGAACGTCTGATGCTTGGGCCGGGGTTTATCCGTCGGCAAGCGCAGCACATCAGGCGCACCCCGCAGCGCATCCTGCCAATATCGACGCAGGGATTCCAATACCTCGCCCTGCAACCAGTTGCGCTGCCAGACGGCGAAATCCGAATACTGAATCGGTAACGGCGGCAGAGGCGACCCCTGCCCGGCGGCAAAGGCGGGATACAATGCCTCTATTTCCTGCACCAACACGCCCAGCGACCAACCGTCAGAAACAATATGATGCATATTCAGCAGCAGGATATGAGTATCTTCATCCAGCTTGAGAATACGGGTGGTAAACAGGGCATCGTCCTGCAGGGAATAAATCCGGGCAGCATCCTCATCCACCCAATGAGTAACCTGTTGCTGCTGTGCTGTTGGGTCCAGATGTGAGAGGTCGATCAACTCCGAGCGCCATGGCTGTGGCTCGTGCACCAACAGCCGGGGCACACCATCGCATTCCCCAAAGTTTGTTCGCAGCACCTCATGGCGGGTGGCGATTTCGCCGAACACACGATCCAGCACCGCGATATCCAACGCACCTTTTATCTTAAGTGCCGATGGCAGGTTGTATTCACTGCTGCCCTGATTAAGCTGATCAACAAACCACAGTCGATATTGTGCGAATGACAAGGTATCCCGATTGGGGGGATCCAAAGCAATCAAGGGTGGTGCATCCGCCACACTGGTGGATGCAGCGGTGCTGATGTATCGCACCAGTTTTTCAATGGTGGGTGCCTCAAACAGCGCCCGCACAGACAGCTCCACATTAAACGCTTTGCGTATCCTGGATACTACTTGAGTGGCCAACAGGGAATGGCCGCCGCTTTCAAAGAAATTGGCCTTAACACTGATATGCGGCAGTTTAAGCACCTGGCACCAGATATCGGCAATCTGTTGTTCACTTTCATTGCGGGGTGAAACCACTTCAGCGGCACCACTGAAATCGGGTTCAGGCAACGCCTTACGGTCCACTTTGCCATTTGGAGTCAGTGGCCAAACCGCAACACCCACAATGCTGGCGGGCACCATGAATTCAGGCAGCAAGCGTCTCAACTCGGCTTTGGCCGCGTCGACGTCAAGAGCGGTGTCGGTCAGCACATAGCTGACCAGGGTATCGTTACGAACCAGGGAAATAGCATCCTGTACACCGGGCAGGATTTTCAGTTTGCTGTCGATTTCCCCCAATTCGATTCTTAGGCCACGCAACTTGACCTGGAAATCCGCGCGACCGATATAGCAGTAGCGGCCGTCTTCATCAAGGCGGCAAATGTCCCCGGTTCGGTACCAACGACCTTCGCTGAACGGACACGGCCGAAAGGATTCAGCATTCAGTTCCGGGCGCTGCCAATACCCGGCTCCTACCCCTTCTCCCGCTACCCGCAGTTCTCCAGCCGCCCCTCGTGGCATGAGATTACCCTGCTTATTGACAATATACAGTGCGGTGTTGGGAGTGGGCACGCCAATGGGCAGTGATTCAGTGGCAGGTGGTATTGACTGCACACTGTAAGACGAGACCACATCGCTGCATTCGGTGGGGCCGTAACTGTTGGTCAGGGTTGCATTAGTACCGCGCTCGGCTAACCAGCGGCCCATTATATCCAGGCGAATGGGTTCACCACCCAACACCACATGACGCAAACTGCGAATGCGATGCGCCGATTCCAGCAGTGGGTAGAACGCTGAAGGCGCGCAATTCACAACGGTGACATTGTGTTTTTCGATATCGGCGACCAGTGAATCCGGATCATATTCCGCGGCAGTGGGAATAACCAAAGCACCACCACTGCACAGCGGTGCGAACAGATTCTTCTGAGTCAGATCGAAGCCAATGGCAGACATCAGTAAAAAGCGATCGTTGTGATCGCACTGCAACAGGTCCTGATACCAATCCAGCAGATTGGCCTCTCCCCGCTGGTAAACACCGGCGCCTTTAGGCTGACCGGTGGAACCAGAGGTATAAACATAGTACAACAGGGAATCCAGATTCACGGCTGCCGCCGGACCATCGGCAGGCACTTCAGCCAATGCCGCCTCCAGATTGTCCACAATCAATAGCGCGGTAGACTCCGGTATGCTGGCTTCACCAGCAGTAAAGCGATCTAAAACACAGGACTCGCTGATAAGTGCATCGGCGGCAGAATCCTGCAGGATAAACGCCAATCTTTCTGCCGGATAATGAGAATCCAGGGGCACATAAGCCGCACCGGATTTAATGACGCCCAGATACAGTGGCACTAGCGTCAGATTTCGACTGACACACACGGCAACACGACTTTGATCTGTGATCTTGTTGGCCACAAGCCAGTTGGCAACCTGATTGCTTAAGGCATCCAGTTGTTCATATGTCAGAACTTGATCATCCCAGATTACCGCCGCAGAGCCGGGGCTACGGGCAACCTGTTCAGAAAACCGTTGTAGCAAAGTGGGGCCAACCGGTCTGGAGCCGCCCCGGGCGATGGCCAGCAACTCATCACGTTCCTCTGAGAACAACCAATCGTGCTGGTTAAGCTCAGTGGTGGTATTAAGAATCTGTTCGTGCACTCGGGCCATTCGCTCCAGCAACTGAAACCCGGCGAACTCGTTCTCCCGATAACTTAACCGAATCTGCACGGAAGCATCCGATGGTGTTACCAAAAGCTTGACCGTACCCGGATTATCCGGCTGCATCGGTTGCAGAACCACCTCATTTCCCTGCAGCGTCAATGGACGGGATATCTCCGGCAGCCGATAATTAAACTGAAACTCCAGTGCGTCTGCCGACAATAGCTCGGATCGGCTCAACATGGAGAGAAACTGCGCGTCGCCAACACTTTTTTTCCATTGACGGTTCTGAATTAACAACTCATCAAACGTGCCCGCGGTAATTGCATGTTGGACATGAGGTGTGAACTGAAACAAACAACCGATCCACTGCGAATTGGCATCGCTACGGCCTGCCCCCGCATCGACCAGCACAAACTCCTCTGAATGATAAAAACACTGCTGTAGAGCCACCGTGTACAATGTGCGCAGATAGTTTGCCTGGGATACCCCGTGTCGCTGACAGAAATTCACCAGTTGCTCATAGTGTTCAGCGCCAATGGTCCAATTCTGACTGACGGCTTCACCGGGTTGTTGCCGTTTCACCGCAACGGATTCATGTTGCTTGAGCTGGTCACGCCAATAGGCCAAGGTAGCGTTCCGGTCGGACACTGCCATTCTGTTTAGAATCCAGCTCCTCACTTCCTCCAGCGGCGTACTGGCAACTGGCTCACCGTTATAGGCAGCCACAAACTGCTGAAAATGGCGCAGTTTGCTGATGCCGTCGAACACCGAATGGTGGGCCGCAACGATAAGGCAATGACGCGCTTCAGACCACCTCACCAGATGATAGCGTACCAGCGGTTGGGCTTCGATATTCCAGGCCGGCAGCGCCAGAGCACTGACCCGCTCCATGAATTGCGGTTCATCCACAGCAATATCAGACCAGTCGTGCTCCAGCAACTCAATTTCACGGTGAACACAGATCAACTGATACAGCGGATCCGCACCGGGCACGTCACAGGTGACGATACGGGATCGTAACAGTGGATTGGCATCCGCTACCTGCTGCAACGCTGCCTTGACCTGCCGCGCTTCCACCTGTGGCAAATTCACATGGTAGCCGATCGCGTTACGGTTGCTGTCCGGTTCCCGCAGGCTGTCCAGGCAAAAATCACGCTGCATGGGAGTAAGCGGCAGGGCTGCATCAAAGCTGCCCTCCGGAGCCAACAGCTGCAGCAGATCCTGCTCCTGATAAAGCTGTACGGCGTCGATATTCTGATCCAGGTTTTCACACAGGAGGGTCAGCGCTCGGCAAAAATGATCAATGAAGCGGGTGATGGTGCGTTCATTGAATAAGTCCGTATTGTACTCCAGCATGCCGTCCACACAATCGCCGTGGTCCGCCAGCATCATGGTCAGATCCAACCGCGCTGCCACCAGCTCGATGGGCATGGGTTCGATCTCGAGGCCGCCCAATACCGCTTTCCTGGCCGTGCCATCACCACTGGTCAACGATAACGCCACCTGATACAACGGAGAGAAGCTTAGGTTGCGTGGGGTATTCAGCTCTTCGACAATCGCCTCAAACGGCACATCCTGATGGCTTTGCGCGCCCAGCACTTTGTCTTTTACTTGGGCCACCAATTGTCGAAAACTGGGATTGCCTTTCAGATCGGTGCGGATCACCAGTGTATTGACAAAAAACCCGATCAACCCTTCTACTTCCGCACGGGTCCGGCCTGCTACCGGCATACCTACGCATAAGTCTTGCTGCTGGGCCCACTTTGACAAAACCAGCTTATAGGCTGCCATGAATACCACGTACAACGTGGTATCAAACTCCCGTGCAACTGCCCGCAAGCGCGCAGTAAGCTGTTCATCAATTGTAATTGTTCGAGTTGCACCATTGAGGGTTTGTAACGCTGGTCGGGGCCGATCAAATGGTAACGCCAATTGCGCCGGCGCAGCGTGCAATGCTTTGCGCCAATAGCTTAATTGCCGGTCCAGTTCATCTCCTTGCAACCAGTCACGCTGCCAGGCGGCAAAATCCGCGTATTGAATCTCCAGCTCCGGCAACGGAGCTTGCGCGCCCATCCTCTCCGCTGCATACAAAGCGGATATTTCACGAACGAAAACCCCCATGGACCAACCATCGGTCACAATATGGTGCATGGTAACTATCAAGCCATGCTTGTTATCATCCAACTTATACAGGCGGGCCCGTATCAATGGCCCCACACTGAGATCAAAGGAGGTGCGTACCTCCTGTTCCACCTTCGATTTAACCGCCTGCATCCGATCCTGCTCGGGCAGATCCATAAGCGATTCGAATGGTATTGGGAAATGATCAATGTCACGCACAACCTGAGCAGGCTCTTCGCCCTGTAGCAAAAATACCGTACGCAATGCTTCGTGTCGTTGGATCAGTTTCAGGAAGGCACGCTGCAACGCCTCCACATCGAGGATACCGCTAAGATACAGGGCGGCCGGAATATGAAAAGTACTGCTGCCCGGCGTCAGCTGTTCAATAAACCAGAGCCGCTGCTGGGCATGAGATAACGGAATAAAACCTTGCCGATCAACCTTGGGTAAAGTGGCGCCACCACCGGATTCCACCACTTTGGTTTCACTGAGAAAATCGATGACTGCCTGCTTATTGTCAATGAGATTCTGCTTTAACTCCGGCGTCAGTGCGCCTTTGGGTGCCTTGAATTTTAACTGGCCCTCTTCTACCCAAAGCTTGATTCCCACGGCCCCCATCTTGGCCATCAACTCATAAACTGTCATAGAGAACCTTCCTCATAGTCGTCTTCGTTCAACTCCGTTACCTCCGCCGGCGCAATGGTCAGGCTCTGAATGATCTCAGCCAGAGCCGCTACGGTAGGTACTTCAAACAGAGTGCGCAAAGGCAACTCAATACCTGTTTTTTGTTTTAATCTTGTGGCTACTTTGTTGATCAGCAATGAATGGCCGCCCAGATCGAAGAAATCATCGAATACACCAACCTTATCCAGTTCCAATACCTCCTGCCAGATCTGCACCAGCACGGCTTCCGTCTCGTTGCGGGCCGCAACAAACTCGTTGGCGACGAAGTCTTCTGGCGTTGGCTCAGGCAAGGCGCGGCGATCCACTTTACCGTTGGGGTTCAGTGGCAGTGCGTCCAACATAACGATGGCACTGGGCACCATATAGTCGGGCAAGCTTTGTTTTAACTTGGCTTTCAGCTCGGCAACGGATCGTGGCTCCATCGTCGGCTGTTTTTCACAATACGCCACCAGCTGCTTTGAACCATTAGCCAGCGCCCGTACCACCACTGTGGATTCGCGCACGGAATCCAGAAGATTGAGTGCAGTCTCAATTTCACCCAACTCAATGCGGTAACCCCGAATCTTAACCTGATCATCAACACGGCCTGAGATCTCCAATGCGCCATCAGCCAACAGACGCCCCAGGTCACCGGTTTTATACAGGCGCTCACCGGGTTTAAACGGGTGCTCGATAAACGCGGACGCGGTCAGATCATCACGATTAAGATAACCGTCCGCCAATCCCATGCCTCCCACATAGATCTCGCCGTTGACACCAATGGGTACGGGTTTGAGGGCATCATCCAATACGTACAGCGAGCTGTTGGCCAGGGGGCGTCCGATGGGTATGGTGGTGGAGCCGGGCAGCACATTCTTCACCTCATACCAGGTAGAGAACGTCGTGTTTTCAGTGGGGCCATAAACATGCAATAAATGCTTTGGTCCCACTCCGGAATCGATCACTGACTTGACCTGATTAGGGTCGCAGGCTTCTCCACCAAACAGGCAATAGTCCAACCCGGAAAACACACTCAGTTGCTCTTTGGTCAGCGCGTTAAACAGCGCAGTGGTAATAAAGAGAATGTTAATGCGTTCCTGAGCGATGGCCGCAGCGAATCGCCCGGCATCCAATGTGGTTTCACGATCGAAACAAACAATGGTGCCGCCATTCAGCAAGGCACCCCACAGCTCAAAGGTGGCCGCATCGAAGGACACGTTGGATGCATGCCCCATACGGAGTCCGGGTGTCAGCTCAACGTAATCCGTATTCAACACCAATCGGGACACCGCCACCTGGGGTACGCACACGCCTTTCGGCTTACCGGTGGAACCCGAGGTATAGATAACATACGCACGGGAACGACTGCCTTGCGACAGGCGTACAGCAGGGTTATCATCAGACAGATTGGCACTTTGTTCCAGTAACGCATCCAGTGACAATACAGTCGTTGACACCTGAGCAGTCATACTGCGCATGCGCTCCAGATTATCTTCGAAGGTAATCAGCAGTGGGGTGCTGGTGTCCTCTACAATGTGCTCAATGCGTTCCTGGGGGTAGTCCGGGTCTATTGGAACATAGGCCGCTCCGGCTTTCAGCACCGCCAACATGGCCTCTACCATGGCCAGAGAACGATTAAAGCTGATGGCGACATCCTGCCCGGCCCTGACCCCTTTATCGATCAACAACCGCGCCAGTTTATTAACCTTCTGGTTAAGCTGTTCATAGGTTATCTTCTGAAAGCCATACTCCCAGGCAATGGTGTTGGGCCGTTTTTCCACCTGCTGCTCAAACAACTCCACCAGGGTGGAGTCCGATGCAAACAACCGATCGGTGTCGTTCCAGCTGTGAACAAGTTGTTGTTCCTCGCGCATACTCAGCAACGGAATATCCGCAAGCCGAATACCTGGAGCGCCCTGCACTGTCAACAGCATATGTTCGATATGGGTTAACATGCGGTGGATGGTGTCTTGTTCAAACAGGAAACTGTCAAAGGAAAAGCGCAACACCAACTCTTTACCGGGAATTACAATCAGCGTGAGAGGAAAGTTCGTTTGCTGGAACGCATCAACGTTTCCGATACTGAGAGATGCCTGTGTTTCTTCCAGTGTTTCGTCGATAGGGTAATTTTCAAATACCAAAATGGATTCGAACAAGGCCTGCTTGGAACTCAACTCACTGGCCTTATGTACTTCCACCAGAGAGCTGTATTCATAGTTTTTAACTTCGGACTGGCGCGTCTGTTGTTCCTGCAACCAGTCGATAAAATTAGCACCCGGTTTAATCTCCATGCGCATGGGCAGCGTATTGATGAACAACCCAACCATCACCTCAATTCCGGGCAACTCCGGTGGCCGCCCCGATACGGTTGTGCCGAACAAAACATCCTGCTCACCACTGTACCGATTCAACAACAGCGCCCAAACACCCTGCAATATTTGATTCAGGGTAATACGGTAGCGTTTGGCCACCTCCTGCAATCCTTTTAACAGACTGCCACTGATGCTGATTTCCATTTCGCGGTAGCGCGCGGCGCTGTCTTGGGTTCGGGACTTCAGATCAACGATGGCAGCGGAATTACGCACCGGTATAGGGGTGGTGGCCGTGAACCCCGCCAGATAACTTCGCCAGAATTCGAACGCTGCATGCTGATCCTGCTTGAGCAACCAACCGATAAAATCCTGATAGCGAGGTGCCGAAGCCAGTGCCAACTCGGAACCGTCAACAATTGATTCGTAGGTGGCAAACAGCTCACCAAATACCACCGGCATTGACCATCCATCCAGCAGAATATGATGAAAACTCCATACCAACTGATGTTGATGGTCCGGCAGCGTCACCCAGCTGAGGCGCATCACGCCGTGACGCTTGAAATTAAAGCCAAGATTTCGGTCATCACACAACAGACGTTCAAATTTGGCCTGTGCCACAGTCGAGTCCAGCCCCGACCAGTCATAACGCTGAACATCAAGTTCAACACTGTCCAGAACCACCTGCAGCGGTTTGGCAAGACCTTCCCAAACGAAGCCGGTACGCAGAATCTGATGCCGTGAGACGACCTTTCGCCAGGCATCAAACATGGCCTCTTCGTTAACCGGACCGCTAATGGGCACCATAATCTGGTCGAAATAAACCCAGGACCCGGGTTCATAGAGCGCGTGAAACAGCATCCCTTCCTGCACCGGAGAAAGCGGCATGATGGTCTCAATCCCCGGCCTGTCAGCCAACTGATCCACCTCAGATTGCGAGAGGTTTGCCAAAGGAAAATCAGAAGGGGTATAGCCAAAATGACCACTGCTGCAATGCTCAACAATGGCATGCAACTGCTCCATATATTGGTCGGCTAAGCGGGCAACCGTATCCGCCCCATGGCAGTTCTTGCTATAACGCCAGGCCAACGCCAGGCGCCCATTCTGAACACGCGCGCTGACTTCAAACAGATAATGCCGTTCACCGTTTGCCGAGATCTCATCACCTGTCTTTTCACTGGCCTGAGTTAGGAACCCACCCTGCTCCACCACCTGATCCAACTGACCAAGATAATTAAAGCTGATGGCAGAAGAAGAAAAAGAGGCCGGCTGTGTATCACTGCTGCCAGAGCGGAGATAACGATACAACCCATAGGTGATTCCTTTATGGGGAACATCACGCAAAGCCTGCTTTACAGATTTTACAACAGCGCCGATATCCGTCTCAGCTACAGATTCACCGGGACCACTCAGGCGCACGGGATAAATACTGGTAAACCAACCCACCGTTCTGGAAATATCAAGCTGTTCGCTGATGAACTCGCGACCATGCCCTTCCAGATCAACCGACAAGGATGAGCGTCCGCTCCACTGGGTCAGGGCCTGGTACAACGCTGCCAACAACAAGTCATTGATTTCCGTCCGATAGGCCCTTCCGCACTGCTTCAACAATCGTTCGGTGAATGATTCCGACAACTCCCGCTCGACCATTTCAACTGAACCGACATTGTTGGCTCCCACAAAATCCTGAGGCAAGGTATGGTCTGCTCCGGCGCTGACTGCGTCCCAATAGGCATAATCATCTGCCAGCTCACTGGATTGTGCCCACTGGGCCAGGGCCTCGGACCACTGCCTGAACGAAGTGGTCTTGGCGCCTAAATCTATCTTGGCGCCGCGAACAGCAAGTGCAATGGCGGATTGCAGATCTTCCAGAAGTATTCGCCACGAAAACACATCGATCACCAGATGGTGGACAATGATGGCGAGGCGAGCCGGTTCTGAATCACCCAAATCAAAGTATATAAAACGTGCCAACGGCCCGTTCTTCAGGTTCAACGACGACTGCGCCTGATTGGTGATGTGCTCTATTTGCTCGGCACGTAAATTACCCGGCAACCCGGACAAATTGACAACTTCAAAAGATTCTGCCAACAACGTTTCAAGCTGCTCAACGTGGCTATAGTGCTGAGCCCACTGTGAATCCTGAACAACGAATCGCGCCCGCAGCATGTCATGTTGATAGAGAACAGCTTCAAGGCATGATTCCAGATGCTCCACCTGCACCCGCTTATCCACCTGCAGCAGCAGCGACTGGTTAAATTGATGCAGATCCGTTTTCTGATTCAGAAAATACCAATGCTGGATCGGGGTCAGAGGAATTTCACCGGAAACCAGCCCCTGTTCCGCCAGCACAACATCCTGCAGCTCCCGTGCTACTTCGCTCAACTCGGCGATGGTCTGATAATCGAATATCTGCTTGGCGGTAATGTGTATCCCTGCACGTTTGGCCCGACTGATAATTTGAATACTCAGAATCGAATCGCCGCCCAATTCAAAGAAATTATCATGGACGCCCACTGTATCGGCTTTTAGAACCTGTTCCCAAATTTGGGCCAGCGCCTTTTCCTTATCTGTTCTGGGAGCCACGTACTCATATTCACCGGCTTTTTCAAACACCGGCTCCGGAAGTGCCCGTTTATCCACTTTACCGTTGGCGGTTAATGGAAACTGCTCGAGGACAGTAAAGGATGCCGGCACCATATGCTTGGGCAGATATTCCAAAGCCATCTGCCGCAGTGACTGTGCGTCGCCGGTGCCATCAAGTTTCACATAGGCAACCAAACGCTTTTGGTTGTCGGCGTCCAGCTTCACCATCACTACCACATCCTGAACCACATCAATGCGGCTCAGATTGGCTTCAACTTCACTAAGCTCTATACGGAATCCACGCACTTTAACCTGATCATCAGCCCGCCCCAGGATCTCGATATCGCCCTCATCGTTATACCTGGCGATGTCTCCCGTACGATACAAATGGGCCGAGGATTTTGAAGAAAACGGATCAGGCAGGAAGGATGCCGACGTGCGTTCCGGGTCGTTAAGGTAACCCACGGCAACCCCGTCGCCACCCACGTAGAGTTCACCTTTGACACCCACAGGAACCGGTTGCAAAAATTCATCCAGAACATAGGCAGTGGATCCACTGATGGGCCGGCCCACCGGAACATTGGTTGCATTTTCCGGTATAAAGGTTATGTCCTTAAAAGTAGAGAACGTAGTGTTTTCGGTTGGGCCATAGCCGTTTAACAGGTGCTTGGGTTTACACTGCTTTATCGCAGATCGAATGACACTGGGATCCAGCGGTTCACCGCCGACAATCAGATATTTAAAGCGGGAAATAATCCGTTGTTCCGTGGCCATATACATATTGAATAATGCAGTGGTGATAAACGAGGTATTGGCCCCGGTACGGGTCATCTCCCGCAGGAATGCGTCGGGATTCAGAATCTGATCCTTGGTGAACAACACCATGGCCGCACCATTCAACAGTGGTGCCCACACATCGAAGATTGCAGCATCGAACGACACATTGGACACGTGACATACGCGATCGGTGGCATCCAACGTGAAGAAATTGCTGTCCAACCCCAGCCGTATCACGCTGATCTGTTTAACCAGTACCCCTTTCGGCCGACCGGTGGAGCCCGACGTGTAGATCACATACGCATGACGGGCGGGATCTGTAGAAAATCCCAGCAGCAAATTCTCGCCGTTTTTCAACTCAATCTGCGTGGCTTCCTGATCAAGCAGCACCAACTTGGTCTGCAGTGCTCCCCCACCGAGGATAGTAGTCAGCTTGTCTGCCAAATGGGAATCAGAAATAACCACGGGTGCCTTTGTATCCTGCAGCATGTATTCCACCCGTTCCACAGGATAATCCGAGTCCAGGGGTACATAGGCGCCACCGGCCTTCAGCGTAGCCAGGATACTGACAATCATATCCACCGATCTTTCCAGAGCGATACCGACATAGCTGCCGTCAGTCACACCCTGATCCAACAAATAGCGGGCCAAGCGATTGGCGCGGGTGTTAAGTTGGCGATAGCTCAGCTCAGATGTGCCGGCTATCAGGGCAACACGGTCCGGGTGCGCTTTGACATGACGCTCAAAGATCTGGTGCAAACATAAATTGCGGGGGTAGTTGGCCGCAGGGGGATTCCACTCATGGAGCACCTGTGCCCTTTCCACTTCACTCAGCATGGGAAGACGCAAGAGAGGCACATCAGGCTGCGACAGAATACCGTGCAATAGTGTCTTAAGGTGATCGAGCACCCGCTGTATAGTGGCGGAATCAAACAATGACGCATCATAAGACAGTTTCACCCGCAGTCGGTCACTGGGCTCCACTATCACAGTCATGGGAAAGTTGGTGTGCTCGATGGTGGTGATATGTCCGAAATCAATCAACTCATCAGCACTGTGTACCGCTTCCCCCACAGGATAGTTCTCGAATACAAGAATACTGTCAAACAGGCTTTGATCACCGGGCACATCCGATACCCGGTGAATATCAACCAGTGGGGTAAATTCAAACCGACGCAGGTCCACCTGCTGGTCCTGCATGGATTTAATCAAAGGCAAAATAGTACTGGTGCTATCCAAATGGATCCTGAGTGGCAGGGGATTAATAAACAACCCCACAATATTCTCTACATTGGCCAAATCGGCAGGCCTGCCGGATACCGTGGTGCCGAACACCACATCACGATCACCACTGTAGCGCGCCAGTAACACACCCCAAGCCGCCTGCAACAGAGTGTTCAATGTCACATGCTGATCTCTGGCAAACTGCTGCAGACGGCCGGTAAAGGCCGTATCCAACAACAGCTCGTTTTCAAGAAAGGTTTTCTCGCCACCGGTATTGAGGTTACGTTTATTGGGCAAGGGGGTTGCTGCTTCAAACTCAGCCAGGTACAGCTTCCAAAACTGCAGCGCATCGCCTTTGTCCACCGTTTCCAGGTAGGAGATAAAATCCTCATAGGACCCGGCCTGGGGTAAACGCGCATCCTCCCCTTTCATCAGCAGCCCGTAGGTCTGGAACACCTCACCCATCACCAGAGGCAAAGACCAGCCATCCAGTACAATGTGGTGAAAGCTCCAGATCAGGCGTGAGCGGTTACCGGGCAGATCCACCCAGGCCAGACGCATCAGCCCGGGACGTTCAAAATCAAAGCCCCGTTGCCGATCTTTCTCCAGCCAGGTTTCCATGCGTTCCTGCACCTGAGCATCGCCCATATGACGCCAGTCAAGCTCAACAATTTCCATATCAATGGCCTGATAGACGATTTGCAAAGGCCGATCGATGTCCTGCCATACAAAAGCACTGCGTAAGGCCGGGTGCCGGTTCACTACACCACACCAGGCACTTTTTAAGGTATCGCGATTAACCCCACCGAGCACCTCTACGCTGAGCTGTTCGAAATACACGCCATCATCGTTGTCGAACAGGCTATGGAACAGCATGCCTTCCTGCATGGGAGAAAGGGGGTAAACCGATTCAATATTGCGTTGCGCACCAATCAAACGGTCAATCTGTGCCTGGTTCAAACCTGACAGAGGAAAATCAGAAGGGGTATAACCGTACACATCAGGCTGCACACAATGCAGTACGATCTGCTCCAGTGCCGCCATGTAATTATCAGCAATTTTTTCGATGGTCTCGGGTTTAAACATGGAACGACTGTAGATCCAGTCTACTTGGAGTTTGTCGCCCACTATGTGGCTATTAATACTGAGCGGATGGGGAGCCATGCTTTCGAGACTATGCTCATGGCCACGACTTTGCTCTGCCACGGTAAACCAGGGATTATTGTCCAAGATGGAACTGAACTGTCCAAGATAATTAAAAACAATATCCGCAGTAGGTGCTTGCTGTAACAGTCGGTTCTGCTTTTCATTGGCCAGATAGCGCAAAGCGCTGTAGCCGAACCCCTTACCCGGGATATGGCGCAACTGCTCTTTGATGGATTTGAGATTATCCTGAACCGATTGGCCATTTTCATACTTCAAGCGTACCGGGTAAACCGAGGTAAACCACCCCACGGTACGGCTCAAATCAATCTTCTCGGAAAACGACTCCCGACCGTGCCCTTCCAGATCAAGATAAATCTCAAGGTTCCCACTCCAGTCCGAAATAGAGCGGGCCAGTGCGGTAAGGAGAACGTCGTTTATCTCAGTGCGATAAGCCTGGTGTACATCCCGCAGCAACGATTGGGTAAGCTGTTCCGACAAACCAATGGAGTAGGTAACACTTTCCGCTACGGTGGCACTGCCCCCCGGATAATCAATGGGTAAGGTGGGCTTTTCCTTTTCAATCACTGTTTCCCAGTAATCGATTTCATTGTTAAGGTGCCCCAACTGAACGCCTTCAATCAATGCCTCGGTCCATTGACGATAGGACGTGGTCTTATAGCCGAGCTTGGGCTCCTGTTGTTTCTGGGCACTCTCCAAAGCGGTATTAAAATCCTCAATCAGGATGCGCCAGGACACACCATCCACTACCAGATGATGCAGCACCAGTAAAAGTCTGCGTCGATTACCGGACAAGGTGAACAATCCCGCAGCCAACAAGGGCCCGTGTATCAGGTCCAGGGAAGCCTGAATCTGGTTACAGTGTTCAGTAATTCGCTGCTCTTCATCGCTCACGGCAACAGAGCTGAGATCATATTCAGTCAGGGCCAGATGAGTGTCCACCCCGTCTGCCGGGGCAAAGCTCTGACGCACACCATGCTCGCTGCGTTCGAACCTCAGGCGCAACGCATCATGCTGCAACACCAGTGCATGCAATGCGCTTCTCAGCTCATCGATGGAGAACGTTTTCTCGGGCCTGATATCCAGAAGTACTGATTGGTTCCAGTGATGTTCGTTAACAAAGCGGTGATCAAAAAACCAATGTTGAATCGGTGACAGCGGGAACTCCCCTTCGACCAAGCCCTGCTCCGCCAGTACCGGAGACTCAACCTCACTGGCCACCGCCGCCAGCTCTTCCACGGTCTGATTTTCGAATATCTGCTTCGTGGTGATATGCAGGCCGGCCACTTTGGCGCGGCTGATAATCTGGATGCTGAGAATGGAGTCACCACCCATTTCAAAGAAATTATCGCGAATCCCCAGCTCATCAAGATTCAATACCTGTTTCCAGATATCCACCAGAATCATTTCTTTCTCTGTTCGGGGTGGAACCCGCTTCAAGGCGGAATCCGGATCCAGCTCCGGCTTGGGCAGTGCACGCCGATCCAGTTTACCGTTTGCGGTAACAGGCAGACTCTCCATGGTGACGAAGGCAGAAGGAATCATATACTCCGGCAGAATCTGCTTGAGTTCAGAGCGGAGTTCCGTTGTCGTTGGGTTGGCGTTCTGCACTGGCACCAAATAGGCAACCAAACGCTTGACGCCGGGGTTGTCTTCCCTTGCAATAACCGTCGCTTCGCGAATGGTATTGATTTTACCCATGGCCTCTTCGATTTCACTCAGCTCGATACGGAAGCCGCGAATCTTGACCTGTTGATCCACACGGCCAAGATATTCGATATTGCCATCAGCGTAGTAACGCACCAGATCGCCGGTCTTGTATAAACGCGCCCCACTGCGCTTGGAGAAAGGATCACTGACGAAAACGTCAGCGGTCAGTTCGTCACGATTCAGATAGCCATTGGCAACGCCATCGCCACCTGTGTAAAGTTCACCGGGCACACCGATTGGGACCGGCTGCATACGTTTATCCAACACGTATACGGACGTATTTGCGATGGGCCGGCCAATGGGTACGGAATGACGCACATCCGCCACTGACTGCATTCTGAAACAACAGGTGAACGTAGTGTTCTCAGTGGGACCATAGCCGTTGATCAGCGCCAGACCGGGAATCTCCTCCAACACTTTCCGTACCAGCTTGGGTGCCAACACATCACCACCAGCCAGCAATTGCTTGAGTGGTTTTAACACCGCCAAGTGATACTCAGCTATGAAGTGGAACAGCGCGGCAGTGAACCAGGCCGCATTGACCCCGCCTTTCTCAATAACCTCGCCGATTTCATCAGGCGTTAACTGGCCACTGGGTGCGACCACAATTCTGCCGCCATTGAGTAGCGGCGCCCAGATCTCGAGGGTGGCTGCATCAAATGAGATCGGCGCATACTGCAGAAACGACAACGACTCGTCCATTGCCATAAAATCCGTGTTTCGCACCAAGCGGACCACATTACGGTGCACCACCTCAATGCCTTTCGGCTTGCCGGTAGAGCCCGATGTATACATCACATAAACCGGTGCTAACGGCCCCACCCGCAGGCCGAGATCCGCTACCGGACCGGTCAACGCCTGAAAGCCGTCCAACAGCAGGATCCTGCTTTCTTCCAATGGCAACTTCGGAAATAAATGACCATGCGCCACCACCAAAGGAGCGCGGGTATCCTCCAACATGTAGCGCAGCCGGTCCTCCGGATAAGCCGGGTCCAGTGGCACGTAGGCAGCGCCGGCTTTCATGATACCCAGTATGGCAGCAATGGTTTCCGCACTACGGTCAGCACACAGCCCTACCCGATCTCCCGGCCGAATGCCTTTTTCCTGCAACGCATGGGCGACGTGTCCGCTCATGTTATTCAGTTGCGCATACGTCAAACTGATTTCGCCGGATACCACTGCCACCCTCTGGGCATGTTCTTCACACACCTGCTGGAAAACATCCAGCACATCAGAATCACGCTCATAGGATGTGACGGTGCAGTGCCATTGCTGCAGTAACTGTTGTTTTTCGTTGGCTGGCAGATAATCCACATCATCCACCCCTTGTTCAGGGTTCTCCGCCAACTGGGCCAGAATCCGGCTGAAGTGGCCAAGCATGCGCCCGATGGTTTGGCCCAAAAACAGATCCGTGCGATATTCAAAATCACCTTTCAACTGCCCGTTTTCTTCGCGCATGTTAATGGTGATATCAAATTTGGAGGTTTCAGACTCCTCCGGCAATAACTCTATCTCTAACCCTGGCAATGAAAACGAACCGGTATTGGTGGCATTCTGCAGCACGAACATCACCTGGAACAGTGGCGTGTGGCTCATCTCACGGGCTACACCCAGCTCATCCACCAGGCGTTCAAATGGAATATCCTGGTGATCGTATGCGCCGGTCAGATTTTGCTGCACCTGCTTCAACAGTGAAAGAAAGCTCGGATTATTTTTAAGATCACTGCGGATAGCCAGCGTGTTGACAAAACACCCGATGAGTTTTTCAACTTCCGGACGAATACGACCTGCGATGGGTGTACCCACACAGATATCATCCTGTCCACTGTAGCGATGCAACAAGACCTGCAGGCCTGCCAGCAACACCATAAACAACGTTACACCCTGCTGCCGCGCAAGGTCATTGAGGGCTGCGGTCAATTCGCGGCTGAGTTGAAACGGTTGGTTGTGACCGTCGTAGCTGTGAACCGGAGGGCGGGGAAAATCCGTCGGTAATTCCAGTACCGGAACACCATCCAGACGGGTTTTCCAGTAACTGAGCTGCCGGTCCAGTCGCTCACCGGCAAGCCATTCCCGTTGCCATAATGAGTAATCGGCATACTGTATGTCGAGTTCCTGTAAAGGCGAGGCTTTATCCTGACGATAGGCATCGTACAGCAGCGCCATTTCCCGGATGAAAACCCCCATCGACCAGCCATCGGAAATAATATGATGCATGGAGACGATGATAACGTGCTCGGTACTGCTGAGACGGATCAATCGCGTACGCAACAGAGGCCCGTTGATCAGATCAAATGAGGTATGGGCATCCCCCTTGAACCGGGCTTTAATGACCTCTTCCTGCTCCTCTGTCGACAAAGGCTCCAAACTGATGGTCGGCAATTCCCAACGCTGATGCTCGTTGATGACCTGACGCCCCTGACCTTCTTCCGAGACAAAAGTGGTTCGCAATACCTCATGGCGGCGCACAATATCGTCAAAGCTCATACGCAGAGCTTCAACATCCAAAGCACCTTTCAAGCGCAACGCCGCAGAAATGTTGTAACTGGCACTTCCGGACTGCAATTGATCGATAAACCATAGCCGCTGCTGCGCATAGGACATGGCAACGCGATCATTTCCCCTGCGCTCAAACGGCGTAATAGTGTCCTTCCTGGGTTCTGCTCCTTCTGATTTTTTCTTTTTCAGTTGCTTCAGCAACGCTTCCCGTTGCTCCGGAGTCAGGCTGGCCAGGCGGCTCAGTAACTTCTTGTCTGTCATTAAATGATTAGCCCATTTTTATTGGTATTTCAGTGATCCTGCACTGCTGATTAAAAATCAACCTGAAACACACTGTATTTATGTACCAGTTCTTTATTTTAGTAGTTAATAAACCAGCTAAGGCAGACCCAATGGCCTGCCTTATATTTAATCAGTTTTTGCGACATCATCATCTTTCTTTGCAAGTGAAACGTCTCAGAGATTCTTCAGATCATCTTCGGACAGCCCCTCGATTTCCGCGAGCAGGTCAGCCATCTCGAGATCATCCGCAGAAGCCAGTTCTGCCTGCAACAAGTGCAAAGCAATATTTTCAATGGTGGGTTCCTCAAACAGAGCACTCAACGCCAGCTCCACATTAAAGTGTTCCCGCACACGGGAAACCACTTGCGTCGCCAGCAGGGAATGGCCGCCCAAATCAAAGAAGTTGTCCGTCACACCCACCCGCTCCAAACCGAGCACCTCTCCCCAGATTTGGCACAGCGTTTCTTCTGTGTCATTTCGGGGCGCAACAAACTCATTCTTGGAAACGGCACCGTCACTGGGAGCAGGCAAACTGCGCTTATCAATCTTACCGTTGGGAGTAAGCGGAAATTCAGACAGCACAACATAGGCCTTGGGCACCATGTAATCCGGTAACGACTGGGCAAGGTACGCCTTCAATTCAGCAGCATCAATGGCCACATCGCTCTGCACATACGCAACCAAACGCCGATCGCCCGGTACATCTTCACGTGCCAGCACCACACTTTCCCGCACATCCGCGTGTTGGCTGATGGTTGATTCAATCTCACCAAGTTCAATTCGATAACCACGGATCTTCACCTGATCATCGGCACGGCCCATGTACTCCACCACACCATTGGGTAGGTAGCGGCCGATATCACCGGTTTTGTACAAGCGTCCATACAAGCCTGAGGCGCGATCCACACTGCAACTGAATTCGGATTCAACAAACCGCTCCCCGGTCAGATCGTCACGGTTAAGATAACCGTGAGCAAGCCCCTGCCCGCCCACATGGAGCTCGCCAGGCACACCAACCGGAACCGGGTTCAAGTGTTGGTCCAGAATGTACAAATCCAGATCCGGAATGGGGCGGCCAATCAGGCTTTGGCGTCGATCCAGGTCATCGACGGTGATTCGATGGTAAGTAACATGAACCGTGGTTTCGGTAATACCGTACATGTTAATCAATTGAGGTTGATCCAGACCATAATGCGAACTCCATTTCTGCAGAGCAGAAAAATCCAGGGCCTCACCGCCAAAAATCACACATCGCAACGCCAGCGGACTGGACGCACGCGCCACCCCATCCCGGCTGTACTCATCCATTTTGATAAACTGCGTGAAAGCCGAGGGTGTCTGGTTCAATACAGTTACACCTTCATCGCACACCAGCTGATAAAAATCTTCCGTCGATTTGGCTACCTTGCTGGGCACGATTATGACGTGGCCACCATAGAACAGTGCGCCCCATAATTCCCACACGGAAAAATCGAAGGCAAAGGAATGAAACAGCGTCCACACATCCTGATCATTGAATCCAAACCATTGATCCGTTGCAGTGAACAGCCGAATCACGTTGGAATGCGGAATCAGCACCCCTTTCGGTTTACCGGTGGTTCCCGACGTGTAAATGACATAGGCACGGTCATCAGGCCCGGATTCCGGTTGCGGATTGGTGCTCGGCTGCTCTGCCAGCATGCCCTCAACCTGATCCAGAATTACCGCTGTGAAGTCCCCTGCCGGTACGGTATCCACTACCGCCGACTCGGTAATCAGTAATGCCACCTTGGCGTCTTCCAGTATAAAGCGGAGGCGTTCTTCGGGGTTGCCGGGATCCAGCGGCACGTAGGCACCACCGGCCTTCAGCACCGCCAGAATGGAAACCACCATATCCAGTGAGCGCTCCAGACAGATGCCTACCAAGTCGTTGGACTTAACCCCCTGCTGCTTCAGGTAGAAGGCAAGCTGGTTCGCCCTGGCATTCAGTTCAGCGTAGGTGAGGCTGACACCATCCATCGCCACAGCGGCCTTATCGGGGAAGCGCTGCACGATGTTTTCGAAGCGCTGATGAATGGTATCCTGAAACTCATAATGCTGCGGCTGATGGTTCCATTCGTGCAGCACCAATTGCTTTTCATGATCACTCAACAACGATACTTCGGAAAGGCGACTGTGGGGATGCTGCGCAACCACATTCAGAATCTGCTCCAGGTGACCCACCATGCGGTGAATGGTGTCCCGGTCAAACAGGTCTGTGTTGTACTCGATCATCCCTTCCAGCCCGTTAGGGCCTTCTTCCAGATTCAGGGTAAGATCAAATTTGGAAGTTTTGGCCACCGAAGGCAGCATCTCCACATTCACATCCGGCATCTGCACATTCAGGGTGTTGGATGCGTTTTGCAGTGTAAACACCACCTGGAACAGCGGAGAATGACTTTTATCGCGGGACACACCCAAGGCATCCACCAAGCGCTCAAACGGCAAATCCTGGTGACTGTAGCCCGATAGCGTGACGTCCTGCACCTGTGACAACAGGTCGATAAATTTAGGATCGTCATCCATATCGACCCGTAACGCCAGACTATTGACAAAACAGCCGATGAGTTTTTCAAATTCCGGCAGGGCCCGATTGGCTACCGGTGTTCCCACGCATATATCGGTTTGCCCAGTATAACGGTACAGTAGGGTATAAAAAGCCGAAAGCAACGTCATAAACAGGGTCACACCCTGCTCGCGACTCAACGCATTGAGCTGCTGCGTCAACACTGAATTGATCCGCACCGGCTCATAACTGCCGTTAAAGGTCATCAGTGCGGGACGGGGCCGATCCGTGGGCAACTCCAGAACAGGCACACCCGCCAGCTGGCCACGCCAGTACGACAACTGATGCTCGAACACCGGGCCATCCATCCAATTGCGCTGCCAGGTTGCATAATCCGCGTATTGTATTTTAATCTCATCCAGATTATGGGCTGCACCGGAAACAATCGAGCGATACAACGCCCCTACTTCATCAATCAGAATGCCAAGCGACCAGCCATCGGAAATGATGTGATGCATGGTCAACAGCAGTACGTGTTCCTGATCTGTAGTCTGCAGCAGACGGGTTCTCATCAGACGAATTCGCCGGGCTTTGTTCAACGGGCCCAGCACCAGGTCAAAGGAACGCGTTGCTTCATCTTCTGCCAGGTGAATCACTTCCGCTTCACGCTCTTCCGCATCCAGGTGGCGCAAGTCCCTGACATCCATGAACCAGTCTGTGGGCTCACGAATCACCTGCGTTGCCTGGCCATCGTCGATCAGGAACGAGGTACGCAACGCTTCATGGCGCGCGACCAACTGCTGAAATGCTTTACGCAATGCGCTGACATTGAGCTTGCCGCTCAAACGAATGGCAGCGGGCATATTGTACGAGGTACTGATGTTGTATTCCGATTTGCCCGATTCCAGTTGATTCAGGAACCACAAACGCATCTGTGCAAACGACAAGGGTAGTTCGCCATTGCGATCAATGGATTTAACCGGTGGCGGCATCAGATCCGCCAGATTCTCCAGGTTATCCAACTGCAGGCATAAAGACTCAATGGTGGGCGTCGTGAACAACAGCTTCACGGGCAGCTCCACCCCAAACTCCTCACGAATGCGTGATATGCACTGAGTGGCCAGCAGTGAATGACCGCCCAGCTCAAAGAAATTGTTGGTCACACCCACTTTGTCCAGCTTCAGCACATGGCGCCAGATAGCCGCCATCTTGCGCTCATTCTCAGTTCGCGGTTCAACAAACTGATCGCCGATCAGGTCTTCAATGGACGGCACCGGCAGGCGGGCACGATCCACCTTGCCGTTGGGTGTCAATGGAAAGGCTTCCAGAATCACAAACGCCGATGGCAACATATATTCCGGTAATTGAGCCCGAATCACAGCCCGCGCCTGCTGCATTAGCTCCGATTGGTTGCCCTCCGGCGCCACCAGATACGCCACCAGACATTTGGCGCCGGCGGCATCTTCCCGGGTCAGCACCAGACTGTCCTGTACCCCGTCCACCGAGTTCAGGACGGACTGAATCTCCCCCAGTTCGATGCGGAAACCACGCACTTTGACCTGGTGATCTATGCGGCCCAGATACTCCAGGTTGCCATTATCCATATACCGCACCAGATCCCCGGTGCGATACATGCGGGCGTATTTCGGATCATTCTCAAACGGGTTGGGCAGGTATTTTTCTTGGGTTAAATCTTCACGATTGCGATAACCGCGAGTCACCCCGGTACCGGAAAGATAAAGTTCACCGGCCAGCCCCGGCGCCACCAAGGCACCATGCTGGTTAAGGATGTAGGCTTTAGTATTATCGATCGGGCGGCCGATGGTGGCGGCCTTGCCGATTTCCCGCAATGTAAACGTGGAATAGGTGGTGTCTTCGGAAGGGCCATATAAATCGTACACCCGCTCCACACAGGTATTCTGATAAAGCCCATCCACCAGGCTCGCGGCCAAGGCTTCACCGGCCAGGTTGATGACCTTCACATTGTCGGGGATCCCGTTTTCCCGCAGCAGAGTAGCAATGGCGGAAGGCACTGTATTCACCAATACCACCTCGCTTTTTGCCGGCAGGGTGGGCAACGCCAACACATTGTCAGCAAGTATAATCTTGCCTCCCGCAGACAATGTCACAAACAGTTCATACACTGAAAGGTCAAAGCAAATGGAGGTTGCCGCCAGTACTCCGGAAAGATCCTCTTCACTGAAGACGCCTTGCGCCCAATGAATCAACCCGCTGGCATTCCCATGACTGATCATCACCCCTTTAGGCTTGCCGGTAGAACCGGAGGTGTAAATGACATAGGCGAGATGATCGGCAGCGATATCCAGTTGGGGGTTATTGCTGGCACAATCCCTTAACTGCGGCCCTATCCGGTCAACAAACACCGGCTGAAAATTTTCACTGGCGGGGGGCAGCATACCATCTAGAGAACTGTGGGAAATCACCAAAGGAGCACTGGCGTCGGCCAGCATGTAAGCCACCCGATCGGCCGGATAGTTGGGATCTATGGGCACATAAGCGCCACCGGATTTGAGTATTGCCAGTAACGCGACCACCATATCGGCATCCCGCGCCATGCAGACACCCACCAGAGTTTCCCGGGTTACTCCAAGATGAATCAGGTGATGGGCCAAACGATTACTGCGCTCATTCAACTCCCCGTAGGTGAGCCGCTCCTGCCCATCCACCAAAGCCACAGCATCACTGTCCTTGGCCACCTGATTTTCAAACAGGGAGTGAATGCAGTCTGTGAGCGGGTGATCAACATCCGTCGAGTTATACTCGATTAAAAGCTTGTCTTTATCGCTTTTGGTGAGGATGTTAATGCCACCAATAGGTTGCGTCGGATTCTCAACGGCGCTTTGTATCAATTGCTGGAAGTGCTCCATCATCTGCACGATGGTCTCTTCTTCAAACAAGTCTGTGGAATACTCCAGGTCACCCTGCAAGATGCCGGATTCCTCCGACAACTCCAGCGTCATATCAAACTTGGAGGTACCCGGTGCTGTATGCAGGCTTTCCACATTAACCCCGGCCAGGTTGAACTCTTCATCGATGGTGCTGTTCTGTAATACGAACATAACCTGGAATACCGGCGAATAGCTCAGGTCACGTGATACACCCAGATGTTCGACTACACGTTCGAACGGCATCTCCTGATTGGCAAAAGCTCCCTGAGTAACCTTGCGTACCCGCTGCATCAAGTCCACGAAGCTGGGGTTGCCTGACAGATCGGTGCGTAACGCCAGCGTATTGACAAAAAAGCCGATCAGCTTTTCCAGTTCCGGTGTGGTTCGGTTCGCAATGGGCGTACCCACGCAAATGTCTTCGCTCTGAGTGTACTGATGCAACAGCACATTGAAGCAAGTCAGCAGCGACATATACAGTGTCACGCCTTGCGTTCGGCTCAACTGTTTGAGTGCCTGCACCTGCTCTTTGGGAATCTGGAAATAGTAGTTGCTGCCGTTAAAGCTCTGTTCCGGTGGCCGCGGATGATCCAGCGGAAGATCCAGTACCGGCACACCACGCAAATGCGCCAACCAATAATCCAACTGCTTGTTCAATAGCCCGCTATCAAACAACTCCTTTTGCCAGTGGGCAAAATCCGCGTATTGAACCGTGAGCTCCCGTAGCTTGGAGGGCTCTGCCGTCACCTGCTCCTCATAAGCATGGGAAATTTCGTCAGTGATCACCTTCAGGGAAAAGCCATCGGCTGCGATGTGATGCATCGTCACCAGCAACAGATACTGCTCTGCAGCGCGCCCTTTCAGCGCATCCGCCTCCTGATCCGGCAGGCGCAACAGGTGGGTACGAATAACCGGGCCGGTGGCCAGATTAAAAGGTTTGCGTGCCTCACCATCAATACGATCCTGGATGGCTTTACCTAAAGCGGGCTCTTTAAGATAGGTCAGATCTTCTGCCGTGAATCCCCACCTGGGTGCCGGCAGTACTTTTTGATAGGCGTGACCATCCTGCTCAACGTACACGGTTCGCAATATTTCATGGCGGAAAATCATGCTCTCAAAAGCTTTGGCAGCCGCCCCGACATCAAGCGCACCCTGGATTTTAAGTGCGAAAGGGAGATTGTACGCAACGTTGTTTTCACGCAGCTTATCCATAAACCACATGCGTTTCTGGGAAAACGACATGGGCATCAGTTCAGTGCGCTCTACCACTTGCAGGGGTGGTAAACTGGAGCCTGCCGCTCCGGCCATGGCATCTGCCAGAGTGGAGGCCAGGGCCCGGAAATCCCTGGCATCGAACAAAGCCGGCAATTCCAGATTGATTTCAAACCGATCCCGCAGACGAGTGAACAACTGAGTAATTTGCAGGGAATCAATGCCCAGCCCCATCAAGCTGACATCGTCACTGATACGATCAATTTTCTCACCAATCTCGCTGGCGATCGCCGCTTTCAGGTAAAGCATCAGGCGCGGTTCTTTCTCCGCCTCCGGCAGGGATTGCCATTGAGCTTTACTGAGATCCAGCGCGGCTTCTATCTCTTTCTTTTCCTCTGCGCCCTGCTCCACAGCATTCAGGGCACTGACCGCAATCGGCTGCAGTGAATCTTCCAGAAACGCCCGCTGATTGGCGCTGCGCTGAATTTTACCGCTGGAGGTCTTAAGGATCGCACCAGGCTTCAGGTACACGATGGTGTGCACCTGAAGTTCGTGATTTTCCGCCACTGCCTGCCGGATAGCAGCGCTGACCACTTCCGTCACCAGGCGCATGCGGTATTTACGCTCCACTTCCTGCACTACGACAAGGCGTTCTTCACCGTCAATCTCCACCGCGAAAGCCGCTCCGGCATCGGATTTCAGAGCCACGTGACTCTGCTGTACGGTAAATTCAATGTCCTGCGGGTAGTGATTGCGGCCGCGAATGATGATGACATCCTTTTGCCGGCCAGTTATGTACAGCTCACCGTCGATCAGGCACCCGAGATCACCGGTACGCATGTAAGGACCATCACCATCAGCGGTGTAGGCCCGGAAAGTTTCCTCCGTTGCCGCTTCATTGCGCCAGTAGCCCTTGGCGATGTGATCACCCTTGGACCAAATCTCCCCCACCTGCCCTTCGGCCAGCACGCGCTTTGTGGCAGGGGCAACTATGGCAACCTTTGCATCCAGCGGCGCAACACCATTGGAAACCAGGCGCATGGTCTTATCACTGCTGGTTGGCGCCGCGATTTTATTCTCCGACAGTGCAGCGGCATCCACTTCCTTGAACAGCGGCCGGTTTTCTTCACGGGCACAGCTCACCATCAATGTGGCCTCAGCCAAACCAAACGTAGGTGTGAACGCTTGCCGCTTAAAACCACAAACCTGAAATGCCGCTATGAAATTTTCCAGGGTCTCCGGGCGCACCGCCTCGGCACCGGAGAGCGCAATACGCAAACTGGACAAATCCAGCGTCGCCTTTTGCTCATCGGTAATCTGATTAACGCAGAGTTCATAGGCAAAGTTAGGCGCACAAATGGCCGTACCTCGATAATCACTGATGGCCTTAAGCCAGCGATAAGGCTTTTGCAGGAAAGAAGCCGGTGACATAAACACCGACGTGGCACCCACAAACAGTGGTTGCAGCGTCGTGCCGATCAGCCCCATATCGTGGAACATGGGCAACCAGCTTACCGAAACATCCTCATCATGACTCTTAAAGGCCGCTGTGATCATGGCTTCGTTATAGATCAGGTTGCCATGACTCACCATCACCCCTTTGGGATTGCCGGTGGAACCCGACGTATATTGCAGAAAGGCCAGTGTTTCGGCCGACAATTCCGGCGCCTGCCAGCGGGCAGCCGTGTCGGCTTGATCCAGATCCACCGTCAGAAACTCCAGTTCGGTAAGCCCTTCGGTTTCTGCAAACAGCGGTTCAGCAATGGTCAGCACCTTTGAGGTGGTTAACACAAAGCTGGGCACACAATCATCAATGATCGCTTTCAAGCGCCCCAGGTTCTGGTTGCGACGGGGTGGATAGGCCGGCACGGCGATGACGCCGCTGTAAATACAGCCAAAGAACGCGAATATAAACTCCAAACCCGATGGAAAAAGCATCAGGGCTCTGTCCCCCGGCTTGGCAACGGCAGCGAAGCGCACCGCTGCAGAACGCGCCTGATCCCTCAATTCCGCGTAGGTAACTCTGATACCCTGATCTTCACCATCGGGCAGAAAGGTGAAAGCGATCTTGTCCGGGTGCAGACCGGCACGTGCTTCCAGCAGCTCAACCAAATTGGAACAATGTGAAGGATTGAAGGAGATAGGCCCAACTTCTTGCGACATACAGACATTTCCTGCTTGTTTATTCTTATTATGCGATCACACCCTAAAGGCTTGATAGGCACGTTTACCTGACTTGCGAATCCATTGCGATCCCTTCCCCAAATCCCTCAGAAAAGGTAAGCCGAGATAAAAAAGGCGAGAAGCCACCGGATTTTTTAATTATAGAACTAAGGTGGTTTCGATACTTTATTCAAATTCGCATTTTTTATCAAAGATAGACCAAGCGTATACATACCCACAAAAACAGGTATACCATAATAAATTCCGTTAAATCAATGAGATATGGTTTTATTGTGTTGTAAATTTATAACCGGATGCATCATTCAAACGTTTGTTTACATTGCTTTACCGCTGCTTAACAAAGTATCACAAGGAACTCATCTGAATTGACGGTCATTTTTTATATGATGCTAAAAGAATTGGGACTTCTGCCCACATTTGTACCAAATGCGGGGCCCGCCGGGATTAGCCACCTGCAAGGCTTTCCTTTAGCACGTTTCTGGCGTACAGTGACCCACAAAAAATACTAAGCATAACAAACAACTATTAGAAATATATGAGAATTAAACCTGCGGTATCTCGCCTTCTATTGGTTATCCTTTGCCTGCTGAGCCCTCATCTCTTCGCTGAGAATCTTGAGGAAATCTTCGCGCTTGCCCGTAAAAACGATGCGGAATGGGCGGCCAAAAAACAGAAATACCTGGCTGACCGCGAAAAGATGGAGCAAGCCTATGGCTCCCTGCTCCCCACTGCGGATCTGAACGGCACCTGGGGTAAACAATATTATGAAAGCGAAACCCCGGTGTTTGATGGTGGCTTTAGCGGTGGTGGTGTCAACGAGGCCGTAATTTGTGCTGGTCTCAACAATGTCTCAACCACCGACGAGTTCCTGGACCTGTGTACCAGCAGCACCTCCACCCGCGAAGACTACGATGCCACCATCTATGATCTGACCATCGCCCAACCACTGGTGCGCATGGATCGCTGGCACCGTTATAAACGCGCCAAAAGCCTGGATAACGCCGCCAAGGCCGAGTTGGCGTTCAGCCAGCAGGAGCTGATGATCCGTTCCGCGGAAGCCTATTTCGGAGTACTGCGGGCACAGGAAGAGCTGCGCCTGGCACAGTCCGAAGAAAAAACCCTGCGCACTCAGCTCACGGAAATCAAGAACCGATACAAACTGGGCCTGATGCGCGATACGGACGTGTTTGAACTGCAGGCCCAGCATGACATCGCCAAGGCGGCGGTGATTGTGGCGGAAAGCCAGGTGGACGTAGTGAAAGAGAACATGGCCATGCTCACCGGCATTTACATCGATATTGTTAACCCCCTCCCCAAAGACATTCCCATTGAGCCCCCTCAGCCTTTCGCGTTAGCCGAATGGGAAGATTTTGCCAAACGCACCAACTATCAACTCATTGCCGCTCAATATGCCAAGGAAGCATCCGAGAAGGAGCTTTCAGAGAAGAAATCCGGCCATGCCCCCACCGCGGACCTGTTTCTGAAGTACGAACACCGCGATGTGGGTGGCGGTTTCACGCCCTCCTCAGACACCACCACCTTCGGTGTACGGGTATCCGTTCCCCTTTACTCCGGCGGTATTACCTCATCTCAGGTGCGGGAAGCGGATTATAAGGTTCAGGAGGCCCGCCATAATGTTGACCTGGCCATGCGTAACGCCCTGCGCGAAACGCGACAATATCACACCCAGGTCAATGCCAATGTCGCCAGTGTCCAGGCCCGGCTGCGGGCGGTAAAGTCCAACAACAGCTCATTGAAAGCCATCAAGCAAGGCTGGCAGGATGGTATTCGCACCATGTCCGATGCCCTGACGGCACAGCGCAAGGTGTTTCAGGCGCGCAAAGAATATGCTACTTCACGTTACGATTACATTCTTAACACATTAAAGCTCAAGAAAGCGGCTGGTGTTCTGTCGCCCGATGATTTACAAACACTGAATAGCTGGCTTGATAGCCCGACCGATACCGTCAGCTCCATACTCGAAACCGATGAAAGCTATCTGGAAGAAGTGGACGACATCAAGTTCGAGCGTGAAATCAAGACTTTTGATGATGAAAAAGAGGCCGAAAGCGCGAAACAACACAAGAGCCTTTATGACGCATTCAAAGCCTGGCGCGATAAAGAATAATACATTTTATAATCCAATAAAAATTAACGAAAGTGAGGGGGTTCCACCTCGAGGCACTATGGGAATAATGCCGAAGAGCGGGAATACACTAGATGGATAAAGACCTAAACTTGGATCAGAAAACACCTATGTACGCAAAACACGCTCGCTACCTGGCGCTGGCCGCCGCTGTCTCTTTCAGCAGTGGCGCCACTGCCCAGCTGCTGCATAACGTAACCATCGGCAACCCCAAGGCACTGGCATTGGGAAATGCGGTTACCGCTGATCCACCGGGCATTGACTCCATTCACTTCAACCCTGCGGGCCTTGCCAAAATCAAAGGTCGCCAGATGAACCTCAAGGTTTTGGCGGCCCATATGACCATTGATGGTGATATCGGGGAACCAACCCGACCAACCAATACCATTAAAGAGGTCTATTATCAGGGCAACAATGGCAACCCCAACAAGCCCCAATGCAGTGGTGGCGCAGTACCCACCCAGGAAGAGCTCGATAACTGCTGGGGCATCGACCCCATTGCCAATACCAGCACCAGTATTGATGGCCCCGGCCTGATGTTGCCGTTCGTGGGCTTCACCGAGGTCCCCATCCTGGCGTTTCCGGCCGGCGGTATCGCATTCGAAGACCCTGCCCGGGGCTGGACCTTTGGTACAGCCGTGTATTCACCCCAGGGCATCGGTTATACCCGCAAGGACGGAGACCCAAAAGACGGCATCGGTGATCCCGGCGCATATCAGGGCGTCAACGTAGGCGTCACCCGCTTAACCTATTTCTCTCCCACGGTGGCCATTCCGGTCAGCGATCGACTGTCTTTCGGGGTCGGAATCAACTTTTCTTACCAGGGCATGGCACTGGACACCTACATTCGGGCTCCACTGGAAACAACTCAGTTTCTGGATAGCGTCAACGAGCTACCCCTGCCTGATGACCTGAATATCATCAAGCCCTACGACACCGTGGGGCGACTTTCCATGGAGATGGAAGACTTCCTGTCGGTTGGGTTTAATTTCGGTATCCTTTACGAACCCTACGACTGGCTCTCTTTCGGCTTCCTCTATCAGAGTGAAACCACCTCGCAACTCTCCGGTGACTACAAAATGGAGAACACGGAAGAGTTCATGCTGACCACCGAAGGGCTTGCGCCCCTGGGTGGTGCCCTGGGCGCTTTCGGTGGAGCTGCCTTTAACGCCACGGAAGTGGAAAAAGGCACAGTTGAACTGGAATACCTGATGCCGCAAAACATCGCTTTCGGCACCTCCATCAAAGTATTGCCGAATCTGAAAATAAACTTTGACGTGCGCTGGGTAGAATACAGCGTATGGGATGAACTCAAATTTGAATTCAGCAACAACGTCGATTTTCTTAACCTGTCCAGCGTAATTTATACCGTGGCCGGTGGTTTTGATGTTAAAGACAACGCCGACCCGGACGAAATGCGCATTCGCCGCGCCTATGAAGATACCTGGTCCGTTGCCATTGGTGCCGAATACCAATGGAACGACAACCTGGTTCTACGGGCAGGCTATGAACCCCGTGAAGGCGCCATACCCAGCTCCTCAGCAGACCTGCTTTTCCCAATAGGAGACGCGGACCTGTTCACAGCTGGTTTCGGCTGGCAGATGAGCAACACCACGCGCATTGATGCAGCCTTTGGTATTCTTTACTCTGAACAAAGCATCGATGCCTGCGAGTCCAAGAATGCCAACACCTGCCAGGAAGGGGATGTAGTTTATAACCCCTACTATTCCATGCCGTTTGAAACCGAAACCACAGCCTACATTGCCGCCATTTCATTCGACAAAAAATTCTGATCGACAGCATCCATCAGCATAAAAAGCCCGGCACTGTCCGGGTTTTTTGTTTTTGGTTCAGTCCGCCCCAAAACGATCTCTGCCACCTTAATCCTTTTGTTATCAACAATATATCGAGACTACCCATCGCCAAATAGTCCTTTCGGTCGATGCCGAAAAGGCGTCATAACGTTATAAAGATGGATAGTGTTATGAGCGCGCTTCTTACCGCTCGGCCGGTACCAATAACAACAAACAATCAAGCATCCGCTATTTTTTGACGATAGGGAATTACCATGAAGCTGCAGTATCTGAAAGTGGTTATCGCCACCTTGCTCTACCTGCTTATGCAAACCCCGGCAGCGGCCGCAGAGCGCATCAGCCCCAATAATTTATGGGTCTATGATGACGACATCACCATTCCCACTTTACTCAACCCATCCGACCCGGCATCCGACACTATTTACCTGCCGGCCAATATTTTCGTGCCCACCAGCGACGATCCGAATCAACGCTTCCCTGCTGTCATCTTCATCAGCAGTTGGGCACTGAATGAATACGAATATATTCCCCAGGCCCAGATCCTGGCAGACAAAGGCTATGTGGTTTTAAGCTACACAACACGCGGCTTCTATAACTCTCCCGGAGCAATCACCACCGCTGGAATTGAGGATTTTTCAGATGGCTCAGCCGCCATCGACTACCTGCTGGACAGCAGAAATGGTTATCCTGTGGACCCTGATGCGATAGGATTAGCCGGCATCTCATACGGTGCCGGAATATCATTACTCACCGGGTTTAATGATGAGCGGGTGAAAGCCATTGTAGCCATGAGTGGCTGGGTGGACCTGATCGACTCCCTGTGGGCCGGCAACACACCCAACTATGCCTGGATCGAACTCCTGATCTTCAGTTCACAACCCATTCCGCTCTTGGCCAGCAATAACCCCAGCCCGGAGATTGAAACCAACTATGCCAATATGAAGGTGCACGAAAATGTCGCCGCCACCAAGGAATGGGGTTATGTAAGATCCGCCGCCAGCTATCTTGATATGGTTAATGCCCGGGAGAATCCACCGGCAATCTACATGGCAAATAATCTTCACGACTACCTGTTTCAACCGGACTCGCTCTTTACAACACTGAAGCAATACAACGGTGACTGGCGACTGGACCTGAGCCGCGGTGTACACGGCTCAGGTGAAGCAAGCGGATTGCTGGGTAACGAGGAAAATACAGTCTGGGAAAATCTGGGGCTCTGGTTTGACCATTACCTGAAAGGCATCGACAACGGTATCAATACCGCCAAACCATTCAGCACCAAGGTGTTGAATACCGCCAAACGGGAAAGCTACGATTCCCTCTCCCCGGAAGACGAGATTAAAATATTCAATCTGATTCCGGAATCCGGTGCCCAGGGAGGCCAACTTTCCGAAACCTATGCCAATACTGTGGATCTGGAAGTAAGTTTCAGCACACTCGACCGCATTACCTACCCCGGCTGGATCACCGGGGCACTTTCTGCGACGGGCCGCACCCTGAATTTCAATGAGATCGACCGCAGCCTGGGCCTGGTATTCACTACACCCATACTGGATGCCCCGCTGCGGTTGCGCGGTGAAGCCAAAGTCAACCTTGCCATCGTCGGGGAAGACAAAGCTCAATACTTTGGCTACCTTTTCTATTTAAATCCCAACACCGGTATCGCCAACTGGATTGGCCACGCCCCCTTCTCCTGCCACCAGTCGGAAGGCTGCGTGGTAAACGACGGTGACCTGGTGCAGATTGTATTGGACTTTTACTGGACTGCAGTGGATATCCCCGCCGGCAGCCAGCTGATGTTGGTCATCGATGGCAATGATCCCGACTATTGGCGTTATGAAACCACCCCTGAAACCAATACGGTGGTGTTTCAGAGCAACCAGGCCGCCTACCTTGAGTTGCCAGTGGTCTGGGAAAACACCCAGTATGATGACCCGGTGGCAAACTTCGAACAGGCCCAGGACCTGGCGCGGGGCGCCAACGGCGACGACAGCAGCTTTTCCGGAAGTGGCGCCGGCGGCAGCGTGCCGTTTATGCTCCTGTTGGCCGGCTTGGGATATGTAGCCACCCGCAAGCACTTTTCCAGCTGACTTTTTTTGGGCCCGGAACCCGGGCCCCTGTATACTTTTTCGCCTAACCCCATTTAATTCAACAAACTGTGATATCCACCTCATAGTTTTTCAGTGCCTGCCCCGAAACCGTCTATTTTTAATCTTGTTACGATCGTACAAGTTGCGATGATTCATGGTTACCCCAGGTGAAGTACCTTGCGCAGTTCATTGTCGTGTTTGCCCGGTCTTTGCCTGCCTATTGAGTATTTGGCATGCTGTTTAATCGTTTGTATTCCAGAGTTATCCCAGGCGTACTGGCTTTAAGTGTCGCTGCCTGCGGCGGCGGAGGCAGCTCTTCCGATGACAACGGAAGCGCCTCAAATCCAACTGAATCCATCACCACCAGCACCGTGCAGGGTGCCGTGGTAAAAGGCGTGGTGCAGAATGGTCTGGTGTCCGCCTATGAGCTGTCCGGGGGCCAGGTGGGCCCGTTGCTCGCCACCACCCAGACCAATCAATACGGTCAATACCGTCTGACTTTGACAGGCTATGAGGGGCCCATCTATATTGCGGTCACTCCGCAGAATGAAGGCACCCTGATGGTCTGTGACGCCGCCTCCGGATGCGGTGACTATATTGGGCTCAGTGAGCAGGATACCAACGAAAATAATGTCATTGATTTTGGTGAAGCCTTTCCGGTACCGGGCAATTTCATACTGACCACCACGTTACCCTCATCCGCTGATGGCCAGGCCAGCATCTCAACACTGACCCATCTGGCCACTCAATATGCCCTTACCTTCCCGCAGGGCCTGAACGATGTTTCCATCGCCGTGGCCCAGTCTCATATTGAAGACCTGTTCGGGGTTGCGGATCTGGCGGAAACCCGGCTTATCGACCTCACCGACCGCACTGCTGTGACCAATGCCAGTGCGGAAGAACTGCGTTACTCGCTGTTCTCCAGCGCCTTGCTTGGCGTCAGTAATGATGTGGCCTTTGCCCAGGTGCTGGAAAGCCTTGCCCAACAGCTGCAAATGAATGGCGGCCAGTTGGTGACTCAGTCAGCCGCAGATGACACCCCTACGCTACTGGAACTGGTACAGCAGGCGCAACAAACCGCGCAACTGCTTGAGCTGGCGACACAGGAAGCCGTGTTCGCCCAGGAAGCCACATTGCTGATGGACAGTACCGCAGGCAGCTTGACCTCCGCCCAACCGTCACCGGGAGCCGGAGGCAGCAGCGCTGTCATCGTTGAAGAATTCATTGCCGACCTTATGCTGTGGCAAGGGGCATTGAGCCTGGACCCAAATCAGGGATCTTTTTCCCAAACCGTCACCGCCATTGGGGTTTCCACCGGCCCCGATCTGGCCAATATGTTGAGGGCCGTCTCCATTGCCGGTCAGTATGGGCCGGTCGTAGCGCTACCGGATGCCGCGCTGGGCGCAGCCTGCGACAGCCTCGGCAACTACTTTGCCCGCCTCTCCTGCCGCTTGCTGATATCCGGCAAGTCCCTGGAGGAAATCTGCAATGGTGCGTTCAACCTGGTACTGTTCAATCGCTCTTTATGTGATGTGCTGAACGACCTGACTTTGCCCCTGGGCAACGGACTGGTTGGCCACTTTGCCCTGTACGACGGCATTGCCCGGATCTACGGCAGCACAGACGGTGTCGACGTGGATATCACCTTCACGGCGCTCACCAATCAGCGATACACTTACGGCTTTAACATTGCAGGAACCGCCGAGTCAGAAACAGGCCTACTGGAGATCAGCGATGGCAACTTTGCCCTCAGCTTTGCCGGCGGCCTGGATATCAAGAACCTGAAACTGCCGGAAACGGCGTCCGGAAATCTGAGTGTCCGTTATGAACAATTCAGCAGTACGGACATCACCAACCCAATCACCTTCAATGGTGATCTGGACATCAACCTTGATCTGAGTGGTGTGCAAGAGTTGTCTGATGCCGAGGCACTCTACGCCGGCCTGGATAGTGTGGACATCACCATGATGGCGGATGGCGAATTCGAATCCTTGTTTGGGGATCGTTTTGACGGTGCCATCACCCTGAACGGTGGTCTGGACAGCGAAGTACTCCTGCAATTTGAACGTGATCTGCCGGACTACAGCGATCGCGCCCTGATCACCATCAGCAGTACCCCTGAGCGTATCGCTCAAGGTTTGATTAATGACATTCAAATGGAATGGGCTGGTAAACGTTATAACATCATGTACTTTTTCGACCCGTACTTTGGTGTCCGTATTACCAATCAGGACGGGGTCATCACGGATCTTGACCTGAGTGTTGAAGACGAAGCCACAGCGGGGATGATCATGCTCAACGGCACCTCCTACGGAGACATCAAGCCCTTGAACGGCAGCCTTCTGTTCACCTTGTCAGACGGTCAGGAGATTGTGCTCTGATCCGACAGAAGAAAAAAGGGAGCCGTTGGCTCCCTTTTTATCACACAAAATACATGACCAACCAATCGGCTATCAATGCCGGTTTTGATTCACCTTCAATCTCAACGGCATATTCCGCGGTAAACAGATACTGACCGGGATTTTTCTCAGTTACTGCTTTCAAGGTGGCCACCGCACGAACACGAGCACCGGTCTTCACTGGAGCCAGAAAGCGGATTTTATCAAATCCGTAATTCATCCCCATCTTTAACCCTGCCGGAATCACCAGCTCACTCATTTGCGACTGCAAATGCGGTAATAATGACAGGGTCAGAAAACCATGCGCGATGGTGCCGCCGAATGGCGTATGCTTGGCTTGCTCCGGATCAACATGGATAAACTGGTGATCCAGGGTACTGTCCGCGAAGGCGTTAATACGCTCCTGATCGATCTGAAACCACTCTGACTGTCCCATGGACCGGCCCACGTAATCCTGTAAAGACGCGGCATCAACTATTTTCATTGTTATTCCTCTGTATTAAAAAATGAATCAAAAACTAAAACCCAAAATAAAAAGTGAACTCTATAAAAGTGAACTCTATAAAAGTGAACTCTATAAAAGGGAACCCTAAAAAAGGGAACTCTAATCGTTAAACAATTTTTCAAGCTGGGATTCCACTAAAGCCCAGGGAATCAACAGCGGCTTTTTGGTGACGGTTAAAGTACAGGACTCGCCTTCCACCAAGTACTCAACATGAAAACCCTTGCCTTTGGCGAAGCCTTTCTCACTGTCGCCCGTGAAATGAACATCATGTTTATCCGCAAGGCGATACAGTCGTTCCACGATGACTTTCGGGTCCTCTTTCAATCGACCCGTTACTGATCTGGTCATAAGCACTCCAAACCGGGCACACGCCCTATTATTCTGATTAGCAGACCAACATTTTACCATGTTTGTCTTGGCTATCGGACAGTGCAACGCGGGCAAAAAGCCTCTAAACCACTGTTTAAAAGGTGATTTTGAGTAATTCCTGTAAATTTTTGCTACTGTACGACCACAGCTGATCAACCGGCTCCTGCCTCACCTCCGCCAGGATCTCTACAATCCTGAAAAGGTTTTCCGGACTGTTGCGATCACCCATTGCGAAACTGGGTGCGATGTCCGGTGCATCGGTTTCGAAGACGATGGCATGCTGCGGTAATGCTCTCAATATCGCCCTAATCCGGTTTGCCCGATCGTAGGTTCCAGCTCCACCAAAGCCTATTTTGAAGCCCAGATCCACCGCTCGCTGTGCCTGCTGCAGGCTGCCGGAAAACGCATGCATAATACCCCCCGACTGCAAGCCCGACTCTTTCACCAGCTTCAACACCAGATCCTGGGTTTTACGGGCATGAACCAGGATGGGTAAATGATGGCTCCGGGCGACACTGAGCTGATCCTTGAACAGCTTTAACTGCCTATCCAGATTGGAACTGTCATGAAACCTGTCCAGGCCGATTTCACCAACCGCCACGGCCCCCTGGTGCAACCAGGCATCAAGCTCGTCAACATCCCCTGATGAATGGGCGTCCATAAAGCAAGGGTGTAACCCATAGGCGGGCAACAACCGTGGATAGGCTGGATCTGTGAACCTCTCTACCGTGCTCTGCAGGGCAGGCCATTGCTCAAGCGTGACCCCGGGCACTACCAGCGCACGCATTCCCTGTTTCCGGCAGCGTTCAAGAATAGCGCCCCGATCGTGGTCGAACTGGGCAAAGTCAATATGGCAATGGCTATCGATCAACGGGTTCATGGTCACTGGCGCCTGGAAATCTGCCTTTTATGGAAACCCATTTTCCCTGTCAAATCAAACTCACTGTTTCAGGTGAAATAACCTTTTTTGTCCTCGATAATATGATCCGCAATATAGTTGGAGATCGCATATACGCTCTCCTGAGGATTCACGATGATGGAGGTAGGAAACAGGCTGGCGTCAGAGACATACAGGGCTTGTACGTCATGGGTTTCACCATAGGGGCCCACCACCGACTTAGCCGGGTCGGCACCCATCCGCATGGTGCCCTGAGGATGATAGGACACCATTCTGAGGGCAAAGGGATTATTTTCAATTGCGTCAATCACGGCATCGATTTCAGCTTCTGATTCGATAACACGTTTATCCACCGTGGGCAGAAAACCCCGCTTCGCGCCCGCCGCAAAATAGATCCGTGCGGCTGCCTTGAAGGCCGCCTTCATGGCGGGAAAGTCGGAATCCGCCACTGCATAATCAATCTGTTTTTTACCATCCACCAGGCTCACCTGACCCACGTTATGATCATGAATCAGAGAGACACAGGAAGCATAATTCTTGGACCGCGACATAAAATCCAGGTAGGCAGCCCCGGTACCCGGTTCAGTGGACATACCCAATTCGATGGGGCCGGCACCACCGCCTTCGAGCACAAAGCCGCCTTTGTCAGGGTGCTCGAATTCATCCACATACACACCCAGCATGGCACCACGCCAGGTAAACACCTCTCCATCGAATTCGGCCACGATCATGGTTGACGGGTGGCAGGCGAAGTTCTTACCCACCTGTCCACTGCCATTAGCCAGACCACTGCGCAAAAACAGCAACGGCGTTTGTACGGCACCGGCTGCCGCCACCACCACCTTCGCTCGAACCGTCATTTTAGCAACGGCTTTACCGGATTGCGGATCCCGAATCTCTGCCTCAATCCCGGTTGCACGGCCGTTATCGGTCAGTATGCGGGTGGCAAAGGTATCAGTATAGATACTGGCTCCATAATGGCAGGCCCAGGGCAGATAGGTAACCAGCATGGATTGCTTGCGATCGGTTTTGCAGCCGGAGAGACAATGACCGGTGAGCCCACAATCCTTGATATTGCGCTTCAGTGGTTTTACCGACCACCCTAAACGTTCCGCACCGGTTTGCAGTTTGCGGCTGTTTTCATTAATTTCGTGAGGCCCATTTGTATGGATACTGAGGTTTTTTTCCACCTTCTCAAAATACGGTGCCAAAGATTCGCTGCTCAAATTGGACAGCCCAAACTCCGCAGACCATTGTTGCAGAATGAAATCCGGTACTCGAAACGTCACGCAACCATTGACTACCGTGGAACCTCCCAGACAACGGCCTTGTAATACCAGAAGATCACCTTGCTTGGTGGCCTGGTTGCCCTTGTCTTCGTAGAGCAGCTCCAGCATATCGGGAAACGTCTCATTGAATTGTGAAGAGGGCACGTAGGGCCCAGCTTCCAGCAAGATCACTGATTTGCCGGCGGCAGCCAACTCGTATGCCATCACCGCCCCACCCGCACCGGAACCCACGATGACGGCATCGGCCTGTAGATTAAGGTTGGTGGACTTGATGTCCGCCGCTGTCTTGACATTCAACATCACCACACTCATACCTCACTGCGGACGGGCAAAGGCGCTTCGCCCAATGACGGCAAGCCCCATTTTTCGGAAACGGGCCCATCAAACGCCAGAGGCCCCCATGTACTGGGTTCACGCCAGTAAGATGCGTACACCAGTTTTTTCAGTACGGAAATGATCCCCTGCTGCACGTAATGACCCGATTGCCAGGCGTCTATGTAGGCGATGGCCTCGTTCGTGGGTAACCCACTGAAGCGGGAAAAATACCACCCCATTACCAAACTGCCATGTTCGAACAGCCCCATGGCCTTAGCCAGGTTCGAACGAATATCCGGGTCCATGCCGGCCATCAGATGATCCAGATTTTCAAGCACGGGAACCTGCTCAAGCGGCGTCATGGTGGTACCCTCAGTGGGCAGTACCACGTGGGCAAAACGGGTGAAGAACGCTACCTGATCCGCTGAGAGCACCCTCCCCGCCGGTGCCTCTGCCACAGGAGGGTCAGAGCAGGCAGACAACACGGCGCCGGCACCTGCAACCAGTATGGTGTGGGCGGCCAGAGCCATAAAACGACGCCGCTTCAAAGGGGCCAGCGCCAGGTCGATATCGTATTGTAATAGTTCAGACCGGATGGGATTCGGCATAGTCAGTTTCCAATTGGGTGACCATTGAGTCTACACACATTGTTTATGCCTTGAAAATGACCAAAAATCACCGCAATTTGACAAAATGCACCAAAATCATCAGCCTTGATGTGGGTCAACGTGAGATCTTAACGTTAGGTTATTCTCAATATGAATGGATAGATCATTCAACAGCCAACCACAACAGGGTGTTTAAATGACGTTGGAAAAACACGATTTACTGCACGAGTTCCCGGAGAATCGGGACACCATTCACGAGCTTAAGATGAATAACAGCCATTTTGCCCGGCTGTTCGATCAGTATCACGAAAAAGACCACGAGGTGCACCGTATTGAAACCGGCGCAGAAAAATCCAGCGACGACTATTTGGAAGTACGCAAGAAAGAGCGCCTGCATCTGAAGGATGAGCTATATAGAATGATTAAAGACCACGAGGCATCTTAGGTGATGTTGTGAACTAAACAGGGGGTTCATCCGCCCCTGTTTAGTTCACAACACCGCACTTATTCCTGGCATATGATGCCCGACACATCCTTATATTTTTCATCACAGGCAGTGATATTGCGCTTGCCGTTGTCTGAGTGTTTACGTGATCGTGGGCCTGGCTCGTCAAAGCGCCAAATTACCCCCACACTGAGCGCGGATACCTCAAAGTAATTATAGCTTTCACCGTCAAATTCATGTTCTTCTTCCTGAATCAAATACTCAGCGTATAGGGACAGATTTTCAGAATAATGGTATTCCGCGCCGATTGAATAGAAGAAATCCTCCCCATCCAGTTCTTCAGTTTCAAACGAGAGAGCAGTATCTTCGACTCCGTTGAAATATGTTTCAAAGCGGACCTTGCCGTCAACATCCCAAGTGGCAATCCCTGCTTTTCCGAACAGACTTAAGGAGCTGCCCAAGGGTAATGAACCTTTTAACGCAATCCCCATTGCAGTGGTTTTGAAATGAAAAGAATCTTTATATTCAATTGAATTCGAGCCCGAGGTTTCTGAGTATCGATAATCAGTCTGCGATTCACCAAAATCAATATAGCTAAATTCCAGTGCCAGATAACGGGGCACGAACTCCCAGCCAGCGAACAGCTGGTAAGCAAAAGCGTTCTCGTCTATATCAAAGTTTTGATTGTCGTCAGACCCAGGCTCCAGAAAGAAATCTTCAATGGACGTGTATTGAGAATAACCCAATCCGAATCCCGCGTAGAGACCTGAGTAACCCTGCGCGTGTACCTGGGCGGAAAAACCAAAAACAAGTAGCGCCCCCAGACCGAACGCTCTTAACTGATTTAACTTCATTTAGAACCCCGTTTATTATTGTTTTATAAACAAGAAAGCCCGGCAAAAAGTACCGGGCTTTCTTTGTACCGCGTAAAGACTTGTTACACAAGCTTTTCCAATTCTGGAACTGCTTCGAACAAGTCAGCAACCAGACCATAGTCGGCAACCTGGAAAATAGGTGCTTCTTCGTCTTTATTGATTGCCACGATGACCTTACTGTCTTTCATACCGGCCAAATGCTGAATTGCACCGGAGATACCCACTGCAACGTACAGCTGCGGAGCAACGATCTTACCGGTTTGTCCAACCTGCATATCATTTGGCACAAAGCCCGCGTCAACCGCCGCCCGGGATGCACCCACGGCAGCGCCCAATTTATCGGCCACTTTATACAGCATCTCGAAGTTATCGCCGTTCTGCATACCGCGACCACCAGAAATAACCACTTTCGCGGCAGTCAATTCAGGACGGTCACTCTTGGCCAGCTCTTCGCCGACAAAAGACGAGACTCCGGCGTCTTTGCTGACACTCAGATTTTCAACCTCAGCAGAGCCACCTTCAGCAGCAACCGGATCGAAAGAGGTACCACGCACGGTCAGAACATTGGTTTCTTGTGAACTTTCTACCGTTGCGATCGCATTACCTGCGTAGATCGGACGCTGGAATGTGGTGGCATTAACCACGGCAGAGATCTCAGAAACCATCTGCACATCCAGCAAGGCAGCTACGCGCGGCAGGAAGTTCTTACCGGAGGTGGTGGCAGGCGCAAGAATGTGGCTGTAGCCCTTGCCCACTTCGGCAACCAGATCGGCCACATTCTCGGCCAACTGGTGTTCATAGGCTGCATCGTCGGCAACCAAAACTTTCGCCACACCGGCGATCTTTGCAGCTTCTTCTGCAACCGCACCGCAACCAGCACCAGCGACCAATACAGTGATATCACCACCGATTGCCTGAGCTGCTGCTACAGTGTTCAGGGTAACGCCTTTCAAGCTGGCATTATCGTGTTCTGCATAGACTAATACGCTCATTAGATCACCTTCGCTTCGTTTTTCAGCTTGTCTACCAACTCTGCAACATCAGCTACCTTGATACCTGCCTGACGCTCTGCAGGTGGCTCGACCTTAACGGTCTTGACCAAGGGAGTCACATCAACCCCGAAGTCACCGGGTGACTTCATATCCAGCGGCTTTTTCTTCGCCTTCATGATATTGGGCAGAGAAGCATAACGTGGTTCATTAAGACGCAGGTCCGTGGTCACCACAGCGGGCAGTTTCAGGTCAACGGTCTGCAGACCGCCATCGATTTCACGGGTAACTTTGACGGAACCGTCGGCTACGTTCACTTCGGAAGCAAAAGTACCCTGGCCCATACCAGTCAATGCTGCCAGCATCTGACCAGTCTGGTTGTTGTCGCCATCGATAGCTTGTTTACCCAAAATGACCAACTCAGGCTTTTCTTCATCAACAATAGCTTTGAGCAATTTGGCAACGCCTAATGGTTGCACATCAGCTGCTTCAACCAGAATGCCGCGATCAGCACCCAATGCCAGAGCAGTACGGATTTGCTCCTGAGCTTCTTTAGGACCTACGGCCACCGCAACAATCTCGGTAGCAACCCCCTTCTCTTTCAAACGAACAGCTTCTTCAACAGCGATTTCGCAGAAGGGGTTCATGGCCATCTTGACGTTAGTCAGGTCAACACCGCTGTGATCAGCAGCCACCCGAACCTTAACGTTGTAGTCAACAACTCGTTTGACAGCAACAAGAACCTTCATGGAACCCTCGGCTTTATAATGGAATGTGGATTTAAGGTGTCGGAGAAAAGCGCTCTGTTTTCAACTGACACCGCGCGATCATCAGTAGTATGAAACAGTTTTCACACTGTGACCGCCCTTGTTAAAAGCGCGTGGTATCTTGCCGTTTTATATCAGGGAGGTCAATAGCCAATCCGGCACCCCAATCGGTCCCCAGCGCCAATACTGCTAACGCTATTAGGGCAAAATCCCCCGGATAAATCAATTAGTTACTGCGCCGGCGCGATTTTGTTGAAATTTTGTTCAACGCCCCAACATGGCCCATGATGGTTATTTCTTAGCGCAGACAATTTCGCTTTGAGGTGATAACTTCATAATTAATTTACACTATCTTGCCGGGTGCGCCGGCTGATGAACAGCCCCTGCGAGCTAACCTGGTTAGGGTTAACGGCCCTCTTGCCTATATTAGAAATTAGAATCAGACCTGATGGAGTATTTAAGGATGATAAGACTGTTTACATTGATGATGGCCCTGTGCCTGGCAACCAACGTGGTGTCTCGGGAGATCGCTGGCATTGAAATGCCGGATAGCATCACCACCGCCAATGATACCAGCCTGCACCTGAACGGCGCCGGGATTCGTTCAAAATGGTTTGTGGATCTGTATGTCGCGGGCCTCTATCTAACGGACCAGCAAACGGATGCCGAGGCCATTCTCGCTGCCGATGCCCCAATGGCCATCCGCCTGCATATCATCTCCGGCTTGATCACCAGCGAGAAAATGACCGAGGCCACCATTGAGGGCTTTGACAGCGCCACCGGGGGTAACACCGCACCCTTGCAGGCTGAAATTGACCTATTCCTGTCTAGTTTTGTTGAGCCGATTAAAGAAGGAGACATTTTTGACTTTATCTACCAGCCACAGCTGGGTATCAGTATCATCAAAAACGGCACCCTGAAACAAACCATGGAAAGTGACGCAGACTTCAAGAAAGCCTTGTTCGGTATCTGGATTTCAGACAACCCCGCGCAAAAATCCCTAAAACACGAATTATTGGGACACAAGGTTTAGACCGCACCGAAAACAAAGGTATGTTGAGCCTTCGACATACCTTTTGCCATGGCCCAATCACCCGCGATTCCAGCGTTACCCTTTTCCCCCTATATCCCATCATTCCCCGCCTTAACTTCCTTGAGTGCCCTGTTTGAGTGTTCTGTTTGAGTTTCCGGCTGGAGGTGCCCGTCTCCTTGTCTTAATTTATTCATCAAACTTTCACTTACAGGAAACAGTCGCCAATTAAAGTCAGCATCGAGGTTTCATATATTGCGGAGGCCATGATGCTTCAACAACCAAACACCGCTCCACACACCGTGGAGCTTACAACCCGGCCCAGAATCTTTGCCGAATTCATCCATTCGGAGCAGGAAATCCGCTCCGCCCAGAAAATGCGATACGACGTTTTTTGCCAAGAGTATAACGTTGAGCTGCCGGTCAATATGGTGTGGAATGGCAATCCGATTGATGTGGACGAACTGGATGATCACTGCCTCCACCTGGTGGTCCGCGAGCAAAGCCGAAATGAGATCATCGGCTACACCCGGGTATTGACCTGCGATCTGGCGAAGCGATTCGGCAGCTATTATTCAAGCCATGAATTCGATATCTCAAAGGTCATCAGCCGGCCTGGCCGCTTCCTGGAGATCGGTCGAACCTGTATTCACCCTGATCATCGAAACGGCGCCACCATCGCAGTGTTGTGGGCATTTCTGGCCAGATACATGCAGGATCACAACTATCAGTATTTGTTTGGTTGTGCCAGTGTCTCTCTGGATGATGAGGGAAAAACACTGTCTGCCTTAACCCCCATTATCAAGGAAAAGTACATGGCCGATGAAGAGTATCGGGTTGTACCAAAAGTACCCTTCAGCCTGCGTAAAGAATGGAGCAAAGAAAAAGCATCCTTCCCTCCTCTGCTCAAAGCCTATACCCGGATGGGCGCCCGCATTTGCGGTGATGCCTGTTGGGATCCGGATTTTAATGTGGCCGATCTTTTTGTGTTGCTGGATATCAATAATGTGGCCAATCGTTACGCCCGGCATTTTCTGAAAGACAGAGAGGCCGCGTGATCCAACAAGCCTATCGAGCAGCCCGCCTCTTTTTGCATATATTGGCGGGCATGTTCCTACTGGTTCTGACCGGTGCCATCTGGAACAACAAAACCAACCTGGTGAAGGCAACCAAGCAATGGTGGCTGGGCAGAACCACACACTTATTGGGAATTGAAGTACAAATAATCGGTACACCCCCGCAACCTGTGGATGGTAAAGGCCTGCTGTACGTCAGTAATCATATCTCCTGGATCGATATTCCACTGATCGGCAGCCTTACCCAATTAAATTTCCTGTCCAAAGCAGAAGTCCGCCGCTGGCCACTGATCGGAAAACTGGCACAAGGCACTGGCACTCTCTTTATACAGCGGGGTTCCGGTGATGCGGACCGGGTGGCGAAGGCCATGGCGGAGTACCTGAATGAAGGTCGATCTGTACTTTTCTTTCCCGAAGGCACTACCAGCGATGGCCGTGGTGTACGCCGGTTTCACAGCAAGTTATTCAAAGCAACTCAATATACCCAAACCACAGTGTGCCCGATAGTCGTTCACTATCAGATTGCCGGTTACTCCCACAACCCAGTGGCGTTCATTAATGATGATGAATTTCACCTGCACTTATGGAACCTGCTCAGGTACCGGAAAATTAAAGCGATCGTGGAGTTTTTACCTGCCAGATCTGCGCTGTGCACATTGCAGGAAGCCTTCGTTCGTGACCTTCAGCAAGAGATGTCCGTGGTTGTGCAACAACGCCAACTGGATGCGGTCAGTACCAGTATTCAATGGCTTGATGCATCCATTCCCGCCGCTCAGAAGGATGGGGCAGCCAGTTTCTGAAACTGGCTGCTGCCCGCATCAAAAACTCCATTAAACACTGATGACGTCTTAAAACCCGTTCATGACGATGGGGCAGAACCGGATTGAACACTCCCAGCGCATTAAACAGTTGCAGCGGGTTCTTCTTCACCCACATCCAAGATCCCATTTCCAAAGTAAGGGGGAGATAAGTTCCCTTACGGGTATGGAGAGTCTCACGATAAACATAATCCCAAAGATCACCGTGAGTGGTGTAGTTGCGGGACTGTGGTTCGATCAGATAAAAGCTGAACGTAGGATGAGTGCGGCGAAACAACAGTCGCAGAGCAAACATTTCACCGATATCATCAAAGGGATCCGGGGTGAACGCGTAAGGAAACCAGACCTGATCCTGGTGACCAAAACCGGAGTGGCAATCCAGAGAGATCACAAAACTGGATTCACTCACAACGCTCTCCCCCAGCCGTATCAGCGAACTGGCCTCCGCTTGCATGGGCTCGTCTTTTCTGCCCCTGTACCAGGGTATGTGCCGACTGAATCGTTGCCCACCCAACAAAAAAGGCACCCGTCCTTGCGCGTCTATGGGTGCGTTCCGCATAAGATCCACACCATTGATATTACTTCTGGTACGGCGCAACATTCCGGAAGGGTTAACCAGTGGCACAAACAAAAGGCGCACATCTTCGAGAATGGAGTCCAGACTTTCATCCCAGTCCATTCTGTGAAAAAGCGTGTGCATGAACGAAAGCAACACCTGAGTTCCAATACGTTCCACACCATGAACACCGCCACTGAAGATCACCACCGGCGCGGTGGCCGCAGCACTGCCCATTTCAAAACAATAGATTGGCAGACAATCATCACCGCATTCAACGGCGCTCAGGGTATGTACTCTGGCTGGCAAGTCGGCTTGCTCCAACCAACGATCCATTTGATACAGCTCGGGAAGACCTTTCAGCACCCGATCGGAACGCATTAACGTCAACGGTTAGTTCTCCGGCAAAAACAATACAACCGTTTTATAACATTTTGATTGCAGTCAGATGACGGCGGCTATGCCGTCGGCAAACGCGGTAACCCGGTAGCGTCGCAGCTGTGATTAGGACAGTAACCCAATGGGTTTTTCGCCAGATACTGTTGGTGGTAATCTTCTGCATAGTAAAAGTCAAATTGGCCCAGAATCTCCGAAGTGGTGGGCTCCAGGTTGTGTTGGGACAACGCCTGGTCATAACGGGATTTGGACTGTGTGGCCTGTTGCTTCTGATCGGGCGTGGTCACATAGATACCGGAGCGATACTGTGTCCCGATATCATTGCCCTGCCGCATACCTTCGCATGGATTGTGGTTTTCCCAAAACAGGCGCAACAACTCAGTGAACTGGATTTTCTCTGGCAGGTATACCACCTTCACTATTTCATTGTGCCCGGTTTTGCCGCTGCAGACCTCCTCATAGGTTGGGTTTGGTGTTATTCCAGCACCGTATCCCACTGCGGTGGTGTACACGCCCGGCACCTGCCAAAACAGCTTCTCCGCTCCCCAAAAGCATCCCATTCCGAAGTAGCAGACCGCGGTGTTCTCCGGGTAAGGAGGCGTCATCGGGACACCAAGCACAACGTGCTCCCCCCTGGGAATTATGGGGGTATCACGACCGGCAAGCGCTTCTTCAGGTGTAGGTAGCGTCAGTTTGCGTTTGTTCCACATTGTCCCAACCTCATTTGATTTCAGCTCTAATCCATTTTGATATCTAGCTGCGCAGTGCCTCCAGATCCCGGAAGCAGGCCAGTGACTCCGGGTTCGCCAGTGCATCGGTGTTGTTCACTGTTTCACCATGTACGATCTTGCGCACGGCCAGTTCTGCGATCTTACCACTAATGGTTCTGGGAATGTCTTTCACCGCTATGATTTTAGCGGGTACATGCCGTGGGGTGGTGTTTCTCCTGATGGTTTCCCTGATGAGATTAACGTGATGTTGGTCCAGGGAGATATCCGCCTGCATCTTTACAAAGAGGATAACCCGAATATCATCCTGCCAATCCTGTCCGATGACCACGCTGTCTACAACAAAATCGAGCTGCTCCACCTGCCGGTAAATTTCCGCTGTGCCGATGCGAACACCACCAGGGTTCAACACCGCATCGGAGCGGCCGTAGATAATCATACTGCCACGCTCGGTTATTTCCCCGTAATCTCCATGCGCCCAAACGCCTTCAAAGCGCTCGAAATAGGCACTGTGAAACTTTTCACCTTTAGGGTCGTTCCAAAATCCTACCGGGCAGGATGGAAAGGCATTGACGCACACCAGCTCCCCCTTCTCATTGATGACACTGTGCCCACTTTCGTTATAAATCCGCACATCCATCCCCAAGCCGATACACTGCAGTTCACCACGAACCACCGGCAGAGCCGGATTGCCCAGAGCAAAACAACTGATAATATCGGTGCCACCGGAAATGGAGGACAGGCAGATATTTTCCTTAATACACCGGTAGACAAAATCGAAACTCTCGTGAGCCAATGGAGAGCCTGTGGAAAAGATTGCTTTCAGGTTTTCCAGCCGGTGGCTTTCCCGCGGTCTGACCCCGGATTTCTCCAATGCCGATAGATATTTGGCACTGGTGCCGAACAGGCTGATACGTTCTTGGTCTATCAAATCAATAAGCGCCGTAGGCCCGGGGTGGAAAGGTGAACCATCAAACAGCACCAGTGTTGCCCCACTCGCCAAACCGCTCACCAGCCAGTTCCACATCATCCAACCGCAGGTGGTAAAATAAAAGAACACATCGTTAGGCTTGAGATCAGCATGCAGACTATGCTCTTTGCGGTGTTGCAGCAGGGTGCCACCAGTGGAATGCACAATGCACTTGGGTACACCGGTGGTACCCGATGAATACATGATATAAAGCGGGTGATCGAACTCTACCTGGGCAAATTCCAACTCGCCGGTATCCCCTGTGGATTCGATATCAGAATAGAGTGTGACATCCCTCAGTGTGGCCAGCGACACCGACTCTTTCAGAGTGGATGGTTCATCGAGAAATGGAACCAGCACCGTGCTCCTGATCGCTGGAATTTTCTCTTGCACCAGGGCAATTCGGTCCATAATCGACAGGGTCTTACCTGCATAAAAATAACCATCCACCGCAAGCAGCAGCTTGGGCTCAATCTGGTGAAAGCGATCCACGATGCCGTTGATGCCGAAATCCGGTGAGCAGGAACTCCATATGGCCCCCAGACTGGTTGCCGCCAGCATACCCACCACTGTTTCGATGCAATTGGGCATCACCGCGGCCACCCGATCGCCTTTCACCACCCCTACACTTTTCATGAATCGAGCCAAGCGGTACACGCGATGATTTAGCTCAGAATAGCTAACCGTTGACCTGTGCCCGTTCTCACCACGAAAAACCAATGCAGTTTTATCTGCCTGGGACGGATCACGAGATGGTGCCAGCAGATTCTCAGCAAAGCTTAACCGCGCATCCGGAAACCATTTTGCCCCCGGTAAGCGCGAGGCATCGTCTACAACCCGACGGCAATCACCTTGCATCTGAATACCACAATATTCCGCCACCAGTGTCCAGAACTGATCTACCTGTTGACAGCTCCAACGCTGCAGTGCGGAATAGTCTGAAAACCGGGTACCGTAACGCTGATTCACCAAATGCATAAACTGGTGCATATTGGTGTTTTCAATCCACTGACTATCCGGTTGCCATAACACAGTATCCACGCTTAATCCTCTTGCTCAATTTCCATTTCAATCAATTCGTCACCTTCGTTGACCAGGGAGCCTTCTTCGAAGAACAGACCGGCCACCACGCCGTCTTTCAGGGCCCGTATTCCATGTTCCATTTTCATGGCTTCAACGGTAATCAGCAGGTCCCCTTCTTTGACCTTGTCTCCAGGTTTGACTGCCACCTGAACGATGCGCCCATTCATTGGAGCTTTCAGATGTTTTTCGGATGATTCAGTGCTGGGCTGCGCTTCGTAGACATACTCTGTGACCGTTACCGTACCGCCCTGTTTGAACAGAATAACCTCGGAACCGGAACGCACTGCCACCATACGCTCACTGATGTCACCGGAGACCACCAACTCATCGCCATTAAACTCAACCTGCAACGTTAACAGGCGATCTCCTGACATAACGGTGATTTTGTCACCGTGGTAGCACAATTCAATATTGACTACGGAATCCTGGCTCCGAAAGCAAAAATGCTGCCTGGCAGGTGTATTGAGCTGCCAGCCATGCAGTACCCTCCAGGGATCTTGAGCATCCGGCCGGGATTGACTTTCCTTACTCAAATACAATGCCGCGAAGATGAAATCATGGGCTGTGATCACCGGTGGCGCGAACAACAGACTGGTTTCGTAATCGTCGATGAAATGGGTGCTTACCTGACCTTGCTGGAATGCGGGGTGATCTATCAGGCTTTTCAAGAAGCCGATATTGGTCTTCAACCCACCCAGATTGAACTGTCGCAGTGCTCTCTGCATCCGGTGAATCGCCTGATCACGGGATTGATCCCAAACAATCAGTTTGGCGATCATGGGATCATAAAAGACGCTGATCTCATCCCCTTGTACCACTCCGGAGTCTATTCGAACGTAGTCGGATTGCGTAGGCACGTTCAAATAATGGATCACACCGGTGGAAGGCAGAAACTCATTGGCCGGATCTTCAGCGTAGATGCGTACCTCAATGGAATGACCGTCAATTTTCAGTTGTGATTGGGTTAACGGTAAAGGGTTTCCTTCCGCCACACGAATCTGCCATTCAACCAGATCCTGCCCGGTGATCATTTCCGTAACCGGGTGCTCAACCTGAAGACGGGTGTTCATCTCCATAAAGTAGAATTCACCGCTGGCATCCAGTAGAAATTCAATAGTGCCCGCCCCCACGTAGCCGATGGCTTTGGCTGCACGCACCGCTGCCTCACCCATTTTTTTCCGGGTGGCCTCCTGCAAGCCGGGTGCCGGAGCTTCTTCAATCACTTTCTGATGTCGACGCTGAATGGAGCAATCCCGTTCAAAGAGATAAACGGCATTCCCGTACTGATCGGCAAATACTTGAATTTCCACGTGACGTGGCTGATTAATGTATTTCTCTATCAGAATATGATCATCACCAAAGGAAGATCGGGCTTCACGCTGACAAGCGCTTAAGGCGGCATCAAACTCAGTTTCCTGATACACCAACCGCATCCCCTTGCCACCGCCCCCCAAGGAAGCTTTCAACAGCACAGGGAAACCGATCTGGCGGGCTTCTGCCAGCAGAAACCCGGCATCCTGCTCATCCCCGTGGTACCCAGGCACCAGAGGCACTTCAGCGTTCTGCATAATCAACTTGGCCTGCGCTTTGGAACCCATTGCAACCATGGCACTGGCGGGCGGACCAATCAAAATGATCCCATGAGAGGCACAACGGCGGGCGAAATTTGCGTTTTCGGACAGAAATCCATATCCGGGGTGGATCGCATCGGCGCCGGCCTGTTGCGCCACTTCAAACAGACGATCCATATTCAGATAGCTTTCACTGGCTGCTGATGAACCAATCCAATAGGCCTCATCAGCAAGCAATACGTGCTGGGCATGGCGGTCTGCGTCCGAATAGACGGCAATGGTTTCGATATCCAAACGCTTCAGGGTGCGAATCACCCGGCACGCAATTTCACCGCGGTTGGCAATTAATACTTTTTTAAATAATGTTCGTTCAACCATGATCACTGAGCCTCGCTCTGGTTTTGCCCACTGCGCCAGGATGGAATTCGCTTCTGCAGGAAAGCGGTCAGGCCTTCCTGCCCTTCCTCTGATACCCGCAGCTCGGCAATCAGATCCGCTGTCACTGAGCTGGTGTGCGCGCCTATCTTGTCATGGCCGATGGATTGAATAAGTTGCTTGCATTGTTGCACCGCATTGGGCCCGTTTTGGGTTGCTGCAGCGGCGTAATCACGAATCCTGCTCTCCACTTCCATGGCATCACAGACCTCATGTACGACACCCAAGGCAGTTGCTAACTGAGCATCAAACACTTCTGCACTGAGCATGAAACGCCGGGCGTTACGCATGCCCATGGCTTCGATTACATAGGGACTGATCACCGCCGGAGCCAATCCTATTTTCACTTCACTGAGACAAAACGTTGCATCGCGTTCAGCAAAGGCAACATCGCAGGCACAAATCAGCCCCAGCGCGCCACCATATGAAGCCCCTTTCACGTGGGCAATGACCATTTTGGGTAGCGTATAGACGGTATACATCAATTCCGCCAACCGCATAGCGTCCGCACGGTTTTCTTCCCGCGTGAGTCCTGCCATGTTCTTCATCCAGTTCAGGTCCGCACCGGCAGAAAAGTGTTTACCCTCTGACTGCAGCACCACTACCCGGCAGCTTGAATCCCGACCCGCATCCAGGAAGGCCGATGTCATTTCTGCGATCATCTGGTCATTAAAGGCATTGTGCAATGCAGGCCTGTTCATGGTAATAAACGTGATGGCCGACTGTTGGGAAACAGTAATAAAATCCATGGTCATCACCTCACATACGGAACACGCCAAAGCGCGTCTCTGGTATTGCTGCGTTCAACGTTGCGCTCAGGGAAAGCCCCAGCACATCCCGGGTCTGGGCCGGATCAATCACACCATCATCCCACAACCGCGCACTGGCGTAGTAGGGATGGCCTTGCGCCTCGTAAGTATCGATAATGGGCTGCTTAAATGCTTTTTCGTCTTCCAACGGCCAATCCTCACCGGCGCGCGCAAAATTATCTTTCTTTATCTGCGCCAGCACCCCGGCGGCCTGCTCCCCTCCCATGACCGAGATCCGTGCATTGGGCCACATGAACATTAATCTGGGATCGTAGGCCCGACCACACATACCGTAATTGCCAGCGCCAAAACTGCCGCCGGTGATGACGGTCAGTTTCGGTACCTGGGCACAGGCTACCGCCGTCACCATTTTGGCTCCGTGCTTGGCGATGCCCTCCGACTCGTATTTACGCCCCACCATAAAGCCCGTGATATTTTGCAAGAACACCAAGGGAATCTTGCGCTGGGCACAGAGCTCAACAAAATGCGCGCCCTTCTGGGAAGACTCACTAAATAAAACGCCGTTATTGGCAACGATACCCACCGGAATCCCCCAGATTCGCGCATAACCACATACCAGGGTGGTTCCATAAAGCGCTTTGAATTCATCGAATTCGGAGTCATCCACGATTCTGGCAATGACTTCACGCACGTCATAGGGAGTTTTAAGATCAGGTGGAACCACACCGTAAATTGATTCCGGATCATAGCGGGGGGGCCGTGGCTCCACCACGTCCGTTTGTAGGATTTTTTTTCGGTTCAGACGGCTTACCGCAGAACGAGCCAGTTGCAGAGCGTGCTCATCATTCTCGGCAAAATGATCGGCCACACCAGAGGTGCGGCAATGCACATCCGCTCCACCCAGATCCTCAGCGGTGACTTCCTCCCCGGTGGCGGCTTTCACCAGGGGTGGGCCGGCCAGAAAAATAGTGCCCTGCTCCTTGACGATGATGCTCTCGTCGGCCATGGCCGGAATGTAGGCACCGCCTGCCGTACAGGAGCCCATCACGACCGCTATCTGCGGAATTCCTTTGGCCGACATATTGGCCTGATTGAAAAAAATTCGGCCGAAGTGTTCACGATCCGGAAACACATCATCCTGGCGGGGTAAGTTGGCGCCGCCAGAGTCCACCAGATACACGCAGGGTAAATTGTTCTGCTCGGCAATGGTCTGTGCCCGCAAATGCTTTTTCACCGTAAGCGGATAATAGCTGCCGCCTTTAACGGTGGCATCATTGGCTACCACCATGCATTCCTGCCCGTGAATTCGCCCTATGCCGATAATCACTCCCGCTGCGGGTACGTTTTCACCATACACCTCATGGGCTGCCAGTTGCCCCAATTCCAGAAATGGAGAACCAGGATCCAGCAGTTGCCGCACCCTTTCCCTGGGCAGCAACTTGCCGCGGGAGAGGTGTTTTTCCTGCGCTTTTGCTCCACCGCCTTCACTGATGGTTTGCGTCAGATCCCGCAGCGCCTGCACCAGCTGGCTCATGCGCTCTTGATTGCCGGTATACTCCGGGGAATGTGGATTGACTTTACTTTCCAGAATCGCCATGGTTTATGTTTCCTTTTTTATAGGCCTATGCGGTTTCACTAAACAGCTCGCGGCCGATCAACATGCGACGAATTTCAGATGTCCCGGCACCAATTTCATACAGCTTGGCATCCCGCAACAAACGCCCGGTGGGATACTCGTTGATGTAGCCGTTGCCCCCCAGTGTCTGGATCGCATCCAACGCACATTTGGTGGCGTTCTCTGCGGTATAAAGAATGACGGCAGCGGCATCTTTACGGGTCGTCTCACCACGATCACAGGCCTGGGCCACCGCATAAAGGTAAGCGCGACTGGCATTGGTGATGGTGTACAGATCAGCGACTTTACCCTGCATCAATTGAAACTCGCCAATGGCCTTACCAAACTGCTTGCGCTCGTGGATATAGGGCACCACCACATCGAGACAGGCCAACATGATGCCGGTTGGCCCTCCGGACAACACAACCCGCTCATAATCCAGGCCGCTCATCAGAACCTTTACGCCCTGGTTCAGTCCACCCAGTACGTTTTCCACAGGCACTTCGCAATCCTCGAACACCAGCTCGCAGGTATTGGAACCACGCATACCCAATTTATCGAGTTTCTGTGCCTGGCTGAAACCTTTGAATCCCCGTTCAACAATAAACGCAGTAATACCATGGGGGCCTTTATCCAGCTCCGTTTTGGCATAAATTACATAGGTATGGGCGTCCGGGCCATTGGTGATCCACATCTTGTTGCCATTCAAAACATAGTGGTCGCCCCGCTTCTCGGCCCGCAGTTTCATGCTCACCACATCCGAGCCGGCATTGGGCTCACTCATTGCCAATGCACCGATTTGTTCACCACTCACCAGCTTGGGCAGGTACTTTGCCTTTTGCTGCTCGTTACCGTTGCGATGGATCTGATTCACACACAGGTTGGAGTGAGCTCCGTAACTCAGCGCCACCGAGGCGGACGCCCGGCTGATCTCCTCCATGGCAATAACATGCGCCAAATAGCCCATGTTGCTGCCTCCGTATTCCTCAGCCACCGTCATGCCGAGCACACCCAGATCACCAAACTTTTTCCACAGATCCATGGGGAACTCATTGTTGGCATCCACCGCCGCTGCTCTGGGTGCAATTTCGGCCTGGGCGAACCGGTGCACCGTATCGCGCAATGCGTCCAGTGTTTCGCCAAAGCCAAAGTTCAAGGAGGGGTATAGCGTTGTCATCGGATTATTCCTTTCGTAGTGCGCAGCTTTCTTCGAGCGCAACCTGGCAGCGGTTGCGTGCTTCTTTTAACTCTATTTTCATAACCTCAATATCATGCAGCTGCTGATCCAACAGGGCTTCTTTTTCATCAAGAATGCGCAAAAACTGCAGCAGTTGCTTTTCATTGCCGGAGTCCGGATCGTACATGTCAAACAGCACACGGCTTTCCGCCAGGGTGAAACCCAGGCGCTTGCCCCGCAGGATCAGTTTCAGCAAGGTACGATCCCGCGGACTGTAAATACGTTTTTGCCCTTCTCGCACGGGGGATAGCAGCCCCTGGTCCTCATAAAAGCGGATGGCACGGGTGGTGATATCAAATTCCCGTGACAGGTCGCTGATGCTGTAGGTATTCGGCCGCTTTGGCTTTTCCGGCTTGGCGTCGGTCGGATTACTCGTCATTGATCAATCATCATGTTCCGGGTTGGCAGTTATTGTTCACCATGATAATTGACGTTTACGTAAAGGTAAACACAGAGTCAGCACCAAAGGTCAGGCCAACGAGCCAAACGGCGGTTTAGCTGGTACCATGATTTCCCTATTTTCCAATCAGTTAGAGGCTACTATGACGCGCACTGTACTCATAACAGGGTGTTCAACCGGCATCGGTCGCCAGCTGGCGGAAGCCATGCATGACAAGGGTTATCAGGTGATCGCCACCGCCCGTGACCAAACCAGGCTTACGCCACTGAACCAACGGGGCATCACCACCCTGTCGCTGGATGTCACCCGGGACGACAGCATTCTGGCAGCCAGACAGGAAATCGAAAAACTGGGACTGCAGGTGGACATCCTGATCAACAATGCCGGTTATGGTGCCATGGGGCCGATCGTGGAAATGCCGGTCGCGGAGATGGAAAAGCAGTTTGCCACCAATGTCTATGGGCCGGTGAATATGGTCCGTGCCTTCACCCCCATGATGCGCCAACAGGCCGGTGGCATGATTGTCAATGTGGGCTCAGTCTCCGGCATATTGGTAACGCCGTTTTCAGGCGCGTACTGTGCCACCAAGGCGGCCCTGCACGCCCTGTCGGATGCCATGCGCATGGAGTTGGCACCGTTCAATATTGAAGTAATGACAGTAATGCCCGGGGCTATTGAATCTGAATTCGGCAATTCCGCAGAAGCCTCTTTGGCCAGGACGCTGCCCCCTGATTCCCTTTATCAATGGGCACGGGAAGGTATCCGCAAAAGAGCCCGCGCCTCTCAAGCCAACCCAACCCCCACCAAGGAATTTGTGGCAGCGTTGCTGAGCCGGATTGAAGCCAGACACCCAAAAGCCGAGGTCGCCATCGGCAACGGCAGCAGGACATTGCCACTCCTCGCCAGGGTGACACCCACCCGCATTCGCGACTGGCTTTTGCAACGTTCATTTGGTCTGCACAACTACTCTCAGGGGAAATAGCGCAAAAGCTTTCCTATACTTACGATCTCTACGGGAATTAAGGATCGTAAATGCGACGATGGAATGGCTGGGGAGATGAAGCCAATGATTTCCCCCTGAAGCCAGAAGCGCAGAAATTTCTGCTACAGCAAATCGGGGCCGCTGCTGCGCTGGAGGATGCGGCCCTGGCCGACGTGATCAATAGGGTGCCGCCATCACGCCTGCCGGATCATCCATTGATAACCCGTGAAGCAGAGCCAAGAGTGCGCCACGCCCGCGGTCAAAGCCTGCCGGACTGGCTTGCCATGAGATCCGGACACATGGAGCCCTTCCCTGACGCCGTGGCCTTTCCGGAAAACAACGCTGAAGTGCAGGCTCTGCTGCAATTTGCCGCCACACATAATGCGGAACTGATTACCTATGGTGGCGGCTCCTCTGTGGTCGGGCACATTAACCCTCGCCGCTCTGAACGGCCAACACTCACCGTCAGCATGGTGAACTTCAACCGACTCTTACACCTGGATAAAACCAGCAACCTGGCCACTTTCGGAGCCGGCGCCCCCGGCCCGCTGATTGAATCCCAATTGCAGGCGCAGGGTTTTACCCTGGGACACTTTCCCCAATCCTGGGAACTGTCGACACTGGGTGGCTGGGTCGCCAGTCGATCCAGCGGGCAGCAATCGTTGCGCTACGGCCGCATTGAACAGTTACTGGCCGGTGCCACCGTGGAAACCACCCGGGGAACACTGCACATTCCCACCACACCGGCCTCCTCAGCCGGCACCGATTTGCGGGAAATCCTACTCGGCTCCGAAGGGCGCATGGGTATCATTACCGACGCCACGGTCAAGGTGAGCCCATTACCGGAAACAGAACGCTTTTACGGGGTATTTTTTCCGGATTGGGATACCGGCGTAACCGCCGTACGGGCACTGGCCCAGCAAAGGGTGCCGCTGTCCATGATGCGACTGAGCAACTGCGGTGAAACCAGGACGCAACTGAAGTTGGCGGGGCACCCAACCGCCGTGGCTGCCCTGGAACGCTATTTACGAATACGGGGTGCAGGGCAGGATAAGTGCCTGTTCACTTTCGGCGTTACCGGCAACAAGGATTTCTGCCGGGCGACGCTCATTCAAACCAATCGCATCATAAAACAGCATGACGGCATCAATACCGGCACCTTGCTCGGCAAAAAATGGCAAGAGAACCGCTTTCGCTCGCCTTATCTGCGCCATGGGCTTTGGAACTTGGGTTATGCCGTCGATACAGTGGAAACCGCCGTCGACTGGGCACGGGTGCCCGCCACCGTTGAAGCCATCGAAAACGCCATTCATCACACGCTGAAAATGGCCGGAGAAAAAATTCTTGTATTCACCCACCTCTCCCACGTCTACCAGCAGGGCTCCAGCATCTATACCACCTACGTTTTTCGTTGCGCCCGTAATTATCCAGAAACGCTTGATCGCTGGCGCCGCATGAAACAGGCCGCGAGCCAGGCCATCGTAAAAAATGGTGGCACCATCAGCCACCAACATGGCGTTGGAACAGATCACCTACCCTATCTGAAAGCAGAAAAAGGCGAACTGGGGATGGCCACCATTGACGCTCTGTGCCGGCACTTTGATCCACAAGGCATCATGAATCCCGGTAAGCTCGTGCCTGAAGAGGACAAGCATGAATCCCATTGACCGCAATCAGGCCTGGCAACAAATCACCCACCACGACAGCCCCTGGGACCTGATCATTGTGGGGGGTGGCATCACTGGCGTGGGCGTTTTGCGAGAAGCCGCGCGGCTGGGTTTAAAGAGCTTACTGGTGGAACAAAAAGATTACGCCTGGGGCACGTCCAGCCGCTCTTCCAAAATGGTTCACGGCGGTTTGCGTTACATTGCCCAGGGTGACATCAAGCTGACCAAACATTCCGTGCAGGAACGGGAGCGGCTCATTGCAGAAGCCCCCGGCCTGGTGGAACGATTGGGTTACCTGTTTCCGATCCGTAAAGGTCAGATTCCGGGCAAATTGTTGTTCAATAGTTTGCTGAAAATCTACGACAAACTGGCCGGCGTCAAAACCCAGCAATTTTTTGGCGGCAAAAAGTTATTACAAAGGGTGCCGGGCCTGAACCCCGACAAACTCAAAGGCGCAAGCTATTACACCGACGCCATTACCGATGATGCCAGACTGGTGCTGCGGGTATTGCATGAAGCGCTGCAGCCGGGCACCACCGCCCTCAACTACTGCCGGGCAGAGGCCCTGCTCTACAACGCCCACGGCCAAGTGAATGGTGTCAGGCTGCTGGATTGTGTTCACCGCCAACAGCAGGATGTGCGGGGGAAAGTGGTCATCAACGCAACCGGAGCCTGGGTGGACAATCTGCGGGAAGTGGTCAGCCACGAACGCACCATTCGCCCATTGCGGGGCAGCCACATTATCATTCCTCACGAATTGGCGCCGGTGAACGATGCCCTCACTCTGTTTCATCCCCAGGATAAACGGGCGGTATTCATTTTCCCCTGGGAGAACGCAACGGTGGTGGGAACCACCGACCTGGACCATGCGCTGGACCTGGATCTTGAACCCAGTATCACCAACCCTGAGATCGATTATTTGCTGAGCCTGGTGCAACAGCAATTTCCCCAGGCCAATATAACCCGGGACACCATCATCGCCACCTACGCCGGCGTGCGGCCGGTGATCAGCAAGGATCGCAGTAAAGCACCCTCTAAAGAAAAACGGGATCATCAGGTTTGGGTTGATAACGGGCTGGTCAGCGTCAGTGGCGGCAAGCTTACCACGTTCAGGCTCATTGCCCTTGACACCCTGGACACCGCGTTAGCGCTCATCAGCCCAACTGGCACCCCCCCACCGGCGGCCCCCAAGCGGAGCATCATCACTGGCGCCACCGTGAAACCGGAGCAACTGAATATTGATGACCCGGCGCTGGCGGCAAGATTAATCGGCTGCTATGGGGACTCTGTGCTGGACATAATTCAGCAAAGCAAAACCGGTGAACTGTACTGTATCGAGCCCACCCGTTTCTGCCTGGCGGAGATCCGTTGGTGCGCCAGACATGAAAGTGTGGTCAATCTTGACGATCTGCTGTTACGCCGTACTCGGCTCGGTCTGCTGCTGAAGAACGGAGGCTCTGAGCTGCTGCCGTTGTTGCAACCGATTTGCATGGAAGAACTCGGTTGGGACCACGCCACCTGGGTGGCCCAGCGGGAACGCTACATGACCCTCTGGCATCAACATTATTACCTGCCGAGCGCCTGATGCCTGACGCGATCCTGGCCATCGACAACGGTACCCAAAGCGTGCGCGCGCTGCTGTTCGACCTGAACGGGCAGTTACTGGCAAAAAGCCAGGTGGAACTCGAACCCTACTACTCCACCCAGCCCGGCTGGGCCGAACAGGATCCTGATTATTTTTGGCGACAACTGTGTTCGGCCTGCCGCTCACTGTGGCAGATGGACACAGTTGACCCCGCTACCCTGCGCGCCGTTGCACTCACCACCCAGCGCTCGACCGTCATCAATGTGGATATCAACGGCAACCCTTTGCGCCCTGCCATGGTGTGGCTGGATCAGCGTCAGTTGGATAACATTGACCCCTTGAAAGGACCCTGGCGCTACCTGATCAAAGCCGCCGGTGGGGAGGACACCCTAAACTATTACCGGGCACAGGCGGAATGCAACTGGATAGCCCACCATCAACCCAACATATGGAAAGCCACCCATAAATACCTGCTGTTATCGGGATACCTGACCTATCTGCTTTGCGGCAATTACGCAGACTCAACCGCGAGCCAGGTCGGCTACCTGCCGTTTGATTTCAAACACCACCGCTGGTGTGCCAAGCACGACTGGCGCTGGCAAGCGCTGGCCGTCAAGCGCTCACAGTTACCGCGGCTTTATGCACCCGGTACCGTTATCGGGCAGATCACCGCCGAAGCAGCACGGGACACCGGCATCCCTCACGGGTTGCCCTTGATTTCCGCCGGCAGTGACAAGGCCTGCGAAGTGATAGGGTGCGGCGCGTTGACCCCGGACACAGGCAGCATCAGTTACGGCACCACCGCAACCTTCAACGTCACCAGCCCCAAATACCGGGAGGCCATTCCCATGCTGCCCGCGTACCCCGCCGCAATGCCAAACCACTACAGTTGCGAGGTCATCGTACAGCGGGGCTATTGGATGGTGAATTGGTTCAAACGGGAATTTGCGCAAAGAGAGGCTGAAAAGGCCAAAGAACTTAATATAGCGGTGGAATCGCTGTTCGAGCGGTGGCTGGAAGAAGTACCGGCCGGGTCCATGGGTTTAACACTGCAACCCTATTGGTCCCCCGGCTTGCGTATACCGGGCCCGGAGGCAAAGGGAGCCATTATCGGCTTTGGCGATGTGCACACCAAAGCCCACCTCTATCGAGCCATTATTGAAGGCATTGCCTATGCATTAAGAGAAGGAAAAGAACGCATTGAAAACCGCACCGGCCAACCCATTAACAAGCTTATGGTGTCAGGGGGAGGCGCGCAAAGCAATGGCATCATGCAGATCACTGCGGATATCTTCGGCATGGATGCGCACCGCCCACACACCTTCGAAACCTCAGGCCTGGGGGCGGCTATCAATGGGGCGGTGGGTTGCGGCCTCTACGCCGATCACCAGCAGGCTATTGCCCATATGACCCATCCAGGCGAGCGATTCAGCCCCGTCGATGACCACAAAAATCTTTATGACCAACTGTTCAAAGAGGTCTATTCGCCCCTCTATGAACAACTTAAACCGCTTTATGGCGCGATCCGCCGCATCGTAGGTTACCCGTAGGGGTTTTCCTTGAACACGCGCTGGATTTCTTCGATTTGAGCTTTGTCATTGATTAATGCCGCGACACATTCGGCGTCCAGCTTCTCACCGGCCATCTCCTTTAACTTCGCAAACGCCTCACTGTTGCTCCAGGCTTCCTTGTAAGGTCTGCGACTGGTTAATGCATCAAACACATCGGCCACCGCAACGATTCTTGCCTCCAGGGGTATGGCATTGCCCACCAATCGGTCCGGGTAGCCGGTACCGTCCCAGGCCTCATGGTGATGCAGCGCTATGTTACGCAGCATATCCACATGGGTAACACCATTTAAACCATAGTTCTTCAGCAACTTGTCGATGAGAGAACGGCCCTGCTCCGAGTGCGTTCGCATGATTTCCCGCTCCTCTGCATCCAGCGGCCCATCCTTGAGTAATATGCTGTCGGGGATAGCGAGTTTGCCCAGATCGTGCAGCGGTGAAAAAAGTAAAATATGCTCTACGTACTGATCATCCAGCCCCTTGAGCTCTGCAATGTTCTTGGCAATCAATTGGGAGTAACGGGACATTCGCTCAAGATGTCCACCGGTTTCCGGATCACGTGAATGAGTCAAATCCAAGGCGGACTTGATGGTGGCCAGCAACACCCTGACGTTGGTTCGCTCGTTGAATATCAGGAGCGTGATCATGTGGGCAATCACATCCAGCTCCGTTAAAACCCGCTCACTGAACACCTCAGGCGCATCACCGTTGAAAAAGACAAACCCGAGAAAGTGCCCCTCCCACACCATGGGCAGGGTATAACTGGATCGCAAACCGGCATCATAAATTGCCTTGGTGTGTTGATGCTCGTCACCGTGGCGATTGAAAACACTTAAATCATTCACCACCCGCGGCTCACCGCTGGCCGCTATCTCCTGCAACGAAAGGCAATCCGCCAGTTTGGCCTGATAGTGGGTGAGCGGACTGTCTTCCAGACTGCTGTAGACAAATGTTCTCAGGTAGTCGGTATCCGGATCATACAGGGCCACTGCAATGCGGGTGATGTGCGGCATATGATCTTTCATAACACCATGCATGAAACGCAATTTGTCAGCGACGGTCTCTGCCTCTGCCAGACCCTGCCACGGATCTGCGTGTTTCTCCCCTGACATAACGGCCCTCACACTGAAACACAATCAGTATTAATCCTTTACGTAAACCGCATGCATTGCAAGCACAAAACCACCCGGTTTACTTGACCCATGACAGAGATTATTGAATTACATACCCTTTTTTAATCCGTAATACGTTGTCGATTATGGGGCTCATCCAGATTCTGCAGCGGACCCAACGGCACGATGCCAGACGGATTGATGGTGCCATGACTGGCGTAATAATGGGTTTTGATATGATCGAAGTGTGTGGTTTCTGCTACACCCGGCCATTGATAAAGCTCGCGCATATAATTGTCCAGATTGGGATAATCCCTGATGCGGCGAAGGTTGCACTTGAAATGTCCGTGATAGACAGCATCGAATCGAATCAACGTGGTAAACAAGCGCCAATCGGCTTCGGTTAAACGACTGCCCACCAGATAGCGTTGGCTTTCCAACAACTGTTCCAGATAGTCCAGAGTTTCGAACAACGGCAGGAGCGCCTCTTCGTAGGCCTCCTGAGTCGTGGCAAACCCGGCCCGGTAAACACCGTTGTTCACCTGGTTATAAATTAAGTGATTGAGGCGATCCACCCCCTCTTGCTCCGCCGGGGGATAAAAGTCACCAACGCTTGCCCCGCAGCCATCGAACGCGCTATTAAACATGCGGATGATGTCCGCCGATTCGTTGCTGACAACGGTTTCAGTAACCTTATCCCACAATACCGGCACCGTAACCCGCCCGCTGTATTGGGGATCGGCTTTTAGATAGACCTGGTACAGGTAGTCCAGGCCGTAAAGCGTATCACCAGTCACCTCTTCACCCGCTGCGAAAGTCCAACCGTGCTCCAGCATCAACGGATTGACGACGGCCACACTCACCAGTGACTCAAGGCCTTTCAGCTTGCGGAATATCAAGGTCCGGTGCGCCCAGGGACAGGCCAGGGACACATACAGATGGTAACGCCCGGGCTCTGCCTTGAAACCGCCGGCTCCGGTCGGCCCGGCACGACCGTCTGCGGTTACCCAGTTACGAAACTGGGCGGCGGAGCGCTCAAAGCGCCCCTTAGTGGATTCCGTGTCATACCATTGGTCCAACCAGCGACCTTCCACCAACAATCCCATGATATGCCCTCCTATTGGGTTGACATTACATTCACATCAGCGGTATTCCGGGCCGATCCCAGGCCATGAATACTGATCCAGCGATCCAGCGAAAAGGCACCGCCACCACGAATCAGGAGCGCCACTGAGATCGCCAGTAACGACAACCCGAACTCGTAGCCGTTGTTACTCATGAACAACCCATTCTGGATATGCACTGAGACTATGGCCACCACCATGGTAATGGCCAACACCAGGGCCGCCGGCCGGGTGAGCAGGCCCACCAACAACGCCAACCCGCCGAAGAATTCCGCACTGCCCGCCGCCAGCGCCATGAGGTAGCCCGGCTCCAGTCCAATGGACGCCATCCACTGCCCCGTACCGTCCAGCCCATAACCACCGAAAGCGCCAAACAATTTCTGGGCGCCGTGGGCCATAAAAATAATGCCCGCAGGTATCCGCAATGCCAGCCCCGCCAGGCTGGAATCCGTGAAAACAATATTCCTAAGTAAAGATGTGTTCATGCTGACCTCCAAAACGACCCTGATTGATGAGTGTGGAGCCATTATAGGAAGCGATTATTTCGAAAGATAATTGATTAATTAGACTGTTTATTTCGAATTTTTAGAACATTCTACTGAAGGGGAAGTGAATAAAGTAAACAGCTGGGCATAAAAAAAGCCTCTTAAGAGAGGCTTTTAGGAAACTGATTGGGTGTTTTCGTCATACCGAAATCACGATGGTCAACACTTCCTTGGCAATGAACCCGAATACACCCAGACCCAGGGTGAGGAAGATGGCAAAGGTGCCCAATTTGCCAGCCTTGGATTCAGCGGCAAGCTTGTACATGATGAAAAACATGTACGCAATCAGACCGGATACGCACACATAAAGGGAAACCGCTTCAAACTGCTCAACAGACATCACGCCACCTCGACTTCGGGTACCTGAATACAACAGGCGTTAATCGCGAGGCGGAATATACCCACCACAATTCGAATTAACAAGCGCATCTTGATAAAAAACTGATCTATATCAACATTAAGCGAACACTTGTTTACAAAAACTCATCAAAACATCAGAACAGAGCTAACTGATTGTTTTGGAATGGTAAAGAAAACTTATCACATGATAAGTGACGGCTTCCCGCGTATTGTATACCCGCCTTTCTACAGGCGTTCCGAAACCGGTTATTGAACAATTCTGCAAATGGCCCCTGACCTCTCATACGCTCGCCAAACTGGGCTGAATAGAGCCTGCCGCCACGACTCTGGCGGACGATGCTCAGCACCCGCTCCGCCCGTTGCGGATAGTGCTCAGCCAGCCACTCAGAAAACAATGGGGCCACCTCCAGGGGCAAGCGCAGAAAAATGTAATTGGCACTTTCCGCACCGGCCTGGGCAGAGCGGTTGACTATGTCCTCAACCTCCCCATCGTTCAGCCAGGGAATGAGTGGCGCCATCAGCACCCCCACGGGTATGCCGGCCTGGGTCAGTGCCGACACCACCCTGAGCCGCGCGGCACCCGAGGCCGTTCTGGGCTCCAGCTGGCCTTTAAGCCGGTTATTCAAGGTGGTAACACTGATCATGACTTTCACCAAATCCAATTCGGCCGCCTGCTTGAGCACATCAATATCCCTCAATACCAACGCACTTTTGGTGATCAGCGTGAATGGATGGCGGAACCGCACCAGCACCGTCAGCAACTCCCGGGTGATTTCCGTGTGGCGCTCCACCGGCTGATAGGGGTCGGTTGCCGTACCCAGGGTGATGGGGCTGGGCTTGTAGCCTTGCTTTTGCAATGCCTCCTGCAAACGTTGCGCTGCATTTTCCTTAACAAATATTCGCGTCTCAAAATCCAGCCCCGGCGACAGATCCACATAGGCGTGATTAGGCCGGGCAAAACAGTAAATACAACCATGCTCACAACCGCGATAGGGGTTTATTGACTGCTCAAACGGAACATCGGGGGATTGGTTACGACTAATGATGGATTTGGCGGTCTCACGGTAAAACACCGTTTGCGGTGCCGGCATGGCCTCATCAGTGTCGCTCTGGCTCTGGGTTGGATTATATCGCCCCGTTGGGTTGCTAACGGCGCCGCGCCCTTTGTACATCATGCCTTGGGTCCTTTGAATATCATGATAATCACCTGCATTTCACGACAACTGTATATTCATACAGCTGCCGTGAAATATCAAGAAAATGCGCCGGATATTGATGTAAGTACTGGGTTGGATGTCCAAGCCGCTCTATCATTAGCGGATAACAATCAAGGAGCTAATATGGCCTCCAGCGCTCAACCAGTACTCCGACTCAAGCGGGTTGCTATTGATACCTATCACGAGAACGTGGCTTACCTGCACCGGGATTGCCCGGTCTATAAGGCCGAAGGCTTTCAAGCACTGAGCAAAGTCGAGGTCCGCGAGGACGGTAAAAAAATACTGGCGGTTCTCAATGTGGTGGACGATGACTGCATTGTAATGCCGGGACAACTGGGCCTGTCAGAACAGGCCTTCGATCATTTGGGGGTGGCGGAATCCAGCAACGTACGGGTCAACCATGCAGAGCCGCCACTGTCCATGGAGTTTGTACGTGAGAAACTGTCCGGAGAACGAATCACCCAGGATAAGTTTCATCACATCATTCAGGATATTGCCCAGAACCGTTACTCCAAACCCGAGATCGCGGCTTTTCTCGTGGCGGTTTCTGAAGCGGGGCTGGACCGGGATGAAGTGCTTTACCTGACCCGGGCCATGGTGGAGTCCGGACAAAAACTGGATTGGGAAGAAAAGCGCGTTGTCGACAAACACTGCATTGGCGGCATCCCGGGTAACCGCACCTCCATGGTGGTGGTGCCCATCGTGGCAGCCTTTGGTCTGTTGTGTCCGAAAACCTCAAGCCGCGCCATCACCTCCCCGGCCGGCACCGCCGATACCATGGAAGTATTGGCGCAGGTTGATCTGCCCATGGAGCAGTTGCATAAAATTGTACGCGAGCAGCGTGGTTGCCTGGCGTGGGGGGGAACCGCAAAACTGGCACCGGCGGATGACGTGCTGATCTCGGTTGAGCGCCCGTTGGCGATCGACTCCCAGGCGCAGATGGTGGCCTCTATTCTATCGAAGAAAAGGGCCTGCGGCTCCAGCCATCTTCTGATCGACATACCGGAGGGCCCCACCGCCAAAGTCCGCTCCATGAAAGAAGCGATGCAACTGCGTAAATTATTTGAATACGTGGGCGATCGCATTGGCTTGGTGACCCAGGTCATCATCACCGACGGCCGACAACCCATTGGCCGGGGTATTGGCCCGGTGCTGGAGGCAAGGGATGTCATGCGGGTGCTGCGTAATGATCCGGAAGCACCCCATGACCTGCGGGAAAAGTCCTTGCAGCTGGCCGGCAGATTACTTGAATTCGATAATGATATTCGCGGTGGCGAAGGCTACGAAATCGCTCGGGATATACTGGATTCCGGCCGCGCCCTGTTCAAGATGGAACAGATTATCGAAGCCCAGGGTAAACAGAACCTGCGTTACGAATTGGGCACACTGACCCAGGATGTGGTGGCACCGGCCGACGGCACCGTCCTGGGCATCAACAACCTGACCATGGCCCGTATCGCGCGCCTGGCAGGGGCACCCATTGATAAAGGTGCAGGGGTGTATTTGTATAAACGAACCGGCGACAGGGTTCACCAAGGTGAACCACTGTATCGCATCTATTCCCAGTTTCCTGCAGACTTTCAGTTTGCCTGCCGCCTTGCAGAAAAAGACAACGGCTATCAGGTGGGAACCGCAGAGGAGCAAACAATCCCATGGTAACGGACACAAACACGATGGTGGTGCTGGGCTTTGAAAGCAGCTGGCAACAGGCAACACGGCTGGCGCAGTGCCTGTCGGTGCCCTGCTCGCTGATACAATGCCACCGCTTTCCCGATGGCGAAAGCCGAATAAAAGTACCCACCGGCCTCCCCCCTACGGTGCTGTTTGTGTTGAGCCTTGACAACCCCAATGCCAAACTGATCGAGCTGCTACTGGCCGTTGCCGCCAGCCGGCGTCATGGCTGTCAGCGGGCTATTTTGGTGGCACCGTATTTATGTTACATGCGGCAGGACATTGAATTCGAACCGGGGCAAGCCGTCAGCCAACTGATTATCGGCGACCTGCTTTCCAGCCGGCTGGATGGCATCATCACGGTGGACCCTCACCTGCACCGCATTAACCACCTGTCCGAATCCTTCACCCACTGCGAGGCCATCAGTCTGTCTGCCGCCGGTGAAATTGGCCGGTATCTCAAGCCCGGAGCGGACAACCGGATGCTGGTGGGCCCCGACGAAGAATCAGAACAATGGGTAAAAACCGCCTCCGACACCAGCGGCCTGCCCTATTGCATCGCCCGCAAAGTCCGCCACGGTGACCGGGATGTGGAAGTGGCGTTGCCCGATGAAAACCTGAGTGGAAAGCACGCCATTCTACTGGACGACGTCATCAGCTCCGGCCACACCATCAAGCAGGCGGCACAGGCATTGATGCGGGCAGGCTGTGTGCAAGTGGATGCTGTTTGTACCCACGGTCTGTTTGCCCCCGGTGCGCCGGAGGCATTAACAGAGGCGGGCATCACCCAGGTGGTCAGTTGCAACAGCATTCCCCACCCCAGCAATCAAATCGATTTGTCACCACTGATCAAAGATGCCGTGATCAGGCTGGCCTATTGACACTCCCAGCTATGAACGTCCGGCTTTTCCGCAGCAGCAATCGGACGCAACGGCATGTTATCAACTTCAAACACGCCACTCCCCTGATCCGGCCATTGCCCCAGAAGAATTTCAAACTTGGGGGTTAACGGGTATTTCTGCAGTACCAGCTTTTTGACGTTGATCTGCTTAACAGGGAGATAATCCAGTATCAGACGGCTTTCGGAACGCACCCCGGAGGACAAAGACTGCTTGCAAAGCACATTGGCGTAAAGCACAAAACCATCTTCCCGTACATGCAGGTAAAGACGCTGATAGAAGTGCATGCCGTTCTCTTCCACGGACTCAGAAAAATACCAATGGCCAATAATGGGTTGACCGGCAATATCCACCGGTGTCACTTCGACGCTATCACAGGCCACCAACAGCATCAGCCCCAACAACAACACACTGTTCTTCATCACTAAACCCCCAAAATAAATTCAGCAACCCAGTCAGCAGCTTGCCGCCAATGCTGTATCTGGGTCAAACCACTGGCTTTGCGCGGCTTGAAATCATGATCACCGTCTTCCAGCCAGCGAATGTCGCAACTGGCCGGCAGATTATAATGGGCCACCTCCTGCGGTTTACCAAAGGGATCACGGGTGCCTTGCACGATCAACCAAGGTGAATCAATATCAGGCCAGTGATCACTCCGAACTTTGTCCGCTTTACCCGGCGGATGGAAGGGGTAGCCTAACGACACGGCCCCTCTGACCCCGGACTGGGCCAACAGCATCGAAGCCACACGCCCACCCATTGATTTGCCACCCACTACACAGCTGGCAGCACCGCCCGCATCATCAACCACCTGCGCAAACGCATCCAGCAGAATCGGCATTCGATCCGGTGGCCGCTTCTTGCCGGTTTGGCGGCGCTGCATCATATAGGGAAATTCGAACCGAATCACCCGCACACCCCGCTCCGCCACCAGCCCTGCCAGAGCCTGCATAAAGTCGCTGTCCATGGGGGCACCGGCACCGTGGGCGAAGACAAGAGTCAAGTCGCTTTTCGGGTTTTGCGGAGTATCACAAAGGTAGGACATGTTGCCCTCCAAAGCGGTTGGAAACCAGCGCGCATTGTCTCATAATCGGCCTCCATTTTGTTGGGAGCAGTCTGATTATGTGGTTCAAAAACTTGCGTATCTTCCGATTCACCAAACCTTTCGACATGAGCGCGGAGGAACTGCAAACCCACCTGGCGGACAAACCCTTTAACCCCTGCGGACGCCAGGATCTGACAAAATACGGCTGGGTGCCCCCCATTGAGCAGGCCCAGGCTGCAGATCAGGAGCCTCAGTTTGTGCACGCCTGCAACGGATTTCTGATGTTGTGTGCCAAACGGGAGGACAAGGTCATTCCGGCCTCCGTGGTGAAAGAGGCTGTGCTGGAGCGCTCCCAACACATTGAACAGAAAGAAGCACGCAAAGTCTTCAAAAAGGAACGGGATCAGCTCAAAGATGACGTGATGCTGGAACTGCTGCCCAGAGCATTCTCCAAATCACAGCGGGTCTATGGGTATATTTCACCCAAAGACAATCTGCTGCTGATTGATGCCTCCAGTGCATCCAAGGCGGAGCAATTCATGAGTCACTTGCGGGATACCCTGGGCTCGCTGCCGGTGATCCCGCCGGCCAGCAAGCAGGTGCCCACCGATGTGATGACCCATTGGCTGGCAGAACAAAATGCTCACCCGCCATTCCTGCTGGAACGGGAATGTGAATTAAGCAATCCCACCGACAGCGCCAACGTCATTCGCTGTAAAGCACAGGACCTGGATGCAGACGAGGTCCAGTCCATGCTGGAATCCGGCAAGCGTTGCACCAAACTGGCGGTTAACTGGAACGACAGCCTCCACTGTGTGATCGAGGAGGATCTCAGCATCAAGCGCATGAAGTTTGATGATCAACTGATCGAGCAGGCCCATGAAACCGACGCCGAGAGCAAGGCCCAGCAATTTGATCAGGATTTTGCGGTAATGAGTCTGGAATTGTCGAAATTCTGCAAAGACCTTTTCAAGGCTTTCGGGGGGCTGGAAAAAACCCGGGTGGTCTGATCACTAAACCAGAATGATTCCGAGCACAACACCCAACACCACCAGCCCGGTGATCAGCAGGAAAATATTGGTTTTCGAGGCGATCATCCCGCCAGGCTTGGGTGCCTCCGGAACCAGGGCCTTTTCATCGGTACGGAAAATCAACTCCATTCGACCGATGCGGATCACATCGCCCGGGTGCAGCGTGGTAAATTCCACCGAGCGGTTATTGATGAAGATAGGATTACGCCCCTCGCAGGATTCCAGTACCCACTCATCCGCCAGTTTGCGAATACGCGCGTGGTGGCCGGACACGGTCTTATCGGACAACTGAAACTCGCATTCCGATTCACGCCCCAACAACCAGGCGTTCTTGTTCTGGGAGATCAGAGAAAACACCTTACCCCGTATGGGTGCCGTGAGCATCACCAGACGCGGGCCGCTGCCGCTGTCGACGGTTGCGGAGGTGCGCTCGGATTTCCCCTGCAGGCGATTCAAATCGTCGATACTGAGGATACGGGTACTGTCTTCGTCGGCGGCAACCGGTGCTTGCTTTTCTGCGGCGATGGGCTCACCGGCTGGCGCCGGGGCGGCAGTCTGTTTCGCTGGTTGTATGGGGGCCGCCTGAAACATGGTGGCCTCCGCATCACCAGAACCGGCCTCATCGGTCACCAGCCGAAACGCAATCTCATGAAAACGGATTTCGTCGCCCACACTCAACGATTGCGGAGCAGACAGGCGCCGCCCGTTAATAAAGGTTCCATTGGTCGAGCGCAAATCCTCCACCACGATATCGCCATTCACGCGACTGATTTTGGCGTGATAACGGGAAATATGGCCGCTCTCCAGGGTAATACTGCATTCAATTTCCCGCCCTACCAGTATCTCGTCGTCATCCAGTGAGAACTCCGTTCCATCCTGCAGGGAACGCAGCCGCAAACCACCAACAGCGCCGGGAGCCAGGGTTCTGTCATGCATTGGGATATAGGAACCGTTTTTGTAACTCATTTTTTGATTATAGGTTGAGTATTCCCTGAGCGAAAGGATGAACTACCGGCCTAAAGCCTTAAAATTACACAAAGTATTGGAATCAGCCCAGGTTCGAGCGGGATAGTCGCAGATGATAATGGCAGGAACATGACGGGCTGTGGTGCCGGCCAGGGTCACCACAGCGGCGTTTCAGTACTAGCGTTGCATATTTTCGATGATGGTGGCGTTGGCCGTCCCCAAGCCTTCGCAAATGGCCAGCAGGCCATAACGCTCCTTGCGGCGAATCAGCTCATAGGCAAGCGTCGCCATCAATTTGGCCCCTGTTGCTCCCAGTGGGTGCCCCAGCGCCTGCGCGCCGCCGTTCACATTAAGCCGTTCCAGGTCGGCACCAATGGCATTTTTCCAGGCCAATGGTACCGAGCCAAACGCCTCATTCACTTCATAGATCGCAATATCCTCGATCGTGAGCCCGGTGCGCTGCAGAATCTTCTGGGTGGCCGGGATCGGACCCTCCAACACCATGGTGGGATCCGAGCCAACCACGGTCATATCGTGAATCCTGGCCAGCGGGGTCAAACCGTACTGTTTGAGCGCACGCTCACTGACGATCAGGGTGGCCGCTGAACCGTCGCATATCTGGCTGGCGGAACCGGCGGTGATCAGGCCACCTTCCTGCAGTGGCTCCAACCCCTGGATAGCCTCCAGTGTGGCATTACGACGCAGGCCTTCGTCCACATCATGAACCACTTTTTGCCCCTCCACTTCCACGGTCATGGGAATGATTTCCCGATCGAAGCGGTTATCATCGTAGGCTGCGGCGCCCTTGACATGGCTCTGATAGGCAAAATGATCCAGGTCATCCCGGCTTACAGCGTACTTTTCGGCCATGCGCTCAGCGCCGACAAACTGGCTGAACTCCACACCCGGGTAGCGGCTGGAAATCGCCTCACCATCGAAGGGTGTACGCATTCCGGCCTTGGATGCCACCAGCAAGGGTGATCCGATTGGGGTCATGCTCATGTTCTCAACCCCGCCGGCAATGATCATATCCTGGTTACCTGACATCACCGCCTGGGCCGCAAAGTGGATGGCCTGCTGGCCGGAGCCACACTGCCGGTCAACCGTGACACCAGGCACTTCAATGGGAAGGTTGGACGCCAGTACTGCCGTACGCGCCACGTTGAACGTCTGCGGCCCGATTTGACTGACACAGCCGAATATAACGTCTTCTATTAGGGCCGGATCCAGGTTGTTTCGCTCCAGCAGGGCGTTGATCACCACCGCGCCCAAATCGGCCGGACTAACCTGGCTCAAGCGCCCGTTACGGCGACCACCGGCGGTTCTGACAGCGTCTACGATGTATGCAGCAGCCACTTCTATCTCCTTTTACTTTGTATTGTGTTGCCGGTAATAGTGACCAGACAGTCGGATAATTTCAATGACATTATCGACCAGCATTAGAGTTTTTTCTGCTCAGCTGCCAAAACGACACTGTTGGGCAATAAAAAAGGCAGCTCAGGCTGCCTTTTTTATTGCCCTGCCCCGCGGACAAGCCTGCTACGGTGTTATCATGTGGTGGTTTTCTTGGCGGGGGCTTTTTTCGCAGTTGCCTTCTTGGCGGGTGTTTTCTTGGCCGCGGTCTTTTTGGCTGCCGTCTTTTTCGCAGGGGTTTTCTTGGCGGGGGCTTTTTTAGCGGGCGCCTTCTTTGCTGTGGTTTTCTTCGCTACCGGCTTTTTGCGGGTAACCGAGAGTCCGCTGCGCTTGAGCAGCTCTTTCTCACGTTTTTCGAAATCCTTGGCCGCTTTTTTGACTTTGCTCTCGAGCGATTTGCTGTAATCACGCAATTGCTTGGCGTATTTGCTTTCCAGAGCAGCTTCGATCTGCTTACGCGCTTTGTCGTAGGCGTCTTCCAGCTCTTTTTCAACTTTCTTGCGCAGTTCTTCTTCACGGGCAATCATTTTTTCCCGCATTTTGTGCTCGGTTTCAAAAAAACGTTCCCGCAATTGGGCTACCTGAGCTTCCAGCTTGGCCTGGGTTAACTCCTTGCGTGTGTCTTCCACCACGGCCATCGCGGTTTCCACCGCCTCCTGGGCCTGCTCCACCGCAACTTGAGCCGCGGCAGTGGCCTTGATGCGCCAACGCTCCTGCGCCTTTAACAGCTTTTGTCTGGCGGATGAGACTTTTTCCTGCGCCTTGTGTAACTGTGCTTCCATTTTTTCCACCCATTGTTTTGCCTTCTCGGCATTCAGGTTCCCAAATGCGTTTGCCATATAAATCTCCCAATTAAGATAAAAGAGTCCCAAGCACAGCCTAGCCTCGGCAACAGCTACTACACGTACTTAACTGTCTTTATCGCAATTAAAATTAGAGGTTGCAATCTAATTTCCAAATTATTGAAACAGGAAATCAGATCGCAACCGGATCGGGCAGGGGTTTAATGGAGGTCAGCGATCATGTCCTGCTCGCTGAGCTGGCTGGCGTTTTTACCTTTTAAATAATCCAGCATGCCGAACCGTGCATAGTGCGGGCGCACGCGCTCGGACATCAGGCCAATAAAATCCAGGTTGGGTATCAGGCGACTGAACATATTCTGCCGGAACTGCATCATGGCAGGGGAATTGGAGATCAGGCGATTCCATTCCTGCCGGCTGATGATACCTTCGAACCATTCTTCAAAAATTTCATGGGCCATAAAACGGTTGCGCATCAAAACAGCCACCTCGAAAGCCCAGTCTTCACGCTCCCGGCGCTCGGTTTCCGACAGTTCCCGGGTAAAATGATCTTTCAGCGCCAGAACACCATAATGCACGTGGCGGGCCTCATCCTTGATAACATACTTAAGGAGGTTCTTCAGCAAGGGCTCCGCACTCATGTTATGGATAGTGCGGAAGGCCCCCAATGCCAGGCCTTCCACCATGATCTGCATGCCCAGAAACTTGAAATCCCAGCGGGCATCCGTCAGCAGATCGTCGAGGATTACAAACAGGTTGTCATTCACCTCATAACGTTTATTGAGCTTATCCACCAAATACCGGTTGAAGACTTCAAGGTGCCGCGCTTCATCCATCACCTGGGTGCCCCCAAATAGCTTACCCTCCATCCAGCCCACGCTTTCGGTCACCTGGGCGGATGCATACAAGGCCCCCTGCTCGCCGTGCATGAACTGGCTCAGCATCCAGCAGGCAATATTGTAATTGAGCTCAATGCGCTGCTGCGGCGTTAATTTAACCGGTAGCTGCTTAAGATAGTCATCCGGAAAAAAGTCATTGGAGATGATCGGAATGTCCGGGTTAAGCGGATCCACGTCGGTGGACCAGGCCAGATCCTTATCGGCATTCCATTGGTTTTCCACCGCACGCTGGTAGAGGCGCCGCATTTCCGGAAAATCCATCTTATAGGTGAGATCAAAGGTCACTGGGTGGGCCGACGACATCTCAACCATCGCTTTACGCTTACCCTGCTTCAGGGCCAATCCCCTGACGGCGGAAGGTGCCATTGAGGCGAACACCTTGGGATTGCGCATCTGCAACACTACCGAGATGTTGTCGATTGCCTCTTCAACCCGGCTGCGGGCCGCTATGGGCATTCCCTTGAGCATGGATTCCAGAATCATATTCGCCTCCACCTGATCAGTTTATATGGTTATTATTGTCTGACAATTTAACAATATAGCCATTAGAGCAGAATAATCAAGTCAGGTAAATTACCGCTTTGGTCCGGAATATCGTGAAAAATGAACCCTTTATTTGATTTTGGCCCGGTAGTGAGGGATAAAAATCTGCATAATTGAGCACAAATTTGCATCACTTAGTTCATCAATAAGGTACCACCATGCCTCTATCCCGACGCGCATTCATTGCCGGTTTGAGCTCCGGACTGGCCCTCAGCGGCTGCACCGGCCTGCCCCGATTCACCATGGAAGACGGCAACGGGGATTACGACTACATCCTCACCGCCGAGCCCACCGACATCGAATTAATTCCCGGCACCAGCACCCCGGCCTGGACCTTCAATCAGGGATTTCCGCCACCGGTGATACGCGCCCGTCAACACCAGGAAATACGCATCCTGTTTCGCAACCGACTGGCTGAGCCCACCACCATTCACTGGCATGGAATCCGTATCCTGAATGCCATGGACGGCGTGCCCTACTTAACCCAGCCCCCCATCGCGCCCGGTGCTGACTTCGAGTATCGGTTTACGCCTCCGGACGCGGGAACCTTCTGGTACCACCCGCATGTGAACAGCCTGGTGCAGCTGGGAAAGGGGTTGGTGGGGGCACTAATAGTAGACGAAGCAGAGCCCATCCGGTTCGACGCGGATATCCCGCTGCTGTTGAAGAACTGGCATATCCGTGAAGATGGCAGCTTTGCCCCTTTCACCAGCCCCCGTGCCGCATTTCGTATGGGCACGCCCGGCGCCTGGGAGTCGGTCAATGGAGAGCAGAATCCGGTGCACAATGTTGCCCCCGGCGCCCTGGTGAGATTGCGTTTTCTGAACGTCGACAATACGGTTATGTACAAACTGGCAATACCGGACTATCCAGCCTGGATCATCGCCATTGACGGCAACCCCATAGCCCAACCCATCCCCCTCACCGAGCACGAAATGGGGCCAGGCATGCGTTTGGACGTTGCTCTTATCGCCCCCGAAAAACCCGGGCAAAACGTTGCCATCAAAAACGCCAAGGGGCGCCTGCTGTTCGATTTGATGTCCCTGCAAACGACGGCAGCGGGGCTTGGCGCAACCCGGCACATCCCCAGCCTGCCGGTGAACCCGATCCCCACACCGGACCTGGCCAACGCCGAAAAGCTGAATTTTGTCTTTGAATGGGAAGGCGCCATCACGCCCACTGACCCGGAAGGCAAACCCAAGCACGCATTCTGGACCATCAATCGACGGGCCTGGGAAGGTATGTCAGCGGACAATATCCCGGAGCCTGTGGCTACACTGACCCTGGGCAAAACGTATATTTTCCGCCTGCGCAATATGACGCCTCACAGCCATCCCATTCATTTGCACGGCTTCACCTGGACGGTTTTGCGCTCGAATCAGAAAACCATCGAGCCCTACCATACCGATACTGTGTTATTGGAAAAAAACGAATTGGTGGAGGTTGCATTTGTCGCGGATAACCCCGGCCGCTGGATGTATCACTGCCACGTTATCGAACACATGAAAACCGGGTTGATGGGCTATATCACCGTAAGGTGATTGTCCCAGCGGTATTCACTGATGGCCAATGGCCGCTGCATCGTACCGCGCTTACGCTCCAGCTCCACCAGATTGACCTGACCATAGCCGTTGCTGCTGATCCAGCCACCGCCAGGCAGGCGAAACAATCCGGCAGCATCCTGGCTCACCAGTTGCTGCTGGAAGCGCCCGCCATGTAAATCCCAGCAGCCAATCAGGTTCCCTCTTGGGCAGCTGACCAGCGCCGTTCTACCGTGGTCATCCACTGCTACACTGGCGGTATACTGCTTGACCCGCAATTGAAAGAACTCGGGCATTTCCAACCAGGAAACCGATTCGCCACGATGATGGGTGCCAACCAGTGGCACCGCTGCGGTCAGGTCACCCTGATACTGAACACCAAACACAACCTTACCCGCCTTCGACACATCCAGATGCCGAATACTCATTTTATGGTGAGGTGGCCGGTGAGATTCCACTACACTGCCATCAGTGACATCCAGATAGCTAAGGTTCGGATCCATGGAATCGAGATTCAATACCTTGCGGCCTGAATTGGGGTGCGTTGCCATGCCGCCGTTGGCCACCACCAGAGTACGCTGATCCGGCATCAATGCCAGTTGGTGCGGGCCGATCCCACCGGACGGGAATTCAGCCACTTTTTCAATCTTTCCATCCACCGCGTACACACCAATAATGCCGCTCAGATCTGCCAGGTTGTTCTCGGTTGTATACAACCATTTACCATCGTTGCTGACTACGCCATGCCCATAGAAATGGCGATCTTCACCGTTTACCAGGGTATTCACCAGCGCGCCGCTGTCCAGATCCATGGCATAGAGATGGTTACCGGGTCTGCGGGCGAAAAACAAAGCCATCCGTTGCTGAGGTAGGGCGGTGGATCCATGCACCCGTTGCGGTACCGCCACTTTTGATACGATATCGCCCGTGCTGCTCAGTTGGGCAATATAGTGGTTACCGTCCACATCATCACAACCGCTTAACACCGCGTTAAAGCTACGCTTGGCGCCGGCTTGATCGGCACAGGCGGATAATTGAATCGGCATCATCGCCAGCAATGACCATTTACAAAAATCACGTCTCAACATTGATCAGTCACCATCATTGGAATTGAAACCGAGCTTAATTTGCAAGGCAGGGGCCAAGCCGGATTTGAGTAGCGAATTCAACTCTCCCACTGCCTGATGCAATGCATCCAGACGCGGCTTGTATGCACTATCCATGACGGCCTCTGACAGAGGTTTATCGATGTCTGACAACAACGACAGGCATTTATTGACTTGCGCCTGAATCTGATCGGCCAGTGGCGCCGCGCCATGGTGCGCCAACAAGCGACGCAAGTCATAGCCATCTTGTGCATCAATAACTCGTGCAAGCGCAAGTAAGTTGGCCTGGATGTTGGCTAAGGATGAATGGCTGCGCCAGCTCTCGGCAAAATACCCATTAGGCTGGCGATTACGGTTTTTATAACCCAACGGGCCGCCCAGTTTATCCAGCTTTACTTTCTCCATTTGACTGAGCATGGCTGCCACAATCTGGCTTTCCGCATCAACTTGGGTGCTGTCGCTGCCTGTGGTGGCCGTGGCCAACCAGCGGGATTGGAAATCGTCGTCCTGCCAACCCTCGCTGATTCGGTTTACGGTAGTCACCAGATACTCGCTGGTGACTCGCAAAAGTTGACATTGCTTTTCCGCTTGTGGTGTGTTCTCCCCATAGCGTTGTGAAAAATTGTCATCAAACAACAGCAACTCCAACGCGGTCAATCCCTGGACCACCACACTGGCTTTGTCTAATGTGGCAGCATCAATGGCTTGTTCGCGCTCCAATAGCTGACCCACCTTGCGTGCCACAATATTTTTCTTGTCCGGCCAGAACTGTATTTTCCAGTCATCGTTATTTTCAAGTATAGGGCCGAAACGCACCCACTGTACTTGCTGCCAGGCGTCCATTGTTCGTAACCATTGTGTGCGGGCCGGGGACAAATCCACGGGCTGCTCACAGAAGGTTGCAGTGCTGCTTGCCAGCGTTTCTGATTCTTTCAGCAACGCTTGATAATCGCTGCCGATGCGTTTGGAAACCGCCGCCACCCACTTGGCCTCCGGCGGTGTGGAATCACAGGCAGACACCACCGCCAAGGTGATCACCAACACAAGCCCGTGCACGATATTGTTTGCGCTGGAACGGTACTTTGTTGCGCTAGTAAGGTACTTTGTTGCGCTAGAACGGTACGTTGCCCCTGGATATCTCATAGTTAGGTTACCAATCGAACTGGAAAAAATTAAGGCTGCCCAGATTACAGTGAACGAAGAAACGCAAGCAGTGCCTCCCGCTCGGTGCGTTGGGCTCGGACAATATAATCCCGACTTTGTTTCGCTTCGCCCCCATGCCAGAGCACGGCTTCCAACAAGGATTCAGCCCGGCCATCATGCAAATAGTGTTCAAACCCACTGACGGTTTTGGTGAGGCCGATTCCCCATAACGGCGGTGTGCGCCACTCTGATCCGGAGGCGGCAAACACGGCCCGATCATCGGCCAGTCCCGGGCCCATATCATGGAGCAGCATATCCGTATAGGGGTGAATAGTCTGTGCCGAATGTTGGGGGCGCCCGGGAAGCGTTGGTGTGGTGAAGGCCACATGGTGGCAATCACCACAGCCTGCTTCAACAAATACCGCTTCACCCCGTTTGACCTGCGGATCGTCAACATTACGCCGCGCGGGAACGCCCAAGTTTCCCGTGTAGAAGGTCACCGAATCAAGTAATTTGTCAGACAGTTCAGGTTTGCCACCGCTGGGGGCGTCCAGGCAGGCCTGCTGCGCAGCCCGACAATTCTCAGCGGGAAACAAGCTGCTTGTAATGCCGATATCTCCATTGAAGGCGGCGGCATTCTGCTGTTTTAAGGATGGCTGTTCCGCTTTCCAGCCAAAACGCCCCCTGACCAGCTTTTGCTGCTCCACATCCCACACCCGATTGCTGCGTCCGGAAATACCATCGTTGTTCTCATCCTGCGGATCGGCCAACTGCTCAATTTGCTCATCATTCAATGCTTCCAGCAAACCCAGCCCGATCATCGGCGGGGCCATACGCAGGGAGTAAACAACATCATCATCCAGGGCGCCATAGGCGAGCTGGCTGAGTGTTAAATGAGGTTTGCGCAGCGTCACCACGCTGCCGTCGGCAAGCGTGACGGTCTGCGTTTGATAGGTGATGTGGATCTGCGCTTCGGCATCCACCCCAGGTACCGCAAAGTCCTGGATCTGATCACCGTAAAGGGGATGAGGGATCACACCATGCCGCAGTACCCGCTGTTCCTGTTCGGCGGAATGGGGCCGGATGCTCATTCGGACCAGTAATGACACCGCGTTATCGTCGGCTGCCTGTGGTAGATGGCCCCGACCATCGCGGATATGGCAATTCTGGCAGCCGTTGGTGTTGAACAACGGCCCCAGGCCATCCCGCGCGGTGGTTGCTGACGGCGCGATCACCCATGGATTGCGAAAGAAACTGTTGCCCACGCTGAAATCCAGACGGCGCTCGAATGACAGGTTGGCTGCCGGCAGGGAAAAGGCGTCATTGTTTGTTTTGCTGACGCTGGTGGCACCGCCTGAATTCACGCCAAAGGAATACACCTTTACGGGCAGGAACAAGACGGACAGGAAAAAGAAAAGCAGGCCCCACATTTTAATGAGAGGCCTGTTGCTAACGAGGAAATTTGCCATACTGCTGTCAAATGGCAATCAGAATTCGTGATCTGCAGTTTCGGGTGATAGATTCTCCACGCCCAATTCCACAGCCACCTTCTCAATTTTTCGGGTCAACGCTACCAAACCGGTGATCGCATCCTGAATCAACTTGGCCCCCGCTTCATTACCCTCGGCGATCATCTGATCAAATTTCTGAGCATTTTGTTGAGCTTCAGCTTTATCCACCAGCGCCTGCATGGACGCCATAGTCTGCTTAAACTGTTTGTCTGTGGCCTTGGCCAACGCCGGATCTTTCGCTTTAACCAGCATGGCAATGGAGTCACCCTTGATCACGGAACCGTCTACCCGCTGGTAGGTCCCGTAGTAGATATTTTCAATTCCCTTGGCATCATAGTAGTGGGAGAAATGCGTATTATCGCTGAAACAATCGTGCTCATCCTCCGTTGAATTGGCTTCCAGGGCAACCTTCATGCGCTCCCCCGCCAACTCGCCCAGTGCCAGACTGCCCATGCCGAACAGTGCTTTGGTAAGCGCTGCTTCACTTTTTTGGCTTTCGAGCTCGGCACGATAGTTTTGCTGCCCGGGAGCCCACTGTGCCTGCATGGTTTTCAAATCATTAATCAGCAGTTCTGTGGCCGCCTTCAGATACTGAGCCCGGCGATCGCAATTACCGTGGGTACACCCGTCACCCTGAATATAATCGGTATAAGCGCGCTGACCTGCACCGGCCTTGGTGCCATTCAGGTCCTGTCCCCACAACAGAAATTCGATGGCGTGGTAACCTGTGGCCACATTCGCCTCCGATCCACCCAGCTCGTTTAAGCTGGCCAGCAAATCCGGAGTAATGGTGCTCAAATCCAGGGTGGTGCCGCCCAGCTTGAGTGAGGTGTTGGCAATGATGTTGGCGTTGGCCCCCACGTTGCCCATCTCATGATGGTAGTTGGAAGCCGCTACGTAGTCGATAAGCCCTTCATCCAAAGGCCAGGCATTCAACTGCCCCTCCCAATCGTCCACTATTCCATTACCGAAACGGAACACTTCTGATTGTTGGTAGGGTACTCTGGCTTGCTTCCAGGCGCTGCGTGCTGCATCCAATGTAGCCTGACTCGGGGCCTCCACAAGAGCGTCCACTTTGACCTGCAGGAATTGTGCGGTAATCAGCGAATCACTGAATACGGCATAGGCAATATCGCCATAGTTTTTTACGACACCTTGTTCTGTTACCGCTGCCTGCAATGTTGCTGAGGCCAACAGACCACCCGCAAGTACGAGCCTAGCTACTGGTTTCATTACGAATACTCCTGATTCTTCAAGGTTTAACCATTAAAAATTAGCGGCAAGCTGAACCACTATATTATTGGACTTTTCGTCCGTGCCAAGCTTGGCTTCGCTATAATCCGTGTCACGCCAGAACTCAAGCGCCAGGACCACGTTCTCGTACACGTCGGTGGAGGCGCCCAGGGACAGCCGCTGTTCCGGCAGCCAACCACCGGCATCATCGGTTTCCTGAACGGCAAAGGCGAGTGTGACATCCTGCTCACGCAATCTGGCAGCGAAATCCAATTCCAATTGAAAAGCGGAGGGCTGGGCTTCAAAAAACGCCCATTCAATATCATCAACAGCGGACATGTACTCAGCAATGAAGGTAAGCGCTTCAACGCTCAGGCTGCCGGAAAAGGAGAAAGCACCATCGTCGCTATCCAAGCCGGCGGGGCCGGGTACTATTTCTGAAATACTATCGGATTCAGTCAAGGCGGACAGGTAGTCGAACCCGACTTGAAAATTGTGCTGGCTGAAACGTGCCGTCAGGCCATAATTCTCAACATGGCGTTCACGGTCAACCGATCCATCGAACAGGTATGCCCCTACAGAAAAACCATCCTGTTCCAATCCGAACAGGGCTGCCGTTTTATTGGTTTCGGCCAGCTCCAGCACCAATGTGTCGTTTACCAACGCGGTTTCAAAGCGGCCGAATGGCAGATATTGCTTACCAACCAAAACATCCACCGGGCCTACAAGATCGGCAAACGATAATGTGGCAACATCCACATCGAACTCGGTTTCATCTTCTTCATAGAGCAAGACAATATCGGCCTCCACCTGGTCATTGATGGCGGCGGACAGGCCCAGCTCCACGGTGGCAACCACCAGGTCGCTGTAACTTTTGTCATCAAAGCCTTCCCCCATGGAGGCTTCGATTTCGATCAAACCACGGACAGCCACTTTATCCCCCAATAAAGTGTTGTTGCCGGCGCCTTGCTGCTGCTCAAGCTTGGCCAGCCTCTGTTCTACACTGCGCTCAAATTCAGCATCAGCAAGGGCTGAGAAAGACGCTCCGGAAATGGCTATCGCCAAGACACTTTGCGCAAGCGGTGGTGTGACTTTCATTGAGAACTCCTCATGGGCAGGCGTAGTGCGCCGAAAGATCAACACGTTAGCCTAAATGAGGATAGTTATCAACTGCACGTAATTAGCGTTTACTGATTTCGATCAAAGAACGCAGCAATTTCACTGATGGCAATCCGTCCATCCTTTAACATGGGGAAAGTGTAGTGCCAGACATGCTGCATTTTCTCCCATATCTGCAATTCAACGGCGACGCCATCCCGCTTGGCATGCTCGGCAAGGCGCACGGAATCATCCAACAGGATCTCTTCTGATCCCACCTGAATCAGTAACGGTGGCAGGCCAGTCAAATCTGCCGCCAGTGGCGACATCGCGCTGGAGTTACCACGCTGTTCGGCAGACACTCCGGCACTGTAATGGGAGGCAAACTGGCGCAGCAGTTCCGGCGTCAACAGCAAATCCACATGCCCTTTGCTGGCGATGGTCTCCCCGCTCATGGATAGGTCCGTCCAGGGGGAAATGCAGCAGGCAGCCGCCGGCAGGGCAATACTCAAATCCCGTAATCGGATTAATGTAGCGAGCACCAGATTGCCACCTGCGGAATCACCGGCCAGATAGATATTTTCCGGTTTGACCCCCTCCTCCAGAAGCGCGCTGTAAACATTCACGGCATCCTCGATGGGTGCCGGATGGGTATGTTCCGGCGCTTTACGATAATCCGGAGCCACGGCCCGCATTTTGGACTGCTTGGCCAACCGGGCGATCAGATGACGATGGCTCAGCGGAGAGCCAACGCAATAACCGCCTCCGTGAAAATACAGCAGTACTCGATTGCTGGGTGCTTTTCGAGGTTGATGCTGCTGGCAGGGCACGCCCCCGTAGGAGATGGATTGAATCTTGACACCACGGGCTACCGGCATGATTTTGCCGAAGAAATCCATGCTCTTTCTGGAATGTTCAATCGTACCCGGCTCAACGCTGAGGCTTGGTGCAATGGGCGACTTCAATACCAGATTCACTAAACTGACCGGCAAGCGACCGGATGAGCAAGTCATGTGGCTGATGCTCATGATCCCCCCTATTTTGGAATTCTTATTGGTAAGTCAGGCAACTTATCACCGCACCACCAGCTGCGCAAGAGGTGAACAGCCCGCTAAACGCCGCTCAATACCCGAATATGCTGGTAGACGCTGCGCGCAAGGGCCTCCAGGTGATAACCTCCTTCCAGGCTGGAGACGATTTTGCCATCGCAGCAATGCTCGGCCAACTGCTTAAGCTCGCAGGTCAACCAGTAATAATCCCGTTCATCCAGATAAATATCCGCCAGGGGATCGGAATGATGGGCATCAAAGCCGGCGCTGATCAATATCAGTTGGGGATTGAACTGCTGCAGTTTGTTCATCCACTGCTGTAATACCCAATCCCGAAATTCCTCACTGCCGGCACCGGCATGCATCGGCGTGTGAACAATATTGGATCGGTTCTGGTCGGGCACGGTGTGTGGGTAGTAAGGATGCTGAAAGCTGGAACAAAATAGAACACGCTCATCATACTGAAGGATGTTCTCAGTGCCGTTACCATGGTGGACATCGAAATCCACAATAGCAACCCGTTCTAGATCGTATTGATGCAAAGCGTAAGCGGCGGCCACGGCAACGTTGCTGAATATACAGAACCCCATGGCTCGGTTTTTCTCCGCATGATGGCCCGGCGGGCGAACCGCACAGAAGGCGTTGGCCACCTCCCCCCCCATCACCAGGTCCACTGCCTTGCAGACACCACCCGCCGAGCGCAGGGCCGCGTCCAGAGTATGCCGGTTGGCCACTACGTCCTCACCCAGTACCTTAACTTTTTGCATCGGAAAGTGATCGAACACCGCGTCCACGTAATCACGGCTGTGAACCCGATAGAGGTGTTTCTTTTCAATTTTCGGGGCGTCAACGTGTTGCAGAATATCCCATACCTGGCGCTCCATCAGATAATCCCGAATCGCACTCAGGCGGCGGGGTGATTCCGGATGATCGGCACCCATTTCATGAAGTTCGCAGTCTTTATGACTAATGTAAGCTGTCAGCATAAGGTCACAGTTTTTTGATGATGTATACGATGTCTTCGTCTTTCTCGTCGTCACGAATCTCAAAGCCCATGGATCTGGCCAGTTTGCGCATGGGCACGTTGTCCCGCAGCACAATGCCGTCCATGAACTTCAAGCCTTTGGCGCGGGCCGCTTCGATCAGCAGTTCCATCAATTTATACCCAATGCCCGTACGATGCCATTGATCTGACACAACCACCGCGAACTCACAGCTGACACCATCCGGATTCACTACGTAGCGACTGACCCCGATTTCCTGCCAAATGCCATTCTCCTGCACCAGCGCCACCAGCGCCATTTCCCGGTGATAGTCAATCTGGGTAAAGCGGGCCAGCATCTCCGGCGTTACCCGCTTAACGTTATGCATAAACCGATAATAGCGGGAGCGCTCGGACAGGCTTTCGATGAATGACTTTTCCAGCTCGGCGTCTTCCGGACGAATGGGGCGAATACGTACATCCAGGCCATTCTTCAACTGCCAGTTGGTTTCCAGATACACCGGATAGGGATGAATGGCCATATGTTCATAACGCTTCTGCGCCGGTGGCAAATAATCCACTTCGATCACCGCATCCAGCACGATGGCGTTCTTATCATCCAGCACCAGGGGGTTAATATCCAGATTCCGGATCCAGGGCAGCTCGCAGGCAATCTCGGACAAACGCAGAATGATGCGCTCAAGCTCAACACGATTAGCCGCCGGCATGTTGCGAAAGCTGTCCAGCATCTTCGCCACTTTGGGGGAATCAATCAGCGTCTGGGCCAGCAGGGCATTCAACGGCGGCAGACTGATGGCGATGTCATTCATTACCTCGACCATGGTGCCGCCATGGCCAAACACCAGTACCGGGCCGAACACGGAATCGTTTTTGATGCCCAACAGCAACTCCCGGTTGGCGGCCGATGTCACCATGTGTTCCACGATCACCCCTTCAACACGGGCATCGGGTTTCTTCTCCTGCACGTCGTCCATCAATTTTTTATAGGCAGATCTTACCGCCTGGGCATTCATCACGTTCAGTGATACACCGGAAAAATCCACCTTGTGACTGATGTCCGGTGAATTGATTTTCAAAACCACAGGGAAACCAACGGATTCGGCCGCCACCAGCGCTTCATTGGCGGAATGGGTATTCCAGGACGGATTAATGGGTATATTGAACGCTTTCAACACCGCCCGGGATTCAAGTTGATTCAGAATCTTACGCCCTTCCTGTAGCACCCCTTCGATGATCAGGCGTGCACCCTCAATATCCGGGTGCACATCTTTTGCCATGGACGCCGGTGCCTGCACCAAATACGTACGATTCTTGAAATAAGTGGTGAGATACTTGGCGGCTTTGACGGCGTTTTCCGGGGATGAGAACACGGGGATTCCCCTTTCCTGCAGGGAGCGTCGAATGACCGCCACATTATCGCCTCCCATACAACAAACTACGATGGGCTTGAAACTGGCCTTCTGGATTTTGAACAGGCGCTCGTCCACATCCGCCACCACCCTGCCACGGGGGGGTGTCAATACCACAATCAGGAAATCCACGCCCTTGTCTTTGGCAATGATTTCACAGGCTTCCATGAATTCATCATTCAGGCCGAAACGGCTGCTGTAAACCGGATTGACGCTGGCATCCATTGAGCGTAACGAAGCCAGCTTGGCGCTGCTTTCATTGCTCAATTCCGCCAGGGGCAAATTGAGATCATAGGCTTTATCGCAAGCCATAATGGCCGGCCCCAGGCCGTGTGAAATGATCCCGATCCGTTCACCGCGCACACTGCGATGGATAGGAAACGCCCGCGCCGCCAGGAACAGGTCCGTCAATGAGTGGGCGCGCACAATACCGGCACGCTCCAATGCGGCATTGAACACATAGTCGTTGCCTACCAATGCCCCCGTATGGGAAAGCTGTTGCCCCGCCACCTCCCCATGACGGCCGGTTTTCATGACGATAACCGGTTTACTGCGCGCAACCCCCCGCAACCCTGAGAGAAAGCCGCGGGAATCCTGAACGCCTTCTGCGTAAATAAGGATGCATTCGGTCTGCTGATCAATGACCAGGTAATCCAGGATATCACCGGCATAGACGCCGGCCGCCTGCTCCAGTGAGATGATGGTGGAAAATCCCACCCCGCTGGCATTGGCCCAATCGGTTACCGCCCGACAGATGGCACCGGAGTGCGATATCAGGGCAATTTTTCCGGGTTTGATGTCCACTCGATCCAAGGTTGCCCGTATGCCCAGCGCGGGCCGGACAAACCCGTAGCAATCAGGCCCCCACATCCGTATACCCAGGTTATCCGCCTGCCGGCGCAGGCTTTCAACAAACTGATTACGCAGGAAGCCGTCCCGGTCATCCAAATGCGACAATACCACCACCGAATCGATTCCCACCGCGGCACAGCGATCCAACTGTTCGTTAACCTGGGAATCCGGGGTAACGATAATGGCCAGATCCACCCGTCCGGGCACCTGATCAATGGTGTCATAATGCCGGCTGCCACCCAGTAAAGATCGCTGGCGTGGATGAACCAGCCACACCTTGCCCTTGAATTGCTCTTTCAAACGTTCGGACAGTTTCGCTTCGATGGAGTCACTGCCCTCACCGGTGCCGATAATGGCAATGGTGGAAGGTTCAAAAAAATGGGTAAGGTAATGCTTCTTCATTGAGATTCAGCCGTTCAACAATGTCAATTGGATAAAGTCCAGTGGAAACCACGGGCCAGCGCCTGCCTGAGCAGTTTGCGGGCCTGCTTGATGCCGGTGAGTTGCAGCGTGGAAATACAGTGCGGCCAGGGATGGTTCTGTAGCACCTTCATGATCACCAGTTTGCGCTCCGACTCCGGCAACTGATCCCAGGCCAGACCCGAGATCGGCAGCGACCACAGTGAACGCCAGACAGCGGCTGCGGCGTTTTCATAAGGAGTATAGCCTGCCAGAAACCGCTGTAACGCCTGTTGATCTCTCTCATGGTTTGGCAAAGTGGCCGGTACGGTGCTGTGATGACGGGCACAAAGCTGCAATACCAACGATGCAGGCAATTGCTGATGTGTGAGCATCAGCTGGATGGGCAAATCCTCGTGGAACCCCGTTAAGGCAGCCTGCACCATGGCCTGCCCTCCATCACTTAGCCCCTGATAGACCAACAGACTGTGGGCACCGGTGGTCGCCTCCCGCTGATAACCCACCCTGATGCAGGCATATTCATTCTTGTGCCAGAACTGAAGCACAGCGGCACTGCCGGAGAACAAAGAACCGATTCCATCAGCACCTTCCGCGCGCGCCTGTCTTAACAGGTGTGCAAGCAGCTCGGAGCCCAGCCCTGTGCCCTGCAATTGGGGTTGTACCGCTATCCTCACAATGCGCCAGTGACACATCCCCAAGGCCTGCGCTTGCCCCAGGTGCACCGCCAACGATTGCGGCAGAACCTGGCCATGGGGCCGGCGCTTCCCCTCTGTGATGTGCTCGGCCAGGTTCCCGCCAAGCTCGCCTTCACAGGCCACCATCGCCACCGCGTACACCTGATGGGCGTCCCGCAGGGTAAACAGCCGCACATTGCCACCATCGAGCATACTGCGCAAATCACTGGGGCGGGTTCGATAGTGTGCCGACATCAACAACTCAAACAGCTGATTAAGTTGCGCCTCCGCATGGTCATCACACTGGTAAGTGAATTCCCCAAACTGCAGTGACGGGTGCCCGCCAGGGTCAATGTTGTCTGCGCCCTGCGGCTTCAACAGCAGTAGTTTCTGCAACAGGCCTTCCAACCAATCCTGCTCCTGCCAGCGCACCGGCTGCCGCATTTCGTGCCTTACCCAATCGGGAAACTGCTGATTCAGATGCTGGTGAAATCGAACGCTGAAACCGCGCCCCGTGCCCTCGTAGCCGTTGACCGTTGTCGCCATCACTGCCCGCGAATAGTGGGACAGTATGCGCTTGAGCAGGTGCGGAGCAATGGCTGCGGCCTCATCAACCATCAACAGATCTGCCTTGGGGAGCACCTGCAACAGCCGGTCGGGGGCATAAAACTCAGCGTTAAAGGGCCGATCGGGATGGGGCCTGGCAAACCGCAACAGGGTCTCTGCGTTTTCGACCCGGGGTGCGGTAATCACAATGCGCTTGCCGGCCTCTGCCAGACGGGCAACGGCCAGGCCCAGGGCGACACTCTTACCCCGCCCACGATCCGCTTCGATGACCAATGGCCGCTTGCGATGGCCCTGGATCACCTTCAATATCAGTTCCATCGCTGTACGCTGGCAGTCAGTCACACAGCCGGCATCATCCACGCGCCGTTGTTGCACCGGTAAATCCGGCAACTGCGGGACACTCAGGCCCGGCGCACAGGTGCCAGAGCGCTGATAGAGGTGGGCGCGGTAAGGGTATTGCCGCAGTATCCAGGCGGCACGGGTCGTGAACCGGTTGCGGACCCTGGCAACCCCCCAGGGTTCCACCGCGATTTTACGGGCAAACGGATCGGCAAAACGCGGCCACTCATCCAAAGGCGGACACAACACCCACACACAACCACCGCCCCGAATATTGCCGCAGAGAGCTGCCAGGGCATCGGGATTGAAACCGCTGTAGGCATCAAACACGCCCTGCTGTGCCTCCCGCCCCAGCTCGTGGTTATATCGGTCGGCCGGCAGTGTCCAGGCGCCGGCCGGCGATCGCGTGGAATACCACAGCACCGATTCTGCACCCAGCCCCGCCAAAGCAACCTGTACCGTTTCCAGTGCCCAGTCCGCGTCTCCCTCCACCAGCACCAACAAACGCCGGTCACTGTGCACCAGTTTGTTGGTCAACTGCTGTAACTGCCCCTGCCATGCCAACATCACCTTTGGTACTGCTCCATAAAGCCAACATCAATCCTGTTTTTCCAACGCCACACCCAAGCCCCGCTGCAATACAGCCAGCCCCGGGAGGCCAGCGCTTTCTTCTCACCCAGGCTGATGAGTTTCAGGTAGCGGCGCTGTGGGTGGAAAGGTTGCAGTGGCTCACCGCGCACAAGCCGCAATAGGTTCTGCGCGAGAACCGGCCCCTGCCTCACCGCATAAACACCGGCTTTAGGCAGCGGCCGGGGAAAATGAGCAATATCACCCACCGCAAACACGTTATGCATCGACTTGACCCTGAGATCCTCATCCACTCTGATATAACCCTGCTCCGATAAGGGCAGCCCGCAGCCGGATAATGACTGCGGCGGCACCGCCGACGTACAGAGCAGGGCGAAGTCACTGTGCAATCGCTGCCCGTCGGCTAACTGAAGCCCATCTGCCTGAATGGCCGTGACCTCAACATGGGTAAGACAATGGATACCCGCGGCATCCAACGCCTGTTTTGCCCGCCGCCGCACCATTGGATTGTGCCCCTCCAATAGCCCGCCACCGGCGATCAAGCGCCAGTGCCAGGGCCTTTCGCCCTGTGTTGTTTGTATTCGATGGGCCATGGCCAATCCCAATTCAACCCCCGCAACACCACCGCCCACCACGGAAACCGTACGCGGTTTGGTGCGATCCACCTGTTCAAGAAATGCTTCCCAGTGGCGCAAAAACTGATGAGCCGGTTTGACCGTTACAGCATGGACAGCTCCCTGCACCGGTTCTGTTGCCGGCACAGAGCCGATGTCCAGCGACAGCATATCAAAGGTCAGGCTCTCGCCCGATTCCAGTAAAACCCTTTGCGCGTCGGTTTCCAGCGCCTTGAATCGCCCCGGATTCCAGGTTACCCCATGGCATTCACACAGAGCAGGCAGGTTGATCAGGCAATCCTCCGTTCGGTAGTGACCGGCCACCACCCCGGGGATCATACCGGAATAGACCGCCATCGGCTCCGGATTGAGCAACATCATCTCTACGGCCAGCCCCGAAAACAGGCTCTGGAACCGCCGCACCACTTCTATATGGGCGTGGCCGCCGCCAATCAAAAGGATCCTGATGGGATTCATTACACTCTCTGCGTTGATTTCCTGAGATTAAATCTATACTTACAGATACTACTACTGGTTCGGGGCAGGATGAAATGGACAGAAATTACACGAAGCGGGTACGCTACGAATTTATTTTCAAATCCCAGGACAACTTCCAATATGAGGTGGACATCGATCCCAACACGCTGGAACACCCGGCGCCGCTGGGGAGTGCACCGGAATGGACGGCATTGGACACAGACAAATGCCCCCACTGTCCATTGAACAGCAACACCACTGAAAACTGCCCTCTGGCGCGACGTATCGCCCCCATACTGAGCTTCAGTGCGCACCCTGCGTTTGAATCGGTCAAAGTCAGAGTCCACAAGGACAACATGACCATGGAGAGTCAGTCCACCGTACAGGAGGCCTATCGCTCACTGATTGGTTTGATAATGGCAACCAGCGGGTGTCCCCATACGGGATTCTTCAAGCCCATGGCATGGTTTCACCTGCCTTTCTCGACTCAGGATGAAACGCTCTTCAGAGCCTGCGCCACCTTTTTACTGTTTCAGTTTTTTGATCCGGTTGACCCCGAGGGCGGCAACCATTTTAGTGACCTGAAACAAGTGTATGAAGATATTCATATCGTCAATCAGCACATCGCCAAACGGCTAAAGAAAGCGTCCGCATCCGAGTCCACCTTAAATGCACTCACCATACTGGATATTTTTGCCCAGTCTTTCCTGCCCACGCTGAACGAGTCTCTACAGGAACTTTCGTTTCTCTTCAAGCCGGGGGTTAACGAAGTCAGCTTTGAGAACCCCTGAGCAGTGATCCGCGACAGCAGGATTCAGCGCATCCTCGCTGCAGGGGTTGGTCTCCTGTGTCTGCTGCTAGCCTGGTCGGCTCAGGGAAAGCCGGTGGAACTCAACGTAGCGCAACAATATTATCTGTCTATTGACGCTCAGGTGCTTAGCGATCCGGCAACCCCGGTGTCGGAGCTATGGATTCCCGCGAGGGACGATTTTGTCCCGGTACCTGAATCCGACCCGCGTAACTCCCTGTGGTATCGCGTTGACCTCATCAACCGCTCCCCCCAAGAAAACTGGCATCTGGTCATCAGCAACACTCTGATTGAAGAAATCAACCTGTTCACGGTAAACGCCGGAGCACAGCATCACACCCGTAACGGATACTTTCGGCAGGCGCCCTTTGATATCTCCAATGGTGTGGACATCCATCTGCCCTTCAATGAAGCCGTCAGTGTCTGGATCAATATTAAAGCGCCTTACATCAGCCAACAACCATTGATCAGCATCATTCCCGACGAGCTTTATGCCCAGCATCATTTCAACTACACCAGTATGATTCTGATTGCCATCGGCGCGATGCTGGCACTGGTGCTCTATAATGCCTTCCTCTACTACCCAACCCGGGACCCATCCTTTATCTGGTACGCAGGCTACCAGTTATTGTGTACGTTCGCCTGGGCCATGCACTTCAAAATCATGCTGTACTGTTTTGACGTGCCGTTGGATGCCAGCACCCTGTATCTGCCCTTCTTTATTGCCGGGGCCGCCAGTTTCATGTTTGCGCTTTCATTTCTGCGCCTGCCGCACCGTAGCTGGATCACATTGCTGGTACGGGCGTTGGCCATTGCCATGGTCGTATTCGGTTTACTGGGACTATTGCTGCCGCTGCCGCTCTACCAACTGACATTAACAGTGTGTACCTACGTCTGGATGTTCGTAATGCTCGGGCTGGGGATTTGGCGCCTTAACAAAGGATATCGTCCGGCCCGAATCTATGTCATTGGATTTGGAGTTCTTACCACTTACTTTCTATTTACACTGGCAGGCAACCTGGCCGCAACCACCCTGTTTGATAATCAGCTGTTGTGGGCGCTCTGGGTGCAGCTGTTTGATGCCATTGCGCTGGCATTGGCATTGGCCGACCGGATTAATTTCCTGCGCAAATCCCGTCAATACGCCGACAAACGAGCCAGCACCGATCAGCTAACCGGGCTACCCAACCGAACCGCCTTCGAGCGGGATATTCGCGCCTGGGAGGCCTATTATTCGGAAGGTATTGTTCAGGAGTTTTTTCTGACCTTTATCGATGTGGACGGACTCAAGCGGGTCAATGATCAACTTGGCCATAACGAGGGGGATCGATTGTTGTCACTGGTCGCTCAGTGGCTCATCAGCCAAAGCCAGCAGCAAAACGTCTATCGGCTGGGGGGTGATGAGTTTGTAATTCTTACCCGCGCGCAGATTCAATGGAATCTGACCAGCCTGCATAAACTATTAAGCGATGAAGGCTTCCCCAATTCAGACCTCAGTATCGGCAGCAGCAGCTATTCGGAAAGCGGCAACCGCTCAACACTGTTAAAGCTTGCCGATGAACGCATGTATGCTATCAAACACAGTAACCGCTAGCTGAATCAGTTGCCAGAGTAATAAGTGATCCCATCGCCCTTGGCCTTGATGCGACAACCGTCCCGTTCCTGCTTGACCGGTATCGGGTTCTGAATAAAGGTGATCTGAACACCGGGAAATACCGCTTTCTCAACGGATATCTCGAGGGTTTCAACGATGGCGTTAACCGCTTCGAGAATCGCCTCGCGGCGCTGCTTCAGGTCACTGAGAATACCTTCGAAATGCGCTATGGTATTGCTTATTTTGACCACCTGCTCACCTGCGTCACTACCGGTTTTACCTTTAATCTGGCGCAACGCCTCCTTCATACCCCGCACCACATTCAGGCGCTCGCCCAGCTCCGCCCGAATGCTTTCCAAATCCGCCATTTGCTCAGAGAAGCGATTGGAAAAATCCACATCCGTGGGAATGTAAGAAGGTCCACCCAGAGTGTTGCAGCTCAACCGGCAAGCGGGCCGGATGATGCCTCCGATGATCTTGCCCTCGGTCTTTTTTGGGCTTAGTACCAGCACCTCGGTTCCGGATACATCACTGTGCATGATGTGTTTGGGTGCCGTCACCGTGCCTTGTGCGACAATTTTCGCATATTGGATATAATTGGCGAAAACTGCACCCGGCGTTTCAATCAGGACACTGAACTGCTCGCCTGCCTCTTCATTTTTGAGCTGTCGGCCCAAAACCCCCTTACCGATCACAACCTCATCACCGGCAATTACCGTTGCTGATTCCAGATAATCCCTGATCAGCACCTTGCCGGTTGCAGTGACCGACATGCCTTCACGAACCGACCCCTGCACCACCACGGTACCATCGAAATCCACGTTTCCGGTTTCAAGATCCACATCACCCACACAATAGGCATCCGACACACCCATACCAGAATCAATCTTGAGGGGCACGCCGCGCCGGCTGGCCACCAGCAGATTTTTGTCATTGGGGCTGATTTCCGCGCCGTCACCCACGTTTATGGTCTTATCCTGGGGTTGCGCGGCCAACACTGTTTCACCCAGGACATTGTAACCGGGCTCTCCCACCACCGGGGGAATACGCCGCAGCAGCGCATCGCCGATATCCACCATTTCGATTTCACCAAAATCATGCATATCGACCGTGCCATCGTCTCTCAACTTGGGCTTCATCAGGCGATCCTGCACCGGAAGCACCAGGATCTCGATTTTGGCCTGACGTGACTGCCCCGGAGCTTTACCCTTAGCCACCACCTCCCGTAACTCCGTTCCCGGGGCCACGTTGCTGAACTTGTTACAGAGCGACTGCAGCAGAGACTCATTCAGGCCCTTGACCACTCCAAGCCTGGTTAAGAAGTCTTTAACCGTTTGAAAATCCGGATTTTCGGCACCAAATGCGGTCTCGGCAATCAAAGAGCATGACATCTTATCCTCAGACAATTCCGCATTCAGGACCGCTTCACGCTTTTCAGCGACCACCATTCTAATGGGGTCACACAAGCCATCCTCATTACCGGGTTCAACCGCTTTGCTTTTATACTGAGAAAGTGCCTTGGCAAGCTCAGAATCAAGAAGATAAAAATCACGAAATTCGGTAAGCTTGAACTGACCACGAAGAAAATCCACCGACAGGGAATCCGTATCCAATTTGCTTATTATCAGTTGGATTTCTTTTCCTTCGGGCGAAGCTTCAAAGCGCAATCCGCTCATACCGGTTCCATTTTTGATGTTATGGGCATAATGGCATTTGGTAAAAATGTCATTATGTTGTAATTATAGTTTCAAGTGGCTGAATTGAAAGGAAATGGCTATTCCTACACCAATTTGGTGCTGACGCAGTTTTATAAGAAGTAAAAGAAATGACGACAATCAAAGACTCAGGCCCCAACTCCACCCTCGGGGCGTGGGCATTCAAGAAGAATTTCTCCGCGTTATTCGACCAGGGTAATGATACTTTTCACCTGATCAATGGGCTCCGGTTTTTCAGTTTCATCTGGATCCTGGTGTTTCATACGGCCTACATATACGGACTTATTACCGGAAAAGACGCGTTTTTTGACCTTGCCGACCGTGCCCCGGCATGGCTCTGGTGGATCTGGAACGCGGATAAGGCGGTGGATCTGTTTTTTGTCATCAGCGGCTTTTTGATCAGCGTGATCCTGTTTAAAGAACTGGATAAGACCGGCGATATCCGATTACGGCGTTTTTATTTCAGGCGCTACCTGCGCCTGACGCCCATCTACGCGGTGATCGTCATCCTGTTCTGGGCCAGCGAATCACGTAATTATGAATGGGTCTGGACCAACCTGCTCTACGTAAACAATTTCCTGCCAGTGGACAAAATGGCGTTACACTGGACCTGGACCCTGGCGGTTGAGGAGCAGTTTTATCTGGTGCTGCCTCTGATCCTGGTGGCCTTGTACAAATCCGCCCGGCGCCCCATCCTGCCCGTTTTGATCATCTTGCTGGTGGCCTCGTTCCTGATACGCTTGGGGGTAATGTATTATTATCCGGAAATATGGCATGCCAATTACCGCGAAATGTTGGTGGGTGAAGAGGTCTATGCCACGTTTTACGCCAAACTCTATGACAACCTGATCACCCGATTCGGACCCTTTGTCTGCGGCGCCATTGCCGCTCACTTGTACTGTTTCTATCAGGATGAGCTGCGCTCGTACTTAAGCACGCAGAAGGTGATCAAAACCACCCTGAACATAGTTGCACTGCTGACCATTGTATTTTTTACCTTCTTTCCCATATTAAGCGAACCATACTCAGGCTCAGGGTTTGCCTTGCGATGCTATGTTGTAGTGCATCGAACCTTGTTTGCCGCTGCGGTTGCCTGGTTCATGTTAACTGTTTTTCTTAATCTCGATACTTTCCGCCTGCTGGGTAAATTTCTTTCACTGCGCTGGTGGCAACCTTTCAGCCAACTGACCTATTCAATGTATCTGGTGCACTTCATCATGGTTTATGCCTGTGTGCAGAACGTTTATTACAACCTGGTCATGATCGAAGGGCTGGGTACAACGGCAATGGCTGTATACTGCATCGCCATCAGCACCGTATTGGCCTTTATCCTGACAGCCTTAATCGGAGTCGCCTGCTGGCTGCTGGTGGAAAAGCCCTTTCTGAACCTGAGAGACTTAATGCAAGTGAATAAAGGGGCCACCGACAGCAGCCCCCTTCGCCACGACCTTGATTCCAATCAGGGTGTTACCAAAGAGTTCAAAGTCTGATTTTCAGATGTGAGTTTGATGTAGTCTGCGGAGAATCGTTTGGTAGCAATACGGGCCTCATCTATGTAGATTGAGTTGCTGGTACCGGTGTTACCAAACACCAGGGATTGCAGGCTGAACGTTGCGGCGGAGCCATCTGAGTCGTATTGACCTCCGCCCCAATAGAATCGGGATTCGGTGGCCGCTGCGGGATCATAGGTCAGCGCCAGATGGCCATCACACTCCCGAATCCAAAAGGTTAAGGTAGGCAGTCCACCCAGCGCTGCCCCATCTATATCCGCCTTCGGCCCCCGGTAGCCGCCAAGGATGTTAACGTTGGCAGTGGACATGGAAAAGTTCGTACCCATCCCCAGAAACTCATAGATTGGTGAATTCCACCCGAACCCGGTACAACCCGGAAAATCGTGCCACACCATAAACGTCCAGGCCGTGGCAGACAGATCCAGCGATGTATTGGAACTCACCAGGAATTGCTCGCTGCTATTGTTAAACTGGGCACCCCGCCCCACCCCGAACCCAGGACGGCTGATGGTCCCGCTTTGCACACCATGGTTCTGGTACACTGTCGTATCCAGAGCATTGCCAGAGCTTTCATCAAAATGCCAGACACCGGCATAGTCATACCAAACCCCCCGCGGGTATTGGCCATTGGGCACTGAGTCGTTGTCCACGTCATCGTAATGCATAGTGATGTAATCGGCGGTACTGTTACCGTCAATCTGCGGCACCATAACCCACGCATACAACTCGCCTGATGCGCCCACTTCCAACTCATGGGAGAGAGTCACCAATTGAGACCGGTCAGTGAACCGGATATCATCCCAATCCGCCTGCAGACTATCCCTGATACTATTTGAAATACGGATCAGAACCGGAAAATCTGTGACATTGCCGGACACACCCGCTCCGCTTCCGGTGGTATTGAAGGCATAGGTCTGGGTGGAGGCAAAGCTCACTACTCCGCTGGAGTTAATGGTAGTCTGCACATAAAGAATTGCACCGCTATCCAGATAAACGTTGTAGTTGATGCCACCTTCATTGCGGGTGCCCACATAGGCCCAGGCATCCCCAGGTGTGGAGGTAACGGCATCGGATGAACCACCCTGCACGAACAAAGAACGGCCTTCTTTCGACAAACCGAGCACACTGCGCTTGCTGACCACCAGACTGTTGCCGTTATCGGCAAGATCAATGATTTCAATGCCGGTGATGGACTCAATACCCAAGGCGGTGAGATCCACTGTGTTGGGGCCACTGGTGAACTGAATGGAATCCAGGCCACGGCCACCATCAATATTGAAAAATCCGGTATCAACGATCTGAACAATATCGTTCCCCGCCCCGGCAGATAGGGCATCCAATCCACCGTTGGATACCAGTACATCAGCAGCATCACTGCCCACGAGATTATTTAATCCGGCATCACCAATCGAAACGGGTTCAACTATGGCCCAGAAATCCTTACCCCAGATGACGTTCACCTCACCGGCGAAGCTACCGGCATTGTCCCCGGCCACGGATGAGAAAATCATATCGCGATAACCGTCTCCGTTAACATCCCCTGCGGTTGCAGAGCGACCGAACTGATCTGCAGCTGCGTCACCCAGAATTTTGAAGCCATCGCTGGCACTCAGAGTCAGTAAATCAATATCCCCCCGGCTGGTTCCGGTCAGGCCGAAAATAATCCACGCAGCCCCGGCTGACACTCCGCCATCGTCATCGTGAATGGTTGATATCATGAAATCGTCCACGCCATCGCCATTCACATCCCCCGCGCCTCGCACCGAAAACGCCGACCGGTCATTGTCATTTTCACCGGTGATGATATATCCGGCACCAGCTGGCACCGATTCCAGCACCACGTCCGGATGGGATGGACTGGTATTTCCGTACAACACCACTACGGCTCCATTGTCATTGAGCCCATTGATATCGATTTCGGTTGCGCCAATAATGACATCAGTCAGTCCGTCGCCATTGACATCGGCACTGCTGACGGTGCCACCCAGCTTGCTGTTCAGGTCAGCGCTGGTAATAGTAAAACCGTTGATTCCATTCAAGGCGGCAAGATCAACATCCTGATATTCCGGCCCCGCGTTACCGAATACCACGTAGGCTTCACCGCTGTCGGTGGCGCCGCCATCTGCTTGGGGTGCCCCTATGATCACATCGTTGTAGCCATCGCCATTGTAGTCACCAATAAACTGAACACTGTGGCCGACGTAGTTATCACCGCTGCCAGTATTATAGAAAGCAAAACCTTCCTTCTTGTAAGTGTCAAGTTTAAAGTTGGACCGGGTTGAGCCACTGCGTCCAAATACAAGGTAGCCAACTCCGGCATTGGTTTGTGAATCAAAGTCACTCTGATTGTGCCCAATCAACAAGTCGTCAACACCATCACCATTGAAATCCCCTCCGGCGTCCAGGAACTGAGCGTTCTGCGGATCGATGGTAAGATAATGTCCAATCTCATCTGCGGATTCATTACCAAGAATCACAAACCCGGCGGCATTGGTAGCGCCAACGGCGGTGTTGAAATCCGTACTGATATCAATATTGGAAGGCGAGGCACTGCCCCAGATGATGTAAAGCGCCCCTGCGTTGGTCTCCCCATCGTCTTCCCGAGGCACGGCCACAACCATGTCATCATAACCATCGTCATTGAGGTCGCCGCTGAGGTTAACCGTTCCTCCCAGATAATCTGCCGTTTCTGCACCGGACACAAAGACGCCGTCAGCCGAGTTAAACGCGGACATTGAAACAGTACCCCGAGTGGCTCCGGATTGTCCATAAACAAGATAGGCGTAGCCGCCGCTGGTATTGTTTAGATTGCTGTCGGGTACCCCGATCGCAATATCCTCGAATCCGTCGCCATTAAAATCGCCACCGCTGCTGATGCTGTGGGCAAAATACACCGTAGCGGCTTCCGCTCCTTCAATAAAAAATCCGTCTTTTGGCTGCAGATCGCTGACATCCAACACGGTGTCGGGAATGATCACAATCGCTTTGTTAGCGCTGAGCGAGCCGATGTCTCCCGGCACCGGTAATGCCAACTCTGCATTGGCCAGAAAATCACTGCGCAGCGTGGCACCATTAAGCTCCAGAGCCGCCGTGGAAACGTAGGATAAGTCCGCAGAGGAATCACCGAAGGTCGCCGTGTAACTGAACAACAGTGTATCGCTACCGCTGCCGCTAACGTAGCGGATGTAGCGATCAGTCACATCCAGGTCCAGATACAGTTGTGGTGAACCGTTGCTGGTATCAACGGTCACCGCTTCGCTGAACTGTACCAGAATCGGTATCACATCTCCGGCTCTGTAAGTTCCATCAGCCACCGTAGAGGTAACGTTCAGTACAGATGGAATCGTGGCATTCAGCGTTGTAAAATTTAGCGTTGTGTTATCGGTAACTCCGCCAAAGCTTACAGCATTGTTGTTGGTTAATGCACCGGCTTCGATTTCCACGTAGTAATTCGTATTGGGTACCAGCACATCCGCCAGGGTGATCGATAACGACGCGGTTCCTGAACCGATCACCTGACCGGACGTCACATCAATTGCTTCTTCTATACTGTTGTCAGAGACCTGACGTATACGAATGAAACCGCTGGCAACACTGACCTGCTCATTGAAAGTCAGGTTAAGGGTTGCATTCAACGCCACACCTGTTGCTTCATCTGCAGGGACCGATGACAACAGTGCCGTGGGCTCACTGGTGAAGTTCCAACTGGTTGTATCAGCAATACCGGAATAGCCGTTGCCCAGTGCGTCGGCCACCGCACCGCTGGTTACCTGAATGTAATAACCGCTGCCACCCACCAACACAGCATTCGGGTTCACCGTGATGGTGTCACTGCCACCACCGGTGACTCTGGCATCTCCAACCGGCACGGTCTCCAACACACTGCCGCCGGCATTGTAAATTACGATGTTACCACTCTGTGGTGTAACAGGTTCGTCAAATACGAGAATCAGGTTGTCACTCAAACCCGCGTTAACCGCCCCGTCTGCAGGTATGGTGCTCAGCAGAACCGGGCCAGTGCTATCGATAACAACATTAAAAGCACTTGATGCTGCCGAGGCATTGCCCGCTGAATCACGGGCCGATGCGGTTATGGCATAGCTACCGTCTGATAACGTTGTCGCGCTGTTATCCAGGCTCCAGTTACCGCCACCATCAGCCACGACGCTGCCGATCAAAGCCCCGTCAAGGTAAACATCAACAGTGCTATCCGCATCGGCATTGCCTGAAAACAGCAAGGTATTATCTGCAGTAATGCCGTCACCTGCCGTACCCGTATCAGAGGATATACCAAGTACAGCAGGAACGGTGGGCACACCGGTATCCAATGTCAGGGTGAATCCGCCAGAGGCCGGCGAAGTGTTACCTGCGACATCACTGGCAACCGCGGTCAACGTATAATTACCATCCGCCAAAGCGATTGCGGTATTATCCAGGCTCCAGTTTCCTCCACCATCAACCGATACCACACCGAACGACGTCGCACCGGAAAATATTTCCACACTGGCATTGGCTTCGCCGGTTCCGCTGATAATTAAACGGTTGTCACTGGTGATACCATCCCCGGCAACACCGGTGTCGTCAGTTATGTTGTTGATCACTGGCGTCAGCGGCGCAGTGCTGTCAACCGTTGCAGGAAAGCTCAACGATCCCGCCGAGGTGTTACCGGCCAGATCCGTGGCGGTGGCGGTAATCAAATAGTCGCCATCCGTCAGAACATTCGCGGAATAGTCATAGCTCCAGATGCCGGTGTTGTCTGCAACAGTACTGCCCAGATACGCGGCATCGAGGTAAACATCAATGGTGGCGTCGGCCTCGCTGCTACCGCTGAATAACAATGTAGCGTCACTGGTTATCGCATCGCCCACCACTCCGGTATCATCGCTGAGCGCGGTAATCACCGGGGCCGGCGGCGGCACAGAATCGACGTTGATGTTGAAATCCACTGACAACGCTGAAATATTACCCGCAAGATCCGTTGATTGTGCCGTTAGAATATACGCACCATCCGCCAAGCTGACAGCGCTGTAGTCATAGGTCCAGTTACCCAGGCCATCGGCTATTGCGGTGCCTATGGCAACGGAATCAATGAACAACTGCGTTGCTATGCCAGGTTCCGCGCTACCATTCCAAATCAAGGTATTGTCATTAGTTACGCCATCGGCGGTGCCACTGTCGGTGCTGATCGAAGTAATAGCAGGGGTTACAGGTACCGCGGTATCGATCTGAATATTCAGAGCACTGGACATCAACGAAAGATTACCCGCAGCATCCATAGCGTCAGCAGTCAAGGTATAAGCACCATCGGCCAGAATGGTTCCCGTATAATCTAAAGTCCAGTCACCACCGGCGTTTGCCAGTGGGCTACCGATTAACAGGCCATCAAGATAAACACTAATCGTGGCGCCGGCTTCACTGTTTCCATTGACAGTCAATGTGCTGTCATTGGTAACGCCATCACCGGCAACATTGGTATCGTCGGTTATACCGCCCAGCACCGGAGCTGCAGGTGCCACTGTATCCACGCTTAGATTAAATGACGCGGAAGCCGGTGAAACATTACCGGCTGTATCCGTGGCCACTGCATTAATAACATAGCTGCCATCGGCAAGCGCTGTCGATGTGTAATCGAATGTCCAACTGCCGGCGGTGGCCGCCACCGTCCCAACACTACTTCCCCCCACCAGGATGGTGACAGTACTGTTGGTCTCAGCGGTTCCCGAGATGATCAGCCGATTATCACTGGTAACACCGTCACCCGGTGTACCACTATCGTCAGTGATGCCGCTAACAATGGGAGCAGCGGGTGCCGTTGCGTCTACCGTAAACGCAAAATCAGGCGCCGCCGTCGAGACATTGGCCGCCACATCGGAAACATAAGCCGTCACCAGGTGAGCACCGTCACTCAACGGGTTACCGCTATCATCAAAGCTCCAGTTGCCTGCAGTATCTGTCATCGTTGTTCCTCTGGAGACACCGTCAACAAAAACCTCAACACTGCCATTAGCTTCTGCCGTGCCGTTATAGACCAGAGTGGTATCGGAGGTTATCCAGTCCGCCACCACTGCGGTATCGTCAGAGAACCCCGTCACAACGGGAGCCGGTGGAACCTGTGTGTCAATCTCCAAATCAACACCTGCCGGCGCCGACAGATTGCCCGCCTCATCCGTTGCTCGCCAGACCAGAGTGTAAACGCCATCCGTCAGGGGCGAGCCTGTCAAATCGAAAGACCAGGCACCAGTACCGTCTGCAGCCCGGGTACCCTGGGACGTGCCATTCAAAAACATTTCCACGGTGGCGCCGGCTTCGGCCAAACCGTCGAATATCAACGTGGTGTCACTGGTGATAAAATCCCCGGCTACGCCACTGTCAGCTGTGATCGCACCGGGTACCGGCATGGAAGGTGCAAGCGTATCCACCATGAGGCTGAAATCAGCCGACAACACCGATTGCAGCCCCGCCTGATTCTCCGCCATGGCATTGATAATGTAGGCTCCGTCAGCCAGTGATGTAGCCGTGTAATCAAACGTCCAGTTACCGCCGGCATCTGTGGTGGTGGTGCCCAACTGAAGGCCATCCAGAAAAACGGCAATATCAGTATCGACATCGGCGCTTCCCACTATTACAAGGGTGGTATCAGCAGTGACACCATCACTGGCGCTGTTGGTGTCATCCAGCACGCCCGTGATCACCGGGGCAGCCGGTGGTAGGTTATTGATGATCACCATAACTTCTGCCGATATCGCGGATAGGTTACCGGCGACATCCATTACCTGAGTGGTCACAGAGTATAGGCCGTTGGCCAGGGGAGCCGAGGTTAAATCCAGCGACCAATTCCCGGCTCCATCGACTGCAGCAAGGCCGGCGGAAGCACCATCGATCAACACATCCACGTAATGCCCTGGCTCTGCCGCCCCTACAATCTGTATGGCACCAGTGGCGGTAATCCCGTCCCCCACTATGCCGGTGTCAGGCAACAGTGAGGTGACAGAAGCCGGCGGCGGCGCCTGGGTATCAATTTCCACCGGGAAGATCACAGAAGCCGGAGAATCATTGCCCGCTAAATCCCGGGCCGACAAGGTAAACCCATACACCCCATCTGCGAAGTCAAAGCTGGTAAAATCAAATATCCAGGTGCCCGCGACATCCGCCTGGGCACTGCCGATCACCACACCGTCACGGCGCAACTGAATTCTGCTGTCAGGTTCAGCCAATCCTGACAACAGCAAAGTGGTATCGTTGGTAACGGCGTCCGTGTTACTGATTCCTGAGTCATCACTTATGGTGAAGACAGTGGGTACAACAGGGGCAACCCGGTCCACGGTTAAGGAAAACTGTGGGGATATGGCGCTTTGCAGGGTGAGAAAAGTCGTATCCGCCGTCAATAGATAGGTACCATCGGCAAGATCCACGGAAGAATAATCCAGCTGCCAGCTGCCATCACTACTGACAACGCTGTTTCCAATGGCGACACCGTCTAAATAGACGGTAACGGTTGTATTCGGCTCCGCCGTACCATTGACCACAATGGTTCCGTCGGTGGTGACACCATCACCGGCAATATAGGCATCATCTGATATGCCTGAAATAATCGGCGCTGCAGGTGCTGTTGGATCATATCGAAAAATAAAGGGCCGCGAGGAGAACACACGGTCACCGTTCGGTGCAATGGAAACCAGGTCGATTTCATAACTGTCTGGTACGAGGCTGATCGGGGTGAAGTCCAGACTCCACTCACCACTGGAATCCACTACCGTGGATCCACTCATCGAGTCGTTGAGCCAGAATTCTATGACATGACGGGGTTGTGCTGTTCCCGAGAACCCAATGGTGTCATCGATGATGCGCCCCTCACCAAAGGCTACACCCTCAGACCACAACGAAAGCACGGCAGGCCGCTGATAGCCACCTGCGGTAGTGCCTCCATCGCCAGCGTTGAGCGGATCTCCGGCAGAGCCGGAACCACTGTCCACAGGATCGGATGACGAGCCCGATGAGGATTCATCACCTGAATCTGTCGAACTGGAATTTCCTGAATCACTGCTTTGGGTTTGGTCGGAACGGTCTCTGTCATCCGATCCTCCCCCACCTCCGCCACAGGCGGTGAATAACAACATGCATCCAAGTAATACCAGAAACCGGATTGCACTCAACTGGGATACCCTGCCTTCATACTGCTAAATGCTCTATAAGCCCCATAAAAAGGGAATTTCACTTAATTGAAATATAGTTGAGCATCACCGATTCACCGCAGCGTTGAGGTTATAACGTGCTCTTTTTTGTTACAGATGTGCCAGCGGCGAAATACTCTTCGCCCCCACAACGCCCCACAATAAACCAATATTTTTCAACAGATTACCATAATTACGCACAAACTTTGGCGCATAGCGGGGCCTTACCCGGGAATACCTGGGGTTGTGCCGTAACAAAAATAGTACATATGTTGATTGTACTCCAAACAAACTTAGGGAACTGCCGTGGCATCTATCGTATTTTGAATATACAAATAGGCACCACCATCTTCGTAGATGTCATAATCAACACTGTCCACCGTCGTACTTCCTGTGTTTACCCAGGCATCGGACCCCGACGACACCACCGCATCGCTGGATCCTCCTTTCACATACAGGATCGGTGTTTCACTCGATAAACCCAATACCGTCATCCGGCTGACAGTGAGTACATTGCTATCATCCGCCAGATCAATGACTTCAATGTCAGTAATGGATTCTTCCCCCAGCGCGGTCAGGTCGAAGGCGTTGAGAGCGCTGCTGAATCGGATCGTATCGGTCCCGGACCCACCATCGATATCAAAGAAATTCACGTCGGCCACTTCAATAATATCATCACCGGCTCCGGCCCTGATTGCATCAAGTCCGCCACCGGACACGATGGTATCGTCACCATCGGTACCCAGCAGGTTCTCATCAGCACTGGTGCCGGTACCGCTTACATCCACTGCACCCAGGAAATCCCGCCCCCAGATCACATTGACTTCACCGGCAAAAGACCCTGCATTATCCCCGGCCACAGATGAAACCATAATATCCTGGTAGCCGTCTCCATTGAGATCACCTGATGTGGCCGATTGGCCGAAGCGGTCGTTACTGATGTCGCCCAGTATTTGGAATCCATCACTGGCGCTGAGGGTGGCCAGGTCAATATCGGTGCGGCTGGTCCCGGTGACACCGAATATGATCCAGGCAGCCCCGGCGTCGGCACCGGCGTCATCATCCAACCCACTGGACATTAATATGTCATCAACACCATCGCCGTTCATATCACGAACACCATGAACCGTATAAGCCGATCTTTCGTTAGCATGTTCACCATAGATCACGTAACCGCGACTGGTGGCCAGTGAATTCAGAGTAAGGTTACTGTGTGGTGCAGAAGAGGTGCCGTAAACGATCATGGCAGCGCCATTCTCACCACGCGAAGCATAAGAGGCAGAGGGCACACCCACGATCAAATCCGTCAGACCATCGCCATTCACATCCGCGGCACCCAAAGACCCACCCAGATCCGCGTTAGCATCAGTGGTGCTTATCTTGAATCCATTAGTGCCATTCAACGTTGACAGGTTCACATCACTGTAGGTCGGCCCGGCGTTGCCGAACACCACATAGGCTTCACCATCATTACTGGATATACCAGGGGCACCCACCAGTATGTCATTGTAACCATCCCCGTTATAATCGCCGATAAACTGGGGTCGGCCCACATAACCACCCGACTCTGTGTTGTACAGACGGAAACCATGGGTTGCGTATGAATTCAACTGGAAGTTGGCGCGTGTTGATCCTGATTGGCCAAAGACCACATACACGTAGCCTGCGTTGGTATTATAATCATCGCCCTGTTCATGACCAATCAGCAGGTCATCGAATCCATCGCCGTTGAAATCACCACTGGCGTCCAGGAACTGGGCATTATTCGGCGTTACGTAATCGTAAGAAGCGATTTCGTCAGAACTTTCGTAGGATGTGATCACAAACCCCTTGCTGTTCGTAAAGCCAGAGGTTCGATTGAAATCGGAGGCCAGATTAATTCCAGCAGGTGAGGCATTGCCCCAAATAATGTAAATATTGCCACCGGTTGTGGCACCATCATCCGCCTTACTGGCAATCACCACCATATCATCGTATCCATCACCATTCAGGTCCCCGCTCAAGTCCACTGCACTACCGGCATAATCCGCCGTGGCGGCACCGCTCACCGCAAAACCATCACTGCTGCTCAATGAAGACATGGCGATTCCACTGCGGGTTGCACCCGATTTACCGTATACCAGATATGCATACCCGCCACTGGTACTGCTCAGGTTACTGTCCGGTACGCCAATGGCGAGGTCATCAAAGCCATCACCATTGAAATCCCCACCGCTGCTGAGCGCGTGACCAAAGTACACTGTGGCCGCTTCCGCTCCGGTTATAAAGAATCCATCCGCTGTGCGCAAGCTGCTAATATCCAGCGTTGTGGCACCACTTAACACAATGTTTTTATTGTTGCTAAGCGACGAAGCAGCCCCAGGAGCAGGCAAAGTCAGGTTCGCATTGGCGTAATCCTGACTGTTGATGACGCCACCATTCAACTCCAGCGCTGCTGTGGATGCGTAGGCCAGATCGGCAGTGGTGTCACCCAGAGCAACGTTATAGTTAAAGGTCAAGGTGGTGGAGCCCGAACCACTGGTGTAAGGAACGTAGACGTCTCCCGCATCCAGTGATACCAGCAGCCTTGGTTTACCCGCGGAGATATTCACGTTAACAATCTCACTGAATGTGACCTGAATGGGCACTTGATCACCGCCTCTATAAGTACCGTTGGCAAGGGACGAGGTAACGTTGTTAACCACCGGAGTCGTAACAAACTTGGTGGTAAAGCTCCACGTAGTGTTGTCGCTGATGCCTGTGTAGGCCACGGAATTAGAATTGACAAAGGCACCAGAATCAATCTCGATATAATATTCCGTCAGAGGGTCCAGTATGGTGTTACGTGACACCGAAATGGTGTCAGAACCACTGCCGGTAACCTGACCGCTGGTCACATCTATGGTTTCCACGGTGGAGGCATCTGATACCTTAAGCACACGAATATTGCCACTATTAACCGTAACCGCTTCATTGAAGGTGAAACTCAGATTAACATCCAGATTCTGATCCGTAGCATCATCCACCGGTGTAGTGGCCGTTAACTGCGTTGGGTTGGTGGTAAAATTCCAGGTCGTGGAATCTGATATTCCCGCAAAGGTATTGCCCAAACCATCCGCCACAGCTCCGGACGCAATCTGGACATAGTAGTCACTTCCGCCCACCAACGTAGCATCCGGATTGATGGTTAATGTGGTAGTACCTGATCCAGTCACGCGGGCATCGCCAATGGGGACGGTTTCAAATACACTGCCACCACCATTGTAGATCACCAGGTTTCCGGACTGAACAGTGACAACCTCATTAAACTCAATGATCAGATTGTCCGTAAAGCCGACACTGGTATTGCCATCGGTGGGCGTTAGATTACTGACAGCCGGTCCGCTGGTATCAACGGTCACATTGAACGTTGCGGAGGCTGATGAAGTGTTGCCTGCGGCATCCGTAGCCACTGCGGTGAGGGCATAGGTAGCATCGCCCAGGGTAACCGAACTGTGATCATAGCTCCAGGCACCCGCACCACTGGCCGTTGCAGTCCCAATCGATCCACCATCGATAAACACCTCCACCGAAGCATTGGCTTCAGCCGAGCCGCTGATAACCAATGTGTTATCAGCGGTGATGCCGTCGCCTCCGGTTCCGGTATCGTCACTGATACCGGATACTGAAGGCGCGGCCGGCGTTCCTGTATCAACGGTGATGTTAAAATCATTGGATGCGCTGGAGCCGTTACCTGCAGTATCTGTGGCAATTGCAGTCAACACGTAGCTACCGTCGCTGACTGCAGTGCCAGTGTGGTCGTAGCTCCAGGCACCTGCACCATTGGCCGTTGCGGTCCCAATCGATCCACCATCGATAAATACTTCTACCGAGCTATTTGCCTCGGCCGTGCCCGAGATGAGCAACGTGTTGTCATTGGTAATGCCATCTGCGGCACCACTGTCTGTTGAGATCGCCGTGATGGCCGGCGCAGAAGGATCAGCCGTATCAATCGTGATATTGAAATCAGCAGACGCCGCAGAAGCATTACCTGCAGTATCGGTAGTAATGGCGGTTAACGTATAGCTGCCATCACCCAACACACTGCCAGTGTGATCAAAGCTCCAGGCACCCGCGCCACTGGCCGTTGTAGTCCCAATCGATCCGCCATCGATAAACACTTCCACCGAAGCATTGGCTTCAGCCGTGCCCGAGATGACCAACGTGTTGTCATTGGTAATGCCATCTGCCGCCCCGCTGTCTGTCGATATTGCGGTGACAGCCGGTGCAGAGGGGACGGAAGTGTCCACCGTAATATTGAAGCCACTGGAAACAGATGATGTATTACCCGCCGTGTCGGTGGAAGTCGCCGTCAACACATAACTGCCATCGCTTAGCGATGTACCGCTGTAATCGAAGCTCCAGGCACCGGCACCATTAGCGGTTGCAGTACCGATTGAACCGGCATCCAGTAACACTGTCACCACTGAATCTGCTTCAGCGGTTCCGGATATCACCAATGTGGTATCACTGGTAATTCCATCGGCTGTTCCGGTATCGTCTGAAATTGCAGTCACTGCCGGTGCGGCAGGAGCAGCCGTATCAACAGTAATGTTTAAGGTGGAGGACGTAGCCGAAGTATTGCCGGCAACGTCACTTGCCGTTGCCGTAACGGCATAAGTTCCATCGGCTAAGCTGTTACCCGTGTTATCGAAACTCCAATTCCCGGAGCCATCTGCAGTAGTGCTACCAATTGAGCCCGCATCAATAAACACTTCCACCGTGGCATTGGCTTCAGCTGTACCGTTAATCACCAATGTGGCGTCACTGGTGATCTCATCGGTGGATACGTTGGTATCCGTGGAAATACCGGACACAACAGGCGCATTGGGTGCAGTAGCGTCAATGGTCACATTAAGGGCCGAAGAGGCAGTAGATTCATAACCGCCAAGATTGGTGGTGCTGGCAGTAATCGCATAGGTGCCGTCGCTCAGGCTGGTACCGGAATAGTCAAAACTCCAGTTTCCGGATGCATCCGCCGAGGTGGTGCCCACCGAAACCGCATCAACAAACACTTCAACATCAAAGTAGGCACCAGTGGTTCCACTGAATACCAGGCCGGTATCAGCGGTAATATTATCGCTGGCTGTACCGGTGTCATCAGCAAATCCACTGACAGCCGGTGCCGCCGGTGTGACCGGCTGTGATAATGCATCCTGTACGTACAGTGACACATCCGCAATATCATAGCGATTGTAAGTAATGGAATTCACCACAGTGCTGCCATTGGGTGACCATGTCTCCCCTGGATCAGTATAAACCCAATCGCTGCTGCCACCGTTCACATAGAGGGTCCGGCTTTCGTCTGAAAGCGCCAACAAACTCATTTGGCCCAATGAGAGCCCATTGCCATTGTCAGCCAGATCAATTATTTCGATACCACGAATCACTTCGTAATTGATAGACCTCAGATCCAGCGACAACCCGGATCCGGTTAACTCAAGGGTATCCTCCCCTCTTCCACCATCTACCCGGATGAAGTTCAAATCCGCCACTTGAACAACATCATCACCAGCTCCAGCGCTGATGGTATCTGCACCACCTGCGGCAGCGATAGTATCATTGCCATTGGTACCCACTAGGGACTCAGCACCACTGGTTCCACTCAGATCCGTATCCACGGTAGACAGAAAATCCTTACCCCAGATGACGTTTACTTCACCGGCATCCCCGGCATTGTTATCCCCTTGCCTGGATGCAATGATCAAATCCTGATAGCCGTCGCCATTAATATCAGCCACCGCATTGGCCATACCAAAATAGTCGACCGCCTGATCCCCAATGATCTTGAATCCATCACTGGAGACTAATGAATCCAACAGTACATCCCCACGGGAGGTTCCAGTCTGCCCGTAGATAACCCAGGCTGCACCCGCATCACCGCCACCTTCATCATCCACCCAGGTAGAGGTAAGAATGTCATCAATCCCATCACCGTTGAGGTCACCAACACCTTCTACAGCGTGTGCAACAAAGTCAGAGGTTCCCTCGCCATAAATTGTGAATCCGCTACTGGCTGCTACCGAGCCGAAGGTTACATCCGCATAGGTGGCAGAACTATATCCGTACAGCACCAGCACTGAACCGCTGTCGCCGTAGCCCGAATTGGAGGCCACGTTTCCGATCAGAACATCAGTGAGACCATCACCGTTAACATCAGAGGACCCGACGGAACCACCCAACCAACTTGCTGCTTCGGATGTCGATATGGTGAACCCTTCTGTGTTGGTCAATGCTGAAAGATCAATGGTATTAAAGGTTGGCCCGGCGTGACCAAAAATCACATAGGCTTGACCGGCGTCTCCGGCTACTGCATCAGAGCGCACTGCACCCACGACCAGGTCGTTGAAGCCATCACCATTGAAATCACCTACAAATTGCACGCTGTGACCCAACAGCTCTCCAACGGCACCACCGGTAGTAATTTCAAATCCAATGCCACTGATGCTGGCCAGATTCACATCCGTTCGGGTGGCACCAGTTTGACCGAAGATTACATAGACCCTGCCACTGTCTCCACCGGCTTGGTCACTGGCGGAATGGCCAATCACCAAATCATCGATACCATCACCATTAAAATCACCATCAGCATCAAGATACTGAGCATTCTGAGGATCAATATAGCTGGTGTTCCCCAACGAATCCCCGCTTTCTTGACTTAATATTTTGAATCCATCACTAGCACTGAATGTTGATAAATCAATATCCGTTCTGGTGGAACCAGCCTGCCCCCAAATAACATAGATGGTGCCGCCGTTGGCAACTGTTGTGTCATCGCTGGACGCTACAACAACGATCTCATCATAGCCGTCACCGTTTAAATCACCGGTCAAGTCCACCGTCATACCAAGATAATCTGCTGCATCTGCGCCATAGATCAGAAAGCCATCTGTTGCACCTAGTGAGTTAACCTGGATATCGGCTCTGGTGGTACCGGCGGTGCCGAATATTACATAAGCTGCACCAGCATCCCCCGCAGAAATATCACTCAGGGCAACACCAATAACAATGTCTTCATAACCATCACCATTGCTATCCCCGCCAGCCCCAACAGAGCGACCAAACCAATCACCCACCTCGTACCCTTCAATGAAGAAGCCATCAGAGGGCGACAGGTTAGTGATGTCCAAACCTGCAGCGTCAATAACAATATCCTTGTTATTCCTCAGGGATCCGCTTGCTCCGGGTGTAGGCAGTGTCAACGTTGCATTAGCCTGGTTCGCACTGCGGATAGACCCACCATTGAGTGTCAGTGAAGCCGTTGATACATAACCGAGGTCACTGCTACTGTCACCCGTTCCAACTAGATAATCAAATTGCAAGGTGTTCGACCCACTGCCACTAACGTAGTTTACGTATTTGTCAGCACCATCAAGATCAAGTTGTATTCTGGGTGTTCCGGAAACGGTCACTGTCTCACTGAACACAACCTGAACCGGGATAGTATTGCCACTAACGTAAGTACCGTCTGCTATGGATGATGTCACATTAGTTACTGTCGGAATAGAAACGTTCACAGTTGTGAAATTCAGGGTGCTGTTGCCTGTGAATCCAGAAAACGCAACTGAATCACCATTAACAAAAGCACCTGCTTCAATTTCAATATAATAGGCGGTATTTGGAACCAGAGAATCCGAGAGCGAAACGGTGATGGTATTGGTTCCATCACCCGTAATGGAAGCCACCGCCACATCAATGGTCTCAAACACAACATCATCGCTTACTCTCTTAACAGCTATATTGCCTACATTCGCCGAAACGGATTCATTAAAAACAAAAGTAATATCGGTATCCAAAGCAATGCCACTGGATTCATCGGCGGGGGGTGAGCTGCTCAGAGCAGTATTCGCCGTTGTAAAGTTCCAGGTTGCATTGCCACTGATACCAGCATATTCGTTACCTGCTAGATCAAGTAATGCTCCTGCATCCACCTCCACATAATACTGTCGACCACCAATGAAATCGGTAGTTGGGTTAATGGTAATATTTGCAGTACCACCTCCCGTAACCTGACCACTGGTGATATCGATGGTTTCTACGATACTATCGTCGATATAGCGTCGAATCACCACATTGCCAGTAGACACATAAACGGAATCATCGAATGTCATGACCAGGTTACTCGAAAACACGACGCTTGTTTCACCATTGGCAGGTGAATAGCTACTAACAGACGGAGCTGCCGTATCCACGGTTATATTCAAGGCACCGGACGTTGAAGAGGTATTACCTGATGCGTCGGTTGCCGCTGCCGTAATAGCATAACTGCCATCCGCCAGGGTGGTACCGGTGTGGTCATAGCTCCAATTACCGCTGCCATCCGCAGTGGTGGTGCCAATGGAGCCAGCATCAATAAATACTTCCACTGAA
>MDTD01158139.1_pt1 | contig 224875 bp, 206 predicted proteins | sample 811221 | NCBI WGS metagenome assembly MDTD01 (sample SAMN05326646, study PRJNA326480) | marine metagenome | isolation source: seawater | place: Pacific Ocean: South West | collected 2011
CCAAAAAAGCAGCAACAAAAACAGCTGAGAAAACGACCAAAAAAGCAGCAACAAAAACAGCTGAGAAAACGACCAAAAAAGCGGCAACAAAAACAGCTAAGAAAACGACCAAAAAAACAAAAAATGATTAGTAGGTATTGTTTTAAAATGATTGAGGAGTGGACCCATCAAATCTACTTCTAGCGGGATAGAAAATTGGGCAACGGAAAATGTCACTCGAGGTTGATTATATTGTTGATCGGCGAAGATTAAAGAGAAGGCTTTCATTATGGCGTATTTTGGCCATTTTAGTCCTGGCATTTTTAGTTATTACATCCATCGCCAACACCAAGTCTGGTAATTATATTGCTCGCCTTAGTGTAACCGGTCTAATAATTGATGATATAGAGCGTGAGTATGCCCTAAAAAGTCTTAAGGAAGATGATGAGGCATTAGCATTGATAGTTAGAATTGATAGTCCAGGGGGTACTATTGTAGGTGGTGAAAATTTGTATTACCAATTGAAGGATTTTAGTCAAGAGAAACCGGTTGTTGCGGTGATGGGTTCAACTGCAACCTCTGCAGGTTACATGATTGCTCTGGGCGCAGATTATCTTATTGCTCGTGAAGGTTCTTTAACTGGATCAATTGGGGTGTTATTACAAACTGCTGACGTTACAAGTCTACTGGAAAAAATTGGGATCAAACCAGAGGTCATAAAAAGTGGCCCTTTCAAGGCGCAGCCAAATCCCTTTGAAAAAACCACTCAAGCGGCTCGTGATACCATTGAGTCTGTAGTTTTAGATATGTACGCTGTGTTTGTAGACATAGTCGCAGAACGCCGTAAAATGTCTCCTGAGGCTGTAAGAGCACTCGCAGACGGTCGTGTATACTCAGGTCGGCAAGCATTGGCTAATGGTTTGATAGATGCTATCGGTAGTGAGAATGAAGCCCTTGATTGGTTGCACAAAACAAGGAAAATTCCGCCAAACCTATCTGTAAACGACGTCATCATTGAGCGTTCTGGTCAGAGTTGGCGCAAAATTGTTAATATGTTGGTTGGAAAAGCACTTTTTTCTGAAAGACTTAACCTTGACGGCTTGTTCTCACTTTGGCAGTCTAAACTTTGGTAAAGTTGGAATTTTTGCCTTTATAAGGGGAGTAAGGTGGTAATGACGAAATCAGAATTAATCCAAAACTTGGCTGATGCCAACCCGCACCTTTACCAGAGGGACATTGAAAGAATAGTTACTACCATTTTTGGAGAGATTACTACGGCACTTGAGAATGGAAATCGAGTTGAGTTGCGTGGCTTTGGCGCTTTCTCTGTTAAAGAGCGCAGTTCTCGTGTTGGCCGCAATCCGAGAAGTGGTGAAGTCGTTAATGTGGCTGCTAAGCGTCTTCCTTATTTTAAGACAGGCAAGCAGCTTCGCGAAAAACTCAACGGCTAAATCCGTTGTTTCGGCTCCTCTTTTGGCTTTTTTTTGCAGTATTAGGATTGGCAGTAGTTGCTTTTACGGTTTCTAATCGTGGAATGATTTTAATTGACCTTTGGCCTGTTCCGATCAGTTTTGAAGCGCCCATTTTTGCTGTAGTTTTGGGTGCTATTTTTATTGGTTTTCTTATTGGTGGTTTTGTTTCATCTATATCAGCTAGTAAGCGCATTTTTCTTAATCGTCACTTATCAAAGGCTCTGGAGAATGCACAGCGCAAAGAGCTGTTCTTAAAAAAAGAACTAAAAAAATTTGAGGCGAATTCACCTGATCCACCTGCTCGCTCCAACATTTAAGTCTGGACAAAAAATTTCCTGGAGAGGAGGACTTGGTAAGAAGTACAAAGCTGGCTTTTAATCTCATGAACGTATAAAAATCACATATGACACATTTTGAATCATACAAGAGAACCTTTGTCGCTTTGGATACAGTAGATTTATCTCAAGCTCTTGAATTAGTGAATGTTTTGCGTGGCCATGTGGGTGGTGTCAAGATAGGCAAGGAATTTTTTACTGCTTTTGGTCCCGATGGGGTGCGAGCAATTACAGATTGCGGTATGCCAATTTTTTTGGATCTAAAGTTTCATGATATCCCTAACACAGTCTCTGGTGCAATCAAAGCTTCTTTGTTGTTCTCCCCATATATGGTTAACGTTCATGCTTGTGGCGGTGAAACAATGATGCGTGCCGCTATGCAAAGTGCTGAAGAGTCTGGTCAAGATCGTCCCTTGGTTCTCGGTGTGACGGTCTTGACTTCGATGGATGAGAGTGATTTACGGGGTATTGGCGTTGAAAATTCTGTTTCTGCTCAAGTTTTCCGTTTGGCACTTTTGTGTCAGAGTAGTGGTTTAGATGGGGTTGTTTGCTCAGCCCAAGAAGTTGAGGGCCTTCGCAAGCATTTAGGTAAGAATTTTAAATTAGTAGTGCCGGGTATTCGGCCCAATTGGTCAAAAAAGAATGACCAAAAACGTATTGTTACGCCAGCTGAAGCTATTGCAATTGGGGCAGACTACTTAGTTATTGGGAGACCTATTACAGGTGCTGTTGATCCGGTTGAGGCAGCTGATAATATTGCTGCTGAAATTGATGCTGGGATATAAGAAAAGGTGAGTGTAGATATAAAAATTTGCGGACTAAATACGCCAGAAACTGTTGAGGCAGCAGTAGCGGGTCATGCCGCATATATAGGTTTTGTTTTTTTTGAGACTTCACCACGTGCAATTACCCCTGACCTATTGGCTAATTTGTGTTTGGATATTCCAAAAAATGTTAAAAAAGTAGGCCTATTTGTAGATGCATCAATGGAAGCTATTGCATCAGTCGTATCTATTGGGGCTTTAGACATGATCCAACTACATGGCTCTGAGGACCCAAACATGTTAGCTGAAATTAAGTCTAAATTTAGTTTACCTGTAATAAAATCAATAGCTACCGCTTGTGAGGAGGACTTAGCTACGGCTCAGATTTATGAGAGTTCAGCAGATATGCTTTTGTTTGATGCAAAGCCACCGTCTGGAGCTAGTCGACCAGGAGGCAATGCTTTATCATTTGACTGGTCTCTTGTCGCTAATCAGGATTGGAGACTTCCGTGGATGTTGGCCGGAGGTATAAATATTGCTAATATTACTCAGGCAATAGAAATAAGTGGTGCATCAACGATAGATGTCTCGAGTGGGGTTGAAGATTCCCCTGGAATTAAGTGTACTGAAAAAATCACAGAGTTACTATCTTTTGCTGCCACACTGTAAAAAAAACCAAATTGTTTAATTTTTTCTCACACTTAGAGCCTTGTTATGCGTATTATAGGCTTTATGGATACTCCAAATACATACAAATCTGGTCCTGACGAATTTGGGCACTTTGGGATTTTTGGTGGACGTTATGTTGCCGAAACCCTCATGCCCCTGATTCTTGAAGTTGAGCAGGCATATGCGGCCGCTAAATCTGATGAGAAATTTCAAGCCGAACTTGATCAATTTCTCTCTTATTATGTTGGTCGACCAAGCCCACTTTATTATGCCGAACGCCTAACAGAATATTTTGGTGGTGCAAAAATTTACTTCAAACGCGATGAGTTGAATCATACAGGCGCACATAAAATTAACAACTGTATGGGGCAAATTCTATTGGCTCGGCGGATGGGAAAAAAAAGAATCATTGCAGAGACTGGTGCTGGTCAACATGGTGTAGCAACCGCAACAGTCTGTGCCCGCTTCGGTTTGGAGTGCGTGGTTTACATGGGTTTGACGGATATTGAACGTCAAGCTCCTAACGTATTTCGTATGAAATTATTGGGTGCTAAAGTTGTACCTGTTACAAGTGGTACTGCTACCCTAAAAGATGCCATGAATGATGCTTTGCGAGATTGGGTCTCAAACGTAAGCGATACTTATTATTTAATAGGTACTGTTGCCGGTCCTCATCCTTATCCTGCAATGGTTCGGGATTTTCAATCAGTAATTGGCAGAGAAACTCGAGAACAAATTTTAGCGGCAGAAGGCCGTCTTCCCGACTCTTTAGTAGCGTGCATTGGTGGAGGCTCTAATGCCATGGGCCTTTTTTATCCATTTCTGGATGATTCTAATATACAAATTATTGGAGTTGAAGCTGCAGGGCATGGAATTGATAGTGGGAAACATGCTGCCTCTCTAACAGGTGGAAAACCAGGTATATTGCATGGAAACAGAACATATTTATTACAGGACGATGATGGACAAATAGTTGATGCTCACTCGATCTCAGCTGGACTCGACTATCCTGGCATTGGGCCTGAGCATTCCTGGTTGAATGATAGCGGTCGCGTAGAATATGTTTCGGTGAGAGATGACGAAGCACTTGAAATGTTCCAACTTTGCTCAAGCCTTGAAGGTATAATCCCTGCTCTGGAACCCTCCCATGCTCTTGCTCATATTAAAAAGATAGCTCCAAATTTTCCTGCAGAGCATTTGATGATAATGAATATGTGTGGTCGGGGTGACAAAGATGTTTTTACTGTTGCAGATTCTTTGGGGGTTGAGCTTTGAGTAAAGGGATCACAAGTGGGCGTATTGAGGCACGCTTCGCTAGCTTGCGTGAAAGGGGCCGTGCAGCCTTTATACCTTTTATAATGGCTGCAGATCCTGACTACAAGACTACCCTAGAGATACTTAAAGGCTTGCCGGAAGCCGGTGCAGACATTATCGAAATAGGTGTTATGTATTCTGACCCAATGGCAGATGGACCTGCTATTCAAGCAGCTGGAATACGCGCTAAAGCAGGTGGGGCGCGAGTTTCTAAAACACTAGATTTGGTACGTGACTTTCGAGATCATGATAATTCTACGCCAATTATCTTAATGGGCTATTACAACCCAATTTATATTTATGGTGTCGAGAGGTTTCTTGAGGATGCCCATGGAGCTGGCGTTGATGGCTTAATTGTCGTTGATTTACCCCCTGAAGAGGATGTAGAGGTTTGTCTTCCAGCATTAGATGCAGGCTTGCATTTTATTCGCCTTGCGACTCCGACGACTAATGATGAGCGTATTCCTGCAGTACTTGCCAATACGTCTGGTTTTGTTTATTACGTTGCGGTGACTGGTATTACTGGCACAAAGTCGGCTAATATAAATGCGATACAAACAGCAGTTAATCGTCTGAAGCGTCATACAGACCTTCCTGTTGCTGTAGGTTTTGGTATTAAAACGCGTGAACAGGTGGCTGAGGTTGGAAAAATAGCCGATGCTGCTGTTGTAGGCTCAGCATTAGTAGATGTTATAGCAGAAAATTTGGATGAACATGGTAATGCTAAGTTAGGGTTGGTTGAAAAAGCTTTGGAATTTGTTTTTGAACTTTCAAAGGGTGTGCAACCAACTAAAAAGGTGCTTCTTAAATGAATTGGTTAAAAAACTTTGTTCGCCCAAAGCTTAAAGAACTGGTTGGTGGACAGAGGGAAATACCCGAAAATTTATGGAACAAATGCCCCGGATGTGAAGAAATGATTTTTCATAGAGATCTGGAAAAGAATTTCAGAGTTTGCCCTCTTTGTGGGTACCACTTACGGATTGGTTCAATTGAGCGCCTAAAAATGCTATTTGATAATGGGGAGTTCCAGCGGGTTGATTTGCCGGAGGTTAGTGCGGACCCACTTAAATTTCGAGATCGTAGAAAATATACAGATCGCCTGAAAGAGGCTCAAACCAAGACGGGTCTCATGGATGCACTAACAGTTGCTTATGGGCGCATGGGTGGTCTTAGTGTTGTTATTGCAGCGCTTGACTTCTCCTTCATGGGCGGGTCAATGGGCTCCAGAGTCGGAGAGGGGTTTATTACAGCCGCTAGGCTTGCCGTAGTACAAAATGCTTCTCTAATCGTCATACCTTCATCTGGAGGCGCACGAATGCAAGAAGGTATTTTGTCCCTTATGCAAATGGCTCGCACAACAATTGCAGTTGAGGAAGTTAAGGAAGCAGGTCTTCCATATATAGTAGTCCTTACGGATCCAACAACAGGGGGTGTTTCTGCCTCATTCGCAATGTTGGGGGATGTGGCCCTTGCTGAAACTGGAGCGGTTATTGGTTTTGCCGGTGCACGTGTCATTGAGCAAACTATTCGCGAAAAGTTGCCGAGTGGTTTTCAGCGCGCTGAGTATCTTCTTGAGCATGGCATGATAGATATGGTGGTTAGACGTCAGGATTTACGAAACACCCTAATCCGTGTGATTGGGTTGCTGATCAACACAGCCCCTAAAGGCGATGTGTTGGAACTGGAGACTTCCTCTGACTGATAGTGACGCCATTTTGAGACGTTTAATGGCTCTGCATCCCAAGGTAATAGATCTAAGTCTTGGTCGAATTAAAACATTGCTTAAGCGCCTTGGTAATCCAGAGCGTAATTTGCCACTAACTATACATGTTGCTGGAACTAATGGTAAGGGATCTGTCATTGCATTTTTGCGAGCTATTTTAGAGGCTGCAGGCCATAGGGTGCATGTTTATACCTCGCCACATCTTGTCCATTTCAATGAGCGAATTCGTTTGGCTGGCAAGCTCATTGACGATGAAGCTCTTGCTCTTATTCTGGAGGAATGCGAAAAATTAAATGCAGGTAGACCCATTACCTTCTTTGAGATAACTACGGCAGCTGCGTTTTTAGCTTTTTCCCGAACGGATGCTGATGTGGTGTTGCTAGAGACTGGATTGGGTGGCAGGCTTGATGCAACTAATGTTATTGAAAAACCGGGCCTTACCATCATCACTCCAGTATCACTGGACCACCAACAGTTTCTTGGAAATTCTCTTAGAGAAATAATCTCGGAAAAATTAGGCATTTTAAAATTGGGAGTTCCTTGTATTTCTGCCAAGCAAGAGCGAAGGGAAGAAAAAAATTTTTGTAAATTAGTAAATGAGTCAGGGTCATTGCTAGTGCTTGAAGGTAAAGATTGGTCCGTGCGCAAGACTAAAAACGGTATGGCATTTGATACAAATGCTGATGGAGTAAAAAAGTCTCGTAATTTCCCCATTCCTGCACTAAGCGGTTCTCATCAGATAAGGAATGCAGGGCTTGCCATTGCAGCCCTTGATAGGCTACCTGGTTTTAATTTTAATAGCAGTATCATTTCTCTTGGTTTAAAAAGTGCTCAATGGCCAGCCCGGCTTCAGCGTTTAACTAGTGGTCCCTTGATAGATAAATTGCCTAATTCTTGGGAGCTCTGGCTCGATGGCGGCCATAATGGAGCAGCGGGAAAGATGATATCAAAACATGCACGCTCATGGCGTGATAAGCCATTGCATATGATATTTGGCATGCTTAATTCAAAGAGCCCCAGTGACTTTTTAGCCTATCTTGAAGGACGCCTTGGTTTATTTCGTGGTGTAGCTATTCCCGACGAACCCAATTCTTTGAGTGCTGAGGAGGTCACAGATATAGCCTTAAGTCTACGAATGAATGGCGCAGTTGCAGTTAGTGTTGAGGCGGCACTTGAAGATATAGTCAAACACAAAGAGGCAGCACGTATCATAATTGCAGGTTCTCTTTATTTGGCTGGAAAAATTCTTAAAGAAAATTCCTGAAAAGATAAAATACCATTGTGCAAAGTTTTTAATAATCAAATAACTGATTGTACCCACTCTAGCAGTTTGTTTTTTGGTAAGGCTCCAATTTTGGTTGCTATTACTTCTCCATTTTTAAATAGCATTAGGGTTGGGATGCCGCGTACACCGTATTGAGATGGAACAGTTGGGTTTTCGTCGATATTTAACTTAGCAATCGTAACTTTGCCCTCCATTTCAACTGCAATTTCTTCGAGGGCTGGCGCAATTTGCTTGCAGGGGCCGCACCATTCTGCCCAAAAATCTACAATTACTGGCAGGGGCGAATTTTTAACTTCAACTTCAAATGAGTCGTCAGAAATGGTAATGGGCATCAAATTAGTCCTAAAATAATATATTTTGTAAGAATCCAAGAATCTCCTAAATTTACGGAGCCAATTGGTTGGCGTCAAGATGTGTACTGATCTAATAGTTCATTTGGTAAAGTCATCAGGCAAATTGAATTAGTCCAAGCAAGGACACAAACTATTTCTCGCTTTGGATATATATCGCGCAATAGACTGCGATAGGTTGCCATTTGTTTGATATATACTGGGGAAACATCTTTGGTTTTTTTTGGGGGCGATCTGTTTGTTTTGTAATCAATAATGGTAATTTTTCGGTCGTTGATTGCTATACGGTCTATTCTTCCTGTAACTATACATCCGTTGATTGTGCCACTAATGGGCACCTCAGAAAACGTCCCTTGCCCAAATAAGGTTTTAAAATCTGGGTCCTCCATAACGGCCATAACATCTGCCGCAATCGCATTTTGTTCTTTCTTGTTGAGGTTATGAATTGGTCGCCTCAGATACCTATGTGCTGCTTGGACTCTTTTTTCAGGTTCTATGTTTGGTAAGCTCTCAAGTAAGCGATGTATGACTATCCCACGCATAAAACGAGAATTACCACCGTGGTCATATAACGAGTTTTCTGTATTTTTAGCTTCTAGTTGGGATGGGCTTACTGGCACAGCGTATATTGGCTCTTGTGCTGCTGGTCTTGTTGCCCAATTTGGTATATTGGGGGTGTTTGTGATCTTACTGTTAAGATATTCATCTTTGCTGTCAGGACGCGCTTCTTGGGGGTTTGATAGCCTGTAAATTTTTTCCCCATTTGTTTTTAAAACTTCCTCAGATATTTTTTTGAAAGTGGGCTCAATTAATTTGTACCAACAATCATCAGTTGGTTCACTATTACCCTCCCAACCACTAATGTACAGACGGTCTCGGGCTCGTGTTAGAGCTACATAGAGAAGGCGGCGATACTCTTGAGCGCGTAACTGCTTATTTTGCTCTGATAGTGCAGCTGTTCGACTTTCTTCTTTTTGTTTAGGGGGCCCCCACAGAAGGGCTGGTTCTGGAGCCTGTACCCACCTTAACCTAGTTTCTTGACGAGATGTTGGGACAGAACACGTATCTGGAAGAAAAACAATATTACCTTGTAATCCTTTTGACCCATGAACTGTCATAACGCGAACTTCTCCTCGGCCCTGATCAAGATCGCGCTTAATTTGTGTACGACCAGCTTCTATCCAGTTTAGAAAGCCTTGTAAGGACGGGACGTGTTCACGTTCAAAGTCTAAAGTAAGATTTAAGAACTCGTCGATGGGATCTTCGGCTTCTTGACCCAGTCTAGCCAATAAATCTTTTCGAGCGCCATCTGGACCAAGCAGTTGGGCGTAAAATTCAAAGGGTGGAGTATAGTCAGCACGGGCTTGTAGTTCAGCGAGTCTTGTATAGGCCGCTTTATATTTTGTTTTACTGCTACTTTCTTTTTTTAGCGCATCCCATAACGTTCCTTTCCTTTGGTAGGCGAGTGGAAAAAGATCGTCATTGTCTGTAAATCCAAACAATGGCCCTTTAAGCACTATAGCAAGCGTTAAATCATCTTCAGGTAATAGAACAAAACGGCCAAGCGCCAAAAGATCCATTACTGCTAGCTGTTCAGTTAGTATCATTCGGTCGGCACCGGCGACGGGTATATTGTATTTTTTAAGTGTATTTATTAGCTTTTCGGTGAAGTTGCTGCGCTGGCGTACCAAAATCATGATGTCTCCCTCGCGAATAGGACGACCAGCTGAGAGTAGTTCCTCTCCATCGTCAAGCCAGCCCCGAATTGTACTGGCTATTTTCTTGGCTAATCGATCCTGAGGGCTATCTACAGGAAGGCGATCAAGAGGTGCGTCCCAGGGTTTGACTTCGATAGTTTTACTCTTCTTGAAGGTTGGCCATAATTCAACAAGTCCTGCTTGACCTTTGCGTTCCCACTGATGAACGATTGATTTATCGTTAAAAGTGAGACCTTCACAGGTTTTGCCATTTTCAAAAATTTTATCAACTGTTTTAAGAATAGATTCTGTAGAACGATAGGATCGTTCAAGCTCAACTCTTCTAAAAGTTTTGTTTGCATTTAATGCTTTTCTAGAGAAATGCTCACTTGTATTTCCAAACATGAACGGGTCAGCACCCTGAAAACTATATATAGACTGTTTTTCATCACCAACTGCAAAAACTGTACGCTCAGACTCTTTTGCGCTGAGACCTGTGAAAAAATCCCCAGCTAAAGCCTTAATTACATCCCATTGCTCTTGGCTTGTGTCTTGAGCCTCGTCGACAAGGATATGATCCAGACCACCATCAAGTTTATAGTGCACCCACGAAGTGCCTCCCTCAGATTGCATAAGATCACGAGCATTAAGAATTAGATCATCATAGTCTAGCAAAGATCGTGTTTTTTTTAGTTGCTCAAAGGTATCAATTAGTTTGTAACCAATATGGATAATGGCTTCACTTACTAGAAAAATGTCCATACTGCACAATAGCTCGTTTATTTGAAAGATTCGTTGCTGCTCGTTTTTTAAGACTCGAAATAAATCTGGGTTAGTCCCAGCTGTTTTCTTTGTTACTAATTTTTTGCGTGGTTCATTGCTCTTAGTTAGGTAAACGGGTTTATAGTTTTCACAAAATGTTGCAATGCGAGTTTTTTTATCTCCTTTAAGCCACTTTTCCAAGTTTTTAGCTTTTACCTTTTCAGACAGAGAACCAGTTGACATAGCTTCTGTTACAGCTAACAGGTCTTCTTGATTGAAGTTGGCCCTGTCACAAGCCTGTTCAATAATATTTTGTGCTGTGTCACTTGGTTTGAGTCCCAGTGTACGCCGTGAGGCATCAGTAACTGCTTTAACGCTTCCATAATGCCTCAGTAAACTCTGTAAACGGTTTCGTTGAGATGAGAGGTCGCTCATCAGAGTGGTGAAGTCTTCTTGATTTATATGGCCAGAAATTTGTTTTAAAGAACTCATAATAGCGGTATTGGAGGTCTTGTTGGCTTGAGTTAAAAGTCGATTTTGCGCCTCGTTCATCAATTCAGCAGCAGTACGTTCGTCAATGATAGAAAAGTTTGGGGCTATGTTGGCTTCAATAGGGAACCGGCCGAGTAAAGACTCACAAAAGGAGTGGATGGTGCGAATTTTTAAACCTCCTGGCACATCGAGTGTCTCGGCGAATAGGCGTCTTGCTGGAGCCAGAAGAGTCTTCTCCGGCACCTTGCCGAGTAAGGAAGTAATTTCTTTTGTTAGTTGGTCATCTTTTGCCATAGCCCAACTGCCGAGGCGACTGGAAAGTCGGGTTAACATTTCTGATGCTGCTGCTTTGGTAAACGTTAGGCACAAAATTCGTTCTGCTTTGACGCCGGTGAGTAGTAGTCGGGTAATCCGATCAGTTAGAACCTGTGTTTTTCCTGTACCTGCATTGGCAGAGACCCAGACGGAATTTTTAGGATTAGAGGCTGTGACTTGAGGGGGGGTCCTTGTTGGTGGGGTTCTGGGCGTGGTGCTCATTGATCTCCCTCGTCACTCTCATCGCCATTCATCCATTCCTTGACTCTCGCCAAGTGATCATAGTCACCAAAATGGTTTAAAAATTGTGGAACTGGTCGTGAGAGATAAGGAGTAGTTTCGTCATCGAAGCTAGCAACTCGCTGTTTTAGCCCTAGCAGAGCGTCTGCGGCCAAGGACTCAACGTGCTCAAAAACTCCACTTTCTTCTCCAGGTGGATTTCCTCCTGTTAATCTCATATAAATAAGATCTGAGACTCCAGTAAATTTAATGCCTTTATATTTACCATTGGCAGCAATTGCAGCTTCAAGTGTCAATTGTGGGGTTAAGCCACTTTTAATTTGTTTTTTGGTCGGCACTCCACCTGTTTTGTAATCAATGATTGCTAAGTTACCATCGGGTGTGATGTCAATGCGATCTGCACGCGCATTTAGGGTAAAGTCTCCCCCAAGACTCTTAAAGGTAATTTTACCGCTAGTTTCAGTACTTAGGGGAATTCGACCTTCTTGTCGTTTTAGTCTCTCGTTATCAACAAACCATTGCGCTATTCGCTCAAACCGTGGCCACCAAAATGCATGCACAGTTTGATTTTGCACGTGCATATCAAATAGATGAGCGCCTATATTTAGTAACTCTTCAAATGCGTTACTGGGCAGACTTGCTGAAAATTTTTTTATAAAGCTATCTAACGCCTTGTGCACAACGATACCGAGATCGGCGGCTCCTGCTTCTTCGTTGATAGGGTTAAGAACTTCAAGTTTTAAAACGTATTGCGCATATATAGAATATGGGTCTCGGATCCAGGTTTCCATTCTTGAAACAGAAAGTTTGCGTGGTCGGCTTTTAAGCGGTGGGGTTGGTAATGGTTCTGTTGGGCTAAGGTACGCTTTTGGTCTGTCCAACATTGCAAAAAAAGCACCTAAATTTTGATTTTGCTGAAGTTGGGTTTCCATTTGTGTTCCCTTGATTAAGGTTTTTATGCGTTGAAGCCAACGAGATGGTACTGTTGGCGAGCCACCACTTCGCTCAGCTCGGCTGAAGATAACTTCCTTTGCTGAAGCAGCCTGAGTAAAGTCGTGCGCGGCTAGCCCTATACGTCTCTCTGGTTGGGAAAGTCCAAATTTTTCCAACATTGGTCGGCTCATCCACGGGCTTGCCTTAACATCTGGTGGCCAACAATTTTCATTAAGGCCACCAAGGATCATTAAGTCTGCATGTTGCAGGCGTGCCTCAAGTAGTCCCCAGATATGAAGGCGTGGGTGGTTCCCATAAACTGGGCGGTGAACACGGATGCCAATTAGCACGTCAATAAGGGCAGGGTAAAGATTGGTTTCTATAGATCCAAATGTGTTGGCAGCGTCGTTGAGTTCAGCAAAAAATAATGCCAATGCCTCTCCATCTTTGCCTTCCCAAAGTCGTTCAGGGCCTTTTTTCTCCTTTGTGGTTGCTAATTCCTCAGCAAATTGTACATGGCTAACTAAAAGGTCTTTTAGTGGAATTTGAGGTTTATCAAATAAAATAGAGAAGGGAGTGGTTATTTTTTCTAACCTGTTGATCAAATGCTTTAGTGTTTGGATTTCTTTTTGATCTGACCTCGCTATTGAGGCCTTTAATGCTGTAAATCCTTTTTTTGGTCGGGATTCGCAACGTAATATTTTTTCAAGAAGGCGTGTCTGTTTTCTTAAATCAGCTGTGTTCATACCGCCTGCGGCATAGGGATGTTTTAAAAGATTAAGCAATTTCGATGGAGTTAATCCACCGGCAGCAAGGTGCGCACATTGGCGCATAAAGGTGCCGGGCGGGGTTTTGGCCAGGGGTTGCCCTGCAGAATCATCAATGTTAATTTTCCATCGTCTTAGTTCGGCAGCAACCCGTCGTGCTAGGGTTCGGTTAGGTGTTACAAGTGCTGCCGTCTTGCCTTTGATCTCCAGAGCTTGGCGCAAAGCAACTGCAATCATACCAGCTTCCTCTTTTTCATTGTATGACTCTATCAGAGTTGTTCCAAGCAACGCCTTTGGGCTCGGCTTGTTTTTGGTTTGCCAGCAATTTGTTGCTTTTGCAGGTATTAGGGCTTGGTTTAAAAGTCTGGCACGTGATGCGGGTGCAACAGAACGTATTGGTGATTCCCAATTAGCGACATCGCTGCGTTCAATTTGGAAGAGTTTAAGAAGTTTGGCCATACCATATTGTGGGTGGCTTGGTTCCAAGCTCTCCCATACCAATTCGTCTGCCTCTTTATCTAGTCCTGGAAGAATGACTGCACCATTATCCATCTGACTGATAGTTTTTAGAAGATCTGCAGTGGCTGGGATTGATCCTGTAGAACCAGCAGCAATAATTGGCCCAGATGGTGGCTTTTGTTGCCATAGTTTTGTTTGGTTTTTGAGGATAATATTACGTCGCACAGCCGGATCAATTACACCGTGCTGGGCAAGAATACTGGGCCAGTTCTTTGTTAATATGGTTAAAAACTTTAGCGTCTTTTGCCAATGTATAGAGAGTTCCTTATCTTTGACCAAGTCGTTGATTTTATAAAAAGACAGCTGTTCGGTTTGTATCTGATCTAGTAAGCGGGCTAATTCCTGGGCAAGAATCGTTGCCTGATCTGTTGAAGTTTTGTTGTCTTGACGTGCCATAATCAAGCGGGTTAGTAGTAGTTGGCGGTGAAGGCTTGGAATTGCCGGGGCAACTTCAAATGAGTGCTCCTTTGCCAGCAGGTCGTCTCCGGTTAAAACCATCTCATCTTCATCAATATCACCAAGAGGTATCATCTTGGGTAGCAATGTGGATCTTCCATTAGTCAAAGTTAGGAAGGAAGTACTTAGAGAACGACAAGCTCGACGAGTTGGCAGTAAGACGGTTAAATTTATCAGATTTTCCGGTTTTCTTGCGTAGCGCTTAAAAATGCCAGCTGCTAAGCTATCAAGGAATGGAATTCCGGGATTGATATTGAAGACAGTTGGCTTTTTTATCATCTGCGCTTTGTTCCCGAGTAACGCTTTCTCATATAATCTTCGGCTTCATCAAGTGCTTCTGGAGTGCCTATATGAAACCATTCCCCATCATGGACAATCCCATAGAGGCGACCATTTTGTATTGCCCTGTCATAGAGCAAATTAAGTGAAAAAGCGCCCTTAGGAGTTCCCATAAACAGTTTTGGATGTAAAATTTGAACACCTGTAAATAAATAAGGGGAGACCTCACTCTCTGGTCGTCTTGATAATACTCCATTGGGATCCATGTTAAAATCACCTAACCCCTCATAGCCGTATGCATTGACTGTTGAATGTAGCATTAAGAGGGCATCCATTTTATTTGAATCCCACTGATTAACCATACGAGTTACTGCATCCTGAGCCCCATTTAGCCATAAGGTGTCGCCGTTGCTGGTGAAAAACGGTTCATTGTTAAAATTTTTTAGAGCATTAGTAATGCCACCACCGGTCTCAAGAATCTCATTCTCAAGCGAAAATATAATTTCCACATCACTACGATTATTGAGATGTTTGTGTATTTGTTCACTTAAGTGATGGGTGTTGACAACAAACGTTTGCACACCACCTTCTTTCAATCGGTCGATAGTGCGATCAATCAAAGAGCGCCCCAAAACTTTGACTAATGGTTTGGGTATATTGTTGGTGATTGGCCTCAGACGCAAACCAAAGCCAGCAGCCAAAACCATTGCACGATTTATATTTTTCACTGGGTCATCTCTGGTAAGCTTCGCATAGTGGTGGGCAAATATTTATCAAACCAACCTTTTAAATCACTAAGTACAGGATTTTCTAATGCTGCTTCAAGTAGCGCCCAAACGCGAGGAATGTGGATAAGATAGGCAGGTTTTCCATCACGCTTCCAAAGCCGAGTAAAAATGCCAATCACTTTGGCGTGGCGTTGGGCGGCAAGGATGGAAAAGACGATCTCAAAATTCTTTTTGTCAAGATTTGGAAAGGCTGAGAGGTAGCGCTCTATCATTTTAGCTTTTACTCCGTGCCCTAAATCACGACGGGCATCTTCCAACAATGACATTAAATCATAGGCTGGATGGCCAGCAACAGCATCTTGAAAGTCAAGAAGTCCGCAAGCCCTTATTCCCGCACGTTTACTCAGCCACATTAGATTATCTACATGATAGTCGCGTAAGACCAGCGTCTTTGGCCCAGTATGGACATGGGAAAAAAGCTTAAGCCAAATTTTTCCATATGCACTTCGTATGTCTTCAGTAGCTGGTAAACCTGTGAAAGCAGGGTAGGCCCACTGAGGTATCAGAAAGACCTCGTCCAGCAAGCGGCCATTACCATACGTGGGCAAAGCTGGCGGAATACTCTCCGCGGTAGGACGTTTGTGAAGATCAATAAGCAGATCAATAGCCAGTTCATATAGTGCAGTCTCATTACCACCATTTGAAAGAACTTTTGTATAGGTGTTTTTGCCCAAATCTTCTAACAATAATAGGCTGGCTTCTTCATCAGCTGCAAGAATTCTTGGAGCAGAGTAACCTAGCCAAATTAAATGCTGAGCAATTTTCACAAAGGGACGTACATCTCCGTCAGGGGGACACGCATTCATAAGTATCGCACTTTTGCTCTCAAGAGTGACTCGTTCATATGCGCGGAATGAGGCATCACCAGCCAGAGTAGTACGCATTGCTTCTGCCCAACCATTTTGATAAAGAAAGTTTTCAATTATTCTTTTGCGTTGATGATTCAAATAGAAATCTCCTTTAATCGTTCGGACCAGTTGTCGCCGGCAGCAATGATTACATGGCGATGAGATTCGACCGTACCATAACTCAGCGTAAGTTCTAAATGATCGTCTGGTAATAGTGAGCCGAGCCGTTCTGGCCATTCAATTAACGAAATGCCATCCGCAAAGGCATCATCAATATTTAATTCAAAAACTTCCTCTGAATTTTCTATTCTATATAAATCAAAATGAAATATCTCTCTTCCATCCTCAGTCCGATATGTTTGGAGGAGGGTAAAGGTTGGGCTTGGCACCTCTGTATCCAACCCACATAGGGCTTGTATAAAGGCTCGTGCAAATAATGTCTTGCCAGTACCAAGGTCACCTTTTAAAGCTATTTGTTCGCCATTTTTGATTAATTTTGCTAGAGATATGGCTAGAGCTTGCGTTCTTGTCTCACCCAGTATTTTAAAAGTTAGACTTTTTTTTATCGTCATTTTAAAAATTTTTCCTATTCTAGCTCTCGATACTCTTGCATCAATTCCCTCAAGAGGCGATAACATATTTACCCTTTTGATAAGAGTGTTGCCATGTCAAATCAGAATCATTTAAAAAATAAAACATTTGAAACTGACGTTTGTGTTATAGGTGCTGGGCCTGCAGGGCTTTTCAGTGTTTTTGAATGTGGTATGCTTAAGATGTCATGCCATATAGTTGACTCCTTGGATGCCATTGGAGGCCAGTTATCTGCCTTATATCCCGAAAAGCCTATTTACGATATTCCAGGATTTCCAAAGGTATTGGCCGCTGATCTGGTATTTGGTCTTGAAGCGCAGGCAGCCCCCTTTAAACCTGTATACCATTTGAACCAACAAGTAGTGAATTTGTCGAGAAGTAACAATAGGTGGGTAGTAGAGACATCTAAAGGAACTTTGCTTAACGCTGGGGTTATTATTATCGCTGCTGGGGTCGGGGCATTTGGCCCTAATCGACCTCCACTTGAGGGTATTGAGGAATATGAAGGTCAGGGGCCAGGAGTTGGCGTTCACTATCTTGTCAAGCGCCGGGAGGACTTTCGCAACAAGAGAGTGGTCATAGCCGGCGGTGGTGATTCTGCTATTGATTGGGCATTGTCTCTAGCTGATATTGCAGAAAATTTATCTGTAGTGCATCGTCGCCCAAAGTTTCGTGCTGCACCAGATAGTGTTTCAAAGTTACACAAGCTTGTTGATGATGGTATTGTTGACTTGGTTATTCCTTTCCAATTAGCTGGTTTGGAAGGAGTTGATGGTAAACTGAAAAGAGTTAATTTAGTTGATCTAGATGGCAACGAACGTTCCTTGAAAGCTGACATTTTGCTGCCCTTTTTTGGTTTGACTCAAAATTTAGGGCCTATTGCCGATTGGGGGCTTAATTTAGATCACAATTTTATCACCGTATCGCAAAAAACTATGGAGACAGATAAGCCAGGCATTTTCGGGATAGGAGATATAATCACTTATCCCGGCAAATTGAAATTAATAGTCAATGGATTTGCTGAGGCTGCAACTGCCGCTCACTCAGCTCGAGCTTATTTGAACCCTGGTGAGGAACTGCATTTTGAATATTCTACTACCAAAGGTGTCCCAGAAGTAAAATAAGTATGCAAGATTATTGTTTGTGTTGCTTTGTAAGTACATAGAAGCAGATTTAATTTTTTTTTAGGTCGTTCATATATTAAATTACCTTCGGTTTCTCTTCTACCCACTAGCTAAATTTATGTCAGGTAGATCGCTATTTCGTCTGCCAGAGGCTGGAATCCGGCAGGTTATTATTGTGCCTTTTCCCTGTGGAGACTTAACTTCAACCTCACCTCCGTGTAATTCAACAAAACGTTGCACTAATGCAAGCTCCAGACCAGCACCCATTGGTATATGCTTCTGTTTATGGGATCCTCCTTTATGAGAATCATTAAGCTCTGAGAAAATTCCCTTTTGTTCTGTCGGCTTAATTACATTAGTAAAACTTGTGATATTGAAGCTAACAATATTTTCTTGATTTTTTTTATTGCGGTGGGTTTCTAGCCTTACCGTGCTACGAGGAGATGCCATATTAACTGCATTTGATAACAAATAGAATATCACTTGTTTAAGCCGTTTTTCATCCGCAACTATCCAACCTATGTTCGAAGGACACTGGAAATCTATCACTAGTTCCTTACGCCTAACCCGCTCCTTGATTAAGTTAAGAACTGATGCAAGCATTGCATGGATTTCAATGGTATCAAGTTCAAGTGTTATCACTCCGGCCTCAATGCTGGCCATATCAAGGATGTTATTTATGACGGTGGTCAAGTCTTCTGAACTATCCAGAATTCCCTGACAATATTCTCTTTGACGATTATTTAGTTTACCAAAATATTCTTGCGTGAGGATTTCAGCAAACCCCTTCAGGGTAGTTAGTGGGGTCCGAACTTCATAAGAAACACTAGCAATAAACTCTGATTTCAGGTGATTAGCCTGATCCATAGCATCGGCCCGTTGACGTAAAGCAGATTCTACGCGAGCACTATCTGAAATATCCAGATAGTTAAGAAGAACGGCTCCGTCTGGAAGTGGAACTGAGGAATAGTCTAGTGTCCTTCCATCAAGAAGTTGGACCCTTCCACTAGTCGATTGGCGACTAAAGTATTGATTCATAGTATTTTTTGAGTAGGAGAGCCAATCCTCATCATTCAGTTTTTCAATTCCAGCAACTTTATTTCGAGTCTTATTAATAAAATCGCCTAAGTGAGGGGTTTTAGCGAGATCAGATTGAGAAATACCCCATAACTGAGAAAAGGCTGGGTTTGATAGTTTTAATCTACCATCACTTCCGAAAACCGCAACGCCTTCATATAAATTATCGAGTGTTTCACTTTGCACAGCATTAAGACTTTTTAAAGAACGTTCTAAATTAAGGCGTTGGCTGACATTTTCGTAAGAAAATATTAAACCACCTGTTGTACATGGACCAACTATAAATCGAAGAGCACGGCCGTCGGGCAGATGAAGTAAGGACTCAATTGGTTTTTTTAGACTGTTAAATAAGTTTTTTTGTTCCTCTTTAAATTTTCGGAAATCAATAACTTCTGGTAGTTGTCTGGTGTCTCGCAAGCGATCAACAATTTCGCTTAAAGAAGGGGAGCTGTTAAGCCAAACAGCATCAAATTGCCAGAGTATTGCGAATGCTTTGTTGAAAAAAGAAAGGCGTTTGTTTGATCCAAAAATGGCAATTGCCGTGTTTAAATTTTCAAGCACTTCATCTCGGGCTATTTTGATTTTGGTTTCTGAGTCCCATTTTTTTGAGTTATTATTTTTTATTATTTGTTTTTCAGCGAAGCCAATTGTTCCGGACCAAGCATACGCAGGAATCTCACTTACTATAAAAGGCGAACTGTCAATTTTAGTGTGGTCAGAGACAGCTTCATTCTTTGTGCGTGCTGCCCTCGCAATTTGGGTACTGACATTACTTGCTTTGACACGTTTTTCTGCCTCATTAGAGAAAACAACAACTAGTGCATCGTCTCTGATCCATACTGGAAGGGGAAGCGTGTTAAGAAGTTGACGGAAGTGTTCATGGGCTGCAACCTCATCGGAGGTTTTATGAGTGAGTTGTATGGAAGCCTCATTAGTAATGTCTCGCATCCAAATTAGATCATTGAGTGGGCTTCCATCTAGCTTGTATGTTCTTGTTCCTGTTGTTTGGATTTTTCGTTGTTCTGTATTTAAAAGAAGTCGGAAAGATTTACCCTTTTTGTGGAGTTGCTCTGTAGCTTCGGCAAGTATGCGGGCATCGAAAGTAGAAAATTTTTCCAGGATATTCTTAAAATTGGCTTCAGTTCCGTTATCCAGCCTTAATAGAACAGCCAGTCTACGTGAGCACTTTTCAGCAGAATTTTCATGGTCCCAAACATAAAGACCGTCTGTGATAGAGGCCATTATTTCACGATCTCGCTCCGTTTCAGCCATAAGGCGACCGTTGAGGGATTTAAGTTGAACCAAGCGTTTGCAAAGCCATAACGCAAATAGGAGTGAGAGCCCAACAAGCCCTAATAGGAACACAAAAATTAGTTTATCATTTATAACATCAAACACAGAACCAACTTTAATGGTTGTAGCCCAATAAGAAAAGGGCGCTTCCTATTTAAAGGAAAGCCCCCCTCTAAGATCATGTATTGTACTACAGATTAATAACGGTACGAATTAGGCTTGAAAGGCCCCTCCTTGGAGAGGTTAAGATATTCAGCTTGTTCGTCCGTGAGCTTTGTCATCTTAACACCAAGTTTTTCAAGGTGCAAAGAGGCGACTTTCTCGTCCAGATGTTTAGGTAATACATAAACCTCATTATTATAGTTGGCATGGTTTTCCCAAAGCTCAATTTGGGCGAGAACTTGGTTTGTAAATGATGCACTCATGACAAAGCTGGGGTGACCAGTTGCACAACCTAAGTTTACAAGACGGCCCTCTGCAAGAAGGATGATCCTTTTTCCATCAGGAAATTCAATTTCGTCTACTTGTGGCTTAACATTGTGCCATTTGTAATTACGCAATCCTGAAACTTGAATTTCCGAGTCAAAATGACCAATGTTGCAGACAATTGCTCGGTCCTTCATTTCACGCATGTGGTCAAGGGTGATAACATCTTTATTTCCAGTACAAGTGACAAATATATCAGCTTGAGCAGCAGCTTCATCCATAGTAGTGACTTCATAGCCTTCCATTGATGCCTGTAATGCGCATATGGGGTCAATTTCAGTAACTAAGACACGGGCGCCTTGATTGCGAAGGGAGGCAGCAGAACCCTTTCCTACATCACCGTAACCACCTACTACGGCAATTTTCCCAGCCAGCATAACGTCAGTTGCACGTTTAATACCATCAGGAAGACTCTCGCGGCAGCCATATAAATTATCAAATTTAGATTTTGTTACTGAGTCGTTTACGTTTATTGCGGGTACTTTGAGAGACCCTTCTTTGACCATTTCATAGAGCCGATGAACGCCGGTGGTAGTCTCTTCAGATAGGCCTTTAACATCATCCAGTAGGTCTGGATATTTTTCGTGCATCATTAAAGTCAGGTCACCTCCATCGTCTAGAATCATATTTGGACGCCAGCCGTTAGGCCCTTCAATAGTTTGCATAATGCACCATAAAAATTCTTCTTCTGTTTCACCCTTCCACGCAAATGTGGGGATTTTAGCCTGAGCCATGGCAGCAGCTGCCTGGTCCTGGGTTGAGAAAATATTGCAAGAACTCCAGCGTAAATCGGCCCCCAGTTCTACTAGAGTTTCCATCAGTACTGCTGTTTGTATGGTCATGTGCAAACAACCAGCAATACGAGCTCCTGAAAGAGGTTTTTTACCTTTGAATTCCTCACGTAGTGCCATAAGACCGGGCATTTCTGTTTCAGCGATAGTTACTTCTTTTCGGCCCCATTCAGCCAGTGACATGTCTGCGACTTTATAATCGGTGAAATCGCTCATAAGGAAACTCTCCTGATGCTTGATATTTACTTAAGACGGCGGGTTTAACAGGGAAACTGCCGCTTCGCAAGTCCGTTTTATTTGGTGCATTAAACTTGCAGTTGAATGCCTTCTTCGTGTTCATATATTAAACTCACTTTGGTGACGGTCACGTTGGAGAGTCTTTATTTTATTTTACAGGCCAGGGGCTACAGAATAAAGATATACCCTATGACTAAAACTATTTTGAGTTTTGATATTAGATGTGTGGTGAAAAATTAATCATTTGCACTTGTTTCAGTGAAATTTTATATCTTGTTTCTTATTCCTCTTCAAACTTACTTTTTACTAGATCTAAAAGAGCTTGAATAGCAGTTCGGGCATCTTTACCAGAGCAGTGGATAATTATTTCACTACCTTCACTTGCTGCGAGCATCATTAATCCCATGATTGAATTTCCAGAAACTGTCTGCCCTTTGCGGGTGACTGTAACATCAGCTTGAAATTTCCCTGCAATTTTTACAAATTTAGCAGCGGCTCTAGCGTGCAGACCACGTTGATTCAAAATAGTAGCAGTACATGTTAATTGACCTTTTTTTTCCGTAATTAACTGTGTCACCTTTACTCCTGAGATATTAATTGTTTGGCAATGTTAATGTACTTGCGACCTGCTTCTTGGGCACCATTTACGGTATCTGTCAGGTTACTCGATTTTCTTATTGAGGCTATTTTGATAAGCATGGGAAGGTTGATGCCAGTTATTACCTCCACATTTTTTTTATTCATGACAGAAATAGCAAGATTTGACGGTGTGCCACCAAACATATCAGTAAGTAAAATAACTCCTCTGCCCTGATCAACCTCTTTGATTTTTTGAGTAATCTCAATTCTGCGTTTTTCCATTTCATCGTCTGGTCCAATACAGACCGTTGCAATCTGTTTTTGATCACCTATTACATGTTGTAAGGCGCCAACAAATTCATTAGCTAAATTACCATGTGTGACTAATACCATTCCAATCATATTAAAATGAGAATCCCTTGTCGAAACTATTGCAAGTGTAAGAAGATCTTATTCTTATGACTATGTCTTAACGTGAGATTACTGGGAAAAAAAGACATAATGATAATTTATTTGTTTAAATTTTAGGGGACATTAGAAATTTCACCTTTGAGCTGGCGTACAATAAGGCGCACTTTAGCAGGGCTAGATGCCTCAAGTGGAAAAATACGGAAAAGTGGAACGTTTTTGCCCAAAATCTTCACGCTTTGATTTTCAGGTCGGCGTTCTATCTGTTCAGGAGTAACTAGATCGATGACAACACCGAGTTTTACTTGTTGTGCTCCACCTATTTTCAAAACACCAATTCCTCGAACCTCCAGTAAATGCTGTATGGTTTTTGGCGCTCGGGCAATTAATGTCTCGTTTTCAATAGCTAGTTCTGTGATATCATCAGATATCAGCTTTGCACCGTTGTCAATTAGCCTTAAGGAAAGATCTGATTTTCCAATACCTGTGGGTCCCCGAAAAATAACTCCTAGACCTTCCACCTCGACACAGCTTCCAAGCACTTTTTCACTAGGAGATTTTATCATTATTTTAATGAGTGACCACTACTATGATTTTGAGATAATCTAAGTTATTATGTTCAGAATAAACCTTGTGGCATAATGCTTTCAATATTAATGCGCGTGCCTTGTTTTATTTTTGTTTAATTTCATAGAACCAACATCTTCGATGTGAACAAGGACTGTAGCTTGTCCAGCATTCTCAAATGTAAGGCTAATGGGGAATTTGTCTCCTTTTTTCAATAAAGAGTTTAAACCGAATAGCATGACATGTAGGCCACCTGGCTTGAGTGATGTGACTTTAGTGGCAGGAATATTGATGTGCTTTAAGTGCCGCATTTTTATTATACCATTTTCTATAAGATGACTGTGTAGTTCACCCCTTTTAGCAATTGGTGTATGCACCATAATCAGCCGATCACTTATAGAACTAGTATTTCTAATTTGGAGATAAACGGCACTTGGGCGTTTAATGCTGGTTGAAGTGCGTCCCCATGCGTTGGATAAGACAAGGTCTCCCACCCTGATAATGTCTGCAGCATATGCAGCATTTTGGACAAAAAAAATCAAACTCACAAAGAATAAAATTTTTTTAATTTGATTTTTCCTTTCAGGTTTTGAAATTAAATATCATAGTCGTGGAAGCAGGGACGAGCCCATCAAATATTCATCAACAGCTCGTGCACATTGCCGACCTTCGCGAATGGCCCAGACAACAAGTGATTGGCCTCGACGCATGTCTCCTGCTGAGAACACTTTGTCAACAGTTGTCTTATAGCAATTTTCCCCCTCGGTTGTTGCCTTAACGTTTCCACGTTCATCATAATCCACGCCAAAATCGTTCAGCATGCTTTCATGAATAGGGTTAAGAAAGCCCATAGCTAGTAGGACAAGATCAGCCTTTATTTCATAATTACTTCCCTTGATAGGTTCAGGTTTTCCATTAGACCAGTCCATCTGAGCAACCTTGAGGCTGGTTATTCTTCCATCTTTGCCTTCAAAAGAGGTTGTGCCAACAGACCACTCGCGCTTGCAACCTTCTTCGTGTGAAGTAGAAGAGCGTAATTTTACTGGCCAGTTAGGCCACGTCACATCTTTGTTTTCTTTTTCAGGCGGTTTTGGCATAATTTCCATTTGGGTGATTGATGCTGCTCCTTGGCGGGCAGAGGTGCCAACGCAATCAGCCCCAGTATCACCACCACCAAGAACAACAACATGTTTGCCAGTTGCTAGAATTTCTTGGACATTCCCTAGTGGCTCTCCTGAATTGCGGCGATTCTGTTGAGGAAGAAACTCCATTGCGAAATGAACACCATCTAGATTGCGTCCAGGTATAGAAAGGTCCCGTGGCTTTTCTGATCCCCCAGTTAACACAATAGCGTCAAACTTGGCCAAAAGGCGCTCCGGCAAAATATTATCTCCAACGTGAGAATTTGGGCGAAACTCAACACCCTCGGCTTGCATTTGGGACAAACGCCTGTTGATAAGGTCTTTGTTAAGTTTAAAATCTGGGATGCCATATCGCAGTAGGCCACCCATTTTTGAATTCTTTTCAAATACAACAACAGAATGCCCGGCTCTCGCAAGTTGTTGCGCACAGGCTAGTCCAGAAGGCCCAGCACCGACAATGGCAACCCGTTTCCCAGAGAGTCGTTCGGGCGCTTGTGGTTCTAACCAACCCTCGGCCCAGGCACGATCAACAATGGCACACTCGATAGATTTGATAGTAACAGGCTCATCTGTCAGGTTAAGCGTACATGCAGACTCACATGGTGCGGGGCAAATCCGACCTGTAAATTCTGGGAAATTATTTGTTGAATGGAGAACTTTTGAGGCTTCGTACCAATCCCCAGAGTAAACTAAATCATTCCACTCTGGAATGATATTGTTGACAGGGCAACCATTATGGCAAAATGGAATTCCACAGTCCATGCATCGTGCACCCTGGTTTTTTATTTCATTCTCACTGAGTGGAACCATCATTTCATCATGGCTTTTCAGGCGTTCAACTACTGAGGTGTATGAGCGATCTTGACGCTTAAATTCCATAAAACCAGTTGTTTTTCCCATTATTCGGCTCCTACTGCCATGTCAACATCATCTTGCTTTCTTGCCTTGGCCTGTATTTCAAGTAATGCACGGCGATAGTCTTTTGGCATGATCTTAATAAATTTGGGAAGAAAACTCTTCCAGTTATCGATAATAGTTTTGGCTCGTGGTGAGTTAGTGTACTCATAGTGCTTTTTTATAAGTCCACGTAAACGTTGTGAATCGTGATTAATCATATCGCCCATTTCTTTATCTGAAACATAATTGTTGTTGTCTTCTATTCGTTCAAGATCTACCTGAGCCATATTGCAACGCTTTGCAAAAATACCCTTCTCATCTAGAATATAGGCGATACCTCCAGACATTCCAGCAGCAAAATTTCGTCCTGTTGACCCTAAAACAACCACACATCCTCCAGTCATGTACTCACAGCCATGGTCTCCAACCCCTTCGACCACAGCTGTAGCACCGGAGTTTCTGACAGCAAATCGCTCGCCAGCAATTCCACTAAAGTAACACTCACCTGAGATTGCTCCATAGAGAACGGTATTTCCAACTATAATATTTTCCTCTGGTATGATGGGGCTTTCTGAATTCGGGTATATAATAATTTTGCCACCAGAGAGGCCCTTGCCAACATAGTCGTTAGAATCGCCTGCTAACTCGAGGGTGACGCCCCGGGACAGCCAAGCACCGAAACTCTGTCCTGCAGTTCCAGTTAGTTTAATGTGGATGGTGTTTTCCTCTAAACCACCGAAGCCGTATCGTTCTGCAATTCGACCAGATAACATCGCTCCAACTGATCGATTAACGTTATGGATTTTGCTCTTTATGGTCACAGGTTGACCACTTTCGATAGCCCCTTTCGCTTGTACTAAGAAGCTATTATCTAAGCCTCTTTCTAATTCGTGATTTTGGCTTTCACAGTTAAAGATAGCTACGTCTGGCCCTGGATTTGGTGTTGCAAGAAGTTTAGAGAAGTCTAGCCCTTGCGATTTCCAATGCTTAATTGCTTCTGATTTTTCAAGACGTTCGGAATGGCCCGTCATTTCCTGCATAGTTTTAAATCCCAATTCAGCCATTAACTCTCGAACTTCTTGTGCGATGAAGGTGAAAAAATTTACAACGTGTTCAGGTTTTCCTTTAAAACGCTTACGCAGTTCTGGATCTTGCGTTGCTACACCTGTTGGGCAAGTATTAAGGTGGCACTTCCGCATCATAATGCAACCCTCCGAGACTAACGCACCAGTAGCAAAACCAAATTCATCAGCGCCGAGAAGTGCACCAACTACTACATCACGACCGGTTCTTAGTCCTCCATCTACTTGTACTGCTATACGTCCTCGTAAGTTGTTCATAACCAATGTCTGTTGAGTTTCGGCTAGGCCAATTTCCCATGGACTTCCTGCGTGCATGATTGAGGTTATCGGGCTAGCTCCTGTGCCACCTTCAGCCCCTGAAATGGTGACGTGATCAGCATGTGCCTTTGATACTCCAGCTGCTACTGTTCCGACCCCAACTTCTGAGACAAGTTTTACCGAGACACGTGAATTTGGATTTACGTTCTTTAAATCATGAATTAATTGTGCGAGATCTTCAATAGAGTATATGTCGTGATGTGGTGGTGGAGAAATTAGACCAACACCTGGTGTTGAATGACGGACACGGCCAATCCATTCATCAACTTTGTGGCCGGGCAATTGCCCACCTTCACCGGGCTTTGCACCCTGCGCCATTTTTATTTGAAGGTCATCTGCATTAACCAGGTATTCGCCGGTAACACCAAAACGTCCCGAAGCTACTTGCTTAATTGCGGAGCGCATGCTGTCTCCATTCTTCATAGTTTTAAATCTTACAGCTTCTTCACCACCTTCGCCTGTATTAGATTTTCCTCCCAAACGGTTCATAGCAATAGCAATGGTTGTATGGGCCTCCCACGAAATAGAGCCAAAGGACATGGCACCACTTGCAAAACGCTTAACTATTTCAGAAACCGGTTCAACCTCTTCAATTGAAATTGATTTACCCTTGGTAAAACTGAAGAGACCCCGTAGGTTCTTGAGTTTTTGATCGTTGTCATTGATCATTTTAGAATATGTCTTGAAACGAGTGTAGTCATTGCTGCGCACTGCGTGTTGTAGAGTTGATATAGTTGATGGTGTCCATACGTGTTCTTCGCCACGAGTACGGTATGCAAGCTCACCGCCAACATCTAATGCATTGGTATAGATTGGCGCAGTTCCATATGCATCGCAATGGCGAGAAAAAGTCTCTTCAGCAATTTCGTTGAGGCCGACACCTTCTATTGTGGTTGAAGTGCCAGTAAAATACTTGTCTACAAAAGAACTTGATAGGCCAACTGCATCAAAAACTTGGGCTCCACAGTAGGACTGGTAAGTAGAGATTCCCATCTTTGACATAACCTTCAAAATACCCTTGTTGACGGCCTTGACGTATCGTTTATGGGCTTCAGCCTCACTAATATCTTCAGCAAAGTTGTGACGCATGTGAGAAAGTGACTCAAATACTAAGTAAGGATTAATGGCTTCTGCTCCATAGCCAGCCAATAAGCAGAAGTCATGAACTTGGCGGACTTCGCCACTCTCAACTACTAATCCGACTTCGGTACGCAGACCTTCTCGAATTAGATGGTGGTGAACTGCTGCAGTTGCTAGCAGGGCTGGAATAGAGACTCTATCCGCATTTACGCCACGATCGGACAAAATTAAGATGTTATGGCCTTTGATTACAACTTCTTGAGCTTTTCTGCATAATTGATTGAGAGCTTCTTCCATGCCTTCAGCACCATTAGCTGCAGGATAGCAGATATCTAATGTGTAGGTGATAAAGGCTTCTTTTACGTTGTTTCCAATGCGACGAATTTTTTCTAGATCAACATTAGAAAGAATAGGTTGTTCAACCTCCAAACGCATGTGATTGCCACCAGTTTCCATATTAAGGAGGTTCGGCCTCGGACCTATTAGAGATACCAAAGACATAACTGATTCTTCGCGAATTGGATCTATCGGAGGGTTGGTGACTTGGGCAAATATCTGCTTGAAGTACGAATAAAGCATTCTCGAGCGACTTGAGAGAACGGCTGGTGGAATGTCGCTTCCCATGGAGCCTAATGGGTCAGAGCCTTCGATAGCCATAGGAGTGATATAAAATTTTACATCCTCTTGTGTATATCCGAAGGCCTGTTGTCGATCTTGAATGGTTTCTTTATTTGGTGGCATTGGTGAGACTTCGTCTGGAAGATCATCTAGTAAAATTTGGGTTTTGTTGAGCCATTTCTGGTAGGGCTTAGCCTTGGACAAAGTTTCTTTTAATTCAGCATCGTCCACGATCCGACCTTCTTCCAAATCTATCAGCAACATTTTGCCTGGCTGTAAACGCCATTTTTTTACAATTGCGCTCTCCGGTATAGGTAAGGCCCCAACTTCTGATCCAACAATGACCTTTTCATCATCAGTAATAATGTATCGGGATGGGCGTAAGCCGTTTCGGTCTAGAGTGGCCCCTATTTGACGGCCATCTGTAAAGGCCATGGCAGCAGGTCCATCCCAAGGCTCCATTAAAGCTGCATGATACTCATAGAAAGCCCGACGTTTCTTGTCCATTAGAGTGTTGCCAGACCATGCTTCAGGTATCATTATCATCATCGCGTGGGCTAAAGAATAGCCCCCAGCTACAAGTAATTCTAAAGCATTATCAAAGGTAGCTGAGTCAGATGCGCCATCACCAATCAAAGGCCATAGTTTTTCAAGATCTGGACCAAGAACTTCTGAACTCATACCATGTCTACGGGCATGCATCCAGTTGATGTTTCCGCGTACTGTATTAATCTCACCATTGTGGCACAAATAGCGAAAAGGCTGAGCTAATGGCCAGGATGGGAAGGTATTGGTGGAGAATCTTTGATGGACAAGCGCAAGCGCAGACTGGCAACGATCGTCGTTTAAATCTGTGAAATATTTACTGACGTTACAGACTAGCATCATCCCCTTGTAAACTACAGTCCTAGATGACATTGAGGGTATGTAGAAGTCTTCCCTGTCCTCTAGTTCAACATCCCAGACTTTGTGGTGGACCTGTTTGCGAATGACAAATAGCTTACGTTCAAATGCGTCGGCATTGGTGCAGTTCCTGCCACGACCAATAAATATTTGGCGTATGACGGGCTCAATGGGTTTTACGCTCTCGCCAAGAACACTATTATCAACTGGTAAATCTCGCCAACCGAGAATATTCTGCCCTTCTTCTGCGACGACTGCCTCAAACGCTTTTAAGCAAGCCGTTTGGGTTTTTTGATTTTGCGGTAAAAACACCATTCCAACGGCATAATCACCAACTTCGGGTAGGTTAAACCCCAATTGGGCACATTCTTCGCGGTATAAAGTGTCGGGTATTTGTAACAGGATGCCAGCACCATCACCCGCTAATGGATCTGCACCAACTGCTCCACGATGGTCCAAATTGATAAGAATTTGTATACCTTGCTGTACAATTTGGTGGGACTTACGGTTTTTGATGTCTGCGATAAAGCCCAGACCACAGTTGTCATGTTCATTTCTGGGGTCGTAGAGCCCCTTTTTTTGTGGCAACCTGTGCGCTTGGGGCCAAACTGGTTGGCTCATAGGATAAATCTCTTACTATTTAGTGCAAATACAATTTGGAGCATTAATTATTATGATTATAGTATAGCTTTTCAATTATAAAAAATGAAATTTTGTTCGCATTGCGGTTATGCAAAAAACGCATAATATAATATATGATTTAAACAATCTTTTGTAGAATTTGTTCACAACTGGGTGTTTTAAGCCTAATTTATTTGAAGCTCAATAAATAGAAAGGTATAATGTGTCGATACTACATATTGTGGTTCTAGCACTTGTTCAGGGCGTTACTGAATTTTTACCAATAAGCTCTTCGGGGCATTTAGTACTTGTGCCAATTTTTACGAGTTGGCCGGATCAAGGTCAAATCATTGATGTTGCAGTGCACCTAGGCACGTTAGGTGCAGTTCTTTTGTACTTCTGGCGTGATGTATTTGCTATGTTGAGGGGGATAGTGATTGCTGCACGGGGACGCAAAGATCCCCATGCTAAGCTTGCTGGACTGATTGTGTTGGCGACAATCCCAGTTTTTTTAGTTGGTTATGGTCTCAAGCACTACGGTGTGGATGGATTGCGTTCTTTGAATGTAATTGCTTGGGCCACACTGGGTTTTGGTATTGTTTTGTGGCTCTCAGATAAGGTTGGTATGACCTTACGTCGGGTAGAGCACATGGGGGTTAGTGATGCAATCATAGTTGGTTTTGCTCAGGTTCTTGCATTAGTGCCTGGAACTTCACGTTCGGGAATTACAATGTCTGCCGCAAGAATTCTTGGCATGGAAAGAAGTGCTGCAGCCCGTTTTTCGATGTTGTTGTCCATACCAACAATTATTGGAGCAGGCACCCTTTCAGCATTAGAAATATATAGCATTGGTGACATATACTTAACAGTTGATGCCTTCTTCGCTGCAGCTCTCTCTTTCTTATTTGCGATGGTTGCTATATCTTTTTTGATGAGTTGGCTCAAGAGGTCTAGTTTTGCTCCATTTGCAATCTATCGAGTCCTTCTTGGTGGCGGCTTGCTCTGGCTTTCGTATGTATATTTAGGTTAATAGCCTGAGTTTAAATCAACTAAATTGTCTGGTTTCTCACTACGGCGTATTCGGCGGATATTCTCAGCAATTTGTTCTGCAGCTGATCGAGCTGATGTGATGCTTGCAATGTGCGGTGTGACTATAATTTTTGGGTGATCCCAAATTAGACTATTTGTGGGTAGTGGTTCTGTGTAAAAAACATCTAGTGCTGCACCGGCAATATGACCACTATCCAGCGCCACTAGTAAATCGTCTTGATTGATTAGGCGTCCCCTTCCAGGATTGATTACATAAGCGCCAATCGGTAACTGGTAAAGTGTTTTTTTGTTAATTATTCCCTGCGTCTCAGCCGTTAACGGCAACAAGCAAATAAGAATATCAGTACGTTTGAGAAAATCCTCAAGGCTATTTTTGCCATAGAAGGACTCAATGTCTTTAACGTGTTTCTTGGTGCGACTCCAACTAGCAATTTTAAATCCAAAAGGAGCAAGGTGATTCGCCGCATCACTACCCAAGGTCCCCAGTCCCATGATCCCGACACGCTTTTGTAGGGTATCTTCTTGATCTAGTTCTTGCCAATTGTGATTGCGTTGCATCTGGTCGTATATGTGGAATTTGCGGTGAAAGTGGAGAACTCGGTGAACGACAAATTCACTCATGTGTCGAGTTAAGGTCGGGTCAATTAAACGAATTAGAGGAATATTTTTGGGGTATGTTTTGTCGGCCAGAACAGCATCGACGCCAGCTCCTAAGTTAATAACAGCTTTAAGGTTGGGAAAGTGATTTAGGCTCCCCGGCTTCGGTTTCCATACTAACGCAATATCTATATCTCCAAGTTTATCAAGTTCGCTTAAGCAATCGGGCCAAACATGGAAATCATTGCTAAAGTCTACCTCCGGTAGAGCTGGTATTAGTGCGTCACGCCAGCGATCTGCTGGGTCAGAAGGGCTAATGTAAACTAGGGCATTAGTCATTTTTATATCTCAATTACCTATTTATTGTCGGCTTTTATTTCAAAAGCTGCAGCCATTAGCGCACGTGTGTAAGATTCTTTAGGATTGGTAAAAATTTCTGCTGTTGGACCATGTTCAACAATTCTGCCCTTTCGCATGACGGCAATGTCATGTGAGACCGCACGGACTACCTTTAAATCATGGGAGATGAACAAGTAGGTTAGTCCGTGGCTCTTCTGTAAGTCGCGAAGTAGTTGGACGATTTGTGCCTGCACAGACATATCTAGTGCACTTGTAGGCTCATCTAAAACAATAAAATCTGGATTAAGAACTAGGGCACGTGCAATAGAAATACGTTGACGCTGGCCACCAGAAAATTCGTGCGGGTAACGGTTCATCATGTGTGGTTCTAGTCCTACTTCAACTAGAGTTTTAACAATTAATCGGCGGCGTTTATTTTCGTTTTTAACTAGTTTATGCGCATTTAGCCCTTCACCAATTATTTCACCAATAGAGAGCCTTGGGCTCAGGGAACTAAAAGGGTCTTGAAAAACAATCTGCATGCGCTTACGCAGAGGGCGAAGAGCTTTTTTTGACATATTATTTAAATATTTATTATCAAATTTTATTTCACCTTCGCTGTCTTCTAGCTTGAGCAAAGCTCGAGCCAACGAACTTTTACCTGAGCCTGACTCGCCGACCACACCAAGGGTATGCCCTTTTTTGATGGATATTGTGACACTATCAACTGCTTTAATGTGTCCCGTAGTGCGCTGCAGCAAGCCTTTCTTGATGGGGTACCAGACTCTAACATTTTTACTGCTTATCAGGACTTTTGCATTCGGGATTGCGCTTTCGGGTCTGCCTTTGGGTTCAGCGCGTAGCAGTTGTTTAGTGTAAGAGCTTTGAGGTTTCTCAAAGACTTCTTTAAGAGGGCCTTGTTCAACTATCTTACCACTATTCATAATGACAACTTTGTCCGCCATTTTGCGAACCACGCCGAGATCGTGGGTAATTAGTAATAATGCCATGCCAAGCTCATTGCGTAGTTTATTCAATAAATTAAGCAACTGTGCTTGAATTGTTACGTCGACGGCAGTAGTGGGCTCGTCTGCAATAAGAAGATCAGGTTCATTTGCAAGTGACATTGCAATCATGATCCGTTGCTGCTGTCCACCTGAGAACTGATGTGGAAGATCGTTCAGCCTTTCAATTGCTTCCTCGAGCCCAACCAGATTAAGTAGCTCTATAACCCGAGCATTTGCTTGGGTTTTGCTCATCATTTTGTGAACTAACAATACTTCACTAATCTGCTTTTCTATAGAATGCAGAGGGTTCAATGAGGTTAGTGGTTCTTGAAAAATCATTGAGATTTGATTTCCTCGAATTTTGCGCATTCTTGTCTCATCTGCATCAATCAATTCCTCACCGGCAAAAATAATTGAGCCAGACGGATGGTGGGCTATCGGATAGGGAAGGAGTTTGAGAATTGACAAGGCGGTCACGGACTTACCTGACCCCGATTCACCAACTAAGGCGACTGTTTCACCTTTGTTGATCTCTAGTGATGCGCCTTGCATAGCCTTAATTTCTTGTGTACCCACACCAAAGGACACGCCTAAATTTTTTATTTCAAGTAAACTCATTTAAAAGTTTTTCTTGGATCAAAAGCATCACGGACTGCTTCACCTATAAAGATTAAAAGACTCAACATCACTGCAAGTATAAAAAATGTAGTCAAACCAAGCCAGGGTGCTTGTAAATTGGCCTTTCCCTGGTTGAGCAACTCACCTAGTGATGGCGATCCTGCAGGTAAGCCGAAGCCTAAAAAGTCAAGTGCCGTAAGTGTTGTTATTGAGCCGTTCAGTATAAAAGGTAAGAATGTTATGGTTGCAACCATTGCGTTTGGTAAAATATGTTTAAACATGATAGTCCAATCGTTAACACCTAAGGCTTTAGCAGCGCGAACATAATCAAAATTTCTGGCGCGAAGAAATTCAGCACGTACTACACCTACTAGCGTCATCCATGAGAATAATAGCATTAGTCCCAGTAACCACCAGAAATTGGGTTCGACTATACTGGCAAGAATAATCAAAAGGTAAAGAGTTGGAAGGCCAGACCAAATTTCAATGAAGCGTTGAAAAAACAGATCTGTTAAGCCACCAAAGAAACCTTGTACTGCACCAGATGCGATGCCAATAACAGAGCTAAAAAAAGTTAGAGTTAACCCGAAAAGCACTGATATACGAAAACCATATATTAGACGTGCAGCAACATCACGACCCTGATCATCTGTGCCTAACCAATTTAGATCTGATGGAGGCGCAGGAGCAGGTAGCGTTAATTCGTAATTGACTGTGTCGTAACTAAAAGGAATTAAGGGCCAGATGATCCAGCCCTTTTCCTCAATCATTTCACGCACTTCAGGGTCTGCATATTCTGTAGCAGTTTCGAGGAAGCCACCAAATACTGTTTCAGGGTAATCAACAATTATTGGAAAGAAAAACGTGCCTTCAAACCTAACTAGAATAGGTTTATCGTTGGCAATGAATTCGGCAAACAAGCTTGTAAAAAAAAGGCCTAGAAATATCCATAAAGACCAGAAGCCACGTTTGTTTGCTCTAAAGTTGGTAAGCCTTCTTTTGGTGAGTGGGGACAATTGCATGTTGCTCAGATCTCACGCCTATCAAAATCAATACGTGGGTCAATAATGTGATACATGATATCACCAAGTAAATTCAGCAGTAGTCCTAGTAGGGTAAAAAAATAAAGAGTTCCAAACATAACGGGATAGTCCCGATTAATTGCCGCTTCAAAACCTAATAAACCCAGTCCATCAAGAGAAAAAATTATTTCAGTCAATAAAGCACCGGTGAATAAAATGCTTACAAATGCACTGGGGAACCCTGCCACAACAATGAGCATAGCATTTCGGAACACATGTCCATATAAAACTCGGTTTTCCCCCAGGCCCTTAGAGTGGGCGGTGATCACATATTGCTTATTAATTTCATCTAGAAAAGAGTTTTTGGTTAGCATAGTCAACCCAGCAAAACCGCCAATAACCATTGAAATTATAGGAAGCGCCATGTGCCAAAAATAATCTGTTATTTGTCCGAGTGTTGAAAGCTGACTAAAATTATCAGATGTTAAGCCGCGAAGCGGGAACCAATCGAGGTAGCGGCCACCAGCAAAAAAAACAATTAATGCAATGGCAAATAAAAAAGCGGGGACCGCATTGCCTACAACAACAATAGCACTAGACCAAACATCTAAGGCTGATCCGTCGCGCACAGCCTTTGCAATACCCAGAGGAATGGAAATTAAATACACTAATAAAGTTGTCCAAAGCCCAAGTGAAATAGAAACGGGTAATTTATCAACCACCAGCTCAAAGACACTTCGATCACGAAAAAAACTGTCTCCAAAATCGAAGCGCAGGTAGTTGCCCATCATCAAAAAAAAGCGCTCATGAGCAGGTTTATCAAAACCAAACTGCTTCTCAATTTCCTCAACGAATTTTGGATCTAAGCCCCGAGCGCCTCTGTATCTAGTTTGTTGTGAAGTTGCAGTTGTTAATCCAGATTTCTCAGGGTTGCTTATCTCACCACCAGTCCCACTAACTCGTGCTGTTGCTTCTACGCTATTACCTTTTATTTTTGCCAAAGCCTGTTCTACTGGCCCTCCAGGAGCCGATTGCACAATAATGAAGTTAATTACCATTATGCCAAATAGGGTTGGGACTATTAAAAGTAAGCGACGTAAGGCATACAATAGCATGAGTTAATTAGCCTTAGTAAAATTTTGGTTACTCTTTGTTTTCTCATTTTTTTTAGCGTCAACCCACCAAGTATCAAACTGTGTACCTTTCATCGGGATAATTTTTGGATGTTTTAGTTTACTCCAATATATAAGGCGATCGTAGTTGAGATGCCAATGTGGGATAACATAATGCCCCCATTGAAGGACCCTATCTAATACTTTAGCTCGAGTTACTAGGTTTTCTCGATCAGGCGATGCTATTAAGGACTCTATTAATTTATCAATCACAGGTTCACTGATACCAATAAAATTGCGACTGCCATTTTGATTTGCCGCTGCAGTACTCCAGTAATCTCTTTGTTCATTACCAGGCGATAGAGAGGCACCCCAAACTGATACTATCATATCAAAGTCAAAAGTTTCCAAACGCCTTTGGTATTGCGAGGAATCTACAGTTCTGACCCGGGCTTTAATACCCAGACGTTCTAAATTTTTGGTGAAAGGCAGAGCTATACGTTCAAACATAGGGCTGACCAATAGGATTTCGAATTTCATGACAGTTCCTGTTTTCATATTAACTCTTTTTTTGTTTTTTATGGTCCAGCCTGCTTCCTTCAAAAATTTGTCACCGATTTTTAAGTTGGCACGTATACGGCCATCACCATTGGTCTTTGGTGGTTGGTATTCATCGGTAAAAACCTCTTTCGGCAATTGATCGCGGTGTTTTTTTAAAATAGCGAGTTCAGTTTTGCCTGCAAGACCAGTAGCAGCCATTTCTGAATTACCAAAGTAGGAGCGTGAACGTGTATACTGTCCATAGAAAAGGTTACGATTGGACCATTCAAAGTCAAAAGCGTATGCCAGAGCTTGCCGTACTTTGGGGTCTGAAAAGATTTCTCTGCGAGTGTTAAATACAAATCCTTGCATGCCTGCAATACGGTCATGTTTGATTTCTTTCTTTTTAACTAATCCTTTTTTTAAGGCAGGGAAGTCATATGCCGTTGCCCACAGTTTTGATGAATTCTCAGCCCTAAAGTCAAATTCTCCAGCTTTAAAAGCCTCTACCAGAACAGTTGCATCTCGGTAATAATCGTACCGGATAGTATCAAAGTTATCGAACCCCTTTTTCACCGGAAGATCTTTTCCCCAGTAATTACTGATGCGTTTAAATTTTATAAATCGTCCCGCCTCAAAAGTTTCAATCATGTAAGGCCCGCTCCCCAAGGGTTTTTTCAACGTAGTTTTAGAAAAATCCCTGTCCTGCCAATAGTGTTTTGGTAAGATTGGTATTTGACCGACAATTAGAGGGAGCTCTCTATTCTCTCCGGGTTTAAAGGAAAAGCGAACTGTAAGAGTGTTAATTTTTTCAATTTTAGCAACACTACTGTAATAATACCGGTAAAATGGCTGACCTTTCTCGATTAAGGTATTAAAGGACCAGATAATATCGTCAGCAGTAATTGGTTTGCCATCGTGCCAGCGGGCCTTTTTTCTAAGCACAAACTGGACCCATGAACGATCTCTTGGGATTTCTATGGTTTCAGCTAGAAGGCCATATACAGAAAAAGGCTCATCTGCACTAGGCACCAGAAGTGTGTCGTATAGCTTGCTTAAACCGGCTGCAGCCTCGCCTTTAATAATAAAATTGTTGAAGCTATCAAAACTTCCTATCGTGGCTAATTTGACATCACCACCTTTTGGTGCATTTGGATTCACATAATCAAAGTGTTTAAATCCGGTGTTATATTTTATTTTACCATGCATTGCCTGCCCATGGACGGGTATCGCAATAACTGGACTAGTTATTGTTAAGAAAAAAATAGTGCTTATTAAAGCGGTGACGATACTTATCAAGTGTGATGCTCCTAATTTTTGTACAAGGAAGATTTTATAATCCTAACACAGGTATAATAAAAATTTGTAGCTTTGCTCAAAGCACTATCCAAGTTCCAATTTACCAATATTCTATAAACACCTTACTTGGGCCGTGCAAAAAGCTCATTTACTTTCATGAAAGTGAAGTTAAAAGGTGAAGGTTATAATTCATAATTTTGTATAGTTTTGATACTTTAGTCGTATAGCTGTGGACCATTTATGACGTCTATTATTTTAGAAGCTGTGAATTTGTTTTGCAGTATATTGATTAAGGATCCGTATCTTTTTCGCAGGGATAGTAGTGAAACGATCTTCCAGAGATTTACATATTCATCAGGGTTTATCTATTAATTAGAATGCGAACTTCTTCAGCTAGGGCCTGCCCACAAGCCGCAATAACACGGCCATCTGATTGCATACTAAGAGGCTTTCCCTGCCAATCGACCATACAACCTCCAGCACCAATTATAATGGGAACTAAAGCGCAAAAATCGTAAATTCCCATATTAGCTTCAACAACTAAATCACAGGTGCCATTTGCAAGAAGGCCGTAGGCATAGCAATCTATTCCATAAAGTGTGCAATATGTCTTTTTTCTTACTCGTTCAAAGGCTTTAAAGTCATCTTCAATAAACATTTGTGGTGATGTTGCATATAGCCAAGCCTCTCCAATGTTTTTACATGAACGAACCTGAACGCTTCTGTCGTTGAATAAAGTTGTTTTGCCCTCGCATCCTACCCACCGCTCATTTAGTGCGGGCATATCAATGATACCTATTATTGGATAACCATCTTTAAGAAGAGAGATAAGTGTTCCAAATAGAGGCATTCCTGCAACGAAAGACCTAGTTCCATCAATTGGGTCTAGTGCCCAAACATATTTGGCATTGATATTTTTATCTTCAAATTCCTCACCGATTATTCCATGCTTAGGAAAAGTCTTTTCAATTAGGGTGCGCATGGCTTTTTCAGCTTCCCTGTCCGCAATAGTAACAGGAGTTAGGTCCTTTTTTGTGAAGGCTTCCGGGTTTTGCCTGAAATATGGCAATGTGATAGCGCTTGCGGTATCAGCTAGTTTTTTGGCCAATTCTATTTCTTTACAGTACATTACTCAGTCTTCCGAAGTTTTGTGTTATCGCTTAAGGTCATCGAGCAAGCTATTATGTTCGTATGCTTAACTGGACTTTTGTGCCTCTAATAGACATTCGTGTTCCCGTTATAAATACTCTTTGGTTTTTTTTAAAAAGTTATCTAAAACGGCAAAAGTCCGAGTGCTACCCTTTTCGTGGCATAATACATACCATGAATTTGGACTATCCCTGTGTTTAGCTTTTTTGTGGCATGACAGGCTTGGCAATTGCGAAATGCCTTCTTGCCTGCTTTTGGATAGTATAAAGCCAAAAGACGAATGGTATTCTTGTTGGATAATTTTTTCGAGGACAAAGTTTTTTTACACCTTGCGTCATAGTTATAATATTTGGTTGAATTGCAAGTTCGTCAATAATGTTTACTATTATAATCACCCCCCTTGCAGTAATGGTGGAAAGGAAAATTTTTTTACAAATCCGGAATTCATAAAAAGGCGATCCTTTGATTTCTTTCCGGCTACTGCAAATCCTAATTTTAAAAAAGTTTTAGTATAGCACGTAATTAATATACTGAGCTTCAACAAATTCAGAAACTGTGGCGTTTTTTAAAAATGACTGAAAATGAAGTATTGCACAGCAGTCCAATTAATCCGCTGGTTGTTATCCCAGCAAGGATGTCATCAACAAGGCTTCCGGGAAAGCCTCTTGCTGACATAAATGGTATACCCATGATTGTGCAGGTCTGGCGACGTGCAATTGAAGCAGATGTTGGGCCCGTGGTTGTAGCTTGCGCCGAACAGGAAATTTATGATGCCATAAGTGACGTGGGTGGGGCCGCAGTTTTGACAAATCCCAATCATCCCTCTGGCTCTGACAGGGTGTATGAAGCTCTCTGTGCTTATGATACTGGTGCTGACTTTGATGTTATAATTAATATTCAAGGAGATTTACCAACAATTGAGCCTAGTGCTGTACGTGCAGTTCTTCAGCCGCTGGTTGATATTGAAGTAGATATTGCAACTTTAGTTTGTGAAATCACAGATGAAACAGAAAAAAATAATCCAAATGTGGTTAAGGCGGTGGTATCATTCCCTCATAACACAAAAATTGGCCGTGCCTTATATTTTTCCCGACAGCGTGTCCCATCGGGGGAAGGCCCATTATTTCAGCACATTGGGCTCTACGCTTTCCGTTATGAAGGACTTAGACGTTTTATTGGTCTCAAGCCGGTGCCACTAGAACGCCAGGAAAGGTTGGAACAACTGCGAGCCATAGAAGCTGGTATGCGTATAGATGTGGCACTCGTTGACACTGTGCCACTTGGTGTCGATACTTCAGATGACCTTGAGCGAGCGCGTCAGATTCTTTCGAAAATATGATGATTAAGGGCTGATAATATGACTGCTTCAAATAAAAATATTGCTTTTCAAGGGGCACCTGGAGCCTACTCAGACTTGGCTTGCCGGAGTGTACGCCCTGAAATGGAGTCTCTTCCCTGCCATACTTTCGAGGATACCTTCGCCGCTGTTCATGAAGGACGGGCCAAACTTGCAATGATACCAATTGATAATTCTGTTGCGGGTAGGGTTGCGGATATTCATCATTTGCTACCTGAGTCAAATTTACATATCATTGGAGAGTATTTTCAGAGGGTAGATCACCACCTGCTGGCTATTCCAGGAACAAAAATTCAAGATTTGACCCATGTCCATTCCCATCCACATGCGTTGCCACAGTGTCGCAATGTGATACGTGAGCTTGGCCTTGAGCCAGTAGTTTATGCTGATACTGCCGCTGGGGCAAAAATGGTTTCTGAAAAACTAGACCATTCCCAAGCAGCAATCGCCTCAGAGTTGGCAGGAAAAATTTATGGTCTTGAGTCTCTGCGTGCAAATATTGAAGATGCAGAACATAATACAACACGGTTTTTATTAATGTCTCAAGAAAATAATTTTCCGGAACTTGATGAAAGTGATTGGGTTACTAGCTTTATTTTTAAAATACGTAATGTGCCCGCAGCCTTGTATAAGGCAATGGGTGGCTTTGCTACTAACGGCGTAAATATGACCAAATTGGAGAGTTACATGGTCGATGGGAATTTTTATGCTGTTCAGTTTTATGCTGAAATTGAAGGCCATTTGGATGAAAAAAGTGTTCAGTTGGCAATGGAAGAGCTTAATTTCTTTAGCACTTGGGTAAAAATTTTGGGTGTTTTTCAGGCAGATACTTTTAGGCAGCTTCAAAAAGACTAGTTGTCATTTAGCCAGTCATTGATTAGCCAGAATGCAATTGAGTCCCTGCGGGGTAATTGTAAACCAGAAGATTCAGCATTCTTTACGACACTTTTTGGAAACCAACGCGCATCCTCAAGTTCATTGGTATCTATATTGATTTTAGTTGTTGTTGCTCGGGCTCTAAATCCCAACATTAGTGAAGATGGAAAGGGCCATGGTTGAGAAGCTCTATACTTTATATTATCAACACTAATGCCAGTTTCTTCATAGACCTCTCTTGCAACGGCTTGTTCTAAGCTCTCACCTTGATCCACAAAACCGGCAAGTGACGAGTACATACCTTTCCTAAAATTGTGGCCACGTCCCATAAGGCACGCCCCTCCATCAGGCCCAGGTCTGGTTACAAGCATGATTACTGCAGGGTCCATTCTTGGGTAATGCTCACGTCCACAATCGTGATTGGTGCATAGACGTAAACGTCCTCCTTGTACAGATACGCTGGATGACCCACAGTTGCTACAAAAACGATTGTTGTAGTGCCAGAACATCAACCCGCGAGCAAGGGCTAGTAACGATCCTTCACGTTTGTCCATGAGCATACCAACCTGTCGTAATTCAATAAACTTGGCCTGACCCATAAAGGCAGCTAGAGAGGGAAGCGGACATTTAGAGAGGTCAATTGCAAAGTACGCACTGTTATTGTCGTCGCTGATATTGATACTATCCAATCCCAGAAATACAATTTCGTTGGAAATTTCAAGTAATGCGTGGGCATGGTTGCCTGTGAATATTACAGCTGTTGGGTTGTTGTGATCCAATACTAGGTTTTGATTTTTCCACACTGGAACGATGCGAGTATTTCGATTAAGTAGGCGTGCATTGAACCAACTATCATCAGTCAAATATCCTGGTGGCCTAAACAAGTCTGTCTTTGAGTAATACAATAAATCTAACATACAAGTGGTCTAAATAATAACGGCTTTATTTCATAAGAAGTTGAAGATTAGGAAAAGAACCAATAGCAAATTTTAACGAGTTTAACTTTTTAAAAACATTTTTGCACCACATATAGTATTGAGATATGTGTATTTATACATATTATGTTGATATAATTGCCTGAGTTGATAGTTTTGGGTGATAGGCACTGCGCAATTTCAAGTTTTTTGAGGGTGCGCTAACGGGGAAATGATTTTTACGTATGCTGGCTTTCCGGCCATCTGCACTTGCTCTTGTTTTGCTCGCCTTGTCTTCGTGTGCGTATGCACCAGGCAGCAAAGGGTTCCCTTGGGACATTAATTTCTCGGGTTTTGTGTGCAATCAGAATCCAACTCAATTTATAGAGGGTGTTGACTGGAGCCAAGCCAAAACGATAGATCTTAGGATACGTCAGGGTCATTTTTCCCCCACTTATTTTAGTTTATACGTTGGTCAACCCTATCTTTTAAATATTGAAAATGCTGACGATGTTGATCATACATTCATGGCGTTTGACTTTTTCCGTGCTATTGCTGTTGCGGGTGTAGGTACTCAAGGGGCTGATTTTAAAGAAATTAAGTGTTTGGCCGGAGTTACTGTTCCACCACAGACGAAGACTTCACTACGTCTCGTCCCAATTAGAGACGGCACCTATGAATTTGATGATGAATCTATCATAAATTCTTTGGCAATGACAGGTGGCAGCGGGGGTTTTGTTTCCATAGAACCTCCCAGAAGGAACTTGAAAAGTTCACTTGAGCACTCGGCTTTGATTAATTATGAACGTGTTTTTTCTCAGAGGGAGCAAATTAAATTAAATGGATTAGATAGTAGCATTAATCCTAGTTATACTCCGAACTCTTCTTCTAAAAAGCCTTCTGCAGATAAAAACACTCCTCAATTCAAACCACCGTCTAAACCGTCTAAGGATGTAAAAAATAAACGATCAACAGATTTAAATTCTTCTACTAGAAAGCCATCTAAAAAACCAGAGAGTCTTGACGATGAAAAGCCTTCTAAGTCATCACAAACTAAAACTAATTTTGTGGCACCAGAAATTCCTCAACCGAAAAAGAGTTCGAGTGAGAAGCGAGATAACTACGTGCGTGATCAAACACAAGATGTTTCGACTGATTTAGAAGGTGGAATAGGTGCAAAAAAGACCTTTGAGACAGTACCCGAAGTTGAAAAAGCTTCCATAGACCCTGTTAAGAATAAAGATGTTTTAAAGTCTAAACTTCCCCAGGCTAAGCCAGCAGAGGATCATTTTTTTGAGGGTCCTTCTGCGGATATTTTTTCGGATCCTCCAGATAGTGTTGGAATTCGGACAGACACAAAAAATAATAGTGGTGATTCTGGAGAAGATAAGAACGATAGTTCGAGCTAAAAATTTTTTTAAGTTGGTTTTTTCCCCGTTGCCAACTTAGAATTTATTGACGGACCCTTCCGGTGAACTGCTATAGTACACGCGGAAGATCGGTGTTGGGCGAACTGTTCGTGAACCCGGTCAGGTCCGGAAGGAAGCAGCCGTAACGAGTTCTGTTTCGGGTCAATACTCGGTCTTCCAACTTTTTTTCTTCGTTCCCGCTTTTTCTGGGTTATTCTGGTCGAATCATGACTGAAAATACTAGACTTCAGACACAAAAAGATTACACGGTGCTTGCACGCAAGTATCGCCCAGGATCATTTGATGGCTTAATTGGTCAAGAACCAATTGTTCGTACACTTACCAATGCTGTCGAGGCAGGACGTCTTGCTCAAGCATTTATTCTAACCGGTGTTAGAGGTGTTGGTAAGACAACTACAGCGCGCATTATAGCTCGGGTTCTAAATTGTATTGGGGAAGATGGTAATGGTGGCCCGACTGCGACACCGTGTGGAATATGTGAGCACTGCATTGCTATTGTCCAAGACCGTCACGTGGATGTGCAAGAAATGGATGCAGCAAGTCGTACTGGCGTTGATGACATTCGCGAATTAATTGAAAGTGTTCGCTATCGGCCGTCTATGGCTCGATATAAGGTATATATTATTGATGAAGTACACATGCTCTCCAAAAATGCCTTCAATGCGTTGTTGAAAACGTTAGAAGAACCACCTGAGCATGTAAAATTTATTTTTGCCACAACTGAAATTCGTAAGATCCCAGTAACAGTACTTAGTAGGTGCCAGCGTTTTGATCTTAGGCGTGTTAATGAAAAAACACTATTTGACCATTTTAGAAGCGTTGCAGATAGTGAAGGTGTGGAAGTCAGTGAAACAGCTCTGGACCTAATTGCGCGAGCGGCCGATGGTTCTGTCCGAGATGGTTTAAGTCTTCTTGATCAAGCTATTTCCCATAGCACAGGATTGGTTGATGACAGGCAAATAAGTGAGATGCTGGGCCTTGCCGATCGCTCACAAACATTTTTGTTATTTGAAACAATTTTAATGGGCAAAATCGGTCCTGCACTTAAGATATTTGAACAGCTTTACACAAGTGGTGCGGATCCTTCTAGGGTAATCGAAGACTTGCTAGAAATTACCCATTTACTCACCCGCATAAAAGTTACCCCCAGCTTAGCTGAAGATCCTGGAATTCCAGAAATAGAGAGGGTTAAAGGTAAAACTATCACTAGTAAACTTACTATGGCTTCTATTGCCCGAGCATGGCAAATGCTACTTAAGGGCTTAAGTGAAGTTCGTGTTGCTCCTTCACCAAAGCAGGCAGTCGAAATGGTTTTGGTGCGACTTGCCTACTCAAGCGATTTGCCAACCCCAGCTGAAGCTTTGAAGGCTATGCAACCCAACTCAATAGGTCCCTCCTCCCAAACAAGCATGAAGCAGTCTGCGTCGTTATCTTCAAGTCAAGGGCAAGAGCATTCACATACTGCTATCAAAGGTGTAGACACACACCAAGCACCTCAATCTAATTTTATTGCGGAGTCGAGTTATACTTCATCTGTTGTGGTAGCACTCCCCAAGTCTTTTTCTGATGTGGCTGAGCTTGCTGGTGCAAAAGGGGAGGCTTTATTGCGTTCTGAAATAATCAATAATATGCATCTAGTTAGCTTTGAGAAGGGCCGTATTGAGGTTGCCCTCGGCCAGCATGCAAAAAAAGAATCACCTTACAAAATGGCTAAATTTCTTAGTGAGGCGACTCCAATACGGTGGAAAGTAAGTATCTCTAGCCAGAGGGGTGATCCGCCTCTTCAGCAACAGTGGGACAGGGATAAGGAATTAGAAAGAAATAGCGCTGAGGGCCATCCATTAGTTGAATCAGTACTTAGAACGTTTCCAGGCGCAACTGTTGAGTCAGTACGTACTACAGATGATCGTTAAGTATTTAAATTATAAACCACCATGTATCAAAATATTGTATTTGTATAAAAGATTGAACCGCGTTTTTATGAATTTTGATCTAGAGTAATAGAAATATTATCTCTGATTATTTGGGCTGTAGAGGGAAATTTGATGAAAAATCTTGGCGAAATGATGAAATCGGCACAACAGATGCAGGATAAAATGAAGTCCATGCAGGAAACTTTATCTAAAATGGAAGTTACTGGGGCGGCGGGTGGTGGCATGGTTGAAGTAATTCTGTCTGGCAAGCACGAGACTAAAGGCGTCAGAATTGATCCTTCCTTAATTGTTGCTGAAGAAGCTGAAGTTTTAGAGGACTTAATTGCTGCTGCTTGTAATGATGCAAGGATTAAAGTAGAGAAGTTAATGCAAGAAAAAATGAAAGAGCTAACTGGGGGCTTACAACTTCCACCTGGAATGTCTTTGCCGTTTTGATACTATGGCTGAAAATCAAATAAAAAGTCTTATTCAACTCCTTGCAAAGCTTCCAGGCCTCGGACCACGCTCATCCCGACGAGCTGTATTGCATTTAATTAAAAATCAGGAAACTTTGCTTTTCCCATTGATGCGGGCACTAGAAGATGCTGCACAAAATATTACTCAATGTTCGGTATGTGGTAACATAGACACATGTGACCCTTGCAATGTTTGTAAAAATCCAAAGCGAGAAGACGCTCAAATTTGTGTTGTTGAGAATGTCTCTGATTTGTGGGCTCTAGAGCGTAATCCATCTTTTAGTGGACGTTTCCATGTTTTAGGCGGAACTTTGTCAGCTATTGATGGCGTAGGACCAGAAGATTTGAATATCCCTGCCCTAATTAGAAGGGCCAAGAAAGATATTGTGATTGAGATTATCCTTGCTACTAGTGCTACCGTTGATGGTCAAACTACAGCTCATTACATTGCTGAGCGACTGATTGGCTCAAACGTAAAAATATCAGGACTAGCCCATGGCGTCCCCGTCGGTGGCGAATTAGATTATCTGGATGAGGGTACTTTAAGTGCAGCTTTGACTGCGCGCCAGCCCGTATAGAAACACCATTAGGATGCGTTTTTTGCTAATAAGTCATCGCCCTGGTAATTTGGCTTTATTTTGCCCACCGGGTATAGGTAACAATTGGGGCGAGGTGTTGTCTGAGTTGGATAAATTACAAGCTGTATCTTCACCGAACTGTATTTCCTCCATTCGATGACCTCTTGTTGTTACTTTCTTTGATGAGGTTTGAATTTCCTTAATGTCGACTTGAACATTATCAAAATGCCGCGCTAGGTTTTCAATACGTTTGTCCATTCGCTCAATATCTTTTAGTAGATTTGTAACTTCTACTTGAATTAACCCGGCCTGTTCACGCATGTTGGCATCCTTCAGTACTGCACGTACGGTATTTAAAATAGCCATTAAAGAGGTTGGCGAGACTATCAAAACTTTTCGTTTCCATGAATGCTCAATGGTATTCTGAAAATTGATATGTAACTCTGTAAAAATAGACTCGGATGGAAGGAACATTAATGCCGACTCAGCTGTTTCACCTGGGATTATGTATTTACTAGCGATGGCTTCAATATGCTTTTTTATATCAGCACTAAACGTGCGTGAGGCTTGAACAAGAGCAGCATTGCCCTTGGCATCATTGAGTGCACGATAACTTTCAAGTGGAAACTTGGCATCAACAGCAATAAAGCCAGGTGGATTAGGTAGATTAAGCAGACAGTCGACACGCTTTCCATTAGAGAGGGTTGCTTGAAATTGAAATGCTGATGGAGGTAACATTGATGATACTAAATCATTCAGTTGTATTTCTCCAAATGCACCTCGAGCTTGCTTGTTTGAGAGAATATCCTGTAATCCAACCATTTGCTGTGATAAATTTGTTAAGTTTTTTTGGGCTGCATCGATAACGGCAAGTCGTTCATGAAGGTCCCCTATAGATTTCCCCGTTTTTTCTGTGTGAGAACTCAGACCATCTCCGATTCTCTTTGATACGGCTTCTAGTCTTTGCTCCATGGTCAAATTAGCTTGTGCATGAGCACTTGCCTGTGCCTCGCCCATTTGGGCGAGGCGTCCAGTCATTTCAGCCTGTGTCTCTCTCATCTTTTGAGCCATTTTAAGCGCTCGAACTTGGCCAGCACGTAAAATTATTACTGCTATTATGACAACTGCAGTAGCAAATAGAACAGTAATTAGGGCCAAAGTTTCCATTGTCATTTTATTGCTTTAAAATTTAAAAAACAAACTTGCCTGAAGAAATCATGATAGGCAAATGTTTAGAGTTTTTTTATTTACATAAAAAAAATATTGAAGCATAAGAATTTTTTGCTTGTAACTAGACTTGCTTTAGGTGTTTTGGAATTTTATTAACGAATTGAACAAAAAGAGATTATTTCTTAATGACTATTCACCCAATCCTCATTGCACCTGACCCACGTCTTAAGATAAAAAGTAAGCCTGTGAAAGAGGTTGATGATGATATTCGTCAACTTATGGACGATATGCTGGAAACTATGCACTCTGCACATGGTATTGGTTTAGCGGCGCCCCAAATAAATATTCACAAAAGGATTATTGTGGTTGATATAGTAGACGAAAACAATCTCTCTCAGCCTATCTGTATGGCTAATCCAGAAATCATAGAAGTTTCAGATGAAGATTTTTCCCATGACGAGGGTTGTTTATCATTACCTGAGCATTACTCTGAGGTAACTCGCCCGAGTAGTGTGCGTGTTCGTTACCTTGATAAGACAAATAAAGTTTGCGAGTTAGATGCAAGTGGAATACTTGCTGTGTGTGTACAACACGAAATTGATCATCTAGATGGTATTTTGTTTGTCGATCACATTTCATCACTCAAGCGTAACATGATTTTGCGTAAATTGGTTAAGTTGAAGAACAGGAATTTATAATTAAGTAATGTCGACTCTTAACCTTATATTCATGGGAAGCTCAGATTTTTCAGTTCCATCCTTAAAGGCACTACTTGATGCGGGTCATCAAATATCTTGTGTTTATACGCAACCGATTCGCGCAGCTGGGCGTGGGCAAAAAAAAAGTTATTGTCCGGTACATATGTACGCCTATGAACGAGGCCTGAAAGTAAGAACTCCAGAAGATTTAAGTGATGATAGGCACCAGGAGGACTTTATTGCCTTAAGGGCTGATGCTTGTGTTGTTTGTGCGTATGGTACAATTTTGCCAAAGCGAATTTTGGAAGCGCCGCTTTTAGGATGTTTAAATATTCATGCATCATTGCTACCGCGTTGGCGTGGCGCTGCGCCAATTCAACGTGCTATAATTGCAGGAGACAAAATAAGTGGGGTCACCATAATGCAAATGGACGAGGGACTTGATACTGGCGACATACTTTTAAGTGAGGAGACGCAAATCACAAAACTTACCACGGCTGAAGAACTTCACAACCAGCTCTCTAAATTAGGGGCGCAGATGATTGTGAGGGTTCTAAAGGGTGGGTACACTCCAATAGCTCAACCCAATTATGGTATAACCTATGCAGCAAAACTGGATCGCAATGAGGGGCGTCTTGATTGGAGTATGTCAGCAGTAGAATTAGAGCGTAGAATTAGGGCTTTAAACCCATGGCCTGGCGTGTGGTTCGAGTATGCTGGATTGAGACTCAAGGTGTTGGCAGCAGATGTAAATAAACAATCTGGCGAGTCAGGAACTGTATTAAATAATCAGTTCAGTATTGCTTGTGGGAAGGGGGCTTTGAGTGTGAAACTTATTCAAAAACAGGGAAGGGTTGTAATGAAAGCGGAAGAGTTTCTCCGTGGTTTTGATCTGCCGGCTGGGACACGGCTGACTTAAATTTTTAAATTGATAGTCATCTTTAAATTGTAATTATAAAAAAGTGGGTGCTTTTTTATTGATTGTTAATTGCTTAGTTTAGACGTTGTTATTGTCTAAGACCATTAATTTTATTCCTTAGGCACACTTCAAAAAAGAAACTGTTTGGTAAAGCTAATTGAGCTTGTATTGCCAAGTCACTATTGCTAACAGTCTCAAAGTTTTAATCGTGCCCATTAATTTTTTTTGTTACAAGAAAGGATATTTAACCTTGAGTTTAAATGCCGAGATACAAATAAAAGGCCTAAGAATGAGTGCATCACTTATGACTAGTTCTCTTTGATTTTCTTGTTCAAAATTTAGAAGCAGGTATGACCCGTTTTAAACTTGTAATAGAATATGATGGTTGTGGTTTCGTTGGTTGGCAACGTCAAGAAAATGGTCTTGGGGTTCAGCAATCTTTCGAAGATGCAGTATTTTCTTTTAGTGGCGAAAAACCTCGGGTTTTTGGTGCTGGACGGACAGACTCGGGCGTTCATGCACTAGCCCAAGTAGCTCACTTTGATCTTCATGGAAGGTATAGTGTCGATACTGTAAGGGATGCTTTAAATTTTTATCTAAAAGATGTGCCCGCAGTAGTTTTGGAAGTTAGCATCGTGAGCCCGGAGTTTCACTCAAGATTTTCCGCAATCGGTCGCTCATATACTTATCGTATTACAAACCGTCGGGCGCCACTAGCCGTTGAGAAAGGGAGAAGCTGGCGGTTGCCTAAACATCTTAATGAATTAGCTATGCATGAAGCCGCTCAGGTGCTTGTGGGAAAACACGATTTTACCAGCTTTCGGGCAGTTGTTTGTCAGTCTGATACTCCAGTAAAAACAATAGACAGGTTAGATGTGAAAAGAGAGGGAGATCTTGTGCTGGTTTATGCACAGGCACGTTCGTTTTTACATCACCAGGTGCGTAACTTCGTCGGCTCTTTGAAGCTAGTTGGTGAGGGTAAATGGAGTGCTACTGACTTGAAAGCCGCACTTGAAGCACGTGATAGAAGGGCGGCTGGACAAACTGCCCCTCCTGATGGGCTCTACCTGACTGGTGTATTTTATTAGTTTGGAATGGTTTAAAATTTCACCAACTAAGCAGATCATTTAATATAGAAAAGTATAACTATAACTTATTTTTTTGGTTCCTTAGCTACAATCAGTAATTCTTGTTTTCTGTGATAGGTTTATTCCTCATACTCTAATTATCCATGAGGCAACCTGCTTATGGGTAGTTTGTACAATTCAGAGTAGCCTATCCGCATATCCCTTGATTAGTATGCTTAACGCAAAATCAATTGCTACTATACTTGCCGCAAGCTTTCCAGGAATCTTCAACGTTGTTTTAGTAACAAACCAAGTGTAGATCACAAAAAACACCAATATGCCGAGCCCCAGAAATCCTGCACTAATAGGTGAAAATATACCATTGACTGATAGTATCGCTATGGGTAGGTAAATTAAATTTTGTATTACTGCCGCCCAATTGTAGGCGATAATAAAACGAATGTATTCCTTACGTCTCTTTATTGCAGTGACTAAAAAATCTACTACCACAGGAAAGGCTAACCAGGAGATAATGTAAAAAATAGTTTCAACGTAAATAAAGCGTGTTGCAGAGGTTGAAATCTCGCCCACATTATAGCGCATTACAAGGAGCCCAGCGTAAAATGGTGCTATTATCAATGCTGCATTGAAGGATCGCCAGAAGGCCCCTTTTGTATTTCTAAAGTAGGATAAGCCAGACGAATCTAGTAGAGCAAATCTGTATGCACCGTATAATGCGCGTGCAGTTTCACCAGATGTGATTGCCATCAGTCCGTAAAATAGGATTCAAGTATGTAATCATAGATGTCTGTAAGTGTGTTGATATCGTTTATTGAAGCATTCTCATTAGCCTTGTGGGCGGTAGCGTTGATCATTCCGAATTCTGCAACTGAGCATACATTTTTGATAAAGCGAGCATCAGAGGTGCCCCCAGTAGTACTTAATTCAGACCTTCGGCCAGTTACATTTTTTATTGCGTTTTGGATGATATTACTGAGAAAACCCGGCGGGCTCAAAAAGGATTCTCCTGAAATTGTAAAATCTAAGCTAACTTCTGTTTTATGCTCGGCTGCGATTGTTTGGACGATTTTTCTTATATGTTGTTCAAGAGAAGCGCCAGAGTGAAGATCATTAAAACGTATGTTAAAACCAGCATGTGCATTTGTAGGAATAACATTCGTTGCCCTATTACCTACATCAACAGTTGTAATTTCAAGGTTTGATGGTGGGAAGTGATCAGAACCACTATCCAATAATTCTGAATTGATTGCGCTGAGAATCGTAAGTAATACTGGAACAGGATTGTGGGCAAGGTGCGGGTAAGCAACATGCCCTTGGGTTCCATGAACAACAATTTTTCCATTGATTGAACCGCGTCGGCCGATTTTTACAGTATCGCCTAGTACTTTTACGCTGGTTGGCTCACCGACTAAACAAGCATCAATAGTTTGGCTTTGCCTGACCATCCAATCCAGCATTTTTTTTGTACCATTGATTGCGGGCCCTTCTTCGTCACCGGTAATGAGAAAACTGATGGAACCTTTGAAATCAGTTCCATGTCGTGCAATAAAACGAGAGGCAGCCGCAGTAAAGCAAGCTATGGCACATTTCATGTCCGCGGCTCCGCGCCCATGCAGTGCTTCTTCGCAAATTTGGCCACCAAAAGGGTCTATGGTCCAGTCGTCACGATTACCTATGGGTACTACGTCAGTATGGCCGGCGAAGCAAAAGTTTGGAGCAGCTGAACCTATGCGAGCATAGAGGTTGTCTACATCTGGGGTCCCAGATTCGCTAAAGGGTAAACGGTAGCATGTAAAGCCAAGGTCGTCCAAGGTGGCTTCAAGTAGATCCAAAGCACCAGCATCAACAGGAGTAATGGATGGACAGCGCAATAATCCTTGGCTGAAGACAATTGCATCAATTTCATTCACAGCAGTGTCCTCTAGTCTCTCAAAAGCTCGTTGATTGAGGTCTTGGCACGAGTCCGCTCATCAACTTTTTTAACAATGACGGCACAATATAGACTTGGAGCAGGTGAGCCATTCGGCATAGTTTTGCTCGATGGTGTGTTTCCTGATACGACGACTGAATATGCTGGAACACGGCCGTAGTGGACCTCACCAGTAGCGCGATCGACAACTTTTGTTGATGCACTGATGAAAACGCCCATGCCAAGAACTGAACCTTCTTCGACAATAACACCCTCAGCAACCTCCGCACGAGCACCGATAAAGCAGTTGTCCTCAATGATGGTTGGCCCAGCTTGAAGGGGTTCAAGTACCCCACCAATTCCTGCTCCTCCAGATATGTGGACGTCTTTACCAATTTGTGCGCAGGAGCCAACTGTTGACCAGCCGTCAACCATGGTACCGGAATCAACAAAAGCCCCAATGTTTATGAAAGAGGGCATAAGGACTACACCTTGAGAGACATATGAGCCGCGACGGACAATGCAATTAGGAACGGCTCGAATACCTGAGTCGCGAAATTCAGACTCATTCCAATCCCTAAATTTAGATGGTACTTTGTCAAACCAATGAGCTCCATCTGCACCACCAGAAATCATTCCCATGTCGTTTAAGCGAAATGACAACAATACAGCTTTTTTAAGCCACTGATTTACGTGCCACTTGCCCAGGCTCTTGCGCTCAGCTACACGGGCTTTGCCTGAGTCAAGGAGGTCTAGGGCATCCTCAACAGCATTTCGTATTTCTCCAGTAGTTTCTGTATTGATGTTATTGCGAGCTTCCCACGCGTCGCTTATAATTTTTTCTAACTGATTACGATTCATTTTCAACTCAACAGACAATAAAAACTAGGTAACAATTTTGCAGGCGTCAGAACATGCGATAAAGAGAGTATGAATGTCAATACAAGGACACAATATTGTTTAACCAAGTCGTTAAATTGTCAATTTCATGGTGAACATGCTTTCCTTTTGAACTTTCCTGCCCCCATTGCGTGTTAGTGCGAACCCAAACTGTGGTCATGCCAATATCTGCTGCTGGTTTCAAATTGCCGGCTATATCCTCAAACATTACTGTGAGTTTTGGATTGAGTTCAAATTTTTTTACAAACATTTGGTAGGCTTCTGGTTGTGGTTTAGGAATGTAATTACTGGCAACAATGTCATAGATATCTGTAAAATGATGACTGATTCCAAGACGCTCAATAACACGCAAGGTGTGTCCCACATCTGCATTTGTGAAGATAATTTTTTGCCCATTAAGTTTTTTCAAAGCCTTATCCAGGATTGGGTTGGCTTTTAATTTCCGGAGGTCAATATCGTGAACGTAGTCAAGAAATTCTTTTGGATTAACTTCATGGCGGTCCATTAGGCCGCGTAAAGTTGTTCCATATTCTCTAAAATATTTTTTTTGTATTTTAAATGCTTCGTTAGGTTCTACTTTGAGGAAACCAGAAATAAAAGACTTCATTCTTAAATCAATTTGACCAAACAAGTTGGTTGTTGCGCAATAAAGAGTGTTATCTAGGTCAAAAACCCAGGTTTCTATTGATTTCAGTTGGTCTATTGATTGGGGCATATTGGTATTGCTGATACAGGGGTCTAGATGCAGGTTTTGTTCTTTTGAATGGGGGCAGTAGTAATAGTTTGTTGATAGGAAATTCAGAAAAACCTTATTTAACGGTTAGTCAAAGACCGCTAAATTGAGTTTTTTTGTTTTACTCCTAATATTAAATTTCGTTTTCAGCCTTTCTATAAAAACCATGTCATGTGGCTCAACTGATGGAGATAGAGTTCAAAACAACAACTATTCGTTGGTTAAATTTTTGATATCAATTATTGAAGTTCTTGTGTTTTTTTACCTTGGTAACGCCCTTTTGACAAGGGATTAGGAACATAAGGATCGAGATTAATAACCAGAATGGGTTAAGTTTTTCCACGCAAAGGTTTTTAGAAAACTCACGGCACGGTATTTCCAAGATTTTTCAAGTTCGCTTCGAGTTCATCAATATTTTTTGCTTTAACAATGCTCAAGGCTATGGAGTAGGAAAAGCCTGACCGTGCTAACGCAGCAAGCTCTTTCTCAAGATTTTCCTGATTATTTACATCTCTTCGATAAGGACCAAAACGCCGTTTGCGTGCGTAGGTAATTGCTGCGGGCAGATCAGGCGAACCAATCTCATTTTCTAAAGCCTCAATTGTTTTATCAATAATTTTTTTTGGCAGCGATTTCTGAAGAAGACGAAAGCGTATGGTACGTAGTGATTTACCTCGTCTGCCCATGCTTGCAGCTTGGGTTTGGGCGTATGCCTCATCATTTAATATGCCATTTTTTAAATAGCGCTGGATTAGATCCTCAACAAGCTGAATACAAGCTTTAACGTCTGTATTATGGTACTTTGACGCACGAATAATTTTACGTTCAAGAACTTTCCTCAAGTTTTCAGAAGACGATGCATATCTCCCCAGATAATAAAGTGCAGCACTTTCAATGGAGGTGGTGCTTACTTTACGCGGAATTTTAAGTCGTCGTGTAGTTCTACCAGATTTGCTGTTAGATTCAGTCATACTCAGTTAATGTTTTTTTATTTAGTTCTAATTTAGTACATATTATATGAAAAATTTAAACAAAGAAGGAACAAAAATGAAGTCACCCCTATGGGAAAACCCAGGAGGTCACAATTGGCTTGGTGTGTGGACACTTTATATGCGAGAAGTTCGCCGTTTTACTAAAATTTATACTCAAACTATGTTGGCACCTGTAGTGACAACTCTTTTGTTTTTGGCAGTCTTCTCGTTGGTCATAGGGCCACGCTCGAATAGCTTTGTTGGCGAAGTGCCTTTTTTAGAATTTCTTGTTCCAGGATTAATCATGATGGCAATTGCACAAAATGCTTTTGGTAATACCTCGTCTTCGATTGTTATAGCTAAGATACAAGGTAATATTGTTGATACTTTGATGCCTCCATTTAGTGCAAACGAATTAACTCTTGCTATTGCTTTCGGCGGTGTAACTAGAGGTATTGCTGTTGGCATATGTGTTGCTTTAGCTATGAGTTTTTTTACTCCTAGCAATCTGCATAACTTTGTATTTATTCTATTTCACGGGTTTATGGCGTCGTTGATGTTATCCTTGTTGGGGCTCATAGGTGGTATCTGGTCTGTCAAATTTGATCACATAGCTGCGGTAACTAATTTTGTAGTTACGCCTCTATCTTTTCTTTCAGGTACCTTCTATTCAATCCACCAACTACCTGAGGTTGCTCAAAAAATTGCCTATTTTAACCCATTTTTCTATATGATAGATGGCTTTCGGTATGGTTTTATTGGGGCCTCTGATGCTGAACCTATGCTCGGTTTGGTCGTAATGATATTGATGAATATTTTGCTTTGGATGATATGTCATTATATGTTTAAAATAGGATATAAATTAAGAGCTTAGTTCTTGTAAATGCTTTCCTTAGTAACATTTGAAATCAATACTCCGTTTTTTAATTGCTATCTTAGAGGGTTAGTTTAATTGCGGGCTCATTTTTTTGATACCTTGGAGGCTTAACCTGTGATTTCAGCTGTTATGCCAACATATGCAAGAATGGATATATCCTTCGTGCGTGGGGAGGGTGCATATCTATTTGACTCTAATGGTAAGCGCTATCTAGACTTTGCAACAGGTATTGCTGTAAACGCTCTTGGCCATTGTCATCCACATCTTGTTGAAGCAGTACGAGAACAAGTTGGAAAATTATGGCATGTTTCCAACTTGTATCACATTTCAGGACAACAAAAATTAGCTCAGCGCTTAGTTGATGCAACTTTTGCTGATAGTGTTTTTTTTGCTAACTCTGGCGCCGAGGCTGTTGAATGCGCCATAAAAATGGCGCGTAAATATCAACACGATAATGGCAAGTCTGAACGCTTTCGTGTAATAGCATTCACCAATGCTTTTCACGGACGAACCCTGTCCACTATCGCAGCAAGCGGACAAGAAAAAAATCGAGCTGGTTTTGCTCCAAATATGGAGGGCTTCGACCATGTTTCTTTTGGCAACTTAAATGAAGTACGTGCCTCCATTACAAATGAAACTGCAGCGATACTTATTGAACCTATCCAGGGGGAGGGTGGAATACGTCCTGCTAGCCCAGAATTTCTGAGAGGCCTCCGTGAAACGGCTGATGAATTTGGCCTACTTTTGATTTTTGATGAGGTTCAGTGTGGTGTGGGGCGTACCGGAAAATTATTTGCTCATGAGTGGGCTGGTGTAACTCCTGACATAATGTCAGTAGCCAAAGGTCTCGGTGGAGGTTTTCCCGTGGGTGCTTGTCTCGCCCGTGAGGATGCAGCTGCAGCCCTATGTGCTGGTTCTCATGGTTCCACCTTTGGAGGTAACCCGTTAGCTATGGCAGCGGCCAACGCAGTTCTTGATGTAATCAATACACCCGAATTTCTCAAAAATGTGAATGATGTTGCTAAAAAGTTTTGGGCTCAATTAATTGATCTTGCAGCTGCATATCCTCGTGTTATTGAAGAAATTCGTGGTTCAGGTTTGATGATTGGGGTCAAATGTAAAGTAAATAGTTCAGATCTGCGTAGTAAATTGCTTGCCTCTAGAATGTTGTGTGTTGGTGCAGCGGATAACGTTATTCGTATCCTGCCACCACTTATAATAGAAAGTAGTCATGTTGATGAAGCTATGAAAATTCTTCATAAAGCGTGTGCCATGATCGATAGGGTCTCCTGACATGACAGGTATAAAACATTTTTTAGATTTAGATGCCTGTGATTCTGATACGCTACGTAGTATTCTTGATAAGGGCGTTTCTTTCAAAAAGGGTGTGGAAAATACGCAACTTCTGAAAGATAGGACCTTGGTTCTAATATTTGAAAAGCCTTCAACTAGAACGCGCGTTTCTTTCGAAGTTGGTATGCATGAATTAGGTGGTCGTGTAATTGTTCTAGAAGGCGATGCGTGTCAATTGGGACGAGGTGAGAGTGTTGCTGATACGGCGCGAGTTCTCTCGCGTTATGTTGACGCCATTATGATCCGCACAGATGACTCTGATAAGCTTTATGAGCTTGCCGAGAACGCAAGTGTACCTGTAATTAATGGGTTGACCGATGATAGCCATCCCTGCCAACTAATGGCTGATGTTATGACCTTTGAGGAACATATGGGCCCTATAGCTGGGCGTACAGTAGTTTGGTGCGGAGATGGGAACAATGTTGCAACATCTTGGATTCAAGCAGCGGTACGTTTTGGCTTTTCCTTGAGGCTTGCTTGTCCAAAAGAATTAGAGCCAGATGCGAAAGCTATAGAATGGGCTATAGCTGAAGGTGGTGATGTCCTGGTGACCGCGGATGTAGATAGTGCAGTTAAAGGAGCTGACTGTCTGGTTACTGATACTTGGCATTCTATGGGTGCTGATGAAAGCCAATTTCGCCACAATATTTTGGCCCCTTACCAAGTTGATCAACGTTTGATGAATTTAACTAAAGCGGATGCTCTTTTTATGCATTGTTTGCCTGCTCATCGCGGAGAGGAGGTGACAGCTGAAGTTATTGATGGACCTCGTTCTGTCGTTTGGGATGAGGCTGAAAATCGCTTACATGCACAAAAAGGCATATTAGCTTGGTGTATGAGTTAACGCACTAAGATATTTTTTATAAATAATTGAAATAATTTTGCGCTCCCGTTGGAATTTTTTTGTACTTTTTTTTAGTCCTAGAAGTTGAGTTTATAAGTTTTTTTTAAAGTAAAATTTTAACTAGAAGTTTGGATTATTAATAAACTCTTCAAGCCCTATCTTAAAAAAAGTTTTGCCGGCAGGGGGTCTCAGCGGTTATGAAGGCCAATGTGTGGTTTTGTTGCAATCTATTCATATGGGGTAAATGCCCCACCAGTAGATACTGAAGTGCTTAAATCCATAAGCCTTGCCATGGTTCGACGTGGACCGGATGGAAGTGGCTCTTGGTTATCAAATGACGGTAGTGTTGGTATGGCACACAGAAGGTTAGCTGTTGTTGACCTCAGTAATCAGGCGGCTCAGCCAATGATGTTAGAGACATCGATAGGCCGGCTTCATATTACTTATAACGGTGAAATTTATAATTTTAGAGAGCTTCGACGTGATCTCGAGGATTCCGGTCATCATTTTAGAACGACTTCTGATACTGAGGTTTTGTTGCACCTATATGCAAAGTATGGCCGTGATATGGTTGAACGATTACGAGGAATGTTTGCATTTGCCATATGGGATGAAAAACGCCAAGGGATGTTATTAGCAAGAGATGGTTTTGGCATCAAGCCACTTTATTATTTGGAGCAGGATGGGATATGCACAGTTGCATCTCAAGTTAAGGCAATATTGGCTGGGCTTAAGACACAGGGTGTTCCACGTCCTGACTATGATGCAGCTGGACATGTAGGTTTTTTTCTTTTTGGTAATGTTCCTGAGCCACATACTCTCTACAAAGGGATAAAGGCCCTTGGGGCCGGAACGACTCTTTGGATAGACAGAAATGGCCCTGGGCAGGAAAAAATTTTTTTTGATGTTTCAAGTTTTTTAGCTGATCCTGATCGACAGTGTTCAAATGAAAATCTTGGCGATTTACTTCGTGACAGCGTATCTCATCATTTGATTGCTGACGTTCCTGTTGGGTTATTTCTGTCCTCAGGGTTGGATTCGGCAACCCTTGTTGGGCTGGCCTCTGAGTTGTCAGAAACAAAATTAAATACGCTGAGCCTTGGTTTTCAAGAATTTAGCGGTAGTGCATACGACGAGGTGCCACTTGCAGAAGCAGTTGCAGCTACCTACGGCACAAGTCAGCAATCTGTCAGAGTTACAGGTAAAGACTTTGCTGATGATATAGATGATCTGTTCTTGGCTATGGATCAGCCTAGTATTGATGGAGTGAATACTTATTTTATCGCTAAGGCTGCAGCATCGAGCGGACTCAAAGTGGCTATCTCTGGTCTAGGTGGAGATGAGATTTTTGGTGGTTATGATAGCTTCTTAAAAGTTCCCAGGTTAGTAGGTAGTGTAGGTCAAATACCCGGCATTAAGGATATAGGACGTATGCTTCGCTTTTTGTGCACACCTTTAACTACAATAGGATTGCCTCCAAAAGTCCCTGGTTTGTTTGAGTACTCTGGAAGTTTTGGAGATGCTTATTTACTTCGCCGTGCCCTCTATATGCCATGGGAACTGGGTTCAGTACTTGATGAGGACATGGTTTTTGAAGGTCTTAAAATACTTCAAGTGCGCCAACGACTTCGCTCAAGTCAGTCGATGATAAGGCACCCCAAGGCAAAAGTAAGCGCACTTGAAATGTGCTGGTATATGCGTAATCAGTTACTACGTGATGCAGATTGGGCTGGTATGGCTCATGGTATAGAAATCAGGGTGCCGTTTGTAGACACGGAGTTGTTTAAGGCGTTGTCTGGCGCTATTGCCACAGATCGAAGGCCCGGAAAGCAAGAAATGGCGGCCACACCTAGAAAAAAATTACCGAATTCGGTTATAAATAGGCCAAAAACTGGTTTCTTTGTACCTGTGAGCAATTGGTTGGAAGGTGAAAATTGTAAGAAAGGTGGTTTGCGTGACTGGGCAAAAAAAGTGTATCAGTCTCACACATCATAATGCAAAAAATTTCAAATCAGAAACTGAAAAAGCTTTTTTGCTGTGAGTAAAATCTATGCAAAGTAATTAAGTTGATTGTAATGATCCTAGAAGTTAGGACTTCTTAAGTACATCTTTAAAGTAATTAATGGTTTTAACAAGACCCTCTTCTAATTCAGTTTGAGGTTGCCACTTAAGCTTTTCCTTTACAAAGGATATATCTGGGCAACGCTGGGTTGGGTCATCCTCAGGCAAGGGTTTTTCAATAAGAATTGATGATGTTTTGGTAAGTTTAATAACTGTCTCAGCAAGTTGGCGGATGGTGAACTCGATGGGATTTCCTAAATTTACGGGCCCAGTTACTTTGTCATCTGCCTCCATCAAGCGTATTATACCTTCAATTAAATCATCTACGTAACAAAATGAGCGGGTTTGCATTCCGTTTCCGTAAATTGTGATGGGAGTGCCTTTGAGAGCTTGGACAATAAAGTTTGAAACTACTCGTCCATCATCTGGCACCATGCGTGGTCCATAGGTATTGAAGATTCGTGCAACACGAATACTTAGATTATGTTGTCGCAAATAATCAAAAAATAGTGTTTCAGCGCAACGTTTGCCTTCGTCGTAGCACGCTCTTGGTCCAGTTGTTGATACAGATCCGCGGTACTCTTCAGTTTGGGGGTGAACTTCCGGATCACCATAAACTTCACTGGTCGACGCCTGAAAAATTTTAGCTCCGGTTCTTTTTGCCAAGCCCAACATGTTTATAGCACCCAAAATAGAAGTTTTGGTCGTTTGTACGGGGTTTTCTTGGTAATGAATGGGAGATGCAGGGCAAGAAAGATTATAAATTTCGTCAATCTCAACGTATAGCGGAAAAGTTACATTGTGTGTTTGAACTTCAAAATGAGGGTTTTTTATAAGTTCAGCTATGTTCTTATGAGTGCCCGTATAAAAGTTGTCGACGCAAAGAACATCGTTCCCATCGTTTAACAGTCTTTGGCACAGGTGGGAGCCAAGAAAACCAGCGCCACCAGTAACTAAGATTTTTTTTCTCGTTGGCATGTCGGTTAGTTATCACATAAACGTAAAAACAAGCACCAGAAAAAAAAAGACTTCAGAAAAGAATCCATCATCAATCTTTTGTTAAAAATGGTGCTGGTCAATTGTAAGACAAGCATGACTTTTAAAAAAAATATAATACAAACAAGACATCAAATTTGTTTTTTTTGCTATAGAAGTTGCATGCTATTGCCCTAATCTTTGTTGCTAACTCCTGCCTCAGTAAAAGTTGCCATGCCATTATGGCATGAAACCGCTGCTTTAAGGATACTGACAGCTAGAGCTGCTCCTGATGCTTCACCAAGGCGCATTTCAAAATCAAGTAGGGGTATTTTTTTTATGCGCTTGAGAAGAAGGCGATGGCCTGGTTCGCTAGAGGCGTGACCAACTAGACAATGATCTAGTGAGCCAAGAAACGTCGATTCGAGAACGCTAGCGGCAGCTGTACATACAAAACCATCTAGCATTACGGGTACTGATTTTTGGCGTGCGGCTATGATAGCACCTACTATAGCAGCGAATTCCCGACCACCTAAGCACATTAAAATATCTAACCCGTCATTATAATTGTGTGCTTTAACTGCTTCGTCAACTATTTGGGTTTTTGCAATTATTGCTTCTCCTTCGATCCCAGTTCCGGGCCCAGTCCAATCATTAGCACTTCCACCATACAAAGCATAACAGATAGCGGCAGCAGATGTAGTGTTGCCAATACCCATTTCTCCCAGGCACAAGATATCTAACGTTTCGTCGACCTTATCCATGCCAAAGCAAATAGACTTGAGGGTTTCAGACTCGGTCATAGCAGGGCCTTCTGAAAAGTCTGTTGTAGGGTTATCTAGATCAATGGCATCAACTTTCAAGTCAATGTCAAAAGTTTTACAAAGCTGATTAATAGCTGCGCCCCCAGATAGAAAATTACCCACCATCTGTTCTGTAACTGCACTTGGATAAGCCGAAACACCTTTTTGGGCGATGCCATGGTTACCAGCAAAAACCTGAGCACGGGCACTTTTAATTTGCGGGGGGTGACGGCCTTGCCACGCAGCGAGCCAATGGGATATTTTTTCCAATCTACCCAGGGAACCTGGTGGTTTAGTAAGTTGGGGCTCACGTATAGTAGCCTTAGAGAGGGCCACTTTGTCTTGACTTGGAAGGGATTTGAGAAGATTCCGAATATCATCAAGAGATTTAATTGAGGAAGATAACACGGGGAGTTCAACCTTTTGAATGTTTGAAATATTTATTTTTAAGATAACCTAAATTATAAATGTAATTTAGAAAGCGATAGTGAAACTTATACAATGAGAAAAATAATTTGATAAGCAGAGAAAACAACCTAAGCATTTTTTATCGATGGGTAGAAAGCGCTCTTTTGGCAGTAGCCTTCTTGACTCGCATTCCTATCAGGTTGAGTGAGAACAACGAAAAACAAAAATTGGCTGACGTCATGTGGGCTTTTCCTCTAGTTGGTGTTTTTGTGGGTGGGGTAGCCAGTTTTGCAATGTGGATTGGCTATGAAATTGGCTTGAGTCCGTTGGTTTGCGGCTTAATTGCAGTCGCAACTCAGGCTCTAATAACTGGCGCACTTCATGAAGATGGCCTTGCTGATGTGGCAGATGGTTTTGGCGGTGGTCATAAGATCGTTGATAAATTAAAAATTATGCGTGATTCGCAAATTGGAACCTACGGTGTTCTCGCACTTATTTTTTCCATAACTTTTCGTGCCGGTCTAATTGCAGGCATGACGTCACAGACAATTGCTGTTATTGCTTTGCTTAGTGCTGGAGCGGTTTCGAGGGCCTTAATAGCATTAGCAATGAACCAGTTAGAACTGGTTCGTACTGATGGACTTGCCTCTCAGGCAGGACAACCAACAAACGAATCTACTTTAGTTACTCTTGCACTTGGTGGAGCTATAGCTTTTTTATTGCTTGGTGCTGCAGGCTGGTTTGTTCTTGCATTTGCTTTTGGTGCGACGGTGTTAATGGGTCTCTATGCAAAGCGTCAAATCGGGGGACAAACTGGTGATGTTTTGGGTACAGTACAACAGGTAACTGAAACGGCTGTTTTGCTTGGTGTCATTTTGGTAATGTAGGAAAAGATATTGGAAAAAGATACGCGCTGGTGGTGGGTTCGCCATGCACCTGTGGTAAATCATGGTGAAAAGATATATGGTCAAACGGACATTGATTGTGATGTTTCTGATGTTGCCTCGTTTGATGGTCTTGCAGCCCAGTTGCCTAAAGATGCAGTTTGGTTAACGTCGCATCTTTCAAGAACTATTGATACTGCAAATGCCATATTGGAAGCTGGGAGTGCATTTTCAGTTAATCCAGAAAAGTTTATTACAGAACGTGATCTTGCCGAACAAAGTTTTGGTGATTGGCAAAATAGTAGTTGGAATGATCTCCACGCTGAGGGTGGGTTAGAATATAAGGCCTTTTGGAAAAACCCAGGTTATGAAGCTCCTCCAGGTGGTGAAAGTTTTGTTGATTTGATAGCACGCACTAATTCGGTTATTGATCGCATAAATAATAGCTGCTCTGGTCGCGATATTATCGCTGTTGCTCACGGTGGTACCATCCGTGCTGCAATAGCCTTAGCCTTAAAATTAGAGCCTGTCATGGCTTTAAGTGTAAAGATAGACAATCTAACTTTAACTCGGCTCCATTTTGTATCGAATGGGCTTTACCGTGGTCAGGGTGGTGTCTGGCGAGTTGAGGGAATAAATCTACCCCCAACTTAGTGGGGTCTATCTTTGATTTTGTTGTAGTTGTGTGAGGAATAATTAATTTTGTCTGTTAGCCTTCCATCCATCACCCTTGTTCTGGGTGGCCAGCGCTCGGGTAAAAGTAGCTATGCAGAAGGTCTAATCTGTTCTGGCCAGGATGCACTTTACCTGGCAACTGCGCAAATACTGGATAAAGAAATGAGAGAGCGTGTTAGAATACACAAAAATCGTCGTAATAAAAATTGGATGACGGTTGAGGAACCATTTGACCTTGCTTCTGCTCTTCAGATGAATGACAAGTCAGGCCGTCCGATACTTATAGATAGTTTAGGTATGTGGATTTCTAATCTCCTTGCTTATGAAAGAGATGTAGAAGAGAAAATAATAGATTTAGTTGAGGCGACGAAAACGGTTAAATCACCTCTTGTTTTCGTTTCTGACGAAGTCGGACAGGGTATCATTCCTGACAATGCACTATCTCGACATTTTATTGATAAGCTTGGTAAATTAAACCAACTGCTTGCAGATCACGCCGATGTTGTTATTTTTGTAACGGCTGGTTTACCTATGTACTTAAAAAGATAAAAGAAAGATATTATGAAAATTCCCGCAACCGTCATTACTGGTTTTCTGGGTGCCGGTAAAACAACTCTAATTCGTCATTTGCTAGAAAATACAAAAGGCAAGCGCATAGCTCTGATCATCAATGAATTTGGTGACATGGGAGTAGACCGAGAACTTTTGGCTGGTTGTGATATTGAAGGTTGTGAATACGAAAATATTGTAGAGCTTGCCAATGGCTGTATTTGCTGCACAGTTGCGGATGATTTTCTTCCTACTATGGAAACGTTGCTGGATCGTGACGATCCACCTCATCACATAATTATTGAAACCTCGGGTCTAGCATTGCCAAAACCCCTTGTTAAGGCGTTCAATTGGCCAGAAATACGTTCAAGGCTAACAGTAGATGGGGTTGTCGCAGTAATAGATTCACCTGCTGTTGCCGAGGGCCGCTTTGCTGATGATGAAATGGCTATTCAAGAAAAGCGGGAGGAGGATCCATCTTTAGATCATGAAAATCCCATAGAGGAAGTTTTTGAAGATCAGTTGTTATGCGCTGATTTGGTTATTCTTAATAAGGCTGACATTATTGGAAAAGAGGGAGTACGAAAGATTTCAAAAGATCTTTCAGGTCACTTGCGACCAGGTGTCAAGGCAATAGGGGCCATTGAAGGTGCAATTGATACTAGCATTATACTTGGGCTTAATGCAGCCGCTGAAGAGGATATTGAACAGCGACGTTCGCATCATGATGGTGAAGATGGGCATGACCACGACGATTTTGAAAGTTTTACCGTTGAGCTTGGTGATATATCAGACCCAGAAAAATTTGAGGCATTATTGTTAGAATTGATAGAAAAGCACGATATTTTGCGGCTCAAGGGTTTTTTACATGTGCCCGATAAAAATATGCGTCATGTAGTGCAGGGTGTTGGCCCACGCATCCAGCGTTATTTTGATCGCATCTGGGAACCAGGTGAAGCACGTAGAAGCCGACTCGTCGTTATTGGTCAAATTGGTCTAGACCGAAGCGCAATTGAAGACGCTCTACTGGCTTAAAATGCACCTGTTAGCTGCCACACCGGGAGGAATATCTGATGGATCAGAGGCTATTGACCTTGGCCAAAGTCCAGCTGATATTGTTATTTTAAGCGCCGCTGATAGCGAGCTAGCCAGCTTTAGTGGGGCTTATGCGAAGATGGGTAATGATGCCCCAAGTCTTCGTTTAGCAAATTTTTTGAACCTCGGGCATAATATGTCAGTTGATTTGTATGTAGAAAGCGTCATTGTTGGTGCCAAGCTGGTTATTGTACGCCTGCTTGGTGGGCAGAGTTACTGGTCTTATGGGGTTGAGCAAATCTCTGCTGAATGTTCTCGAAGAGGAATACCTCTTGCTTTGTTACCTGGTGATGATCAACCTGATGCGGAGTTGGTAACCTTATCAACTTTGGGTTCACAAGCTTGCCACAAGCTCTGGCAATATTGTGTTCACGGTGGTCCATTTAACGCACAGCATTTTTTAAATTTTGCCGCATCAATTATAGATAAAAGATTTAAATGGTTGGAGCCTCAGCCATTACTGAGGGCAGGGGTGTATAAAGTAGGTGAAGGAAATGTTGAATTGGGTGTTCTTCGTCAGGACTGGTTGGTTGGTCAACCAACTGTTGTTTTTGTATTTTACCGTGCGCTAGTTCAAGGGGATAACACAAAAGCGGTCGAGGCGCTGATTTCAGGTTTGCAAGATGTTGGATTTAATGTGCTCCCAATTTTTGTTGCAAGTTTGAAGGACCCGGTGGCATCAGCGATCCTTGAAGAGTTGTTATTGGAAGAAGTGCCTGATGTGATTATAAATAGCACAGGTTTTGCTGTTTCATCACCTGGTGTCTCCCGTATTCCAACGCCATTTAATCATTCAGGTGCTACTGTTTTACAGGTAGTTTTTTCAAGTTCTAGCATGGAATCCTGGCTTAACGGCCTTTATGGGTTGAGTGCACGAGACATTGCAATGAATGTGGCCTTGCCGGAGGTAGATGGCCATGTGCTTAGTCGTGCCGTTTCATTTAAAGGCTCGAGTAGGCGTGACGAAAGAACTCAAACTGATATTATCACATATGAGCCAGTGCAAGACCGGATTGATTTTGTCTGCCAATTAGCGGCTAATTGGGCAAGATTGGCACGACTCAATGTGGCAAGTCGTTCTATCGCTATTATCTTAGCAAATTACCCTAACCGTGATGGTCGTATTGGTAATGGAGTTGGACTGGATACACCTCAGGGAGTTATCACAACTTTAATTGCAATGAAAGAAGCCGGTTATGATACGGGAGAGCTTCCTGTAGATGGCGACAAATTGATTGCACAATTAGAGGCAGGTCCAACAAATCAGGGGGTTAAGGGTAAGTTTTATGAGAGATTCACTATGGCTAATTATCAGCTATTTTTTGAAAATTTATCTGAGGAGGTGCAGAAAGCTGTGCGTGATCGGTGGGGCTCACCAGAAACAGACCCAATGTTTGTCTCTGATAAGGCTGGTTGTGGCCATTTTGCTATCTCTGCATTTAAGCTTGGTAAAGTGGCTATTTGTCTGCAACCTGCACGAGGTTACAATATAGATCCAAAGTCTTCGTATCACGATCCAGATTTAGTGCCACCCCATGGATATCTCGCATTTTACGGTTGGCTCAGATATGAGTTTGGTGCTGATGCAGTAATTCACTTTGGCAAGCATGGAAATCTGGAATGGTTACCCGGAAAATCTTTGGGCCTGTCTAATCAATGTTTTCCAGAGGTAACTCTCGGTCCTACTCCTCATCTGTATCCCTTTATTGTAAATGATCCCGGTGAAGGGACTCAAGCAAAGCGGCGGGCATCTGCAGTAATTGTTGATCATATGACACCGCCCCTGACCCGTGCTGAGAGCTATGGCCCACTTGCTGATTTAGAGCTTTTGGTTGATGAATTTTACGAGGCATCAGGTGTTGATCCTCGGCGTTTGCGTGTTTTGCGCAAGGAGATACTTACTCTTTGCACCGTCTTGGGTCTTGATGTGGATTGTGGTATGAACAAAGTCGCGGATGAAGACGCAGCAATGGTAAAACTTGATAATTATCTGTGTGAACTGAAGGAAATGCAGATTCGTAATGGGCTTCACATCTTTGGGGTTGCCCCAAAGGGCCGTCTTCTTGACGATCTTCTGGTGGCTTTAGTTCGAGTGCCAAGGGGCTCTGGTAATGCGGGTGAGGCGTCCTTACTTAGAGCTCTATCCAATGATCTAGATCTTCGGTTCGACCCGCTTGATTGTGAAATGGCAGCAGCATGGCAAGGCCCAAAACCGAAAATCCTCACTGGGAAGGGTGCATGGCGATGCTATGGGGATACTGTTGAGCGATTGGAGGATCTTGCTTCTAGATTGGTTTCAGGTGAAGAAAAATATGAGGCTAGCTGGTTGCAAACCAAAATGGTTCTTGAAAATATTGAAACAAACATTAGGCCCTCTGTAGAGTCGTGCGGCTCAGCAGAGGTAGCTGGTTTGCTTCGTGGTCTGGATGGACGTTTTGTTGAGCCTGGTTCGAGTGGTGCACCAACACGTGGCCGTTTAGACGTGCTTCCTACTGGCCGAAATTTTTACTCCGTAGATACACGTACTGTGCCAACGCCAGCCGCGTGGACGTTGGGCTGGAAATCAGCCTCGCTTTTAATTGAAAACCATAAACAAGAACACGGAGAATGGCCAAAGACAATGGCTTTGTCAGCATGGGGTACATCCAATATGCGTACTGGGGGAGATGATATTGCCCAAGGATTAGCATTAATGGGGGTCAAGCCAACTTGGGATACGGCATCCCGTCGTATTACTGGTTTTGAAATTTTGCCGTTGTCAATACTTGATCGTCCTCGCGTTGACGTCACGTTGAGGGTCTCTGGTTTTTTTCGTGACGCTTTTCCAGGATTAATTGATTTGTTTTCTTCCGCTTCACGCGCTGTAGCTGCCCTAGATGAAGGGGAAGTTGATAATCCTCTTTCAGCTCATGTCATGGGTGAAGTAGCTGAGCTTGTTGAAGAAGGTATGAGCGAAGATCTAGCTAAAGAGCGAGCAGGGTACAGAGTGTTTGGTTCCATGCCCGGTGCGTATGGTGCCGGCCTACAAGCGTTGATAGATGAAAAGGGTTGGGATACTGAGGCAGATCTTGCTCGTGCTTATGTTGCTTGGGGTGGGTATGCTTATGGTGAAGGGGCTTCGGGTGTTGTTGCGCATAACATTTTTGAGGCGCGTCTCAAAAAAGTTGAAGTAGTGATACATAACCAAGATAACCGTGAACATGATTTGTTGGATAGTGACGACTACTACCAATTTGAAGGTGGTTTGACAGCCGCAGTCAGGGAGTTATCAGGAAATCAGCCCAAAGTGTATCACAATGATCACTCGCGACCGGAAACACCAAGAATAAGAACTCTAGAGGATGAGATAGGTCGAGTTGTCCGTGCTCGAGTGGTGAATCCTAAATGGATAGATGGGGTTATGCGCCATGGCTATAAAGGGGCTTTTGAAATGGCAGCGACTGTAGATTATTTGTTTTCTTTCGCTGCTACTGCCAAATGTGTTGGTGATCATCACTTTGATGCGGTGTTTGAGGCCTATATTTCTAACGATAAAGTTAGAGAGTTTATTGAAGCACATAACCCAAGTGCTTTGAGAGAAATGGCTACCCGCCTTTTGGAAGCACAAGAACGGGAGCTGTGGAATCCGCGGTTGAATAACACTTATGATATTTTGACTAAATTGAGTGACCACAACAGGAGATGAAAAGTAAATGATCAATACAGACAACACACGTCACAGTGAAAAAATGGCAAAAAAGAAGGCTGCTCGTGACAAAATTCTGGCTACTAAGACGAAAGAAAAAGGTTTATTGATTGTTCACACAGGAAAAGGGAAAGGAAAATCAACCGCGGCCTGGGGTATGGCTATGCGTATGATAGGTTACAACAAGAAGGTTGGTATTGTTCAATTTGTAAAAGGTGCATGGGAAACCGGAGAGCGGAGCGTTTTTGAGAGATTTCCTGATCAAGTTACTATCAAGGCTTTGGGGGAAGGCTTTACTTGGGAAACTCAAGATCGAGAACGTGATATTGCAGCAGCAGCCAAGGCTTGGGAAGTAGCTATGGAAATGATAGCAAATCCGGAATATTCCATGATTATTCTTGATGAAATAAATATTGCTCTACGTTATAATTATTTGTCTCTGGAAGATGTAATTAAAGGCTTGGTAGCGCGTCCACAAATGCTTCATGTAGTTGCTACAGGGCGTAATGCCCATGAGGAGTTGATTGATGCTGCTGATCTAGTTACCGAAATGACTTTGATTAAACATCCGTTTCGAAACGGTATTAAGGCTCAGAAAGGGGTTGAATTTTAGACCACCTCCTTTTGTATGTTTTGTGTTTAGATTTAGAACATTAGGTTTCGAAGATAGGTTTAGGAAGTTGTTAATGAGAAAATCTACTCTATTCATTGCCTTGTTTTTAGTTTTAGCACTAAGTAGTTGTGCTGAAATGCGGCGTGATAAAAATTCAACTGCTGTAGATGTGGTTAATCAGGCGACTGAGACTGTACAACGCTTCAAGAGAATGCCTGATCTAAAGGCTTTTGCTGATCATATGCCAACAGCACGAGGAATTGTTGTGCTGCCCAGCGTTATTAAAGGTGGATTCATGTTTGGGGGAGAGGGTGGAAACGGCGTCTTGATGGTTAAAACTCAGGATGGTTCGTGGAGTCCACCAGCTTTCTATGTTCTTGGAGCTGCTAGTTTAGGTATTCAAATGGGTTTGCAGGATACAGAAATCATTCTTGTGCTTCGAAGTAACGGTGCAGTTAGAGCAATTCTTGATCATCAAGGTAAGTTTGGTGCGGATGCTGGGCTTACTATTGGAACGATTGGCCAAGGAGCCGAACTCTCGACTACTGCCAACATAGGGTTAGATATTTTAGCATTTGCAAACTCTAAAATTGGTTTTTTTGGAGGAGCAGCTTTTGAAGGGGCGGTATTGGCACGGCGTGTCGACTTGAATGAGGCATACTATGGCAAAGGTGCAACTCCGCGCAGTATAGTTTACCAGGGTCAGTGGCAGAATCCCCATGCGGATGCGCTCAGGTCTGCACTAGCAAGCCCTTGATAAAAAAAAATGTTAGTTCTAATCGTGCCATAATGTTTCAGGGCACAGGTTCAGATGTAGGTAAATCACTTCTTGTAGCGGGATTATGCAGAGCTTTCAAGCAGCGCGGCTTAAAAGTACGTCCTTTTAAGCCGCAAAACATGTCAAACAATGCAGCTGTAACAATCGAAGGAGGTGAAATTGGACGAGCTCAAGCCCTGCAAGCAAGGGCTTGTGGACTTGAGCCTTCGATACATATGAACCCAGTATTGCTGAAGCCAGAGAGTGAGACTGGAGCTCAAGTAATTGTGCAAGGGAAACGTGAGGCAACTCTAAAAGCCAAAGATTATCATACTTTAAAACCAAAACTTTTAGAGCGAGTACTTGATAGTTTTTATCACACAAGAAATTTATGTGATTTAGTTTTGGTTGAAGGCGCTGGTAGTGCGGCTGAAGTCAATTTGCGGGATGCGGATATAGCTAACATGGGGTTTGCCCTAGCTGTAAATTTGCCCGTAGTATTAGTCGGTGATATCGACCGAGGAGGTGTAATCGCCTCTATTGTTGGCACAGAGCAACTCTTGGAAAAAGTAGAACGTGACTTACTAGCGGGATATATCATTAATAAGTTTCGAGGGGATGCATCATTATTTGCGAGTGCAGATAAAATTATCAAAGAAAAAACAGGTCTTAATTCTTTCGGCCTGGTTCCTTATTTTTCAGAGGCAAGATTTCTACCCAAAGAAGATGCCATGACTTTAGATGCTCAAGAAAACGATACTGCATCTAAAGATATTTGTATTGCCGTGCCCAGGTTATCTCGGATTGCAAACTTTGATGATTTAGACCCATTATCTGCTGAACCGGATGTTACTATGGTGATTGTTGAGGCAGGAGATCCTCTCCCTTGCAGCGCTGACTTAATTTTGATTCCCGGTACAAAAGCCACCGTGGCAGATCTTGAATACATTCGTGCGCAAGGCTGGGATATAGATATAGCGGCCCATGTGCGTCGAGGTGGTATGGTGGTTGGACTGTGTGGTGGCTACCAAATACTAGGTAAACGAATTTCAGATCCAATTGGTATTGAAGGAGCTATAGGCGAAAAAGAAGGCCTTGGTTTGCTTGATGTTGAGACAGTTCTTGGTAGTGACAAAACGCTAGAAATTGTTTCAGGTGTACATATTGCAAGTGGTGAAAAAATACACGGATATGAGATCCATATTGGATCAAGTGAGGGGCCAGATCGATCTAATCCTTGGATATGTCTTGATGATAAGCGCGTGGAAGGTGCACTAAGCCAAGATGGTAGAGTCATGGGCTCATACATACACGGAATTTTTGCTGCTGATGGTTTCCGTCAATTTTTTTTAGAGGGTTTGCACAAGGGGAGGACTAACACAACTGCCTACGAAGTGATGGTTGAAAACACTCTTGACAATTTGGCAGAGCATCTTGAAGAAAATATGGACCTCGATGCACTTTATGCTGTAACTAAAAAATAATTTGCACAGCTTTTACAGAAAAAGAGAGTCCATCAGTATGGAAAAGGTACTTATTCTAATTTAGCCTTATGACTGCAAGCGCAGCAACCCAAGCACCGTTGATTAAGGCACCTGAGACATAAAGATAGAGCATGTTTCGGATATCTTTGACCCCCGTGCGTGCGCTGCCATCGCCTAGCCATGGATCATTCACAATAGTATTATGGTAGTGTCGAGGTCCAGCAAGGGCTAAATTGAGTGCTCCTGCCGCAGCACCCTCTGGCCAGCCAGCATTCATGGAACGGTGTTTACTAGCATCCCTTAGCATGATTTTAAGGGCGTTTAATGGGTGGGCTTTGGGAGTGACAGTAGCTGCAAGAACAAGAAATAAACCGCTTAATCGTGCTGGGATTAAATTTAGAATATCATCAAGGCGGGCAGCGGTCATGCCAAAAGCGCGGTATTTTGGTGTCATATGGCCGATCATAGAGTCCATTGTGTTAACAGCCTTGTACACCAATAAACCAGGTAAACCAAATAAAACATACCAGAAAACTGGTGCGACTAGCCCGTCAGAAAAATTTTCTGCGCATGACTCAATTGCGGCACGGGCAACACCATGCTCATCTAGATGTTTTGGGGAACGCCCGGCAATGTGTGAGACTGCCTCACGGCCTTTCTCTAAACTTTTCTCAAGCCCTATACCAACCGCCCTGACACTATCATATAGTCCCCGTCCAGCAAGCATCGCTGTGAGAAAAAATAACTCCAATATCCAGCCAAGACTATGATTTTGCGTCAGCCAAGACGCTCCCCAGCCAACTATTGCGGAAAGAATCACAATGATAAAAACAACAAGAGCGCCGCGAAAGGCGCGGTCTACATTTGACCTATTGTCCCGATTTAATTTGCGGTCAAACCAACCAATTAGCATGCCAATTATCTCTACTGGATGGTGGAATTGTTTAAAAGGAAATTTGGTCTCGCCTAAATAACTATCTAGCAAAAGGGCAATCAATAATAATACTAACGGATCAAAGCCGTATACAGTATTTGCGAATCCAAATGTAAACATAAACGACAGTTTGCGGTTTGAAGAAGATTGCGTCAAACTAAATTGAAGTGATGACAACGCTAAATTTTTAGTATAACTTAAAAAAGATAAAGCGGTTTTTTTTGACCGGCGGCAATGACCAGTCAACGTCCCGCGGAAAACAATTACAACGCTCGAAGGCAAGGACCAAGCGCGTGGACGACACCTCCCTAGAAATAAAAATGGGCCAATTTTTTTGGGAACTTGTTGTCCTGTTCTCTGGCTATGTTGTTGCAAACAAAATTATCGCTGACTATTTGATGCATAAGTGGCCTAATGAAGTTCAAAAAAGCTATGTGGTGTTTTGTTCATCCTCTCCAGACATAGGCCAGCAAAAACGTAAAAAACGCTCAACAAAGATAGTTCTACTACCTGTCAGGTATCGCATATTGGACAACCGTGCTCAAGACACTAATTTCCACAACCACCTTCTTGATGATCTGACCTAATTCAAATAACAATTGTCAATGAAATGAATCTTGATTATGTCTAGAATTCCAATTTGCTTTGAGTATCAGAAAGATCCGGAGGCCATCTATCGTGAGTCATTTTCCAAGATCAAAGATGTATTAGGAGAAATTACTTTTCCTGAGGATATTGGTCCCGTGGTCCGTCGTTTGGTTCATGCATGTGGTATGCCTGATATTGTTGACCATCTTGTTTATACTAAATTTGCTGGCAAAATAGGAAGAGAGGCTCTGCAGGCTGGCGCAGCAATTTTGTCAGATTCTGAGATGGTCTCTGCAGGGATTATCCGTGATCGTTTACCAGCTGAAAATCAGGTAATTTGCACCCTTAATGATCCCGCAACGCAAGACCTTGCAAAAGAGAACATGACAACACGTTCAGCTGCTGCACTAAAATTGTGGCTGCCTTACTTGGAAGGTTCAATTGTAGCTATAGGTAACGCACCGACTGCACTTTTTCGATTAATGGAAATGATTTCAGACGGTGCCCCTCGACCTGCTTTGATATTAGGATTTTCTGTTGGATTTGTTGGTGCTGAAGAATCAAAGCAGGCGCTTGTGGATCATGCCAGAAGTTTAGATATTTCTTTCATTACCCTCAAGGGTCGGCGCGGTGGTAGTGCTATGGCATCGGCAGCAGTAAATGCTCTTACAGGTGAGTGAAAATTATGAGTGCATGGATTACGGTTATTGGTATGGGTGAAGATGGTATGCAAGGCTTGAGCTCTCACTGTATCTCAATGATACAAAAAGCTGAGGTAATTTTTGCTGGTGAACGTCACCATTGTAAGGTTCAGAATACACAGGCAGAGGTTCTTGACTGGGGCAAGGGGTTTAATCATGCTTTAAAAGAGATTGAAGCACGACGTGGCAAAAATATTGTAGTTTTGGCTTCTGGCGACCCCATGAACTTTGGCGTTGGATCCGTTTTGGTGCGAGTCTTTGGTAAAGAGGCCGTGAATGTGTACCCCGCACCTGGATCATTTTCTTTGGCTGCATCACGCATGGGTTGGCCAATTCCTGAAGTTGATTGTCTGACCATTCATGGGCGCCCAATAGAAAACTTGATTAAGTACTTTTCCCCAGGTGCTCGACTATTGATCTTATCCCATGACGGGTCAAGTCCAGAGAAAGTTGCAAATCTTCTTAATGTAAAAGGCTACGGTAAAAGCAAAATAAGTGTTCTAGAACATTTGGGGGGGGTTAAAGAAAAAAGAATAGATGGTAGGGCTGTGTCTTGGAATTATAGATGTGCGCAGGCTTTAAATACCCTAGCTGTAGAGTGTGTTGCTGAAGCAGATACCGTTGCACTTTCACGAGTACCAGGCTTACCGGATGAAGTTTTTGAAAATGATGGTCAACTGACCAAGAGTGAGGTCCGCGCAATAACCATAGCACAATTGAGACCGCTTCCTGGACAGGTGCTTTGGGATATTGGTGCGGGATCAGGTTCAATTTCCATTGAATGGCTCAGGCTAGGTGGCCATCGCAAAGCCATTGCTATCGAGAGAGACTGTAAACGTATTTCAATAATGAAGCTTAATGCTGCAAATTTGGGTACAATGGATCTAGTCATAATTGAAGGTGATTATCATTGCGTAAAAGATGATATTCCTTTTTCACCTGATGCCATATTTATTGGTGGTGGTGCATCTGACATTAGTTTACTGAGATCTGCATGGAAAGCTCTTGGGCCAAAAGGCCGAATTGTTATTAATGCCGTCAGCATAGAAGCTGAGCAGAGCCTTCTGGCACTTCGAGAAGAAATAGGTGGCCAGTTAAGTTGCATTTCAATCAAACGTGCCACACCTATTGGAACTTTTAGTGCTTTAAAACCGATGCTTAGTGTAACTCAATTTGTTGGGATAAAACCTTCATGAGTGGCGTTCTTTTTGGGCTAGGCCTTGGGCCTGGAGATCCAGATCTTGTAACTATAAAAGCAGCAACTATAATGCGGGAAATACCCGTCATTGCTTATGTAACCCCAGTACGAAGTGGCAAGCCCTGTACATCTTTTGCACGATCAATAGCTGAGCCCTATTTGATCGGTGAAAAGGAAGAAATAACTATTGCTATTGAAATGCTTGATGACCCAACACGTGGAAGACAGGTTTATGACGAGGTTAGTGACAAGATTTCTTATTATCTTGATTCAGGCAGAAATGTTGCAGTTCTGTGTGAGGGAGACCCGTTGCTTTATGGTTCTTTCATGTACATTCTTGATCGAATTAAAGATAGCTACAAAGTGCTGACTGTGCCGGGTGTAAGCTCCTTGAGTGCTGCGGCAGCGGCTGCCAATTTGCCATTGGTTACTCGGCATCAAACTATTTCTCTTATTCCCGCCACACTAAGTGAGAGTAAAATCAGAACCTGTTTATTAAAAGGGGATAGCATAGCGATACTTAAACTTGGGAAAAATATCGTAAAGATAAAAAAAATCCTCAGTGATTTAGGAAGATCTTACGACGCAGTCTATGTTGAGCGAGCTTCAATGATGAATCAAAAAATATTGTCTCTTTCAGACGCCCCTGATAATGCTCCTTATTTTTCTATCATCCTCTTGACTTGTGCGGAAACAGAATAATGACAGCGATTCTGGTACTAGATCAAGCTGCAATAAAACTTGCACAAGTCATTAAATGCACAATTGGCAACGCCTGCATCTATGGCCTAGTTAATCGGGTTGAAGGAGCTGATGAAAGCTTCAAAGAGACGGTATCGCAATTGCAAAGCTTGTATCAATCTGGTGAAAGTATTATTGGTTTGTGTGCAACCGGTATTCTTGTGCGTGCCTTAGCCCCTGTGTTGAAAGATAAGAAGTATGAGCCTGCAGTCTTAGCTGTGGCAGCAGATGGTTCGGCAGTCGTGCCAATTCTGGGGGGCCATAATGGTGCTAATAGTTTAGCTAACCAGATAGCCACGGCTATTGGTGGTATCGGAGCAATCACCACAGCAAGCGATATTCGCCTTGGAGTTGCTATAGATGATCCACCTGAAGGGTGGAATGTTAACAATCGGAATGCTGCAAAGGGTATTTTTTCCCGCATGCTAGCAGGGAAACCAATTCGTTTGGAAATTAGCTCTGGTGATGTTAGGTGGTTGAAACAATCAAATATAAAGTTTGATGATAATGCAGAAGGGCCCTGCATACAAGTAACAGAAAAGGTCATCGCCGAGCCAAAAAGCAATTTGGTTCTACATCCTCCCGTTCTAGCTTTGGGTGTTGGATGCGAACGCAATTGTGACCCTGAAGAGCTTGAGAATCTCGTTCGTGAAACTCTTAAGGATGCAGGTTTATCTGCAAGTTCGATCAGCTGTGTGGCCTCTCTGGATCTTAAAATGGATGAGTTGGCTGTTAATGAGTTAGCTGCGTCCCTTGGGGTCCCGGCTCGTTTCTTCTCTGCCAAAGAACTTGAAGCGCTAACGCCGTATCTTGATAATCCGTCAGAGACAGTTTTTGACGCTGTGGGGTGCCATGGAGTTTCAGAGGGCGCTGCTATTGCAGCTGCTGGAAGTAAAGCTACACTTCGGGTTGGAAAACATCGTTCTTTAAGGGCTACCTGCGCTATTGCAATAAACCCAGAGGGCATAATAGGCAATCAAGTTGGCCGTGGGCGCGGTCACCTCAGTATCATAGGGATAGGCCCTGGAGCTGATGGCTGGCGCACACCTGAGGCGACGGCCTTACTCTCTGCTGCTAGCGATTTGGTCGGTTATAGTTTGTACCTTGATTTGGTTGGAGATTTTATTGTGGGTAAAAATCGCCACGTGTCTGAGTTAGCACAAGAAGAAGAGCGAGTTCGGCGTGCACTTGACCTTGCCGCCAAGGGGCGAAATGTTGCTCTTGTGTGTTCGGGAGATGCTGGTATTTATGCTCTAGCTACCTTAGCATTTGAGCTAATTGATCGAGAAAATAAGACTGAATGGAACCGTATTTCAATTCAGGTGACGCCGGGTATCTCGGCTTTGCAGGCTGCTGCTGCACGAATCGGTGCACCTATTGGCCATGATTTCTGCACCATATCTTTGTCAGATTTATTGACTCCATTTGAGGAGATAGAAAAACGCATCCAGACAGCGACAGAGGGCGATTTTGTTATCGCCTTCTATAATCCAGTTTCAAAGCGAAGGCGTTTTCAATTAGCTAGGGCTAAAGAGATACTAATATCGGCACGTGGCCCTAACGTGCCTGTGGTGATAGCGCGAAATTTGGGTCGTGAAGAAGAAAACATCGATGTTATAAAATTGGGAGAATTGACGCCAGATCACGCTGACATGGTAACAATTGTATTGGTTGGTAATTCTCAATCACGTTTGATTGAACACGGAGGAAGATACTGGGTTTATACCCCACGGGGTTATGCGGTGAAAATGATTTAAGGAGCAATATTGATGAGTGTTCACTTTATTGGTGCCGGTCCGGGCGCCCCAGATTTGATAACTTTACGTGGCTTGAAACTTATCAAACAAGCCGGTGTGGTTCTTTATGCAGGTTCTTTAGTTCCGGAAGCTGTTATTGCTGAAGCATCAGCCCAAGCAGTAGTTAAGGATACCGCTTCCATGCATTTAGATGAGATTATAGATGAAATGATAGCGGCTAATGAAGTTGGCCTCGATGTTGCCCGTGTTCATTCCGGTGATCCCTCTCTTTACGGGGCTATAGCAGAACAGATGCGCCGTCTTGACAATTTGGGTATTGATTATGATGTTACGCCAGGTGTATCGGCATATGCTGCCGCATCAGCTGCCATAAAGTCAGAGTTGACTCTGCCAGGCATTAGCCAAACAGTAGTACTAACTCGCACAGCAGTTCGAGCATCAGAAATGCCAAACAAAGAAGATTTAAGTACATTGGGAAATAGTGGCGCCACTTTGGCTATCCACTTGTCTGTAAATAATATTAAAAAGGTAGTTCGAGAGTTGCTACCTAACTACGGTAAAGGATGCCCTGTTGTGGTCGTCTATCGTGTCAGTTGGCCTGATGAAAAAATTATTTACGGTACCCTTGAGAATATTTGTCAAAAAGTAAAAAAACAAAAAATAACTCGTACTGCTCTTATCTTGGTTGGAAAAGTGCTAAGTGATGATACGTTCGATGATTCGAGGCTTTATGCTGTAGATCACCATCATGTTCTTAGACCACGCAGTAAAGAGTTTTCTAAAGCATCTGTTCCAACCACTTAAAGGCATCTTCGAAATTTTCCACATGTTCACCCGGTTCTGGAAGGGGGCGGCGAATTAGGACAATTGGAATACGTTTTCGTATAGCTGCAATGATTTTAGTCTCCGTCGCATCCCCGCCGCTTTGTTTTGACAGTAAGGTGTCAATAGCGAATCTTTCCATCAAGGCAAGCTCTTCTTCTAAGCTGTAGGGTGGACGGCCAGTAATAAAAGTAAAATTCTCTGCAAAAGCTGACCTGTCAGCTTTTTCTATGACTCTAATAAAGAATTGAATATTAGTAAGTTTTTGTAGTTTATCAAGATCGCCATGACCGGTGGTAACGAGAACCCGTTTAGCAATTTTTTGCAGTATTAGCGTTGCATGAGCCATGTCATTGGCTTCAACAAATTTAGTACCTGATGGCAAATCCCAGGGAGGCCTTCTAAGAGATAATCTTGGTGTGTCCGTACATATACAAGCGTCATATGCGTTGGCAGAAATTTTTTTTGCGAATGGGTGAGTAGCATCTATCAGAAATTTAATTTTTTCTTTAGTTATATATTCAGCTAGACCAGCACTTCCACCAAAGCCACCAACCCTTACAGTCGTGACAAATTTACGAATTGGTTTTGTTCGTCCTGCTATAGAATAAATTACCTCAAAACGTTCGGAAAAATGTGCGTGGACTTTTTCCGCTAATGAAGCCGCCTCACTTGTGCCGCCTAAAATTAGTATGCGTGAAATTTCAGTCATTGGCACGTCCAACGAGTTGGCCGCCTCTGTCAAAAATACAGACTTCAACCTCAACAACACCATCCAACATTTTAAGAGCCTCCAGTCTAGCTTTTTCTGCTATCAAATTAGCTAATTCTAGGTTTTCGGTGTGTGCAAGATCAAGTACTGCCATAGCTGTGACGGAGTCCTCGGCAGACTGTTTTATTTCTTCTCTGGCGCCAAGCTCGTCAAAGCACGATGCTAGTTTTTTGAAGTCTAGTTCTGAACGAGCTGAGTGTAGATCCATGTGGCCTTGTGCTAACTTTGTCAGCTTTCCAAATCCACCTGCTAGAGTTAGCTTTTTTACTGGGTGATGGCGGAGGTATTTAAGAACGCCTCCAGCAAAGTCACCCATATCAATTAAAGCTGAGGGTTCAAGTTGATAAAGTTTCTTGATTGCCTCCTCCGATGTGTTGCCAGTAGAAGCCGCCAGATGCGTTAGTCCCGTGGCCCTTGCTACATCAATTCCTCTATGAATAGAATGAATCCAGGCAGAGCATGAATATGGTCGTACAATACCAGTAGTGCCTAATACTGAAAGTCCTCCTGTAATGCCCAATCGACCATTCATTGTCTTCTCAGCGAGATCTTTGCCCCCTGGAATAGAAACGGTAACTTCAAAATCTACAGCTTGACTTTTATATTTTGCAACTTCTTGTATTACATCACTAATCATTTTTCGTGGTGCTGGGTTAATGGCAGGCTCTCCAATAGGAATTGGTAGTCCTGGTAGGGTTACTGTCCCAACCCCATCACCAGCATAGAAAGTAATGCCGTTGCCGGGCTGCCCTAGTTTAATGCATACAACGATTTCAGCACCATGGGTAACATCTGGATCATCTCCGGCATCTTTTATAATTCCTGCGCAAGCCATGTCCTTTTTGAGTACATGTCTTGAGAGGTGGAAAGTGGGTTTTTCTCCGTGTGGTAGTTGTATTGAGACGCTTTCTTCAAATTTTCCTTGGATAAGGGCAATCATGCAGGCCTTTGCAGCCGCAGTAGCACATGCCCCTGTTGTCCATCCTGTACGAAGTGCTCTTCGTGGTTTGAAAGTGCCCTGTTCCATAGGTTATTCTACAACTTTCTACAATATTAAGAATGATCTTTTAAAAAAATTATGAGTTTTTTTGTTGTTTGACCTTGAAGGGTGGTGCTGGAAAGTTATCATGCACATAGTAAAGTAAAGAATGTTCTTCAGCAGGCAGGGCAAGAGAACCGTAACCATGGAAGAGAATAAAAAACGTAAGTCTAGTAAAGAAAAAAGTAGAGTAACAGTGAAAGTTAAGAAAAAGGCTGCTACGCCAATTTCTGAGAAAAAAGATGTGAGCCTTAAGAAAAGTGTACAAGCTTCTGTTTCTGAGAAAAAAACTGCAAGCCCAAAGAAAAAGGTTCTCCCTATTAATGACACAGGGAGACGGACCCCGGAGAAAAAAATATTTATTATCGGGGTCGCTTTAATTAGCGTTTTTTTTCTAGTTTGGGGGACTTATGTCGGGCCAAATTATTTTCCCAAACAAGGAGGCATGGAGAAAACTAAGGAAGTTACAGTTCAAAGTATAGGAGTGCCACAAATAGGCGGTTCTTTTCAGCTTGTTAACCAGGATGGTAAAATTGTTACTGAGGCGGACTTTATAGGAAAGTACATGCTTGTATATTTTGGCTATACATATTGTCCAGATGTATGTCCAACGTCACTAACAGTTATTGAAGAAGCGCTTGATATGTTGGGTGATGAAGCAAGTCAGATCACGCCTATATTTATAACGGTTGATCCTGAACGTGATAATCCTGAGGCTATGAAGTTGTACGTGGAGCACTTTCACCCGAGACAGGTTGGGTTAACTGGTTCAGTAGAACAGGTCAAAGCGGTTGCTAAGGCATACAAGGCATATTTTTCCAAGTCTGGTGATGGTTATGATGATGATGACTATCTGATAGACCATTCATCAATCACTTACCTGATGGCTCCAAATGGTAAATTTATTACTCATTTTAGTCATGGAGTTGAGGCTCAGTCTATGGCTGAAAAAATTTCGGAAATCCTTAAATGAAGGCCCCAACAGGTGCGGTTAAAGGTCTTATTATTGCCGCACCATCCTCTGGTAGTGGCAAAACCGTCCTGACGTTGGGTCTGTTGCGCTATCTTTCTATTATTGGAAAATCTATTACATCGGCAAAGGCAGGCCCTGATTATATTGACCCAGCATATCATACGGCTGCCACTGGTATGCCCTGTTATAACCTGGATCTTTGGGCTATGAGACCCTCTATACTTTATGAAGTCGCTACCCTCGGTTCTGCTGATGCCATAGTGATATGTGAGGGAGTGATGGGCCTATTTGATGGCGCTATTATGGAGCAAGCTTCAACAGCTGATCTTGCTCAAGTTACTGGTTGGCCTGTAGTATTAATCATTGATGCTGCAGCCCAAGGTGCCTCAGCTGGTGCAGTGCTTCGAGGTTTTGCTACTCATCGTCCAAATTTTTCTCCTGTTGGTGTTATTTTTAATCGTGTTGGCGGCATACGCCATAAGGATATTCTTCGGAAGGCTGCAATTCGCGCTGCGCCAGATGTGAAGATTTTAGGCTTTGTACCTCGGTCAACTGACTTAAATCTACCTGACCGCCATTTAGGGCTCATTCAGGCAGTTGAGCACGCTGACCTTGAAAAATTCCTTGATTCTGCTGCAAATTTGGTTGAAAAAAATATTGATATTGATGAGTTTTTATCTTTGGCTCGGCCCTTGAAATTAAGTGGTGGTGTTTCTTCAAGTCCAATCGCTCCTTTGGGACAACGGATTGCCATTGCAGACGATCAAGCCTTTTCATTCCGTTACACAATAACTCTTAATGGTTGGAAAAAAGAAGGAGCTGAACTAAACTTTTTCTCTCCCCTTCTTGATCAAGCACCAACTGTGGATGTAGATGCAATTTATTTGCCTGGTGGCTACCCAGAACTTCATTGCCATCGTTTAGCTTCATCAAAAAATTTTATGCACGGACTTAGAACGGCGGCAGAGAGAGGAGCAACTGTGTATGGCGAATGTGGCGGTTACATGGTTTTAGGTAAAGGTTTGATCGACATGGAGGGAAAATACCATCCTATGGCTGGGTTGCTTCCTCTTGAGACATCTTTTGCTCAGCGCAAACTTCATTTGGGATATCGAGAAGTAGAACTAGATACCGAGGCAGTACGTGGTTCAGGTGGCATTCTGGGAAGCGCTGGCCAGCGGTTTCGTGGCCACGAGTTTCATTATGCTACTATTTTTGACCAAAAAGCAGGCACTCCTCTATTCCACTCATATGATGCTGCTGGTAGCCGGCTTGGTCCAGCCGGTCTTGCCAAAGGACGAGTTATGGGATCATTCATCCACCTCATTGATCGTAAGGATGGTTAGATTGACTAAAATTATGAAAAAATTGCCATTTTGGCGTGAAAAAAAGTTAAGTCAGATGAATTCACAAGAATGGGAATCCCTGTGTGATGGTTGTGGTAAATGCTGTCTGGAAAAGCTCGAGGATTTAGATACGGGAGAAATAAACTATACCAACATTGGATGCGAACTTTTGGATGTAAAAGGTTGTCGCTGTATGAATTATGAAGAGCGAGATCGTTATGTTCCTGATTGTGTGCGGTTGAACTCGATAAATATTGCTTCTTTAAAGTGGATGCCATCAACTTGCGCTTATAAACTACTATCCGAAGGAAAAGATTTGCCGGATTGGCACCCATTGATAAGTGGCAACCCAAATTCTGTTCACGAGGCTAAGGTGTCTATTCGTGGCCGTGCAATCGCGGCAGCTGCAGCAGGTGACCTAGAGGATCATATTGTTCAGTGGCCTAAATAAACAATGCTACTGTAATTTATGAGGAGAAGACATTTGAGTGATGACCAAATGCTAAATACTTTCAGGGGTGTTTTTGCAGCTGCGTTGACCCCATTGAAAAGTGATTTAAGTGTTGATGATGAGAGATTAGTTAGTCATTGCCGTTGGTTACTTAAGAATGGTTGTAATGGTTTAGCTGTATTGGGTACCACGGGCGAAGCTAATTCATTTAGTGTTTTTGAGCGCATCAGAATTTTAGAGACCTTGAATGATGGAGGAATTCCAGGTGAAGCCCTGATGCCCGGTACTGGTTCTTGTTCTTTTACTGATACGGTAGAACTTACTCGACGGGCAGTTGAGCTTGGAGCTGGAGGGATTCTTATGTTGCCACCCTTTTATTATAAGGAAGTGAGTGATGAGGGACTGTTTGCCTCATACTCTGAGGTAGTTGAGCGTATCAGCGATGAACGTCTCAAGATTTATTTATATCACTATCCGGAAATGTCAGGGGTATCTATAAGTTTAAATCTCATTGAGCGTCTTTTGAAGCGGTATCCAAATACCATAATGGGAATAAAGGATAGCTCTGGTGATTTTAAAAACATGACAAAACTAGTACAAAAATTCCCAGATTTGGATGTTTTTAGTGGTTCTGATGACTTGTTTTTACCGTTGTTGAAAAAAGGTGGGGTGGGTTGTATTACCGCAGTTGGTAATATAGCGTGTAATCTCTTGGCCCGTCTCTATAACTCTTGGTACGATGGTGATGATGCGTCAAAGGATCTGCAAACCCAATTAACTAGCATAAGAATGGCAGCCCAAAATTTTCCTTTGAGTGCGGGGTTAAAAATAGTGCTTGCTCATTTTAGTGGTCTCAAATCATGGCGTCTTGTGCGCCCTCCTCTGGTTGCGTTGGATGATGGTCAAATGATACAATTAGTTAAACTTCTTGAGGCAGCTGGTCATAAATTACCCCAATTAGACTAAGTTATGTGCAACTAAATGGCTTTTTCTTAGTGAAAAGAAAAATAAAAGAAGAACTACGTTCCTTTGAAATTGAAGGTCGCCAAATACCTTTAATTTTGCGTCGTCACCCGTATGCTCAGCGTATGATCTTACGCCTTAATATAGATGGTGATGGGGCAGTTATAACAATTCCCATGAATGCTAGCTCTGCAGATGCCTTTGATTTAGTTCGTCGAAAATCCCACTGGTTATACCATCAAATGAATAAATTGGGAGATCGAATATTTTTTGGAGATGGTGTGCAAATACCATTTCAGGGTATGAAGTATGTAATTCGTCATCTTGAGGGTAACTGTGAAAAGATATGGATTAAAAATGGTGAAATCAATGTTTCTGGTGAAATTGAAAAATTGAGCAGTCATCTCGGCTTTTGGTTAAAGAAACAAGCTCACACTACTATCATTCCCTTAGCTCAGTACAAGGCGAGTCAAATCAATAAAACAATATCACGGGTTACTATTTGCGATACTCGTAGCCGATGGGGCTCTTGTTCAGCCAAAGGAAAATTATCTTTTAGTTGGCGTTTAATAATGGCGCCCCCAGAAATATTGGATTATGTGGTAGCCCATGAAGTTTCTCATTTGGCCCACATGGACCACAGTTCCAGATTTTGGGCTACTGTTGAAATATTATCTAAAAATGTAAAAGAAGGTCGATCTTGGCTTAAAAATAATGGGCTTGCTCTGCACCGTATAGGTTAAAAAAAGGAAAAAATATGAAACAAGCAAACCACACACTCTCTATTCAAACCGACGGCCAAGGTTTATATGAGTTTACAAATGATGTGTTGAATTGGGTTTTGAGTCAGAAGATAGATAGTGGTCTTCTGACCGTATATTGTGCTCATACATCTGCTAGTTTGACCATTCAGGAAAATGCAGACCCAGATGTGCAGCACGATTTAAAAACTTTCTTTTCACGATTGGTACTGGACGATCCAATGCTTTATCGCCATACCTGTGAAGGCCCTGATGACATGCCAGCGCACATTAAAAGTGCCCTGACGGACGTATCCCTATCAATTCCTGTAAGCAATGCACTACCAGTATTGGGAACCTGGCAGGGAGTTTATTTATTTGAACACCGCAATCACCCTCACAATCGAAATATTATGTTACAGTTAATGGGTTCGTGACTAGTGGTTGTGAGAAGCATTCATTATACTTGATCAGCTACTTGCAAGTACAGCAACCACAAATAACTTAGAACCGGAGGTCAGTATGCGGCCATTTTTTTTGTTTACAATATCAGTTACTGTAATTTTCTTGGGTATTTTTTTTCAAAAGGTAGAGGGCGAAACTCTTAAACAGTGTATGGAAAAGTGCGTTGTTTACGAAGGCGGTATTTCTAAAGTTAACAAAACTACATGTAAAAGTCGATGTGGCGCCGCAATTGTGGAAAAATCTCCAATTGGGAAACGCGATTGTATGATTGATTTTAAATTGTGCAACAGAACTTGTGGCAAAGAAAAAATTGGGCAGTTAAGTCCCTGTCACAAACAATGCAAGGTATTATTGAGAATGTGTACTTAACACGTTTAGTACAGCTATTAAAATTGTGAGTGTTAAATCCTTGTTGAAGATCCTGCCCACATCGATAAGCTAGAATTTTACCGTTACATCGCCTATGTTGGGGAAGTTTGTAACGATTTTTCGTGCTTTTCCCGCTTGATGTAATCCGGTCCATGAGCCTGTTGTTATAATTTGACCGGCAGTAATACCAGACCCTTTTTTTCGCATGTGATTCGCTACCCAAACGATTAGACGAAAAATATCAACCGCATTGTTTCCCCCTTTGTGTGAGTACAAAAGCTTATCATCAAAATACATCTCTACAAGTTGATCTGCGACTACAAGACTAGGCCACTCGCTCCAGGGTTGACCAAGAATCAAAGCCCCATTTAGGATGTTATCAGCTAATTTTGTCATGACATCCAATTCATCTGCGTTAACAAAGCGGGTTTCATTGACTTCAATGGCTGGAAAGGCCTTGTCAATAGCGCCAAGAACTTCGTCCTTACTGTATGGCTTAAGACGTGTAGGTAAATCACTGGCAAATTGAAAGGCTATTTCAGATTCCATGCCTCGCATGGAAAATTTTTGTGGGTCAAGTCGGGCTGGTGATTTATAAATAGTTCCTTCAAGCAAGGGAGCACAAATGGGTTCTGCCGTTGCATTTTTTGCCCCAACTTTCCAGCCTAGAACAGGTCCTAACTCGGCGGCGACAGCATCGTGAATGGCATAAACTTCACTCATGTTGGAAGGCCGACAATTATCTGGTAATTCACTTATGGGTCCTGACACACGAGCGTCAATTAAAAGTTTTGCTACTGTCAAATGAGGACTACCGTTTGATTTCATTATGAAAAACCCCTAAAATTCAAGACTATTGACCGGATCGCTACCAGCTATTTTGTATGTTTGTTTAACTTATGTAAAAACTGGCAAAAAAGATTTTGATCATTATCGTCACATCTATTTATGCGTTTTTTACTCTTGTTAATTTATTTACAAAAGTTTCTCGTAGCGTTCAAGGAATGCCGCACTGGTTCTGCTCAATGATGATTCAATCAGGGTGTCATTGGGACGAAGAACTTTCATGCGTTGTTGATTTTCGTTTAAGGGGGCCAAATTTTCTGCAAGGCTTACAGCCTCCTGAGTAGCCATAAGGATGTCATTGCCATCGGGAGCTATGACATCATATGGTTGTTCATTAGGAAAACAAATCCCAACTCTATCCATGATATCCCGTTGTTCAGAAAACGTAAGGTATTTTTGATTTCTCTGTGACTTCATAACAGCAGGTGCGCATACACAAAATGGAGAAAACGGTGGGTGAAGAGGCTGCCAATTATTTGTATAGACAAAAGGTACTCCCATTATCTCGGCAAATTGGCATATTCCGGATGGGCCGGTGATACTAAAATTTGCATTGCTGAATAGGATTAAGTCATTTTTAAAAGTTGCTAGTGGGCTATTGGCATAATTAACGACGTCAACACTAGAGAATGATTCTGGGTAACGTTCGCGACCTGCTAGAACAAGGATGTAGCCCAAATCTTTTAAATAGCGCATCGCAGGTAGGTAAGTGTCAGGATTGATTGCGTTTGCACCTCCAGATGAGGCAAAATCCTTATATTGTATTAAGGCGATTTTTTGATCTTGAGCATTTATTAATCGTTCTAGATCCTCGGTCATGGGAAACCTTTGTGCCATCGGCATGGATTTGTATGTTTCCATTCTTCGACTATAGTAGGCTTTTTGCGCGTCAACTATTGATTGAAGTGTGATGAGTTCATAACAAAAGTATTTGTTTTGAACAAATTTTGGAAGACATGGGACCCCATTAGTTGGCCCTATTTTTGAGCTTGATATTCCAACATCAACGGTCAAGTCTGGACGATAGTGTGCAATGAAACTGACAATTTCTAAGGAATTAGGAGATAGTATGTAATTAGAGCAAAGAGTTTCTCCATACATGTCTGCGATTCCACCGACAAATTCTTCATTGGGCCCCATATATATGTGTGCCCCGTCTGGCGCTATTTCTTCTGTTAACAGCATGCGTGCATAATTATCGAATTCCGCTAATACATGTCCAATTGCATCAAAGCCAATATTTATAATAAGTTTGCCATTATTACTTTCCAAAAAATCCACTGCATTTGATACAGAATTAATCTCAACTTTTGCCATAAACCTGACCCCTGCTAATTTGATATTTTTTATTAACTATGAAGTTGAAAAAAATTGTTTAGTTGTGTCTATTCCTCAACCTGAGTATATCTCAGGGAAGATGCTTCTAATCTTCTTAAGGGAGGGCCTCTGCAGCATACTTATTATTTTGCTAGATGAGCAAACTTTTTCAAAAGTATGTCGAACCTCAATATCAAAACTAACAGCAGTCTTTTTTTCACTGGCAAAATTTTTATCATCTATTGTTAAATATTCCTGCCCCTTGAAATACAGTGAAGGCTGAATATCTCTAAGCAGCTCCTCAGACGAATAAGCTTGATTTATTACGACGCCAGAAACCGACTTGAGGCTACTTATAATTTCAGCGCGCTCATTCTCGAAGATGACGGGGCGACCTGCTCCTTTGTTGACAAAACGATCACCAGTAACACTTACAAACAATAAATCGCATTGATCTTTTGCCGCCTTAAAGTGTCGAATGTGTCCAACATGTAAAATATCAAAACAACCATGGCACAATCCGACAACCAAACGGGCCCTCTTGGCGTCAAGTGTAATTTTTGCAATTTCAGTTCTGGTGTAGACAGGCATATCATCCAATCCTGTTCTTTATTTAGTAGCGATGTTAAAAATATCCATATTCAACTCGTCAATTGATGAAACGGTTATATCTGCTCCGTTATCAATTAGTATGTTTGCATTATTTTTCCGAGCAACACCAATCACAGTTTTTATTCCAGCTCTCTGAGCAGAAATAACACCTGAAATGGCATCTTCTAGAACAACGCACTCCTGTGGCTTTCTGCCCATTAGCTCTGCCGCATGTAGGTAAAATTCAGGATCAGGCTTTGATGCTATACCATGTTTTTCAGCAATCACTCCATCTAAGATGTATTTAAAACGTTTGGCAAGGTCGGCTTGTTCCAAAATGGCACGTGCGTTTTTGCTTGAACTTGCTAATCCCATTTCAGCGCCAAGAGTCTCAAGTTTTTGCATAAGTCTAATGGCGTCTTGAAAAATGGATAGTCCATCTTGTTCCAATACATTTCTAAAAATTGTGTTTTTTTCATTACTTATACCTATTATTGAATTGTATCCTTTGTCTAAAACTTTTCCTACAGGGACCTTGATACCACGTGACTTAAGAAAACTCTTGATCCCAGCATATCTTGTTTTTCCGTCTAAGTGCTTGGGGTAATCTTTGGTCATAATAAACGGCATTTGTGATTTATTATGAGTTTTAATTGTCCTCTCTAGAACAGTCTTCCAGGCCTTGGAATGAATTGTTGCTGTGTCTGAAATAACCCCATCTAGATCAAATAAAACAGAAAAAAAATTCATTGATTAAAACTGAGATTTTAAATTGATTTGGCCTCTGAAGTTGCAACTATTTAAAAGCTGCCGCCACCATGAAGCACTTTGGATACTCTGTTGGGTTTCGTCCCAAGTCTTCATCAACTCACGACCATGTACATCATTGGTTACACCTATCTCCAAAAAAATATTGTTGTTACGACTAACACGTTCAACTTCAGAAATGGCTAGTGGTAGTTGTTCTAGCCTCAAATGTGGGAGTGTATCTTTTGAGATAACTAAGTCAAAACTGTCTGTTTTCCATGGTAACTGTTCACATGAACCTTGTACCAAGAATTGCTTAGTTTCAGCTAGTGCATTTTTTACAGCATAGCTGCTGAGGTCAATTCCAGCTATAGACATTCCTTTTTTATAAAACTCATAAATTAAAAACCCCTTTGCACAACCGATTTCAAGAACAGAGTCTCCTGGTTTAAGTTTGTAATAATTAATTATTTTGTTAACACATTCTGCATATCGCCCATCGTAGTGGTAACCTCCATACCCAACACCATAATTTATATCATCAAAATAACTATAGCCGTATTTTTGGAAGTCCTCCCGTTTTGACTGGTTAGGAACAAAGTCTCTAATTTTTCTCTTTCGTTCGCTGGAAGAACGTAAATTAAATGGTTCAAAAAAATTGATCTCGCGTATTTTTTTAGGCTTAAATGAAGTTAACATGTGAGGGTGGTTCATCAATTAATTTGAATAAGTAACGATTAGCTTCATCCATTCGGCAGTTTTTACGGCATTTTGTGATATCTAACTCTTTGGTAACATATTCAAAATTTTGCCTTCGTCTTTCACCAGCCCAAATTTCTTGAAAAGTGTTTTCATTGATATTTCCAAACTCAAACTTTTTGTTCAGTAAATATGCGGAACATCCCGAGACGATACCACTAGCCATGATGTAGGCCCATAAAAAAGGCGTAGAATGACAGCGTGTATAGCGATCGGCCTCTGTGTATTTTCTCATCGTATGAGAGCGGAAAATGACATTAAAATTTTCTGTTGAATACTTCTCTAGTTCCTCTCCCATTTCCAACCATGACGTATAATCAATATCTAATGAGTTTTTGCTTGAGAGATGTTGCGAGTAGGGTTTAACTACTAGATAATCTATACCAAGTTCATCTCTGCAGGTCATAGCTAATTTGATTATTTCATCAGCATTATCTGGTAAAAGTAAGATTTGTGCACCCAGCGTGCATTTGAGGTTTTTAGTTCGGCGTCTTTCTGAAAGTGCGGCCAAATGTTGCTGTGCTTTTAAAAAATCTTCTGGTTTGGTTTGATGAATTTTAGCGTAGCTCACAGCAGTGCCAGCATTCATAGAAACTTTGATCCAAGATAAATTTGGTAAGGCTACATCGAGAAAGTCTTTGGGCATTATGGAGGCGTTAGTTGTAATTGAGGCATCTATACCAGTTTTTTTTGTAAGATGAATCATTTCAGAGATGTCAGTGTGTAATAGTGGTTCTCCTTCACCAGCAAACATTATGCTTTTGACACCTAGACGTGACAGCTCTGGAAGGCGTTTGCTCATCACATCAATTGACAATCTGTTTGGCTTGTAACCAATGTAATCTACGCTACAGAAAGTGCATCTATGATTACACGCCCCTATTGGTGAGACTTCTACGTAGATAGGATAGATGTGTTTGGCTTTTTCCCAGTCTGCGCCAGCTTCTACAACCTGTGCGACGCGGCGTGGGTGATAGAAAAGTTTATGTCCATCAATCTGATTTGGGTCTGCCATGTAAAATCAAATTCTCATTTAAGTTGTGATATTTTGGTATTTTAGAAAGTATAATGTAAGATTAACTGTAACTATGCGTAAAAGTCTATGATCTGTTGGCATATATAACGGACGTCTGTTTCTGAAATGTGCTCTGCGGCTGGGACACTAATGATTTTTTTCACCTTTACTCTACTGTTTTCTAGGGAGCCATGTACCCTACAATTTTGCGAGGCTGACTTTAGGTCTGGTAATAAATAAGGATAATGAACTTTCAACTCGGTGCCCTTTTCGGACAATGACCTAATTAGTTTATCACGTTGATCTACAAGCATCATGATCCAATTATAGGATGGATTTGCATCTTTGTGTATTATAGGAAATTCAACTATGCCGTGTAATTCGGCCTTATATATTTCAGCAAGTTTGATACGACGTTGCATTTCTGAGGGATAATGTTCAAGCATGGTATTCAAAAAAGCCGCGTGCAATTCGTCGAGACGGGAGTTAATGCTCCAGAAGTCACACTCATTACGATTCTTGTGTCCATGATTCCTTGCTAGCTTTAACCATCCTAGATCCTCATCACGTTGAGCTAATATAATCCCACCATCCCCAAGGGTTCCAAGATTCTTCAGAGGGTGAAAACTGACTGTGCCTAGCCGGCCAAAAGTTCCAACTGCTTGGCCGTTTATATTTGCTCCATACGCTTGTGCGCAATCTTCAATGACAGGAAGATCATAACGGCTTGCAATATTCATAATTTGTTTAATATCTGCCGGGACCCCGGATAGGTGAACTACTAATATTGCACGAGTTTGCGGTGTAATAGCCTCCTCTATTTTTTTGGGGTCAAGATTAAGGCTTTCATCAACGTCGATACATACTGCTGTTGCACCAGAAAGCGCAATAGATGAGGCTGTAGCAAGATACGACATTGAAGTGGTGATAACCTCATCCCCTGGGCCAATTCTTAGTGCTTTAAGACATAAAATCAAAGCATCAGTTCCATTACCAACACCCAAAGCACCATTGGCATTTGTATGGTGTTTAATTAATTTTTCAAAACGTGCCACTTCTGGCCCGAGAATGAATGTCCCACTGGCCAATACCCTATCCAAATCACTGTGAAATTGTTTTTGAAACGGTTGATATTTGGAGGTTAAGTCCAAGAAAGTAATTTTTTTTGTCTTCATAATATTAAAACTTCATGGCTTATGTTTATAATTTTGTGAGAGAGTGCCTATCACATCATGATTTTGATGGTGCCAATTGGCACACCTTTTTAATCCTTCATCAAGGCTGATTTGTGCTTGCCAACCGAGCTCTTTTGTTATTTTTTCTGGATCAAGTAAATAAGCATGATCCTTTCCTAACCTATCATCGACAACTTCAACTACATTATCAAATTTTACATTTACGCTTTTACACACCTTTGAAACAAGTTCACGTATCATGATCGTTTGTTTGGTGCAGATATGGTAGTCCGTCCCATTATTTCCTTTTTCACAGATAAGCATTAAGGCACGAGAGACATCTTCAAAATGAATAAACGTTCGTAGGGACAAACCACCACCATGTAATTGTAATTTCTGCCCTGTGAGGCAACAAATGAAGGTTCGTGGTATTATTCGATATAGCTGCTGTCCCTCGCCATATACGTTGGCTGAGCGGGTTATTATCATTGGCAGATTATATGTCTTCGTCCATAAGGCAACAGCCATATCACCTGCCGCTCTTGATAGTGCATAAGGCGTGCTGGGAGCATAATTTCGATTTTCTACGACCCAGTCAGGGGTCGAGCCATATACTTCTGGCGTCGTAAAATGAATATAGCGATCCAAGAAGTCTAAATTGCGAAGAATTTCTAATAGAGCGGTTGTTGCCACCACATTTGTTTGCATCCAGTGAGTTGGATCTTTCCAGCTTTGCGCGACCATGCCTTGTGCAGCAAAGTTTAGAATAAACTTTGGTCGGTGGAACTTGATCAACTCCTTCAGAGCATCCAACTCACTATTGATGTCTATTCTATTAAAAGTAAGCCCCTTAGCACTTTTCCACCTGTAGGGTAGGAATATTTTGTGGGGTTCTTTAGACCTGCTTGTGGCAATTACTTCATAGCCAAGCTCCAAGGCATGAGCACAAAAACTTGCCGCTGTTGGGGAGTTGCTTCCTATTACTAAAATTTTTTTTACGCTCAAGTTTAACCTCTGACTTTTTAATAAACAGGGGCTCGCTCAATTAGCATAGCCTCTTTTGTACATATTGATTAGTTCAGGAGGTATGCCCCACTCCAGAGCCCCAACCTTTTCGTGCAACTCTTCGAGTTCTTTTCGGAATCTATCTTGAATTAGTCTTTCCAACCGGATATTTGAGGGCCTATATCCATGTTGGTAATGCTGGCTAATTAGGTTTTTAACTCCAATTTCTATGGCATCATCACGACTTAGTTCTCGTATAAGTTCCCGTTCTGGGGCAAAAACATTAAGTCTTTCGTCAACGTGTTCGTTCATCATTAGTGCCGTCATTATTTGTGAAATTAGGGGGGCCAAGTGAAATCCGTTGCGTTTTGTTCCAGTTGCAATAATAAGATTTTTAACAGATGTTTTCCCCAAGAGGGGGTAAGTGTCCTGAGTTGTTGGGCGCCAACCCACATTAACTCGCAATAGCTGGGCATCGAAGAAATTTTTATTTATTTCCTGTACCGCGCTTTCAAGCAAATTGCTAACACTGCCAACCCGTGCATGAAAAAAAGGGGCAGGCGATAAAAAATTACTAGCTCCAACTATAATGTGGTCATTAACTTGTTGTTGCCCTTTAAATAAAGGGGTTGTGTAGATCCCACAGGCGCCTCCCCTGTTTGGTGTGCGAATGCAGTTATTAAAAGCTGTGTCTGGTGCTTTAAGCTCCAAGGAAACACCAATACCATGAAATACGGGCTGGACATTAAGATCAAACTCACTTTGCTTCAAAACATTACCTGCCATAGAGCCATTAGCTAGGAGAAATATGTCACCTTTGATTGCCACACCGTTTTCTAGAACCACTGCCACAATGCTATTTGTAGCTAAAATTAATTTATCTGCTTTGGCATTAATGAACTTTATTTGTGGGCTGTTAATTAAAATGCTATCGAGCTTTTCAATTACCATGCGTGGATTCAACCAGCCTTCGTTATGAATGAGGAGTGCCCTTATTGCTCGACTTTTTTGTGCGGGAGAATAATTTGGAATATCTCTAGGATCAACAAAATCAAATTTTTCGTTGTAAGTCTCAAGTGCTCTTACGATAGAATCAAAATTTTGATCATCAAGACAATCTGCTGCGGCATTATTAATGACATAAGTTCCTTGGTTTAAGAAGCCATCGTTATGAAATTTGTGCTTTGCGTAACCAACTGGAAGTTGTTCTTTGGCTGCCTGAGTGAGTTCCAATTCAAAATTTGGCCACATTTTTGTTGCCTGACGGCTCAACTCAAAATGATACATATCCGTGTCAGATTTGAGAGAATGAGATTCAATCTCACCAAATGAGTTTAACATTGCGGCGGCTGCTAGTGTTGCTGAACCAGGACGATTTTTTGGCCCGATAATGCTAATGTTATCAGTCGGAGCTAACTTTTTTAATAGCCTAAAGGCTGTAGTTAGAGCAATAATTCCGTTGCCGATTATTATGTGTTCCATCAGAATGACCTTGCATGAATGGACTCCTTAGGAACAATTGCTATACTTTTATTTACGTGTGAGCAATTGATACTTTGAGTAAGTTTAGTGTAAATTTCTTTGGCAAGTTTTTTTGACTAGCGTTGTTTAAAGAAATTCAGGAGCTACTTTTGTCTATTAATATTTCTGTCCCAATCGCCCCTGGCGAATTAATTGACAAGATTACGATATTGGAAATCAAGCTAGAACGAATCAGCGCTCAGACAAAGTTAGTAAACATAAAAAAAGAGTTAGATGTTCTGACAAGTGCCTACAATGAGTCAATTCCGATCTCAGATAAGTTGAAACAACTAATGAATGAGTTGAAATCAGTAAATGAAGATTTGTGGGACATAGAGGATGACATACGGAGCTGCGAACGCATAGAGGATTTTGGTGACTCATTCATAAAACTTGCGCGATCGGTTTATATTACAAACGACAAAAGAATGGGGATCAAGCGTGCTATAAATGATTTACTTGGATCGGAAATTGTTGAAGAAAAGTCATATGTAGCTTACTAGATAACAGATTAAAATCTACAAGTGTAAATGTTTTATCAATACTTCCAAGAAATACAGCAATCAACAGGCAGAATGTAGTGAGTAGTGTTTTCATTCTTCAACATTAATAAGAAAATGTTGGAACGAGCAGGAAAAACGTATTTAATATCTTAGAGAAACTTGGGGGGGATTTTGTATAAATTCTTGTTTATTTTTATCCCTTTAGTATCCTTTTGGAGGGCTTTAGACCAATCCAACACTTGGTGAATTAACCTCTAAGTCATTGATTTTATTGGCGCGCCCGGAGAGACTCGAACTCCCAACCTTCTGATTCGTAGTCAGATGCTCTATCCAATTGAGCTACGGGCGCTGAAACAACGTCATTTTTGTACAAAATTTCACTCAACAAAGGGTGGCGACACTACTCTAGAGGTCTTTATAAGGCAAGTAATTAGCCACAGCTAATTTAAGTCTCAGAAGATAAATGAAAATCTGTACTTGTCGTGTCATGTTCCTTTGAGTAGTATATTTAAAATATAAAGTTAGGGGTAATCTCTGCCAATTATAATTTTTATGCTTTTTTTGCGTATTTGTTGCTATAATGTGTTAAAAGCATTTTTTTAAGCAAAGGCCTTGTTGCTGAAATGAATTTGTCAACGATCCCGAAATTATCAGGATTTCAAGCACTAGCTGTGGTGTTAGCTGTGCTGCTTCCTGCGTGTTCTTTTACAGAAGAAGCATTATTTCCCTCACTCACAGGTAAAGATCCTGCAGGTGGTCCTGCTAAATCAGCTAGTGAGGGAACTAAACCTCAACAAAAAGTTGTTGCTCAACCTAAAGCTCAGCTAGCTCTGGGAAGTGGTAATTTTCAACCACCAGGGGTAACACCCGGTGTTTCAACAGGAACTTTTGTTGGCAAGAAGGTAAAGGAGCTTCGCAGTGAACTATCAAGGCTGCAAGCATCAATATCAACGCACAATGGCTCTTTGCAACAGTTACGTGCTCGCATTGTTCAAGATGCCCAACGTTATCATGCAACAGTTGCTAGTATAAACACCCGACTTCAGGTTGGTACCACGCCAGGTAATCCTATTCTAGTTCAACAATACAATAGTGCTGGTGCTGATCTAGAGAGAATTAGTACCGATACCAGCGAATTAAATCGGCTGGCAACTGCTGTTTCTGCTGATTCTACTATGTCCGCATTCCTGTCCGAATCAACTCGAGCCACATTGAGTGTCTCAGGAGCTGTTGATGAAGATCATAAACAATTGGCAATTTTAGAGGATGAGGTTAACCGAACTGTTGTTTTGATTGAGCGTTTGCTCAAGGAATTAGCTGAAGACGTTAGGCGCCAAACTAATTACGTGGCGACAGAACGTTCAAACCTTAATTTACTCAGCGCTGGTATAAAGGGTGGTGAAATATATGGCGCAAGTTTGGCCAACCAAGCGGTTATTGCAGCCGCTGGTAATTCTGTTTACAAAGGTCCAGCGAGAGCCACGGATACCACAGGGCGACGCCCGCTAGTTGTTATTAGGTTTGACAGACCAAATGTTCCTTATCAACAGGCACTTTATGCAGCTGTGAGTCGCGTTCTTGAGAGTCGTCCAGATGCAGTCTTTGATCTTGTCGCAGTAGCCCCAAATACCGGTGGGCCTGCCAGGATTGCTCTAAATTCCAATAAGGCTCAACGTTTCGCCGAGGGTGTTTTACGTGCGCTTATTGAAATGGGTTTGCCACCTTCACGTGTAGCCATGTCAGGGAAGACAGGGAATCAATCTAAGACTAATGAAGTTCATTTGTATTTAAGATGAGAGTTGGTCTAGTAAAACCTCTCTTTGTAGTAATTTAGTAGAGGTAATAAATTTTTCATTATTATCCATGCTATGGTGTAGGCTTTACCGCTTAAAGAATTTTTCCTGTAAGCCATATAACAAAAAATGTAACGTATTGCTTTACTAATTGTTATAAGAATTAAAAAGACCATAAATTGACTTCAAAGTAATTCCACTACTACTGTTAGAGGATTCACCAACAACTGGCACTTATGTTATTAGTAGGGTCTGAATTCCGTATCGTTGAAACCATAATTTAGACGTGCGTACTTGTTACGCGCTAAAGGGGAATAGCTTGTGGTCTCGCCAATTTGGAAGATATACTCCAAGTGTCCATTTGATCAGTAAACCTAGCACATTTCCAGTTGTAGCAACGAGCAGGAGAGTAACTGCTGTGCTTTCCCCAGTAGCATAAAGGGCACTGAGAACAACTTCAGAAAAGAAAGGTAATATTGTTGCCGCTAGAAAGGCGCTTAAGAACACACCAGTTAAGCCTCCCATTTGCTCAGGCCGGCACGTTATCGATTAAGCGTACTTTTCCTATTTTTGCGGCTGCCAGTACACGTTTTACGTGGTTTGGGCCAGCACATGGCTGTAACGTCTCGGCGTCGAGAACACTGAAATAGTCAACATCAGAGAACCCTGAATTGAGCAATTCTTGACGACCCCAAGTTTCCTGCGTAGTTATATTGGCCCCTTGCCTGATGTGCTTTGCTACCGCCTTAAGTGTTTTATAGAGTGAAGCTGCTGCCTTGTATTCAAGTTTACTTAAAAAAATATTACGTGATGACATAGCAAGGCCGTTGTGCTCTCGTACTGTTTTAACACCCTCAATAATGGTCTTAATATTGAGATCTTGAGCTATGCGTTTGACAATCAATAATTGCTGGTAATCTTTTTCACCAAAGAAAGCCCTATCTGTTCCAGTTTGATTAAGCAGCTTTAGAACAACAGTTGCAACACCATCAAAAAAACCAGGACGGTGTGTCCCTTCTAATAGATCACTCAAACCATCAACCCTGACATGAGTGGAAAAGCCATCTGGGTACATTTCCTTGATGTTTGGGACAAATAAAAGATGTGCGCCAGCCGACTCTAATTTTGCTACGTCTTTTTGCTCATTTCGTGGATAGAACTCAAAGTCCTCCCCGTCGCCAAATTGTCTGGGATTAATGAATAGTGAAACAATTGTGCGGTCACAAGTTTTGATAGATTTTGAGACTAAGGCCATATGACCTGAATGAAGTGCCCCCATTGTTGGGACTAGACCTACACTATGGCCTTCATTCCGCAAGTTTAAAATTTGTTTACGTAAATTACTAATGCTACGCACAACTTTTAACATATAGAGTTACCTGACTCTTTTTTTATTGTTTGATGGCTGTATGTTAAAACAATGTTCTGGTCCAGGAAACTTTCTAGAACGAACATCCTCAGAATATTGTTTTGCTGCAACAGAAATTTGTTGCCCTAGGTCTGCATACCGTTTGACAAATTTGGGAGTAAAGTCTGAGAACAGTCCGACTAAATCTTCTGTGACTAAAATTTGTCCATCACAAGCTGGGGATGCCCCAATTCCAATGGTTGGTATATGAATAATTTCTGTTATCTTTCTTGCCAGAGGCTCGACCGTGCCTTCTATTACACTAGCAAATGCACCTGCTTCTGTAACTGCAATTGCATCAGCTAATATTCTGTCAGCCTCTTGGTCATTCTTGCCTTGTGAGTGAAACCCCCCTGTTGTGTTGATTGATTGGGGTAATAAACCGACATGGGCAAGGACAGGAATGCCACGCTCGGTTAAAAAAGAAATGGTTTCTGCCATTTCAATGCCCCCTTCAAGTTTAATGCCATCGCAACCAACCTCCTTCATAACTTTAGAAGCATTTCTGAAGGCAATTTTGGGACTTTCTTGATATGAGCCAAATGGCATATCTACAATGACACATGCTTTTTTTGATCTGCGCATTACTGCTTTTCCATGTGCAATCATCATGTCGAGTGTAACGCTAAGTGTGTCGTCTAAGCCGTAAAGAACCATGCCAAGCGAGTCTCCTACTAACAGTAGGTCGGCATGATCATCAAGTAATTGCGCGGTGAGGGAAGTATAAGCAGTCAGACAAACTAGTGGGTTACCACCCTTTCGGGCACGTATGCCAGTAACAGTTATTTTCTCCTTTTCTTTGTTGGCAATCAAAAAACATTTCCTTTTTGGTGCAAGAGACAAGGGAGTACTTACCTCTAGGCTTATTGATTAACGATGAAACCGCGTTTTAAAAGCCCAGTAAAGCACACCGGAAAATAAGACCAGCATCCACACCACCTTGTATTCGCTGAATGATTTTATTAGGCTATCTATCATTTGTCTTACTTTGGCTTAGAGAGAAATAACTGAAGTAACCTGATGCGACTAGATTAGATTGTCGTTATGATATCTATTATTACTGTTACCAACTTCAGGTTGAAATATTAATACTCAATCACTATTTATTTTATCAAATGTAATGATATTTTTCCATACACAAAAATACCTGAAAGATTTAAGATATTAGTATGTTTTTTTATAGCCTACCATTAAAGTAGATTACTTAGTCAACATGTGAAAGTAAGAATGTATAAACCTTTCCATATAGCTTTTGAAAAAGGGTCTCAAACATATCGATCGTCTATGGTAGGGATATATAAATTTCCGAAAATGCGCCCCAAAGAAAGACCTTTTAATTTGACCCCCGCAAGCTATCACTTGATTTAAGCGTCAGTAACGCCAAGGAGAACATCTGTTGGATACAACAAATTTGGATGCGGGCATTTGGAAGTCAGCACCAGGCAAGGGTCGAAAAACCCCCAAGGGAAGACAGCTAGAAGATACATCGGTAATACAAATCCGTGAGTTGCTTGGAGAGCGACCCCGAGAGGGACATCTACTGATAGAATTTTTGCACCTTATTCAAGACCAATATGGTTATTTATCATTACCGCACATGACAGCCTTGGCTGATGAGTTAAGACTAAGCCAAACAGAAGTTTATGAGGTGGCTACATTTTATGCACATTTTGATGTAGTACATGAAGGGGAGGCGCCTCCACCAGCTTTAACAATTCGTGTTTGTGAGTCTTTGGCTTGCGAGCTCGCTGGCGCACAATCTTTACATAGCGCACTACTCAAAGGACTAGATCCCAAGAAAGTTAGGGTATTAAGAGCGCCGTGCATGGGGCGTTGCGACACAGCCCCCGCACTCGAAATTGGTCATAATCATATTGACTTTGCGACTAAAGAAAAGGTTGAGTCTGCCATTGCATCAGGTGATACACATCCGCATGTAACAAATTATCAGAATCTAGAAGAATACCTCGCTGATGGAGGATACACTAAATTAGAAGAACTAAGAAACGATGGGGATTGGAAGCTTGTTCAAGATCGTGTAACTCAAAGTGGATTGCGTGGTCTTGGAGGCGCTGGTTTTCCATCCGGGGAAAAATGGGGTTTTGTTCGATCATACGAAGGTCCAAGGTTCCTAGCAGTAAATGGTGATGAGGGCGAACCCGGAACATTTAAAGATCGCTTTTACTTAGAGCGAACGCCCCATTTGTTCCTCGAGGGAATGTTAATAGCAGCGTGGGCTGTTGAAGCAGAAACGTGTTTTATATATATGCGAGATGAATACCCTGTTGTCCTTGAAATATTACGTAATGAAATTGCAGCGCTTGAGGCTTCTGGCCTTGTATCCAAAGGTTATATTGATTTACGCCGGGGGGCGGGTGCGTATATTTGTGGTGAAGAAAGCGCAATGATTGAGTCTATTGAAGGAAAAAGAGGTTTACCGCGGCACCGTCCACCCTATGTTGCGCAAGTTGGTATTTTTAATCGTCCAACCCTAGTTCATAATATTGAAACGTTATATTGGATAGCTAGAATTTGTCGTGAGGGACCTGAAATTTTTTCATCGATTGAAAAAAATGGCCGCCGTGGATTGCGTAGTTTTTCAGTTTCCGGACGTGTTGCCAAACCAGGAGTGCATTTGTTACCGTCGGGCTCAACAATTGTTGATATTATTAAAGCAGCTGGTGGAATGGCAGATGGACATGTGTTCAAAGCCTATCAGCCGGGGGGCCCATCATCAGGTATTTTACCGGCTAAACTAAATGATATACCTCTGGATTTTGATACTTTGCAGCCACATGGCAGTTTTATTGGATCGGCTGCTGTTGTTGTCCTCTCAGATAAAGACAGAGTTAGGGATGCAGCTCTAAATATGTTACGTTTTTTTGAAAATGAGAGTTGTGGACAATGCACACCGTGCAGAACTGGATGTAGTAAAGCTGTAAAGCTAATGCAAGAAGATAAATGGGACCAGTTACTTCTCAATGATTTGAGTGACGTGATGCAGGACTCATCTATTTGTGGCTTAGGTCAGGCTGCGCCAAACCCAATTCGTTTAACCATGAAACATTTTCAAAGTGAGATTAGTTAAGGTGAATTATGCTTGACTCCGTGCCGCAGAAAAAAGTGACATTTACTCTCAACGGCAAAGATGTGACTGTCATTGAAGGAACTAGTATTTGGGCGGCGGCAAAGGCTGAAGGTGAACTTATTCCTCATCTTTGTCATAAACCTGAGCCAGGTTACCGCTCTGATGGTAATTGTCGTGCGTGTATGGTTGAGATAGAGGGTGAAAGAGCTCTAGTCGCATCTTGTATACGAACCGTTCAAGAAAATATGGTAGTTCATACCAATACAAATCGTGCTAAAAGATCGCGAGCTTTGGTTGCGGAGCTTCTGGCAGCTGATCAGCCAGCAAAAGCTCATGACGCCTCCTCACACTTTAAAGAGATGTTAGAACTCAACGGTATTGGAAAAAGTCGCTTTCCAGCCAAGGATCCCTCGCATGTACCACTTTTAGACGATAGCCACGTTGCTATGCGGGTAAACTTAGATTCGTGTATCCATTGTAATTTGTGTGTTCGCGCTTGTCGGGAAGTACAAGTTAATGACGTGATAGGTATGTCAGGAAGAGGCTACGAGGCCCAAATTGTGTTTGACATGGATGACCCGATGGGAAAGTCAACATGTGTTGCTTGTGGTGAATGTGTGCAGGTTTGTCCTACTGGTGCCTTGATGCCTGCAACAGTTCTGAATGATGACCAAATTGGTGATAGGGCAGACTATGATCGCGAAGTTAAATCAATTTGCCCATATTGTGGAGTTGGGTGTCAGTTATCTTACAAAATTAAAAACAATAAAATAAAATACGTCGAGGGTGTGAATGGTCCAGCTAATGAAAACCGTTTGTGCGTAAAAGGTCGTTTTGGATTTGATTATGTACATCATAGTCATCGCCTTACTGCACCATTAATCCGTCGTGATGATGCACCACCCAAAGGTCTTAACGTTGACCCTTCAAACCCATTCACACATTTTCGTGAAGCAAGCTGGGAAGAGGCGTTGGACTCAGCTGCAAAAGGTTTGGCTAAAAATAGAGAAATTTCTGGCACCCGCGTAGCTGGATTTGGGTCTGCAAAATGCTCAAATGAAGAAGCATACTTATTTCAAAAATTAATACGTCAAGGTTTTGCTCATAACAATGTTGACCATTGCACTCGACTTTGTCATGCGTCTTCAGTTGCAGCATTAATAGAAAATATTGGTTCTGGTGCGGTAACAGCGACATTCAATGAAATAGAAAATGCTGATGTGGCAATCGTGATTGGTGCTAATCCAACTGAAAACCATCCAGTTGCAGCGACCTATTTTAAACAATTTGCCAAGCGCGGAGGCAAGCTAATTGTGATGGATCCGAGAGGGCATGGATTGAAAAGACATGCAACTCATATGTTACAGTTTCGTCCAGGGTCAGACGTTGCGATGCTCAATGCAATTATGAATGTGATAGTTGAAGAAGAGCTTTATGACCAACAGTACATAGATGGATATACTGAAAATTGGGATGCTATGAAAGAGCATTTGAAAGATTTTAGTCCAGAAAAAATGTCTGAATTTTGTGGGATTGATGTTTCGACCCTTCGAGCTGTCGCCCGTGATTTTGCGCGTGCAAAGTCAGCTATGATTTTCTGGGGTATGGGGGTATCTCAGCACATTCATGGAACTGATAATTCACGTTGTTTGATTTCTCTCTCGTTGATGTGTGGTCAGGTTGGTCGTCCTGGCACGGGGTTACACCCATTGCGGGGCCAGAATAATGTACAAGGGGCTTCAGACGCAGGTCTAATCCCAATGTTTCTTCCCGATTATCAAAGTGTTACAGATGATGGTGTTCGATCAGCTTTTAACGAGATCTGGCAATCCGAAAATATTTTAGGAGAGAAAGGCTTGACAGTTACCGAAATTATGGATGCAGTTCATGATGGTGATATATCGGCAATGTATGTTCTGGGTGAAAATCCTGCAATGTCAGACCCGGATGTTGAACATGCCCGTGATGCATTGTCTAAGCTTGATCATCTAGTGGTACAAGATGTTTTCCTTACTGAGACTGCGAATTATGCAGACGTTATTTTACCAGCCTCGGCATGGGCAGAAAAAACAGGAACAGTTACAAACACTAATAGACAGGTTCAGATGGGCCGACCTGCAATTGCGCCCCCTGGCCAAGCTAAAGAGGATTGGTGGATTACAGTAGAACTCGCTAAAAGATTAGGCCTTAATTGGACATACACTCATCCAAGAGAAGTATTTTCTGAAATGAAACGTTCAATGAAGTCATTAAATAATATCTCTTGGGAGCGTTTGGAAAAAGAAGATGTCGTTGCATATCCCTCTTTAAATGAGACTGACCCGGGTCAGGCAATCGTATTTGGGGATGGTTTCCCCCGTGCGGACGGTAGGGCGCGCTTTACTCCCGCAAAAATAATTGCCCCTGCGGAGACGCCAGATGTAGATTACCCACTAATACTTACTACTGGGCGCCAGCTTGAACATTGGCATACTGGTTCAATGACGCGTAGAGCACATGTTCTTGATACTGTTGAGCCACAAGCAAATGCATCACTTAATCCAAGAACAATGAAAATAAATGGTATTACGGCAGGGGACATGATAACCATAGAAACTCGCCGTGGTTCAATTTCTATTATGGCACGTGCAGACAGAGCAATATCTGAGGATATGATTTTTGTCCCATTTGCCTACGTTGAGGCTGCCGCAAATATCCTTACAAATCCACAGGTTGATCCCTATGGTAAAATACCGGAATTTAAATTTGCTGCATGTAGAATAACTAAGGTCAACGTTGTGGCAGCACAATAAACAACCTAAACAAAAAATTTATTTAATGACTGGAAAAATATAACTATGTCAAAGTTGGTAGCACCACACGGTGGAGAAGATCTTAAGTCCCTGCTGGTTCCGGAAAGTGAGCGTGCAGCTGAACTGAAGAGAGCTGAAACCTTGAAACAGGTTCACATGACATCAAGGGAAACTTCAGATGTTTTGATGTTTGCAATGGCAGCCTATACACCATTAAATGGTTTTATGGATGAAGCTGACTGGAGAGGGGTCTGCTCTGATATGAGACTGTCCAATGGGACTTTTTGGCCCATACCTATAACCCTTTCGACAACCGAAGAGATTGCAAACAATATTACAAATCATGAAGAAATTGCCCTTGTTGACTCGGAAAGTGACAAAATTATGGCTCTCATGCACGTTAGTGATAAATTTGGCATAGATAAGAATTTTGAGTGTCAAAATGTTTACGCAACTTTGGAAGAGGCACATCCAGGCGTTGCCAAGGTGATGGAGCAAAAAGAGGTGAACCTTGGCGGTTCTTTGCGGGTACTAAGAGAAGGTATATATAAAGAGCAGTTCCCGAACCTGCATTTTAACTGCGCGGAAGCTAGAGCTTTGTTTGATGCACGTGGTTGGTCTAGGGTCGCAGCTTTTCAAACGCGGAATCCAATGCATCGTTCCCACGAACACCTTGCCAAAATTGCCATAGAAATCACAGATGGTGTTTTTATTCATCAAGTTCTTGGAAAGCTTAAAGTTGGTGACATTCCAGCCGAAACCCGTACCAGAGCAATTCAGGCTATGATTGATAATTACTTCGTTGAGGGCACAGTGATTCAAGGAGGTTATCCTATTGAAATGCGTTATGCGGGTCCACGTGAAGCTTTACTCCACGCACTTGTTCGACAGAATTTTGGTTGTTCCCACCTCATAGTTGGGCGTGATCACGCTGGTGTTGGAGATTATTACGGGCCTTTCGATGCACACCACATATTTGATACTCTTTGGGATGGAGCACTTAAGACTCAGGCTCTGAAAATAGATATTGCTTTTTATAGTTATTTATGCGGTGGCATGGCCACAGGGCGAACTTGTCCTTCTGACGAGAGCCAGAGATTAAATATTTCTGGAACTCGACTGAGGGAAATGCTGGTGAATGGCGAAGAAATCCCAGAGGAGTTTAGTCGTCCTGAGGTGGTTAGAGTACTTCAGGAGTTTTACGCAAACGAAGACTTATAGGATTAAAACAGGCCGTCTATTACTCCTTCACTATTGAGTGCAATTGAGTTGGCTGCTGGGATGCTTGGTAGACCTGGCATGGTCATTATTTCGCCACACACTACTACCACAAATCCTGCACCAGCAGATAGCCTTACTTCACGTACAGAAAGAACGTGGCCGGAAGGTGCGCCCTTGAGCTCGGGATTTGTTGAAAAACTATATTGGGTCTTAGCCATACAAACAGGTAAATGACCATATCCTGTATTTTGGAGTTCATCGAATTGATCACGTACTTTCTTGTCCGCAACGACATCCTCCGCTCCATAAAGCTTTGTTGCCACCGCTCTTACTTTTTCCCACAAAGGTAGAGAATCTTCATAAAGTGGTTTGAGCTGACTAGTGCATTCATCAGCCATCCTTGCAACGTACTCGGCTAGCTTTGTAGTGCCTTTTGAACCATCAGCCCAGTGGGTGCAATCGATGACTTCAACTCCCAGACCATCAACACCATTACGAACGGCTTCAACTTCTGCATCTGTATCAGAGGAAAACCGATTAACTGCAACTACTACTGGAATACCAAAGGACTTGACGTTGTGAATATGACGATGGAGGTTTTCACAGCCCTCAGTAACAGCATTAACATTTTCCGTACCAAGATCGCCCTTCTCGACACCACCATGCATTTTTAATGCACGTATGGTTGCCACGATGACGTTCGCACTTGGGCTGAGGCCTGCCAGTCGACACTTGATGTTAAAGAATTTTTCTGCTCCAAGGTCGGCTCCAAACCCCGCTTCTGTGACAACATAATCAGCAAGTTTAAGTGCCGTGCGAGTGGCGATAACTGAGTTACACCCATGCGCAATGTTAGCAAAGGGGCCACCGTGAATAAAAGCTGGATTATTCTCTAGGGTCTGCACCAAGTTTGGTTGAAGTGCGTCTTTCAAGAGAACAGTCATTGGCCCTTGAGCTTTTAGATCTGATGCGAGTATTGGTTCACGGTTACGCTTGTAGCCAACGACAATACGTCCAATACGCTCTTCTAAATCAGCGAGATCTTTTGCTAGACAAAAAATAGCCATAATTTCCGAGGCAACGGTGATATCAAAACCACTTTCTCGAGGAAAACCATTGGCCACACCACCAAGGGACGTTACAATGCTCCTTAAAGCACGGTCATTCATATCTACAACCCTACGCCATGTTACTCGGCGAGTGTCAAATTCAAGTTTGTTGCCCCAGTAAATATGGTTATCAATTAATGCAGACAACAAATTATGAGTTACGCTTATGGCGTGAAAATCTCCAGTAAAATGTAAATTTATGTCCTCCATTGGAACAACTTGGGCGTACCCTCCACCAGCAGCGCCACCTTTCATGCCGAAACAGGGACCAAGTGAGGGTTCACGAACACAAATTGTTGCCTTTTTCCCAATCTTGTTTAGACCATCACCAAGCCCAACGGTTGTTGTCGTCTTACCTTCACCAGCTGGTGTTGGTGTGATTGCAGTTACTAGTATTAACTTGCCATCAGGCTTACCTTCTAGTGACTTTATGAAATCGTATGACAGCTTCGCTTTTGTTGGGCCAAAATGATGCAGCTGATCTCTTGGTATGTCTAGTTGAGCACCTATTTCCTCAATAGGCTTCATAGTCGCTTTACGTGCAATTTCTATATCGGACACTTTTTTTCCTCGGCTCGGTTGTTAAATATAATTTGTTAATTTTGATTCTAAACTTCAGGAACCTTAAGACCATGTTGCAGACAAGTAGCTGCTAGGGTGTTTCTAAGTAAACATGCAATAGTCATTGGCCCCACACCTCCTGGTACAGGGGTAATTGCACCTGCTATCTTGGCTGCACTAGTAAAATCTACATCGCCAACCAGTCTTGTTTTGCCGGCACCTTTTTCAGGTGCATCAATACGGTTAATACCCACATCAATGACGGTTGCCCCTGGTTTTATCCAATCGCCAGGAATCATCTGTGGACGCCCGACTGCTGCAACTAGTATATCAGCTTGACGGCATTCATTTGCTAAGTCTTTTGTTCGCGAATGGGCGATGGTGACAGTACAACTTTGTGATAGAAGTAATTGAGCCATGGGTTTTCCAACAATATTTGAGCGACCCAATACTAGTGCCTTTAACCCTGAAAGATCACCCAATCTGTCTTTTAACATCATGAGGCAACCCAGCGGAGTGCAGGGTACTATAGCATTTGCATCTCCTGTTCCAAGGCGACCAACATTAACTAGGTGAAAACCATCTACATCCTTGTTGGGGTTGATAGCCTCCAACACGGCAGCTTCATTTATGTGTTTGGGAAGTGGCAGTTGAACTAATATTCCATTAACGTTCTCATCAGCATTTAGCTCATCAATTAACTCAAGAAGTGTGTTTTGTGTAATATCACTTTCGAACCTTCGTTCGAAGGAATTCATACCAACTTCTAATGTCTGTTTCCCTTTGTTATGAACATAGACTTGAGACGCGGGATCTTCTCCAACTAGTACAACGGCAAGACCAGGTGTTATATTATGATTTTTTTTAAGGTGGATGACTTCCTCTTTAATTCGTTCACGTAATCCTATAGAAAAAGCTTTACCATCGATAAGTGTCACATCACTCATAACTAAGTATTTTCCCTATCCTTAACATAAAAAAAATCAAACATTTTTTTTGTTTCACATATGTTTAACTTTTGTGGGGATACAAATAAAGGCACTCACAAAAAAGTGAATTTTTTAAGGTATTTTGATGCTGTGGCTACTGATACAGCCAATTCATCTTGATAATTATTAGTCTTCTATCAAAAGAACAATTCACTATCAACACATTGATATGAAGTTTATTATTTATTTTCTAATGATGTAATATTATTATTATTTTTAATTGTTATTAGTAATTATTGTTCAATATACATAAAAATTTCTTTATAATCTATAAAACAGTATTGCCATATCTATCCTAGTGCTTTTTTAAAATATTTTTTTAATATCTGTTAACATTAACATTTAATTGATTTTAAAATTTGTTGACTAAATTTTTTTTGGAAAATACCTTGATGTTTCTCGCTAATTTATCCCACAAACGGACACCTTTTTAGGAGGCTACTAGCAAGGTATTTGTTAACGTTGCTTTTCAATATACTGTTGGTGGTACTCCTCGGCCTTATAAAAAGTTGATGTTGGTTTAATTTCGGTGACGATTGGCTTAGACCACAAGCCTTGATTTGATTTAATAGAGGCTTCAGCACATTTTTTTTGTTCTTCGTCGTGAAAAAAAATAGCTGAGCGATACTGGGTGCCTACATCCAAGCCTTGCCTATTAAGAGTTGTGGGGTTGTGACAAGCCCAGAATGTATTGAGCAAGTCTTCATATGAAACTATGTCTGGATCATAAATAAGTTCAACAACCTCCGCATGTCCGGTCTTGCCGGTACAGACATCTTCATAGCTTGGATTATCAAAACTACCGCCTTGATACCCGACTGTTGAGGATTGTATACCGTTTATCCTTCTGAAAGTTGCCTCGACACCCCAAAAACAGCCTGCTGCAAAAGTTGCTTTTTTCATTTTTTACTCCTGACTAAAAGTAACTACATTACGTTTATAAATATGTAGTTATGACTTATCTCTGCGTCCACCCCAAAAAATAATCACGTAGACCAAAGCTTACTTGCGTTGGGATGGTTTACCAGCGATAACTCAGTACTAAAGTTGATTGGAGGTTATTTATGCCGAATAAGAAAAAAATTCTAATAACGCGAAAGTTACCTGTTGCAGTTACAAACCGTGCGAAAGTTACCTATGAAACTACACTTAATAACGATGACGTGCCATATGGTGCGGATCAAATGATTGAGTTCTCCCAAGATAAGGATGCAGTGTTATGTACACTTACGAATGACATGTCGCGTGGCGTAATTGAACGACTACCGGAGAGTATTAGGGCTATAGCTACGTTTTCAGTTGGATATGAGCATATTGACCTTGAGGCTGCTAAAGAACGAGGAATTATAGTAACTAACACTCCGGGCGTTCTGACGGAGGCAACGGCGGATATAGCAATGTTGCTAATTTTGGGTGCTTCAAGGCGAGCACGTGAAGGTGCTGAAATGATTACAAGCGAGTGGAGCGGCTGGACTCCAACCCAGTTGATGGGACTCTCAATGCAAGAAAAACGTCTTGGTATTCTTGGCATGGGGGATATTGGCAGAGCTTGTGCCCTGCGTGCACGGGCATTTGGAATGAAAATTCACTACCATAATCGAACCCGTTTAAGCCCGGAACTTGAAGAGGGTGCAACTTATCATGAGACGCCAGAAGAGTTGTTGAAAGTTAGTGATTTTCTTTCTCTGCATTGCCCTTTAGCACCTGATACTAAGTATTTTTTAAATGAAGACCGTATTGCATTACTGCCTGAAAATTCAGTAGTGATAAATACAGCACGAGGCCCAATAGTAGACGATGAAGCTTTGATAGAAGCCCTCAAATCAGGCCGTGTTGCTGCAGCAGGACTGGATGTATTTGACGGGGAGCCAAAGCTAAATCCTGGTTACTGGAACTGCAAAAATGCTTTTTTACTACCTCATCTTGGTAGTGCAACAGTCGAAACACGAAATGCTATGGGTTTCACGGCTCTTGATAATTTGGATGCCGTTTTTGCTGGAGAAGAACCACCAAACAAACTCGTTTAAAATAAGCTCCCGGTAGCTGCACTTTAATGAGTCATTTAGGTTCTGTTCACAACTGAAAACGGAAAAAGAAAATAGGTTTTATTAATATCCTAGTCTGCCTGAAGCATTTTTAAAAAAAACCCGGAGAGTCATGCTCCGGGTTTCTAGTAATAACTTAAAGTTTAATTTATCTGCGTTCACCAAATAATCTGAGCAACATGACAAACAAGTTGATGAAGTCTAGATATAGTGTTAGAGCACCCATGATAGCCTTTTTTGCCACCACTTCCGAGGCATCTGCCTCCAAATACATGGATTTAATTTTCTGGGTGTCATAAGCGGTTAGGCCAACGAAAACTAGAACGCCAATAACGGAAATTATGAAGTGAAGAGCTGATGATGCTAGAAATATATTCACGACACTGGCAATAATAATACCAATTAGACCCATCATCAGGAATGACCCCATACCACTAAGATCTCGTTTGGTCGTATAGCCAAACAAACTCATTCCAGCGAATGTACCGGCAGTGATGAAAAATACCCGCGTGATTGATGCTCCAGTATAAAGTAAAAAGATGTTTGCAAGTGATAGTCCCATGATCGCTGCAAAAGCCCAGAATACAGCCTGTGCAGTCGACGCTTGCATTTTATTAATACCAAATGATAACACTAAAACAAAAGCTAATGGAGAGAACATAACTAAGTAAGCGAGTCCGGTTGGTTCTACCTGACCTGACGGACCTAGAGAATAAAGGGTATTGATTATGGCTGGAGTATTAGCACTGAAGTAGGCAACTATGCCTGTAAGAGTTAGTGCCGATGCCATGTAATTGTAGATGCGCAACATATACTCGCGCAGTCCTGTGTCTATTTCAACACTTGCTTGTGCCCTTGATGTTGACTGAGTGCTTAATGTGAACCTGCTATTAAAATCGGACATTTAGAACCTCTTTTTTAGAAACGAACTTATCATTGTTTAATATGGCAGTAAAACATAATAAATCAAGGATTTGTCGATATTTGGACAATAAACTTATCTGTTACGTAGATGTACCGAAGATTTCTCCCCTAGTGCTTTCCATGTGCCAAGGTATCCAGCAAACACAGTTACAAACAAACAAATGATTACGGTTGTAATTACCACTTGTGGGTAGAAAGACCAGTTGATGTGCATTAGGAAAACTATGACTGCCCATGCTGTAAGGGTGCCTATTGTTGTTGCAATAATGCCTGTTGTTACACCCAATATACTGTATTCAATAAAGTAAATTTTAACGAGGCGATTGCGAGTTGCCCCATGAACCTTAAAAATTATGGTGTTATAAATACGGCCGCGTTGTCCTGCAGCAATTATACCGGCCATGACCAAGCCACCCGTAAAAATAGTGATCAATGTTGTACCGCTGATGGCACCAGACACTCCCTTAAGTATGTTGGCAGCTGCTTCTAGTGCTTCTCGAACTCTGATCGAGGTAATGTTAGAAAAGCGCGAGGAGACTGTATTTTCCATTAAATCTTCATTTTCTGACGAGACCTTCACAGCTGCGATATGAGTATGAGGCGCTCCCTCCAAAGGACCAGGTGCGAAGATGATTGCAAAATCAAATCTAAGTGAACGCCAGTCAATTTCGCGTAGAGAATTTATGGTACCCTTAACTTCTCGGCCCAATATGTTCAAAGTCAGACTATCACCGATGTCGACGCCAAAGCCTTTGGCAAGTCCAGAGTCTAGTGAAATTAATGGAGGACCTGAATAATTTTCTGGCCACCACTCTCCCTTGATGATATTTGACCCTTCCGTTGGTGTGGCTGATGATGTTAAAGCTCGGTCCCCATTTATTGCCCATTGTGATCCTTTTTCAACAGTCACATTTTCTACAGCTATGCCATCAATTTTTACAATACGTCCACGAAGGCTGGGCATACGTTTGAAACCATTAGCACCTTCAATTCCCATAATAATTTTATCAAACTCAGTTACTTGTTCGGGCTGAATATCAATAAAGAAAAAAGCGGGAGCTTTCTCAGGCAGCCTTTCATTAAGTTGGTGAGTCAGGCAAGACTCAATTAGGACTACCGCAACCAGTATTGACATTCCCAAACCCAAAGAAAGAACAATGCTTAAGGTGTTAGTTTTCGATTTATGAATGTTATCGATAGCAAGACGAAGTTCAAAGTTTTTTGGTTGTCGAAATCGGGCAGCACAACGAACAAGTATGAGAGCACCAAAGCGAAGCAGTACAATTGTTAGTAAGGCACCGGATACAAACCAGCAAGCGAATAAGGTGTTGCTTGTGCTAATCAGAGTTAATGTTGCCAACGCAATTATTCCCACGGTAGTTCCTAGCTTTATGATGCGGCCCGGCTTTATATTTGTTGGCTGAATGCAATTTCGGAAAAGGGTTGTAGCGGGGATTTTTATAGCTTGGCCAAGTGGTAACAGGACAAATGTTAATGTTGTCAATAGACCAAATACTGCAGCTTTAAGTAACGGTGCTGGATAGATGCCAATATTTGGTGTAATGGGTATTTGCTCAGCAAAAATAAGGAGCCCAATAACTGGAATTGTTGCTCCAAATAAAAGCCCAATGATTATACCGAAAGAACCAAGGGCTAAAATTTGGAGAAGATAGATCTTAAATATGAGGTTTCCCGTTGCGCCTACACATTTAAAAGTTGCGATAGTGGCAGTTTTACTCTTGAGAAAACCACTAACAGCATTGGTGATGCCAATTCCACCAACCAGCAAAGCAGTTAAACTAATAAAGTTAAGAAAAAGCGTCATGCGCTCAATAAAACGTCTCACTCCAGGAGCAGCCTCATCGGGCCCACGCACTCGCCAACTCGCTTGCTCAAATTTGTTATTCAATTTTTTACGCCATTCTTCGTAATTTGTCCCTTCTTCCAATAAAACTCGGGTGTGGAAGCGAACTTGGGATCCAGGCTTTAGCAGTTTGGTGGCCTTTAAGGCTGCATTTGAGACCATCAGGCGAGGGCCAAACGTTAGGACACTTGCAGCCTTGTCTGGTTCATGCTTGATGGTAGCATTTATCTTAAATGTGGCTTCACCAACTTTAACACTATCTCCAACATTTATGTTAAGGCGTTTCAAAAGGTTGCTATCAACAGCTGCACCAAAGGATCCGTCCGCTTCTTTTGCAAGCGCCGCAGTAATTTCAACACTTGGTGTCAATTTCATTTCCCCATTCAAGGGGTAACCCTTATCTACACCTTTTAATTCAACCAGAGTACGTACTCGTGATTTTTTAGATTGGTTCTGAACAGGTGATGCCATGGCACGTAGTTCTTGTATCTTTGACATTGCAAACGAATTCTCAATGAGATACTGATCTTGTTCTGTCGTGTTGGGCCTGTTCTGAGAACGCAGGTCAACATCACCTCCTAAAAGAGATTTTGCCTGTATATTTAGGCCAGCAGTAATGGAGGAACTGATGGTTCCAACACCTGCAATAGCTGCAACACCGATGCCTAGACAACCAAGAAAAATTCGAAAACCACCTAGGCCTGCACGCAATTCACGTTGCGCAAGTTTCCAAGCCAAACCCCATTGGTTGTTGTCATGCATCGGAGATTTTTCCATCGTACATTTGGATGGTGCGTGAGCAACGCATTGCAAGTTCTGGTTGGTGCGTAACTAAAACTAAGGTTGTGTTGCATCGCTCTTTTAAGTCGAATAAAAGATTCATGATCTTCTGGCCAGTTTCACCGTCTAGGTTACCGGTTGGTTCATCAGCAAGCAAGATTGATGGTTCGTGGGTAAATGCGCGTGCTAGGGCGACGCGTTGCTGCTCTCCACCAGAGAGTTGACTGGGGTAATGATTAAGACGGTGCCCAAGGCCAACGGCCTTAAGCTCAGATTGAGCGCGTCCCATTGCGTTGGTATGATTTGCAAACTCTAGTGGCATCGCAGTATTTTCAAGAGCAGTCATGGTTGGAACTAGATGAAAATCTTGAAAGACAATTCCAATATGACTTTGCCGAAACAATGCAAGCTTGTCCTCACTCATTGAATTTAAAACATGTCCAGCAACAATTATGTCGCCGCCATTGATACTCTCTAGCCCAGCCATCACCATAAGTAAGGATGTTTTTCCGGAACCGCTGGGGCCAATCACACTAACAGCCTCACCGGACTTGATGGTAAGGTTAATCTCACGCAAGATATTGACCTTGCCCGCATTGCTATTCAGGGTAAGTTTGACATTATTTAGTTTGATTATTACATCGAGTTTTTTAGTCATGTTAGTTCCAAATTCTTTACGCAATCGTTATGGCAACGCTATAAATTTAGTCAACGATTTGCTGGTGTTGTTAATGTTAGGTGGTTTTGTTTCTATATCACCGGGTGCCGCCAAAGCAACCGATATGGTTCGCATTCTAGCTCTAGGTGACAGTTTGACTGCAGGATATGGCCTGCCACAGAAAGATTCATTTCCCAGCCAGCTTGAGCGTGCCCTCTTAAATAAGGGCATTTCCGCGAAAGTTACCAATGGAGGCGTTTCGGGAGATACCTCAGCGGGTGGGGTTTCTCGACTTGATTGGCTGTTATCTGAGGGCTTTGACGGTGTCATAATTGAACTCGGCGCAAATGATGGTTTGCGTGGACTGGAGCCAAAAGAGACACAAAAAAACCTCAATTCTATTATTAACTTGCTTAAACAAAAAAATATTGCGGTGCTTTTAACCGGCATGCAAGCGCCGCCCAATTTAGGAAGTGATTACGGCAAGGAGTTTACTGAAATTTTCTCTTATTTGGCCACAAAACATAAAATTGTATTTTTTCCATTCTTCTTAGAAGGGGTTGCAACCGTTGTTGAATTGAATCAGAAAGATGGCATCCATCCAAATCTGAAAGGAGTTGAAGTTATAGTAAAAAATATACTTCCTTACGTTGAAGAGATGTTAATGAATGTAAAAAGAAGATGACATCAATTAAAGTTTTCCATGGTAAAGCGGATGACTGGTCTGAAGCTGTAAGACTCTGTACTGAAGAATTTGGAACTGTTCGGAATCCATATACGCTCGGTCTTATCTACGTAACTGATAATCTGGTTGAAGATTTACAATCAATCTTAACTTACCTGCGAAACAAAACAGCCATAAAGCACTGGGTAGGGAGTGTAGGCATTGGTGTTTGTGCTATATCTTCAAATGATAAATACGGTTCTGCTGAGTACTTTGATCAAAAAGCTATAGCATTAATGGTATTAGATTTGCCGATAGAGACCTTTCAAGTGCTGCCAAGTATTGAAAATGAATTTGGGCAGTTGCCCAAAGAAATGCTTGACTGGATAAACAAAAATGGTTCTTTCTTCGGAGTTGTTCATGGTGACCCAAATAATATCCATTTACAGTCCTTAATTGAAGGCCTAGCATTAGATCCACCCGGGTTTTTAGTAGGAGGTCTAACATCTTCAAGAAAACAAACTCTTCAAGTAGCAGATAAGATCATTACGGGTGGGCTGTCTGGAGTTATGTTTGCTCCTAGTTTGGAGGTAGTTACATGCCTGTCACAGGGTTGTGTTCCATTAGCAGATTCTCACTTTATCTCAGGTTGTATTGGTAATATTATAACTAGCCTAGATGGGCGCCCCGCCCTAGACATATTTAAAGAGGATATTGGAGAAGTGCCATTAGGTGATGTGAATCAGGTAGCAGGGTTGTTTCATGCCGCCCTACCTATCAAAGGATCCGATATGGGGGATTATCTGGTTCGTTCACTAGTTGGGATAGATTTTGAGCGTGGTTGGCTCGCTATAGGGGAAGATGTTGAAGTTGGTGAGCAAGTGTTTTTTGTGCGGCGAGATCCTCTTTGTGCTGAAGCTGACTTGCGAAATCGTATAGAAAATCTAAAAAGTCGCTTTGGACGAAAACCTGCTGCTGCATTCTACCACAGTTGTGTTGGGCGAGGGCCTAGCATGTTTGGCAAAAAAGGAGCTGAACTGTCTATTGTTGAGGACGTTTTTAAAGGTGTGCCACTAATCGGCTTTTTTGGTAATGGTGAAATTTCGTACAATCGTCTGTATGGATTTACTGGTGTATTAACTCTGATTGCTTAAATTGTACTATAGCTAAAAACCAAATTTTTTCAATATTGTGTCAACGGACCCAACATAAGATCCACCAAAGAGCCTCACGTGGACTAGTAGTGGGTATAGATTGTAAAGATCTTTTCGTTCTTCAAAAAAACCGGGCTGTATTTGTCGATGTTCGCGATAACGAGAAAAAAAAGGGTCTCCAAAGGTTGAAAAAAGAGTTGTGAAAGCTAGCTCTATCTCTGGATCGGCAAAGTATATAGCTGGGTCAATAAAACCGCTGATACGACCGTTGTTGGCTAGTACATTTCCAGCCCACATGTCGCCGTGAATTAGCGATGGTTGATCTGGCTCCTTTAGCCACTTATCCAAGTTTTGAGAGCATTTTTCTATTCGTGCCATTATTCCTTTGGGTAAATGACCGGCCTCAAGACCCTGTAATGCCATGTTAAGTATGCGATGTTTTGCAAAAAAATCCAGCCAGCTTTTTGTTTGTGTATTGGTTTGTTTTAGCCCACCTATGACTGTGTCGCATGAGAAACCAAAGTGACTATTACTTATTTGATGAAGAGAAGCGACGAGATCTGCAGCATTAATTTGTGCAGATTTATCGAGTGTCCCCTCTGATGGTACCCAAGTCATTAACAGTAAATTATCATCAGCGTAAAGCACATCAGGTACAGGAATTTCTGAATTTTGAGTTAAGTAACCAAGCATCATTCCTTCTATAGCAAGGCCGCTTCCATCGTCGCCAACTTTTGCAACTAAAGTTTTGCTATTACTTAAGGTAATTTTATAAACTTCGCCCACACAACCGCCACCAAGGGGTTTCTCTCGTTGAACACTTGATCCAGTAAGTTTCTCTATTAGCTCGTTAATGTGATTTTTCAAAAGGTTTTCCCTTAGCTATGATGAAGGTGTTGTTATGAGCATGTGCAAGTTAGAAATTGTGAAAACAAACGTAAAATAAATATTTTTCACGAAAAGGAACCAAGAAGTAAGATTTTTTGCATTCTACGACTATATTTTTGAGAGGAAATTAGTTTGTGTTTATATTTACAACATTTCAGAGATAGCTGTTAAGTTAGTTTGTGTGCATAGCTCTCACAGATGCTTATTGCAAATTTCTTTGAGTAATCCATTTGATGCATTTTCAATCATGTTCAGAACTACCTCAAAGCCCTCTCCTCCGACGTAGTAGGGGTCGGGTACATCTTGACCCTTCGTGCCTTCGCCAAAGTCCATCATAAGGTGAATTTTGTGTTCGCTTCCAGGTGGGCACAAACGCATCAAAGCGTCTTTGTTGGCTGCATCCATAGCTAGGAGATAGTCAAATTTCTCGAAGTCTTTGGCCTCAACGCGCCTTGCTCGTTGCTTGCTAAGATCAATTCCTCTTAGTTTAGCTGCGGCTTGTGAGCGTGGATCTGGTGGTTCACCAATGTGGAAAGCAGAAGTTCCTGCAGAGTCCACGGTAATTTTCTGATTCAGTTTTTTACGTTTTACAAGATCTTGAAAAAGGCCTTCACCCGTAGGGGAGCGACATATGTTACCAAGGCAGACAAAAAGAACACCAACCAAAATTTAGACCCCCAATAATTGAAAGGACATTATTTGCAAACTTTCATGTACTTAAGTTAGTATAAGATCAAAATTTGTTCTTAGCCATTTCTTTGATAACTAGATGGTTTTTTTTTGCAATGTTAACTGGGTTTAGCCAACATTAGAGCAACACACAAGCGTTCAAGTGAAGTGCATACTTAACAGATATTTATTATGTTCACATTGGCTCCTATCTCTGAAAAGTTTCAGCCTTTTAGTCGTTTTCCCAAGCGGAGCCTTAGTGCGTTGAGTTTTATAAATCCCTCGGCGTCACGTTGATCGTAGACATCATCCTCTTCAAATGTGACTACAGACTCGTCGTAAAGGCTCATGTCTGATTTACGTCCCACCACAGAAACAGTCCCTTTAAAGAGCTTAACTCTTACGACTCCATTGACAACTTCTGATGTTTTGTCAATAGCGGCCTGCATTATGGATCGTTCAGGGCTAAACCAAAATCCGTTGTAAATGCATTCAGCATATCGAGGCATCATTTCGTCTTTCATGTGTGCGGCATTGCGGTCTAGGGTAATACTTTCCATCCCGCGCCGCGCCTCTAGTAAAATTGTCCCGCCGGGGGTTTCATAGACTCCACGAGATTTCATGCCAACAAAACGGTTCTCAACAATATCTTTTCGTCCTATACCATTATCACCTCCGAGTTTATTAAGTTTAGTCAGTAATTTAGCAGGGCTATGTTTCTCATCGTTGATGGCGATGGGGTCTCCCTTTGAGAATTTTATTTCTATATAGGTTGCTTTTTCTGGTGCGTCTTCAGCAGAGACAGTCCTGGTGTAGATATCTTCTGGTGGCTCTACCCAAGGATCTTCTAATGCTTTTCCTTCGCAGCTAATGTGCAATAAGTTTGCGTCTGCTGAGTAAGGTGGCTCACCCTTCTTGTTGCTAGGTACAGGGATCTTATGTTGGGTAGCATACTCAATAAGTTTGGTTCGAGAATTTAGGTCCCATTCACGCCATGGGGCTATGATTCTAATTTCTGGGTTGAGAGCGTAATAACCAAGTTCAAAACGGACTTGGTCATTGCCTTTCCCAGTAGCTCCGTGTGAGACTGCGTCGGCCCCTACTTCGCTTGCAATTTCGATCTGGCGTTTAGCAATCAGAGGACGGGCAATGGCGGTTCCTAGTAGGTAAGCCCCCTCGTAAAGTGCGTTTCCCCTGAACATGGGGAATACATAATTACTTACAAATTCTTCACGCAAATCTTCAACGTATATTTCTTTTATCCCCATCTTTTTTGCTTTTGTGCGGGCAGGCTCAACCTCCTCTCCTTGGCCAAGATCAGCCGTAAAGGTTACGACTTCGCAAGCATATGTATCTTGTAACCATCGTAGGATGACTGAAGTGTCTAATCCTCCAGAATAAGCTAGCACCACTTTTTTAATTTTAGAGTGCATTAGTTTAAGAGCCCCCAGCAAAAAGGAATTACATGGCTTTGCAGTATAGGCAAATGTCAAGCATGAGCAAGTGAGCTGTCATGCAGTAAGCCATTTCTGTGTAGTAACTCACAAAACATCTTTGTTCGTTATCTGACATTTTACTGAAACTGCAGGTAATTGAAATGCAAGGCCCCAGTATGACGCATAGGTAGGATTTGCCACAAATCAGTAATTTTTTCAGTTTAAATGACTAATGAATCTAAAAAAAAGCATTGAATAAAAAAAGTTCAGTAATCAACAGATACTAATTTTGTGTTTCGGCGTGAACCCATTTGAGGTAATGCAAAAATATTGAAAATTGCTAAGGATAAGCATATTTTGAACAATCATTCAAGAAATAGCAAACATATAACAATGGAGATTGTAAAAATTATTTGAATGAACGTTCAGTTATATTGTTTTTAATCCAACAAAGATAGAGCCGCATTAGCTATATCAAGGAGTGTTTCATTGCCAGGATCAACCTTGGAAATCAAAATTAAGCCTTCTGCAGAAGCAAGTAGTGAGCGAGCAAGGGAGCGTGGATTACGCCAAGGGTTAATGTCTCCTGTTTCTTGACCTCTCTTTACCAGGGTGTATAAGGCATTTTCTGAATTATTGATATAAATTTTGAAGTGAGCAGCTAATTTCTTATCAAGGTATGCCAGTTCTGCAATTGAATTTGTGATTAAACAACCACGTTTTTCACCTTGTTCTCCATGTAAATAAAGAATTCGGTGGAAATAGTCCTCTATTTCTTTGCGTGGGTTAGTAGTTTTAGCATTGTTGAGTAATTTTTGGGTGGGCGTTGCTTTTTGATAGTGAGTTAGAGCTAGATTGAATAATCTGGCTTTGTTACCAAAAGTATCATAAATAGACCCGCGATTGATACGTGTTGCGTTTACAAGATCTTGTATCGTTGTTGCTTCGAACCCCTTACTCCAGAAAACACCTATTGCTTTTTCTAAAATTGCAATTTTATCAAATTCTTTATGCCTAGCCATGATTTATAGTACCATTTTTGAATGGTTGTTCAAATAAAAATTTTATTTTGTATGTTTGAATTTTCTGACTAGATAAACTTACTAGTTTTGCTGGAAGACTTAAGTTGTCCGCAAGCAGCTAAGATATCGCGTCCTCGAGGTGTGCGGATCGGTGCAGTATATCCTCCATCGTTTAGAATCTCAGAAAAGCGTTTAATGGCCGCTGAAGTTGAGCATTCATACTCAGCTCCAGGCCACTTATTGAATGGTATCAGGTTAAACTTTGCTGGAATCCCTTTAACCATACGCAGTAATTCTCTTGCATCAGCAGTTGAGTCATTAATACCTCTCAGCATTACATATTCAAAAGTAATTCGTCGTGAATTGTTTGCGCCCGGATATTCTCGGCAAGCCTGTAATAACTGTTTTAAAGGGTATTTCTTGTTGATTGGCATAATTTCGTTTCGAAGTTCGTCATTTACTGCATGCAGACTGATGGCAAGGTTTACACCTAATTCTGCACCACATTTACGAATTAAGGGTACAACACCTGAAGTTGACAATGTTATGCGGCGTTTTGAAATAGCAATTCCATCCCCATCCATTATTATATGTAGTGCCTTTGCTACATTCTCATAATTAAACAATGGTTCTCCCATGCCCATCATCACTATGTTAGAAAATAACCTCTCCCCTTTTTGGGATGGCCACTCTTTATAGGCATCTCTGGCCAACATTAATTGTCCAACAATTTCCTCTGCATTAAGGTTTCTGACTAGGCGTTGAGTTCCAGTATGGCAAAATGTACACGTTAGTGTACATCCTATTTGAGATGAAAGGCAAAGAGCTCCACGACCATCCTCTGGGATGAACACTGTTTCGGCTTCACTACCATCACGAAATTTTAACAACCACTTATGAGAGGTATCTTTTGATTTCTGTTGCTTTGAAAGTTTGGGTCTACCAACGACATAAAGCTCGCTTAGTTTTTGTTGGAGCGGTTTTGCAATCGTGGTCATGAGCTTGAAGTTGGTTTCCCCTCTGTTATAAATCCAATGCCAAAGTTGTTTTGCACGAAAGGGTTTTTCTCCAATTTTCTCTAGCTCTAACGCAAGCTCGGTTCGGTCAAGCCCTAATAAAGACAATTTTGCTGTATTTTTTTGACTCATTTTGATCTTTACTATAGCGCAATTCTTATGACCAACGTAGCTTACTTTATTTTGCACGCTTTTCTTGCTGCTTTATGTGCAGCTGTGAAACCACTTAGTGAAAAGGTATCAGTAGTCTCAGTTCCACGAGAGGAGACCCCAACTACTATCATTTGAGATCCACGAATCATTGCTTGGGTTATTTGATTGTCTGTTTTGCTATCCTTTGCCCAACCATCGCTCCCTTGCGTGAAGAGCGTAAACTTTTTTTGGTTTATGGTTATGGTCGCCTTTGTGTTCTTTTTAAATTTATACCCTGCACGAAAGTTAATTTCACCAGGCGCACTCTTTGCTGCTCTATGCGTAACCATAAAAAGTACGTCCCCTCGTTTTGTATAGTTTCCTTTTGACTTGGTGGCAAGACTGCTGAGATAACAAACCTTTGTTTCTTTTTGTTTGAGTGTAAAGACGTACCAGTCTTTATAAACCTCAATAAATTTTGGTTCTTCTGCATGAACCAAATTAAATGAATGCAACACAATGTACACACAACATAAAGAAAAAAACTTTTTCATGTTTATATTGATAACCTGTCGTCTGATGATTGCCAATAGAACTAAATTGGCCAAAAATTCTTTTGACACAAACTCATTTTTTATTTTTTTTAACATTAACTGTACTCATGTGATTGAAGAAGATTAACCACTTACTAAATAAAGGCTCTGGCCCATTTATTTGTAATCGTATGCCTCTCACTTAGGAACAAGTATTTTCTCTCTGCAATAGGTTTGTGTGTCGTATTCAATCGTGGTCTTTTGGATGAACCTGTATTGGAGGCTTTGATAAATACTCCTTTGCTTTAGACCTAAACCTGGGCTCCCCAAACAAGGGCATGTCCTTTTCATCTATAGGGCCACCTGGTCTTTCGGGACGTCTCTGGAAACGGCCCATGCTCTGAACTCGGTCATACATTACAATAGCAGCAGCAATTGATACATTTACGCAAAATTGCATGGGAATTCTAACAACATATTCACAGAGGCTGACCATATCTTGAGATAGGGAGTTTCTCTCTGGGCCGAGCACATAGGCAGCACGTGTCGGATGCCTAAAACTTGGTAGTTCGATTGAATCTTCGATCAGTTCAATGCCTACTAGTGTGCACTTTTTAGGTAACATCAGAGTTTGCTGGTCTGGGAACTCATAGAAAGGTGTATGGTTGAGGCTGTTTGAGGTGTCTGCCTTACCTCCTTCTTCAACAGGATATGCTGCTCCAACCGTAAACACAAAACTAGCGTTAAAGGCATGCGCCGTTCTAAAAATAGAGCCTATATTCATGGCTTTTGAAATACCCTCTACGCCAATACCAAAATAACCACGCATACGGACAACCTCTTTTGTATAAAATTAAATTTATGCTTTTGCTCTTTGTAATGACACTTCGCGAATCGGTAAGTGCATCAAAGCAGCTATAAAACCTAGCAAAATAGAACCATACCAAACTAGTTCATAAGAATTCATTTCATCAAATAGATAGCCCCCAATCCAGACACCAAAGAAGCTACCAAGTTGGTGTCCAAAATAAACAATTCCAAAAAGTGTAGCCATATATTGAGCACCAAATATCTTTGCAACCAATGCGCTTGTAAGGGGAACTGTTCCTAACCATAATAAGCCTATCATTATGGAAAATAAGTAAACTGAACCCTCACTTACTGGGAAACTAATAAAAATTGAGAAAACGATAGCTCTGGTAAAATAAAGAAGGCTTAGTATATATCTCTTGGGGAAAATCCCCCCCAAAACACCACAAGCGTAGGTGCCTACAATATTAAAAAAACCGATTAAAGCTAGTGCAATAGCGCTTGTTCGTGCGGTCATTCCAGCATCTTGTAAGTAAGCCGGTAAGTGCATTGCTAGAAATGCGACTTGAAATCCACAGACAAAAAAACCAATAGTCAATAATTGGTAACTTCTATTAGCTGCTGCTTCTGCAAGCGCTTCTCTCATCGTCTGTGAAACGAAATTTGTTGGTTGGTATGTTTTATCGCTTGCTTTACTCTGTAAAAAAGCAGCAGATATTATTATGGCGCAAACAACTACTGATAGTATGATTAGCGCTTGTGACCAGCCTTGGGTTTGAATTATCTGTTGGCCCAGTGGTGCCATAATAAATTGGCCGAATGATCCTCCAGCACTCGCAATGCCAAATGCCACGGACTGTCGTTCAACTGGTACTAGGCGTCCAAGTGCTCCAAGAACAACTGAAAAACTAGTTGCGGCAAGTCCAAATCCTATAAGCCAGCCACCACCAATATTTAGGACAAATGGGGTTTCAGCTCCTGACATAACAAATAGACCAAACGAATAGATAATTGCACCACCTACAATTACTCTGCCACTACCGTAGCGATCAGCGATCATCCCGCAAATAGGTTGAAACAATCCCCATAATAATTGCTGTAAAGCCATCGCAAAACCAAAGATTTCGCGATCAAACCCTAGTTCAAAATTCATTGGGGTTTGAAATAACCCGAAAGTTGAACGAATGCCCATTGAGAGGCTTATGGCTAAAGCGGCGGCAATAATTAGCACATTGGTGTTTGAACGTAATGCTATGTTGGTAATTTTTTTTTGCATTTTTTAGATTTTTTTAAACGGCGGCTAAGGTTTAAGTCTTGATTGGTAATTTTAAGTAAAAATAAGTGCAATAAACACCATAAATTTCACCACAAATAGATCAAAGTGTCCTAACAATTAATCTGGTTGAATGCTGAATCTAATAATCTGCCGATGAAAATTCTAGTAAACAACGAGTTGTTGATAAAGGACATTTTCTAAGGTTTTCGCAAGCACCGTATTTTTTATAGCAAATAGTTCGTACTTTCCACTTAGCAGGCCATCTCGTATGCTTTAAAAAATTGTAATAATGTGCTCTTCTTTCAGTACAAATTATAAGTAGAGTAATCATAATCAAATAATTGTTCATATTCTGTGACAAAGGAAATTCAGTAGATGAAGTCAATACGAACTTATGCGGAATTTACTAGTCACTTTGGAAATACTAGTCGACTACGTACCATTTTTCGCGATGCTGCAATTCTGGCGCTATCTGTTGGGAGAAATATAAGCAGTTCATCAAATTGGATACGTTTTCCTTATTATCACCACGTTTTTGATGATGAGCGTTATGGCTTTACTCGTCAACTAAACTATTTACGTGATTTTGGTGAATTTATCTCTCTTGATGATGTAGTCGGTTTGCTAAACTCTGGTGGAAAAATAGACGGGCGTTATTTTTGTGTAACTTTTGACGATGGGTTCAAAAATTGCCACACTAACGCAGTTCCAATCCTGATAGACAATGGAGCCAATGCAGTTTTTTTTATTGCCACCGGTTACATAGATACTGACCTAGAAAATGATAAGGAAAAATTGTTTAATTTTTTTGATTATGGGAAGATCTTGATAGAGTTTCTTAGCTGGCAGAATTGTCGTGATATGGCTGAAGCGGGTATGACTATTGGTTCGCATACTGTTAATCACGCCCGTCTAGCTAAACTAGATGAAAAAGAGGTTGCTCATGAGCTGACTACGTCCAAAGAGATGATTGAAAATAACGTGGGTCAAGTGTGTAATCATTTTTGCATTCCTTTTGGTATTCCAAATCGTGACTACAAAGTTGAGCGTGATCTCAAACTCGTTCGTGCATCAGGATACAAGTCCATGTTAACTACGCAGCGTGGAGCCACACATATGGGGGCGTCCCCATACCAATTATGTCGGGACCACATACTTGCCAATTGGTGTAATTATCAACTTCGTTATTTCCTAAGTTTATAAGTATTTAAGTATGTCTGATGCTACCATCGAAAGCTGTATTCTCCGTAGGGTTGAATTTAAAGACTCCGAAAGGGTAACGGAATTGCTACGCAATCTAGGTCTGGTTTTGCCGGAAGGCCAAAAAGAAATACATAAGCATTGGCAAAGACTCTGGATAGATAATCCAGCACTGCAAATTAAGGGTGCCTCTCCAGCTCGTGGCTGGGTTCTTGAAAATGCAGAACGTATGGTCGGGTTCTTTGGTAATATTCCATTATTATATGATTATGGAGGTAGGCCAATTATTGTTGCTGATGCAAGTCAGTGGGGGGTTGAAAAAAATTACCGAAGTGAAACATCGCGCCTAGCTAAAGCCTATTTCACCCAAAAAAATGTAGCACTTCTGTTAGTGACTACCGGTATAAAGCCAACAGGACGCATTTTCTTACGCTATGGCGGTCGTCCTGTGCCACAGCTCGGTTGTGACCAAGTTTTACTGTGGGTTCTTAATCCTCACGGGTTTATGCGTGCTGGCCTAACTAAAAAAGGGATTAATGAAAAAATCGCTGCTGTGGTTTCCTCAACCTGCGCACCAGTAATACGAGCTGGAATTATGATCAGCAACCATAGCCCTTCGGGCATTGCAGAAAATATTGATCAAATCAAGGTTCATCAAATTGAGGATGAATTTGATGGGCTATGGTTGCGCAAGCGTGACGAAGTTGACTGTCTTATGGCGAATAGGACAAGTGAGTGCCTTAGATGGCACTTTGGCACAAAAAGTATGATGCAACGTACACACCTACTTGTATGCAGGAAGCAAAAAGAATTGGTAGGATATGCTGCAATTATGCGAGAGGATGCTCCAAATATTGGACTAAAGCGACTTAAAATAATAGATCTTTTTGTAGCCAATAATAACGAGGAAGTAATTGATCGTTTGATTGCAGCGGCTTTTGAATTAGCGCAGTCCGACGGTTGCGATGTCTTGGAGCTGATTGGCTTGCCTAGTGCTTTGCGTGATTATATCATCTCTCGTCACAACCCATGTAGAAGGAAGCTGGAGACGTGGCCAGCTTTTTATAAAGTTATGCAAGATGATTTAAAAGCTCCGTTAAAAAGCGAAAATGCTTGGTATATGACTGGATATGATGGAGATACGGCACTTTTTTAAAATTGTCCATTATCTTGCGTTTCTAACTAGTTATGCATAAATAATATTTTCTATCTATCCCAGTTTAGCTAATAACTAACTAGTATCAATAATGGAAATAAAGATGTTTGCCAAATCAGGTCTTTTCGTTGAAGGACAAAAATTTCAAAATGTAATTACAATTTTGATTGTACTCAATGCTATTGCGCTGGGCCTAGAAACAAATCCGAATATTATGAATCAATTTGGGAAGGAACTGCATTTTTTTGATAACATTGTGTTAGCAATTTTTGGAGTTGAAATTGCAATTAAGCTATTACACCGACGTCTAGATTTTTTTAAAAGAGGTTGGAATATCTTTGATTTTATCATTGTTAGTTTTGCATTAATACCAAGTTCGGGACCGTTAGAGGTTTTACGCACTCTCAGAATCTTCCGAGCTATGCGCTTACTGTCAGTTGTCCCTTCGATGAGAAAAGTCATTCAAGCCCTGTTTTTGGCCATTCCGGGTATTTTTTCTGTTGGCTCAATTATATTGTTAATCTTCTATGTGTCTTCCGTTCTAACAACAAACTTCTTTGGGACTGAATTTGACGAGTGGTTTGGTAGTATTGGCCGCTCTATGTATTCACTTTTTCAGATTATGACTCTTGAAAGTTGGTCTATGGGAATAGTGCGTCCTGTGATGGAGGTTTACCCATGGTCTTGGATCTTCTTTGTTGTCTTTATTTTGATTACTAGTTTTGCTGTTTTAAATTTATTTATTGGTATTATTGTTGATGCTATGCAACAGCAGAGCTTTACAGAGAAAGTTTCAAACCGTGAAGAGGTTGCTATAACGCAGTCAAAAGCCACAGAGACCCACCATGAAATAATTGCACTCCGCCAAGAGGTGCGCGAGCTCAAAGAGTTGCTTCTTCGCTAGCGGAGGGACAATAAAAGATTATACAGGAAATAAAGAAGTATCCCTTCGAAAGAGGCAATTTAGGTGTGGTTTAAAAAAGTACACCAATGACTAAATTTGTTTAAATTTAATACCTTTTATATAAATTATTCATATGCACGAGCAAGGTCTTGTGCCTCTTTAATTTAAGAGGGGGTCTTTCTGTATATTTTGTCACTAACTTAGACAAACAATTTGTAGGCTTAATTTATTAGGAGACCCATTAAGTCAAGAGAGTTCCGTAGGGTTTTTAGGGTCAGACTCCCTTTATCTCAGGTTTGTCATCACTCTTTCTAGGTTCACAACTTGTACTCATTGAGATCACAGGTAAAGAGAACCGAAACGTATTTGCAGACTTCGTACACTCTTCGAGGTTCTCTTGAGGAATCCTCAACTCAAAAGTTTTCTGTTCCTTTCCGATCTTTTGTGATCCCATCGTAATCAAAACAACTAGCATATATTTCATTATTCGGTTCCCTCCACGGAATCGAACCAATCTACGTATCCGATCATTTCCCAAACCTTATTGAAGGATATACTTGTCTCTTTGACTTTTTTCCGAACATGACCTGTAATCTCAGGCCTACCCAAGAATCTGCCAATGAACTGGTTTGGGTTGTAGCATGTCTTAGCGTACACAGCCAAACATGAAATTCATTAAGTTACTGTTTTATATTGGATTATTATTGAAGAAATGGCGGAAGGAGAGTCCGCCTTAAAGCAAGGTTTTCTGCGGCTATTGCGCCATTATTCAAATTCTACCCTCAAATTTACCCATAAACTGATTTGGATTGTAGCATGTCTCAGCGTATACAGCCAAACATGAAATTCATTAAGCCACTGTTTTATATAGGATTATTGGACACTGGCGGACATCAGCAGACTAAGGTATGGCGGAGGGAGAGGGATTCGAACCCTCGATACGGTTTCCCGCATACACGCTTTCCAAGCGTGCGCCTTCAGCCACTCGGCCACCCCTCCGCAAGGTTCTTTAATAATTTTAAATAATTGTCATACAAGTAAAAATAAACAAGGCAAAGGTGGTGCGCAACGGCTATTATGTTTTTATGCGATTGTTGTTTTATATAGGCGTGATCTTAACTGTTTGTGCTTTCATTTTAGCTGCTGCCGAAGCCGCTTGGTATGGCATGCCTGGATCAACTCGTAGCATAATCGTATCTGCATATGACTTATGGTATACACTATCTCCCAGTAGCCTTATTATTTTAGAAATCAGGGTGGAGCGCATTCTTGGCTCTTGGGTGTGGGATCCAATAATACTGACAATCCTTAAATTACCAGCCTGGCTGATTTTTGGTGCTCCAGGCGTGATCTTGTTGACAATATTTAGGCCAAATCGAGATCCAAAATCAATCGATGATATGGCAAAAGTTATGGAGTCCTTTGAGCTTTATGATCATCTCACAAAACTGGCAAAGGAGGAGAACCCTCCTGGGGAAGAACACGGGCCTCAAGACTTGTTAACAGAAATACCTTTTAGTGACGAATTGGATGATGAAAAAAAAAGACCCTAATCATCGCTCATTCTAAGGGCTGCTATAAAAGCAGACTGAGGAATATCTACTCTCCCAAATTGGCGCATTTTCTTTTTGCCCTTCTTTTGTTTTTCCAGCAGTTTCTTTTTACGAGTTATATCACCGCCATAGCACTTGGCTGTTACGTCCTTGCGCATTCCACTAATGGTTGCACGTGCAACGATTTTGCCGCCAATAGCTGCTTGAATAGGGATTTTGAATAATTGGCGTGGTATTAAACTTTTAAGTCTATCACAAACGCCACGTCCGCGATTTTCTGATTGAGAACGATGGCAGACAAACCCAAGGGCATCAACTTGTTCTGTATTGACTAGAATGGAAACTTTTACAAGATCACCTTCATTAAACCCATCCATTTCATAATCAAAACTAGCGTAACCCCTTGAAATTGACTTCAGCCGGTCATAAAAATCAAAAACCACTTCGTTCAAGGGCAAACGATAAGTCGCCATAGGTTGGTTGCCAGCATACGTAAGGCTGATTTGTACACCACGACGTTCGGTGCATAATTGTAGTACACCTCCCAAGTATTCATCTGGAACTAATATTGTAGCTTTAATCCAGGGCTCAGAAATTTTATGGATTTTTGTTGGGTCAGGCATATCTGCTGGATTATGTAATTCTAATTCTTCACCATCATTTAGCTCGATTTTATATGCAACGGATGGGGCAGTTGTTATTAGGTCTAAATCGAATTCGCGCTCCAGTCGTTCTTGTACAATTTCTAGGTGCAATAATCCTAGGAATCCACATCTAAAACCTAAACCTAATGCTAATGAGTTTTCTGGCTCATATTCAAAGCTTGCATCATTCAGACGTAACCGAGCTAAGCTCTCACGCAAATCTTCAAAATTGTTAGCATCTGATGGAAATAATGAGCAAAAAACTACAGGAACGGAGGGTTTGAAACCAGTTAGAGGAATATCAGCAGGACACTTAACTTCGGTGATTGTGTCTCCTACGTCTGTATCTGCAACAGTTTTGATAGATGCTGTGATATATCCAACCTCACCGGGTCCAAGGGCGTCAACTTTGGTAGCTTTAGGAGTAAATATTCCAACTTGTTCAACCTGGTGTTCTGAACCCGAGGCCATCATCTTGATTTTCATCCCCTTCTTAAGATATCCATCTTTCAAACGTACCAGTATCATGACACCCAAGTAGGGATCATACCAGCTATCTACTAGTAAAGCCTTGAGAGGACTATTTTTATCACCTGATGGAGGGGGTAGACGTTCTACAAGAGCTTTTAGAACCTGGTCAATACCTTCACCTGTTTTAGCTGAAACTTCTAGGGCGTCGGATGTGTCAAGTCCAATCACATCTTCTATTTGGGTTTTTATACGTTTGGGTTCAGAGGCTGGAAGGTCGATTTTATTCAGCACAGTAATGATTTCATGTTCGCTATCAAGAGCTAAATACACATTTGCTAAGGTTTGTGCCTCAACTCCTTGGGTAGCGTCTACTATCAGCAACGAACCTTCACAAGCAGCAAGAGATCGTGAGACTTCATATGTAAAATCAACATGTCCAGGGGTATCCATTAAATTAAGTTGATATGTCTCTCCGTTCTCTGCCAAATATGATAAACGTACAGTTTGAGCTTTGATGGTAATACCGCGCTCACGTTCAATCTCCATATTATCGAGCACTTGCTCTTTCATCTCGCGATCAGTTAAGCCGCCACACATCTGTATTATTCGATCGGCAAGAGTTGATTTGCCATGGTCGATGTGGGCTATGATTGAAAAATTGCGAATATGTGATAAGTCAGTCTTGCTCATGGGTGCGCTTGTATCATTAGCACAACGAATTGGCTATCTTTCATTAACCACAGGTGAATATTGTTCAAATAGCATTAAAAACTTGTGGGTTTTGCCGGTAGTAATTTAGATAGTGTCAATAATTTAATTTCATAAGTATCTTGAAAATTACATCCTTTATCAGCATCAAGCCTAGAAGTAGGACAATGGGTGATAGATCAAATCCACCTAATACTGGTAAAAAATTGCGGATGCGCCTTAGCGCAGGCTCGGTTGCTCGGTAAATAAAATCGCAGACTAAAAAAACAAAACGGTTGGAGGAATTAATTACATTAAAATGTGTTAACCAGCTGAGGATAACGCCAAAGAAAACGATCCACATATAGAGATCAATGACAGTAAGAAATAAGTTTAGTACGGGGCCGATGATTACGTCCATAGTAAAGAGATTCCTAATTAGCCTATATTCACAATCTAACCCCCAAGTGTTTTTATGGCAAGAGGATGAGATAGCACTTTTGTTAAGTTGGGCAGTCACAACATGGGGTTACGCACTTTTGAGGCCATAACTTCAATTTTTTGTATTTTAACCTGAAAATGTCATTTAGTGTGAGAGGTAAAGATGCCCATCAAAATTGATATGTTCGGGAAAGTGCTGCATAATAATTTTTTGTCGCCCACTAAGATTGATTAAACATTATTATTTTAGACTTTCGTGAAAGTTAAGGGTAAGCAACATATTAAAGTTTTGGTATATAGATATATATGTTTTTAATATGATACGGGAATTAATTTTTTTTATGAGAAAAAAACTGAAACACCTTAATGATGCAACAACTTTAAAAGAGCCTCCTGTCGTTTCTCGTTTTTACCTAGTTTTAGGTCTAATTTTTATAACAGTCTTTGGCTTAGCTGGGTGCTCTTCTCCAGCGCAGTATTTGAATGATGCGATTGCCAATGCAGTCGGTGATAAAAGGATGCAAAGAGGTAAAGCTCAAATTATAAAAGGACAAATTTATGATTGTACTGTGATGAGTATCACTATGCTTGGGCCTAGTGGTTTGATGGAGGAAAATTCCAAGATTAAAACATTGTACACATCAAGCCCAAAAAATATTTCTTTTGATGAGAATACCGGGGTCCTCAGCGGTGAGGGATTTAGTCCTTTAAAAATGACTTTATTACAGCGTGGAACAAACGAAAATACTGCTATTGGGTATTCCACATATAAAGGGAGCGCATCATCTGGAATTGCTGTTTTGCGAATAAAAAGTTGGGAGGTTGGCCTACCTTTTTTATTTCTTGACAGTTCTATTCTCTTAACAGGCTCATGTATCACCAATTAAGCATTTCTATGAAAATATATTTTTTAGTTTATGGGCTATAAATTTTTTTTCATAATTTTTTTGCTGAGAGCAAGTGTTAGATCGATGAAGTTTTTCAAGGTAATTTTGTGATTTTTTGAAGTAATTGCTCAGGTGAAAATCAAAAATTTTAGTTAATCAGACACCTAAGCCTCATTCCTCTCTAGCAAAGCTAAAATGTTAGCTTCCCAAATTTTCGGGGTTTCTGGCAAAATACGTGATAAAATAAACTGAAGTGCTTTAGCTGAAAATTGCTTACGGCGTTTGCCAGTTTTTTGGCCAACAATTTTTATCACGTTGAAGTTTGTTATTCTTGCAAACTCCATAACTCGATCAGGTGAATAAGCAGTAATGTGATCAAAAGTACCATAAAACAAGCGAGCACCCCAGGGAGAGGATAGGTTAGGCACTCGTATTAATATGCGCCCATTTAAATTTAATACTTTGTGTAATTCTCTGAATATTGCGCAAGCTTTTTCAAGCGATAGATGTTCAAGAACATCGTGTAACACTATCATATCAAAAGTTCGTTTGCCGGAAATGGAAGAGAGATATGTTTCAGCTTCGTCAAAAACTATCTGATAGGGATCGAGGTTGGTTAGAGCGGGGGCCAGCCTCTCGTCAGAATCCAAGCAGACAACGTTATCAAAACCCTTTTTAAGGAGATAGCGTGAAAAAATTCCTGTTCCACAACCTATTTCGAGTATGGACATATTAGGTTTTGCATCTGAAAATCTCAGAAATTCTTTGTCATACTGACGAATATGTTTTTTTTTAAGAGAATTGAAACGAATATCCCGGTAGTTTTGTGACTCAATCATCAGTTTATCCAAGGATAGTATTCATATAACGTATAAATTAGAGGGTTTAATAAAGAAAAATTAAATTCCAATAAATCTAACTTCAAACGATAACTTTTTGTCTAAAACAATAAAATTATATCCTCAGGTAGAGCTACTGACAAGAATTCTCAACGCATACGTTACCAATAGCAATAACTATTAATAAAAATGCTAAACTGTTGCTGATCTATTTGGGTTCTACAATGCCAATATCTATTTATCATTTTTTTGTAAAGCTATCAGGCTTACGTTTAGCCACTTCGAATGTTGCCACAGTAATAATGATTGCGGCTAATATTACTATGTGTGCTATAGCTGTAACACCAAAAACCCACATACTTCCGACCCAAAGTGAAAACGCTATTCCCCACATCCAAGCAAGAAGTTGCATTATCAAATGCCTTACATTGTCATCGGGAATATGTCTAAGCGGGTTGTGTTTTGCGTTCATTACTGAATTCCATGAGTTATATATAAATTCTCTCACTGAAAATTCCTTTCTTTGATTTGTAATTCAATATTTCTAAATTTGCGTTACGTTCCTAGTCTAGCTTTGGATCATTAGTAAGTAATCCTGTACCTTACGCTTAAGATTAGTCTTCTTTTTGATGTTATTTTTTGTTTTTTAATCAAAAGATGGATACTTCTGTTGTTTTTGCCCCATATTTAAAGGTTATGACACTATTACATTTTGGGTTTGTAAAAAAAAGTATATACCACAAAAAAACAAATTTCTTCTCAAGCCTCACGAAAATTGCGTTTGGCAGGTGGTCTGTATTGTCTCAAGTAAGTCGGGAGTATAGCTTCTACAGCTGCAGGACTCATTGATAAATCAGAAAAACCAGGTAACTCTCCAGAGATTACATTGTCAGATTTTAACAGGGTTAACTGATCGCGTGTAATAGGTGGGTTTGGAAATAACTCAAAGATCCACGCTATTATTTTTGCTGCAAAAAAAGGAAACGGAACTAAAAGACGGCGTCGCCCACTTTCTCTAAGAACTAACTCCAATATGGATTTGTACTCGTATACTGTGGGCCCGCCAAACTCATAAATTTTATTTGAGATTGATGATTTTCCAAGAATTCTAACTATTGCATCAGCCACATCAGCAACATAGACAGGCTGTATTCGGGTTCCCCCATCACCTTGTAAATTAGTGGCAACTGGAGTTTGCAATCCAAAGAATTTGAAATTTTGAATATTCTGACAGCCAAAAATAGGCATTATTGGACTGAAGCGAGCTTGACGAGCTAAAATGTTAAAGAAGCGATCTTCTTTTCCAAATATGGCCGATGGGCGCACAAAGATGGCGTTCTTGAAGGCATCCTTTACGGCAACTTCGCCGGCTGCTTTAGTCCGCAAATAAACAGAATCTGAGTCAAGTGATGCACCAAGTGCTGAAACATGAATTAAAGTGTTTAAACCTGCCTTTGTTGCTGAATGGGCAATGTCACGAGCAATTCCAACATGAATCTTCTTAAAGGTGTGCTTTCTTGTTTCAAAAATGACACCAATTAAATTGACAGCCTGATTAGCGCCATTGAGAGCGCGGTGGATTGAGGCTTTATCAGAAAAATTGATGGGTACCGGGGTAATCTGACCAATTTCGCCCATTGGCTTTAGAAAGTTTGCCGCTTCTATATCTCGTGTTGCGATTCTTATTTGGGCACCTTGTTTTGCTAGACGTTGAACAACGTGGCGTCCAATGAAACCAGTACCTCCAAATAATGTTATCACATGACGAGACATCAAAAAAACTCCTTAGTTAAAATCCGAGTCATAAACATATTGCCATAAGCTCTCTTTAAAATCCAACCCCACGAAAAAAATTATACGTATATAAAATCCGATTTCATTGACCTAGGGTGTGGGTAAAGGTTAAGACTAGTCATGTATCAGTTTTGGTTAATTTTTACTGAAGTACTTTGCCCAGGTGGCGGAACTGGTAGACGCGCTGGCTTCAGGTGCCAGTGGCCTTAAGGTCGTGGAAGTTCGAGTCTTCTCCTGGGCACCATTTTTATTTTAATTTACTAGCAAAGATTAGGAGAAGATCAGAGGTGAAGCCGAAAAAAGTAAAAGACGCAACAATTGATATCCATTATGGTGATATTCCGGCTAATATTAAGTTTCCGGATGCCATTGCTGTTGATACTGAGGCTATGGGACTTAATAATCAACGGGACCGTCTTTGTGTTGTTCAGTTGTCTTCAGGTGATGGCACTGCCCATCTTGTAAAGTTTTACGCAGATGATAATTATTTGGCTCCTAACCTTAGAGCACTGTTAGCAGATCAGTCCAAAACAAAAATCTTTCACTATGCTCGTTTCGATGTTGCTATTATTCAGCAATATCTGAATGTGGTTTGTCAGCCTTTATACTGCACTAAGATCGCCTCCTATTTAGCTCGCACTTACACTAATTGCCATGGCCTAAAGGATCTTTGTAAGGAATTACTTGGAATCGAGCTGTCGAAAGCCCAGCAGTCGTCTGATTGGGGGACTGATGAACTTAGTGATGAACAAATTTTCTATGCAGCATCGGACGTACTGTATTTACATCAGATTCGTATTACACTAAATGAAATGCTCCTGCGTGAAGGTCGTATGGAGCACCTTGAGGCTTGCCTAAAATTTGTGCCTACACGTGTTGCTCTCGATCTAAATGGCTGGGCTGACCAAGATATCTTTCACCACTAATTTATCATATACCCTATTTCTAGGTTTGATTGACGAATTAATTTATTAGCATCATAATAATTAAAGATCAAAAAAATTGCATTGACTAGTGCTTCTTCAGCCTAAAAAGTGGTGCCCAACTAAAATGACTGCAACAAAAAGCAAACTAGCGAGAGATTTGCTGGAGTCCGCAAAAAAAGTCCTTCGTTTGGAAACGAAAGGATTACAAGCACTTTCGGACAGTCTTAATGAAACCTTTAATGAAACACTTGACTTGCTTTTAGCAATGCAAGGACGTGCAGTCGTGACTGGCATGGGTAAAAGTGGTCATATAGCTAATAAAATTGCTGCAACAATGGCATCTACAGGCACTCCTGCTTTTTTTGTGCATCCCGGTGAGGCCAGCCACGGCGATTTAGGTATGATTACTTCTGGTGACGTTGTTATTGCTCTTTCCTTTTCAGGAGAAACCGCCGAGTTAGCGGATCTTGTATCTTATACCAAGCGCTTCGCAATTCCGCTCATAGGAGTTACTGGTTCTAATTCAAGTGCGCTTGCTGAGGCAGCAAGCGTTGCACTTGTGTTGCCCGCTATAACTGAAGCCTGTCCTATGGGCTTAGCTCCTACAACATCAACTACTGTGATGTTGGCTTTAGGCGATGCTCTTGCAGTAGCTTTACTAGAAAGCAAAGGTTTTTCCTCAGACGATTTCCAAGTTTTTCATCCTGGGGGTAAGTTGGGTGACCAATTGCAGAAAGTTGCTGATGTTATGCATACTGGTGAATCGTTACCATTAGTGCCTAATAACATAGCTATGTCAGAAGCAATACTGGTCATGACCGCAAAAAGTTTTGGTTGCCTCGGTGTAGTTGATAAATATGGAGTTTTGCAGGGTGTTATCACTGATGGAGACTTACGCCGTCATATGGGGCCTGAGCTTTTGAATCAACTGACAGGTCAGGTCATGACAACAAACAGCACCTCTATTCGTCCTGAAGCTCTTGTTAATGAGGCACTTAGAACAATGACAAGCAAGTTCATCACGGCATTATTTGTCCTTGAGAACGAGCAACCTATTGGAATTATCCACATTCATGACTGCTTGCGTGTTGGTGTTGCTTGAGGGAAGAAATTACAATGGGACATAGTCAGTGAGTATCCAAACTACCTCTGGAACTGATGTAGTTGGTGGTGGCAACAAGGAAATTGGACGGCCTGCCAGAACTTACTCGCGTTTTGTAACAATGATGAAGGTTTTGTTGCCGGTTATTGCTTTGGTTCTAATCACTTTGGTAGTTGTGTGGCCGTATTTAAAAATTGACGATACAAGATTCAATATTGGGTTTAAGGCTATGAAGGTTGGTAGTGTTGAAGATCCAGCTATGATTAATCCACGTTTTCAGGGAGCAGACAAGGATCGCCAAACTTTTTCCATCACGGCCGATATTGCAAAAAACTTGTTAAAAGGCGGTAAAAGTGTTGAATTGGAAATGCCAAAAGCAGATATATCTCTTGAGGATGGATCGTGGCTTGTTCTAACTGCAAAAAGTGGGATCTATATACGCAAAAATGAAACGTTGACCCTAAATGATCAAGTAAATTTATTTCATGATTCAGGCTATGAATTTCGCACAGAGAGCGCTGTTATTGACCTGATCAAAGGAACTGCTAGTGGTAACGTGTTAGTTTTCGGCCAAGGCCCATTTGGAAATCTTGAGGCTGAAGGTTTCCACCTTGTTGATAAGGGTAAGACCATTTATTTTATTGGCAAGTCAAAGCTGACAATTTACCCGTCTGCTGAGGGGACCCTGAAATAATGAAAAGCGTAATATGGGATGTAAAGTACGTTGGTCTAATAGGCATCTTGCTCGTGGCAGTAAATTTATCTTTAGCCGAGGCTCAGGGTTTAAATTTTGGCAATAGCAATTCTGATGCACCTATTGAGGTATATGCAGATAACGGCATTGAGTGGCAGCAAGAGACATTGACTTTTCTTGCCAAAGGAAATGCTCGTGCAATACGTGGTGAGGTTACTGTTTATGGAGATGAGTTGCGTGCATTTTATCGAGAATTGTCAGTTGGTGGCACAGAAATCTGGCGACTAGATGTAAGTGGTAATGTCAAAATTGTAACGCCAGGAGAAACTGCGTTTGGTGACAAGGGCATATACGATGTTGACAATGCTATTTTAGTTCTAACTGGTAAAAAAGTTCGCTTGGTTACACACACTGACGAGGTAATTGCTGATCAACAAATTGAATACTGGGAACGTAAGCAAATGGCTGTTGCACGTGGTAACGCTAAAGTTTTATCTGATGATAAAAAATTGAGAGCAGATGTAATTGTAGCATATTTTCAAGAGGATAAGGTTGGGAAAAGCGTAGTTCACCGAATTGAAGCATTTGATAATGTTAACATTCAGACTGCTAAAGAAGAAGCAAAATCGGATCGTGGCGTGTATAATGTAAAAAGTGGTATCGCAACTCTAACTGGTTCGGTTAAGATAACTCAAGATCAAAATAAACTGGAAGGGTGTAGAGCTGAGGTGAATATGATTTCGGGAATCTCAAAGATGTTTAGTTGTACAAACAATTCTGGTGGACAAGTTGGAGGTGTGTTTAATCTTAATAGCAAAACAAAAAGAAAGAACTAAATCATTTCTTTTTTAGCGCTAGATTGAGTATAAAACATCTAACGTATTCAACGGTACGGGCAAGATAGACAAATGCAAGATGACCAAAATATTTATGATATGACTCCACTAAACAGTCAACCTGATACCGACGGACATCCACGTTTGATAATTAAAAATGAGGATCGTGGGTTACATGCAAAAAACTTGGGAAAGCGTTTCAAAAAGCGTCCGGTAGTCCACGGAGCAAGTTTATCTATACAACGTGGTGAAGTTGTTGGCCTTTTAGGGCCGAACGGTGCTGGTAAAACCACGTGCTTTTATATGATTACTGGATTGATTCCCCTTGATTATGGAACGGTGTTTCTTGATGGTCAGGATATCACAGATTTACCAATGTATCGCAGAGCTCGTTTAGGCATAGGTTATTTGCCACAGGAAGCTTCTATCTTTCGTGGTATGACTGTTGAAAATAATATCAGAGCTGTTCTTGAGGTTACCGAACCCGTCTACGAGAACCAAGAGGCTACTTTGGACGCTTTGCTGGCGGAGTTTTCTATTACTCATTTGCGAAGCACTCCTGCGTTGTCACTTTCTGGTGGAGAGCGTAGGAGAGTTGAAATTGCCCGTGCACTTGCCTCTAGCCCTCATTTTATACTTCTTGATGAGCCGTTTGCAGGAGTTGACCCCATCGCAGTAGGCGATATTCGCGAACTGGTTGCACACTTAAAAGATCGTGGAATTGGCGTTTTAATTACTGATCATAATGTCCGTGAGACGTTGGACGTCATTGACCGCGCATACATCATACATGATGGTATGATGTTAATGGAGGGTGCGCCCTCTGATATCGTTGGAAATGAGGATGTCAGGCGCGTATATCTGGGTGACCGTTTTAGTCTGTAACAAAAACTCAAAAAACTGGGTTGCATTAACATGGCATTGACCCCTCGCCTTGATCTTCGCCAAAGTCAATCTTTGGTGATGACGCCGCAATTGCAGCAGGCGATAAAGTTGCTTCAGTTTTCAAGTCTTGATCTTATTGATTATGTTGAGCAAGAGTTGGAGGTAAATCCTCTTCTTGAACGAGATGAAGGGGATCAAGCTGAAAATAATGATCAACTATATGATACGGAAGAGTCGCTAGATGATAAATCTGAGAAGGTTGTAGACGGTGGCCTGAACGACATTGATTTTAGCACTCCAGAGAGTGAGACTGAGGAAATTGGTAGTGACTTGGATGTAGATATCGATAATGAGTGGAATACCGATAAAACTAATGAGCCTAACATTAATCAGGTTAGCCTCGAAGAGCGAGCCTTTGCTGGCTCAGGGAGTAGTGGGGCAACAGACTTCTCAGGCCCCCTTCCGAATCTTGAAGAACTAATGACGAACAAGCCAACGTTGCGTGAGTATTTGCACTCTCAAATGGTGATGTCATTTAGTGATCCTGTAGAAAGACTGATTGGAGCACAAATCATCGATATGCTCGATGAATCTGGTTATGTAAGTGGAGATATTAAACAAATCACGGAAAGTTTAGAATGCACTATTGATTTAGTTGAAGCGGTTTTGTTTAAATTACAAAAAATGGACATTCCCGGACTTTTTGCTCGTAACTTATCAGAGTGTCTTGCGCTACAATTGAAGGAAATTGATAGGCTTGATCCAGCAATGCAGACTTTACTCGATAATTTGGGTCTACTAGCAGTGCGGGATATCTCAACTTTAGTAGAACTTTGTGGTGTTGACGCTGAGGATATTGCGGACATGTTTATTGAGATAAAGAAACTAGATCCAAAACCAGCGCAGGCATTCGAAAACACAGTGATGCAACCTATTATTCCTGATGTCATAATGACATTTAGTGTTGGTAGTGGGTGGATTATTGAACTAAATAGTGAGGCTTTGCCTAAGGTTCTTGTGAACAATAGATATTTTGCAACTATTTCTACTGCCACCCAATCAAAGGAAGATAAACGGTACATTAATGATTGTTATCAATCAGCAAATTGGTTAGTGAAATCTCTCCATCAGCGAGCGACAACCATATTAAAAGTTTCAAGCGAGATTGTTCGACAGCAGGAAGCTTTTTTTTCTAAAGGAGTTCAGTACTTACGTCCTTTAGTTTTGCGCGACATAGCTGATGCAATTGATATGCATGAAAGTACAGTATCACGCGTTACTTCAAACAAGTTTATATCTTCTCCAAGGGGTATTTTTGAGCTTAAATATTTTTTTACTGCAGCAATTTCGAGTTCTTCTGGCGATGAAACATATTCTTCTGAATCTGTACGTTACCGAATAAAGTCCTTGATTGATAACGAGACCATTGATGAGATTTTATCAGATGATAAGATTGTGAATATTTTAAAGTCTCAGGGTATAGATGTGGCACGGCGTACAGTAGCCAAATATCGAGAGGCAATGGGACTTGCGTCTTCCATACAGAGACGTCGTGAAAAAAAGTCTGCACTTTAATCAACCCGTTTGTTAGAAATGAGAGCGACGTAGTGCAAACTATTGACAGTAGCATAAAGGGCATTTAGTTTCCGCCCTTCACTCTTTTTTGGCAACAGAGTGTGAAAATGAATTACCGAAAGTTGGTGAATCCACAATCTTTGTTAAATTGGCTCTTTATATTGCAAAGCCTGTCGTCAGTGAGATTTTATACGCATGGACTCAGAATAAACGCTAGTTATTTTGTTTAAGAATAAATCTTGTAGCGAACTGAACATTGTTTGCCGTCCCGATGATGGTAATATAGATTATATAGATGCTAGTGATACCGAGAATCGTAATTGTTTGGACTGAGGGCAAGGCTTAAGGAAAAAAATGGAAATTTACGACCTCATAAATCCAGAGAGTATTGTTGCAAATTTTCACGCAACCTCTAAAAAGCAAGCTATCCAGGATCTTGCTAAAAAAGCGGCTGACATTACTGGCCTTCACGAGCGTGTTATTTCCGATGTTTTGATGGAACGTGAACGTTTAGGTACTACAGGTGTAGGTAATGGTATTGCTATTCCACATGGCAAACTTGCGGCTTTGACTTCACTACATGGCCTTTTTGCCCGCTTGGAGAAGCCCATTGATTTTCAGTCTATAGACGAACAACCTGTTGATCTTATTTTTCTTCTTCTTGCACCCGAATCTGCAGGTGCGGATCACCTTAAGGCTCTAGCTCGGGTATCCCGTTTACTTCGTGACAAAACTGTTTGCGAGAAGCTCCGTGGAACAGATCAGGCAGAAGCTTTGTTTGTTCTGCTTACTCAAGACGCAGCTCATCAAGCGGCGTGAAGCTACCTCAATAGGCTAATTGAGGATTTATTCATCGGCCATAGTGTCAACATCTATGGTCTTTGATAACGAGGTTTTATCTTTAGGACACTCGATTTTGATGTTGCGTATTTCTGGCTCAGGAACGTGACGTATCAATTCAATGTGTAGCAGTCCATTGCTCAATGATGCTCCTTTGATCTCTATCCCCTCTGCAAGTACAAAGCTGCGTTGGAACTGACGGGCTGCGATCCCGCGATGTAAATATACTCGCTCGTGTTCGTCTTCTGTACGACGGCCACGGATTACCAATTGATTATCCTCTGTTGTAACAGTTAGATCAGCCATTTCAAAACCAGCAACTGCAATAGTAATACGTAGTTCATTTTCGCCACATTGCTCTATATTGTAAGGTGGATAACCCTCAGCAGAAGTCTTAGATGCTTGATTAAGTATTCTCTCAAAGTGATCAAAACCAAGCAGTAGTGGACTGTTAAAACTAGACATGCGGGCCATTGTTATGACTCCTCCTGTTAACTGTGAGCGAGCTATTGGGTTGACCATCTTCTCAGCGTCAATGTTTATTGTTCCCGAAGGCAACAAGTTAAGATAATTTGGGCTAAAATCATAAAAAGTCAAGAATTTGGCGTTTTTGTCATCTAGTTTAGTATGAGTGATTATTTGTGTATGCTAAATTGAAACTCTTTGATAATCATTTGCAAGGGAGTTCATATGTGGCAAAATTAGGCGAGATCTTAGAGAAACTCCAGAGTGTGTTCTTAATAATTTTTTAGATTATAAACGAATAAAGTAAATGTGCTTTGTCGTTGATCCTTTCCAGCCTGATGGTTTAGGTTGATTGTGTCTCTCTTATTGAGGGAGGTTAATTTTCCTTTAATTATACTTTTGTGGTGCAACCAATGACCAAAATTAGCATCATTATTCCTGCTTATAATGAACAAAAAACAATTATTGAGCTCCTTGAAAAGGTCATGAAGCAAAATATTGATTCTGTAAAGCTACAAGTAATTGTTGTAGATGATGGTTCAAAGGACAATACTGTGGCTTTACTCGAGTCTCGTCCTGAACTATACAGCAAGCTTGTGATACAAGCACAAAATGGTGGAAAGGGAGCAGCAGTTAAAGCTGGTCTTGCATATGCGGATGGGGACTATATTCTATTCCAGGATGCGGATTTGGAATATGACCCTGCGGATTATGAAAAGTTGATTGAACCCGTGTTGCGCTTTGATGCAGATGTCGTTATGGGTAGTCGAATGGTCGGCTCACCTATTACTCGTGTATGCTATTTTTGGCATAAATTAGGTAATCGCTTAATAACATTCATTTTTAATATTTTAAATAATACAGCTTTTTCTGATGTTTACTCTTGTTATCTTTTGTATCGTAGATCTCTTGTTGATGTTGAAAAATTAACAGCCCAAGGTTGGGATCAACATGTTGAAATATTAACTAAGTCTGTTGAGGCGGGCACCCGATTTTATGAGGTGCCAATTAGCTATTATGGTCGAACCTACGAAGAAGGAAAGAAGATACGTGCGCATCATATAATTTCTGTTTTTCGGACCATGCTCATCAAGAGGTTTTATGGGTAGGAGATGTTACTTTTATGTCAGATTTAGATATTGACCCCGTTACGGCTGAAGAAAAAAAGGATTGGCCAACTGAAGTCATTGTACCATTGGAAAAGCCGTTTATTGATGATCGTGGTGCCATCCAGCCCCTGGTAGATAAAATGATGAAATCTGCTGTCATGATTTTCTCTAAAAAGGGTACGCAGAGGGCCAATCATTATCACAAGACGGATTGGCATTATTGTTATGTAATATCAGGGTCAATTGAATATTATCATCGGCCTACTGGTAGTAAAAACGAACCTGAGATGCTTTTAGTCAAGGAAGGCCAAATGGCATTTACACCGCCTTTGGTAGATCACGGGATGAGGTTTCCAGAAGACACAATTTTTTTGACCTTATCACGAAATGCACGCGATCAGACCACTTATGAGGCCGATGTAGTTCGTATTAACTTGCTTGACGATACAGGGTATGTTTCATGGCGCCCTGAGGATGACGGCTGAAACAGATGGAAGCTGTCAGCTATCGAAGGACAAACTGCCGCCTTTGCGGCAGTTCTTTTTTGACCGAGGTTTTAAAACTAGAGCCCACGCCCCCTGCTAATGCTTTTGTTTCTAAAGCTCAACTAAATCAACCTCAGCCAATATTTCCATTAGAAGTATTTTTTTGTGAAGAGTGCTTTCACCTGCAATTGCTTGACGTAATTAATCCCGGGGTTCTATTTAAAAATTATGTTTATGTGACTGGCACCTCTAAGGTATTTGTCAATCATTTTGAGGATTATGTGGCATTTGTTGTGGGTGAATATGGGCCTGAGTCTGGCTCTTTGGTAATTGATATTGGTTCCAACGATGGAACTTTTTTGAAGGCCTTTAGTAAAGCTGGTTTTCGTGTTTTAGGAGTTGATCCCGCTTGTGATATTGTAGCTCAGGCTAATGCAGATGGCATTGAAACTATTGCTGGCTTCTTCTCTACTGACCTAGCAGGTAGTATTCGCTCAAAGTTTGGAAAGGCCAGTGTAATCTCAGCAAATAATGTTTTTGCCCATATAGATGATCTAAGTGGCGTTCTAGATGGTGTTCGAGATTTACTTGTGCACGACGGTATTTTTGTTTGTGAGGTGTCCTATCTGGTGGATGTAATTGAACAAACGTTGTTCGACACTATTTATCATGAGCATCTAGCCTATCATAGTGTTAGGCCCCTTATTCCTTTTATGAAGTCCCATGGAATGGAATTAATTGGAGCAACGCGATCTGACACTCACGGTGGCTCACTGCGGCTAGTTGCACAAAAAGCAGGTGGTGCTCGAGCCATTTCTTCTTCTGTTGGTAAGTTAGTCGAGTTAGAGAAGAAAATGGGCCTTGATACAATAAAAACTTATCTAGAATTTGGTAAGAGGATTGAAAGGTTGAAGGTAGAGTTTTGGGACCTTCTTAAAAGAAAAAAAACTGAAGGTTGCTCTATTGCTGCTTTTGGAGCTCCAGCCAAAGCCACAACTTTGATGTATCACTTTCGCATTGGAGAGGACATCATTGACTTTATTGTTGATGATAGCCCTTTAAAACAGGGGCTCTATTCACCGGGCATGCATATTCCAGTAGTTTCATCAAAGGTGATGTACGAAAAGAAACCTGACTATGTAGTCATTTTAGCATGGAATTTTGCAGTTCCAATAATGGAGAAACATAGAGCTTTTGCGGAGTCAGGTGGCCAGTTTATTGTTCCTTTGCCCACTTTAGAAATTTATTAGTTAGAGGCTGCGTATTAAGAAATGGCAAAATTTTTATTAAAATCGGACATTGATGAAATATGCCATCGTGTAGCAGATTCTGCTCATGCCTTTGCAGGTAAGTCGATACTTTTAACAGGTAGTAGGGGCTTTCTTGGGCGCTACTTTATTGAAGTTTTTGCTCGTTTAAATGAGAAAATTCTGAAACAGCCAGTTACTCTAACAGCAGTCGATAACCTAATCACTTCAGGCCAAGAAGGTGCGGCAATTCCAGAAGTAAAAAATATGCGTTTTGTCAACCATGATGTCACCAAGCCGTTTGAATGGGACGGACCTTTGGATTATGTAATTCATGCGGCTGGTATCGCCTCTCCCTATTATTACCGTGCTTACCCTCTGGAAACGCTGGAGGTCGCCATCACAGGTACAAGGCAAATGCTGGAGTTGGCCGAATCAAATTTGGCTCGATTTGTATTTTTCTCCTCAAGTGAGATATATGGCGATCCAGATCCCAAACATGTCCCCATGGCTGAGAGTTATCGTGGAAATGTCTCGTGTCAGGGCCCAAGAGCTTGCTACGACGAATCAAAGCGTGTAGGGGAAACTCTCAGTTATATTTATCACACTTCCTTTGGGACAGACACCAATACTATCCGCCCATTCAACGTTTTTGGACCAGGCATGCAAGAAACCGATTATCGAGTTCTTCCTAATTTTGCCAGTCGTATTAAGGGGGGGCTGCCGTTAAAGGTTTATGGAAGTGGTAATCAGACTCGCACATTCTGTTATATTACGGATGCTATGGTTGGCTTTTTATTAGTGATTTTAAAGGGTGTTTCTGGCGAGGCCTATAATATAGGTACACCAAAGCCAGAGATTTCCATGATTGATCTAGTTAAAAAGATAGAGACGCTTTCTTCAAAATGTGTGCAGTACAATATTGTTGAGTATCCAGATAGTTACCCCGCTGATGAGCCAAATCGCCGTGCACCAGACATACGTAAGGCAAGATTACAACTGGACTTCAACCCCCAAGTAGGTTTGGATCAGGGTCTCAAGCGGTTCCTTGATTGGGCCAACAAGGTATATAAAGGTGAGCAATAGAATTGTGAGAGGGAGTCCACTAAAGCTGGGGCTGGTTGGCGCAGGTTACTGGGGAAAAGTATACATTAAAACTATTGAGCGGCTGGCAGGTTTTTCTCTTACTCGGCTGGCAAGTAATAATTCTGAAAGTAGAAACTTGGTTCATGAGGATTGCCAGATTAGTGAGAATTGGCAGGAAGTTACTGGTGCTGACGACTTGGACGGAGTTATTATTGCAACACCACCAAACCTGCATGCTCAGATGGTTCGTGCTGCGATTGACTCGTCAAATCCAGTTCTAGTAGAGAAGCCCTTAACTCTTGATATTGGTGAGGCAAAAGCTTTGCTTAATGCTGCTAAAGAGCAAAGAGCTATAGTCCTTGTTGATCATATTCATCTTTATCATCCGGCTTTCAGAGTAATGAAACGTCTGGGTAAGGCCCTGGGACCGGTGAGGGCTATTCATTCTATGGCAGGAAGCTGGGGGCCATTTCGTCGTGATACCTCAGTTTTATGGGATCGTGGATCTCACGATGTTGCAATGTGCATAGATATTTTGGGGCATGAGCCTAGCCAAGCATCAGTTTGGAAAAATAAAAAACAACTTACTGAAAATGGTCTTGGAGAAAATCTTTCAGCGTTATTAACTTTTCCATGCGGTGCAAAGGCGAATCTTGGAATTGGTAACTTGTTTAACGAAAAAAAACGAAGTTTTACTGTTCAATATGATGAGCAGTCACTTACTTATGATGATGTTGGCAAGGTTGCACTATTCCGTAGATTGAAAACAGGGACAGTTGAAGCCATTGACATCAAGATGACTTTACCTCTTGACCAGGTTTTAATGGATTTTGCCGTAGCTATTAGGCGAGATACACTTGATATTGAAGGGCTTAAACTTGGCGTAAAGGTTGTTAATGCATTGAATTTATGTGAAAAATCTATCTGACAATAAAAAAAGTCATAGTTCGAAGAAATTAGGTATCTTATTACTCAAGTCAGCCCTTTTGGTTTTTTATTTGCGAGCTTTTCTAAGGCGTGCAACGTAAACCTTACAATTAGAATATCGATCATTAAAAAAATGGTAAGTTATGTTAACTTCTGCAAGTCCCCTTGGGTCGTGTAAATTCCAATTTTGAGTTGCGATACCTGTCACACCCATCCCAACCTTTCCAGAATAACCTATATTTAGGTTTTGTACTTTCTTTTGATTAAACTCATGTCTCCTGCAAGCATCAGATAGGGCCTTATTATACTGTCCAACTTCCCAATAGGGCTGTTTAGAGTTTTTATGTTTAGCTGATCCAGCAAGTGCGTTCTCTGTTAGCATGATAATGCTGAAAATACTGCCGAATATATAGAGAAAATTACGTACTATAAAAACATGCATAATGTTTTAATCATAGAGCATTATGAAAAAAAGCATAGGATAATGGTTATCTTGTGCTTTTTTGACTAACCATATTCTGAGTATAGTTTATTGAGTTTTATTAATTACTCTGTGTTTTTTTTGTGACTATTTGTTTTGCGTCTGAGTTGAGCTGCTCAACCATTGATATTTTTAAATTTTTTTTATCAGATTTGTCTACAAGCAATAAAGCGTTGCCAATGTAGTAGAGTATTTGATTAATCTTCTTTGGGGTTAATATAGTATACCGATCAGGACTTGAGAGCTTGGTTAATCATGTTATAATGCAAACAAAAAAGATGGTTTAAATTTAATCCTAAGGAGAACAAAGCCCAATGAATGAAGTCGTCTGGTTAATACTGGCGCTTGTGATTGCTGGCGTTCTGTGGCTCGTTGGAAAGCGGCTCTCCCATATAAAAGAAAATTTTGGAAAGAAAGAAAATTCACCGGACGATATTTATCCTTTATTTTGATCCAAACGAATTTCAGTTTCTTCAGCAAAAATCACTTCAGCTTGGACAAAGACGCTTAATTTCATCTTTTTTTAATCGGCCGTCATCTCATCATTTATTCCAAGATGATGAGCAAGTTATTGGTATCAGGTGAAGTTCCATTAAAATGCGTCGCATGTTGTTTTAATTACAATATTCATCAATGACCTAGCAAATCTATGAGAAGGTTTAATTCTTTGTACTTTTATGTCCGTGCGATGAAGAAAGTGCTTTTTCAAGTTGCCGCGCGACACAGATTGCCACATCTTCACGCCAGGGATGGGCAATAATTTGTAATCCAATTGGCAAACCATCACTTTTACCACAACAAACAACAACACAGGGCCATCCAGTTAAACTATAAATTTGAGTATAACTAAATGCTGAAGCGATGCCGTCTCCGTGTAAGGGGGCAGGGTGCGCTGTAACGGGGCATATTATAACGTCATAATTATCAAAGAACTGTAGCATTTCACTTCTGAAAATGTCCCAACGTTCTATGAGCGCAGAAAACTGATCTCCCCTTAACCCTTTATAGGAGTTATTAGGTATATTAGGGCTATCAATTGTGTTTGCAGCGAAAAGCAGTCTCTGTCTCCAAGCGCCACCATCTGCAGCGTATAAATCAGCAAATAACTTTGGAGCATCAGATGCTCTTGGGGGCATCACATTTTTGATCGAAAACACATGATTTTTAAGTGCTTTAACAGCCTCCTTGACTGTCTCAATGGTTTCACGCGTGGGGTCAGCAACGCCATTATCATGGTAAAAAGCAACTCTTAACGAACCTAACTGAACATCTTGACTCTTCCAAACTGGAACAGGATACAAGGCAGGGTCAAGGCCATCAGGTCCAGCAATAATTGGTAGGATATATTCGACATCATCGACAAATTTTGCGATTGGCCCAATTGTAGTAAGTCGATCTAAATATCCTCCGAATGGAATAATGTGTCCACTACGTGGAACCCGTCCCTCAGTTGGTTTAAGAGAAACAACCCCACAGTAATGAGCTGGAATGCGCAAGCTTCCACTTGTATCGCTTCCAATGTCAAATGGCACAGCCCCTGTAGAGACAATTGCGGCTGCACCTCCACTACTTCCACCAGACGTTCTTGATGGATCGTATGGGTTTCCTGTCCGTCCAAATATTTCATTGTTGGTTTGAAAGGATAGGGTTAGTTCTGGCGTGTTGGTTTTACCAATTAAAATAGCACCCGCAGCTTTTAAGCGAGCTACGACAGTTGCGTCTGATTTTGGGATAAAATTTTTTCGCCCAATCGTACCGGCAGTCGTCACTACTCCAGAGCTATCAAGTGAGTCTTTGATCGTCATTGGGATGCCATGCAAGGGTCCCCACAATTTATTTTTTGAGCGAACACGATCTGCTTCAAGTGCTTTTTCGCGCGCACTATTCTCATTTATACAAACGACAGCATTTAACCTGGGATTCTCAGATTGGATTTTATGAAGAGAACTATCCATTAACTCTTCTGCCGTAATACTACCCTTTGCAATAGCTTGGCACAACCAAGTTAGGGAAGCATGAGAAAAAGAGCTTTGTTTTGACATTGTGAAACTACTCAATTTACAAAAACTTGGCGTAAAAGGTTAAGACAAAACTTGAGTTTCAACTACCAAAGCATGGATTGGACTCAAGTTTGAATGCGGCACTACGGCTTGAATAAGTGATGGGTTTTATTTTTAATTTGAAGCGATCACAAGTTTCTTGCCATGCCCTGTACTCATGCATTTCGAAAGACGGATACCCATAAAACTCATCAAACACAATGATACTCTGTGATGGCATAAAGGAAAGGACATGTTCTAAAATAAACATGTTAATCTCATAGTAGGGACAATCAATGTGGAGAAGAGAGATGCTACTCTTTGCCCTTTTTAGAAAAGCAGGAAGGGTGTTTTCAATCCTTCCAATCTGCAACGTTGCATTTGGATAGTCATTTAGAGAAGGAACTTTTGTTGCGAAGGTCCCTTTTTCCAGCAAGTTTCCCCAATCATCAGGAAGTCCCTCAAACGTATCAAAGCCGATTACTTGACGTTTTGGCGAGATAGCGCTAGCTATGTGCTTAAGTGTAACTCCCTGAAAAACGCCGAACTCCAATGCGTGGCCTTGAAGATTTTGAGTTTCCTTTGCGGCAATGGACAAGACATCAAAGCGATCACGAGCCTTTGTTGCACCCGCTAAATCATGGCCTTGCACTTGATTTGATTGTAATACGTGTTGCACTATTTCAGAGAGTTTTTTGTCATTTCCTCGAGAGAGAAAAATAGCCCATAATAAACGTTTCGGTAGACTCCATTTCCACGCATTTAGTTGGAATTTTGATCTAGGTATCATTTTTATCTTTCATTGATATTGGCGTAGGCGTGGGTTTTGTAGCGGCTACAGGATATGCACCTCGAATTTTGCAGAACCATATTTGGCTCAGTCCTTTTTTATTTTTTTGAAAATGTGTTCGAATTCAAAAAATACCATCAAAGAAAACTTAAGGCAATTGCATAACATAAGCTTTTAATGTTTTCTCAATGTTAGTTAAGGCTTTTTCGTAACCTTTATGAGAAAATGATTTATCTTGACGTAAGTATAACCGTACCCATTTTTCGTGAACATCAATAAGTGCCAGCAAGTCATCAAGTAGCCGATTAATGTGGTAAATAACATCTAACTTATTTTGAACTGCTATAACTAATACAACAATTAGGCTTTCAATCAACTCTTCAAGCTCAAAATAAGCATATAACATGGAAATTCTTGATTGAGTCCCATATTTGAATGCTTCTCTGGTATACCACGTGATGATGGTTCTTATTCGCTCATCAATTGTGACACGATAAATCGCATCTTTGCTGAGAATTTGCTGTTTAACTCTGAGAAAAATATTATTAAAATAATTAGTTGTTAAATTTAACTCTGACTCGAGAGACTCATAGTTATTTTTTAAAATTATTCTCTTGTAATCTTTAGCAGAGAGTCGAACTTTCTCTATCAAGGGTTTGACCGACAAATAGTCAGACAGTGACGCTTGTTCGTAAATTTGTGAATAATTATATAGAATTCTATACAGATAAAATTCTGGGAACGACAAAATTTCGTTGCTTCTTGGCACTAAATCTTCAATTTGGTTGAGATCTTGGGTAAAGATAGGGTGCCTTTTGTTTGCCTGAATAAAGTTTTCAACATATGAAGCAATTTTTTGACATAAATTCTTACTGGTCTTATTGCCTTTGTACGCTTGCGCAAACGCCTCTTTGATTTTTGTAACATCAATTTCCCAATCAATCGAATAATAATTTATTAGAGTTGTATTCGGTTCTCTTGAAAAATTTGGTGATGGAAACAAATTTTTATAGCTAGTTTCTCCTTTTTGGCAAGAAGGGACCTTTAATAGAATTTTTTCTTTTAGTGCTCTAGCAATCTTTATGTGCCCTTCTTCCGTTGGATGACAGTAATCTACAAAATCCATCGGCTTTAAAATTGCGCCTAGATCAATAATATGTACATTGCTTAAGGAAGAGAGTTGAAATATTTTGTGCCTATATTCCTGCTTAATCCGATAGCTGGAGCTATCTTTTTCATACGCTGATTTAAAATAGTTTTTAGCATCAAAACTATTACCTTGAGCTTCCATAATTTTTGCAAGGTTGTGGAAAATAATAGCATCATAACTTTTATATTTTCCAAGGAGTGCTTTCAGTTCGTTTAAGGTTGCTGATTGACCGCTCAGAACACGTGCTAGTGCAATATTATGACTTGCAATGAAACCCAAGACATTTTTGCGTGTGGATAGGGGATGCCAAATGCTAATTGCTTGTTCAGTATGTCCTGCCGCCATAAGTTTAAGGCCGAGGATAAGAGTACTTGAATCTTCATCAATTGCTTTATTAATTTCCGCCAAGTGAGATGAGTTTAATTCACCATAAAAATAGAAAAAAGTGCTGTTTCTTGCGGCTACTCCAGAAGGAAAATTATAGTTAGCAATAGGATTAATTAGAATTACTTTTGCGCCAGACTTGCTAGCTTGGCGAATGATATGTTTTAAATTTTTTGAGAATTCAGAGGGCTTTACCGAGGGTTTTTGAGAGGGGACTGTATAGGTAAATGTATGCGGGGTGGGAGATAGAACAGGTTTAAGCGCGGGAACAGGTCTTGTAAAAAAGAAACTCTTAACTGTCTCTTTCAACGGGCTATAAGCTCCCTTATGATAGCCATCTGTTCCTTCATTATTTCCCAGGTAAACTATTACATAATCAAACGGAACCCCTTTCAGAGCCTTTTGGAAAAAACAACTCATGTCTGCGGACGTGGAGCCTGGGACAGCGCAATTTAAGACTTTTAAATTCACATTATCTTGAAGCATTTGGAAAAGCTTCACAGGGTAACAATAGTTGCCGGCTCCAATAGAGCTACTGCTGGAATCTCCCAATATTAGAATTTTACAAGACATGTTTTTTGATCTCCGAATAATTAATATATTATCGTTCCAATAAACATCCCAACAGATTTTTCGATAGCTCAGATGTCCAGAATAATTGCTATAGAATTTGGGGTTCTCTTTGATAAACCGGAGTTTTTAACAAACCCCCTGTATTTGCACTATTGAGTTCTGTAAGTTGGCCGAACTTTATTTGGAGAGCACTTCTAATGAAACCTTGGAAATAATAATTTCATTGCTGAGTAAAGAGGTGTTTTTGGTAGTATTAATATATTTAATTAAGAGGTTGGCAACTGCCTGGTTTCAGAGGGCAACTAGAAAAATGGAGTAATAGTTGAATGGAACAGGGACGGGTTAGGTGTCTCAAAAAATATCAATCGATTTAAATATAATGTTAAACGAGTTTACATAATCATTTGTTTTATAAAAATGACGTTGCAAAATATAAATATCTTATTTCTAGCTTCTTTTTTTTGAACCTCTTTTTTCGATGGCTTCTTCAACTAGGGGCTGCATTTTTTTAGCCATGATCATATTACCCTGCTCAGAAATATGAGCAAAGTCCAGAAAAATGCCCTCCTCGTATTTGTCAAATAAATGGGAAAAGTCATAATATTCCACATCAAGATTTCTAATTAGACTATCTGCAACTTTTGAATTCACGGCATCAAAAAATGTTCTGTACTTTGCACTTGTATCTTGCTCTTTTTTTTCATACTCCGTCAGATTTTTTTTCGAGTAAATGGTAGGTGTCCAGAAAAATAGGGGTTTAAAATTCTTTTTTTCTCCAAGTAACTGTATGGTTGTCAACACCTCTATAAAAACATTACTAACTTCTGTGATCAATTTTTCAGATACTATTGTTTCACTTCCAGTAAGCTTTTTCGGCATTAGCGTCACATATTCGATAATTCTGTCAATAAACCTTAGCGTTCGTCTAAACATAATGGGTAAAACCGTTCTGAACATTCTTTCACGCATTTGTGGGTGCAATACATTGAATTCATTTTCACGATTTCTTCTGTTCGTTGGAATTCCAGCGATCCCTTGCTGATAAGCTGAAACACAATCATTTACACCATGCAAAAAAATAACAATGTCAGGTACTTTCCCCTGCCGTAGGGCAAGAATGAGAGTAAGCATTTCCTGGGTTGAGCAATGACCGTTCTCGGAAAAATTGGTAACATTTACTTTTGTTTCAAGTGACTCACTCAACAATTTTGCTAATTCAGATGGTATTGTATGCTCGTCACGAGCACCCATTCCCCAACCAACAGACCCGCCGAAAAAGAAGATTTCTAATACCTTGCCATCTGCCTCCATGTCTGGTTTCCACGTTTTACGCAGGCCACTCTGATCTATATTAATGAATTTTCCGGTAAATGGGTGACAGCGACCGTATACGTAATCGTGCCAAGCAACGTTTCTTAATGCGGACCAATATTCATAAAAATACTCAGGCCCCCAATCAACTGATTTAAAATAATCAGCATTTCCGCGATTATCATTATCTAGATTCTTTTTCTTTTTCCACTTTTGAAGTTGACCCTTTTTAATTTCAGGCCCAAACTCTACAACAAAAATAATCACCACGATGATGCCTATAGCTGTAAATAAAGCTTCAGTATAATGGAATACAATGTTCACGCGATGGCTCACTTATTCTGATCATTTTAGATAATATGATGAAAAATCTCATAATCGTGAGATCTTTTATTTAAAGGTTCTATCATGACTGTTAGATCACAAGTTATTGGTTTTTTTATAGTAGAAGCGATTTTAGCTAGTGTGATTACACTTAAATATCTTATACAAGATGAATATGTAAAGAGTAAGATAGTCTTGCCAAAGAGCAATCAATGCTCAAATTTTTAGTTTATGTTGTGCCGTTTATCACAGAAAAAGTTGTGTTTAGAATAACTCTAGTGGGCCAGAAAAGCAGGCTTTTAAAAAAATATAAACTTAAATGCTTAAGTACTGTCTTTGAATTCCAGGATTAGCAATAAGTTTGGATGTGTCTCCGCTGAAAACAACTCTGCCCTTAACCAAAATAAGACTTTTGTCGGACACCTTGAGTTGGGAGTCAACATTCTTATCAACGATAATTGTTGCAATACCGGTTTCCTTAATTTGTCTCACTACAGCCCATATTTGTTTTCGGATAAGTGGAGCAAGCCCCTCCGTCGCTTCATCAAGAATTAGCAGTTGCGGGTTTGTCATCAAAGCCCTGGCAATAGCCAGAATTTGTTGCTCACCACCGGAAAGTTGATTTCCCATATTACTTAGGCGCTCTTCCAAGCGTGGGAAAGTTTGCAAGATTCTCTCTAAGGTCCAATCCAACGAGCCATTCCTTCCAGGTCGAGCCGTCATAATGAGATTTTCTTTAACGTTTAAATTGGGAAAAATTTTTCGCCCTTCTGGAACTAGCCCCAAACCCAATCGGCTTATGATGTGAGGTGATATGTTGGTAACATCGTAACCAAAAATCTTTATTTGCCCTTTTGTGGCAGCTGTTAAGCCAAAAATTGAACGAATCGTGGTTGTTTTTCCCATGCCGTTTCGTCCTAACAGGCTTATGCATTCCCCTTCTTTAATTGAAAAATTGATGCCATGCAGTATATGGCTTGCACCATAATGGGCATGAAGGTTACGTACTTCCAATATTGGAACATTCATTGTCATTGGTCGTATTTTTCAGTTCCTAAATAGGCGTCACGCACATCTTTTGAATTACTAATTTCACTAGGTGTGCCTGTTGCTAGAACTTTGCCATTGACCATAACAGTCAGAGTATCAGCGAGGGCGAATACTGCATCCATATCATGTTCGATTAATATAATAGTTCTTTCTCTTGCTAGACGCTTGATCAGTTCAATCATATTTTGTGTTTCACTTATACCCATGCCGCCTAGAGGCTCATCCAATAAGAGTAATTCAGGGTCAGTTGCTAGCATCATACTTATCTCCAATTGACGCTGTTCTCCATAACTTAGCTCTGATGCTAATGTATCAACACGTTTTTCCAGACCACAAAGGGCTAGAGCCTGTTTGGTTTGCCGTTGGACCTTTTCATACTTTATTGCAGGTTTAAAGAAGCGCATAGATGAGGACAACCTTGATTGAGCACCAAGCCAACAATTTTGCCAGCAAGTGAAGTCTGGATATATATTTGTTTTTTGATAGCTACGTCCAATTCCCAATTGGGAAATAGTATAGGCAGGCATATTTGCCAGATTTTTATTTTTAAAGTTGATACAACCTAAACTTGGTGATATCTCCCCAGAAAGTAAATTAATAAGTGTTGTTTTACCAGCACCATTTGGGCCAATGATTGCGTGGATTTTTTTCTTTTGAAAACTAATGTTGACACGATCAACAGCGAGAAGCCCATCAAAATTTTTACTAAGGTTTTGTGTGATTAAATGAGTAGTCATTTTTTATCACTTTTTTTTGGTGACAATTGTGAAAATAGTCCTGCAATACCTTTGGGTAGAAATAGAACTATAACGATTATGAAGATGCCCAGTAGTAATAGCCAGTGGGCACTCCATATTTCCTGTAAATAGTCCTGAAGGAATCCCATTATAAATGCTCCCAGAACTGGTCCGTAAAGTGTCCCCATTCCACCTAAGATAACCACCATCATTATAGTCCCTGATTCATGCCAGCTAAGGTGAGCTGGACTCATAATACCACCAGCGACAGCCTCAAGAAAGCCGGCAAAACCGGCGAGGGTTCCTCCAATGATGAAGCTAACCAATTTGAAGTTGTGAGTGTTGAAGCCAAGAGCACGTGTACGTGTTTCATTCGCAAGAATACCACGAATTACCTGTCCGAAAGGAGCCTTGAGTACAACGAATAGAATTAAATAGGAAGCGATCAAGCTGACTAAAACAAAGTAATAGAAACTCAGTGGATTATTCAGATCAAGGATCTGAATGTTACCTATAAAAATAGTGGGTTTGTGGAAGATAAAAATACCATCCGATCCGCCAAAATTTTGATTTTCATTGAAGTAATAATAAAACATTTGAGCGAAAGCCAGAGTGATCATGATGAAGTAAATGCCTGATGTTCTGACTGAGAACCAGCCGATAATTAACGCAGCCAGTGCCGTGACCAGAAGGCAGAACGGTAGTGCAATCCAGATGCTGACTGGCTCTGTCTCTGGAGTAATAATTGCTAGCATGTAACCGGAAAGGCCAAAAAAAGCAGCGTGGCCAAAACTAACCAGCCCAGTATAACCTATCAGTAAGTCTAAACTCATGGCAAAGATACCCATGATCATAAGGTGTATAACAAGTTCTTGATAAAATTCGTCTCCAAACATTGGAAATAGGATAAGGCTGGATAGAGACAAAGTTATGAGGATTAGCAATAAGCGTGAGCGTAGCATATCAAGTTGGCTTTCCAAACAGTCCCTGCGGCCGCCACAATAAAATCAATGCCATAAGTGCATAAATAACCATAGCTGAGAATTCAGGTAGTAGAATTTTGCCGAAGGTATCGGCCAGACCTACAAGCATGGCGCCAACAAAAGCTCCTTTAATTGAACCAATGCCTCCGATAACGATGACCACAAAAGATATGATTAATATATAATTACCCATACCTGGGTATACGGAACTAAGTGGAGCATCAATCATCCCAGAGAAACCAGCTAGTGCAGCTCCAACACTAAAGACATAAGCAAAAATGCGGTTGATATTTATACCTAGGGCTTGTGTCATTTCCCGATGGGTGGCTCCTGCCCTGATCATCATACCTAATTTTGTCTTGGAAATAACGACGTACATGCTTGTTGCAATCGCCATACAAACTACAGAAACAAATAGCCTATAGACAGGATATTCCTGATTACCTAAAGATATTGACATTTGCAAAGCTTCAGGCACAGGGACGCTGTTAAAATCGCTACCCCAGAGAATTTTTTGTAGTTCGTTGAGTACTAGGATAAGGCCATAAGTTAACAAAACTTGGTACAAATGGTCACGCTTGTAGAGTAACGAAATTGCCAGTCGTTCAATAGAGTATCCAAAAGTAATCATGATTGGTAAACCAAGTAAAATTGCCAGCCACAAAGACTCAGTAATACCGAATAGCCAAAAAGATAAATAAGCGCCTACCATATAGAAGGCCCCATGAGCAAGGTTGATGATGCCCATTATGCCAAAAATTAGCGTTAGGCCACTAGCCACAAGAAACAGTGTGAATCCATATTGAACCCCATTTAAAACCTGAATAAGAAAAGTCGCTATATCCATGACGTTAAGAATGCTTCTCTTGGTGATCGACTTTGCGGGTGAAAAGTAGCTCTTGAGATGGCTAAAAAGGGATCAAGTTATTTCTCTTCAGTTCTTTTTAATCTGAAAAGATCAGCTTAACTTGCAACCGGTTGCTGGATCAGCCAGAGATTTTGCGGCAATACCAAGGAGATTTTGTTGGCCATCTTTAACTTGACGTAAATAAATATTCTGGATTGGATTATGGGCTTTTGACATGGTCCATGGTCCTCGTGGACTATCAGGAACACGGGACTTTTCCATAGCTTCTATGACGTCGGCAACAGATTCAACATCACCGCCAACTGCGGCGGAGGCCTGCAATAATAAAGAGCCAGTATCATAACCTTGAACAGAAAATACGTCGGGGTTGATACCAAAAGCAGTTTTGTAATTTCTTCGGAATTTATGGTTTTCTTCATTATCCAAGTTTGAGGCATAATGGAGCGTCGTCTTAATGCCTTCGGCGGCAGATCCTGCTGCTTTCTCCACGCCTTCGGTCAGAAAACCAGGGCCATATAGCGGAATCTTACTCTTCAGGCCAGCTGCCTCATAATCTTTTAGAAACTTGATTGCTCCACCACCTGAGAAGAAAGCAAAAACGCAATCAGGTTTTAAAGCGGCAATCTCTGATAGATGCGCTTGGAATTCTACATTTGGAAAGGGAAGTAAGATATCCTTGATAGACTTACCGCCTGTAGTCTTAAACCCATTACGACCAGCTTCCATCATTTGCATACCTGCGCTGTATTTCCATGAAATGGTGATGCAAGTTTTATGTCCTTCTTTGCCCATCAACACTCCACCGGGATAAGCAGGCTGCCAGTTGGAGAATGATGTGCGGAAAATATTGCGCGCACATAAAGGGCCGGTTACGGCGTTAGAACCTGCGTTTGGTACTATCATAATTGGACTTTTTCGTTGACCCATAATCTTAGCCATTGCTGCCGCAATCCCTGAGTGAACAGGCCCAACTAGGAAGTCAACCTTCTCTTTTTTTATCAACTTGTTGGTGTTTTGTGGAGCTTTTGGAACAGACATTTCACTATCAAGTGCAATATATTCAACAAGTCTACCCCCCATACGTCCACCAGCTTCCCCAATGCGCATTTTCATAGCATTAGTAATTGAATTGCCAAGCATAGCATACGTTCCAGAATAAGGTAGTAATATACCAACCTTGATTTTTGTTTTAGCACCGATGGCAAAACGGGTTGGAAGGATGCTACTAGCTGCAACTAAGCTCGAAGTTGCCGCAGCATTTACGATAAAACTACGACGTGTATTAGTCTTTTTTCTCATAGTTGGGAGGTTCCCTTTTATTGCCTATTTGTATTAAGTGAGGATTATTCTCTATGAAATTCACTCCATAATTTAGATTGAAGCCTATAATAAGCTGACGTTGGTGTCACTATTCCAGAAGTTAATATGTTAAAAAAGATAAATTATTTTTTTCAAGCATAGCCGTAATTTTTTCGTTGAATAGAATAAATATGGACAAATAAGGGAAACTTTTTGTTTGCAGCTAGTCTTTGTTTAAGGTTTTATTATTACTATAATTATACCACCTACTAACAGAGTTACACTTAGTGCTTTGCGCCACGTAATGATCTCGCATTTCAAAAAAAGCCATCCAATCAACATAGTGAATAACGGGGAGCAAGCAACAATGGGTGCTATGGTCAGTAATTGTCCAAATTTTAGAGCCATATTAAGAGAATAGATAGAAATTGCATTTATTGCTCCAGCCAAGGCAAACCATTTATAACCTGGTGAAAAATTTGAGAGCTTGCAACCTTGTATCTTAAAAATGCTTAGTGCAATTAGTAAGGAAACCGAGTAACTTACAAGTGCTGCAAAAAAAGGGTCTGAAAGTTCTTTATAGCCGATCATGGTGACAGGGTAGGCAATAGAACGAAAAAAAGCAGCACCCAAGGGAAGCAACATTGCCCACAAGGGCCAACCACGAGGCTGACCGCCAGTCTTTCTTGTCGCCATTACAAGTATGCCTGCAACAATACCACCAGTTCCTACAGCTATTGACAAGGTGATCTTTTCATCCAGTAGTGCTATGGCAAAAAAAGCTGCAAATACAGGTGTTGTTGCAGCTAATCCACTTGTTAGGGTCGGTCCTAAAAGTTTAACTCCAGCAGCAGCCAAATTTAGAGATAAGGCAGGGCGAAATAATCCAACTAAGGCGAATAGAAAAGTGGCCTCAGCAAACCAATAGCTACTTTTGATAAATAGTGGGGATACAATCCAGTAAATTAGAGCCGTCGTACCAATGTTAACGAGTGCACCAGAGCGAAAATCTACAAATTTTAAACCTAGACTCTGCACTTGAATTGACAAGGCAAAAAGAAATGCCGATGTCAGGGCAAGCGCCACCGATATATCAGACATAATGACCATTAACAGCTATAGTAGTAACTCTAAACTTCTATAATTATTTTGTATTAAATTATATGTAGTCTGAATTGTATCTAAAATAAAATGAGTGAACCTCTATCAATGGTAACCTTTCTTGTTAATTTTACAATTGATTAGTCTATAATTCTTCGGTCCTCAGTTGAAGATTCGCCAATTGAATAGGTGCGCCAGAAAATTTGTAAAACGCAAACGTGAATATGTCAGATATTTTTGTAACAATTCAATATTATTTGCCATGTAAGACCGCATAATGTGTTCTGTAAAAGACAAATTTTTCTGTCTAGATCTTATCAACGATATAAATTTTGCTGGCTGGGGCGGCAGGGATCGAACCTGCGAATGACGGCATCAAAAGCCGTTGCCTTACCACTTGGCGACGCCCCACTAATATTTCAACTGCGGAAACATAAGGCCTAATGTGCTCATCTGCAAGACCCTGCATTGTCTCTTTTAGATTGGCCCAAAATTATTATCTTGGGCAATCGTAAGCATTTTTTAGGGAACCTGCTTTTACCCACCAATTAGGATACCTTTGTGTTAAGTCGAGAGTAACTGCATTTGCCTCTTCTGGACTAGCAAATAATGCAAAGCAAGTTGCGCCACTACCACTCATACGAGCTAATAAAGAGCCCTGACTTTTTTCAAGGACGTGTAAAACTTTGCCTATTTCGGGACAAAGTGTTTGCGCAGCCTGATCTAAATCATTTTGGCAAGATTTTAAATTAGATACAAGCTCAACCAAATTATTCTTTGAAAGCTTGAATCTTCTGGCTCTTGAAAAGCTCGATTGCAATTTCGCTCGGATTTCGAAGACAGACTTTGTGGAAACTTTTTGACCGGAATTTACAAGAACTAAAGAACAAGGCGGTATGGGTTCTGTCTCATATATTTTTTCACCAATTCCACTTATGAGAGCATCCCGTCCGTTTAGACAGACTGGAACATCTGCCCCCAATTTGAGAGCTAAGTTCTTCAAATCTTGATTATTAGGTTTTACTCCCCACAACTGAATAAGGCCTTTTAAAGCTGCGGCTGCATTACTAGAGCCTCCGCCAATGCCTGAAGCCACAGGTAGATTTTTTGTCAATTGCAGTTGAGCGCCTCTACTGACACCACATAAACGAGCTAGGCCACGAGCCGCTTTCAAAACTATATTATCGGCCTCTGTAGTTAGTTGACATGCGAAAGGGCCGTTTATTTCCAAACCAAGTTCTGATGAAGCCTCCAAGCATAGAGTATCGTGAATGTCAGCAAAGGCGATCAGACTATCAAGGAGGTGTAGGCCGTTTGATTGCTGTCCAATAATATGTAAATATAAGTTGATTTTAGCAGGTGCGGTAATTTTCAAAGTAGTTTTTGGCATCATTACTGGTGGCTATTTTAGTCATGTTTTACAGGAATTCTTGGGAGTCCATTAGCTAATTTCTTGTTGATTTGAGCACGAAGAGAATCCTCAGGTTTAAGCACTAGAGCCCGGTTCCACTGGTAGCGTGCTTCAATTTTGCGCCCAACTCGCCAGAGGGCATCGCCAAGGTGATCATTTAAAACCGGGTCTTCAGGTTTTAGCTCTACTGCCCTCTCCATTTCTTTGACTGAATTAGCAAATTCGCCCAATTTGAAATAGGCCCACCCAAGCGAGTCCACTATGTAGCCGTCGTTAGGCCGCAAATTAACAGCTTTTTGAATCATTTTTTTAGCCCGATCCAATTTAACGCCTTGATCAACCCATGAGTAGCCTAGATAATTTAAAACAGAGGGCTGATCAGGGTTTAGTTCAAGCGCCTTTAGAAAGTCGGCTTCAGCCCGGCTCCACTGATTGGTTCGTTCAAGTGTAATGCCACGAGCATAGAGTAGCACCCAGTGATGTGACCTCAAGTCATCTATTCTACTAATGGCCTTGTCATACGCCTTTTGGGCTTCCAAAAAGCGTTTACTAACTCGCAAAATATCACCAAGGCTTCTTAATGCGTCGGTAAGTTTTGGTTCTTCATTGGCCATGAAATTAAGAATTTTGATGGCTTTGTCTATTCTTTTAAGATCACTCCAAATCTCTGCCGCATTTAAGCGAGCAGGCCATGAATAGATCGATGTTTTATCAATGGAGAGAAGAATTGCATTGGCATTTTCAAGCTGCCCATCGAGTTGTAAAAGGTTACTTACTAAAATTTTCATAACCGGGAAATCAGGTCGTAGGTAAAGACCTATGCGTGCATAAAAAAGCGCCATTTGTTGAGCATTTTGCTGGGATAAAGATGTCGCGATACCCAGAAAGCTCTCGGCAAAACCGTGTTTGACTTTTGATATAATTGGCTTTGGATTTGCCCCGGCGTCAAGACGCTTTAGTGCCTGGTGGGACAAGAACGAATTTGGGTTGTCTTGAGCGAATTTTTGATACAGGGCTCTAGCCTTATTAATATTACCTTTTCGCTCATAGAGATTACCAAGTAATTGTGCAACTCGTAAAACGACGCTGCCTTGTTCCTTTATTGCCTGAAGGTAAGCTTTTACAGACTCTTCATGGTATCCTTTAAAGTCTAGTAGAATCGCCTTATGAAGATAAAATAGAGGTTTTGAGCTCTCTTGTTTAAGAGGGGCTAAATTTGTTATTGCAGCTTGAACGTCTTTGCCCTGTGCAATTGATGCCCAAGCCGAAAGTAAGGGAGCAATATATTGGTTCAATCCACCTGCAGGCAGGCTTTTAATTTTCTTTTTGGCTCTCATAAACTGGTTGAGATGAATATCACTAGCAATGACGGTTAAGTTAGCTATGGGTGCTTTTGAATTTTGAACAAGTACTTTGTGTGCTAGGGGTATGGCTTTGTTGATTCTTCCCTCGCTGGCCATCAACAGGAAAGTTCGTTGTAATAAACTTTGACTACTAGGTGACAAGTCTAGTGCTTTACTAAAGTACAGGGTTGCCTTGGATATATCCTTTACAGCCTGAGCATGTCGTCCTGCGAGGTAGTTGCCAGAAATTGAAGTTTTCTCTGAAATCTGATCAACCTTCGCATTTTTTGTGTGTTTCTCACTAAAACCCTCTGAGGCGCAGATTACCGTGAGTAAAAATATCAGAAATGCTATAGTAAAAGGGTTATTTGGGCGTTTGTGAGTTTGCAAAATTATTTCCTTTTATTTGAAAAAAGAAACACAGTATTTTGATGACCAACGTTTGCTAATAAATGATAGTTTTTTTGGATTTGAATTATCGCAGTCTGCAATAAAAACCTTTTGCTTTGCTCCATTGGGTATTCCCGGTAAATTTTTTGTTATCTTTTGCATTTAATTTATTTCTATTCGTCCTAAAATGAAAAGACTATTTTTTGGACTTGGAAGCTTAATGACTGCATTTGAAGGGTTCGTTACTGATTGAAGTAATTTAAGTGCTATTACATGAAAGATAAACACACAACAGCAGAAATTCTTCGTTGGTATTTATATTCTGGCGTAGATGAAACTATAGGCGAAGTGCCTCAAAATAGATTTATTAATGTTAATTTAAAAGAGGACACTCCAACAAAAAAAGAACAAATCAATAATAGCTCTAAAATTATTTCACAAGGATCAGTAATGACAGAAACCTCATTGCAAGAGGCTTGTAAAATTGCAGCGGCGGCTAAATCGGTTGAAGAACTAAAAAACACACTCCTCAATTACGCTGGTTGTTCACTGAGAAAAACAGCTACCAATTTAGTTTTTGGTGATGGAAATCCAAAAGCTAACATTGTTTTGCTTGGGGAAAGTCCTGGTGCTGAAGAAGATCGGAGTGGCCTGCCATTTGTTGGCCCCGGTGGTCAGTTGCTTGATAAAATGTTGGCCTCGATTGGTCTAGATCGTAATAAAGTATTTTTGTCTAATACTGTTTTTTGGCGGCCACCAGGGAGCAGGACCCCAACTGCTCAAGAAACTGGAATTTGCATACCATTTGTCGAACGTCTTTTGGAGCTTATTGACCCAGAAATTTTAATTATCCTGGGAGGTGCTGCAGCAAAGTCACTACTTGCTAAAACAGCAGCAGTAAGTCGTTTACGGGGGAAGTGGTATACTTATTCAACGCCAATGCTTTCACGCCCTATTCAGGCTACAGTAGTTTTCCATCCAGATTATCTCCTCAGTTCTCCTGTACATAAACGCAATACGTGGCAAGATTTGCTGATGATTCGCGAAAAACTTAAAAGTATTGGCCTAAACTAAATCATTACCAAGCTTTGATAAGGATTAGGATAATTTAGAAACCAACGTTGAGTTGGTTTCTAAATTATAATTTGGTAGTTTTGAAAAAAACGCTTGTTATGTTTTTAGCTGTTTTTCTCCCAGCCAGTTGAAGGCGAAACTAGAAAAATAACCAAGCATCACCCAAAATAAGGCACTAAGGACTATTGTTGAAGCAGCAAAATGTGCGGCAAGTTCTGGAGGAATATCAGACTCTCCACTTGAGTGTGGAGCACCCCAGACATGAGGAAGAGTCAGAAGCACAAAGCCCAAAACTTTAAATAAGGGTAACTTACCATATATAACTAGCCCCAAACCAGTTGCACTTAGTACAACAGTTGCTGACCACCATATTTGACGGGCTGTAAGATCAGCTGCCGGCATAGTTGGAAGTTCCGGGGGTAGTCCGAGATTTGGCGCCAATGTAAAAACAGTAAAACCAGCTAATCCCCATAAAATACCTCGGCCAGTTCCATGTGGTTTTTTTTCAAAGGTCAAGCCAACTATCAGCAGTAAAGAAAATCCAATTCCAACCACAAGGTTGGCTAAAAAACTGTAGGCATGCCTCTCTAGTCCGTCTTGTGGTCCCCATTCTTCAGATTCCGGATCATCGCTAGCTACTTGCTCTTCTCCATTATTGTGGTCATGAGTCGCGTGATCGTGTCCCTCTGATGAAGTTTCAAAGGTTTCAGCCTTAATTATCATGGGCGTAGTCACTAAAGCTTGAATTTGCGTTATTAAAATTGCAGCAAGAAATCCTGCGGCAATTGCCGCTGAAAAAATTCTAAAAGTCATGATTTGTTTATTCCTTAAGGTTTTAGTGGCAGGGAAATGCTAACGCATGGCGTGTATCATGAGCTGCATTGTGCATGATGGTTGAATGAGAAAAACCAACAACAAACAAAATTGCAGTTCCGAAAATAACAGCTAGTATGCGAGCCTTAAGGACTTCATTGGTGGTGGCATCTGTTTTTGCCACATTTAGTGTTTTAATGGTCATATTATTTCCTTTATCTATCTCACCCGATAGCCTTGGGTTTCAGTTGTTATGTGGCAGGTATTCTGGCTTTAATGAATACATTCATTTTCACAGTTGCGGGGGCAGCCACGTCAGCAACACCCTGATGGGTATGTTGCTCGTGTTCCCTATTATTTCCGAGAGCTTAGCTCATACGAAAACCACAAGTTTTTTCATAGCACCACTAATTGGTTTACTGCAAGAAAAGATTAAGGTGAAATTCGTTTTTTTTTATCTTTCGTTTTTTTTTATCTTATGTCGTAGTATGTTTTAATGGCTAGCTGTATAGAAATGCTGAAAGAGTGAGCTTGCTTACTTTGTAATGATTATCTCAAATACAGAAGTTAGAAATTAGTTTAGTAAAACGTATGGGTTTTTTGGAGGTTTCTTTGGACGAAGTTGAATCCCCATGTATATCAGTATGCAAAATAGACCCCACCACTGGGTATTGCTTTGGGTGTTGGAGAACTCGAGTTGAAATAAGTGGCTGGAGTGAGAAATCAAGTGAAGATCGTTGGGAAATTATTCGTAACATGCATAAACGTAGAAAAGCAGCTCGTGGTAGGAGGCCGACAGTACCTCCAAGTAGATTAATATAGAATTACATACTTTTATTACCTCTGTATGGTTGTCTGATACGAAATTCAAAAAAAGATATTATGTATTAATTTTCTCTGTTAGGAAGCGACTATAAACTTTCCCGTAAGACCTGAAGAGACATTGAAAATAGAATAACTGGATAATGTGTCATCTATGCGAGAATTATATGTCAGAAATTGAGCCACAGTTTTCGGCTTTTAAAGATTATAAAAAGTTTTCTAACCCTAACATCACGGCTAGTGGTGAAAAGCGCGCAACGGTTGCACTAACCCAACTAAGGACTTTGTGGTTCAATACTGGAAGTCTCTGCAATATTGCGTGCAATAATTGCTATATGGAATCAACACCAACTAATGACGCACTAGCCTATCTTTCAGCTCGAGATGTTGAAAAATTTCTTGATGAGGCCTTTATTAAAAATTTGCCCCTTGAAGAAATTGCCTTTACTGGAGGTGAGCCTTTTATGAATAAAGACCTGATTAGTATGCTACACATGTCATTATCACGGGGTTATAAGGTTCTCATTCTCAGTAATGCCATGAAACCAATGCACCATAGATTCGAAGCATTGTTGAAACTTAGAAAAGCTTTTGGCAAGAAACTGGCTATAAGAATTTCTATTGATCACTACAGCCGCATGAAGCACGAAGAAGTAAGGGGCATTAATACATGGGAGCCTATGCTGAGAGGAATACAATGGCTATCAAAAAATAATTTTAATTTTGCAATAGCTGGCCGTACCTGTTGGGAAGAGAGTGAGAACCAAGCCCGTGATGGATATGCTGCTTTGTTTAAGGCGCAAAATATTCGTTTAAATGCGAAGAATCCTGCTTCACTTGTTTTGTTCCCTGAAATGGACGGCAAAATGGATGTGCCAGAAATTACAATTAATTGCTGGGATCTTCTTGGCGTTACGCCAGAAAGGATGATGTGTGCATCTTCGCGAATGGTCATAAAACGTAAGGGTAGTGAAAAGCCTGTCGTTGTCCCGTGCACTTTATTACCATATGATTCTGAATTTGAGTTGGGTCACGACCTTGGTGACTCATCCAAAGTAGTTAAACTCAATCATCCCCATTGTTCTAAATTTTGTGTTCTTGGGGGAGCATCTTGTAGTGTTGGTTAAAATAGGAAAATTGGCGCTTTAATAAAGATAAAAAAATAATATAAGCATAGCTTGCAATTCAAAAATTAATCGATTTTGTTTGGGTTTCCATACGTCATTTCGAAGAAATATTTGTCTCGTATCCTACAATAAAACTCGATTATTAATACTTAAACTATTGTTTGAGTTTACTCTGGGGTTATTCAATGAAAAATTTCCTTCTCTATGCTCTTAAGTACTAATAAAAAAATAAATTAAAAAGTTTTGTAGTTTTTTGTGTTAGAAATTTGGATTTTTTTATAGCAATAAACTTCTAAAATGGATAATACGATTGTAACAAATATATGGATAATGGACTAAACATGGAAAAAAGAATAATGGGTGGGTATGCTCAGACGACAGAACAGATTACTGTAACAGTTGATCCAATATTTTTAGAAGATGAGTCTGACCCCGACGCTGGGATGTTTTTTTGGTCTTACCATGTCGTCATAGAAAATAATGGGCCTGAAACAGTACAATTGTTATCGCGGTATTGGCATATAACCAATGCGTTAGGTGCTATGCAGGAAGTCCGTGGAGATGGAGTCGTAGGTGAACAACCTGTACTTGAGCCAGGCCAATCATTCGAATATACTAGTGGAACACCTCTATCTACATCCTCCGGCATTATGGGAGGGAATTATCAAATGATTTCTAGTGCGGGCAAAAATTTTGACATTAACATACCAACTTTTTCTCTTGATAGCCCCTATGAAGGGCGAGCTGTTCATTAAAGCTTGATTTCTTGGATTAGCAACCCCACACTTCTCGTCTGTCCCTCAAATTTGCGTGTAAAAACTATGAGATCTGAAGAAAAGTTACATTTGATTAAAAAGAGTACACAAAAGCCCTCGCGAGAAGAGGCTGAGGATGCCGTTCGAACACTATTGAGATGGGCAGGTGATAATCCTGATAGGGAAGGCTTGATAGATACCCCATCCCGCGTGGTGCGCTCTTATGAGGAATTTTTTATAGGTTATGAGTCCGAACCAAAGGAACTTTTAAAGCGAACCTTTGAAGAAACCGACGGCTATGACGAAATGGTGCTTCTTAAAGATATCAGGTTTGAGTCCCACTGCGAACATCACATGGTACCAATCATAGGTAAAGCTCATATTGCTTATTTGCCCAGAACAAGAGTGGTTGGTATCTCTAAACTGGCTAGACTAGTTGAAATATATGCCAAACGTTTGACAATCCAAGAAAAAATGACGTCCCAGATTGCGAACACTTTAAATGAAGTATTACAACCTCAGGGCGTTGCTGTTGTCATAGAAGCTGCCCACCAATGTATGACAACACGTGGTGTTCGTAAGCCAGGTGTTTCAATGGTTACTTCAAAAATGCTTGGTGCATTTCGAGATAATCCTTCTACCCGACGGGAATTATTATCCATGGTCGGCACTTCAAATAAGTCTGAAGGAACCCTCTAAGTTATAATTCGATTATCGATTTGCCCAAATTTTTGACAAACTGTAGCTTTAACTTTTTGTTTAATTGGTGACAGGGAAGTATAGTTTTCCATGATGGATTATCGGCCTATTTTTTTGGTCATTGGTATTTTGTTGTGTGCCCTTGCGGTCAGCATGATATTGCCAGCTGTTGTCGACGGTTTTGCGGGCAACTCAGATTGGCAAGTTTTTGCCATCTCTTCTGGGGTAACCCTTTTTATTGGGGGTGCCATGACCCTGACATCTCGAGTTGGTAATCAGCGCTTTTCTGTTCGCCAAGCATTTGTCATGACAACTTTTAGCTGGGTAGCGTTGACCTTATTTGCTTCCATTCCGTTTGTTTTTTCTGAACTGCAATTAAGTTTTACTGATGCTTTCTTTGAGGCAATGTCCGGAATTACAACTACTGGTTCCACAGTGATTAATGGCCTAGACATGGTTCCGCAGGGTATTTTGCTATGGCGTGCTCTACTTCAGTGGCTGGGTGGTATTGGAATTATTGTCATGGCTATTGCTGTTTTCCCCATGTTGCGTGTTGGTGGCATGCAATTATTTCGCATGGAGTCATCTGATCCATCAGAAAAAGCTTTGCCTCGAGCAGCAGAAATTGCTAGTGCAATTAGCCTTATTTACCTGGGGCTGACTTTAGTCTGCGCCATTGCATATTGGTTTGCTGGAATGTCAGGTTTTGACGCCATAGCCCACTCTATGACAACTATTGCAACGGGTGGTTACTCAACCACAGATGGATCTATAGGTAGTTATGAAAGTTGGAAAATAGATCTTATCGCCATTTTTGGTATGATAGTTGGAAGTCTTCCATTCATTCTATACCTTAAAACTTTGCAAGGAAATTACAGAGCACTTTGGGGAGACACTCAGGTCCAGTGGTTCATTTCACTAGTTGTAGTAATAATTTTAGCAGTAACTGCTGGTTTATGGCACTCTAGTGAGCTTGAATCTCTTCACGCACTTCGATATGCCGCATTCAATGTGGTATCAATCATTACTGGTACGGGTTATGCCACCTCCGATTATTCTCAGTGGGGAAGTTTTGCGGTACCAATATTCTTTTTTATAATGTTTATTGGAGGTTGCGCTGGATCAACTACCTGTGGAATTAAAATATTTCGCTTTCAGGTCTTATATGCTGCGGCTCGGACTCAGTTGCACCAATTGCTCCAACCTCATGGTGTTTTTATGCCTTACTATAATAGGCGTCCTATTTCTGATGAGGTCATCGTCTCTGTTCTAAGTTTCTTTTTTGTTTTTGGTGCCAGCTTTGCTTTGCTTGCTGTGGGTCTTGGAATGTTGGGCTTGGATTATTTAACAGCAATTTCAAGTGCCGCAACAGCCATATCTAATGTTGGCCCAGCTTTAGGGCCTATTGTGGGTCCGGCAGGCAATTTTCAATCTATTCCAGATGCAGCTAAATGGCTGATGGCTGGGGGAATGCTTTTGGGTAGGCTAGAGCTATTTACAGTTATTATACTATTTAGCCGTTCTTTTTGGCGTGGTTAAACTATCCATCGGGAAAGATATTTCAAAATATTTTTTTCTAATTCTATATTTATGTCCCGAACCAGTTCTTCTGTTAAATTAAACCACGCCTGATTGCGTTGATTAATGCTTGAATCTTCACTTAGTGTCATGGAACGAATAGCATGTGCTTTTGCGAACCCCATCCTACGACCACTATCATCAAAGATTTCCAACTTTGCCTCCAGAGTGGCGTCAAAACGTTCAGATTGATCTTTTGTAAAAATACTCATTATACCTTTTGGTATGTTTAATTTAGTTTCAATGACAGAGGCCTTGTTGATGGTGAAGCGTGCATAATTTTTTGTACCTATTGACCGAAGACGATCTTTGGCCCATCTGTCAAGGGCAACAGCTGGTGGAGTGTGAAAGAGGTGGTCAACATACGGAGCTTTCAAAGTCTGATTATAGAAATGATTTATTTCAATTTTGGCCACATTTAGGTTAAGCGTCTTTAGATGTTGAAAAGTAAGTTCAGGTAAAACTTGTTGGGTGGGACTAATTTGACAGTTGGTTAGTGAAGAAACCATGAATGCATATAAAGATAATTTTGCTAATATCTGGAATTGATTAATCATTATCCACACCTTTTATTGCAATGTTTGAGATAGATTTGAATGACTTTTGTTTGAATACAAGAACTCTTTTCTAGTGATAGGCTGGCTTTATTTTTTAGACTTTATCCCTTCAGGTTAACAATAAATCTACATGCAACCATAAGTAAGTATACATTATTAATTAAACTTAGTTGAAGTTTGCATATCATCGAATGTGAAAACAATAATGCAGGCATGGTCATTCTGATGACAAACGATGCGGACCTGCTTGCCTGACAATTTGGTATACTCTATAAGAGTTTTCAAGGGGCTACATAGGAGTTGATAATTTTTTGATTTGCAAACAGAATTGGTTTCCGTGCAAACATGGCTTGCGCATCCTTGCACTTTTGTTATCGTTATCGTGTACTAAAGCAGTTGGTAAACCTTCCTCTCAGATTTTTTTGCCTGAGGTTTTAAAACCTCGTGACGTCGAGATCTACCAAAGAATCTTTAAACTACAGGAAGTTGGTCATTGGAATAAAGCTAATAAACTAATTCAGGAACTGGATGAGCCAATGTTAATGGGACATGTTCTTGCTCAGCGTTACTTGCATCCGACCAAATACCGATCCAAATACAAAGAGCTCAAAGATTGGATGGCCCTTTACGCTGATCATCCAGATGCTAATCGTTTATATAAATTAGCGGTAAAACGTAAACCATCAAATTGGAGGTCGCCTAAACGCCCGGTTCAGGCTTTACAGCGAGTCCATAAAAACCCAGTAAAAGCTACTTTGCCAAGAAAGAAAAATCTTTCGCGCAGTCAACAAAGAAAAGTGCGGGCCTATAAACGACAAATTAAGAGCTATCTGCGAAAGGGCTGGACTAAATCAGTTAAAAAGCTAATCGTCACGAGAGAAGTAAAAAGTCTCTTTTCAGATTTTGATATTGACCAAGCGAAGGCTCGCCTAGCTTTGGGGTATTTTTCGGCTGGCCGTGATGAATGGGCTGTAAAGTGGGCAAGTGAAGCGGCTGGCCGTTCAGGGCAATATTTACCAGAAGCTAACTGGACTGCCGGTTTGGCTTCTTGGCGTCTGAAAAAATTTGATAGGTCTGCCTATTTCTTTAAGACTGCTGCTACGACTAAGGGAGCGTCTGATTGGGTGAAATCGGCCTCTGCATTCTGGGCAGCACGAGCATATCTTGTCAGCGACAAACCGGAAAAATATAATTCAATGCTTGGTTTAGCCGCAGCCTACCCTCGCACATTTTATGGTCTTCTCGCACGAAACATGCTCGATCTCCCAATCACATTTTCGTGGTCTCCTCCTTTGCTCAAACAGGGGGAATTAGATGATTTAGCCACTATTCCTGCAGCGCAGCGTGCGTTTGCTTTGTTGCAGGTAGGTCAGGTTCATCGTGCAGAACGCGATCTCCGTAGTTTAGCTATGCGTTCAAACTTGGAGGTCGCCTTAGGTATATTAGTACTTGCTACAAGGACTAATATGGCGTCTCTGGCCGTTCGTTTAAATCATTTATTGTATCCTTTTGGGGGTGGATTTGATGGCGCTGCATATCCACTTCCCAAATGGGAGCCCAGAGGTGGTTTTAGTGTTGATAAAGCTCTGGTTTTTGCACTAATCCGTCAAGAGTCAGCTTTTAATCCAAAGGCTAAGAGCTGGGCTGGAGCACGTGGCTTAATGCAATTAATGCCCCGCACAGCAGGTTTTGTCGCTGGTGACTGGAGATTTCACCGAACTGCCTCATCTTTAGGTACTTTATATATGCCTGAAATAAACCTGATGCTGGGCCAAAAGTACATAAAGATTCTACTATCAGATAAAAAAATAAACGGAGATCTTTTTTTGATGGCGGCCGCTTGGAACGGTGGACCTGGGAATCTCAATAAATGGCTGAGCAATACCGATCATATGGACGATCCGCTTTTTTTTATCGAAAGTATTCCATCACGTGAAACTCGTATTTTTATTGAAAAGGTACTTGCAAATTTGTGGATTTATCGAGACCGGCTTGGTCAGCCAACACCGTCTCTGGATGCTATTGCCGCTGGCCAATGGCCTATTTACAAGTCGCTTGATAACTTACCCTCTTTATTTGCTGGAAATGGAACATATGTTGAAAACTGAAGGTGAAATAGATTTTCTTGCTGTTAATATTGCAGTACTGACAATTTCTGACTCAAGAACTTTAAAAGATGATAATTCAGGAGATGTGCTGGTTAACCTAATTGAAGAAGCTGGTCATAATGTTGCTGCCCGCGATATTATTCCAGATGATATTGATGTAATCGTTGAGAAGTTAAATAGCTGTGTTTCTAACAAATCAATTGATGTGGTGGTTGCCACTGGCGGAACGGGTATAACTGGCAGGGATGTTACACCGGAAGCTTTTGGTCAGGTATGTGAAAAAGAGATTCCTGGCTTTGGCGAATTATTTCGTTGGATTAGTTTTCAAAAAATTGCAACGTCCACCATTCAGTCTCGCGCAACTGCGGGTGTTGCTGGTGGTACCTATCTATTTTCATTGCCTGGTTCTCCTGGGGCCTGTAAGGACGCTTGGAATGAAATTCTTATACATCAACTTGACGTTCGTCATAAGCCTTGCAATCTTGTTGAGCTTATGCCTCGTCTAAAAGAGCATTTATAGAGAATTTTCGGTAAGAATCTCCATCATCGATGTCTTCTAGTGTTTCGAGCAAAGCCACTTTTAAATTTTTTTGTTTTGCTTTTTTTAGTGAGTCGTGTAGACAGTTTTGGCTTGACCATCTCACTTGACTAAAAAGTTCGTGGGTGCATGGGCTTCGTCTGGCTCCAACTAACCAGTATCCACCATCACGGGCTGGGCCAAAAACAACATCGTGGTTCCCAATTGCCTTAAATGCATCCTCAATATGATTTGAGCGAATGTATGGAATATCAGTCCCAATTAACACTAATGGACCTGGGGGTATATTTGCCATGGCACGACCCATTCTCTCGCCAATATCACCTTTACCCTGTTCCACCGCAGTAAAGCTCCTAGGCCAAAAAGGTTTGCCTTTAATTGCCTTGTCGGGACATAGGGCAAGCCAACATTTCCAGCGACTATCATTGCCTAGATGTATAAAAATGTTGGCGATATTACGTCGATAAAACTGGGTTGCTGAATGAATACCAATGTCGCGTCCAAGTCGGGTTTTGACTCGGCCCATTATTGGTTCTTTGGCAAAAACAACGAGGTGGCGGTTTGTTCTCATTAGTATATTTTAGAAATCCAGTGAGGCTGAAAGCCCAAAAAATAAAGCGTTAGGCATAAAAAATTTCTTAAAGTTCTTAATATATATCCATCACGTCTGTATTTGTGCGATGAAGTTATAGCGTGCGATTTGAAAACATGAAGTTGGCTACGTCCAATGCGTCGTACTATCTCAACATCCTCCATAATGGAGATAGGTGCATAGCCCTCCAAGTTGTGGTATAACTCATTACTTATAAGTAATCCCTGATCTCCGTATGGTAGTGCTAATTTATGAGTGCGCCACTTGACAATAGTTTCAAGGATACTTGTTGCGAAGTTGTCCTCATCCAACTTGAAGCTAAATACTGCAGCGCGGTCAGGCTCTTTGACATCAGTAATGAATTGTTCAACTTCCCGAAACCAGCCTGTTTCAAGTATAGTGTCAGCGTGGAGAAACAAAAACCAAGTGCCCTTTGCGTATTTGCCTCCGGCAGCAAGCTGTTTGCCCCGTCCGCTCTCGGATTTGATTATTTGTGCACCTTGTTGCTGCGCTTGACAAACGGTTGCATCTTGGGAGCCACCGTCAACGATGATAATATTGAAAGAGCAAGTAATATCTGATTTGTTGAGGTTAGTAAGGGTTGCGTTAATATTGGCTTCTTCATTCAATGTGGGTATGATTATGCTTAAAACTGGTTGATCTTCTGTTATCATGTTTAACCTATATTAAAACCATTCCAATGAAACATTTTGTAATTTAGCCAGCACTGCAATTTGAAAACAGATGATTATATCTTTGTATTCAGTTAACTTATAACATGCTAAATTTTAACTCTGAGAACAATCTAATTGAAAAAGGTTTTGTCCCTGTTGCTGGTGTAGATGAGGCTGGTCGTGGAACTTGGGCTGGGCCTGTAGTTGCAGGAGCAGTAAGCCTAGACGTTAAGACTATCCCAAAAAGACTTCGTCTAGGTCTTGATGATTCAAAAAAACTCGCTTCTAAAAAGCGTAAAGAGTTATATCAGTTGTTGCTAGACTACGCTAGGGTGGGTGTGGGCTTATCTAGTGTTAACGAAATTGATAAACTCAACATACTTCAAGCCACTATGCTTGCTATGAAGCGCGCAGTCGTTGATTTGGGCTTGAAACCTGGCATGGTATTGGTTGATGGTAATCATATACCAAATTGGATATATCCCTCGCAGGCCATCATAAAGGGTGACAGACAGTCTCCATCCATTGCTGCCGCATCAATCGTCGCAAAGGTCAGCCGGGATAAGGTTATGGCCGATTTGGCACTAGACTATCCTCAGTATGGATGGGAGCGAAATGCAGGCTATGGCACCAAAGCACACCGACAGGGTTTGGCTGAATTTGGCATTTGCGAGCATCATCGACGAAGCTTTAAACCAATAAAAAATATTATAGCCGTCTAGATATTGAGTCTATCATGAATCTAATGACTATATATAGGATTAGGTTTCTTTGATAACATGTTGAATTCATTTACTTCTTGACCATGAATCACCTGTGAATCAGACTATGTCACTTATATGGCAAGGGACATACGGCGCTTAGTACAGTCGTGTGACAATGACAATGGTTGTGAATAACCCCTCAGAATCGGGTCTAATACTTCATGGAAATTGTGTGGAGTTAATGAACAGTTTGCCCACTGCTTCTGTCGATCTTATTTTTGCTGATCCTCCTTATAATCTGCAGTTAGAGGGGGGATTAGTGCGTCCAAACAATACAAGAGTTGATGGGGTTGAGGACGATTGGGATCAATTTGAAAGTTTTCAAGCCTACGATGATTATACACGAGATTGGCTTTCTGCCGCACGCCGGGTTCTTAAGCCGAATGGTGCACTCTGGGTTATTGGTAGTTACCATAATATCTTTAGAGTTGGAGCTATTCTTCAGAATTTAGGCTACTGGATGCTTAATGACATTGTGTGGCGCAAGACTAATCCAATGCCGAACTTTCGTGGGCGCCGCTTCACAAATGCTCATGAAACTCTAATTTGGTGTGCAAGGTCAAAGACGTCTAAATATTTGTTTAATTACCAGGCTATGAAAAACCTAAATGAAGATTTGCAAATGCGATCCGATTGGGAAATACCTATTTGCACAGGTCGCGAACGACTTAAAAATAATGGGTTAAAGGCCCATCCAACACAAAAGCCTGAAACACTTCTTTATAGAATAATTCTCTCTTCATCTGAGGTGGGTGATACAATTCTTGATCCATTCTTTGGTACTGGAACTACAGGTGCGGTTGCTAAAAAAATGGGACGAAAGTTTATTGGTATTGAGCGTGAGGAAAAATATATAAAAATCGCTCGCGAACGTATTAAGAAAGTTCGAGAAATTCCTGAGAAAGAAAAAAATCTTTACTCGACCCCACCCAAGCGAAGCTTGCCTCGAATTCCCTTTGGAAGCCTAGTAGAACGTGGTCTTTTGACACCTGGAACAATTCTTTTTGATAATCGAAAACGACATTCCGCCAAAGTACGTGCTGATGGTTCACTAATCTCATCTGATTTTCGTGGTTCTATTCATCAGGTTGGAGCGCATGTTCAAAAAGCCCCTGCTTGCAATGGATGGCAGTTCTGGAATGTTGAAAAGGGCGGTGAACTAATTTCTATTGATACTTATAGACAGAAATTACGTGCCAAGTTGCATTAATTTTTTTATCAAGTAGACTTATTGTTATGAATAAATGGGATGTGCGTTTTTTACGTTTGGCATTAGAAGTTTCCACTTGGTCAAAAGACAGATCGACCCAAGTAGGCGCAGTTATAGTCGGTGAAGATCGCACGCCTGGTCCTTATGGATACAATGGTTTCCCTCGCTTCATCAATGATGAAAAAGAAGAACGACATAGTAGGCCAACCAAGTATGACTGGACAGAACATGCGGAGCGTAATGCAATTTACAATGCAGCACGCATGGGAGTGGCGCTCAAGGGGAGCACCATGTATGTGACCCATGTTCCTTGCGCAGATTGTGCACGTGCTATCATTCAGGTAGGTATAATCCGCGTAGTGACTATTGCCTCTTGTATGGAGGGTGACTTTTCAGACCGGTGGTCAGAGGCGGCGGAAATTACCCGGGAGATGTTATCTGAAGCAAATATTCACCTTGATCTCGTTGAAGTAAATTAAACTATACAGAAATTTTAGTTTTTCTTGCCCTTATAGCAATCTTGCTATCGGTTTGCTCCCGGTGTCCACAATACATCATTTTTCCCACCGTCATTATGTAAACGAGCTAACTGGAACAGATGGTCTGACAAGCGATTGATATAGCTGAGGGCTTGAGGATTGATGTTTTCTCTGATGGAGAGTTCAGATATTAAACGTTCTGCACGACGTGTAATGGTGCGCGATAAGTGCAAGTACGCAGAAGCAGGAGAGCCACCGGGTAATATAAATGAAGTCAAGTCATCTAGTTTGTCATTCATTAAATCAATTTCTACCTCTAGTCGATTAACTTGAGCCGAAATAATTCTCATTGCTTTTTTTGCATTCGGCCCTTCATCAGGGCGACATAGATCAGCTCCAAGGTCAAATAAGTCATTCTGTATTCTTGAGAGCATTTGATCTGCTTCGTTTATGGTATGAAGTCGGGCTAAACCAATTGTGGCGTTTGCCTCGTCTACTGTGCCGTAGGCAGCGACCCTAAGGTCATGTTTTGGTATTCGGTTACCATCTCCAAGGGTCGTCTCGCCTTTATCGCCACCGCGGGTGTAAATTTTTGTCAGTTTGACCATTCAGATTTCCTTGCTATAAATTTTATTGAACAAATAAATTTCTAACGATCGGCAATTGTCAGCACTTAGAAACCTAATAATATTCAAAAAAATCAAGTATTTAAAGGTAAGTGATTTATTGCACGTGTAAAATCATTGAATTCTATGCGTGTTCATACATTTCATTTGTAACAATTAGTTAGCGTTTTTTAAACTAATTTCTCTTTAAATATTATCGATGAGATTTTCATTTCTTATTTGTAATACAATTTCAAGTTTGTAGATTATATGACTAAAAAAAACATACTTTTTGTCTTTGCTTTTTGTTTTGGGGTTTGTTCACTAATAGTAATTCCTGGCTCACAAAGTCTGCCGAGTAGTCAATACCTTCAGTCTCGAGATATTGTGAAATACCATAATTTTCAGGAAAATATATTAAGTTTATCGAACTTTCAGACTTTTATTATAAGTCAAGCCAAGGCCGCTAAACAATTTTTGAATGATAAATTGTGGATATTAGAAAATGTATCGATAATAAAGACGCACGGCACGCCGAATGTTATTTTAGCATTACCACAAGCTAATCCATTACTCTCTGAGGTGACAGATCATCAGTCGGGTGAGGTTATGAATTTCAACTCTTCCATTGACTGGAAAGTTTCAATATCTCTATCAAATTCAGAGTTAAATGAAGAAAACTCATCGATAAGTTTGAGGGGTTTAGATAATAAAAAAACAGCAAAGACTAAATAGTGCCTAAAAAAATTGATTTTGATGTTTCTTCCTCTGTTTTAAATTTGACATTAGAGTTATTTTTCAGGTTGGATACATATCGTCATATCAACAAAAATAGCTGTGTCACAAAAAAATGATTATGTTCATTTTTTTAATCTGTTAAGTGATCGGTACATATAAAAGCACACTCTAAAACCAATGATAATCTGTAAGAGAAAAGCATGTAGTAGGTCGCTATGACAGAAAAAAACTAAGCCACATTCATGCAACAATCTTCGAGAGTGGTTTTCCTGATATGAGGAATAGTATCATAAGATTGTAAAGCGGTAGCGTAATGCCAATCTTTGCACAGATTAGTGTAAGTGAATTGCTTTTGGTACAATGCTCAGAAAAATGTAGACAATAGAAATAATTTTCTGAATGGTCTTATAAGTATACAGCAAGAGGGCATAGGGTTGTTGTTAATATGTTTTGTTCATATCTTAATTCTGTAAAATTATCGACCTAGTTTCATAAAGGATTTTTCAAGGACTATTGTAATATTCAATAACTTCCGTAACCACCTCCGCCTGGTGTTTTAATAACTAAGATATCACCTGGAATAAGATCAATCTGATCGGTTCCAGATAATTTAAGCCTAGTGCCATCGCCTCGTTTTAATATGTTCTCACCACAATCTCCGCTCCCACCGCCCGCCAATCCAAAAGGGGCAATGCGACGATGCCCTGACAAAATACCTGCAGACATTGCTTTGAGAAAACGTAATTGTCTAATTACTCCATTACCACCTGTGCTCTTACCCTTCCCCCCACTGCCATGGCGGATGGCAAAACTTTCAAGCAATACAGGAAAACGAGTCTCAAGTATTTCAGGATCAGTTAGGCGGGAATTGGTCATGTGACTATGAACAGCATCTGTACCATCAAAATTTGGTCCGGCACCTGATCCACCACAAATGGTCTCATAATATTGGTGTAGTTTATTACCGAAGGTCAAATTATTCATTGTACCTTGCGAGGCTGCCATAATTTTGAGTGCCCCATATAGCGTATCTACTATTGCTTGGGATGTTTCTACATTACCAGCAACAACTGCAGCAGGAAATTTGGGATGTAACATAGAGCCTTCTGGAATGACTATATCGATTGGCTTCAAGCATCCTTCATTCAACGGAATATCTTGATCTACTAAGGTGCGGAAAACGTATAGGACAGCTGATTTGGTAATTGCATAAGGTGCGTTAAAATTATTTTTTTGTTGTGGCGATGTTCCAGTAAAATTAATGCAAGCTTTTTTGGCTTTCTTATCAATAGTGATATTTGTTTTAATAGTAGCCCCACAATCCATTTTATAGGAAAAAGAGCCACCTTCTAGTCTGTCTATGACTTGGCGAACGGACTCTTCTGCATTGTCTTGAATATATCTCATATAGTTTTGAATAGTCTTCAATCCGTAATGTTTTATGATGATGTGCAGTTCCCGGGCTCCTTTTTCGTTAGCAGCAATTTGAGCCATCAAATCGGCAATGTTTTGGTCTGGGTTACGGGCAGGATACGGACCTGAAGCCAAAATTGTGCGCATTTTTTCTTCGCGAAATCTACCTTTTTTTACTATTAGGAAATTATCGATCAGAACCCCTTCTTCTTCTATACAGGTACTGAATGGTGGCATAGAACCTGGGGTGATACCGCCTACATCAGCGTGGTGTCCGCGCGAAGCCACATAGAACACAGGGTTATTATGGCCTCCCTCAAATACTGGGGTGACCAGGGTTATGTCTGGTAGATGGGTGCCACCGTTGTAGGGAGTATTCAGTATACTAACATCGCCGGGACTCATGTAAGCACCATGTTTCTGAATAACTGTTTGAACGCTCTCCCCCATTGAACCAAGGTGAACAGGAATGTGTGGTGCATTTGCGACCAAGCCACCGTGTCTATCAAAAATAGCACACGAGAAATCAAGACGTTCCTTTATGTTTACAGAATGAGCTGTGTTGGCCAGAACCATACCCATTTGTTCCGCAATTGACATAAATAAATTATTGAATATTTCCAGCATAACTGGGTCAGCTACCTGTTTGCCCCTCTTGGTGGTGCCAACGTTGTTGGTTCTATGATGTGGTTGATTGCGGCTTAAAATTAACTGTCCATCAGAGCCGGTCTTGGCCTTCCATTCTGGCTCAATAATGATTGTGCCAGTTTTTTCAATTATAATTGCCGGCCCATGTATTAAATTGCCGGGGATCAAGTTTTCGCGAAGGTATACCGGAGCTTGGTGGAGCTTCTTTTGACTAAAAAACTCGGAAACTTCATGTTGCAAAGGCGTAGTTTCTTTTGGTGCCTTTTTTGGTTGTAGTTTAGTTAAGGTTTGGGTCGCCCCTATTGCTTCAACAAAAAGAGTCTCAATAATGAGCTTCCGACCAGTCATTATAAAACCAAAGCGCTGCCTGTGTGCCTTTTCAAATGATCTTGCTATTTTTACCTCATCATCAAAATCAACACTCAGTGCGGTATTAGTCCCATCATAGCGAATATGTGCTTTGCAAATTATGGATATGGAAATCGTATCTTTTCCTTGGCATTCGATTTCATTTGATGCTTCTTGTTTTAATTTTTCTAGCACAGGAGCAATATAATCGAGATTGCTTTGGTTAAGGCTTAGTTCACAGGAGTGTTCACGAATTGCCCGCAATTCGCTAAGCCCGATACCGTAGGCAGAAAGGACCCCTGCAAGGGGGTGAATGAGTATGGTTTTCATCCCAAGAGCATCGGCTACAAGACAGGCGTGTTGGCCACCAGCGCCTCCGAAGCAATTTAACACGTAATCTGTAATGTTATAGCCTCGTTGTACAGAGATCTTTTTGATGGCGTTAGCCATGTTCTCAACAGCGATCGTCAGGAAACCCTCAGCTATTTCTTCCAAATTTTGTCTTTTTCCAGAGGCTTGTTCAATCTTATAGGCTAATTTGCTAAAAGATTTTTTGACAATGGTATGATCGAGTGGTTGGTTAGCGTTTTTGCCAAAGACATTGGGAAAAAAATTTCCTTTTATTTTTCCGAGCATTAGATTGCAGTCCATGATTGTTAATGGCCCGCCGCGACGGTAACAGGACGGACCTGGAAGGGCTCCTGCAGAGTCAGGTCCAACTTGGTATCGCCCGTTGTCAAAATGTAAAATAGAGCCGCCCCCTGCAGCAACGGTGTGTATATCCATCATCGGTGTGCGCATTCGAATGCCTGCAACTTGGGTCTCAAAAGTACGTTCATAAGCTCCGTTGTAATGAGATACGTCAGTTGAAGTGCCACCCATATCAAACCCGATGACTTTTTTAAAGTTTTCTTGGCAAGCTGTGTGGACCATGCCGATAACGCCGCCAGCTGGACCGGATAAAATACTATCTTTACCCTGAAATAGGTTTGCGTCAGTCAGTCCGCCATTGGATTGCATGAACATTATATGAGTTTGCCCTAGCTCGTGTGCTATCCGATTAACATATTGGCGCAGAATTGGTGTTAAATAGGAGTCAATTACAGTAGTGTCGCCTCGTGATATAAATTTTATTAATGGGGACAGTTTGTGGGAAACTGAAATTTGTCTGAAACCAATCTCGCTGGCTATTTTAGCAACCTTTTTTTCGTGTCCAGAAAAGCGGTACGCGTGCATAAAGACAATAGCGATTGATTTTATGAGACCTTTATCAAAAATGGTTTTTAGTTGTTGTCGGACTGATGATTCAGCCAGGGGTATTAGAACGTCACCATTTGCGTTTAACCTCTCCTCAACTTCTATGACTTTAGAGTAGAGGGCCTCTGTTAATTGAATATGTTTGTCAAAAAGTCGTGGTCGGTTTTGATAACCAATGCGAAGGGCGTCTTTAAAACCTTTTGTAGTTACAAGAAGTGTTGCTTCACCCTTGCGCTCGAGTAGTGCATTTGTAGCAATTGTAGTTCCCATCTTGATTGATTTTATTCGTTTAGATGGAATAGGGTTTGTGCTCTTCACGCCAAGAATGTTGCGAATACCTTCAATCGCCGCATCACTATAGTGCTCAGGGTTTTTTGATAGCAACTTATGGGTGATGATCTCACCATTTGATTTACGAGCTACAATATCCGTGAATGTGCCGCCACAGTCAATCCAGAACTGCCATTTCCCAATAGGATTAGGTGGTTTTATGTTTTTTTTACTTCTTACTTTTTTTATTCGCATGGCGCATCAAGAGTAGATTCATTATTAACTAAGTTACTGAAAATGAACATAGAAAATACTCTTAAAATATACTATGAAGAAGTGTTCATATTATATTGTAAATTCGAAATTTATTTCAAAGTTCCAGATAAAGCGTAATTTGGTTTGCTACCATTAAGATGAAATTTTTGAGTAGCTATTTTATGTAGCCGAGAGAGCTCAAAACAATATAATTTTTTTAATTATTTTAATACTTTATACTAGTCAAGCTCAAATTGATCCTTGTAATCAAGTTTGAGTTTTTGGTCTTGATCTCCCTTTTTTAAGAAACAATTGCCAATCACTAGGATATCAAGTTCTGTCCCCATAAAACATCTAAATGCATCCTCGGGCGTGTGGACAATCGGTTCACCGCGCACATTAAAGCTTGTATTGACAACTACAGGACAGCCAGTTCTCTCTTTAAAGGCTCGAATTAGGGAATGATAAAGTTGGTTGGTCTCTTTGTGTACTGTTTGTATACGGGCGGAATAATCAACGTGGGTTACAGCAGGAATTTCTGAGCGTGGGACATTTAATTTCTCAATGCCGAATAACTTTTCCTCAGACTTATTCATTTTGCGTTGTTTGCTTTGAACAACATCAGCCACTATTAGCATGTATGGGCTGTCACCCTCTAGATTAAACCAATTAGAGGCATCTTCGGAAAGAACTGAGGGTGCAAATGGACGAAAAGATTCACGGTATTTGACTTTTAAATTCAGGACCTTTTGCATTTCAGAAGACCTAGGATCCGCTATAATAGACCTTCCGCCAAGAGCTCGTGGTCCAAACTCCATGCGACCTTGCATCCAGCCTATTGCCTTTTCATTAGTTAGCGCCTCGACTGTCTGTGATAAAAGTGTTTCTTCATTTAAAACTTCAAAAACTGCACCAGACTCAGTTAATCTTCTCTCAATTTCATGTTGTTTAAATTCAGGGCCGAGAAAAGAACCATCCATCAGGTCCTTAAAACCATCAACGTTTCGTGCTCTGCCAAGATAGTGATGGTTTACTGTCAAGGCTGCTCCAAGTGAACCACCTGCATCACCAGCAGCAGGTTGAATCCAAATATTTTTAAACGCCCCATCACGTAGAATTTTACCATTGGAAACACAATTAAGTGCAACTCCTCCAGCCAAACACAAGCTGTCAATGCCATGTTTTTGAGCAAGATCTCGAGTTAGCCGGAGAATAACCTCTTCTATTACTGCCTGAATAGAGGCAGCAATATCCATGTGAATTTGTTCCAGATCATCGTCTTCAGGTTTTCTAGCTGGGCGACCAAATAATTGGGCGAATTTATTGTTAGTCATAGTGAGCCCAGTACAATAATTAAAATAACTCATGTCTAACCGAAAAGAGCCGTCTTTTTTTACATGAATTAATTTTTCCATTATCAGATCTTTAAAGCGTGGTTCGCCATAAGGAGCCAAGCCCATAACTTTGTATTCTCCAGAATTTACTTTGAAGCCTGCGTAGTAAGTAAATGCGGAGTAGAGCAACCCCAAACTATGAGGAAAATGTATTTCCTTAATTATTTTTAGTTTGTTTCCCTGTCCTATAGCGATTGAGGTAGTAGTCCATTCCCCCACACCGTCCATTGTTAGAACTACGGCATTTTCAAAAGGGGAGGGATAAAAGGCACTAGCAGCATGGCTTTGATGGTGTTCTGAAAAGAGAAGTTTGTTTTTCCAATCAAAATTTGGAGCATGTCGTTGCAATTCTTGGCAGAGTAATTTTTTTTGAAATAATTTATCTTTAAACCAAATAGGCATTGCTGTTTTAAAAGATTTGAACCCAGTAGGTGCGAAGGCTAGATAGGTTTGTAAAAGACGCATAAATTTCAGTAGTGGCTTATCATAGAAAGCTACATAGTCAATTTGCTCTATTTCTAATCCGGCCTCGTGCAGGCAATATGCAATAGCATTTGAGGGATGACTTGAGTCATGTTTTATTCTTGTAAATCGCTCTTCCTGAGCAGCAGCAATAATTTTTCCATCAACAACTAGTGTTGCTGCGCTGTCATGATAAAATGCAGAGATGCCAAGGATACGCATGATTTTTATTTTGTTAGAATTGTTTTTTCATCATTTTGGAAGAGAGTTTGGCAGGATTTTTTTTGATCCAATAACTTTGGGCCTTTTCGTCAAATTTAAGTAATAGAGGATCTCTATTAAAGAGTCTCAGCAATAATCCTAGTGGTAGGATAATGAACAAGTAAAGACATAACATAAAAAAAGAATTTAATAATTTTAACATCGTTGCTCTAGCTTGTTTTATAATAAAGAATAATTAGTTGTAGTCGGGTGGTGGGACAAGCTCAATAAAAACTGTGTTGATACCAGATAACAAATAAGTTTGAGGTATAATATTCTTGTGACTTGTTGCGTGGAATTTTTGAAAATTAACTTAAAATTTTGCACAGTATAGAATACTAAAAAAAATGAAAAACTAGTTGAGTAAACCAACAATTAAAATGTCAGAATTAATACATTACGGAAATGTTCTTTTGTTACACAATTAAAATTTGTACTTATAATTAAAATAAAGCTTGTGAAAAGTGCTCTGAAATCGATTACTCTTCGTTGATTTTTTTGGAGGCAAGTATAGCCCATTCGTAAGAACATATTTTAAACAAGGATATTTGAAATTGAGAATGAAAAATCAATGAGTGTCTGGGGTAAAGTGATTGGTGGTGTTGCTGGATTTGCACTTGGTGGGCCGTTGGGTGCACTTATTGGTGCATACGCTGGACATAAAGTTGATCGAGCCCGTAAGGATGAGTCAGTTCACATTGGTCCAGATACAGACAAGCAAACCCGCCAAGTAGCTTTTACTATGGCTGTAATTGTTCTTAGTGCAAAGATGGCAAAAGCTGATGGAGTCGTCACCCGTGAGGAAGTAGATGCCTTTAAACGTGTTTTCCATATTCCTCAGGAAGAAATGAGTTGTGTGGGAAAGTTATTTGATGAAGCTCGTGCTGATGCTCAAGGTTATGAGCCTTATGCAGAACAGATTGCACAAATGTTTGCTCGTGAACCAGCAGTTTTGGAAGAGCTTATGGGCGGGCTGTTTCATATAGCCCGTGCAGATGGTGTGGTGCATCGAGCTGAACTTGAATTTTTAGCTAGCGTTTCAAAAATTTTTGGTTTTTCTCATCGAGATTTTGAACGACTGCGGGCCAGTTATAGCTCGAATAAGATAGTCGATTATTATGAAGTTCTCGGTGTTCGGGTGGACGCCTCAGATAGCGAAGTAAAGAGAGCTTACCGTAGGTTAATAGTCGAAAATCACCCAGATAAATTGATAGCGCAGGGTTTGCCGCAAGAATTTATTGATCTTGCTAACGAGAAAATGGGTGCTATCAATTCTGCCTACGACATGATTAAAAAAGAACGCAGAATAACATAAGTGTTTTATCGTCAGTCCCCAAATTATGATATGCGACCGCCAGGGGCTGTTATTGACATGGTAGTTATTCATTATACTGGAATGAGGAGTGCAAATGAAGCAATCGACAGGTTGTGTGATCCTCATAAAAGCGTAAGTGCACACTACGTTGTTCATGAGGACGGGAGTATTTTACAACTGGTAGAGGAAGACCTTAGAGCATGGCATGCCGGTGATGCTTTCTGGCGGGGGAACAAAGATATAAATGCACGCTCAATTGGAATAGAGATGGTCAATCCTGGACATGAGTTTGGACTTGAACCTTTTTCGGATAAACAAATGGCTGCTCTAGAAATATTGGTTCTAGATATTCTTAAACGTTATCCCGTGCCCGGGCGAAATATTGTCGGTCATTCAGATGTGGCTCCTCGCCGCAAAGAGGACCCGGGAGAATTATTTGATTGGTTTCGATTGTATAAAAACGGTATTGGTTTTTGGCCAGAAAACGTAAAAGGCAAAAAAATAAATAAACAACAAGCAAGCAAGTTACTTCAAAACTTTGGTTATGAGATTGACGATTTTGTAAAAACCTTGGTAGCTTTTCAGCGTCACTTTAGGCCAACAAAAATTGACGGTGAGCTTGATATTGAAACAGTACAATTATTAAATGGCTTAGAGCAGTACTAAGTCATTAAATATTCTGTTTGTGTTAAGTGATCGTATAGAAGGTCTTGTTGGTTTCGGGGCTTGACCTTAGGTTTAGTGTCATGTGATAAAAGAAAAGCCAGACGGTTGGATGGTTGCGATTTCTATATGAAATCGAGGAAAGTCCGGGCTCCATGGAAACACGGTGCCGGTTAACGGCCGGCGGGGGCAACCCTAGGGAAAGTGCCGCAGAAAGAAGACCGCCAGCTTATTAGAGCAGGTAAGGGTGAAAGGGTGTGGTAAGAGCGCACCGCATTTTCGGTAACGAAAATGGCATGGTAAACCCCACCGGGAGCAAGACCAAGTAGGGACGGCCGGTGGTTATGGGCCACGAGCGAGTTTTCGCGCTGCCGTCCGGGTGTGTCGCTTGAGGCGTTCGGTGACGGGCGTCCTAGATGAATAACCATCTATCGTAAATTCGTTTGCGAGGACAGAACCCGGCTTATAGACCGTCTGGTTTTTTTATTAGATGTCTACGAAGTTTAGTAAAAGCAGATTAAAGTGCTATAGAAATTGCCTACAAGGAAAATAGCACATGGTAAAGAATTCAGCTAAAAGGTCTAATAAAGTCAGGAAAATAAAAAGAAGTTCGAAGAGAACTTTGCAAAAAATTCCTGAAAAGCTTCAGGCTCTGCTATCCCAAGCTCTGCAGAATCATCAGCTCGGCCTGCTGGATCAGGCGATAATATCCTATCGTCAAATTCTTGCTTTGAAGCCAAGTTATGCGGATGCTAATCACTTACTGGGTGTCGCCCTGCATCAAAGAGGGGAACTAGAAGAAGCCGTAAGTTCAATTAAAAGAGCCATAAAGCGTGTGCCTGACAAACCTAGTTTTCATTGTAATCTTGGTAATGTCTTGAAAGATTTAGAACTTTGGGATGATGCTATTAGCAGTTTTCGTAAGGCGCTTGCTTTGGATCCACAATACATCAACGCTCAAATTAATATAGGGAATGCCTTGAATCAGTTAGGTCGATACGATGAGTCTGGGCCATACTTGCAAAGGTCGATTGAGTTGAACCCTGACTCTTCCGAAGCCCACAATAATCTTGGGCTTATGTACCATGAGGGGTATGACTTTTTGGACGAGGCGGAAGAAAGTTTTGTTAAGGCTCTGTCTTTGGCCCCAGATTATATGGAGGCTCACTACAATCTTGGCAATCTATACAATGCGCAAGGTCGGCTCGATAAGGCTTTGTCTAGTTACAGACATGCTATACGCATTAACTCAAACCACGCTAAAGCATATGGAAATATTGGTAATGTTTTCAAAAAACAAAATAGGTTTAATGATGCTATTGTTTCTTATGAAACTGCCCTGAGCCTTGATCCGACCTTCGTGGAAATGCACTACAATATAGGTCTTATACATTTAAGCAACGGCCAGATAGATGAAGCATTTAATTGCTTGCGACGTGCAGCCAAAAGTTGTCCTGAAAATGGTCTAATGTGGGCAACTTGGGCAGATAGCATCGTTTCATATAAATTCGAAAGATTTGATGAAAATTTACTGGGCGATTTGCGTGAACTTCTTAATCACCGGATGGTATCAACCAGTCGGCTTGCTTCACCAATATTGAGGGCTCTTGCCCATGTTCAAGAATTTTCAGGGGCGATGAATTTGATATCTAAAAGCTCTGATATAAATTCAGTAATATATAAGGAATTAGCAGGTGACTTATCAAAAATACCCTTGTTAATCGAATTGATGGGCTTGTCTCCTATTGATGATACTGATGTTGAAAGAATGCTCACAAATTTGCGCCGGATTATGATTCTTCAGTTGCCTGATGACGACCTCCATAGTTTGCCCTTTAGCGCAGCTTTGGCTCTTCACTGCTTTACGAATGAATATATTTTCACAAGCACAGAAAAGGAAAAAGAAGCTGTCAGTAGCCTTGAACTAAGAATCGTAAAGATGCTAGAAAATAATTTACCTGTACCGCCTCTTTGGATCGTTGCGTTGGGTGCGTATCGTGCCCTTCATGAATACGCATGGGCAGATAAGCTGTTGACACTTAGTTGGCCTGACACAATAGTATCTGTCATCAACCATCAGGTTAAAAACCCAAAAGAGGAGCGGGCCCTCGAAGCAAGAATTAGCTCGTTTAATAGCATTACTGACAGCGTCTCAAAAGCTGTTCGTGAACAATATGAAGCTAATCCCTATCCACGTTGGATAAAGATAGGCTTGCCTCAAAAAGGGAAGTCTATTGCTCAGGTGTTGCGTGATATTCAATTACCTATAATTCCAGAAACAAGAAATATACAGAAGAATCCTGATGTCCTAATTGCTGGTTGTGGTACTGGCCAGCAATCAATTACTTCTGCCCTGAGATTTGCTAATTCTAAAGTCACGGCTCTTGATTTAAGTCTTAAAAGTTTGGCTTACGCAGTCAGAAAAGCTCAAGAGTTAGATCTTCCGCAAATTGATCATATCCAAGGTGATATTATGGAGCTTCCTAACTTGCAACGTCAGTTTGATATAATTGAATGCACTGGAGTGCTTCACCATTTAGAGGACCCCATAGCCGGTTGGCGAATTTTGCTAAATCACTTACGCCGTGACGGTCTTCTAAAAATTGGTCTCTATAGTAAAATTGCACGTCGTTCAATAACCAAAGCTCAGTTACTGATAAAAGAGAACAGCTACTCGTCAACTGTCGAGGACATACGAAAATGCCGGCATAAGTTGATCAGTTCGTCAAAGGAAGAAAATTCAGAATTCTCTGAGATATTGAAGTCTAGTGACTTCTACTCAGTAAGCGGATGTCGCGACCTTTTGTTTCATGTACAAGAACATCAGTTTACTATTCCGCAAATTGAAGAGATTTTGCAGGGGCTTTGTCTCGATTTTCTGGGTTTTGAAATAGCAGATCAGACTATTATAAGAAAATTTAGGACGACTTTCCCACAATATGAAATGTTAGCCTCTTTGAACTCATGGCATCAGTTTGAAACGGATAACCCATCTACGTTCGCTGGAATGTATCAGTTTTGGTGTCGAAAAAGAGTTAAAGAATCAGCATAGCTTTTTAGGCATCTTAGACACCCATTATCTTAACCTAATAGGCTGTCGGTTGTATTCGGTGGTTGAAAGAAAGCATTGTCTATTTTTAGGAAGATTTTATAAATTTTTTTCATTGTTTTTATCTACGTAAACACTTTATTAAGCCTATAAAACCCATAATCTGGCATTGCTTCCCATACTGTCCCATGTTATCCCATAATATCCCGTCTGGCGTAATGGGAAAAACAGGGTTTTGTGTGGTAGTTAATTTGATTCTTTTGACAAGACTATGTCAGTCAAAATCCGAGGTACTGGGTTGAGTTGCAAAGTAAAATAATATCGTGAGTCAAAGATGGCGCTCTTAATAGGCAGATACGTAAATAAGATTGACAAAAAAGGGCGCGTGTCTGTGCCTAAAGCTTTTCGTGATAATTTTGTGCACGAAAATTTTAATGGTCTTTATATTTATCCTTCCATTCGTTTTGAAGCCATTGAAGCTTGTGGTGAGAGTTATTTTCTTAGATTAACCCAACACCTTAATGATAGTTTAGAAAAGTTTTCTCCTGAACAAGACGATCTCCTGATTGCTATTTTAGATAATGCCCATGCACTCCCTTTCGACCCTGAAGGACGTGTTGTGATTCCCATTGAATTACTTGAAATGGCAGGAGTATCCGGAGAGGCGCGATTTGTTGGGCGTGCAGATTATTTCCAGATCTGGGATCCCAAGTCACACGAAGAACACCGTTATAAAGGGCTAAGGCAAGCCCGTGAGCGAGCCGTAACTCTTCCACCCCGTCGTGGTTCTTCTGGCGAGGTTTTATGATGGCAGTTTTCAAAAAAGCTTCTGCTCATACACCAGTATTACTAAGTGAAGTGTTAGAAGTCCTCTGTCCTCGCAATGGTGCGATTTATTTAGACGGGACCTTTGGAGCTGGTGGCTACTCAACAGCCATATTAGAATCTGCTAATTGTCAAGTATTTGGTATAGATCGTGACCCTAGTGCAGTCAAAATTGGCAATTCACTTGCCAAGAGATATACGGGTCGTCTTTGTCTTTTACAGGGCTGTTATGGCAACATGGTCAATTTAATGGCGGAGAGAGGTGTAGATAAAGTTGACGGTATAGCTCTTGATATTGGTGTTTCATCAATGCAAATAGATGATGTCCAACGTGGATTTTCTTTTCGCACATGTGGCCCTTTAGATATGCGAATGGGTATACAGGCAGACGCTACTGCTGCTGAAGTGGTAAACACTTTGAGCGAGGATGACCTCAATCAAATTATTTACACCTATGGGGATGAGCGTGCATCTCGAAGTATTGCTGCAGCAATCGTTAAGTACAGAGTTAATCAACCATTTACTACAACTGGGCAATTGGCTGGATTGGTGCGGCGTATAGTAAAAAAATCAAAGGATGGGCTAGACCCTGCTACTAGAACTTTTCAAGCTTTACGTATTTACGTTAATGATGAAATTGGAGAGCTTTCTAGGGGTCTTGCAGCAGCTGAACAGCTACTTAATCCGGGTGGAAGACTTGCTGTGGTCTCATTTCATTCATTAGAAGATCGTAAAGTGAAGAAATTTCTACGAAGCCGCTCAGGTCAAGGTTCGAATCAGTCGCGACATTTACCAAGATCAATTAATTTCGAGAGGCCACCCAGTTTTAATTTGCTTAAGCGTGGAATTATCAAGCCTAGTAAGGAGGAAATTGCTGTTAATCCACGTGCGCGTTCAGCCAAGCTCAGGGCGGCGGAACGAACAAATTTTTCGCCCTGGCCTGGAGACAATACTGAAATAGCCGCTTAAGGGAGAAGGAGGAAAAACATGCGTCACACAACATTATTATTCCTGCTTATCGCTGGGGCCATAAGCATTGTTCTATTTTCGGTAAAATATCAAGTGCAGGATTTAGAAGATGAACTAGGAAGATTAAATAGGTCTATCACCTTGGAAGGGCAGTCCATTCATGTTCTAAAAGCGGAATGGAGTCTTCTTAACAATCCTGAAAGATTAGGGAGACTAGCTCGTTGGCATCTTGGAATGCGACCAATTGATCCAGCTCAGCTGACAAATTTTGAAGGCTTGGAACGTCTTGAATTAGCTCATTCAATTAGAACAAAAGTTAATACGTCTTTTATTGCTCCACTTGTTCATAGCGAAGAGCAGACTATACCATGAAAGAAAACTATTTTTATGAAATCCAATCCAAGGAACTCCGTTCTCGCAAAATGCCTGTGAATGAGACGTTCAGTTTAGATGAAAATGTAAAACAAGCCCTGGAAACCGGACGCAATCGTTTATTGGTGACTGGTGTTATGTTTATGATTGTATTTGTAACCATTGCAATCCGTCTTATTGAGTTAAGTGCATTTGGTGTTGGCAAACAAGCTCAGTTCTCTCTCAATATTCCAACTGTTAACCTTGCAGCTGAACGATCAGATATTATCGATCGTAATGGCATTGTATTAGCCACATCATTACCAACCGCTTCACTTTATGCGGATCCAAAAGACATATTAAATCCTGAGGAAACCGCAGATAAGTTGGCCGGTGTATTTTCTGAATTAAATCCACAGGAATTGCTTATAAAACTGAAGTCAAAATCACGTTTTGTTTGGATTAACCGCACCCTAACACCAGAGGAACAGTATGCAGTAATTGCTCTCGGTCTACCGGGAATTTTCTTCCGTCGTGGTGAGCAACGTGTTTATCCCCACGGACGTGAGGCGGCGCATGTTTTGGGGCTTACTGATATCGACGGCAAGGGAATCGCAGGAATAGAAAAATATTTTGCCACAAGCTTAAATAAAGGTGGTGAGCCTTTGCAGTTGTCTGTCGACGTCCGGATACAGAGCTTGTTTAGACAAGAGTTGGATTTGGCCATGGAGGAGTTTCAGGCACGTGGTGCAGCAGGCGTAATTCTTGATGTTAATACGGGAGAGGTGATCTCTATGGTTTCCTTGCCTGATTTCGATCCCAACAACCATGATAGTTTGCTTGGCAGTGTCGGCTTTAATAGTGTGACTAAGGGCGTTTATGAGATGGGTTCTGCTTTTAAGTTATTTACAACTGCTATGGCCTTAGATACTGGAACAGTTGGCCTCAAAGATGGTTACGATGCATCAAAGCCAATCAAAATTTCGCGTTTCATTATCAAAGACTATCACGGTAAAAACCGTTGGTTAACTGTTCCTGAAATACTTATTCACTCATCAAATATAGGTGCAGCAAAGATGTCCCTAGATGTGGGAACAAAGACACAGAAATATTATCTTGACCAGTTGGGCTTATTGCAGCCCTTGAATATTGAATTGCCAGAGATTGGCCAGCCCCAATATCCCAGTAGGTGGGGTGATATTTCAACTATGACAATTTCATATGGCCATGGTATTTCCGTAAGCCCACTTCAGTTGGCTTGGGCAGTAAGTACCTTGGTTAACGGTGGCAAACGCATGCCACTGAGTTTGCTCAAACACCATTCTTTAGAGCCGCCAGTCGGAACGAGAGTGCTTTCTGAAGAAACATCTTTACAGATGCGCAAACTGATGCATCTGGTAGTGACCGATGGTACTGGAAAAAAAGCTGCTGCACCGGGATACTTGGTTGGCGGCAAAACTGGTACGGCGGAGAAGCAAGTAAATGGTGGCTATGATAAGAAATCCTTGAGATCCTCTTTCGTAGGGGCATTTCCTATGGATAAACCCCGCTATGTTATTTTGGCAATGCTTGATGAGCCAAAAGGAACAGATCGAACATCCGATTACGCAACCGGGGGCTGGGTCGCTGCCCCAATCATAAGTCGATTGGTATCTCGTATGGCAACCTTACTAGGAATCTTGCCACGTTTTATGGATGGCCCCAGCAATAACCCCACAAAAATCACGCCTCGTGCAGCATCCCTAGGTTTAAACTCTACAAGTGGTGGAGGATATAATAGTGCGGCTTTTTGATTTACTGGAGGGAGATCCGCAACAATTGAATAACATTTCAAACTTAGAGGATATGGAAATAACGGGGCTAACGTGCGACTCACGGAAAGTTAATCCAGGCTATCTTTTTGTCGCCATTCCTGGTTTTCGTAGAGACGGCTGCAATTACATTGCTGATGCTTTTAAACGTGGTGCTAGGGCAGTTCTGGCACCTGCAGGAACATCTTTTTATGGAGATTTAGCGTTTATTACCTCTGAAAATACTCGGCAAAGCTACGCCTACATGGCTTCTCAATTTTTTGGTCAGCAGCCTCCAAAAATTGCCGCTATAACCGGTACAAATGGTAAGACCTCAGTTGTATCATTTATCCGTCAAATATGGGATAGTCTTGGTCACCGAGCGGCTAGTATAGGTACTTTAGGAGTAGATGCACCTGGTTATCAAATTAGTAGGGGGCTGACAACTCCAGACCCTGCAGATTTGCATGAGTGTTTGGCTCTTTTAAAAGGGCGGAGTGTTGATAATGTAGCCTTAGAAGCATCTTCTCATGGTCTTGATCAACATCGGCTTGACGGTGTCAATATTACCATAGCGGGATTTACTAATTTAAGTCGTGATCATATGGACTATCATGGGTCAGAGGAAAACTACTTATCTGCCAAACAGCGGCTATTTAGTGAAGTATTGGCGAAGGGTGGAGTATCTGTATTAAACGCAGATAGTGAAGCTTACTCAGTTTTATCAGAGTCGGTTCCGGGTCGTGAGATTAGTTACGGCCGTAGAGGAAAAGATATACGCCTTGATAGCATAAAGATTTTTGAAAAAGGCCAGAATCTCTCGCTATGTGTAATGGGTGTTTCTTATAATGTTACTTTTCCTTTGGTAGGTTTATTTCAGGTAGAAAATGCTCTCTGCGCACTTGGTATTGCCCTTGCTGGCGGAGCAGATGTAGAGGCTTCTGTAAAGGCATTAGAGAATTTGCATGGAGTCCCAGGTCGTTTGCAACACATTGGAGACAAACCCGATGGAGCTGCTATTTTTGTAGATTTTGCCCATACACCTGAAGCCTTAGCAACTGTTTTAAAAACATTACGTCCGCACACTGACGGAAATTTAAATTTAGTTTTTGGCTGTGGTGGTGAGCGAGACCCTGGCAAGCGTCCAGAAATGGGACGGGTTGCCAGTCAACTGGCTGATAACATAATTATAACTGATGATAATCCGCGTAATGAAGATGCAAATATTATCCGCTCTCAGTCTCTTGCTACCTGCCCGGCTGCCGTGGAAATAAGTGATCGAGCACAAGCTATCAAGACGGCAATTATTCAGTTGCGAAAAGGTGATGCTCTTGTCGTTGCAGGAAAAGGACACGAAACAGGTCAGATCATTAGAGAGGTGGAATATCCCTTTAATGATGCAGACGAAATTTCTGCTGTTCTTGAGGGAATTCGGACATGAAGCCTTTATGGACGTCAGCTCAAGTAGAGTATGTAACACAGGGACAATCATCTAGTGATTGGATTGCAAACGGTGTTTCGATAGATAGTCGTACTATTGAACATGGTGATCTTTTTGTAGCCTTGCACGGACCCAACTACGATGGCCATGACTTTGTTTCTGATGCTTTATCAAAAGGGGCTGCTGCTGCAGTTGTTGATAAAACTAGAGAGGGCTCTACTCTTAAAGTGGGAGACACCATGAAAGCACTTCAGTCTTTGGGTTTGGCAGCTCGTAAAAGAACTGAGGCAACAATTATTGCAGTAACGGGAAGCGTGGGTAAAACAGGGTCAAAAGATGCCATTTGTTTTGCCTTGTCTCGTCAGGCCTGCACATTTGCAAATAAGGGAAGTCTAAATAATCACTGGGGCGTCCCTTTAAGCCTGTCGCGTATGCCTCCGAAAACTACCTACGGAATTTTTGAATTAGGCATGAACCATCCGGGCGAGATTTATTCTTTATCTAAAATGGTTCGACCGCATGTTGCGCTGATTACTACTGTTGAAGCCGTTCATAAAGAATTTTTTGATAGCGTTGAAGCTATTGCAGATGCAAAAGCGGAGATCTTTGCAGGTTTGGAGTCAAACGGTGTTGTTGTTCTTAACTATGATAATAAATATTTTTATCAATTAGCAGCAGCTGCCCAAGCTATAGGTATAACCAATATTATAAGCTTCGGAGCTGGTGGCGACGCAGATTTTAGATTACTTGATGCAAAGCCATATGAGAATGGAACGCTAATTCAGGCTGACCTAGGGGGCGAGTTTCATACTTATTCCCTCTCTGTTGCTGGACGCCACTGGGTAATTAACTCTTTGGGTGTTATTGCAGCGATAGCTGCTGCTGGGGGTGATTTTAAAGCCGCCGCTGTCGCTCTTGGTGAAATGAAAGCAGGAAAAGGCCGTGGGGAATTTCGTGTGCTCCGCACAAAAAAAGGAACATTTACTCTCATTGATGAAAGCTATAATGCAAGCCCTGTTTCTATGAAGGCAGCCATCGAAGTCCTCGGGGGAGTGAAACCGGTTAAAGGTGGTCGTCGAATTGCAGTACTTGGGGATATGTTAGAATTGGGACAGGAGTCCGCTCAGTTTCACGCTGATCTTGCCGATGTGCTGAAAAGAGAGTCTGTTGATCTTGTTTTTACGGCTGGAGACCAAATGGTAAACTTGGCAACGGCACTTGGTTCCAAGTTGAGTGCCGGTCATGTTAAGAGAATGAGTATGCTAAAGGCAACAGTTCTTGAGACAATCCAGCCTGGGGATGTGGTCCTTGTTAAAGCTTCCGCAGCAAGTAATGCAGGAATTATTGTAAATTCCCTGCTAGCTCTTAATCAAAAATATTCTGTTAGCGAGTTTTAAAAGATATGCTTTATCATTTTCTTTTTCCATTGGCCGACCAATTTGCCATTCTGAATGTATTTAAGTATCTGACTTTTCGCACGGGAGGTGCAGTACTTACAGCTTTGATTATAAGTTTTCTTTTTGGGCCAATATTAATTGATACTTTGCGCGCACGGCAAAAGGGTGGTCAGCCAATACGAGACGATGGACCGCAGGGTCATCTCTTGTCAAAGCAGGGTACACCCACCATGGGAGGATTTATGATTTTGCTTGCGTTTGGTCTTTCAACCTTTCTGTGGGCTAACCTGGATAATGGGTACATCTGGGCTGCCATGGGCGTGACATTAGCGTATGGGTTTATTGGTTTTATTGATGACTATCTCAAGATTTTGAAGAGAGATAGCAATGGTTTATCAGCTCGAGTAAAAATTACATTGCAAGCTCTAACAGCTTTATTTGCAACTTTGTGGATTATGCAGTTGTTGCCTGCAGATCTCGCAACCAGTTTGGCCGTTCCTTTTTTAAAAAATGTTCTGATTGACTTTGGGAATTGGTTTTTACTCTTTGCCATTGTTGTCATGGTTGGCGCATCCAATGCAGTAAATCTCACCGATGGTTTAGATGGACTCGCAATTGGCCCAGTAATGATTGCTGCTGCTGTCTTTGCTCTTATTTCCTACTTGATTGGACACTCTGGGTTCTCATCTTATTTACAAATTCATCATGTCCCGGGTGCTGGAGAGTTGGCAGTATTTTGTGGTGCTTTAATTGGGGGTGGCCTCGGATTTTTGTGGTTTAATGCACCCCCCGCAAAAGTGTTTATGGGAGACACAGGGTCACTTGCACTTGGTGGTGCACTAGGTGTGGTCAGCATTATAACTAAACATGAACTCGTTCTGGCCATCGTCGGTGGATTATTTGTGCTGGAGACAGTATCGGTAATTGTTCAGGTAACCTCATTTAAACTGACGGGAAAACGTATTTTTGCAATGGCCCCTTTGCATCATCATTTTGAAAAAAAAGGTTGGGCAGAGTCAACTATAGTCATCCGCTTTTGGATAATTGCTTTGATACTAGCATTAATTGGGCTCTCAACGTTGAAGCTAAGATAATTGGAGACGTGTTAGGGTGATTAACATTCCCTCTTTTTCTGGACGGCTAGTTGGCGTTTTTGGGCTTGGACGCTCAGGCCTTTCTAGTGCTCTTGCACTAAAAAAAAGTGGCGCAATCGTTTCTGTTTGGGATGATAGCGAAATTCCCCGCATGCGTGCGTTGAAGGCTGGACTTAAACTAGTGGATTTGTATAAGGCGGACTGGAGTGCCATTAATACATTGGTATTATCTCCGGGCGTTATGCTCAATTACCCTGAGCCTCATGCAATAGTTTGTCTTGCTCGTAAGCATGGGGTTGAAATCATAGGCGATGTTGAACTGCTGGCACGGAGTGATCTTGAAGCTCGGATAATAGGCATTACGGGGACTAACGGAAAATCAACTACAACTGCACTTATTGGGCACATTTTTCAAAATGCTGGGCATCATGTTCAGGTTGGTGGTAATCTTGGAGTTCCTGTGCTGGATCTGGAGTTTATGGATAAAACGGGAAACTTCGTACTGGAAATGTCATCCTACCAATTAGATCTTACCCACTCGCTAGTTTTTGATGTTGCTTTGTTGTTAAATTTAAGTGCTGATCATCTTGATAGACATGGCGGTTTTGATGGGTACATATCTTCTAAAAAAAGGATTTTTAGCAAACAAAGTAAAAGCCATACAGCTATTATTGGCATTGATGATGTTCCCTCAAGGGTTATATATGAGGAGCTTAAAAATAGTAGTGCTAACAATGTTATAGGCATATCTGGAGAAGAACCTATTGAGGGAGGTGTATATACTCAACACAATATTTTGTATGATTGCACTAAAGGAAACTCAGCGATAGCAGTCGTTGATCTTGCCCAAATACCAAGTTTGCCTGGTGTTCATAATGCACAAAATATTGCAGCAGCTTACGCAGTAGTTCAGGCGTGTGGTCTAGAACTTAGTGCAATAACTTCGGGCATGTTATCCTTTAAAGGCCTGGCGCATCGTCTGGAATTGCTCGCAATTATTGATGGCATACATTATGTCAATGATAGCAAAGCAACTAATGCTGAGTCAGCGGCTCGCGCTATCTCATGCTATGACAATGTATACTGGATTGCAGGGGGTCGCGCCAAGGAAGGTGGAATTGAGGCAATTTTCCCTTTCCTTGATAGAGTTTGCCATGCGTACCTGATCGGGGAAACTGCTAATGATTTTGCCAAAAATTTGAAGAGAGAAATACCGGTCACAGTCTCCGGTGATCTGTTCAGCGCTGTTGGAGAAGCACGTGCACATGCTTTAGCTAAGACTGGTGAAGGCTCTGTCGTGTTGCTTTCACCGGCATGTGCATCTTTTGATCAATTTGAAAATTTTGAGTCCCGTGGAAATGCTTTTCGTGATTTTGTTGATGCACTTCCAGGGTCCCGTCAGGAGATTCGCACATGACGACTCTTCCTAGAACTGACACAAGCTTGATTGGTCGGTGGTGGTGGACTGTCGATAGATGGATGTTAATGGCAATTTTTTCTATAGCTTCGATTGGGGCTTTGTTAACACTAGCTGCATCGCCTGCAGTTGCTGAACGCATTGGTTTTGGAACATATTACTTTGTTCATCGTCAGTTTATTTTTCTTCCAGTATCCCTGATGGTGATGGTTTTGGTCTCCTTTATGACCCCAAGGGGTATTATAAGATTGGCTGTTGGATGTGCTGGGATAGCTTTTCTAGGAATGATAGCTACGCTTTTCGGGGAAGAAACTAATGGAGCCCGACGGTGGATTCATTTTGCAGACTTTTCGTTGCAACCATCCGAATTTATAAAGCCAGCCTTCGCAATTATTGTGGCTTGGTTGTTTGCTGAAAGTCGATATAACCCTCGATTTTCAGGCAATAAACTCGCAACTATCTTCTTCATATCTATTGTAATACTTTTGTTATTACAACCTGATGTGGGCATGACTTCAGTAGTAGCTGCCATCTGGGGTATAGAGTTTTTTCTTGCTGGGTTGCCACTTTTTTTAGTGGTGTTAGTAGCTGTTTTATTCATTGGTGGGTTTATTGTTGCGTATTTTACTTTTGGTCATGTTCAAACTCGAATTGATAGTTTTCTTGATCCCGCCTCAGAAGCGGGGGGGCAGGTTGCCCGAGCAATGGAGGCATTTAGTCATGGTGGACTTTTTGGACGCGGGCCTGGTGAGGGCCGTGTTAAAGAAGTCTTGCCTGATGCTCATACAGATTTCATTTTTGCAGTCGCTGGTGAGGAGTTCGGCTTGATTGCCTGCTTGGTGGTGGTTGGTTTGTTTGCTTCAATTGTGTTTAGAGGTTTTTCTAGAGCCCTACGCGAAAATGATTTATTTATTTTGTTAGCCTCGGCGGGATTAATTGTCCAGTTTGGCCTGCAGGTCATTATTAATCTAGCCTCCACATTAAACATGATCCCACCTAAGGGTATGACTTTGCCGTTCGTTTCATATGGTGGGTCATCAATTTTGGCTTTAGCAATTGGCATGGGAATGCTGTTGGCGCTGACTCGTGAACGCTCCAGTGGTCTTGGCCTAAAGCGTATTCGCTCGTCCAAGATTTCAGGCGCAGGCTTGCTTGAAAAACTTGCGCCAAGAGGGGTCAGGTGATGTAGATGTCAGAAAATTTGATCGTTCTCGCTGCTGGTGGCACGGGTGGACACGTCTTCCCTGCTGAAGCATTGGCTTCTGAGCTTACAAAACGTGGATTCAGGCTTAGTCTGATTACTGATTGTCGTGGTAGTGCATTGGGTAATTTAGAAACTCATAGAATCAGAGCTGGAGGCATTGCTGGTAAGAACCTTACTGCACTTCTTCGTAATGGGCCAGAACTTGCTATGGGCACTTTACAATCCTGGTCCCTTCTAAAAAAATTACAGCCACGGGCAGTAATTGGTTTTGGGGGATACGCTTCCGTTCCTACAATGTTGGCCGCAACATTTAGTAATTATAATTCTATTATACACGAGCAAAATGCAATACTGGGCCGTGCTAACAGACTTCTCGCAAGTCGTGTTAAGCGGATCGCTACCTCATTCAAAGAAACGCGTTTAATACCAAATTCTGCTATTGATAAGGTTGTATATACAGGCATGCCAGTTAGGCCTGCCGTTGCTGCTGTAAGAAATATCCCCTATCCTGAATTGAGCGATAATAGTGGCGTCCGCCTTCTAGTTCTTGGTGGTTCGCAGGGAGCTCACATTTTTAGTGCAGTAGTTCCAGAAGCCATAAGTCGTCTTAGCGCAGATCTTAGATCTCGGATTTTTATCAGCCAACAATGCCGTTCGGAAGATTTGGGTAGTACACAAGATCTCTTCAAACGACTGGATGTAAATGTAGAACTAAAAAGTTTTTTTAAAGATATTCCAGAGCAATTTGCACACAGCCATTTACTACTTAGTCGAGCTGGTGCATCAACGGTTTCTGAGACCATGATTGTTGGCAGGCCAGCAATATTAGTTCCTTATCCTCATGCAGTTGATGATCATCAGACATATAATGCTCATGCGCTAGATGAAGTGGGAGGGGGCTGGTTGATGTTGCAGGAAGGTTTTTCGCCCGACAATCTAGCTGAGCGGCTTAGCTCTCTACTTACTGTGCCAAAAATTCTTAAAAGAGCTGCGGAGTGCGCAAAAAGTTCAAGTCAGCCTGACTCAGCAGTAAAGCTTGCTGACGCAGTTTGTGATCTTATTTGCACAGACAAAAAAGATAGGAGGGTTGCATGAGAGCACTATCTCTCTCAATAGGCACAATTCATTTTGTTGGAATTGGTGGCATTGGCATGAGTGGTATTGCTGAAGTTTTACATAACCTTGGTTATGCAGTTCAGGGCAGTGATTTGTCCGATAACGCTAATGTTAAACGGCTTCAAGAAAAAGGCATTACTGTAGCAATCGGCCACCGTGAGAGTAATCTTGGCAAAGCACAAGTTGTTGTCATCTCATCTGCGGTAAAAGACGATAACCCAGAGGTTGTGCTGGCTCGTAGCAAACTTCTTCCCGTTGTGCGCAGGGCAGAAATGCTAGGAGAGTTGATGCGTTTAAAGTGGTCAATTGCAGTTGGCGGTACCCACGGAAAAACTACAACAACATCTTTAATTGCATCAGTTCTGGAAGCAGCGGAGATGGATCCGACAGTAATTAACGGGGGTATCATAAATGCCTTTGGAACCAATGCAAAGTTGGGTGATGGTGACTGGATGGTGGCTGAAGCAGATGAGTCCGATGGCTCCTTTTTGAAACTTCCAGCTACTATTGCCGTGGTTACCAATATAGATCCAGAGCATCTTGATCATTATGGCGATTTTGACGCATTGCGCTCAGCTTTTGATGCTTTTGTTCAAAACATACCGTTTTATGGTTTTGCTGTTCTTTGTTTGGATCATGTAGAAGTCCAAGCGATGATTCCTCGTGTATCTGACCGAAAGGTTGTGACCTTTGGTTTTAGTCCTCAGGCTGATGTGCGTGCAGTCAATGTTAAGCGTATTAAAAGCGGCGTCTGCATGGATGTTGTTATTAATGATCGTAAGGCATTATCTATGCGAACGCTGGAGGCTATTGAATTGCCTATGTATGGAGACCATAATATTCAAAATGCCTTGGCTGCTATTGCTATCGCCAGCGAGATGGGTATTGAAGACAGTATTTTACGTGGTGGGCTGGCAAATTTTGAGGGTGTCAAAAGGCGATTTACAAAAACAGGTGAAATTGACGGCGTCACAGTAATTGATGATTATGGGCATCACCCAGTTGAAATTATGGCAGTTCTTGCTGCCGCCCGTGAAGCTAGTGAGGGTCAAGTTATCGCTGTAATGCAGCCACACAGGTATACTCGATTACGTGATCTATTCGAGGACTTCTGTACTTGTTTCAATGATGCTGATGCAGTCTTGGTAACTGATGTTTATGCAGCAGGTGAGGCTCCAATAAAGGGGTTTGATCGTGATGCTCTCGTTAGAGGTCTTCGCGAACGCGGTCATCGTACTGTTATGCCGTTGCTGGATTTTGATCTTCTGCCTAGCATAGTCAATGATTTAAGTGGTCCAGGTGACATGGTTGTGTTTCTTGGTGCAGGTAATATTACTCAGCTTGCCAATGCGCTTCCTGAAAAGCTTCGTATGTTACGCTACGGAACTGAAGGGAGTATGAAATGATGGTAGATGATCATATTGCCAAAGATCTAATAAATCGTCTTCCTCAGGTACGCGGAAGCTATAGTGCAAATGCGCCCTTAGACAAAATTACTTGGTTCAAGGTTGGTGGTCCGGCTGAGGTGATGTTCCGTCCTGCAGATGTGAAAGATTTAAGGTTTTTCTTATCCACCCGTCCGTTGGATGTACCAGTAACGGTTATAGGGGTTGGATCTAATCTTTTAGTTCGTGACGGTGGCGTACCCGGGGTTGTCATTCGCTTGGGTCGAGAATTTGCCTTCATAGAGAAAGAAAATAATCTGCTAAAAGTAGGAGCTGGTGCACTAGATTATAATGTTGCACAGGTAGCAGAACAATATGGTTTAGGGGGGTTGGAGTTTTTGAGCGGAATCCCTGGCACAATTGGTGGTGGATTACGTATGAATGGTGGTGCTTATGGTTCAGAATTTAAGGATGTCCTTGTCAGAGCTAAAGCTATTGATAGCTATGGAGAGATACATCAACTCACTTCTGGAGATATGGGTTTTGGCTATCGAAGATCGGGTATACTGGAGGATTGGTTATTCGTTGAGGCAGTTCTTGAGGGTGTTCCTGAAGATAGAATAACAATTGCCCAACGTATGAAGACAATAAAAGCAAATCGTGAAAAGTCTCAACCTGTGCGGATGTCTACTGGCGGCTCGACATTTACAAATCCATTGAATGCAAAAGCGTGGGAACTAATTGACGCAGCTGGCTGTCGTGGACTAGTGCATGGTGGTGCAATGGTCTCAGAGAAACATTGTAATTTCTTAATTAACAAAGGGGACGCACTCGCTTCAGATCTAGAGGGTCTTGGAGAAGAGGTTCGAAGACGTGTCTATGAAAAAAGCGGCATCACTCTTGAGTGGGAAATTCAACGTATAGGGGTTCCACTCCATAGTTTGTTGGAGGAGAGCAAACGGTGAAAAAGAAAGTTGCAGTTCTGATGGGTGGCTGGTCGACTGAACGAGAAGTTTCTTTAATTAGCGGTATGGCGGTATTTAACAGTTTGGCTAAAGCTGGTTATCAGGCTACAAAAATTGATGTGCAAGGTGATATAACCTCGTTGCTTTCAAAACTTTCGCCAAAACCAGATGTTGTTTTTAATGCTCTTCATGGGTCTTTTGGCGAGGATGGGTGTATTCAGGGGTTACTTGATATGCTTAATATTCCTTACACATATTCCGGCTTGTTGGCTTCAGCAATTGCTATGGACAAGCCGATGTCTAAGAGACTGTTTGAGAAAGCAGGACTTTTTGTTGCTGAACATATAATTATCAGTCGCGAAGATTTATTCGTTGGAAATTTTATGGATCCACCATATGTCATCAAACCTATTAACGAGGGGTCAAGTGTTGGAGTTCAAATTGTTAAAGAAAAAAGAGATGAGATAAAAGAAGAAGAGGGTGTATGGGCTTACGGTGAGAAGGTCATGGTTGAGGCTTTCATAGAGGGTCGAGAGCTGACAGTTTCTGTAATGGGTGATCTGGCGCTTGCAGTAACTGAAATAACGACAGAGCATGGATTTTATAATTATTCTGCTAAATATGAAGAAGCTGGATCACTACACATATTGCCTGCAAAAATAGATAAGTCAGTTTATGACCAAGCTATGCAAATGGCGGTCACGGCTCACGAGACTCTTGGGTGTCGTGGTGTCACCAGAACTGACTTTAGGTACGATGGAAAGACCCTTTATATCCTTGAATTAAACACTCAGCCCGGAATGACGCCAACGTCTTTGGTTCCAGAGCAGGCTGCCCACGTAGGCCTCTCTTTTGAGGAGCTGGTTTCTTGGATGGTAGAAAATGCGGAGTACGGTCCATGATTTTATCTAGTTTTTTTAGAAAAAAGACAAATTTTTCACCGAAGCGCAGTGAACCTCTAAAACGGGTTATTCCATTTTGGCGCAGATTTAGTGGTATGGTTGCATTAGTCACACTCGGTGTGCTTGGAATTACAAGTGCTGGGGTGTGGAGTTGGAATAATGGGTTGATTACGCGCGCCATTGAACAAACAAAATGGGATCTAATTGCGTTTTCTGGAACGATGGGTTTCACAACGGAAGATGTTTTGGTAGTTGGTCGTTCGCAAACGGCGAAAGTGGACCTTTTGAAAGCAGTTCGTATAGCGAGCGGGGCACCTATTCTTGCTTACGACCTTGATGGAGCGCGCCAACGTGTTGAGTCACTTCCTTGGATCTCAAGTGCGATAGTTGAGAGGATGTTACCTAGTACTATTGTACTGAGTGTTGTAGAACGTCGTCCAGTAGCAATATGGCAGAGAAAAGGCAATTTTGAGCTCATTGACAGTACTGGGAAAATAATTTCGGGCCAAAGTATTGAAAAATACTCTGACCTCTTAGTTGTGGTTGGTAAAGATGCACCAGAAAACACCTCCAACTTACTCGGAATACTTGAGACGCAGCCGCAGCTTATGGATTTGGCCACGTCTGCAGTTAGGGTTGGTGGCAGGCGCTGGAATATACAGCTGAAGGGCAAAATTGATATTAGGTTACCAGCTGAAAGAGAAAGGGCTGCCTGGTCTCGACTTGCTGAATATGAAACTAAATATGGAATTCTGGATCGTAATGTAAGAATTCTTGATCTCAGACTGCCTGATCGTGTAATTGTTCAAAAACATACCAACGGATCAAGAAATAAAATCAAACCCGGAAGGGAAACTTGATCCATGTTGAATTCTCATACAAAAAAAACAGTTTACAATGAAATCTCTAATAAAGTGCGCTCTGGACCTGTTGCTGCACTTGATCTTGGAACAACTAAAGCTTGTTGCTTGATTGCTAAACCCAAACCTGAAGGAGGGTTTGAAGTCAATGGTATAGGCCATCAGATTTCACGTGGTATTCGCTCCGGTACGATCATTGATATGGAACGTACTGAATCAACTATTAGATCCACAATAGAAGCAGCTGAGCAAATGGCGGGTGAGAACATTCGTAATGTTATTGTTAATTTGTCCTGTGGTGAGCCTATATCCCGTTTGATCGCCTATGAGATTTCCATTGCCGGACATGAAATTGGAGATGTTGATTTACGTCGTTTGCTAGATCCTTCAGGTTTAGTAGATAGCAAAAACTTCGAACGTGAACTTGTTCATCTCATCCCAGTTGGCTACAGCGTTGATGGGGACAAGGGAGTGCGTGATCCACGTGGCCTACACGGTCAATCTTTAGGCGTAAATATGCATATCATAACTGCGGCGAGTGGACCATTGCGTAACCTAGAGCAGGGTATTTCTCGTTGTCACTTAAATATTTGTGGCAAGGTAATTACACCCTTTGCATCTGCACTTGCTTGTGTTTCTGAGGATGAGGCCAACTTGGGAGTAACGTGTATCGATATGGGTGGTGGCACTACGACCATGTCGGTTTTCTTTGATGGCGAACTTGTTTTTGTTGACTCTATTCCTATTGGGGGAGCCCATGTTACAAATGATGTAGCTCGTGGGCTTTCAACACCATTCGTTCACGCAGAGCGCATGAAAACTCTTTATGGTAGTGCTATACCAACACCATCTGATAATAATGAAATCATTAAAGTGCCTTTGATTGGTGAGGAAGAGACTGGAGAGACCAATCAAGTTCCCCGTTCGGTTTTGATCGGCATTATTCGCCCCCGTGTAGAAGAAACACTTGAGATAGTTCGCGATAGATTGATTGATGCTGGTTTCGATAAAGTTGCTGGTCGTCGCATCGTCATTACTGGAGGCGCCTCTCAGCTTTCAGGGGTTAAAGAGTTGGCTGGAAAAATTCTTGATAAACAAGTTCGTTGTGGAAAGCCAGATAAGGTAGAAGGACTTGCTGAGTCTGTGGCTGGTCCAGCTTTTTCTACATCTGTTGGACTATTACACTTTGTTTTTAATAATTCAGCGAGAGAAGCCAACAATGCTTACAAACCTGCTGATGAACCAAATAGCCATTTTGCACGCTTTGGACAGTGGTTAAGGGAGAGTTTTTAATGATTTTTCAATAATTTAAGGAAAGTATATAACAGGAAAGAATAACAATTTACGGCAAATGAGAGATATCTCAGCAATTCTCTACTCATTGCCACTTGGAATTGGAGGCTGAAATGAGCATTAATTTGACAATCCCCAACAGCAACACACCCCAACTTAAACCCCGCATTACTGTAATCGGCGTTGGAGGTGCCGGTGGGAATGCAGTTAATAATATGATTGATAAGCAATTAGAGGGTGTAGAATTTGTTGTTGCGAATACAGATGCACAGGCATTATCTCTATCCAAGACAGACAGTCGGGTTCAATTGGGAGCAAATGTTACTGAGGGACTTGGAGCAGGTTCTAAACCTGAGGTTGGTCGCGCAGCAGCGGAAGAGTCTTTAAGCGAGATCGAGGAACAGATTAGGGATTCTCACATGGTTTTTATTGCGGCTGGTATGGGCGGGGGGACCGGAACTGGTGCTGCACCAGTCGTCGCCAGGGCAGCTAAGGAAAAAGGAATTCTTACTGTTGGTGTAGTTACAAAACCATTTCAATTTGAGGGAATGCACCGCGATACCATTGCTGATGCGGGCATCAAGGATTTGGAACAATTCGTGGATACCCTTATTGTCATACCAAATCAAAATCTATTCAGAGTTGCTAATGAACAAACAACTTTCGCCGATGCTTTTAATATGGCCGACGAAGTTCTTTACTCTGGTGTTCGGGGTGTTACTGACCTAATGGTCATGCCGGGTCTCATTAATCTTGATTTTGCCGATATTCGTTCAGTAATTAGTGGTATGGGAAAAGCTATGATGGGAACGGGTGAGGCTGAGGGAGAGCGCCGTGCTCTGGATGCAGCTGAGGCAGCTATCTCAAATCCTTTGCTTGATGATTGTACTATGACGGGTGCCAAGGGTGTTTTAATTAATATCACGGGCGGTCAAGATATGACATTGTTTGAAGCTGATGAGGCTGCAAACAGAATTAGATCGGAGGTGGATGTTGATGCTTACATAATATTTGGATCAACTTTTGATGATAGTCTCGCTGGAAAAATCCGGGTTTCAGTTGTTGCTACTGGTATGGATCGTGAGGCTATAACAACTCCTGCTCCTACATTTTTGTCTATATCCTCTGCAGAAGTAAAAAGTCAAGAAATAAGGGATTGCCCTGTGGCTGAAATTCCTGTTTCAAATACCCATAATATCTCTGAAGTCAATGAGGATGCCGAGATGGAAGACTTAGAGTGTATATCCAATACATCTGATATTAATGAAGGATCCTCTGAAGAAGTTGATCTTGAAATTCCAACTACTGAATCAGTCCGTGAGGCTATGAAAGTTGCTGCTTTGGAAGAAACTGACATCGAAGATGCCAAAGTTGAGAGAGTTTCCCTTGCATCTGACACACAAGCTAATTCTGCTCATGAAGAAGAAAAATCAAATAAAAAAGAGACGATTCTGCAAGGGGAACCGATGCCTGCAACTCCAGGGAAAAATACTGAGGATGCTTTTATTCCTGAAGCCCCAATTTGTGCGACTGGCGAGCAGGGCCCAAAGTTAGCAGATCCGTTTGCAGCAGCAGCAATGACTAATGGTAGTAAAAGTACAGAAATAAAACCCAAAGCTACAGAACACAGTCTAAAAAAACAAAGTTTGTTTGAACGTGTCACGGGCTTGACAGGTAGCACTAGTGATGTGGCAGAATCTGCAGTCTTTGAGCCAAAAATTGCAATTCCTCCCGTAGATTCTAAGTCGACAACAATCGCAACCTCTGTCGAGATAGAGGAAGAAAACCAATTAGTCAGTATGGATAGAGTTGAACGCTCAGCTTCGTCTCAGGGTGAAGCAGACTTGCTTGATATCCCCGCTTTTCTGCGTCGTCAGGCTAACTAGAAGGAAATGACAACAAAATAAAGAATCGTAAGTTTTTAACGTCTATTTTATCTTGTCCTATCTTTTGGTTATCAGTAACAATTTGATATATAAACTAAGCTTTTCGTGTTTTTTTATGTTCGGGCTAAAATAGCTTGGATACCTGCTTAAGTCATTGAAATAAATTTATAAAAGTGATGTAACACATCGTAACAAAGTGTTATTTGAAAGCTGCTTAAAGCATTGATAAGATTAATTAGTTTTTGAATAAATTTATCCAAACAAATCTATCAGGATTTGACTAAATAATAGCTAAGTGATGAAAATATGATCAAGCAAAAGACTTTTAAGAATTCAATTGGCTGTATGGGCGTAGCTCTTCATTCTGGTCATAAGGTTTCTATGACACTAAAGCCTGGTGAGCCTGATAGTGGAATCATTTTTAAGCGTACAGACATAGCGGGTAAAGGTGCTATCATCAAAGCAAGTTGGGATAATGTAGTTGAAACTACACTATGTACAACACTAGCGAATGAGGAGGGCATTACAATTGCTACGGTGGAACACTTAATGGCAGCGTTATCTTCTTCTGAAATAGACAACGCTTTGATTGAAGTCAATGGTCCTGAAGTCCCCGTCATGGATGGTAGCGCTGCCCCTTTTATCTTTCTTGTAGAATGTGCTGGTACAGTTGAACAGGAAAGACCTCGCAAATTTATTCGTGTCCTCAAAGCTATATCAATAGGCGATGACAAAAAATCCGTAAGTATTGTCCCCTCTGACAGTTTTACAGTCGAATTTGATATTGATTTTGAGAGCGCTGCTGTTTCGCACCAGTCGTACTCAATTTGTTTAGACGGTGAGAACTTCAAAAACGAGGTTTCACGTGCACGTACTTTTGGTTTCCTCCATGAGGTTGAAGCCTTACGAGCAGCTGGTCTTGCTAAAGGCGGATCTTTGGAAAATGCCGTTGTTGTTAGTGGTGATAAAATTATCAATGAAGATGGCTTGCGTTATGATAATGAATTTGTCCGACATAAAGTTCTTGACGCAGTCGGTGATCTTTACCTAGCAGGAGGCCCAATATTTGGCCATTTTCATGGAGTTTGTTCTGGCCATGAGGGTACAAATAAATTGCTCAGGGCTCTTTTTGAAGATAAAAATGCTTGGTGTTATGAAGATATGTCAATGAGCAAGGTTCCTGCCAAAGAATCATCACGCTTGTGGTCTGTCGATGTAGCGGGTTCTGAAGTTTCAGCCACGGCTTGATTATTGGCTAAATGCATTTAACTTTTGAAAGTTCAATAAGACGGGAACTTCCCGTCTTTTTTTTATTTATTTAAAATTTTTTGCTTGATTGGTGCCCTTGGTATTTCACAATTACACTAAGGGCATGATATAATCGTACCTTCTATTTTCGTATAGGATTAATATTGAAATGATAAGATGGATATTTTGAATAAATTAGGTAGAAAGTGTGATAGTTGCTTAGTTCTCACGCTTCTAATAATTTTACTTTTTTTTGCGGCCTGTACGCAAGAAGCCCCAGTAGAGGAATATGTAGAACGTCCAGTTGAAGAAATCTACAATGAGGCCCTAAATGTATTTGAAGAGGGGGATTATGATGAAGCAGCTTACCTGTTTGACGAGGTTGAGCGACAACATCCATACTCTAAGTGGGCAACCAAGGCGCAATTAATGTCTGCGTACAGTTTCTATCAAGATGACGCATATGATAACGCCGTGATTGCGCTTGATAGATTTATACAATTGCACCCATCGAATGCTGACACACCTTATGCCTACTACCTGAAAGCTTTATGCTATTATGAGCAAATTTCAAATGTTACCCGTGACCAAAACATGACAGAGGTTGCTACAAAAATCCTGAAAGAGCTTATTAAACGTTTTCCGAAATCCAAATATGCTAAAGATGCAAAATTAAAGCTGGATTTAACCCGTGACCATCTTGCAGGTAAGGAAATGCAGATCGGTCGCTATTATCTCAAACAAAGGCACTACCTAGCAGCTATAAACCGCTTTAAAACTGTTGTTGCAGATTTTCAAAGCACAACCCATGTACCTGAAGCTTTGCATCGGTTGGCGGAAGCCTATGTTGCACTGGGAATACAGTTGGAAGCGCAAAAAGTAGCTGCAGTATTGGGTCACAACTTTCCTGGTAGTAATTGGTATGCGGACTCTTATGCTTTGGTTGAAGGTAAGCTTACCAAACCTCAGGAAGATGACCCTTGGTATAAGTTGTGGTAATTAGAATTTAATGCTGCAATCCCTTTCCATCCGTGATGTAGTCTTGATCAAACATCTTGATTTGTCTTTTGACGAGGGTTTAGTCGTTCTAACTGGCGAAACAGGTGCCGGAAAGTCTATTCTTCTGGACGCTCTTGGGTTAGCTCTTGGAGTGCGGGCTGAGGTACGTCTTGTACGTCATGGAGCTAAACAAGCTGTCGTAAGTGCAACCTTTAACATTCGTCTTGAAAACAGTATAGACAAAATTCTTGATAAACATGGTCTGGAAGTTGGTAATAATGAGTTAATTTTACGCAGAGTTTTAACCTCTAATGGCAAATCCCGATCTTTTATCAATGATCATCCAGTTAGTGTCTCTTTACTAAAAAAAATAGGAGAGACTTTGGTAGAGGTGCATGGTCAATTTGAAAGTCACCGTCTAATCAATACTTCAAATCATTGTGGATTGCTTGATTCGTATGGTGGCTTGAAACAGGAGCAGGCGAAAGTATCCCACCTCTATCACTCTTGGCATAAGGCAATGCTGGCACGTGATGAAGCAGAAGCAGAAATGATTCAGACACGTCGAGACAAGGATTTTTTGGTTCATGCATTTAACGAACTTAAAAACCTTGCACCAAAGAAGGGGGAGGATGCAGAACTTGCGTCCCAACGTACAATGCTTATGAATGGTGAGCACTTGATTGAAGCCATGAATAAAGCTCTGGTAGAGTTAACTAGAGCTGAAGGAATGGAAGGGCGGTTGCGCAACATTAGTTACCAGTTGGAACTTGTAGCCAGTAAGGCCAATGGTCGTCTGGATGAGGTTGTTGCAGCACTTGATAGAGCTGCTATTGAAGTTGCTGAGGGGCAAGGAGCTCTGGAAAAAGCCTGCTCAGGAATTGATCTTGACCCAAAAAAGCTAGAGGCTATCGAGGAACGTTTATTTGCCCTACGTGCACAGGCTCGCAAGCATAACGTAGATGTAAATGAACTAGAAAGCCTCCTAATTCAAATGGAAGCTAAGCTTTCTGATGTTGAGGATGGTGAGGGTAGATTAAAAGAATTAGAAATTGCAGCTAATGAGGCAAAAAATTCTTTCTTCACTCAAGCCAAAGCGCTCTCCGCCGCTCGTTCTAAGAAGGCAACTGAACTCGATATAGGAGTTAGTGCTCAGCTTGCACCTCTGAAAATGAAAAACGCTACCTTTAGCACTCAAGTTTTGAAGTTAGAAGAATCTGCTTGGGGTCCTAATGGATTTGATCAGGTCATTTTCCAGGTTTCTACAAACCTCGGTGCTGAAGCAGGCCCATTAAGCAAGATAGCTTCTGGGGGGGAAATTTCTAGGTTTATGCTAGCTTTGAAAACTGTGTTGGCAGAATCCGATGCTATACCCACCATTATATTTGATGAGGTCGATTCTGGTATTGGTGGAGCAGTAGCTGCTGCAGTTGGTGAGCGATTATTAGACATAGCTAAAAGTGCTCAAGTTCTGGTTGTTACTCATTCTCCTCAAGTTGCTTCGTGTGGCACGCATCATTGGCGGGTATCAAAATCAGATGTTGAAAATCAAGTAATAACAAAAATAGAAATCCTGGATGAGGATGAAAGAAAAGAAGAAATAGCACGTATGTTAGCTGGAATAGAGGTAACGAAAGAAGCACGAGCAGCAGCCAAGAGTCTTTTGCAGGATACAAGCCAGTGACTGGTAACTTGCGTGATGTTCCGGTTAATAAGCTAACTGTTCCAGAGGTGCTTACTGAATTGGCTAATTTGGCAAAAGAGATTGCCATTCACAATATTGCTTACTTTCAAGAGGACGACCCTAAAATCAACGATGCTGCATATGATGCCTTAAAACAACGTAATAGTGCCATAGAGGCAAAATTTCCAGATCATATCCGTGCTGATAGTCCTTCAAATCAGATTGGTGCGCCTCTTCTAGGGGGGTTTCCTAAGGTTATACATTCTCAGCCGATGCTCTCCCTGAGCAATGTATTCAAAGAAGTTGAATTACAGGAATTTATAGATGGGGTTAGGCGGTTTTTGAAAGAGCTTGCAGACAATCCTTCTCTCCCCCTTGAGGTGGTCTCCGAACCAAAAATTGATGGCCTGTCTATTTCACTTCGCTACGAGCGAGGCACTTTTGTTCGAGGTGCAACAAGGGGCGATGGAGCTACGGGGGAAGATGTTACAACCAATGTGCGAACCTTAAAGAACCTTCCCCAAACATTACCCGGTAATGTTCCAGAGGTGCTTGAGGTTCGTGGAGAAATTTATATGTCTAAAACAGACTTTGAGAACCTAAACGCTGAGCAAAAGGCTAGTGGGGGTAAAGTTTTCGCTAATCCACGAAATGCTGCTGCTGGAAGTCTTCGTCAACTGAATAGTAATATTACTGCTTCAAGGCCCCTATCTTTTTTTGCCTACTCTTTAGGAGAAGTATCTACCCCCGTATCGGGGACACATTGGGGTATTTTACAAAAGTTAAAAAAATGGGGCTTTCCAGTAAATACAGAAACTAAACTTTGTACCAGCGTAGCCTCTGCAATTTTATATTTTAATAGCCTTTATGAGAGCCGTGCGGACTTGGGCTATGACATTGATGGAATTGTGTACAAGGTCAACCGAATTGACTATCAGGAGCGTCTGGGGGTTTTGTCACGTACTCCACGCTGGGCAGTTGCTCATAAGTTTCCTGCAGAAAAAGCGATAACCACTATAAATGCCATTGATATTCAAGTTGGACGTACAGGGGTATTAACTCCAGTTGCAAGGTTGAAACCAGTTACTGTAGGTGGCGTTGTAGTTTCAAATGCAACTCTGCATAATGAGGATGAAATTTCTAGAAAGGATGTTCGTATTGGAGATACTGTGATAATTCAGCGCGCTGGTGATGTTATCCCACAGGTTGTGAAAGTAGTTGTGGAAAAAAGACTAAAGACAAGTCAGGTGTATGAATTTCCTAATGAATGTCCTGAATGTGGAAGTCAAGCTGTGAAAGTAAATGACGAAGCTCGTCGATGCTGTACTGGTGGCCTAATTTGCCCGGCCCAGGCAATTGAACGCCTCAAGCATTTTGTATCCCGTGATGCTTTTGACATTGGGGGAATGGGTAGCAAACATACAGAGAGCTTTATTAGTGATGGGTTAATTCGAAGCCCTGCAGATATCTTTCGTTTAGCAGATCATGTGAACCATATTAAAAATAAAGAAGGATGGGGTGGTAAATCTGTTGAGAATCTTATTGCCTCCATTGATGACAAGCGCGTGATCTCACTTGAACGCTTTATATATGCACTTGGTATTAGCCAGGTAGGGAAAGCAACTGCTCAACTTTTAGCCAAGCACTATGGGACATTGAGTACTTGGCGTAAGGCAATGGTGGCGGCTGAAGAATTGGGATCAGATGCCTTTAGTGACTTGACGAATATTGACGGTATCGGCCCATCAGTAGCTGGAGACTTGGTTAAGTTTTTCCAGGAAGAGCATAATTACCAGGCTGTTGCTGATTTAGAAGAGCAATTGACTATTGAGGACTTTGTAACCCCTGATGTCTCGTTATCCCCCTTGGCTGGAAAGACTATGGTATTTACTGGATCTATGGAAAAAATGAGCCGAGGTGAGGCTAAGTCTAAAGCAGAAAGTTTGGGCGCTAAAGTTGCTGGGTCTGTCTCGAAAAAAACAGATTTTGTGGTTATTGGAGCAGAAGCGGGGTCAAAAGCTCGTAAGGCTGAGGAGTTGGGAGTTAAGATCTTGAGTGAGTTGGAATGGCTGGAAATGGTTGGGATTCAGAAAAATTAAGAATTTTTTTGGAACTTATTTATTTTATCAAATTTAGTTCAATAGTTTGGGTAAATCCTTTATGGCAATGTCAATGAGTGCATCTCCTTTCTTTCCAGAGGCCTTGTCAGCTAAAATACGGCGGCTCCCCTCTAAGGCAACTTCAATAGCAGCCAAACGGATTTCATCGCGGGCTGTCGTTTCCGCCTGTGCAATACGGTCTTGTGCTTGACGTTCGCGTCTTTTAACTAGTGCATTCAAGTCTGCAGTAGCCTTTTCGACAAGATATTGGGCATCTTTTTTTGCACGTGCAGTAAGTTCCTCTGCTTCATTTGCGGCATCACGTTGTTTACGTTCATAAGAAGCTAAAAGATCTTGGGCCTCTTCACGAAGACGAATAGACTCTTCAATGTTTTTTCGTATTTCCTCACTTCTCTCGTCAAGGGCAACAGATATTTTTTGGTAAACGGTCTTACCTGCAAGTGCAATTGTAATGATAAATGCAATTAAAACAAAAAATTGAGGATCCTCGTAGAAAGGCTCATGAGCAATATTTGTGATTGTTTCAGATGAATAGGCATTTTTAATCATTGGCGATCCTCCAAGACTTCAGAAATTACCTTACTTACATCTTTTTTGTTGAGAGTTTCACCAAGTATTTTTTCAGTTGTGTTCAAAGCAACGTCAGTCGCAACTTTATCTATGGCTGCCATTGCGACTTCCTTTGCGGCTTGTATGCGATCTTCAGCAACATTAATTTCTTTTTCGAGCTTCTCCGACAATTCTTCTTGTTTTTCAGCAATATCCATAGCAATGCGTTTGTGTGTTTCTATAATAATTGCGTATGCATTTGTACGCGCTTCCTCTTGCGCCTTTGCGTATGATTTGGCTGCAATTGCTGCGTCTTCTCTGTATGATTCTGCTTTTTTTAAGTTGTCTTCGATTTTGTGCTGACGTTCTTCAAGCACCTGAGAAATACGTGGTAAAGAAACTCTAGACATCAGCGTAAGTAGGGCTGCAAATGTGATCACAAGCCAGATTAATTGTGGAGGATAGGTGGCGATATCTAATTGTGGTAAGCCAGCGGCTTGTGCCTGACTTACAGAAAATCCTACACAGAGTCCTAAAATTGAAATCAAAAGAAATGTTGTTTTCAATATTATCACGAATTGCTCCTGAAGTTCGCCGCTTGCATACTTTAGCTAGAAATAATAATGATCTGTTGGTTCAACTTTACGTGAATAAAATTAGAAATGAGATCAATAGTGCATATAAGGCAACGGCTTCAACCAGCGCAAAACCGAGCATGGCTAGGCCAAAAACCTGGCCACGAGAGGCAGGGTTTCTTGCAATGGAGCTAATAAGTGATGAGAATATGCTACCTATACCAGCACCAACTCCACCAAGGCCTATAACGGCAAGTCCGGAGCCAATCATTTTTGCTGCATCAATTTCCATAGTCTTAAATCCTTAGTTTCTAATTTTTACAAAGTTTCTTGGGTTAAAAATCAAATTTCTCAATAAGTTATTAGTGCAAATTAATAGCATCATTTAAGTACAAGCACGTCAAAACTGTAAAAACATATGCTTGAAGAAATGCCACCAGAAATTCAAAGGCCGTAAGGGCAACGTCAACTGATAGTGGGGCCCATCCACCAAAAATGCCCAAAGGTATTACAAAACCTGCAAAGACTTTCATCATGGTATGGCCAGCCATCATGTTAGCGAACAAACGAATTGATAAGCTGATTGGCCGTGAGAGATATGAGAGAACCTCTATGGGTACTAACACAGGAGCCATTAACATCGGGATCCCAGAGGGCAAGAAAAAGCTAAAAAAATGTAAGCCGTGGCGCGCAATTGCGATTACGGTTACTCCCAGAAACACCACGAGGGCCATTGCAAAAGTTACAACAATGTGGCTTGTGAAGGTAAATGCGTAAGGGATTAAGCCAATTAGATTTGCGAACAAAATGAACATAAATAGTGAAAATACAAATGGGAAATATTTGCGTCCCTCAGAACCTACATTGTCACGGATCATTCCTGCAATAAATTCATAACTGATTTCGGCCAAAGATTGCCAACGACCTGGAACTAATAACCGTTTGCGCATACTAAGAGATAGAAAAAGTGATATGGCGGCGACCGTTAACACCATGAACAGGCCCGAATTGGTTAGTGATGCATCAATTTGACCTAGTTGAATTGGAACAAGGGTTTTAATTGTGAATTGTTCTAATGGGTTAGCCACTTTGTTTGCCGCCTATTTACTTTTTTTCTCATTTATGACTAGTTTTTTTTGTTTGATCAATGTAGACACATCAGTAGTTGTTTCTGCAAGTCCTTGTGTTGTTTCAAAATTACTAGCCGCACGGTAAACATTTAAAACTCCTGCACCTGCTCCTAAAAAAAAGAATAATACCAGAAACCACGGCCTTGTATCTAACCAGTAATCTAAAAAGTATCCGATTCCAACACCCACAATCAAAGCCGAAACCATTTCAGTACCAACACGAAGTGCCAAACTATAGATTGGTGTGCGCTTTTTCTCGATCGAGGTGCTATGGTCTTCACTTGCACAGCTCTTTCTTCGTGCTCGATTCAAACGTTTGTCTAGATCTTTCAAATTCTCCAAAGAGGTATGGTCGCTATTACTCATCAGCGCACTTTTAGATCTTCGTTAAGATGGATCGATTAAATTTTACAATAAAAAATTAAAGATCTGCTAGATGCATGTCAAGCTCCAATAGGTTCAGTTACGCACATGTTGCAATTATCTTAAATATACTATGTTCAATTTTTCTGGAAAAAATCTGTAATTATGCAAAACTTTGGTGTTTTTCTGCGAATTCTAGGTCCACAGAAACTAGTTTTGAAACTCCCCGCTCTGACATGGTAACACCAAAAAGACGGTCCATTTTTGCCATGGTCAGGCGATGATGTGTGACAACCATAAATCTTGTAGTTCCTGTTGATGCCATTTCCTTTAGCAAAGCACAAAACCTATCAACGTTTGAGTCATCCAGCGGTGCGTCTACCTCGTCGAGCACACATATTGGTGCGGGATTGGTCAAGAAAACACCAAATAAAAGAGCTAGGGCTGTGAGGGCTTGCTCCCCTCCGGAGAGTAACGATAGGCTTTGCAAGCGTTTTCCAGGTGGACTTGCCATAATTTCTAGTCCAGCCTCAAGTGGATCTTCTGAATCTACCAAATTTAGGTGGGCGTGGCCACCACCAAACAAACGTTCAAATAGTTTACGAAAATGCATATCTACCTCTTGAAAAGATTTTAGAAGTCTTTGACGTCCCTCCCTGTTCAATTCAGAAATACCTTTTCGTAGTTTAGCAATAGCCTCGATTAGGTCATCTCGCTCAATTTCCAACGATTGAACTTTCTCAGTTAATTCTTTTGTCTCCTGTTCTGCGCGTAAATTAACAGGCCCCATGTTCTCGCGCTCGTTTACAAGACGTTCAACCCTGCGTTCAGTAGCGTTCAGTTCTGGTAATGCTTTTTCTTTATCTAGGCCAGCAATATTAAACAACTGCTCTGGGTTGACATCTAGTTTTTCAAGAACCCGCTCATTAATACTTTTTACTGCTTGTTCAACTTGTTCGACTAAGCCCTGAGCTCTGACTCTGTCCTCCCTGGCTTTAGCTAAAGTTGCCTCTGCATTGCGTAGTGTTTTTTCTGCACCAGCTAAATGATTTTCCGCCTTGGCAAGTTTATCAGCGGACTCAGTTCGCATTAATTCCAATTGGTGTATATTCTGAGCAAGAACATCACGGCGTTGCTCAATGTCCTTTGGCAGGGCAAAGAGACGGTTGATTTCATTCGTTTCAATTGCGTTTCGTTCAGTTAAATTCTTGATCTGGTCTTTGGCGCTTTTGAACCGTGCTTGCCAATTTGCCAAATCATTTTCAATACTTATGAGACGATGGCGCCGATCCTCTGCAGCTCTGATTAGTGAGTCAAACTTGCTTTGGAACTCAACTTGAACAGCTCTGTGTTCCGCTAAATCCGCACGAAGCGTCGTAATTTTACTCTGAATCAAATTGGTGTCGGGTAATTTTTTTAAAGTCTGTTTATTTTCAAAGGCTCGTGCTTCAGCCTCCACAATATCAGCTTTATGTGTTTTAGCTGTTTCAACAAGGGCTAAAATCTTAGAAGAATGGTGTGCGGCCTTCTCTTTAAGGACAGTTAGTGTATCACGTGCTTTGTCGTAATTGCAGTTCGCAACTTCTGCGTTTGCTCTAGCTTCACGCTCTGCTGCTTGAGCCTCAGCTGCCTCATTTTGGGCTTTTGTGACATTTGCATCGGCTCGGGCTACATCGGCTCGGGCATCGGCTAGAGAGTCACGAATTATGTTTAATCGATTTCGTTGTTGAAGCCTTGCAGCGGCAGCAGTTTCTGCTCCAGCTGTAACTGTATAACCATCCCAACGCCACATAGCTCCCTCTTGTGAGACAAGGGATTGTCCTTGCGTGAGACGCTCGGCAAGGCGTGTGCCATCAGCCTCTGCACTTATGATGCCAATTTGGCTTAGTCGTCGATTGAGGGCAGCAGGTCCTGAGACTACTCGGCTTAGAGGTTCAGCTCCTTCTGGGAGTTCTGCCGTTTTTGTGAAGGGTAGCATGTTGCGCCACGTGACAGGGGCAGACTCCAAGCTCGAAGCAGACAAATCTTCCCCCAAGACTGCACCCAGAGCTGCCTCATAACCAGGTTTGACTGTAACTTCGTCTATTATGGCCGGCCACTCGTTACTGTCATCAGATTTCAAAACGTCAGACAGGGCTTGCTCCTCTGCGAGAAGCCGAGTTAATTTATTTTGAAAAGAATGTTGTTGGCTAACAACTTGAGAAATTGCTTCAGTAGTTTTAATACGCAGTTGATCAGCGGCATCAGCAAGTTTGCGGAGCTTATTGCGAGCTACATCATGTTTCTGTAGTTCTTTCTTTGCATCGCTTAGGACGCTTTGGGCTATGGCTTTATCCTCTATATTTGCTTTTTGTGCCTCGGCTTCATTTAAGCGTGACTTTAGGCGTTCTACCCGGCTCATCAAATCATCTACAGCTTGATTTAAGCTGGAGCGTTTTGCTTCATCTTTTGCAAATTTATTGTTTAACTCATTTAATTCGGTGTCTAAGGCGTTTACTGCTTGGTTGGCTTGTACGAGATTTTCTTTTGCAATTTCACTACTTTTTTCTTCTTGAAGGCAAACAGTCTTTGTTCTCTGGTGTTCTTCATCTAAATTTTTGATCGCTTTGGTGGCGTCCTTTGCTAGCAAATGTTCACGTTCAAGATCAGCTTCAATTTGTAATATTCTTCTTTCTGTTTCTAGCTGAGCAGCGTCCACACGGTTTTTCTCTTCATTTAAGTTGTTGCGAGCAACGTTGAGGCTATGAAGTTTGGCTGCGGCTTGAGCCTCCATTTGACGTAGCTTAGGAAGTTTTGTCGCTGCTTCAACTTGAGTTTTTGAGGCAGATGCTGTTTGAATGGTTAGTTCGTTTACTCCATTACTGGAGATTTTGAGGTCGCTACGATACTGGTCTAGTTTTTCAGTTGCATCTCTCCAGCGCAAATAGTAAAGGGTTGCTTCTGCTCGGCGAATATGATCTGATAAATTTCGATAGCGGTTAGCTTGACGACTTTGTTTTTTAAGCCCTTGTAATTGTTCTTCAAGAGTGTTGAGAATATCCTCAAGGCGATCTAAATTGGTTTCCGCACCTCGTAAACGCAGCTCGGCCTCGTGTCGACGGGAATGCAGTCCGGTAATCCCGGCTGCTTCCTCTAAAAGTGATCGACGTTGAGAGGGCTTAGCTCGGATTACGGCACCAATTCGACCTTGTGAGACCATGGCCGTTGAACGGGCGCCTGTTGATGAGTCTGCAAAAAGAAGTTGTACATCTTTGGCTCGCGTTTCTACTCCATTGACCCGATAGGTCGAACCTTTTTCTCGTTCAATGCGGCGACTAATGTAAAGTTCCTCAAATTCGTTGAACTGAGGTGGTGCGGAGCGTTCAAGATTGTCCAAGTCAAGCACAACTTCAGCAATATTACGTGCTGGGCGGTCTGCGGTGCCACCAAAAATGACATCTTCCATACCAGAGCCACGCATTTGCTTTGCAGATGACTCGCCCATAACCCACCGTAGCGCTTCAACCAGGTTTGACTTGCCACAACCATTTGGCCCAACAACTCCTGTGAGGCCAGGTTTGATCTCCAGTTCGGTAGGGTCAACGAATGACTTAAACCCTGTTAATCTAAGTTTTGAAAAGTAGAGCAAAATATAACTTCCCAGTTTATTCTATTGCTTTTTTATTAGAGCTTTGTCCAGTAGATCCTTAAAATCCTCGTAAGGAAGGTTACCGGGGACTATTTGCCCATCAATGAAGAATGTAGGGGTTGATTTTACTCCCAAGTGTTTCTCAGCTTCCTTTGCCTTTGCCTCTATAGCAGCTAGAAGCTCTTTATCATCCAAACAATTTTTTATGTCATCGATACTCATACCACTAAGTCTTGCAATCCCTGAAATGGCGTCAAAGGGAGCGTCACTGTAGGCCCACGTTTTTTGTGAGCGAAATAAAGCACTAGTCATAGGTAAATAATTATCCTGTCCTGAACAACGTGCTATCATAGCTGCTGCTAAAGCAAGATTACCGAGTGGAAAATCCCAGAACACCATGCGCAATTTTCCCGTATCGATATAATCTCTCTTGATAATTGGTAAGGTATCCGTATGAAATGCAGCACAATGGGAGCAAGTCAAAGAAGAATATTCAATCATAGTGATTGGTGCATCAGGACTGCCAATTGACTTCTCCGCCATGGCCTCACTTATTGATATCTTTCCTGCAAAAGAATGATTGACTGTAATTAGCAATAGGAAAATTGCTATACCTAGTGTTATGCGGGGCAAAAGACTCTCCTCTAATACAATATGTAGTTGAACTATAGAATTGCAACTGCCCTTGAGTCGACTCCTTTTCATCAGTTAGGACAGACTTTTTATTGTTAATTACCTATAACTTTTCTTATAAAAAGCCTTGCTGATTTGAGTTGAAGGCTGCCAAGAGTGCTTATGTAAGGTTTTTTGGGGTCTTGCTTAGTATAGCGCGACCCAATTGTTCAAGAGCATTACGTAGATCATTATCAACGACATCGCCCAGGCATTCACGCAGGTTTTGCTCCTCTTTTTCTGATAAAAGGCGGGGTGGGGAAAAAGTGTTTTTTGGTACTTTATTAAGTGGGCCTTGAGTAATTCGTATACGTTCAACTGCGCAAAATCCAAAATAAGTGTTAATGCGTTCGATTAGTAGTGACTCAAGGTGCTGCAGTTGTATAGCCAACCCGCCATTATCAATACGTAAATGCAGAGTTCCTTTACTCTTAAGTGATCGAGGGTAGTCAATTTTTTCTGGAACACAATGTTGTGCCAGATATTCACCCGCTATTTCAGGCCAATCACTTACAATGGATACATCTGCAAATCCCCGCTTTTCAAATATTGGTTTGACAAGCTTCACAACTTGACTGGCTAATGTTTTTGGCGCACCACTTTTTTTTTTATTTCCGTTACTCATCATCTGTTTATGATAAACACATGAGAAAGGTTGAACAAGAACGACTGCAAAATAGACTGCTCGAATGGTATGCTTCTAGTGGACGTATTTTACCATGGCGAGTAAAGAATGGCCTTGTAGATCCGTACAGGGTTTGGCTCTCAGAAGTCATGCTTCAGCAAACTACAGTTGCGACTGTTCAGCCATTCTTTGAGAATTTTATTCGGCGGTGGCCTTCTATTGAAGAGTTGGCAAATGCCAAATTAGATGAAGTCCTGCATGCCTGGCAAGGGCTAGGCTACTACTCTCGAGCTCGAAATCTTCATAAATGCTCACGCATAGTTATGGCTCAATATAAAGGAAAATTTCCTGACAATGAGATGGAGTTGCTTCGTCTTCCTGGTATTGGTCCTTATACTGCGGCAGCTATCTTGGCATTTGCATTTGGTTATCCAAGTGCACCGGTTGATGGAAATGTAGTAAGGGTAATTTCAAGGTTAATGAACGAGCACACTCCTTTACCTGCCCTGCAAACTAAAATCTCGAAATTATTTTCCCCAATTGTTCCTAAAGATAGTCCTGGTGATTTTGTGCAAGCAATAATGGATATTGGTGCTACGATCTGCATGCCAAGAAAATTAAATTGTAATCAATGCCCATTATTTCAGTTCTGCAAAGCTAACAAACGTGGTGTGGCTGAAAAATTGCCTGTGAGAGCAATGAAGAAAAAGAGACCAACGCGCCAGGGTGTTATCTTTTGGTTGGAAAATACAAATGGAAAAATTTTACTTCGACGACGACCTGAAACAGGTTTACTTGGTGGTATGATGGCATTTCCCTCAACAGACTGGTGTGAAAAAAATTGGGACCTAGATGAGGCTATAAAAGGAGCCCCCTACAATGCTAAATGGCAACTGTTGGCAGGAACGGTTCAACACACTTTCTCCCACTTTCATCTGGAATTAACAGTACTTACAGGTCATTCCCACATAAGAAAAGAAGCACCAGATCTTTGGGTCCGTCCTGAAAACTTTGCAAATTATGCTTTGCCGACTCTGATGAAGAAAATAGCAGAACATGTAATTAAGCTCTCTGATGATAGAGATACTAAGAAGATTATTTTTTGAAATAAAAACGAGCTAATTTACTTTTTTAGTAAATTTAGTCTGCATAAGTAACGAGGGCTTCAAAAGGGACTTCTTTTAGTTTCTTCCGGCCACTCAAGAAGCTTAATTCGATTATGCAGGCAGTGCCAACCACATTAGCACCCACTTTTTCAAAAAGTTCAATAGAGGCCCCCATAGTGCCACCAGTCGCCAATAAGTCATCCAAAATTACCACTCGTTGTCCCTCTTCAATCGCATCTTCTTGTATTTCTATTATGTCTGAACCATATTCTAGTTCATATTCGAGGGAAATAACTTTACCTGGTAGCTTGCCTTTTTTTCGAATCATAGTAAATCCACAACCAAGTTTAAGCGCTACAGGCGCTACCACAAGAAAGCCACGGGAATCGATACCAGCAAGGATATCAGGTTTAAAATGACTAATTTTTTCTGACAGTAGTTCAATAACAATCTGCCATGCGTTAGAGTTCGCTAGAAGGGTTGAGATGTCATAAAAAAGAATTCCTGGTTTTGGAAAGTCGGGAATAGCACGAATGTGATCTTTAATTTCAATCATTTTGAACATTTCAATTTTAATTCTTCGTAGTAACTTGGACAATGATATGTTTGTTGTAAAGTAATTTAAACGTATTCTGATGTTGTGCTTTGTGTCAGGGGCGGGCTAATTCTTCCCAAATTGCATAGTCCTTGCGGAAATCAACAAGGGACCGCCAAACTTTATTAAAGTTTTTATCAACAGAAGATTGCTCTATTACGACCTCTTTCCAAGAATCCTTAAGTGCAGATAATATTCCTATAGGCCACCGTTTAATTGTCACCCCTTTCGCTGTCAATTCCTTTAGCGCACTATATTGCAGTGCCTCACCCTCTGCTATTCCGTATCTTATATTATCTCCACATACAGCCTCAATCTGAGCTTGGCTGGTTATTGCTAAAGAATCCCAACGATCCTTGTTGATAATTAGCTCAAAAAAGCTTGAGGGTTGATGCCATCCTGGAAAGTAGTACTGGCCGGCTAAATGATGGAAACCCAGCTTTAAATCAATGGCTGGCATGGAAAATTCCGCACCATCAATCTCTCCACTTTCCAAGGCAAGAAAGATATTTGCTTCTTGTAAATCATAGGTTTCAACACCTAGTTTGTTGAGCACTTTGCTACCTAACCCTGACGCGCGCATTTTTAGGCCTTTTAGTTCTTTTGGATCTGAAAAGGTATCCCGAAACCAGCCTGATGCTTCAGGTGCAATCATTCCGCATAGGATACTTTGAATGCCATGTGAATGATAAATTTCGTTCAGTAGTTCTCTGCCACCACCAAAATAAACCCAAGCCAAGTACTCATCTGAGGAAGGTCCAAATGGAATACCGGAAAAAAGTTGTAATGCTGGTTCTTTATCTGCCCAAGATCCGGGAGTTGAATAGGCGGCATCGATGGTACCTGAGGCAACTGCGTCGAACATTTCTGATGTTGGCACTAAGGTCCCGGGGCCAAAGAATTTGAGTTCAATTTTACCGTTCGAAACTTTCCAGATATTTTGGCTCACACGTTTTGCTAGTGACCCTAATTGGGGCAAGTCACCTGAATAGGCGCTGGCCATGCGCCAAATTATGTTTGATTTTTCAGATTTAGACTGAGCCAATTCCTGATTCAGTCTTGCATCGATGGTTGTTTCAGTAGGTTTCTTTGCTAAGTTGGAGTGCGTTTCTTTAGAATCCGATTGCGATGCAGAATGATTTAATCTTGGCGCTATGGTAGTTGTCCCCAGCATAACCCCTATGACTCCACCTATGACAATGCCAACAATAATGTATCGCATTAAAAACCGTATTCTGTATAGTTATCGCAATAAGGACATAACTTTTTATGAATAAAAAAACATAAACTTAAAAGTGTATTTCATCAATACACTTCTAATTGATGAGAGGCTTGATTTTAGCAATTAAAAAACCTCGGGAGCATTAAAGCTTCCGAGGTTTTAAATATTGTTTTAGTAAAAACTTGTACGTAATCTATGTTTTTACTATTAAATGGCCAACTTAGAATACAATTCGTGATCCTATGAAGAAGCCATTAATGTCATCAAAGTCTGATGCTGCGGTGTCATAGCTGATGTTGCTGTAGCCACC